>Ga0326728_10000204_pt1 | contig 247420 bp, 216 predicted proteins | sample MB3enrmetagenome_FD_207602 | JGI IMG/M metagenome (GOLD analysis project Ga0326728, IMG submission 207602) | Lab enriched peat soil microbial communities from McLean, Ithaca, NY, United States - MB31MN | ecosystem: Environmental > Terrestrial > Soil > Wetlands > Peat | place: USA: New York...
AAGACGCCGCAGCTCCACTACCGCCGAGTCTACGGCAGGCACGGGACGGAAATTCCCTTTCCCGACCTTGAAAAGCAGCTTTGGAGTTGCGCGGCTTTGCACACTGAGAGCGAGCAATCCGTATTTGCCCGTGCCGGGTTTTGCAACTATGCGCTCCACAACCTCAAGCTGCAGCATGAATACCGCGCTTGAAAATCGTGGGAAATCCAGCACCCGCTGCACCATCGCAGTGCCGACGTCATAAGGCAGATTGCCGGCGAATTTTACCTCCCCGTCCGGCGGCAGCAACGACTGCAAATCCAGTTCCATAAAATCCGCATTTATTATTTTGCAGATGCGCGCCACATCTGGCATGGCCGACAGGTGCGAGACCATGAGCGTATCTATTTCTATCGCGCTGAATGGTTCGCCGCGTTCGGCAAAAATCCTGGTAAGGGCTCCCTTGCCGGGACCTATCTCGATCAACATGTCGCCGGGCGCGGCCAGAGCGGCATCCGCAATTGCACGTGACAGTTCGGGATTTGCGAGAAAATTCTGACTGAATTTAGGCATACTATTTTTTTGCGGGAGCAACGCTCGACGGCATTGTCAGCCATTTGAGATTTTCGCGCGCGAGCTGGTCCGACGGATTAAGCGCAATCTCTTCCTTTAAAATTTCTATTGCCTTGGATTCGTCGCCCAAAATCACCCATGCGACTGCGGAACCGGCCAGCGATTGCGCCTTGTCTCCAAGGTTTCCCGCATGTTCGAAATCATCCAGCGCGTTTTTGCCGTCGCCCAATATCACATGCGCAAGTCCGGCAGCTTCCCACTTGAGCGGGTCTTTTTCATTATCGTCGATATTTTCCAAATCCACCGCGACTTCGTTTACAATATCAAGCCATTCGGTGCCCATCACCCAAAGTCCCATATCGTTACCGACCGCGCGGGGATTATAGACGGCGTTTGTATCGGCGCTCTCGCCGGTTGCCTGCGGTCCTGCGGACGCTTGCGCATTGCGCGACTGGGAGGATTCCTGCCCGCCCGGCGTCTGCGCCGTGGCAAGAGCTCCGCTCTTGCCGGTTTCCATGCTAAGCGCCATGCGCATTTCCGCGCCGGGAGGAACGTCTTTTATCGCTTTTTCCAATTCGTCGATTATGGATTGGATCTGTTTTGCGCGCGTAGCGGCATCGGACGACGGAAGCGAGAATTCCCTTTTGGCCGCAAGCACGGTGGTCTTTTGCTGTTGCCTGGCCAGGCTGTTGGCAAGTTTCTTGTCCTGAGGATGCAGTTCATCGGTCTTGGCTTTCTGCAAAACCGGCGGCGGAACGAACAGCATCTCGACCGACATATGCAGTTCCTGGTCCAGAGGGATGCGTTCCAGATTGCGCCGCAATGCATCAAGGGGGCTGGATTTATCGTCGGTCTGCTGTTGCGGCTTGCTTTCGGAAGACGGCTGCGCGGCGGAACTCTCCCGCGGTTTTACATTTACGCCGGAATAGGAAATTGAAAGCGCAAGTCCGTCGCCGCTTTTGTTGGGAGTAAGGCCGAATCCCTGCGACAATACTTCCCCGGCCTCTTTTTTCATGCCCATTTTGCTCATCAGAAGTCCGCAACGCAATCTGGCCACATAATCGCGCGGCTTGATTTTTACGGCCTTGCGATATAAAGACAGCGCATCCTTATTCTGACCTAAACGCTCGTATACCGCGCCCAATTCAACCATGGCATCCTGGTAGCCGGGATAGTCGTCCAGAGCGTTTTTAAAGGCATCCACGGCGTCGTTATCGCGCCCCACGCGCGAGTAGAGCGCGCCGAGCTGGAACCAGTACAGCGGGTAATGCGAATCAATTTCCGTGGCCCGCCTGAAATAGGGAAGCGCGTTGGAATAATCGCCGGCGCTTTCATAAATCGAGCCCAGATTCATCTGCACATCGGCGCGCGAAGGCGCGTATTTGACGGCGGTTTTAAAGGCGTCCATGGCGGCCGCGATGTCGCCTTTCCATGCGTATGCAATGCCGCAAAGCTGCCATGCGTCGGCATTGGTATTATCCATTTTCAGCGCGGTTTTGTATTCGCCGATGGCCTGATCCACCTGACCTGACCAGTAAAGCGCGGAACCAAGCAAAATATGCGGCCACGGTTCTTTGGGATTTTCCACTATGGCGCGTCCGAATTCGCTTGCGGCTTGACGATACTGGCCGGCATCCAGCATTTGCAGCCCGTGCGACATATTGTTATAGGATTGGGCGCGCATTATGCGGTCCCACATCGTGTATTTTTCCGGAGGCTCGTCATCAATGGAACGAACCGCGCAAAAAGCGGGAACTGAAAACAGGAACAAAAACGCAAATGCACAAATGTTGTTACGCGGCATGATTATTAGAATACTATACCAAAATTCATTTTGACAAACAGCATGCAAGGAAACAAATACAAAAAAACCGCCGGGCGCTTTTAGCGCCCGGCGGCTTTATGGAAACGTTTATTATTTTCCGCTTTGCGAGGTGTATGTAGCCAATAGATCCTGATCACCCTTGTCCGTATAGCGGATCAGCGAGGCATCCGTGCTAAGATCCTTGCCGAAGGAGAATATCCATGTTACGGAAGCCGTGTTGGAACCGAATTTATAACTGGGCACCTTGCCCGATGAGACATCCATGCGCGGGCTCCATGTCTTCTGCTCGGCAGCCACAATGCTGTCGTCGTTGCCGCGCATCGCAGCAAGCTTGCCGTAAGCTGTCTTCGTATCATAGGACTTGCTTGTGGAATCCGGCTTGCCAAGGTTTTTTTCGGCATCAGCCAGCTTCTTGCCGGAATCCTTGTCGCCGAACGAGCAGGCGCTGGACACGTCAGACTTTATGGTTGACAACTGATCGTTAAGAGCAGAAACCTCTTTGTCGAAGGCATTCTGCATGGCGGCAGACTGCTGGGTGCCGATAGACTGTTCCGCCTGCAGTATCTTTTGCAGGTTGTCATTCGATGTCTTGAGCGAGGCCATCTCCGCCGCAACTTTATTATAGTTCGCGCAGAGCGGGCTGCTGGCGTCGGCTTTGGCGCAGTCTAACGCAGCTCCGGTCGGACCGGCCGGCGACGGAGGCGTACTTGAAGCAATCTTGCCGCTGATGTCGGTTGCGGACATGCCTTTCACCATGCCGCCGATTTCGGTCTGCACATACTCGTCCATAAGCTTCTGGTATTTTGATGCCGCATCCCCGATCTGGCTTATGGCAGTGGTCATGTCACTGCATGCCAGTTTGCAGTTGGAGTCATTAGCTCCGGTACCTGCGGAAGCTGCGGTCTGACAGGCCTGCACATGGCTGTCCATCTGCGGATAGACGTTTGAATTATAATTCGCTGCGGTAACGTCGGTGTTGGTCACGTCGTTGCTATAACCACCTCCGGCTCCCGCAGTAACAGACGCCGCCGTGGAACCACCGCTGGAACTTCCGCCACCGCCGGTGCTTCCGCCACCGCTGCTGCCACAATCAGGATTGGGAAGAGGGCACAGCGACAGTTGGGGGCATCCCGGCTGAAGGCTTCCGCCGCTTGAAGAACCCGTGCTGCCTTTCCACTGAGATATAACTCCGCCGTCAGTAGTGCACTGAGAGGTACCCGAACCACCACCGGAGGCTGGCCATGTACACTTGTAGCAAGTCGTTTTAGGAGCCGGACTCGGTTCCAGCACTCCGCCTATCGTATCGCCAATGAATTTTTCAATAGGCGTCAACGCGGCGTTGACAATTGCCTGCGGAACGGTATTCTGCCAGAAGGTTTCCATGGCAAGCTCGTTATTGAGACGGGTCATAGCCGCAGTTTCGGCAAGCTTTTGCGCCAGGGTTTCCTGTCCGCCGCCGCCGGATGCGCTGTTTTTGATAGCGTTGTCCGTCGGGTTCTGGCCGCCTGCTCCGTTGCTGGTCGCTCCGCCGGGGCCGGTACCCACTCCACTGCCAGTGCCGATACCGCTGGCTGCCTGTGCCGCCTGATCCAGCGACTGGGCCGCATTAGCGCCATTCAGATGACCGGCCATCAAATCGCCTTTCGCCTTTGAATCTTCAAGAGCGCCCGTATTAGTACCTTTGCTGGGACCGTTGTTTGACGCTCCGGCATAACCGGACATGGCCTTGGCTCCGAGGGAGGTAGTATCGGCAGGCTTGGAAGAACCCTTTGTCGCGGTGGCGACTATATTGTTGCCCGACAAAGTGCCCGCGCTGCTTACATGCTCTCCGCCCACAGCCGAATAGCCGCGTATTGATGCGGTTATCTTGGGGATATTCGTGGGAGCCATGGCGGCATCAACCGCTTTCTGCGCTCCCTCCATCGCCGCATTGCGCATACCGTCGCGCGTATCGGAGGTGTTGGCAACCGGTGCAGGCGTAGGAGCCTGGGCTGCGGCCTGATTGTCCCCCGGATTTACTATCAGGGAAGACGGATCGCGCCCTGTTATGGGCGTTATGATATCTCCGTTGGAACCCAGCGGGCCTCCCGCGGCGCTGCCGCCGGGGTCGAATACTCCGCTGTCGGAATTCACCTGCTGCGGCACGCCGAAGCCCGGCTTCATTGCGCGACTCTCATCGGGCTTGGTCATGTAGTTGGTGGCTACGGGCAGACTGAACACCAGTCCCGCCGCGGTCACCATATAGGAGAGATCCCTCTTTGAAAGGTGTTTAATCCGGTCCATCAAGCCCAACTTGGATGTGCCGGTTGTGGTCCGCATCTTGGGCATGCGGGAGAGGATAGACTCCGTTTTACGAGTCGTCTTTTTCTTGCGGTCGGCGCCGCCCACGTTGATTGGCGGCAGATTCCCGGCGTCATTGTTATTCATAACTACCTCCCTCTTGTTCCAGCCGCCATGTCGCGGCACCCGGCGATGATATGTATAAAAAACAGTTTTGAGGCTCTAGTCATATTCTGGCCTCGCCATAGTTTACTTTCGACGGGAAAGTCCGTCAAGAGACAGTGGGCCCAATTATCTCTGGGCCCATTGGCCCGCACTGTCCGGCACGGCATAACTGCAAAAATTGCGAAATAGCGCAATGTCCCAAGACTGGGTAATGCGTTTCCCACTCGGGCTGTTCTCACAAACAGTCGCTTGCCCAAAAAAACAACAGGTCCCGCAGTCCTTCAGAAGAGCAATATATTTTATTTAAAATGCATTCTATTAAAGAACGGTTGCAGGAACATTCCCGGCTTAGAGCCTGTTTAAAGTCTCACTTTCGTAGCGAAAGCGTCGATTTTGCCATGAGACGCAGTGGGCTGAGGCGAGCAGGCCCTTAGGCCTGTAAGCCGAAGACCGCGAAGTATCAGGGCAAAGGCGGCGCTTGCAGCAGAATACGGAGACTTTAAACAGGCTCTTATAGAAATCCCGGCTTGCGCACTCATTTTTATTGTCGCAAGCCGGGATTCTCACATTATTGCGGTTTATACCGCTCCCCTGCGAACTGCCTTTTACCCGGTCCCGCCAGTAGCCCGATACGCCCCGGAAAAATATACTAGTTGCTGCTTGTCGTGCTGTCGTCACTGGCTATGGTTGATGCCGTGGTCGACGCTTCCGTGGATGCGGCAGTAGTACCGGTGAAGAATGCGCCTATTGCGGCCACGCCGGTGACAAATGCGGTGGCTATGCTGCTTGCGCCAAGCATCGCGCCGACCAGTGCGACAGCGCCTGCTGCCGCAACAACCACGCCTGCCGCCACCAGCAACAGACTCCCGCCGAAAGCAATCAACAATACACCAGCAACTATAAGCAGCGCTGCCAGAATCCATGTAAACCAGCATTTCCATTTGCTGCACGGATCCACATACAATGAATGGTACTGGCTGCAGTCCACAGTCGAGGTCATCTGTGTTGACTGACAAACACTCGCCATCTGCTGATTTTCACTGTTAAGCTTTTCGCACATGCTCTGTGCGGCATTCACGTTGGAGTCCCAAGAACCCACACTACCACTGCAGCAGGAGGGCGGAGTGCCGCTTATTGCTGAGGCATCAGACTGCATTGTTTTTTCGTCATTCTGAATTTGTACGCCAAGCGTGGACTGCGCGTTCGCACAATTGGTGGCGGCAGTCTGTATTTGCGTGGCGCCTTCAAGCATGGTGGTTGTATTGACAGTGTTTGGCATATCGGTTCCGCCACCATCGCTTATGGAGGTAGTAAGCACATTCGCGCTCACGGAATTGCCGTCATAAGTAGCTCCCGCGAAGCTGGAGCGAGACTCGTTGGATATGCCTGTCTCGTAAGCCATTGCCGTGGTGGTGAAGGTCTCCGACAAGTCTGACATCGCACCTTTACCGCCGGAGAGCGCATAGGTCTTTCCGGCTCCCTCGCTGGCCGTATGCTTCCACGCAAAGCTTGAGTACTGCCCGGCACGGGGATTGGAATAGTTCTTGGAATTCCCGCCCGTATCCGGTATGCGGTCATTAACGGCATTAGAGGCTGCATTGGACGCATAAGAATGTATGTCCGTGCTGGACGCGGAACCGCCGCTATTGTTCATGGATCCGCCGACATATGGCGCGGCATTCATTCCGCTGCCGCCGGATAGACCTCCTCCGTTTATGGAACCAACATCCCCGCCTGCACCGCCCTGCCAGTTAAGGCTGCCTTCCAGCAAATCCTGGCCCGGCACGCCCTGATTGCCGTCCGCGCCGGAACCGCTGCCATCCGCGCCGGCAGCATCATTAACATCGCCGGGATTGCCCCCTCCCTTGCCGTTCTTGTTTGCAGCATCATGGAGAGCAAGAAGATTCTGTCCGCCGGTGACGAAATCCAGCGAAGAACCTCGCGCATCCCCCGCACCGTCTTTGCCGTATTTGGCATTGGCAACCATCTGACCTTGAGAAGGCCGGTTAAACAGCATGGACATAAGATTCCAATATTTGCTGCTGGCGCTTCTTGCGCCCATCATGGCGTCAACATCAACACCCAGGAAAGACAGGACGGACGCAAGGCCCGGAATATGCATAAGCGCGGAAAAAGGCATCGCCAGGGTAACAGAAGCAAGCAGCGCCATGACCATAAGCGCCACAAAGATATTACGCTTGCTACGCAGCAAAAGGAGCAAAAGCCCTAGCAGGCTGCGTCTTTTCTTCTTGTCGAAAATCGGTTTTGCATTGGTGGACATAATGCCCCCTTCTCAACCGGGCGGGAGCGCGAACGCGCGCTCCCGTCCGATAAAAACCCTTTAGCTTCCCAACTTGCTGGCAAGCATTGAGCCCAGTGCGGCTATCATCGGACCCGCCGCAGCAAGAACAAGCTGCATCATCGAGCCCGCCTGAACCCAGCCGCACATTGATGCAACCGCCGCCGCAGCCGTTACCGTGCCGGCAAGAGTCAGTATGCCTCCCTGAACCGTCTGCCCATATTTGGTCATAATGTAAACGCCCAGAGCCGCTACTGCGGCGCCTATGGCGCACGCTATGCCAAGCAGCACCATGGCTATTATGTGTCCGTATATGGGTATCTTGGAAACAACCGCCTCAAGCGCTATCAAAAGACCGGCTACGCCCAGCAATATCTCCGCTATTTCAATCATTGAAGCCCATGGAGTGGTATCCGTGGAACTGGTCGTATCGGGTATGCTCGTGTCCGTGGAAACGCTTCCGCTGCCCGAAGAACTTGCATTATCAAGAGACGGAGAGGTGACTATCCCGCCGTCGCCGCTGCCGGTGCTCAAACCGCTGCCGCCGGTAGCCGTACCAGCGCTGGTCTGGCCTTCCCAGGCCTGATCGGCGTTACTCTTGAGCCCGTCTGAACTGCTAAGGGAAGACCCCTGCTTTAGCAGCCCGCTTATCGCGTTTGACTGAGCGCAGGCCTTTGACGAAGTGCCGCTGCAGCTGCTGGCATAGGCCCTGCCGGTCTTCAATGAGCCGGCGCCTACATTGCGCCCGCCCTTCATGGCGGTCAGTTTCCCGGAATTGAACGCAGGCTTCTGTAAAGAGCCCATCACGCTTCCGAAGTTGATATTGCTCTTGGAATTGAAGTTGGAACCGCTCAACTTGGCTCCGGAACCGCTGTCGCCGGTGGCGCTGCTGAGATTCCCGATATTGGCACCCATCAACTTGGCCATCTGGTCGCCGTTGGCGCCATTAGCGCCGTTCTGGTCGGGCTGAGGCATGCCGCCGTCGTTGGAGCCGTTCTGTCCGTTGGCATTGGCCGATGCGTCGGCATTGGCGGAGGCGTCTTTTTTGTTCGCGTTGACTTGATCATCGCCGAGCCCCGCAACCTTGCCGCCTATCATCCCCAGACCGGAAGTGTTCTGCCCGCCGCGCATTGACAACGGGACATAAGCGGCTGAGTTTGCGGCGTTCGCCGTCTTGCCGTTCGCTCCGTTCTCGGCGCCATGAGTAAGAATCCATCCTATCCCGGCCGCGACTCCGGCTATGGCAAGCACCGCAAGCAGTCCGGCCAATTTACCGCCGGCTATGGCGGCCCAAAGCCCGCCTCCCCCTGAACCGGCGCCTGCTCCGCCGGTAGCCATTTCCGCGCTACCGGCCCGGGCACCCCTGAGCCACGAGAGAATGCCCTTTTTGCGCTTCTTTTCCTCTTCCTTGTTGAAGCGCGGTATGTTAAGTTCCGGCAAATCATTATTGTTCATAACATCTCCTTAGGCAATGCCCTCGTTTACTTGCTGTTGCTACTGCTGCTGGAATTTGAACTGGACACCGCTTGTTGCGCCATAGTCGACATGAGCGACTGCTCGATGTTGTCATTGCTGGTGTTCACCGCAGTCTGCGTAGTATTGCCTGCGTTAGTGACTATGTTGTTGGTACCAGCCTTGACCTGAGAACCGCTAGTGGTGGCTACTTTATAGGCCGCATAGGCGAGATAGGCGCCCAGCGCGGTATACATACCGCCAGTCCAGTATTGTTTGTACTTGACCATAAGGGCTATACCCAAAGCGCTGCAGACCGCCGCGGCAGCCACAGCCGCCCATGCGAGCGCTTTGCCGATCATGACCATCGTGGGATTGGAACTCTTGACCATCATGGAGGCTATCGCTATGAGCGCAATCGCCGCCAGCATGGCATACATGCAATCTTTGGACAGTTTATCCCAAGGCGTGGAATCGGATTCGTCGCTGGACGAAACTTCCGGCACGACACTGTTGCTGTTAAGGCTCGAGTTGGGCTTGAGTGCGGAAGCGCTCGGATCATCCCCGGAAGCGCCGAGACCGCTGCCTCCGGTCGCCACGCCGCTCAGGTCTGAACCGCTGCCCGAATTGCCGCCTTCATAAGCCGAAACCATTCCGGCTTTCGCCGCGGAAAGATCGGATCCCGCGGAAGAATTAAGCGCCACATTGACCGATTTCGCCTGGGCATACGCCTTGCTTGCCCGCTTGACTCCGCTGGCGCCGCTTCCGGAAACTGATGCTCCTACGCCGGACTTCATGGCGCTGGACGCGGACTTGGACATCTGCTGGAAATTCTGGCCGATACCGCCGAACATGCCGCCGCCGGTGGAAAGCTTTGAACCGCTCGCGGAACCGCTTATACCATCCTTTTTCTGGAGCATAGCGCCGGCATGCGCAGCAAGACTGTTCGCTCCGCCGGAAGCGGAATCCGCGGCAGGAGCGGAAGCATCCGCCGCAGCGGCGGCAGTTTTTGCATCACCCGCGGCAGCCTGCTGTTTCGCGGCGTCGTCGGAACCGTCTATGCCCTGCACTGCGGCATCTTTTTTGGCCTGCTCCTGAAACATCTCGATGGACGAGGAGGAGGCCTGAGAAGGTGATGCGGTGCCCGCCTGACGCTCTTTAGCAGCGGCATTCACCATACCCTTGTAAGCGGAATCCTGGAATACGCTGCTCTGATAAGCCGGCTGGGAGGATGAACCGACAAAATTGTAAATCACCCCGATACCGGCCGCAATGGTAGCGCCACCAAGTATGACGCCGAGCATGCCCGCTTTGGTAGCGAACAGACCGCCCGCGCCGATAGAGGAACCGCTGCCGCTCCCGAACAGGGACGAAAGGAGGCCAACCAGCCCGCCTTTGCGCTCCTTGTTGTTAAAGTTTCCTGTCGTGTTCATAAACCCTCCCTCCGAAAGTCTGCTGCAAATTTGTTACTACTGTACCACCGTATTCCCACTGTCAATCTCATCCGCATTTCCCGCCAGGGCATGTCCCGCCGTGCTGTCCGGACCATGCATCATTGGCCCCGGAACCCATGGCCGTTTTTATCGAACCACTTATGGCCTGTCCCACCGAGCCGAACACCGCGCCGAGCATGGACTGCAAAGCATACTGGATAACCATCTGTTCTATCTGCTGCTCCATTGAAGATGAACTGCTTTCGGCGGATGCCGTGGGCGCAGGAGGCGTTATCTTGGTGGAATTCAAGGAAGGATCGTTATCCTTGAGATCCGACACCTTTCCGGCCGCACTCGCCAGAGCGGTATTCCCGGTAGCGGCTTTTTCCGAATTCCCGTTAAGCGAAACATTGGGTTTATTGCCGTCGAAAGCCGCAGATGCGAGGTTTTTTGCGGCATCCCCGCCCAGCTTGCCCGCATTCTGGCTGAAAGCCGCGCTCTTGTTAAGCGCCGCAAGCGCCTTGGCGCCCGGAGCATTCTCGGTCTTCCCTGCGCCGCCGGCGGATGAAACGCCAAGCGAGGGACTGCCGGAACCGAACATTTTGTTGGCCACACCGCCTGCACTGGTGTTGCCGCCGCTTGCACCGCCCAGTGCGGGCATGGAAGCTATCTTTTTCGCAGCACCGGCCGCCCCCGCGCCGGAACCTGAACCGCCGGACGCCGCGCCCGTGCCGGGAACCGAGGTATCCGCATTTTTCCCGGCGGAGGACGCAGATGCGTTTGTTCCGCCGGAACCACTCTGGGCCTCATCAAACTTGATTCCATCCCCGTTGCCGCCGTTATAAAGCGAGGAAGCTTCGCCTTTATTTTCGCCGTTCAGGGGCGAACCGGGAGCCTGGCCCTCCAACGCTACATCAACGCCAAGAGATTTAAGATTGACCGTTCTCCCCTTAAACTGCATCGGCATTTTGGAATCCATCGACGCCCTGTCGGTAAGCGGCATGGTAATCCACAAAGCGAGAACAACCGCCAGAACCGCGCTTATCGCGGCGTACTTACCCTTCTGATCCCGTCTGTACATTATCGGAGCCATAACCCCTCTCCCGAACACAAAAATAAAACTTTCCCTTGCCCGACCCGGATAACAAACCCGCTCGGACGAAGAGTTCTTCCACTGACTGATTTTCAATCTTTCCGCTGCCTAACTTAGGGTATATCGTGTATTGGCTTTTGTCAAGACCCAACCCGCCGCAGGCACATGCCTGCGGCGGGCAAAAACTATTGCCAGACGCAACCGTCTATACTGGCTGTTCCAGGAACGCAACTATGGGTTCCCTGTATTGCGGTTACGGCCTCGTAGGCGCCGGTCTTGGAATCCTGCTTAAACCCCACAGCGCAGCCATCGCTGTAAACAGCGGCCCACGTACCGTTGGAATTGTGATACAACTGGAAAGTCTGCGATCCCTGTGGCACTCCCCATGCGTCAAGATTGGCCTTTAACGTTGGGTCCAGCGTGGTCGCCAGCCCTGCGGTGGCGGAAGTTGTACCGGAACTGCCGCTTGACGCGCTGCTGACGCCGCTGCTGAGACTGCTGCTTACGCCGCTCAACAGTGAATTGGCCACGCCGCTGCTTGCATCGGATGATCCGCTTAACGCTTTGTTAAGCTGGGAATTCAGCGGATCCTTGTCGGTTGCATTACTGTCAATATCAAGCTTGCCGGTATCCGGAACACTTAAGGATTTAGGGTCCGAGCCTTTGAGATTCGCTATGGCGCTGTGTTTTATTGCATCCATGTGGGACAACGCGCCATTCTCATAAGCTTTTTTGGCATCCGCATTATCACCCCAGGCGGAACCCATGCCGCTGCGCGCCCCGGAGGCTGAATTCAACAAGTCAGCATCGTGAGCGGAGCCGGCCACGGATTTAAGCATGGTCAACATCTTTTTATCGCCGTTTTTGGATGCGCCGCCGTTCGCGGAAGAGCCGTTTGCGACAGCCAGATCCTTGCTTGCATCGGAAGAGGACATTTTAGAAGGGGACTGGCTGCCGCTCGGCAGTTCGCCCAATTCACCGCTAACCTTGCCGGGGCCCGCATCCGCAGAGCGCCCGCCGGAACCATGGCCGGCAGTCCCCGCCCCCCCCGCAGAAGTACCGCCGGACAAACCAGCCGCCGCACCGGAAGAATTTTGGGTGTCATCGGAGAGATACGCCAGCTTTTCCGGATCGGACGGTGCAGCCGGGGTATTGGCGGATGAGTCTTTATCGTCCTTGCCGGCCATGGCCATGAAAAAAGCCGACAAACTGGCCCGCAATCCTCCGCCTGTCGAGAAATTCCTGTTAGGCGGGGCCGCCAGATCCAGCAGCGCCTGCCCGCCCATAAACACCCCTATCCCCGTTCCGGTACCCAGGAAGCACAGCAGCGTAAGGATGAGCACTTTCTTGTCTTTGTCTATTTGGAACTTAGCCATAACTGTACCCTCTGCTAAAAAGATGCCATCCGTAAAACCTGCCCGGTCAGCTGCCGCGCCTATGCGTACGCCATAAAAAACTTCACCCCCGTCTGGCAGCGAAACATCCGCTCAAGACCGAAGGCACATACTGCCCGGGAACTTATTCCCTTCTTTGCAAACACACCCCTGGACAAACACCCCGCCAAAGGCTATATAAGTCTACATCCGGAAAGCCGAATTTTCAAGTCATACGTCAATAGGGAATTTTTTGGGACCTATTTCCCCTTGCCCGCCAGCGCCTCGACAGCCTGGGATACATACTGGTCCCCCGGCAGTATTTTGCCCGGAGAAAAGAACCATTCTTTTTTTAAAAGCTCTTCCTGTTGTTCGCCGGCTATTACCGCGGCATCCGGCAGCAACCCCTGTCCGTCAAGCTGTTTCCCGGAGGGCGGCGTCATAAGCGCCACGGTTATTTTCAGCCCGCGCCCGTCGGAAAGAGTGAACATATGCTGCACCCCCACCTGTCCGGGAGTCTTGACGCCGATAACAGGCGCGGAAGCATTTTCATGCAAAGAAGCGGCCACTATCTCGGCGCCGGCAACGGTTTGGGTGTTCACAATAACGGCATACTGCATAGCGGAATACGGCGCTTGCGCGTCAGCCTTATAAACCGCGCTATAGGCCGGTTTGTCCGATTGCTCCGAAAACAATGTCTTGCCGTCGCCCACAAAAAGTTTCAAAAGACCCGGCAATTCGGAGAGTTCGCCGTTGCTGTTATAGCGCAAGTCCACGATTATCTTTTTTGACCCGGCGGCAACAAGCTTATCCATTTCGTTTTTCACCTTGTCACTTATGCCGACAGGCAAACTCATTATGCGCAAATAACCGATACCGCCCGGGAGGAGGGTCGAACTGACTGTGGGGAACTCGAAAGGAACCGGTTTCAAAATGACATCAAAGCGCTGGGCACGCTGCCCCTCGGAATGTTCTATGGTCATCTTGACCTGCGTGGGATTTTGTGACATCAGTTTGCGCGCATCCGGCAAATGCATGCCGACAACCGACTTATCGTTGACATTTATGATGCGATCGCCTTCTTTTATACCCGATTGCGCGGCAGGCGCGCCGTCTATAACCTTGCCGACAACCAGATAACCGTCCCTGTCCAGTATCATCATGCCGACGCCCACGGTGTGATTGGATGTGGTCATTATCGCCAGCCGTTTTTCAGTAGTGCCGACCAAAGCGCAATATTTATCCAGTTGTGGCAGACCGTCCTTGCCGTCGCGCTTGAGTACGGACTCCACCTGTTCTGCGCTGATTTTGTAGGCGCTGTTTTCCGCGAAAACGGATGCCACCTGACTTATCACATCCGGTTTTCTTGAACATCCGGAAACAGCGACAACCGCGCAAAGCAGGAATTGCAGGACAGAACTTGTTTTCGATTTATTCATAACACCCCATTTGGCACGAACCGTCCGTGCAGGAATTCATGCAGTTGCCGGAGGAACCGGACTGCGGGCCGGAGGAACCTATTGTATTGCCGCCGGAAGAGCCGGAAGATTGCGAAGCGCCCTGATTCTGCGAAGCCTGCTGTCCTCCCAGCAAACCTCCCACGCCGGCAAATACAGTATTCATAACGCTGTTTGACGCAAGATATTTGGCGACGCTCGTACTCTGGTCCGAAGTGGAGCCCTGATCGCCGCCGCTGTCCATCCCCTGCACGACCGGAGTGGCCAGCGTGTCCGCGCGACTCAGGCTGAACTCATCCTTTCTTAAATAGTTCGGGATTCCGTTCGGATCCATTTTATCAAGATTTGCGGCCTCGCCCGAATACTGCAAAGCCTTGTCGGTAAACTGTTTCTGGTCAAAGGTTTGAGATACCCATATGTGGGCCGTATCATAGGAGCCTGCATTTGCTCCCTGATAGGCCGCATTGGCCGCGCGTTTGAGCGCGTCAAGCACACCGCCGGCATTGGTATGGTAGCCGCCGCCCTTGCCCTGTGCGGCATCGGAACCGGTGACCGAAACCTGGACATTATCGCCGCCTCCCATGGCGCCGCTCCTGCCTGATGCGCCTCCGGGGCCAAGTGCCATGCCTTGGGAACCCCTGGAACCGTGCTGTTTGCCTGAACCGTCGGCATCCTGCCCGCCGGACGAATCCCCGCCGTTATTTTCCTGCATTATCTCCCCCGACTTGACCATCATATGCGAGCCCGACATATCCGCACCGGAACCGTTCTGGGAGGAGAGTTCCGCACCGCTTTTCCCGTTTGCGCGCCCTGACGCATCGCCGCCGGACTGCCCATGCGGCGCATAGGACGAGCCTCCCGCATCGCTGAATATGAATCCTTTTTTACGCGCCGTCTCTATATCATCATACAGCTCGGCCCTGGAAGTGTCGGACGCACGGACGCCGCCTAAAGAAAATTTTCCGTTTGAATCCCGGAGAAAATGAAACACCGCTAACCCGCTGCCGCCCAGAAAAAGCAGCATTATGAGCAGACTGATTATCCGGCGCCGCTTATGCGTGGCGCCGCGAACCAATTCCGGGGCAAGCAGTTTTTGTGTCCTTGAGCCCATGATATTATCCCGGCGACACACCTGCCGCCACGCAACCGGCGGCCACATGCTGGGGTTTGCCATGCCTGGTGAAGATGGAGGCTATTTCGTCAAAATCCATTTCTTCCCTGCGCACCAGTTCCCCGGCTATTTCCTCCACTATAGGCCATTCGTCGCGAAGGAGTTTGTCCACTTCCGCCAGTTGCGAAGAAAGTATGCGCTGCGTCTCCAGATTTAGCTTTTCAGTCATCGCATCCGAGAGCTGGGCTTGCGGTATGCAGGAAAAATTGCCCACCAGCCCCGTCTCTCCCATTCCGAGCCGCCAGACCATATTATGCGCGTAAAGCATGGCGCTTGTAAAATCGGAAGATACTCCGTCCGTCGTAACGCCGTATCTGGCCTTTTCCGCGGCATAGCCGCCAAGGGCTACTCGTATATGCGCCAGCAGCGTGTTCCTGTCGGACGCATACAGCTCCTCCCTGGGCACCGCATGCACCACGCCCAGTACACCGCCGCGCTGGCGGATAGAGACCTTGAACACGTCGTCGGCTGGATGCGTCAGGTAAAGCGCCACGACATGGCCCGCCTCATGATAGGCCGTCATCTCTTTTTCATGCGGAGTCAATTCCAGCCTGTGCTCCACTCCGAGTTCTATGCGCTCGACGGCCTCGCTGAATTCCTTATAAGTTACAAAATCTTTCCGGCTGCGTGCAGCTATAAGCGCGGCCTCTTTGACGATATTTTCTATTTCAGCGGGCGTCTTGCGCACTGCCTTGCGCGCAAGGCGTGCGACATCCAGCTGCGGGTCATATTTTATCTTTTTGAGATAGTACTGGAAAAGCTGCTGGCGTTCGCGCAGGTTCGGCCTGCCTACGTAAATGTGCCTGTCGAAACGCCCGGGACGCAACAGCGCGCAATCAAGAACATCTTCCGCCGCATTTGTCGCGCCTATCACTATTACATTCGCCTGCGTGTCGCCCAGACCGTCCAGCTCCACGAGCAACTGGTTCTGCGTGCTGTTCGTCTCGGAGCCGCCGCCGAACGCATCATGCAGGATACGCCTGCGCCCGATGACTTCCAGTTCGTCTATGAAAACTATGCAGGCGCCGTAAGCCTTGGCATAACTGCGCGCCAGCGAAAACAAACGCCGGACCCGCGAAGCGCCCACGCCCACAAAAACCTCCACAAACTCGGCGCCGGATACCGAAATAAAAGGCACTCCGGCTTCGGCCGCTATCGCTTTTGCGATGAGCGTTTTGCCGCAACCGGGCGGGCCGTCCATAAGGACGCCGCGCAATATTTTCCCGCCGATGCTGTCCACGCGGCGACGGTCCCGTATCAACTGCACCACTTCCCACGCCTCGCGCTTGGCTTGAGAAAGCCCTATGACATCGGTAAACTTCACATCGACAAAAGAGGATTTTATGCGGCTTTTCCTGAAAATGGCGAATCCGCCGCCATACTGCATAGCATACAGCAGACCGACGAATATCAGGGTTTGCAAAACACCGGAGGGGAGATTTGCGGCATTGAACGCTATGGCGCTTCTGCTGGTATTGGCATCCATACCGGAAAGATAGAACAGAGGGACCGAAATGGAAAATAATATAAGACAGCCGATGGAAAGCGATAGCCAGTATCTATTCCAGAAAAGCCTCAGTTTATGCCAAAACATATTTTGGACCCGGATTATTGCAAACCCGGCAGTTCGAATTGTATGGGACGGTCGCGGTTAGGAACATATTTAGTCACTTCGAATGTCTTGCCGGAACTGCAAATGAAGTTATAACCGTTGGCGCAAGCCGCTCCCTGGCTTGCATAACTGGCGCATACGGTGTTGACAGGATACTTGCAGAAAAGCTGAAGCCCGCTCGGGCTGACTGTCACCTGAATAGTCACGATATTCCAGACTTGAGTGCGCACCGGAATCGGGAAATTCACGCTTTTGAGGCCCAGGAATTTCTTGACCTGCGCGTTATTGACTCCTATATACTGCTGGATTTTGTCCTGAATATCCAGCCTTAGGGATGTGTTGTCAAATGACGATTCATACTGCGAGTTGCGGTGGGATTCAAGCTGCCAGCGCCTTGCCGCATAATATGAAGCAATTTCCATCTTTTGCACAACCACCAGCAGCGCGAAAATCTTGGCTATCGCGAACAGAATTATCATAAATATCGGGAACATCAGCACCACTTCCGTGGTGGCCTGTCCCCTGCGGTTTGCCAGCCTGCGCAGTAGTGCGGTCACGGATAAAGCCTCGTCTGGTATTTCGGGGTGGGATGCGGCCAGATGCAGTTGTTCGACGTGGAATTGGACCATGTCCCGTTCAGGTTGGGACACTGGACCGCTATTTTCGCATGAACGCAGGGATAGTTGTTGCTGACCTGTTTGCAGCCGTAAGCGCTGTCATATTCCGTGGACTTCATGAAGTAGCCGCCGTCGGGCTGCCAGCCCTGATAAACATCCGTGCCCTTCCCCAGTTTTGACAAAACGCCGGTGTTGACGAGCCCAAGCTGGAAAAGACCGGGACTGGGGAATTGAATCGGTGTTTCGGTCTCCACCACGCGCAGCGGGTCTATGCCGCCCACGAATTTGCGCGCGGCGAAATAAATGCTGTTTATATACTGCATATCGCCGGAATATGTCAGGTCCGCATTGGCAAATCCGGTATTCACGCCGTCCTGTCCGGCAGTATCCGGATCCGAATCGCCCGTATTAAGATAGTAGGATTTTCTGAAAAAATTGTGTCCTTCCGTAAGGCGCTGGTAGACAGAACGCTGCGCCGACTGTACCGAACCCAGCAGCATATACACCTGCGCATACAGTTTGTAAATACCGCAGGCCGCTTCCCAGGAAAGAATGAAATAAATCATCGGGTCGTGCTGGAACAAATCAAACTGCGACGGGAACTTCGGATTGGCGACGTTCAAATCCACGCCGGAAGTGGAGACCGTGTCCAAATCCGCAATGCTCCCCTTGCCGCTGCTGGGACGGCCCTTGCTGAATTCCATATCCCAGGGCTGCTGCGATGCGTCCATGGTCGAGCCGCTTGGAGGAGCAATGGTCGTGTCGCCTTTGTAAATGGGAAACGCGCCCATATCATAAAGGATGTTATAAAGGCATACGTTGGAGCCGTTATCGGTACGCTGAACCTCGTTGTCTTTCGCGCCGGAGCCCACGCACGCAAACGCCTCGTAAAAAATACGGTACGGGAACGAACCGTTCACATAAGCCGTGCGGTTTAGATAATCGGAATAGTTAGTCATCTCTATGAACGCCGCGGAGTCCACGGCGAATTGGTGGCGGATTTTTTCACGGGAGAGTTTAGCCGTTTCAAACAACAGATATATGAAGATGAACATCGTGGGGAATACGAAGACGGCGGGAATGACTATCTGGCCGCGGCGCGAGGAAAGCAGCCTTCTAAACAGGCTTCTCTTGCCGGTACCCCGCCCCGTTCCCGCCTGTCCAGGCATCAGGAGCTCCCTGAGGAATTGGATGTTCCGATGACAAGCCCTATAAGCGTGAAGATGCCGCCGATTATCTTCTTGTGAAACATCACGCCGAAGATGGTTAGCATCGCGGCCACGGAACCCATGATGAGGAGATACTCGACCGTCGCCTGCCCGGAATTACGGCGCGCGACAAAACGCAGGCCCGCGCAGGCCAGTTTGCAGTTAAGCCTCTCCCACATCCTCATACTAGTGTTATACTCCCTGTCAATCCTCTTTTCAAGTCCGGGAGGACCGGCGCCCTACATCCGGCTGTCTTCCGCCGAGATAAGTCCCTTCTCAATGGCTTTGACCACGGCTTCGGTGCGGTTGCTCACGCCCAGCTTCTGGAAGATGCTGTTTAGGTGATTCTTTATGGTCTTGACGCTGCAGGTAAGTTCGGCGGCGATTTCCTTGTTGCTCTTGCCGCGGCCCAGCAGATCCATTACGCGTATCTCGGTCTTGGTAAGGCTGGCCGGAGTGCCCGCCGAGCCCGGCGCGCCGAACTGGCGCAATCCCTGTATCAGCTTGCCCATGAGCTGCTGCGGAATCATCACGCCCTCGCACGAGAAGGTCTTGAGCGCATTTACAAGTTCCGCCGCGGGCAGCATTTTGGAAAGATAGCCGTTGGCCCCTGCCTGTATGGCATCCATAACGTGAGCCTCGTCCTCGAAACTGGAGAGAATAAGCACGTTGGTTTCCGGAGATTCGGTGCGTATCAGACGCGTCGCGGCAATGCCGTCCATTTTAGGAAGTTTTATGTCCATCAGTATCACATCGGGCTTTAATTTTTTAGCCAGACGCACGGCCTCGGCTCCGTCCGGAGCCTCTCCCACTACCTGTATCCATTTCTCGCCCTCCAGCAGATCCTTTATGCCCTCGCGAAAAAGGGTCTGGTCGTCGGCGATCAGAACGCTTATCATTTTTTTTGCCATAAGTGAGTCTCTCCTTGACGGGACCGCGTGCGGCTTTTACTGCGGCGCCCAGTGTTACTGCGCAGCCGGCTGCGCCTGTTGCGCTTCCGGAGCTTGCTGCTGAACTGCCACGGGCAGGGTGAACTGGAAAGTCGCTCCTTTGCCTACCCCTTCGCTTTCAACCCAAATCATGCCGCCGTGGCTTGTTACGATTTCCCTTGCGATGGAAAGCCCGAGGCCCAGGCGCCCTTTCTGCGAGGTCCCGCCCGGCTCTCCCTGATAGAAACTTCTAAACAGCTTGGGCAGGACATCAGGGGCTATGCCGTCGCCGCTGTCCCGCACCGCTATGCGGACGGACGACTCCCCCTCCCTGCTGACCATCACGTTTATGCCGCCGCCCTTGGGCGTATGGCGCACGGCGTTTTCGAGCAGATTCATCAGCACCTGGGATATGCGCCTGCGGTCTGCGCAAACCACGACCGACTCCGTGCCGGGCGCGACATGCTCCTCCACTCGTATCTCTTTTTGCATCGCGCGGGCGCGCGGCCCTTCAACCAGCTCGCCAACCATGGCCGCTATTTCAAAAAAGTTTTTTTCAAGACGGAACTTGCCCTGTTCTATGGAAGCCCAGTCCACCAGGTCGTTTATCAGTCGGGATATCTGCGTTATGCCGTTGGTTATGAAAACTATCTTTTTCTGCTGATCCTCGTCGGGGGACAGACTGGATACCAGCATCTCGAAGCTTATCTGTAGCGTCATCAGCGAATTGGACAGATCATGAGACGACATCGACATGAACTTGGACTTCATGTCGCTGAGTCTGGTAAGCTCCTCGTTTTTCTTGCGCAGCTCGGCGACGAGGTTGCGCACGTCCTGTTCCAGACGGAGCTTTTCCAGCGCCTTGCGTATCGCGCGCTTTAGATAATTGAAATCGACGGGCTTTATCAGGAAATCGTATACCGATTCCTGAATCGCCTTGACCGCCGTGTCCAGCGATGCGTGCGCGGTCATCATCAATATCTGGCTTTCCTGATTTAGACGGCGGATGTCGCGTATAACCTCTATGCCGGTCTTGTCGGTGAGGTTGAAGTCCATCAGTATAACATCGAAAAATTCCGAAGCGACCAGCGTCATCGCCTCGTGGCCGCTGCCGGCCTGCGAGACAACGTATCCTTCCATCTCCAGCAGGTCCTGCAAAGTCTCGCGGAGATTGGCGTCGTCGTCTACGATAAGTATTTTAGCTTGCGGTTCGCCCATAAATTTATGCCTGCGGAGGCGGGGTGTAAGCCGGCAGCAGCAGCTTAAACGTCGTGCCTTTGCCGACCACGCTTTCCACTTCCACCTTGCCTTTATGCCTGTCTATCACTTTCTTAACCACGGCCAGCCCGAGACCGGTGCCGCGCGCCTTCGTGGTGAAGAACGGCGCGAAAATCTTTTCCAGCACATCCTGCGGTATGCCGGGGCCGGCATCGCTTATGGCAATCTGTACCAAACCGTCGGCGGTGCGGGAGGTGGCCACGGTGATAGCACCGCTCTGCGGCATCACTTCTATGCCGTTGCCGATTATGTTGCGCACGGCCTGCTTCATTTCCTCCGTGTCGATATTCACCCACGGATTTTCCGGGGAAAGCTGGCGCATCACTTCGATATGCGGCGGGAAAGGATACGAGGAGAGTATCTCCTCCAGATAATTATTAACATTCACCGGTTTGAGCATCAGCTCGCGCGTGCGGGCAAAACCGAGGATCTCGTTTATGATGCCGTTGGCCTGCTGTATTTCCGATTCTATGATGCCGATATGCTTGGCTATCTTGGGATCGATCTCGCCGGCGTTGGTAAGCTTGGTCTTTATGAAATAGGTCGAGTTGTTTATGACAGCCAGCGGGTTGCGTATCTCGTGGCCCACCACGGAAGCCATCTGGCCTATCGCCGCGAGACGCTCCTTTTTTATAAGCTCGTCCTGCGCCGATTTAAGCTCGCGGGTACGCGCATCGACTCGCGATTCAAGCGAGCGGTTGAGCTTTTCCAGCTCGTCCCTGGCGCTTACTATTTCGGCGGTCTTTATGCGCAGCGAATCGCTCATCTGGCTGAACGTCTGCGCCAGGTCGCCTATTTCGTCGTTGGGCATCTTAAGTTCCGGCAGGTCCTCGAACTCGCCCTCGCTGAGCTTGAGCGCGGCCTCGCGCAGCGTCTGTATCGGCTGCACTATCACCAGCGAAATGAGGTACCCGAACATCAGCACGAAAGCTATAACGTAAAGCATAGCCTTGCCTGCGCTGCTCATAAGCTGGTTGGATGCGTTCTCCACCATTGTAACCGGCTGCTGCACATAGACTATCCAGTCCAGCGACGACTCGTACGCAAACGAGCCGAGCACTCTTGAGCCGTCCTGCATCTGTATCTCGCCGCTGCCCTCGTTTTCGGCGCTGTTGAAAAGTATGTCGGTGACTTCCTTGGGCAGCTTCGCGTCCGCCTTGAAAGCCTTGTCTATATTGGAATCCGCCACCATGAAACCGTCGTGGGACACTACCGCCGCCTCCGTCTCCGCCTGTGACGACGCGGGAAAGGCCGTTTTAAGAATGCTGCTCAGCCCGCTAAGATTTAGCCGTCCGACCAACACGCCGGACATCCTTCCTGTCGACGAGTTGACTATCTGCGCGGAAATGCGGATGGTCGGATAAAGACCCTTATAGTGGTCCAGCGAGCCGACATACTCGCCGTTATGCACGGCTTTGAGGAATATCGGATCCTCGGCGTAATTATGCAGTTCTTCCTGCTGATTGGAGCGGTCCGCCCTTACCGTTTCCATGCCGCGCGCGTCAAGCAGCGACATCTCGATAAGCGACGCATTGGTCTGCAACAGACGGCCCAGCGCCTCTTTCTGGCGCTGGGCGTCCTGTGTCTGGAATTCGGGCAGGCGGGCCGCGTCGTTTATGACGCTGTGAAACGCAGAAACGTAATTGCGCGCGGTGTCGGCAAGTCCCACCGCCATCGTGCGCTGGTCGGACAGCACCGCCTGTTTTATTACCACCTTGCTCTGGTTGAGGATGTAGTAGCCGACAAATGCCAGCGGCCCCAGCGATACCACCAGGAGCACGAACAGGAATTTGAAGAACAGCTTGCCTCTTTTATGCACAGCACCCTCAACCGGGTTAAAATTTTACTACTTGCCGCAGGAACCGTTCACCGGAGAGACTTCCATTTTCTCGAAACCGGCCAGCTTGCGCAGCCCGTTGATGCCGCCGATGACGACGTTGTTCTCGTAAATGAAGGTCGGGGACGAATTGACATGCATCTCGTCGGACAGCGCAGCCTCGGCGTCCAGCATCGGCTTGGATTGCTCGAAAGCGCCTGTTATTTCTGACGGGTCTATGCCCGCCGCCACAGCCGCCTTCTCCCAGAGACTGGAGGTATAGGAATCGCCATCGTCGCGCGCAGCCAGATAGGCCCAGAATTTATCCGGATGATTCTTCGCTATGATGAGCTGGCGCAGGTCTTCCTCCCATTCTCCCATGCCGTGCAGGCTGGAATAGGCCGGCATGCCGTTTTGATCCTTGGACGCGGTCAGGATGTAATGGATGTGTATTTTAAGATCCGGCGGGAGCAGGTTCTTGTTTTTGGCGTTTATAATGGATTTTTCCGCCTGCACCCCGTAGGGGCAGTGCGCCATTACGAACATATCCAGCCTGCCGGGTTCGCGCTGACGGTTTACATACATGCCTTCCTCGACCGCCTGCATCACCAGCAGCGAGCCTTCCTTTTTGAAAGTGCCGCGATCGATATACTGCTTCAGTACGCCCTCGGTATCCGGAGTGTCCTCTATGGCATAGAACGGCAGGAAGCTAACTTCGGCGTCCTTGAAAACCGCGTTGGAAGCGACATCCTCGTACTTAACGTTGACAACTTCCGGCGTCAGGCCGGACAGCGCTCTGGCTATGCCGTCCACCATGCCCTTGTCGGACTGGCCGAACGCGCCGGTAGAGGAGGACACCACATACATCCTGGGCGGCTTGCCGGTGTATTTCGCAAGCACCGGCACCGTTATCCTGCTGTCCTTGGAAAGCATGTTGTTGGCGTAGGACAGCATGCCCAGCAGCGTAGGTTCGCCGTCGAAAGGTTTACCATTAAAAAGAATCATGACCTGATTGCCGGAGGTCTGGAGCGCCCTGGTAGCCTCGTAAATTTCGCCAAGGTCCGCCTCGCCGTTTTTGGAAACTTCGGCCTCCAGCTTGGCCGGGTCTATACCCGCAAAGGCCGCGGCTTCCTTCCAGCCCAACTCGGCCGGATTGAAAGTTCTGCCGGTAATATAATCCCATTCGCGGGCCGGCCATTTTTTTATTATGGCGGCAAGGCGCTTGGCTTCATTTATTTCGGAATCGCCGCGCGGTGATGCGAATTTACCGTCCTTTTTGGAGACCAGCGGTATGGCCGAGGTCTCAAACTTAGAGCCCAGCCGCCGCTTTACGGCATCGAGCAGGAAATAATACTGAAGCGGCCGCTGGTCCAGCGGCGCCCAGAAAAATTCGGCCTTTATCTTGGATGAAACCGCCGGTTTCGCCGGCAATGGAGACTGCGCCTTGGGCGCGGGTCCTGTTGCCGGAGCTCCGGCCATGAGCGCGGCCGGTACGAGCATGACTGCCGCCACCGCGGCTGCTAGGGACTTCCTCATTTTGCCTCCTTTTTGGCAAGTATCTGTCGAATTCTGACGGAAAGCTGGCTTAAGTCGAACGGCTTGGTCAAATAATCGTCCGTTCCCATCTTAAGACCGTTTTCCCTCTCCGCCGTCGTAAGGGAACGGCCCGTCATCATTATCACCACCGTGCCCGGACACAGCTTTTTGACATTCTGGCTTAGCTTGAAGCCGTCCGAATCAGGCAACTGCAAATCTGTAAGCACAAGGGCGGGTTTGAGCTGCATGAGCTGCTTTATGGCGTCCAGCGCCGTACCGGCGCGGGCGCAGTTGAAACCCTCCAGCTCCAGCACTTCGCAAAGCCCGTCGCCAAGATTGGCGTCGTCGTCGACGATAAGAATATTGTTGGATGCCACCGTCATTTTACAGCCTCCGGTCGGGGCGCCAGCCTGTAGCCGGCGCAGGGAACAGTTATTATGCGCCGGCCAAAAGCCCCCAGCTTGCCGCGCAGCCTGCGCACATGCACGTCCACCGTGCGCGGCGACCCGAAATAGTCATAGCCCCATACGCGATCTATAAGGAACGGCCTGTCCAGCACCCTGTCCGGGTTTTGGGCGAAAGCCAGCAAGAGGCTGAATTCCTTCGCTGTAAGCCGCAGATTTTCGCCGTCTATTTTGGCGGTACGAGCGGCCGCATCGCATTCCAGCGCCCCGTTGCGTATCAGGGAACCGGGACCGTCCGAAACCGAGGGGGCCCTGTCAGCCCTGCGCAGAACCGCCCTTATCCTGGCGCGATTTTCGGGCGCGGACCAGTCCAGCTGAATGCATTCCTGCGCGCCTGCCGCCAGACACAAAAAGCGCCCGCGTGAGCCGGCGCCTTTGGGCAGCAGCGCTATTACCGTATTGCCCGCTATCGCGATCAGCCGCTTCACTTCCGCGGCGGTACTGCGCGCATCCGAAAACGGTCCCGCCAGAATTACACTGTTACGAGGGAAACCATTACTGGTTTCACCGGGCGGTGCAATAGCTGATTTCAGACCGTTCAGCAGCCCGCGCGCCTGCCGCGGCCTGTCGGATATGCAAACCAGCCTTGCGGCTCTCACGGGCACAAACCCGCTCAGGCTGCGGGTTCCTCGTCGCTGTCATCCTCCACTTCTTCCAGCTGCACGCGCACGCCGCGCAGCCCGAGTCCGGCGCAAAACACATTGTAGAGGAATGCGCTTATAAGTATCACGCAAAGGACCAGCAGCATATACACCAGCGCGAAAACGCCGGTACCCGTCATCCTGGTCATCGCGGTCATGGGTTCCATTAGCGGGCTGGGCGCGAACACGAACGCCACCAGGCCGCCGATAATGCCCACCAGCAGCAGCACTATCGGAAGCGGAGAAAACACTATGGAACCGAGGGGTATGGATTTTATCTCGAACTTCATCCTGTATCTCCTTGAACCTGCGGTATAGTTGACTAATTGTAGCAGTTTTGGCCGCGCAAATATCAGGCGCGGCGCGGCTCGAACATTATCAGAGTGCGCTTGGCGCTGGCGTCCGACTGAATCTGCACCACTTTGACATGCGACGCTTCGCCGCGGAACACCGTATCGCCTTCTATTATCTGGCGCGGCGAATCCATCGCCAGCCCCACCAGCCGCAGCACATCCTGCTGCTGGTTATCCACCACGTCAAGCAGGTGCAGCTTCTGGCCGGGAGAGGCCGGTATGTCGAAATTGGCGAAAAGCACCGAGTTGTCCTCGTCCACCACCAGCGCGCGGCTGCCGCGCGGCACCGCGACGGACAACACCGACTGCCACCAGCTTTGTTCGGCGCCCTGGCGCATCGCCTCGCGCTCGGTAACGGCGACCAGTTCGGCGCGCACCTTTTCAAGGAACTGCGACACGCTCATGGCCAAATCGCCGATCTCGTCGCGGCGGGCGGCGAACTTTATCTCGAAACTCTTGGTGGATATCGTGTCTATGCTGTCCCGCAGCGACATAAGCGGGGATATCACATAGTGATTCAGGAACAGATACAGCGGTATCGCCAGCAGCACCAGCACGCCTATCGCGCCTATTATATACTTGGCCATGGCGGACTGGATGACGCGCTCCGCGCCCTCGCGCGATACTATCATCTCCAGTATGCCTATGACAACCTCGCCTTTGTCGCCCTTGTCGCTGCGCGCCTTGAGCGGTATCGCCACCTCGTAAAAAGGCTGTTTGGGCACCAGAAAAACTTTCGGCGAAGCCGTGGCATATGCAACGCCGATGGCCGGCGTCGGGAAACCACCTATCTGCTTTTCGTACTCGTCATAGTTCATGCCGATGTACTTGGACTGCTTGTGCCAGCGTATCGTGCCGTTGCCGTTAAGATACAGTATGTCCATTATGCGCTTGTCGCCCTTAAGCCAGGTCATGACGTCGTATTCCGGAATAGTAACGACCGTCGGGCTGCGCATTATGCCCTGTATCATGTCGCTGGATTTGACGCGGGCAAGCTCTATCACGTCGTCCTTTAGCTTCTCGTCGAAAGTCCACTTGAAGAGATTGTAATAGAACACCCCGCCAAGCACCATGACGTAGATGCCTATCATCGTGAACCACAAAAACCATTTTATAGTCAGTTTCATAAAACGATGCGGTTACTGCCCGCCCATTGCCTGGTTTATGCGCTCCAGCCCCATTTTCACGTCGCCGTTGTTGGGATCGAGCTGCTGCGCGGCCGTCCATTCCTCACGCGCCTTTTCCATGTCGCCGTCCTGATAGCTCTTGAGACCGTTGCGGTAATGCTCTATAGCTGCGCGCCGGTTCTCCTCGGTGACGGTTTTCGGGCCGGTATTGGGCAGCGTTGTGGCGGTAGACGCTTCTGAGCCGACGGCGCTGTTGGTAAGCTTGTCCTGCATGGCTGCCTTTGTCGCTTCCTCCGCCTCTTTCTGCTTGCGCGCCGCTTCCTCGGCCGCGGCCTTTTCCTTCGCCTCGGCCTCTTCCTTATGCACCTCGTCTTCGCGGCGCATCTGCTCCTTTGCGCGCGCGACCAACTGGGCCACATAGCTGGAATCATAGCCCCAGTCCCTGGCCTTGGTCCAGCTGTTTATGGCCTGCGGATACTGATGGGACGCATATGATTTCTTGCCCTCGGTTATGAAGCCGCCGGCTATTTCGCCGCGCACTTCGCCGACCAGTTTCTGCGCTTTCGCGTCGCCGGGCTGCACTTCCAGCACGCGCTTGAGCGCGGCATATGCATCGGTAAGATTCCCCTGGCCGTAGAGTTCAAGCGCCTGTTGCAGGCTGCGGTTGGCCTCCTGCTGGTTCAGTTCGTTTTCCGCCTTGGCTATTTTGGCCACAAGTTTCTGGTCGTTTTTATTGAGCAGCAGCGCGTTGTACCACTGGTCCACCGCATCCCGGAGATTGCGTTTGGCATAGGAATCGTCGCCGCGGCGCATATACTCGTCGGCTATTTCAGAACGGGCTTTTTTCAGCCAGTACTGCGCCTTCATGTTGTTGGGAGAGAGCTTTAGCACTTCCTCCCATTTGCTGGATGCCTCGATGACGCGCCCCTGCCGGTAAAGACTCATAGCCTCGTCGAACTTGTCGCCTATCATTTCATGCTCGGCTCCGGCCGTATTGGGACCGCTGCTTTGCAGCCTGCCCGACGCCTGTATAAGGAGCTGCGCGTCGTGATAATTAGGATCTATGGCGAGTATCTTGCCGGCCAGCTCGGAGGCCCTCTCGAATTGCCCCTGCTTGTAAAGATCGAAGGCGTCCTCGTAAATTCCGTTTAGCATGTTATGCTCTATGCGCTGCTTTTCCAGCTGGACGGTGGTGAGGAACTGGCGTTTTTCCTCAAGCCCCGATATAGTGCCTAGACTCAGCTTGCTCAGCCCCAACATAACCGATTCATCGGCCTCGACGTGCTTGGCCTGCGCCTCGGCGTAACCGCAGCCGGCCAGCATCGCGCAGCATATCCCGAGAATGCTAAAAATCTGTCTTTTCATGATAGTACCCCGCCGTCAGAACGGCAGCCCTCCTTTGAGGAGATCCATAACCATCGGCGCAAGCATCAGTATGAACACCGTGGGAAATATGAAAACGAAAAGCGGTATGAGCATTTTTGTCGACGCCTGCGCCGCCAGTTGCTCGGCGCGGTTAAGACGCCTAAAGCGCATGTCCGCCGCGAAATTGCGCAGCAGTTCCACCAGGCTGGTACCCAGCTCGTCCGACTGGATGATGAGGCCCACAAAAGAATTTATCTCCTGCAAATCCACGCGCATCGCAAGGCGGCGCAGCGAGTCGCGGCGGGAGTAGCCCAATTGCAGCTCGTGCAGCATCTTGCCCAGTTCCTCTTCAAGCGCGGTCTGGTTGGGCGTGATTTTCACTATGCGGTCGAAAGCCGTCATGTAGTCCAGACCGGATTCTATGATCAGCGCGGCCAGGTCCACCATCGTCGGGAAATTGCCCAGCACCTGCTGCTGGCGCTTTTGTATCTTGCCCGCATAAAGCACGTCCGGCAGCATAAAGCATATGGGAGCCGCCAGCAGCAGTACCGGCATCTCCGTGAGTCCGGCCAGCAGTATAGGCACTACCACCGAGACCAGTTCCTTGGTATGCAGCATATCCAGGGCGGTGGGTTTGTCGGGACTGCCCATCCGCAGATGCATCAGTTCCAGTTTATCCTGAAGCCCCACATTCTTCGCAAGCAGAAGGTCTATCTTGTCCAGCAGCCCCCCGTTGGGATCGAGCTTGTCGAAAATGGACGCGCCCTTGGAAGCCTTGTCCTTTACCAGATCGCTCAGAGAACCGCCCTCTTCCTTCTTCGGCGGCGTAAGCGCCCGCTGCACGGCCATCCATATCCCGACCGTGCCCAGGAAAAGCAATCCCATCAGAAACATATTGGTAGCGCTGTCCATAGTCCTATACCTTGATATTGCCCATGCTGCTGACTATCTTCATGCCTATGCCTATCCAGAGCGCGCAGAACACAAGAACTATCATGCCGAGCGGGCTGAAATAAAATTTCATCATAACGTCGCCCTGGAACAGGAACATGACGAGCAGCATCACCCAGGGCATAAGGCCGACCACTATCGACTGTATCCTCTGCTGCGCGGTGAGGGATTTCGTCTTCTGTTCCAGTTTGCTTTCCTCGCGGATGTTTTCCACGATGCGCTCGAAAACCTTCGTCAGGTTTCCGCCGACCTGGCGTTGCAGCATTATCGCGCGTATCATGTACGCCAGCAGACGGCTTGCGACGCGTTCCTCCATGCCTTCCAGCGCGCGCTCGAACGGCGTGCCGAGCTGATAATTTCTTAAGACAAGTCCGAACTCCTCCGAAATCGGCGGCTGCAAATCGTGCGAGATCATTTCAAAACCCTGAACTATATCCAGACCGGATTTAAGGGCGTTGGACATCAGAATCAGTCCGTCCATCAACTGCACGTCGATCTGCTTGCCGCGCCTTTCCTTGAGGAAATTAAGCGTCCATGTGGGCATATGCAGCCCTATATAAACGCCGGCCGAGGTGAGTATAAGGAATCCGAATATATTGAACGTAAGAAGCCCGGCGAAGCCGAACACCGCTATCGGCGCCATAACCAGGTAATGCACCTTTATCTTGATGAACTGGCGGTTGAAGGCATCGCTCCACTGGCGCACGCGCTTCATGTAATCCTCGGCCAGATGATTCACGCCCTCGGGATTGGTGCCGAAAATGCGCATTATGCCTATCACAATAACCAGCATGCCCAGCATAGTCAGTATCCACGGCATGGCGTTGTCCATCGCCGACGGGGTCGCCGTGGATTTCTTCTGCCTGGGGACCGTGCTCTGTATCTGGTTGAAAGTATCCTGGCTGAGGCTGGCTATCATGTCTATGGCATTATTGAAATGGGTTGGATTGTTGCTGGCCATGGACTCTTCCACGCTGTCCATCTGACGCAGTATCAGATCATAATCAGACATCATCGTGCGTCCTCGCCCGTCCATGGAATCCTGCAGGCGGGAACGGTACAGCCTGTCCAGCGACATCTGGAAGCGCGAGCGTATGTCGGCATATTCCTTGACCAGCAGCGCTGGCTTTATGTCCTGCCCTCCCTCGAATTCGGTGGGGAAGGTCTTCTTGCTCAGATCCAGGAACATGTAAAGCAGCGACACCGGAGTCTGCCAAAGATTGGCTTCCCTGAGGTCGCCTTCCGCCGGATCGCGCCATATGGCATGGCTGGTCATCGCGGGCAGTTCCGCATCGAGCCATTTGGGCACCTTGTACACGGTTTTTACGCCGTTGCAGGTTATGGGGAAACTGTTGGCATCCGCCTTGCGGTTGAGATCATAGTAATAATAGAAGAGCTGCATCTTCTTGGCCGCACAATCGACATTGTCGAAACGCGCCTTGACCGCCGGATTAGGCCCGGCGGGCGCGACCGCGCCGCCGCAGCCGGACATGAATGCCGCGGCCAGCAGCAACGTACCTAGATAAAAAACGATATGCGGTTTTCTCATACTTTATGGCGCAGCTATTTGCGGCGCGCTTTCTTCTGCTCGTCGGTCCAGAAAAACTCCACCGGTATCGTCATACCCTTGGACGCGAATTCCGGATAGAACTTGGGCGGATCGCCGGTCGGCGTGAATTTGCCCACGACCTTGCCGCGCTCGTCCACGCCCGTTTGGGTAAAGCGGAACAGGTCGTGCGTAAGTATCTGGTTCTCCTCGCGGCCGGTAACCTCGGTTATATACGTCACCTTTCTGGTACCGTCTCCAAAACGGGTAAGCTGCACCACCATGTGTACGGCGGAGCAGATCATTTCGCGCAGCGCCCATATAGGCAGGTCCGCGCCGGCCATAAGGCACATGGCTTCCAGACGGGTCAGCGCGTCGCGCGGCGTGTTGGCGTGCAGCGTGGTCAGCGAACCTTCGTGACCGGTGTTCATGGCCTGCAACATGTCCAGAGCCTCCGAGCCGCGGCACTCGCCGACCACTATGCGGTCGGGACGCATACGCAGACAGTTCTTTACAAGGTCGCGTATCGTGACTTCGCCCTTGCCTTCCACGTTGGCTGGACGGCTTTCAAGGCGCACCCAGTGTACCTGCTGCAACCGCAATTCCGCGGTATCCTCGACGCTGATTATGCGCTCGTCCTCCGGGATATAACTGGACAGCGCGTTAAGGAAAGTCGTTTTACCGGTGCCGGTACCGCCGCTGACTATGATGTTTTTGCGCAGCAGCACGCAGGCCTTGAGGAAATCCATCGCGTCCTTTGAAATGGTGCCGAAGCGATAATAGTCCTCGGGACCGAACGGTTTCGCCGAGAAACGGCGTATCGTCAGCGTAGGCCCCGAAACGGCCAGCGGTTTTATGATGGCGTTAACGCGCGAACCGTCGCCCAGGCGGGCGTCCACCAGCGGCACGGATTCGTCTATGCGCTTGCCCAGCGGCGCCACGATTCTTTTTATGACCTGCACGACCTGTTCGTCGTCGCGGAAATGCACCTTCGTCAGTATGAGTTTTCCGCCGTGTTCCGTGAACACCCTGTTGTAGGCGTTCACCATGATTTCCGAAACCGACGGGTCGCGCATCAGCCCTTCCAGCGGGCCCAGTCCCAAAATCTCGTCGAGCAGTTCGTCCACGAAACGTACGCGCTGGTCGCGGCCTAGCTGGAGATTGGGCTGTTTGGAAAGCAGCTGGTCCACTATATTGGAGACCTTGTTGCGCACATCGGCGTTTGCGACGGCATTGTCGCTTATGCGCACATGCTCGGTTTCGAGCATTTTCACCACGTCGCGGTGTACGCTCATTTTGAGCTCTTCCCAGTACGCCGGGACTTCCGCGTCCGCGGCAGACGCAGCTTTCGCCACGGCGGAAGACGCCGCGGCTTGCGATACGGGAGCCCCGCCGCCCTCGAAACCCTTGGGGCCGGACCACATCGCGCTGGCGGCCTGATAGAAATCCTCATCCGAAATGGCGGAAGCCCAGTTCTTCTCCACCGGCTGGAGGTTGAGCACCTTGCCGAGCAGCATGCGCAAGCCCTTGACCCAAAGCGACTGCGGCTGCTCCACAACCTCGATTTTGAGCTGGTTTGAAAGCATCGGTATGCTTTCCTCCCACGGCAGGAAAACGAGCACACGCTTGTTTAGCTGGTTGAAAAATTTCTCGACCTCCTCCGGGTCCACGGAGCCGGGCAGATCGTAGCGGTTGCAGATTATCTCGAAACGGTCCAGCGGGAAATGCATGTCCCGGTAATCCTGGAACATGCCGACGGTGGCGTTGAGATTGTTGCGGGACGGCTCGGTAACCCAGACGACCATGTCCGCTATGTCGAAGGCGAAGGTCTGCATCGGGAAGCTGGAGTCCACGTCCAGGAAAATATCGAAGGTCTGAGACAGTTTTGACAAAAGCGGCAGCAGTATGCGCGGGGATATCTTCTGCACGTCGGAACGGCGGTTGGCCAGCGGCAGCACGCCCACGCCCCACTGTGAAATCGGTATGCGTCCCTTCAAAAGCCCGCCTGCCATGGTAAGCGACTGCGCGCCGAGACTCTTTACCAGTTCAGCCACCGTGGGCGGATTAACCCCCAGATAGGCCGAATGCTCGTGGCGGGACATCGGGTCCAGCGGCACTATGATGACGTTGCGTCTTTGTATGCCGGCCCATGCCAGCGCAAGATTTATCGCTATAGTACTTTTGCCGACCCCTTCCTTGGGGCCGGCGAAAGCGATTATTCTCGCCTGGCTGCCGGTCAAAGTGCCGTTGGTTACAGTATCCATGATTTAGATCGCGGCAATGCCGCGGTTATTTTACAATCTCCACGGTGACGAAAAGGAACAGCGACTCCTGATCCTCGGTGACGTCCTTGTAACGGAACAAAGCGCCGATGAGCGGCAGGCGTCCCAGCAGCGGCACGCGCGAGATATTGGTGTTGCGATCGCTGGATTTGAGGCCGCCTATAACCAGCGTCTCGCCGCTTTTCAGTTCCACTTCGGTCTGCAACTGGCGCGTGGTCATCGACGGCACGGTGGTGTTTGACACCGTCACCGTTTTTGAGTAGTTCGGGTTTGAAACTTCAAGCTGCAACTGCACGTCTATGGAATCCTTTTTTTCCGGCATGATGACGGGCAGCACGTTCAAAATAACTCCGTATTTTTTATAGTCCGCGCCCACGCCCTGGTTGTTGGTATAAGGAATAGGCACTTCGCCGCCTACGACGAAGTTCGCCTGCGTGCCGCTTTTGGTTATGACCTTGGGATTGGAAAGCACCTGTTCGCGGCCTTCCGATTCCAGCAGGCTGAGCGTGGTGGACAGCGCCGTTTTGCGAGAAAACTGGTCCACCGAAAAAATGCCCGGTATCGAATTTTCGGTGAACGTGAACGCCTGATTCCACGTGAAACCGACCGTATTCTGCATTGAACCGCTGATTTCCACCACGTCGGCGCTTACCGCCACCAGGTCGCTCTTGTCCGCCATGGCGGCGGCCGCCGCGCACGGTATGCACGCGGCAGCCAGCAGCAGACTGTAAACTCTTCTTGTTATAATCATCATTTCCCCACGATGAGCTTGCGGAAGCTCGACATTTCCATAGGATGCATTTCGGTGTCGCCAAGTCCGCGCACCACTACGGACACGTTGCCCTGCTGCTGCGAAAGCGCCAGATACTGGGCTTCTATCGAGTTCAGCGCGAGGCTGAGCACGCCCTTGTCGGAGAAAGCCGCGGCCTCGGCCTCCTTGGCTTCCTTGGACTGCGCAAGCCGGGCGTCCATGCCCTGTCCCAGGTTGGAGCCCACGCCGAGCACCAGCACGTTTTGCAGTATCGTCGCGGTGACCTTTTCCTTGCGCCCGTCGTTCATCACCGCCTCGAAAGTAACCAGAATGTCAACGCGGTCGCCCGGTTTGATAAGCTTCACTATTTCCTGGTCCTGCGTAAGTATCGCGCCGCGATATCCCGGAGGAACCTTTACGCTCAGCCCGGCCTCCGGGCTGAGCTCCATAAGGGAATACTGGGTAATCTGGTTGCCCTTGGGTATGCGCACCGCCGTCACAAGATTGGTTATCTTGTTTATGTCGGAAGGGGAGTTCCATTCGTATGCGTCGGCCTGCATGAACTGCGCAGGCACGTCCATAACGCTTATAAGATCGGCCTTGAGCACCGTGCGCGGAGGCAGATCGACCGCCGCAGCAAGAACGTGCTTCATCTGATACGCGCTGGTGAGCGCGTTCTGTTTTGCGGCCAGCACCATCATGTAAATGACCGCCGCCACCAGGGCGAACAGCATGGGGAGAATGATACCTTTCTTTTCCATCGCAAGCGCTCCTTGATACTGCGTTTAAACTCCGTAAACAGGCACTACTGGAAATCGGGCTTCTCTATCGGCATCCGGACCTGCGCCGTTATCTTGCGGTAGCCGTTCATGTTTTTGGAGGCAAGCAAATAGCTTGACCCCGGGAAAAGCAGCCTTGCCTTGTAGGTCAGCGTTACTATGATATCCTCGTTCATGTGCTGAGACTGCGGATCATACAGCGTAGTCTCGGAAGTCGCGCTGAGCGTGGCCATGCCGGCCGTGGTTTTAAACATCTGGCTTGTCAGCACCGCCTGCATCTGGGTACGCGCGGTGCCGATATTGGAAGTCGAGCCGCCGCCCTGCTGGGGGCCGGCGACCAGCGAGCCTATCCTGGCCAGCTCGTATGCGCAGTGATTTACCAGAATGGTCTGGAACGCTATGTTGCCCATTTCCATGATGCAGAAAAGCATCAGGAAAAACACCGGCAATATAAGCAGCATCTCCACGACAACCTGCCCGCCGGCAAACCGGCGGGGCAGCCTGGCCCGTCCTGGCATAATCATGATAAATTGTCCCGGCGCAGTTCACAGCCGGGAATGCACGCTATTAGTTGGACGTGCTGGCGCCAAGCGTGCTGGCCGCGCCGGTTATGGAGCCTGATACCGAGCTGAACAGCGTGGGCATGTATTTCTTTAACAGCATGCCCGCCACCAGAACCACTCCCACCACCACAGTAAGCATCAGCAGATATTCCACGGTGTTCTGACCGCGCTTGTTTTTGAACAGTTTCATAACTTCCTCCGTTGAATGACTCCGGCCCACTGGCCGGGAAAATCTAGTTTGCCACCGGCGCGCTTAGCGTCTTGGCGGCGCCGCCAGTCCAGTTGGTGACGGTTCCGAAAAGCGAAGGCATGTATCTCTTGAGCAGCATGCCCGCCACCAGAACCACTCCCACCACCACGGTAAGCATCAGCAGGTATTCCACCGTGTTCTGGCCGCGCCTGCGGGAAACGATTTGGGTCACCTAGCTGCTCGAGGGATTATACATCGTCAGTATAAGCCCCGCCCCGCTCTTGAACTGTTTGGGCATGAACCAGCCCATGAATTTATACATCGACGTGAACACAAAAAGCAGTATCAGCGTGGTCAGTATGTACTCCACCGTCGTCTGTCCCCGCCTGCCAAAAAACCGTTTCCCCGTACCGCCGTTTTTTTTCATACACCTCTAGAAAGCAATCCTGCCGGAAAACTGCTCCGCTCGGCCTAGCGCTCCGTAGGGCGCCATCGCGAAATCCAGCCCCACCGAATAACCCAGCACGTTGCCGGAATAAAGCCCCGCGCCCACGGTCAGATTGGAATTCTGGTTCAGATTGAGACTCTTTATAAGACCCGTAGCGGTATAGTCGGTACCAGCATCGTCGTTAGAGAAATAACCTATGCGCAGCATAAAGCGCCCGATCTGTAACATATCCTCGGGCATCGTTATCTCCGCGCCGACACCGAGTCTTGTCTGGTTGTCGGACGGCTGCTGCACTTCGCCCGCCACCGTAAAATACTGGCTTAAATCCAGCGCAGCGCCGTAGCGGTTTATCTGGACCACATTCTGCTTGTTGCCTATATTCTGCGCGGAAAAGCCAAGATGCAAAGCGCTGAAAAGCCTGAGCTGCGCCCCAAGATCAAAAACCATGTTGGCGTAGTTGTCCCCGTCGTTATCCTCGCTGACGCGCTTTACCGCGCCGCCTATGGAGAGCCTGTCCGTAAAAAACGACCGTGCCAGCGCCACTGTCATAAACATGTCGCTCGCGCTGATGTCGTCCGAAGGCTGGGCGATGGCGTTTGCGTCGCGCGCATCGAAACCGTCTATGCTTGCATACGCCAGATTGACGCCCACCACCGACTGCCCCAGCGGCTGCGCATAAGCGACGTAATTGCCGGCGTAGTCCTGAAGCCAGCTTATGTGCGAGACCTCCACTTCACGCTGCTGCGTGGAGGCCAGCGCGGCGGGATTCCAGGTCATGCCGTCAACGCCTTCCGCAAGCGCGGTATATGCCTGCCCCATGCCCATGGCGCGCGCGCTGCCGAACGGTATTTTCATGAAAGCGCCAGCCTGGGTGCCGGCATTGGCATCCTGCGCGGCGGCAGGCAGGGAGACAGACAGCGCCGCCGCAAAAAGCGCCGATACCGCAATCCATCCTAGAACCGGGGAATTACGCTTTTTCATCAATAGCATCCCTGAGATACCGAGGCCCCGCTGTCATTGCTTGGAATCAGTATCTTCTTTATAGTCTGGCATATCTGCTTGCCGCCTGTCGTGGCCTCCAGCTTGAACACCGCAAAATACACGCCGCGCGCCACCTTGTTGCCCGCGGCATTGGTCCTGTTCCAGTCCCAGTTCAGCTTCGACTGGTTGCTTTGCAGCCCCCAACTGTAGGAATTCACAAGATCGCCCGCGATGTTATAAAGCTTGACGTCATAATAGCCGGTGATGGGAGTGTATCCCACATTGAAGCAACCGCGCGACTGCCTCAGCGGATTGGGATAGAACAGCGCCTGCGTAGCAAGATCCGCACAGGGATCGCTGGACTCGCCGTGAGCCACGGACACCGTGACAGGCGACAGATAGGTGCTCTTGTCTGCCACATAGTTTATGTTGTTGCCGGATATCTGTCCGGTATTTGAATCAAGCAGATTGGTATCGGTGGAAGTGACTATGCGGAACACATAAGTGCCGTCGGCCACCTGGCGTCCGCTGCGATCCGTGCCATCCCATGTGTCGGTTATCGAGGTAAGCTGCGGACGCACGCCGCCTATCACCTTGACAAGATTGCCGGAAGCTATGGTAGGCGTAGGATTGCCGGCAGAATCAAACGTGGTGCCCGGCTTGAACACCTGTATCGCAACCTTCATCGGCACCGATATCTGATAGGATATAGCCGCCTGCCCCGTTTTCAACGTCAAGTCGCTGAGTCCGACATCATAGACCTGGAAGTTATTTACGTACAGGTTGTCCTGATACGTGGTGGGCTGCTGCAATGCCGTGTTGGGGTAATTATAAGCAACCAGCTGAATCGTATAACTGTCGGAGGGCAGATAATTCCCGTTGTTGTCCTTGCCGTCCCAGTAAACGTACTGGTTAGTTCCACCCGTGAATATATTGCTGCCGTACTGGTTTATATAGCGGCATACGTTGTTGGTGCCGCCGCATTCGCTACTACTCTGGGACAACGCTTCTATCGTCATGGAAGAGATGCGGGTCGTCACAAAGGCTATCTCGTAAGGCGGCAGCTGCACCGTTGCGGTGGAATTGCTCAGCGTCGGATAGGTCGGCGTTATGGCCACATTATTTATGTATACCGGCCCGCGCGAAATGGTCAGGTTTGTCACAACCCTGTCCGTTGCGTAGTAATTGGTGGTGGTGCTTATGGCGTTGCTGGCGGTATTGTAATTGACTATAGTGGCCGAACTGTACATGAGTATAAGCACCGGATATACGCCGTCGGCTTCCATGGTATTGTTATTGGGATTATATCCGTTCCAATATTCGGTAGCCTTATATTTGGCGGGACGCACACCGGTGAATGTGATTATCGGCGAGGTGCTTATCAGCGGCGGCCAGGTGCCGGCAGTGCTTATGCTTGTCCCTACCGGATAAACCCTTATGTCTATGTTCATAGTCTGCGTGGGCAGATACGAAATGGTTCCGCTGGAAGACGTCAGCAGCGAACTGGTTGCCACATCCGTTATGCGGAACAGGTTTGCCGAAAACAGCGTAGTGTATCTGTATGTCTTGCTTGCAGACAGCGGGTCGGTAACCACAAGCTCGGCCATATATGTGCCGGAAGACACATAGTAGCCGTTGTCGTCCGTGCCGTCCCAGTTTACCGTTATCGTGCTGTTGGCCTGCGCCGATACGCTGCTGTAAAGATGCCGCACAAATGCGTTAGTGGACGTTTTTATATTGAAATCATATGTAACAGGACGCGCGAAGTTAAATGAATAATAGAACGGCGGCAACGCGGCGACCGACGGCGAGGAGCCTATAATCGTTGATGCCACCGCCGGGGCCGTGCCGTTCAGCGGAGCTCCGCGCGCCACGCTTACTATGCCCTCATAAGCGGTGGGTGTGGTTATGGTCCCTATGGTATCGGCAGTTGCGGAAACGGTTCTGCCGGGCATTTCGGCCCAGAGTATATAGGTATAGCTATTGTCCGAAACCACATTGCCGTTCTGGTCGCGCCCGTCCCAGGTGGTACTGACGGAAGTACGCAGGCTCTGGATAGCGGCTGTGGAGAACAACAGACAGGTCCCGCCGGAATTGGCTTCAGAGCATGCCGGCTGCGGGCCGCAGGAACTGGTGTTGCTTCCGTTGCATGGAGTGAAGCTGCTTACGCTTGAGAATGTGGTGTCCGGCTGATATATGCGCACATAGACCGTGGCCGATTCAGTAAGAAAATAGCTTATTGTTGCGGTAGCCGTGGAAGCGGAGCCGAGCGAGGCAACCGCAAGATCAGTTATCTGAAGCGGGGTAAGTGATATCTGCGCCGTAACACCGACCGAAGTATCCGTGCCCCAGATATCATTCGAATAGGCGGTTATGGATGCCAGATAGTTGCCGGAGCTGAGCATTACGCCATTGTCGTCGCGCCCGTCCCACGGATCGCCGTTGGTAAGCGAGTTGAGGCCTTCGCCGTAGCGTTCTCCGGCGGTAAGCAAATGCCTGATAATAGTGGAACCGCCGGAACTGTTTGCCGTGCTTATCCAGATATTGACCGAAGCATCCTTGCTGAGGCGGTATTTTATGTTGTAAGGCTCGGCGCCGACCGATGTGATGTTTCCGACTATGGTGGGCGTACTGGAAACGGAATGCACGTCGGTCACGTTCACCGTTATCGGATACTGGTTTTCACCGGGATAAGCGGCTGTCTGGTCTATGCTGATGTTTCCTTCCAGAACGGTAGTCTCGTTAGTCTTGGCTTCCGCGCGGAAACCATATTCCCCGTTTACTTTGCCGAAAGTGGTATCGACATTATAATAGCCGTCCCAGCCTGAGCAGAAATACGGTTTGTTTGTGACCGGATTCATAATGGTGCAAGGCCACGCGCCACTGCTCCCATCACAATCAGAGGCGGGAGTGGGAACTCCGGTACCTGGATCGCCGGGGCACTTGCCAATGTTATACATCGTTATCGTACGCAGAGGAGGAGTGGACGAGGGGTCCAGAGGATTGGAGCCGGACGCATATTTAAAAATCTGGAAATTCAGCTCGTCTATGCCGAAAGCGCCTGTTGTGGTTCCGTCCTGATTATTAACGCATTGCAGCGCAACGCACAGGGTAAGACAGCCATGAGGATAGCCTGCACCGATAGTCGAATTAAGCGCGGATGTATAAGATTCGCCGGGCTGGTCGTAGGCAATAAGCGCGGCATAGCCTACGGGATTGGTGGCGCCGGACGGCAATACATTGCTGGGAGTATTGCCGGACACATCAATATTTTCTGCAGCGCTGCCGCAGTAAGCATCATTCGAACTGCCCGTGCCGGTACCGTTATAATACACGCTTATGTTGCTTATATAAAGCTGCTGTGCCACGACCGGAGATGGCATGAAGATAGCCGCCGCCAACACAACTCCGCAGGCTGCGGCAATTTTTACGGCAAAAGTTTTTATCACTTCGCGTACGGGGTTCATCATAGCGTTTGGTTTATCCCCTAAAAGAGCCCTAGGTCTAAAGACCTAATTTTGAATTTATGTATTTATTTTACAAGTTTCGCGCATACAGTCAAATACTTTTTTATTTAGAACCCCGCAAAAGAAAAATCGCGGGGCTATAAAACATACCAGAAGGCATTAAGCATGCCGGGACAAAGCGTCATTTTTGCTGGCGGTTTTTGGTACGGCTGCCTTCGCCCTCCACGAACAGTTGAGAGCCGGTAGACGCCTTTTTGCCGAAAGCCTCGCTGTACTGCGCCACCGTACCGCGGCCGTGCGATTTGACCCAATAGAGCGCTTCGTCCGCCCGGGTCAGCAATTCCTCGCCGGAACTGGCGTCGCCCGGATAAGTTGCTATTCCCTGGCTGACCGTTATCTTGATTTCCCCCACCTTGGCAAACGGAACGGGGATGCGGATATCGCGTATCTCCTGCATCAGCCGCCCGGCTATCGCGCGGGCTTCGTCGGCCTTCGATTGCGGCAGCAGTATTATTATTTCGTCGCCGCCGTAACGGCACGGGAAATCTATTTTGCGCAGGTTGGAGAGAATGACCCTGCCCACCTCGCGCAGAACCTGATCGCCGACCTGATGGCCGTACGTATCGTTGACTTCCTTGAAAAAATCTATGTCCATCCATATCAGCGCCATCGGCTGGGAGAAACGCTCCGCGCGGTACATTTCCTCCTGAAAGCGTTCGTTGAAATAACGGCGCAAAGGAAGTTTGGTGAGTTCGTCGTACTGCGACAGCTCCTGCACCCGCTCGAAAAGCATCGCGTTATCCACAGCCAGCGCTATCTGCCCGGCGAAAGAACTCAGCGAAACAAGGTCGTCATGCAGTATCGGCTGCTGCGAAAGGAGATTGTCCACTATCAAAAGCCCGGCGCTTTTGCCCTGCACGGTAAGCGGCAGATAAAGCACGGTGTCGCGATATTTGTCGGTAACCGTATCGCCCGAGGAATTGCCGAGGACTATGTCCGCAAAGCGGTGCACGCCCGGCTGCAACGGTATCTGCTCGTGCGCCAGACTGCGCACATGTCCGCGCGCGTCGGCGCTCAGTTCGCCTTTCAGTTTATGCTCGGCATGATTGACCAGATAAAGCCGCACGCGATCGAAACCGAAATATTTCTGTATGCCCTGCAAGATAAGTTTAAGGCCGTCATCGACGCGTATAGAGGAGGCAAAAACCGCCGTCAGCTCGTTTAGCGCATTGGCTCGGCCGAGCTGTTCGCGATTGAACTGGTCCAGTTCCGCGTGCGACAGGTTCTGCGCCAGCTCGTCGGCAAGACCGCGCGCCAGCTCCTTTTCGCGGCTGGAAAAAGACCACGATTTGCCAAGCCGCTCCATACGCAGCGCGCCCATGCGCGTCATCTTGGCCGCCGCAGGACGCCCCGCAGGCTGACGGCCCGAAACCTGCCAGCGCACCGGCACATATATGGCCGGATAATTGAGATTTTGGGAAACGTATACGCCGCCGCTTTCCAGCACGGTGCGCAGCGGGGAATCGTCGGCCACGGCGATATCCTCCTCCAGATCCATGCACGCGCCGCCGCGCCAGACCAGTTGCAGCGAGAGCAGCGACTCCATCGGTTCCCAGGCGAAAAAACATACCTGGTCCAGTTTCAAATGCTGCGCCATCAGCTCCAGCGCGCGCGACAGCAGCGCACGGGAATCCGGAAAAGGCTGGTTGATTTCCTTGTGATATTTATAAAGCAGTTCGGTTGGCTGGCTCATAAACGATATCCCTCTAGTCGCCGTAAAGCGACATCAGGTAATCCATCTCGACCTGCACCTTGACCATCTCCTGCATCAGCATCCCGGAGGAATAGGTGCCTTTTACCAGCTCCATCGCCAGGCGCGAAATCACCTGGTCGAGTACGGCCACATAAGTGCCGCAGACCATCACGTTGGGCAGGCTGCGCGCGCCTGCCACTATGCCGGCATAGGTGCGCATGCGCTCGTGCGAAGAAAATATGAACTGCTCAAACCCGTGGGCCGACGGCGGAAACGCATGCACCAGCCTTGAATACGCAAGCTGCACCGTGGGGCGCGAAAGCCATTTGAGCAGAGTCATAGCGTCGCGCTGGTTGGCGGAGGACTTGGTGATGCACAGGTTATAGCTCGACAGAAAGCTGTGCGAGCCGAAAATCTCGCCCGGCACCGGCAGCGTGCGCACTTCGAAATCCGGCTGGCTGCCGGCCGGCAGCACCGACTGGGAAAGCCTTCTGGAAAGCACCATGCTGGCCTTGCCCTCCAGCATTGTACCCAGCGAGCCGCGCTCGCGCATGAGCGGCATCAGCCCCTTGCTGAAAAGTTTCAGAAAATCTTCCATGCCGCGCAGCGACTCGTCGCGGTGCACGGCGGCGCGGGTGCATTCCGTGTTGAAAATATCTCCGCCCCGGTTCCAGATGCAGGGCAGCAGGTCGCGGATATTCACCGAACCGCGCAGGTTGGCGTTTTCCAGCGGGAAATAGTTGCCGCCGCGCCGCTTTTCGGCCAGCGCCTCGCAGGCGGCCACAAAACCGTCCCATTTGGAAAGCTGTTCGTCGGGATTGGCGCAGACTTCGCGCAGATGGTCGACGCGGTAATGCAGCGCCGTAACGTCCATGCACCACGGCACGCTGTAAATTTTGCTGGTGCCGGGCAGCACGCAGTGCGGGCGCAGCGGCTCTATCCACTCCTCAAGCGAAGACGGGCCGTCCATGGACGACAGCTCGGCCAGTATGCCCAGCCGCGCGAAAAGGGCCGTCCAGTAATGCGGTATCTGCACCAGATCGGCCACTTCCGTGGTGCGCGGCTCGCGCTGGCATTCAAAAAGCCGCCGCCACAGCGTGTCGCGCGTAAGGACGGAAATGTCCACGCGAGTGTCAGGATGCTCGCGCTTGAATTCCATCAGCAGCGCCCTTAAATGGGCGACTGTCTGCGTCCCGGAATTTGGAAGCACCCAAAATTGCATTGCTTTTACCGCCCCCAGTTGCGCAGCCCCAGCGCGGGATTTATAGGCGCGTTGCGCCCCGCCCCGGCCCGCGTCATGCGCCATGCGCAAAGCGCTATCATCGCGGCATTGTCCGCACAGTGCCGCCGCTCGACGAAACTCACTTTCACGCCGCGTTTGGCGGCCTCGCCGGTAAGACGCGCGCGCAGCGTGCCGTTGGCCGCCACTCCGCCGCCCATCGCTATGTGACCGACGCGGCAGCTCTTGGCCGCGGCCAGCGCTTTTTCGACAACCGTGGATATAAGAGCTTCCTGAAACGCCGCGCAGACCTTGCCGGCATCCGCATTCTCATGGTCGCGCAGATAATAGCTTACCGCTGTCTTTAACCCGCTGAAAGAAAATTCCCATGTGCCCGGCAGCAGCGGTTTTGTGAAACGCAACTCCCCGGCTCCGGCCGCCGCATTCTTTTCCACCGCCGGACCGCCCGGGTAGGCGAGACCGAGCAGCTTTGCGACCTTGTCGAAAGCCTCGCCCGCCGCGTCGTCGCGCGTTTTCCCGAGCAGACGGTAGACGCCGTATTTCCTGACATGCCACAGTTCGGTATGCCCGCCGGATATGATAAGCGCGACCAGCGGGAACTTAAGCGGCCTGGAGACTTTGTCGCCCTCCAGCTCGCAGGAATAAAGATGGCCCTCCAGATGATTTACTCCTATCACCGGCACGCCGTAAAGCGAGGCCACCGTCTCCGCCGCCACCTTGCCGACGACCAGACCGCCCGGCAATCCAGGTCCGCAGGAAAACGCCACGGCATCCACGGGAGACTTCCCCTTGCGAGGATTTGCCAGCGCCGGAGCAAGCGCCTCGGCTATCACCGGGGCTATTTTTTCGCAATGCGCGCGGCTTGCCAGTTCGGGCACGACGCCGTTATAAACCTTGTGCCGCCCGACCTGCGAATAAACGACGGAGGACAGCAGCCTTTTGCCGTCTTCCAGCACGGCTGCGGCCGTTTCGTCGCAGGTGGTCTCTATGGCAAGGATGCGCATCTTCTGCAAATGTCAGGACTTGCTGGGCCCGGTTATTACGGAACGGGCCTTTAGTATCTCGATCGCCTTGTCGAGCACTTCGTCGCGCACCTGGTCTTTTTTCTTTATCGACGGCACAGGCTCCTTGCCGGGGGCGTAAATCTGTTCCGCCTCTATCTGGTTCATAAGCTTGACGCGGAAATCCGTATCCGTGGAAATTTTCACATCCACATCCGGCACTATGCCGCCGATATGCGTCTTGGGATCGCGCTGTATGCATTTGCCGCTGGGCGTATAGTAATGCGCGACGGTAAGGCGCAGGCCGGACCCGTCGGACAGCGGGCGTATTTCCTGCACGCTGCCCTTGCCGAAGCTGCGCTCGCCTATTATCGCGCCGCGATGGTTGTCCTGCATCGCGCCGGCCACGATCTCGGAAGCGGAGGCGGAGCCGTCGTTTACAAGCACCACCAGCGGAAGATCGGAATACTGCGCGGACACATCGCTGTGGAACTCCTGATGGTTCTCCGGATGGCGGCCGTTGGTGGAGACTATCATCTTGCCGCCGCTTAGGAAAAGCTTGGACATGTCGACGGCGGCCTCAAGCAGCCCGCCGGGATTGTAGCGCAGGTCTATGACAAGCGCTTCCATGCCCTGCTTTTTGAGATCGGCCATAGCTTCGTTCATCTCGTCCATCACGTGGCCGGAGAAACTGGAAACGTGTATGTAGCCTATCTTGTTTTCAAGCATGTGATAGCGCACGACGGTTTCCACTATTTTCGCGCGCTCCATCGTGATATCTTTTAACGTCCAGGGATCGTCCTTTTTCTCCGGGGTTTCGCGCGCGATAGTAAGCGTTATTTTCGTGCCGGCCTTGCCGCGCATGCGCTTTATCGCGTCGTAATAAGACATGTCCTTGGTGCTTTCTCCGTCTATCTTTATGATGCGGTCCTGCGGCAGTATGCCGGCCTTGTACGCCGGAGTGCCGGGCATCGGCGAGACTACGATAAGATAGCCGTCCTGATTGCCGACCGTTATGCCGAGACCGCCGAAATCGCCGTCGGTGTCGTTTTTGACGAGCTTGTTGGTGTCGGGGTCCATGAACTGCGAGAAATCGTCCAGCTGGCGCACCACGCCGTCGGCCGCGCCGTACACGAGTTTCTGCGTATCGACTTCCTCGACGTAATTGTCCTTGACCAGTTCCAGCACCTCCACCAGCACGCGCAACTGCTGGTAGGTCTGGTCCACGGTCGAATAGGCGCGCGGGAACAACATCCCCACGAAGAACGCCGCGAATATCCACAGAAGGTATTTTTTGCTCTTGGTCATAAATGCTCCGTTATTATTTCGCCTGAAGCCAGTCTACGGGGTTAACCGCGCTGGTGCCAGAACGTATTTCGAAATAGAGTACCGTGCGGGAACCGTTATAGGAGGATTCAGTATCGTCTCCGGCGGCTCCCAGCTCCTGTCCGGCCGTCACCTGTTCGCCTTTCTGCACGCCTATGCTGCTTAGCATGCCGTAAATAGTAAAGTAACCGCGCTTGTGGTCCACCATCACCACGTTGCCATAGGAACGGAAAGGCCCGGCGTAAATGACCTCGCCGTCTGCGACCGCATGCACAGGCGTACCCTGCGCAACGGCTATTTTGATGCCCTCGCGCATGATCCAGGTTTTGAGGGAGGGCACGGGCTCGCGCCCGTACGCGCTTACAATCTCGCCCTGCACCGGCCATTGCAGCGAATGGCGCGGGGCCGCTATGGTTGTATTGGGCTCCGTTGTGGCCCTGGCATGCACCGGCGCGTGTTTTTTCGTAAAGCTTTGCAGGAACACCTGAAGGCTGCGGGCCGAGTTTTTGAGGCCGTCTATCTCGCGTTCCAGCCTGGCCTGGCGCTCCTTGGCAGAATTGAGGTCGGAAAGATTTTTTTCATACCGTTCGCGGCGCAGCGCGCCTTCCTGCTTCAATTTGTTGGAGCGGTCCACCAGTTCGCGCGAGGTGCGTTTCCAGACGCTCATCTGCCGCTGCGTGCGCTCGCTTTCCCCGCGTAACTGGTCCATCAGCGCCACCTTCTGGTAAAGCGCGGCCTGCCTGTACATCTGCTGCGAAAGGTGCGAGGAGCCGTAATACTGGAAAGAATAGTTGAGCTGGTCCAGATAGTAGGCGCGCAACTCTCCGGCGGCGAGGGCGCTCCAGTGCTTCATGGAGGAATTTAGCGACACGCTGCGCCGTTCCGTCTCGCGCAGCAGTTTGCCGGCCTGGTCCTCCTCGCGCTCGAGCTTTTTCTTGTCCGCCTCCGCGCTGTTCTCCTGCCTTTTGAGAAAATCGATATACCGGCTGATATCGTGCTGTTTTTTCTTGTAAAGCTCCAGCTCTTTTTTGCGCTCCTCAACCTGGCTCTGGATATTTTTGAGCGCCTGCTTGCTCTGCTCCGGAGACTGCGCCGAGGCGTCCTGCGCCGCAAGCGGCGAGGACAGGAGCAGACAGGCGGGTATAAGTATCAGTGCGATTCTTTCCATCTAGAAAGCGTCCAGCCGCAAAGCGCGCCCAGGAATATCACGGCGGCCTGCCGGCCAAGGCTCGGAAAAGACCACCAGAGAGGGCTTAGATGTTTTACCGGATAAACGAACGCCCAGCAAAGCCCGCAGGCCACCAGCGCGCCCGCCGCTCCGGCGAGTATCCAGTTCCAGGATTGGCGAACCGACGGCAGGAATCCGGTGTTTGAAACCGCGGAAATTTCCACCATGAACGCCATGAACGCCAGTATCAGCGCCCCCATGCTAAAGACCAGTTGGAGGAAGCGCCGGTAAAAGGTCGCCTGCAATATGGCGTACACCTGTTCCGGTTTGTAGAACGTGCCCGCTATGGCGGGCATTTTGCCCTTTAGCACGTTGGAGTCCAGCCAGCTGCCGATATCCTCGAGCGCGACATCATTGAGCTGGAGCGAAAAATATTCCGGCATCGGGTTGTCTGTAACGGGCACCACGCTTTTGACGAGGTCGGGATCCGTGGCCTTCAGTTCCTCAAGGGCCTGCGTGTGATTTACAAAGGTGACATCCGCAATGTTGGGAAGTGCCCGAAGGCTGCTTTCCAGCTCGTTGATTTTTGTCAGCGGGAATTTTTCATCCACCACGAGGAAAATCTTGAAATCGTCCTTCAGGAGCGATTCTATCTGGGCGCTCTGCCTCTCCATGAACGCTATCGCCGAGAACATAAGGCCCACGCACATGCTAAGCATGAAAACTGCGCGGTGCCCTTTGCCGCGAGGTTTCTGTCCGCCTAAAGAACGGGACATACCGGGACGCCCGTTCTCATTTGAAACGGTATTATCTGCCATATAATTCTATTAATATAAATTTTTAAGGCTTTTACAACGGGTTAGGGCAATATATGTCACAAGCCGGGAGCGCGGGGACGCTTGAAGCGGCGGGCCAGCTCGTCGCGCTCGACCGTTATCATCGTGGGTCTTCCGTGAGGGCAGGACATGCCGTCGCGACAGGCTTTCACATCATAAAGCAGACGCATGGCTTCCTGTTCGGAGAGTTTGTCCCCCGCTTTTACGGCCTTCTTGCATGCCATAAGGGCCACCGTCTCCCTTTTTACGTCTTCGGCACAGCGCTGCGGGTCGCCGATAACACCGGCAAGACCCGTGATGAAAGCTATAACGCTTTCATCGGTAAAACGAAATATCGACGGCACCGAACGCACGATAAAAGCCGCCGGTCCAGCCTGTTCCATTTCAAATCCGGCGGACAAAAGCCATTCCCGCCAGTCCAGCAGCGCCTGCGTCTGGCTGGGAGGCAACTCCACCGTTATAGGAATCAGCAGCCGCTGCACCACGGGCATGGCGCTCGAAAGCTGGCGCATGTACTCCTCGAAAATCACACGCTCCTGCGCCGCATGCTGGTCCATCAGCGCAAGCCCCTCGCCATACTCGAAAACAAGATAGCTGCCGTCGAACTGGCCTATATAACGGTATGGCGGTTTCCACCACGGCGGATCCTGCGGCAGCACCGGCACGGGGGGCAGCACGCATTCCTCCTTGCGCTCGCGCACAAGCCCGGCATAATGCTTTTGCCCCTGCGAGTCAAGCAGTTCGGCCATGTCGTTTAGACCCAGCTGCACGGGCTCGCTTATTTTCGCCACCGGCGCGCTATCGCGCGGACGCTGCGACACGTACCCGTCCCGTAACGGCGTATCCGCAAAAATAGAAGTGGGCTTTGCGGCCTCGGAAAGTTTTTTCTCCAGAGCGGAATAGACCGCACGGAATATTCCGCTCTCGTCAATAAAACGGACATCGCGCTTTTGCGGATGTATATTTACGTCAAAATCGGACGGCGGAAGTTCCAGAAACAGCACGCAGGCCGGATGAGAATGTTTGTTGGCGCGGTATCTTTCGTAGGCTTTGTATACCGCCTGGGAAAGCGTCTTGGACTGAACCGGACGCCTGTTGACGAAATAATACTGGAGATTGCGGGAGGCCACAAGCCCTTCCGGCTGGCTGAAAATGCCGCGCAGCCCGGCCTGCTCCACATACAGCGTTCCGTTGGCTACAGCGGGGCCGAGCACCGCGCCGGCGCGGATGCGCAGCCCTTCCTCGCCCGGCCGCACCGCCAGTTCCACATAAACCGCGTTGCCGTCCACGGTAACGCTGAAAGCCGTGCCCTGGTTTGCGAGCATGCACTCCTCGGCGACGCGTAACATGTGGGAGCGTTCGGTGGCGTCGCTTTTGAGGAATTTGGCGCGTGCGGGCACGTTGAAAAAAAGATCGCGCACCTCCACCGTAGTCCCCGGCACGGGGGGCGCTTCCTGCCGTACGGTAACGCGCCCGCCCTCCACCACGACCCGCGCGCCGCGCGAGTTCCTGGCGTGTTCGCAGGAAGCGACCGACATGCGCGAAACAGCGGCCACAGAATAGAGCGCCTCGCCGCGAAAACCGAACGTGGCGAGATAATCCATATCGTCGAACTTCTTTATCTTGCTGGTCGCATGACGCAGCACCGATGTTTCCATGTCTTTTGCGGACATGCCGCAGCCGTCGTCATGCACGCGCAAAAGGGTCCTGCCCGCGTTTTCGAAGGTAATGTTTATGCGCGTCGCTCCGGCGTCCAGCGAGTTCTCTATCAATTCCTTTAAAACGCTGGCGGGGCGCTCCACTACTTCGCCCGCTGCGATTTTCTCTATCGTTTCCGGAGGAAGGACATGTATGCGCGGCATCGGTTTTATGAAAGCCTCTTTTTCCACTCCACAATTGCGTGCAGCGCATCAAGCGGAGTGAGTTTTTCGGGATCGCAGGCCTTTAGCTCCTCGATAACCGGGCTGGCGCCGAAAAGCGGCAGCGTCGCCTGCCCTCCCTGTTCGTTATAGGCGGGACCGGTCTTTTTTTCCAGTTCCTCCAGCAGCTTGCGCGCGCGGATTATGCACGGTGCGGGAAGGCCGGCCAGTTCGGCCACGTGTATGCCGTAGGACTTGTCCGCCGGGCCGTCCGCTATTTTATGCAGGAAAAGAAGTTCCGTCTTGCCGGAGGAATTGGTCCACTCGCGCACCTCGACGTTGAAATTCTTTACGCCGGGATATTTTTCCTCCAGCTCGGTGAGTTCGAAATAATGGGTGGCGAAAATCACATGCGGCCCGCCTTTGGGATTGCGCAGATATTCCACGACGGCCCACGCTATGGATATGCCGTCGAACGTGGACGTCCCGCGCCCCACTTCGTCTAGCAGGACAAGACTGCGCGGCGTAGCGGCCTTCAGTATGGCCGCCGTCTCGCGCATCTCCACCATGAAGGTGGATTCGCCGCGGCTGAGCGCGTCATGCGCGCCTATGCGCGTCATTATCCGGTCCACTATGCCGATGCGCGCCCCGGCGGCGGGAACGAAGCCGCCCATCTGCGCCATTATCACTATAAGCGCGTTCTGGCGCAGGTATATGCTTTTACCGCTCATGTTGGGGCCGGTGATTATCAGTATCTGCGTCCCCTCGCCGCCTACGGAAAGATTGTTGGGGACGAAAGCCCCCGGCGGCAGATTGGCTTCCACGGCCGGGTGGCGGCCGGAATCGATGGCAATTTCGCGTTCCAGATTCACTTCCGGACGCACATAATTGCCGCGCTTGGCCGCTATGGCCAGAGAACAGTAAACGTCCAGTTCCGCCGCGGTACGCGCGAATGTGCGCAATGCGTCCACATTCCCCATCAAACTCTTCCTGAGCTCCTCGAACAACTGGGATTCAAGACGCAGAATGCGGTCCTGCGCGCCCAGTATCTTGTTTTCAAGTTCCTTTAGCTCCTCGGTAATGTAGCGCTCAGCGTTGGACAGCGTCTGCTTGCGCACATAATTGTAGGGCACCTTGGCGGCATGGGTCCTGGTCACTTCAAGGTAATAACCGAAAACGGAATTGTAGCCGACCTTCAGCGACGGTATCTGCGTGGCCTGGCGTTCGCGCGCTTCTATTTCGCCCAGACGCGAACGGCTGTTTTTTGTCAGCGACCGTATCTCGTCGAGTTCGGCGCTGAACCCTTCGCGCATCACTCCGCCGTCCGAAAGCCGCTGCGGCAGATTGTCGCAAAGCGCGCGCCCAAGCAGCTCGCGCAGCGAATAAAGCCGCGCAGATTCGCCCTCGAAACGCGTCCAAAGATCCGGGGCAACGGACGAGCCGCCGTTTTCAAACCATTTCCTAATCGCGTCCAGCGACAAAAGAGAGCGGCGTATGCCGCCCATATCGCGCGGCGAAGCGCCCGATGCCGCAACGCGGCTCATGGCCCTCTCCACGTCGGAAATTTCGCGCAGCGCACTTCCCAGCGCCTCGCGCGCCGGCTGGTTGTCCACAAGCTCCGCCACGCAATTCTGCCTGCCGTGTATTTCGGTAAGCTCGGTAAGCGGCTGGAGTATCCACTCGCGCAGCAGACGCGCGCCCATGGGAGTCGCCGTATGATTCAACACGCCCCAAAGCGAATACTTGCGCCCGCCGCCCGACGAAGACTCCACGAGTTCCAGTGTGCGCACGGCATTCTCGTCGAGCTGCATCGCGGTGAACGGCTCGCGGTAAACCGGCTGAAGAGCATCCCTTAGACGGGGTTCGTTGTCGCCAACATAGGCCAGCGCGCGCAATGCCGCTTTAAGCGCAAGCTGCTTGTTGGCCCACATTTCGCGCGATTTCCAGTTTTCCGGCGCGACAAGTTCGGGAGAGGGAACGGAGGAAACCGTCAAAACGGTTTTCTCTCCCTTGAGCCCGCGCGCCTCCAGTTCCGCCGCGCTTTTGCGCTCGGCCAGTATTTCGGAAGGGGAAATGCGCGCCAGCAACGATGAAAACAATTTGAGGTCCGGGTCGCCCATTTTCTGCGTAGCCCAGAATTCCCCGGTGGAAACTTCAAGACAGGCAAGCCCCCAGCCGACGATATCCACTTCCGCGCAGACCAGATAGTTGGAAGACGAGGATTCCAGCAGCTCGTCCTCGATAAGCGTTCCGGGCGTGATAAGGCGCACCACTTCGCGCTTGAAAAGTTTTGTGCGCGCGCCCGGTTCGCTTTCGTCGGGCTGCTGTTCGCAAATTGCTATCTTGTGGCCCGCCTTAAGCAGTCTGGAAATATAGCCGGAGGCGGAATGGTAAGGCACGCCGCACATCGGCACGCTCTGGCGGGCGGTAAGGGTCAGCCCGAGTTCGGCGCTGGCGACGCGCGCGTCTTCGTTGAACATCTCGTAGAAATCGCCCAGCCGGAAGAAAACTATGGCGTGCGGATACAAGACCTTTACCGACTGATACTGCTTCATCAAAGGGGTATCTAAAACGGTATCTGTTTTCATCGTAATTATTCTAGCAAATAGGGGCGGCGCTGTATTGCAAAAACAGGAGTTGGTATAACAGGAATATGGCGCCAGGAGAGGGCTATAAAATTTGTTCTAGGAACAGAGTTCCGATTTCAGCAAGTTGCGCGCCTTGTGGAAATCGTTTGTCGCCATGAACCGCGCGCGGATATGCGCGCAGTTTGGAAATCCGTTTATCCAGTACCCTAGCACTTTGCGCGAGCGCATTAGGCCGGGCTCCTCGCCGTAACGCGCGGCGCACATATCGAGCAGTTCCAGGAAAAGCGCGGCTTTTGCGCGCTGGTCCGGCCCGGCGTATTTTTCCCCGTCCAGTTCCGCCGCGATGCGCGAAAAAATTAAAGGATCCCCCGCCGCCGCGCGGCCTATCATCAGTCCCGCGCAGCCTGCGTCCAGAAAAGCCCTGCCTGTCTTTGCGTCGCAGATGCCGCCGTTGCCCATGACCGGGATTTTAACGGAGGCGCATGTCGCGGCCACGGCATCCATGTCCACGGGGCCGCTGTGCACGGCCTCGGCGTAACGGCCGTGTACGGTGACGGCGCAGGCGCCCTCCTCCTGTGCGATAAACGCAAGCCGGGGCGCAAGAACGGTTCCTTTTTTAAGCCCCACCCTTGTTTTTACCGTCACCGGCGTTTTACCGGCCGCGGCCACGGCGGCCCGTATTACTAGCGCGAACTTTTTTTCGTCGCGCATAAGGGCAACGCCCGCGCCGGAGCGCACTATTTTTGGAACCGGGCAGCCGCAGTTCAAGTCCACAATGTCCGCGCCGCCCGCTATGGCCGCGCGCGCCGCGAGAGCGACAGCCTCGCCGTCGCCGCCGAAAATCTGCATCGCGCAGGGATGCTCCCCGGGCTCCAGCCCCAGCATGCGCACGCTGCGCGCGTTTTCATATTTAACGGCCATCGCCGAAACCATCTCGGCAAACACCAGTCCGGCCCCTCCGCGCAGACAAAGCAGACGCAGGGGGGCGTCGCTTATGCCTGCCATCGGCGCGAGCAAAAGATTATTGCGGCAGGAAATGCCGCCTATGTTTAGGGTATGCACGGGCAACGGCTACTCGCCGTCGTTGACGAGCGAATAGTCGAACGGGGTGCGCTTTTCCACCAGCGCTATTTCCAGTCTGGGCGCGCCCAGCTTGCGCAGCAGATCGGCATGAAAAACGTCGGCTTCCTTCTCCATTTTTTCCACGGTGGCAGCGTCCCTGAAATCGAAGAGAAGCGGATTGGCCGCGATAGTCTCGTGCGAGGGTTGGCCCGGTTCCGGCGGGGCGCTCAACTGGCTTTTCAGTTTTTCCCTGTCATAGTAACGCTTGGCATGGAAGAACTGGCGGCCTATCGCGCCGGCGCACCAGGTAGTGGAGCGGAACGCAGTCGTGCTGGTCAGCACTATGGTGGGGGTGTTGTTTTCCAGCACGAAATCCGTTTTGTTGCCGGGACGTATAATGTAGACGTAATGCTTTATGTCGTCGAAGGTCGGCTTGTCGTACTGCCAGATGAGCTGCAATGCCTGCATGGCCTGCTTCTGGAATGCATCATCGCCCTGGACTTTAAGCGAGAAGCCTGCTCCCGGGTCGGGAGTCGCGGCCGCGGTCGCGGCCACTTTCTCGGCCGCGGCTTTTTTCTCGTTGAGGGTCTCTTCCAGCAAGCGCTGCCGGCTGGCCTGAATCTTGGCCTTCTCGGTTTCCTGCGTCCTGTTGCTGTAATATATGGACACAATACTGCACGCTATCGTAAACAGCAGGAACAGCGTCATCAGCACTTTGTTGACAGGCCTGGCCTTGTTCTTTATTTCGTCCTGACTCATCTGGCAGTCTCCGCGATCGGGTTATTTTTCGAACGACTTCGCGTAGGATTTGTAAAACGCTTCCAGTTCGGTCTTGGGATCCTGGAATTCAAGCACGTGTTTTTTGCAGCCCTTGCGCGAGCATATCTGTACCTGCCCGCCGCCCTTGAGGTCGAAAGCGACCATCTGCGCCCCGCAGGCATCGCACCTGCGCGTGCTCTTGAGATCCGCGTCGCAATGAGGGCAGCGGAACCCCGCCACCTTGCCCTGCGGCACGTCGAACGGCATTTGCGCCGTGTAGCTTCCATAAAGGGAACTGAGGCTTAATATGCCCTTTTTACCGGCATAGGAGAGGCAAATGCCTATCGATGCCTTGCCGTCGACCTTGCGGCCGGCGTCCATTAGAGTTTTACCGCAATGCGGGCATTTGACAGAAACTTGTAACATCGTAGCCTCCGTAACCTTATTTTAGATTGTTTTTCATTATAGCAAAAACCGGCAGTTACAAATGCGCCCGGAACCGGCCCCGGAAATCCGCGCAGGCGGGCGCACATGAACCGCCAGCCTATTTCACATACACCTTGCGTTCCTTGTACTCGGTATGCAGCAGGCTGTGAGACTTCTCGCCAAGCGGCTTGCCGAGGAACTCCTCGTACAGTTTTATAACCGTGGGATTCTTGTGCGAATAGCGCACCTGCTTTTCGCGGTCGTCCCAGTAAATGGCCTCGGCGCGCTTTTTGCGCAGTTCGTCGGTGACGCCGTAAGGCTGGCCGCCGCCGGCTATGCAGCCGCCCTCGCAGGCCATCACTTCGATGAAATGGTACGGCGGCTCCTGCCCCGTTTCCTTGGCTTTTCGCACCTTGTCGAGTATATATCCCACGTTGCCCAAACCGTGCGCCACCGCGACGCGTATCTTGTTGCCGCCTATCTCTATCTCTCCTTCCTTCACGCCCTTAAGGCCGCGCACGGGCTGTATTTCTATCTCCTCCAGGTCCTTGCCGGTCAGGTAGGAATTGGCGGTGCGCAGCGCGGCCTCCATAACTCCGCCTGTATTTCCGAAAATGACGCCCGCGCCCGAATATTCCTCCATCACGTCGGTCAGGTTGTCGCCGGGCAGTTGCGTGAAATCTATGCCGGTCTGCTTTATCATGCGCGCAAGTTCGCGGGTGGTCAGCGAAACGTCTATGTCCTGATACCCGGAGGCGAACATCTCGTCGGTGCGAGATATCTCGTATTTTTTGGCGGTGCACGGCATTATCGAGATAACCCGTATCTTGGACGGAGGGATGGAATGCTGCTGCGCGTAATACGTCTTTGCGATGACGCCGATTATCTCGTGCGGGGATTTGCAGGAGGAGAAATGCGCTATCATGTCCGGATAGTATTTCTCCATATAATCCACCCACGCAGGGCAGCAGCTGGTGATAAGGGGAATGGTGGCCTTTGGATCGCCGAAGCGGCGTATAAACTCGCTGGCCTCCTCGACGATAGTGATATCCGCGCCCAGACTGGTGTCGAATACCGCCTTGAACCCGAGGCGTTTTAGCGCCGAGGTAAGCTTTCTGGTCAGGTTGGCGCCCGGAAGATAGCCGAAAGCCTCGCCTATGGCCACGCGCACCGCCGGCGCTATCTGAGCCACGCAGTACATGTCCGGGTCACGCAGCATGGACCAGACTTTTTCGGTCTCGTCATACTCGGTTATCGCGCCCGTCGGGCAGTGGTTGGAACACTGGCCGCAGCGTACGCAGGGCGAATCGGCCAGGTTTATCTCTCCGGCGGGCGAGATGTGCGTGTTTATCCCGCGGTTTATAAATGAAAGCGCCCACACGTTCTGGTGGAACTGGCACACGTTTACGCAGCGCCCGCAAAGTATGCATTTCTGCGGCTCGAGCACTATGGTCTTGGTGGAGCTGTCTATCGGCAAATCGCGCAGTTTTTTGGGATAGCCGGATTTGCGTATCCCGAAATTGGCGGCCAGCCGCTGGAGCTCGCAGTCGTTGTTGCGCCCACAGTTAAGACAGTCGTTGGGATGGTTGGAGAGTATCAGCTCCAGCACGGTACGGCGCACCTTCACTATTTCCGGGTCGTGGGTTATTATCTCCATGCCGTTTTCCACGCTGGTGCAGCAGGCGCGCAGCATCTTCGCCCTGCCCCTGACTTTGACTACGCAAATACCGCAGGCGGCGCTGGATTCGAGATCCATATGCTTGCACAAGGCCGGTATATCCATCTGGACGGCTTTTGCCGCCGCCAGTATGCTGGTGCCTTCGGGGACTTCCACGGGGATGGAATTTATGGTCGCTTTTATCATGGCCGGTTACCTCACGTCTATCGCGTTGAATTTGCAGACCTGGAAGCAGCGCCCGCAGCGTATGCAGGCCGCCTGCTCCACCAGCAGTCCCTTCTCCCTGTCGCCGCTGATGGCGCCGACGGGACAGTTCTTCTGGCACAGCATGCAGCGCTTGCACTTTTCGGCGTTGACCTTGTAGCTGACCAGCCCGCGGCATTTGCCGGTGGCGCAGCGCTTGCCTTCTATGTGTTCATGATACTCCGCCTCGAAATAGCGCAGCGTGGAAGCCACCGGATTGGAGGCGCTCTGCCCGAGGCCGCAAAGAGAAGCCTGCTGCATAGCCAGCGAAAGGTCCTTTAGTTTCTCTATGTCCTCCGGCTCGCCGCGTCCCTCGCTTATGCGCTCCAGCACCAGCAGCATCTGCGAACCGCCGATGCGGCACGGCGCGCATTTGCCGCAGGACTCGTCTACGCAGAACTTCAGGTAGAACTTGGAGATGTCTATCATGCAGTCCGCGCTGTCCATGACTATCAGTCCGCCCGAACCCATTATCGAACCCAGGTCCTGGAGGTTTTCGTAGGAAAGGGGCGTATCGAAAAATTCGGTGGGAATCACGCCGCCGGACGGACCGCCCGTCTGCACCGCTTTTACCGGCTTGCCGGAAATGGTGCCGCCGCCTATGTCGTAAACTATCTGGCGTATCGTCATGCCCATAGGCACTTCTATAAGGCCGGATTTTTTGACCTTGCCGGTCAGCGCGAACACCTTGGTGCCCGTGCTGCGGTCCACGCCGATGGAGGAAAACCAGTCGCCGCCTTTCATTATTATTGCCGGCACATTGGCCAGCGTCTCGACGTTATTGATGCAGGTCGGCATGTCCCAGAGACCTTTCTGCGCCGGATACGGCGGACGGGGACGGGGATAGCCGCGTTTGCCCTCGATGGACGCCATAAGGGCGGTTTCCTCGCCGCAGACAAAGGCGCCCGCGCCGAGACGGATGTCAAGGTCGTAGCTGAAATCGCTGCCCAGTATGTTCTTGCCCAGCAGGCCGCGCGCGTAGCAGGTATCTATGGCCTTCTGTATGCGCTCTACGGCAAGCGGGTATTCCGCGCGGATATAGAAATATCCCTTGCTTGCTCCTATCGCGAAACCCGCCAGCATAATGCCTTCCACGACCGAATGCGGATCGCCTTCCAGCACCGAGCGGTCCATGTACGCTCCCGGATCGCCCTCGTCGCCGTTGCAAATCATGTATTTGCGCTCGCCGTGCATTCTGCGCGTGGCTTCCCATTTCAGCGCGGTGGGATAACCGCCGCCGCCGCGGCCGCGCAAACCGCTGGCCTTTATTTCAGCCATGACCTTCTGCGGCCCCATTTCAAACAGGGCTTTTTTGAGGGCGATATATCCGCCGGTGGCTATGTATTCCTCTATGCTGTCCGGATTTATAAGTCCGCAATTGCGCAGGACTATGCGCTGTTCGCCAGGATTTTTTTCCAGCACATGATCTTCCACCGTGCTGCCGCCTGAGACATGCTCCCAGATGATGCGCAGCGCGGTTTCCTTGTCCACCCTGCCGTAAACCACGGAGGGCTTGCCGGGCTGCGAAACTTCCACCAGCGGCTCGGCATAGCACATGCCGAGACAGCCGCATTTGCTGACCTCGAAAGAGAGCTTGTTTTTGGCCGCCTCGGCGGCGAAAACATCGAATACCGCCTGGGAACCGGCGGCAAGTCCGCAGGTGCTCATGCCGACGCGGATGCGCGTTTTGGAGGGAACTGCGCCGTTTGCCATCTGTTCCAGTTGCTGCGGGGTGAACTTGTCCATAATCAGGCCGGCTCCTTCTCTTTGTTGAAATCGTTGATAAGGCCCGCTATCTGCTCGCGGGTTACCTTGCCGTGCACCTTGCCGTCGACAACCACGACCGGCGCCAGACCGCAGCAGCCGACGCAGCGCACCAGGTCGAGATAGAAAAATCCGTCCGGCGTGGTCTGGCCGTATTTGATGTTAAGGATGCGCTCGGCCTCGCTGAGCAGATTGGGCGCGCCCTTGAGATAACAGGCCGTGCCCAGGCAAATGGAAATATGGTGTTTGCCGGGAGGCTCTATCTTGAAAAAGTTGTAAAAAGTGAGCACTTCATATATTCTGGCCAGCGGCATTTTTAGCAGCCGCGACAGCTCAAGCGAAATGGCCCTCGGCACATAGCCCAGCTCGTGCTGGACGTCATGCAGTATCATTATAAGATTGCCTTCCTTATCCTTCCAGCGGTCTACAATTGGTTGCAGGTCTATATTGAATTGGGACTTGGCAGTTTTATTATCTTCGCACATAAGACTCCCTGTTTGGGCAGGCTTTATTGCCGATGCTATATATAATTGTAGTTAATTCTGAATGCTATTGCACTATATCACGCGCTCAGTTGAGCCGGGCAGGTGCTCACCGGCAAATAAAAGTGATAAAATGGGATTAATACCAGAAAGGAGGACATCCCGATGCAACTTGCAAAAAGACTATTCATTCTCTTCATAGTAAACCTTCTTGTAATAACCACTATTTCCATAGTGCTTGGCATACTGGGCGTCACGATGGGCCTGGGCGCCAACGGCTACGACTACCAAACACTGGCCATATACTGTCTGGTCTGGGGCATGGGCGGCGCATTCATATCCCTTATGCTCTCGCGCATCATGGCGAAATGGCTTATGGGCGTGGAAGTCATCGACCCCGACACAACAGACCCGCAGCTTTCCGCCCTCGTTGCCACCGTGCACAAACTGGCGACCGCGGCAAACCTTCCCAAAATGCCGGAAGTCGGGATTTTCAACAGCGGCGAGCCCAATGCCTTCGCCACCGGCCCGACGCGCAGCCGCGCGCTGGTCGCGGTTTCCGCCGGACTTTTGCAGACAATGAACCCTTCGCAGGTGGAAGCCGTTCTCGCCCATGAAATCACACATGTGGCCAACGGCGATATGGTGACGATGACGCTGCTGCAGGGCGTGATAAACGCGATAGTGATGTTCCTCGCGCGCGTGATATCATTCTTCATCTCGCTGAATGTAAAGGAAAGCGTGCGCCCGCTTGTCCGTATCCTTGTCACCATAGTGTTGCAGATATGTCTCAGCATCCTGGGCTCTATGGTCGTGATGTGGTTCTCGCGCAAGCGTGAGTATGCGGCCGACGCGGGCGGCGCAAGCCTTGCCGGACGCGAAAACATGATATCGGCACTAGAGGCGTTGCAGCGCACGATACAGTATCAGGACCCGCGTCAGCCGGAATCCATGGCCACACTTAAAATCTCCGGCAAGCCGCGCGGCGGGTTCATGCTGCTTTTCGCAAGCCATCCGCCGCTGGAAGACCGCATAGCGGCATTGCAGAATATGCAAATGTAAGCTTTTGCAAAACAAAAACGCCGCCTTAAAAGGCGGCGTTTTTTTATTGTTCAAAAACGCCCGTTGGATTTACATGCAATTTATTTTTCTCCGCGTTTAGCTCCAAATATCATCGTGTAAATATCCGGCAGGAGCAGCGGAACAGTTTTGGCGTATTTTTCATACTCCGCTCCGAATTTTTCCAAAAGAAATGACTCCTCTTTTTTTATCAGCAAAACAAAAGCCATATACATAATCCATGCCACAAGAAGCAGCAGTAAATTATCCAAAACGCAGGCAATGCCCGGTGCAATAAAAATTATAAACGCCGCGTATAATGGGTTTCGGCATAAAGAATACGCGCCGCAGGTCAGCAATTTGCCCTGAGGAAATCCCCGGCGTATCTGCAAAATGGAAACCAGCCACAACACCACACCTGCAACAAGCAGCAGAACGCCCGCACCAAACAGTATTTCAGCAGGCACACCGGACAACCTAAAATGACAATTAAAAAAATTTTCAATGTAAAAAATAACACATGCGCCAAGAAAACCGGCAACCGCAAGCACAGGACCTATACCTAAAATATTCATTTCGTCTTGCCGGTAAAAATAGCGGACCAGAAGCCGGATATTTTGCTGAAATCGGGGCGATTCTTTATTTCTCCGCTGAATTGCGGCTCACAATTATTCAGGCGTGATTTATAGAGACGCACCAGCACGCTGTTGAGCGGTTCATCCGGCGCGGCGGCAAAAGATACGCCGGTTATGGTTTTGCAATGCGGCAACGGTTGCAGCGTTTTTACGGGTTTAAGCTCTTTCAATCCGTAACGCTCCGCATAAATGGCCCACAACCCGCCGCAAATCGGATTTAACACACAGCATGCGCAGGCTTTTGTTTTTAATTTCCGGTCCAGCACCAGTTTGCCGTCAAAGAACAAAAAATCTTCCGTTTTCTGGCTGTCCACAACCTGCGTGTTGGACGAATTCGCCCCTTCGTAGGCCTGTACAAAAAGCATTTCCAAGCCTTTAAGCATGCACAGCGGTATGGTCCCGCAACCGCTGAGCGACATCATGCGCCCGTCCCGCTGTAATATCTCCCCGGCGCGCAGAAGGTACGGCATAGCAGCCGAAACTTTCGGATAAATTTCCCGGTGACGCAAAGCATTGCCCGACGGGAAAATAAAGGAGAATACCACGCCGCGCGCCTTGGGCAGGCGTTTGGCGATAAATGAGGCGTAAGCGGGCAATGAACGATAATTTTGCGCGGTGATAACCTGATACAAACCGAAATTGAATCCTGCCTCGCCGATATTCTTCAACCCCGCCATGGTTTTTGCAAAACCGCCTTTAAGCCCGGTAAGCTTGTCGGATACTGCCGCCGTATGCGCATGCAGCGAAACGGCAAAGGAAATCTTTTTCCTGTCCGCGCTTTTTATTCTGCACAATTTTTCCATGGCATCCGCCGAGGAAAATGCCGTGGCGTTGGTGGAAATCTCTATGCATTCATAGCCCAGCTTTAGCGCGGACAAAAGCAACACCTGCAAATCCGCGCGCAAACCCGGCTCGCCGCCGTCGAACACTACGCAATTGAACCCCTCTCCGCGTTTTTTGACAAGCACGGCAAGACACTGGCGCAACGAGAGTTCCTCAAACTGATAGCCCGCCTTGGCGCAGAAAAGACATTTCTCGTTGCAGGCGCTGGTCACCATAAGGTGAAGCCCTTTTATCGCGGCGTTATCCATATGCAGATTGTAGTATTTTCCCGGGATATAAAAAACGCCGGCTAAAAGCCGGCGTTTTAAACTGCGAAGCGCTCTAATTACGCACTTGTTCTATAACAACCGCGGTGCCGTAGCAAAGGACTTCCGTGGCCGAACTTTTTTCACCGACTTCGGAAGCGTCATAACGCAGCCCAAGCACGGCATTGGCGCCCATTGAAGCAGCATGCTCAATGAGCTTGTCATACGCCTGCTGGCGGGCCTGTTCGCACATCTCGGCGTAAGAGCCGATATTGCCGCCGATTATGGACTTGACTCCGCCCAGAATCCCCTGCGTTATCGTCGGCGCGCGCACGACTATGCCGCGCACAACGCCTTTATATTCCTTCACCCTGTAGCCCTCAACCGTAAACGTCGTAGTTACGACCATTCCCCCTCCTTTTTAATGGCGCTTGCGGCGCTTTATGTCGCGAGGTTCCAGAACAAGCTGGTCGCCATTTAGCAGACCGGCTACGCCCTCGTGAGTCTTATATTTCTCGTCCTTGCATATTTTGCAATCGCCGGGATCGGAGTAGATGTCGTCGGGATGGCTGTAGGTGGTAATTACGCCTTCGTAATTACGCAGCACGACCTTGCGGTCCGACATCGATATCAGATACTGCGGCATCACGGGAATCTTTCCTCCGCCGCCCGGAGCATCGACGACATAAGTCGGCACGGCCATACCGGTGGTGTGGCCGCGCAGGCTTTCCATGATCTCTATGCCTTTTGAAACCGCCGTGCGGAAATGCGAGATACCCTTGGAAAGATCGCACTGGTAAATGTAATACGGTTTAACCCGGGCAATCAGCAGTTCCTGCACCAGCTTTTTCATTATAGGAGCCTGATCGTTAACGCCTTTAAGCAGCACGCTCTGGTTGCCGAGCGGAATGCCCGCATCGGCGAGTTTGGCGCATGCCGCGCGCGCTTCCGCGGTCAATTCCTTGGGATGGTTGAAATGCGTGTTTACGTATATCGGATGATATTTTTTGAGCATCGCGACCAGCGAATCCGTAATGCGCATCGGCATCACTACCGGAGTGCGCGAGCCTATGCGTATTATCTCCACATGGTCTATAGCGCGCAGGCGCTTGATTATCTCCTCAAGCTGGCCGTCCGGCAGAGTGAACGGATCTCCGCCGCTTATAAGCACATCGCGCACCACTTCCGTACGCTTTATATAGTCTATGGCCTTGTCCAGATTTGACTTGGAGAGATGGCAGTCTTCAAATCCGACCAGACGGCGGCGCGTGCAGTGGCGGCAGTTCATCGAGCAGATGTTGGTCACCAGCAGCAGTACGCGATCCGGATAACGGTGCGTCAGGTTGGGCGTCGGGGAGTCCACATCCTCGTGCAAAGGATCGTCCAGGTCGGAGGCGTCGTCGCGCAGCTCGTCGAGCACCGGAACCGCCTGAAGCCGCACCGGGCAGCGTTTGTCTTTTTGATCCATGAGCGCGGCATAGTACGGCGTTATCGCCATGCGGAACTTCTTGAGGCAGTTGCGCAGGTCCGCCTTTTCCTTGGCGCTAAGGGCAATGACCCTGGAAAGGGTTTCCACGTCCTTTATATCGTTGCGCAACTGCCACTGCCAGTCGTTCCAGTCAGCCTCGCTGACGTTTTTGAACAACGGCACCTTCTTATAATCAACGCTTTTGTATGCGCGCATTTGGGGGCCGCTACTAAGCGTAGGTTTCCTCGTAAATCTTGCGTATTTTGGGCGACTCGCGCAGCAGGTTCAGCGTGATTTCGGCATGGTCCTTGGTGTAGCCGTTGCCGATTATCATGTTGACGTCCTTGCCTATGCCCTCGGCGCCGAGCGCGGCCTTGGTGAAAGAGGTGGCCATCGTGAAGAAGTAGACGGTGCCGTTGTCGCGGCACATCATGATGGAGCTCATCTCGGTGTTGGGGACGTTGACGCAGTTGATGATGAGGTCGGCCAGTTTGCCGTCGGTCTCCTTCATTATCGCCTCGTAGCAGGCTATCGCGTCGGTGGCACTGAGCTTGAGGCATACGTCGCAGAAACCGTACTCTTTCATCTTCTTGAGACCGCTGTCGGAGCTGGTGATACCGATTATCTTGCCGGTGCAGCCCGCGCGTTTTTTAGCCTCGTACGAGCACATGACGCCGGACTTGCCGGCCGCGCCGATGATGACCACTGTGTCGCCGGGGCGCACCAGTTTTGCGGTCTGCGCGGGAGCGCCAGCCACGTCGAGCACGGCCAACGCCAGCGGCTCGGGGAGATCGGTAGGCAGCTTTGCGTAAATGGCGCTGGCGAACAGTATCGCGCGGGCCTTTACGTTCACCTGATCGGTGTCCTTGTTGACCTTCAGGATGGATTCTATTTTAAGCGGGGTAAGGGAGAGAGAGACAAGGCTCGCTATTTTGTCGCCTTCCTTAAGCTGGTCTTTACCGGGGAACTTGGGGCCGATTTTGTGTACTCGTCCGATGAACATGCCGCCGGAGCCGGTGACCGGGTTTTGCTGCTTGCCGCGCTCGCCGACTATGCCTAGTATCATGTGCTTTATCTTTTCCTCGTCATGGCCGCAGGCGTCTTCTATCTGCGTAAAGCTGGCTGAGTCCACGTTAAGGATATCGACATCCACCATCATTTCGTTGTCCCACATCACGCTCATGTCGTTGTTGACTTTAAGCGCGGGCTGCGGCAGCACGCCCTTGGGCTCTATAACGCGGTGCACGCCGAAGGGATTGCCCCCGGCATTAATTTTGATTTCGGTCTTAGTGGTCATGTTTTATCCCTCTCTCAGGTTGAAAAGTTTTCTAACGTCCGACGGCGAGGCCGGTTCCAGCCCCGCCTCCCTGCTTATTCTGGCCGCGCGCTCCACAAGCTGCGCGTTGCTCGTGGCCAGCACTCCTTTTGAGTAATACACGTTGTCCTCAAATCCGACGCGGATGAATCCGCCCATCGATATCGCTCCGTAAACAGCGGGGAGCGACGCCCGCCCTACGCCCATTACGGTCCAGTGGCTGCCTGCGGGCAGCCGGCGCACGAAAAAGTCCAGCACCGCAGGCTCGTACTTCACGCCGCCCGGCACGTTAAGCACAAGCCCGTAATGGAACGGAGGCTTTAGCAGCCCCTCTTTTATGAGCATGTGCGACGCATAAACATGCGACAGGTCAAAGCACTCCAGCGTGGGCTGCACCTTGTATTTGGCAAAAGCCGCCGCGAATTCGCGCATTGTAGGCAGCGTATTTATTATGTAATCGTTTCCGAAGTTAACTGTGCCGCAATCCAGCGACGCCATGTCCGGTTCCAGTGTGACCGGCTGAAGGCGTTCCTCGGGCGTCATGCCCACGGCGCCGCCCGTAGTGACTTCCACGATGATATCGCATTTCCTGCGTATCAGCGATATCGCTTCCTTGAAAACTTTAAGATCCTGCGTCGGATTGCCCTTGTCGTCCCTCGCATGCAGATGCAGAATGGAAGCGCCCGCTTTGCGCGCGTCGGCCGCAGCATCGGCTATTTCCGCCGGAGTTATCGGAAGATTGGGATTATGTTCCCTTGTGGTTTCCGCGCCGGTCACGGCGCAGGTTATTATCATCTTGTCCATTTGCCCTCCGCTAGAATTTTTTTACTTCCGACGGGATTATCAGCGTAGCCTGAGTGGCCTGCATGACTTCCTCCACTGTGGTATCCTCGGCTATTTCCTCAAGGTAGAGGCCGTGCGGGCTGACGCGTATGAATGCCATATCGGTAACGATAATGTCAACCTCGCGGCGGGCCGTAAGCGGCAGCGTGCATTTTTTAAGAATTTTAGATTCGCCGTTTTTGTTGACGTGTTCCATTGCGATTATGACTTTCTTGGCGCCGACCACCAGGTCCATAGCGCCGCCCATGCCGGGCACCATCTTGCCGGGTATCATGTAGTTGGCGAGATTGCCTTCCTCGTCAACTTCCAGCGCGCCCAGCACGGTGACGTCCAGATGTCCGCCGCGAATGATTGCAAAAGACATGGCAGAATCAAAAAAACAACCGCCGGGCCGTATCGTCACGGGTTTGCCGCCCGCGTTCACTATCCCGTGTCCGGGCTGCGGATTTTTCTCCTCTGGGCCGAGGCCGGTGAAACCGTTTTCCGAATGTAAAAGGATGTTCTTGCCCGGCGGCAGGAAATCCGCCACCATGGTGGGCATGCCGATACCGAGATTTACAAGGCCGTTATCCGGCAATTCCATCGCTATGCGTTTTATAAGGCGTTCGCGTTTTACTGCTTTCTGATCGGCGGTCATTTGGAGGCCTCCACGAGAGTGTTGACGAAAACGCCCGGCAGCGTAACCATATCCGGGTCCAGTTGCCCGGGTTCCACAATCTTGTCCGCCTGCACTATTGTTTCCGTAGCGGCCATTGCCATGACAATATTGAAATTCTTCTGCGCCTTTGCGATAAAGGCGTTGCCGTATTTGTCCGCGATGTCGGCACGAATGAAGGCGAACTCGGCCCGGAGCGGCAGCTCCACCAGAAATTCTTTTCCGTCTATGGTAAGTTTTTGCTTGCCCTTTTCTATATCGGTGCCAAGACCGGTCGGCGTGACAACCGCACCCATCCCGGCTCCTGCGGCGCGCATACGCTCCGCGAAAGTGCCCTGCGGCACCAGGTCCACCTGCATAAGGCCGCTGTTCATCTGGCGGCCGGCCTCGGGATTGAGGCCGATATGAGAAGCTATAAGTTTCGCAACCCGCTGCTGCTCTATCAGTTTTGCGACGCCGATGCCCGGCAAGCCCGCGTCATTCGTGATCAGCGTTATCTCTTTTATATTCTTGCGTATGATGGCTTCTATAAGGTCCATCGGCTGGCCGCAGCACATGAAACCGCCCAGCATGATGGATGCCTTATCGTTTATATGCATTACCGCCTCGTCGGCGGAAAGAATTTTTTTCATTGGTAAAACCTCGCTTTTGGCTGAAAAAATTTCCCGTAACCGCAACAACCGGACAAGCACAAATTCAAGCTAATTATAACAAAATAAATCACTCGCGCAATTGTTCCATATCCGGTGGCCGGAGGCGGGAACGCAGGCATAAAAAAGGCCGCCCAAAAATAGGCGGCCTCTGCATGCCAAAACAACCCTGCTTATTTATTGAAAACAGCGGCCACCGTGCGCGCAAATTCCGCAGTATACGGCGATTTGGGAAGCTTGCGCGTGAAGACTGCGGCAAGACTTTCATAATACCAGCGCTGGCTGTCTTTGGGACTGACAAAGCGGGCCCATATTTCCTCGCCCGAAAGTTCGTAATCCTTGGCGATGGAGCGGATATTGTCGAGCTTGTCGGCCAGCGAAAGCAACGTAATGTCCGCGTCCGCCTTCGTCAGCGTGGCAATAGTGTGCTGTTTGCGTTCAAGCCAGGAAAGCGTCTTGTCTTCGCTGACATTTTTGACAAGATGCGCGACATTGGGGCCGAAAAGCTGGTTTATATCGTCGATGCTTCCGCCGGTGTCTTCCACCACGTCATGCAGAAATCCCGCGGCGATCAGTTCCGGCCCGGCCTCCAGCTCAAGCAATATGCCCGCCACGCGTATGGGGTGTTCAATATACGGCCTGCCGGTGCTTTTGCGGAACTGCGACTCGTGCGCCTTCATCGCGTAGTAAAAAGCAAGCGCAAGAAATTCCTCTCGTTCGTGAGCGGGCTGTGATTTTTTGGATGCGGTCTTTTTAGCCATGTTTTTCACCCTATCATGAATGCCGACGGAAGCACCAGATGATACAGATTGATGAGGGCCGCAAGACTAAGGAACGGCCCGAAAGGTATAGGGTCTTTGCCGCCTACGCGTTTTTGCAGCATAAGCACAAGCCCGTATACCGCGCCGAAAAAGGAGCCCATCATCAGCGTGGATAACACTCCCTGCCAGCCGAGCAACGCCCCCACACCGGCCATAAGTTTCACGTCGCCGCCTCCCATGGCCTCCTTTTTGAACACCAGTTCACCGAACCAAGCTATGCCCCACAACAGCAAAAGCCCCGTTAGCGCTCCGCCTAAAGAAGGCGCAAATCCTCTCCACCGTCCGTCCGCGAAATACGGATTAAGCCAGCAAGTGGCCAGCCCAAGGCCGACAAGCCCCAGCGAGAGTTCGTCCGGTATTATCATGTGATCCATGTCTATAAACGACAGCACAAGCAGCGCATACGCCGCCGCAAGACTGACCAGCAGCCAGCCCGGTTCGGCGCAATAGCGGCAGGAAAAAAAAGCGGCCATAAGTCCGGCCAGCGTCTCCACAAGAGGGTAGCGCCATGATATGGGAGCGGCGCAATGTCGGCATTTGGCGCGCAATATGATAAAGCTTAAAAGCGGTACGTTATCATACCATGCGATATGATTTCCGCACGCAGGACATTTTGAACCGGGCCATACGATAGACTCGCCCTTTGGAATGCGGTAAATGCAGACATTTAGGAAACTGCCTATTATAAGCCCGAAAACCGTCGCTATGAAATATATCGCCATACGTCCTTTTTATGAAAATGCCCCCGCCATGAAGGCGGGGGCATTCTTCACAGCTTTGATATTCCTAGTAAGTCGACCACACAACACCCTTGGTATCGGTGTGATTGCAGTTAACAAGTACGGTACCCCAGCCGCCGGCGCCGGAAGTCTGGGCGCTGTTGTTGTTGTAGACCCAGCCGTTGGCATCGGTTGCGAAGCTTGCACCGGAGTTGCCGACCGCAACCGTGGAGCTATCGGAGTGCATGGGCGGCGTCTTGGCCATCGGGATGCTCTCCAGATATTTCGGGGCGAGAGAAGCGAGGTTGTCAACAGGATACTGGCCTTCCTGCTCGCCGTAATAAACGGTGAGAGAGGACCGTATCGAACCCAGGCTTCCTTTCGTCGCGCCTTCCTTGGACTTATTGATGAGATCCGCGAACTTGGGAACGGCAACCATCGCGAGAATGCCGATGATGGCAACTACAATCATCAGCTCGATGAGCGTGAACCCTGTTGCGGATACGTTTGCCTTTTTCATACTTTTGCCTCCGCACACGCAGATATTTATGAATATATTATATTCCGCGCGCAGAACCTTTAAAGGTTCGATTTTAGTTTATCCTGCCTTTACTCAGATGTCAATGCGAGTTCTGTCACATGTGGGCGAGGAGGGACTTGAACCCTCAAGGACTTTCGTCCATACGGTCCTGAGCCGTACGCGTCTGCCTTTCCGCCACCCGCCCGACATGCATCAGGTGTTTATAAATTGTAGAATATTCATCACGGATTTATCAACACAAATTTATGACAGAAAAAGACAAGGCCGATATTTCAGTCGCCACCAACCGCAAGGCGCTGCACGATTATTCCATACTGGATTCCATCGAGGCTGGGCTTTCCCTCGAGGGGCCGGAGGTTAAATCCCTGCGCGGCAGACAGGCGCGCGTGGAGGGCAGCTTCGTCCGCATTGAAGACGGACAGGCAAAGCTTTATAACCTGCATATATCGCCCTACTCCTTCAACCATGTGCAGCCGCTGGATCCGTTGCGCACCCGCAAATTGCTTTTAAATAAAACCGAGCTGCGAAGGCTGGACTCGGAATCGCGGCTGAAAGGCAACGCGCTGATACCGCTGGAAATATATTTCAAGCGCGGCTGGGCGAAAATACGCGTCGGCATCGCGCGCGGCAAAAAAGCCCCGGACAAGCGCGAAGCCATAAAGCGCAGGGATGCAGACCGTGAAATGGAAAGAACCCGCCGTTCCAGCTTCAAGGCTTAGAGCCTTCACCCTTACGCTGATTCTCGCGGCGGCCGCCGCGCTTTATTTTTCCACTTTCAACTTGGCCTACACCGGGCTATACAACGACGACGCAAGGCACATACTTGCCGCACGGTCGTTATTGCGCGGTTCATACGAAAACATATTTCTCCCCGTACATACACCGATAGACAATCTGCTGCCGGGATACCCGATGCTGATAGCGCCGGTGCTGGCGCTGGGCGGGATAACGGCCGTCAAATTCCTTTCCGTGCTTTTCATGCTGGCGGCAATATGCCTGCTGTGGCTGCTGAGCCCTGCGGCTCCGGTAGCGGCATTGATTTTCGCATTGCACCCCGCGGGAGCGGAATTCGCCGTGACCGCGATGACCGAACCGGCATATGTCTTCTGGCTGCTCTGCTCGCTTTATCTGCTGGAAAAAAACAAATGGCGGCTCAATCCGGCGCTGTTTATTTTCTGCGCATTCGCATCTTGGCTGCGTCCGGAAGGATTTCTTTTCCTGCTGGCCGCGGCAGCCGCGTGCGCCAAAGATATGGAGCGGCGGGACAAAATGCGTTACGGCCTCGGCGCGCTGGCATTTTTCGCACTGCCCTACATCCGCAACATAATCGTATCCGACTCCCCCGCCGGATATTTCCGCGAGGCGTCCGACGCCGCCGTCGGCGGCATGTTTGCGTCCATGATCTCGACTGTCAAATCAAATTTCCCCTTCTACCTGCAAAATATGCCTTCCACGGTTTTTATCAACCCGCTGCGGCACACGCCCGCATTGTTGGCAGGCGCGGTAATCGCGTTATTCTGGATATTGTTCCTGCGCGGGATTTTAGCGTCACTGCGCGGCGAGGACCGGATAAAAAGCGCCGCCGCCACATATACGGTGCTTCTGATCGGGCTGCAACTGCTTTGGGTCAATCACGACAAGCGCTATTTCATATCCCTGCTGCCATTTGCTGCGATATTCCTGCTTGACGGGGCCGGCGCGCGCCCCAGATTGAAAACAACACTGGCCGTCTGCGCGGCGCTGCTTACGCTGCTGGCGGCCGGGCGACTGGCCGCCAATGCCGGGGACGAACGTATTTCCCCGCCGGAGCGAACATTCAGTTGGATGAGGAAATCCATAAAAGATGGCGAGTATATAATGACGGAACGCATAGAAAGCTACGCCTTAAATACCGGAGCAAAAGGCTACCCGCTGGCGCGCAATGCAAATCCGGACGACTGGTATTATTCCCTACTGGAACGGAAAGTGGCTTATGTGGTTTTTGACAATCACACCGACATAGCGTCAGTTCCCGGAAAGCGCAACGCCAATGATGCCGTCTATGAATATACCGCAGAACGACTGGGGGACAGAAGATATTTCGGGAATGTTTTTTTCGACCCGCAAGAGCAAACTGCAATTTTCAAGGTTACCCCTCCGCCCGGATTTGAGGAAAACTACAGGATTATGCTGACGGCACAGATGTCCTTTGCGCACGGAGAAAGAAAAAATGCCATCGACAGGCTTATGGAGCTGGACAAAAAACATGTGCCGTTGCACCGGCTGGACTTCGTGCTAGGCTCCTCGCTTCTGATATCGGGCCGGGCAGCCGAAGCAATGCCTTATCTGGAGCGTGCGTTACAAAAGGAACCTTCTTTTGAAACCGCCAGACAACGACTCGAAGAAGCAAAAAAAGAAACAGCCGGTTCACTGCCACGGCAAACAGGCAACTGATTCGAGCAGATTGTAGGCAAAACGACATACCCTCAACAACACAACCTTCCGGAAAAACTCTTGTCGCAAACACAAAAAAAACGCGCCGCTTACAAAAGCAGCGCGTTGCACAATCTGTCGGTTCTGCGGCTAGAAGCGGATGCCCAGAGAAGACTCCGCGCCTATTTTGGACGGCACGGCGTTTGCGGCCAGCGTCAGATACGCAAATCTCCACGGCTTTAGATTAAAACCTACCGTAAACTGCGGCTCCACGACGGTAACGCTTGCCCCGACGAGCGTCGGATCGTCCGCGTCCTCCACATCCAGCCTCGTGCGCGTACACGCGGCAGAGAAATACGGTTCTATAACATCGCCCTGGAAAGAACCCACCGCGCCTACGGCCAGGCTGGTCAGCGAGAAATCCTTGTGCGTGGCCGCGTGGCCCGCGGCATAGAGCATCCCGCGAAAAGCGAAAGGCTTGTCGGAAACCTCGGTAAAGCCCCACTTGACGCCGCCGCCGGCTATGGTAAGTCCATTGTAGTTGAAGCCGCGTATAAAGCCGTCCATACTGAACGGCATGCCTATTTCGCCCTGCACCACCGGCACTTCGGCGACGGTGGAGGGCTTAAGCCCGGTATCGCTGGAGCGCGGTTCCAGAATCGCGCCGGAGCGCACACCCACGTCGAAGCCGGAAAATCCGAGGCTGCGCCCGCTATGGTTTATCGCCGAGTTCATCAGCAGCCCCATGTCGGATGCGAACGGTTTGAGGCCGTCGTTGGTTATGTTGGCGGCAAATCCGTCGAAGGGATCCACGGCAAAAGCCGGGGCCGCCATAACGGCCAGCATGGCAGCGAACGTCATTTTTTTAAGCATTTGTTTCCTCCAGTTTGAAGTGCGAAATCATTTTTCTGTCGCATCCGCGCTGCACAAGCGCCATTGCGATCATAAGAAACAGCAACGGTCCTATTATAAAAAAGAAATACCACTGCGGTCTATGCAAAATCAGGCACACCCCTATAAGCAGGAAGCGGGTGTTGTCGCCCAGCAGGTTCCAGAAATGCACGGTATAGCGGTTCGTCGCCCGGTAATCGTCGCAGAATTCCGACGGCAGTTGGTCCGGATAACGCGCGCGTACAAGGTTTAACAGGCGCAGATGGCTGGCAGCGAAAAATTTCTGGTACACGCCGTAGCCCGCGTAGGACATTTTAAAAAACCAGCCCAGTTCCTCCTGCCCGGCATCATCGGGCACATGCCGTTTTGAAACTATGCCTGCGAAGGTAGTGCGGTAAAAATCGTACATGCTCGACTCAAACGCCGTAAACGCCCCGCCCGCCAGCGCCAGCGGCAGCATGACGGTCCAGCCGAGACTGTCCGGCGAGCGCAAATTGAGCGCGAGAAGTCCCACATAGGCGGCGGTAAAGGTGAAATAGCCTATCATCCCGTCGAGGATTCTGCCGCGCAAACTGCCGCCGCCCGTCATGCGGGCTAGCTGGCCGTCGGCGCTGTCGAAAACGCTCGACATTATTATCAGCAGCCAGCCGGTAAAAGCGGTGTTCCACGAAGACAGCATGAATCCGCCCGCCACGCCCAGCGCCATGCTTATGTAGCTTATCTGGTCGGGTGTCATGCCCAGCGGTTTAGCCAGAACTGCTATCTGATAGCCTGCGGGATGGAAGAAAATTATATCCAGCTTTTCCTCCATGTCTATAGCCTTGTACAGCGGTTTATTTTCCATAGTTGCCATGCGTGATGCAAAAAATAACGCGTCCCGATATTGAGCCTGTTCAAAATCTCTTTTTTCTACTGGCCGCTTTTCCGAACTACATCAAGGTAGCGGCATTTCTTCGTTACAATACTCAGTTACAAATGGCGCTTCGGCCTGCTGAGTGCGTGCCGAATGCCGTGCGTCTATCCGGCGCGGCTTCAAAATCGCCATTTTCGCTACGAAAGCGAGATCTTGAGCAAGCTCTTATATTTCCCAGATTCTCTCGCCTTCGCCGAGCAACTGCACAAAGGCATCCACCACCGCCGGATCGAACTGCTTGCCTGAGCCGTTTTTGGCCATCTCCACCGCGGCGTCGCGCAAGGCGTTGCCGTGCAGCGAGTCGGTCATGCGCAAATCCTCCGCGGCCTCCACCAGCCGCAGTATCCGCGCGCCGAGCGGTATCGCCTGGCCCGACAGCCTGTCAGGAAATCCGGTGCCGTCAAAATTCTCGTGATGATGGCGTATTATCGGCAGAGATCCCTGCAATATGTTTATCCCCTCCAGCATGCGCACCGACATTATCACATGCAAATCCTCGTCGGAAAGCGCGGAGGATAGCTGTCCCGGCATGACGCGCGCAAAGCGCTGGCTGCGCAGCCCGATATAGCCTATGTCGTGCAGCAGCCCGGCGTAATAAAGATAGCGGTACGCCGCCTCGTCCATGCCGAGGCGCCGCCCCACCGCGCAGGCCAGATAGGCGCTGTGGTTGGGGTGCGACTCCATGGCGGGCTTTGCGGTTTCTATCGTGCAGGCCAGCAGCTCCAGCACGTGAGAGAAAAAATTCTTGTGGTCGCGGATGAGCTTGGCGTTGGCCACGGCCACCGCCGCGGAATCGGCAAGGCTGCGCAACAGGTCGGAATCCGTCCTGGTGAAATTAGCGTTGTCGCGGCGGTTCACCGCCTCTATCACGCCGATTATCTCGCCCTTGAGTAGCATCGGCACGGCCAACAGCTGGCGCGTCACGAAACCGGTAGAGCGGTCCGTCTGGCCCGCAAACCGGGGATCGCTGGCGGTGTCGTTTACTATCACGCATTCGCCGTTCTGGGCCACCTTGCCGGCTATGCCGTCGCCGACCGGCAGCGTCATTTTCTTTAGCGCGCTGCCCTTTGCGCCGGTAGCCACGCGGAAAGACAGCGTCCTGCGCGACTCGTCGAGCAGCATTATGGAGGCGGCTTCGCAGTCCAGCAGATGTTCCGCCGTGTCGCCGATTTTCTGCAAAAGAGTGTCCAGATCGGAAATGGCGTTCATGTTGCTGGCTAGCGCGAAAATTTCCAGCGTAATCTGCGCGGAGGCGTTCCGCTCGTTTCTGTTTTCGTTATCCGTCACGGCATTCCCCCCTGCGTCATGTCTTGGCCTCGTCCGAGCCGCCCAGCACCTCGCGAATGGTGGTATAGCCGGCCAGCGCCTTTAGCAGCCCGTCCTGCAGCAGGCTCTTCATTCCCTGCTGCATCGCGAATTCGCGTAACGGGCCGGAGGCCATCTGCTTTATCGCGAAAGCCTTTAGCGGGTCGGTCATCACCAGCAGTTCGTGCATGCCTATGCGTCCGCGATAGCCCATATCCTTGCATTCCTTGCAGCCTACGGGACGGTAAAATTTGGCGCCGGGCGGTATCTCGATATGGTTTTCCCTGTACACCGCGATCTCCTCGGGCGTCGGGTCCTCCGGGCGTTTGCAATGGTCGCACAGCTTGCGCGCCAGACGTTGCGCCAGCACGGCCTTTAGCGTGGCGATGACGACATACGGCGGCAGGCCCATTTCTACAAGGCGCGTGACGGCCGACGGCGCGTCGTTGGTGTGTATCGTGGAAAAAACCAGGTGGCCGGTCATCGCCGCTTCCATCGCGATGTGCGCGGTTTCCTCGTCGCGGATTTCGCCGACCATTATGACGTCCGGGTCGAGACGCAAAAAAGAGCGCAGCGCCAGCGCGAAATCGAATTTTTTATTCTCGCCCAGCTTGATGTCCGGATTGACCGGCACCTGCACTATGCCGTCGATATTGTATTCCACCGGGTTTTCGGCGGTCAGTATCTTTATATCCGGGCGGTTGACGTGGTTTAGCGCGGCATAAAGCGTGGTGGATTTACCCGAACCGGTGGGTCCGCAGACTATGATGAGTCCGAAATTTTTCTTGCCGCCGATGCCTTTTAGCAGCCCCAGGAATTTGTCCAGCGTTTCCGGCAGGAACATCAGCCGGTGGATGTCCACCTGCACGGCCTTGCGGTCCAGGATACGCATGACGGCGGATTCGCCGTACACGGTAGGCACCACCTCGACGCGAAACTCTATCGGGCTGCCTTTCGAGAGGATCTGTATGCGTCCGCTCTGCGGCACGCGCCGCTCGGTGATGTCCATCGAGTTCGTCATTATCTTTATCTTGGCGATGACGGCGGCGCGGTAGGTCCACGGAATAGTGAAATTTGCCTCGCGCAGCATGCCGTCCACGCGGTAGCGTATCATGACCTTGCTGGTCTTGCCGGTAGGGTCCTCGAAAGGTTCTATGTGGATATCGGACGCCTTGAGGTTAAGCGCGCCGAGGATGATGGCATTGACGAGTTTTTCGACTTCGGGGGCGCTGGCGTCTATCTCGGTGATGTCGGTTTTTTCCTGAGAGGCTGCGACTATCTGGCCCGGATCGCCCTCCGGGAGCATTTCCTTGTCCAGCTGTTGCTGCTGCACGGAGGCTAGCAGCTTGTCCATTACCGCGCTTTCGTTCTTTCCGTACACAACATCCAGCAGCGCGTATATGTCCTGCGGTACGGCAAGGAACGCGCTTATCTCAAGCCCGGTGCGCAGGTTTATGTCCTCCAGCACGAAAAAGTCGCGCGGGTCGGACATCGCGACGTTCAAAACGGTATCGTCCTTGGAAAACGGTATGGCCATGTGGCGGCGCGCGGCCGATTCCGGGATGAGCTGAACTATTTCTTTTTCCGGCGGAGCGGACATTTTGGCCAGGTCTATATATTTTACGCCCCAGGCGTTGGAGAGCGTTTCAAGCAGCAGGGTTTTATCAACTAGATTATGCTCGACGAGGAACTGAAGGAGGGTCTTTTTTTCACCACGCGCGCTTTCCTCCGCGTGTTCCACCTCCGCGACCGGGAGGAGGCTGGCGTCCAGCACCACCTCTTTTACCGATTTTCGCCTTGAAAGGCCCTGTGCTATAGACATATAGTGTTTTCAGTCGCGGCAACAGGCTCAACGACGCCCAATACAAACAGCATCAACAACCCATGCCGCAGCTTTTAAATAGCTTACTCTATAATATATAGAAAAAGCAATCCCTTGAATCCGGTCTTTGCAGGGAACTGCGTGGAAAGAAAATACATATCCTCTATTTTCCTGCTAAATGTCCGAAGCATCGCGCGCGAAAAGCGCCATATGCAATTCGTCGTGATAGCCGCCGTCGCGATAAAACTGTTCCTTAAAAAGGCCTTCTTCCCTGAACCCGAGTTTTTTGTAGCAGGCCACCGCGCGCTTGTGTTCGGCAAAAACAGAAAGCTGCACTTTGCGCACGTTCAATTCACCGAAAAGAAATTTGAGCAACACAAAAAACGCATCGGTTCCAAGGCCTTTGCCCCAGACCGCAGGCGCAATCATTATACTGACCGAACAGGTGCCTGCTCTTGTGTTGCGATTGTCGTAACCGCAAAGACCTATGAATTTTCCTTTGAAGGTTATCGCGAACGTGCAGGCAATGTCCTTGCGCTGCGGGGAGGCTATATTTTCCAGCAGTTTTTCCGCCTCCGCCATGCTTTGCGGAAACATGCCTGCGGGAGAAAGGAATTCCCTTGTCCGGCAGTCGTTCCATATTTTATAATAAGCCGCCGCGTCGCTTTTTTCCGCAGAGCGCAACTCCACTTTTTTACCTTTGAACATAAATCACCTTTGCCTATTTTACTCTTCCGTAAGGCGTACAGTGTCGCCCTCTTTGACCTTTCCGGCCAGCACGCCGTCGGCGAATTCATAAACGCCCAGCGCGCCGTGCACCCACGGAGAAAAACGCCACGGTTTCATCGAATGAACCACTTTCAAAACTTCCCCGCCGGCATCAACAAACAGGGCGTCCATGGTAAAGCGCATAAAGCAGGTGTGCACCTGCTGGCAGGGTTCTATATAAAGCGTCGCATCTTTGGCAAGCGAAGCGCGGCCAAGCAGCCCGACGAGGCGCTTGATAATTGTTTTAGCCGGTTCCACCTGTTGTGCCAAAACCACGTTAGCGGTTGTATTAATCAGTTTCATGTTTTTTCCTGCCGCCCCTTTTCTTTTTTTCCGCCGGATGCCCGCCTGCGGCGACTATCACCGTGTCGCGCACAAAGTTGTAGAAATCCTTGTCCGCCATCTCTACGGAACGCGGCGAATAAAGGCGCATGTATGAACTCCCCGCAGAAACGCCGGTTTTGCGCTCCACTTTCAAAAGCCCGAAGGTCACCGCCAGCTCGTCATCGAAAGAAACGTCCACCATGTCCAGACCGGTTTTTTTCTGCGCGTGGCGCAGCGCCATGACTTTCACCCGCACCGGCGAATACGGCGCTTTGTACGCCTCGCCGCCTTTGCAGGCCGAGAGCAGCCTTGAATAAAGTTTTTTGGAGATTATCCTCACGTCGGCGAATTCGCGCCCGTCGGACGAATATTCGGAGGGCATCGCCAGCGAGCCGCCGAATGCGTCCTTCCCGCATGAAAAACCGGAAAGCGCAATCTCGCCGGAAAGCGTCACGTCCGCCACCGTGCCGAAACGCTGCACCGCGCTGACTTCCAAAGCGCGGGCGGCGCACGCAGTCATCGCGAGCGCCGCCGCAACACAAAAAGCCCGAACCGCTAAACGCATCTTGTGGCCTGAGGCCGCGCGCAAGGCGCGAGCGTCATCTGGTTATCTTGGCTGGGTCACGCGGTCCATGTACTGGCCGGTGCGGGTGTCCACGCGCACGATGTCGCCCTCGTTGACGAAGAGCGGCACCTTTATTTCCATGCCGTTTTCCAGCGTGGCCATCTTGGTCATGTTGGAAACCGAATCGCCCTTTACGCCCGGATCAGCGGTGGCGACCTTAAGCTCCACCTTGGCGGCAAGAAGGATGTTGTAAAACTTTTCGTTGATATAGAGGCCTTCGACCTCCATATTTTCCGTGAGATATTTGTGGATATCGCCTATTTTCTCCAGCGGCAGCTCGATCTGGTCATAGGTCTCGCTGTTCATGAAAACCGCCATGTTGTTTTGCGTGTACATGTAGGTGTGCGGACGCTTTTCCACGTTCACGTCCTTGAATTTGTCTTCCGGGCGGTAGCTGGATTCTATAATGGTACCCGTGTCGAGGTTGCGCACCTTCACGCGCACCACGGCGCGCGCCTGCGATTTGCGGTGGTGCTGGTACTCAAGTATTTCCACTATTCTGCCCTGTTCGTCCTCGAAGATAAGCCCTTCGCGGAAATCTCCGGTATATATCATTGCAAGTCACCTCTCAGATGTTGACGGGCTTGTTATAAGCCATCAGTTTAAGCGCCAGTATCCGCTTCTGCATCGGCGGATGCGTGGCAAAAAGGTCGGCGAAGAAGCCGTGTCGTTCGTTCAGCGCGGTGCCGCGCGGATCGTCTATGCACATGTGCGCAACCCCGTCGCTGCTTATCGCGCGCGTCGGCGCGACGGCGGCGCGTATTTTTTCCAGCGCGGACGCGAGCGCCTGCGGGTTGCGCGTAAGCTCGGCCCCGCTGGCGTCGGCCAGGTATTCCCTGTGGCGCGACACGGCCATCGCCAGTATGCGCGAAATGAACGGCGCCAGTATCGCGCATATTATCCAGATGATGAAAATTATTACGGCCAGCCCGCCGCCGCCCTTGCCTTCGGAACGGCCCGAGCTTCTGGACCCGGACGAAACGCGCCCGCCGAAACGCGCCGAGCGCGACGTAAAATCGCTTACCAGCGATATCGCGCCCAGCAGCGCGGCTATCACCGTCATGAGCCGCACGTCGTAGTTGCGCACATGGCTCATCTCGTGCGCTATTACGCCCTGCAACTCCTCGCGGTTGAGCTGTGCCAGCAGCCCGCGCGTGGCGGCTATATATGCATTGCGCGGACCGAATCCCGTCGCGAAAGCGTTGGGGTCGTCGTCCGGTATCACATATGCCTGCGGCGCGGGCAGCCCCGCCGCTATGGCCATTTCGTCCACCACATCCAGAAGCTGTTTTTCGGCAGGATTGGACGGGTCCGCCTTGCGCGCGCCGCACGAAGCCAGCGCCATCGCCGCGCCGTTGTAAATTGAATTCAACAGCAGGCCGCCCGCTATCATAAGCGACACAATAGTGCCGTACGGTATCGGATACGACGACGCCTCGTCCGGATTAGAAGACCGGTAAAGAGACAACCCCACGCCCTCGGTGTCCAGTCCGGGGATGCGCATGCCCATCACGAACACGTCAAAGCCGAGGCCGAGGAACAGGAAAAACGCCAGGAACGCGGCCATTATGGCCACGGTCCAGCGCTTGTTGGACGCCTCGGCCTCGTATATGTTCATCCGGACAGAACCGCCGGGCTATACGCCCAGGTCCACCTTCGGAGCCTCGCGCTCCTGCTTGGCATCCTGCGGGATTTCAAAGAGGTCCGCGGTCTTGAAGCTCCCGAACATGGAAACGATGAAATTGTTGGGGAACACCTGCTGCTTTATGTTGTAGCCGGTAGCAATGTCGTTATAGAACTGGCGTGCAAACGATATCTTGTTCTCGGTGGAGGTCAGCTCTTCCATAAGCGATTTCACGGAATCGTTGGCTTTCAGGTTCGGGTAATTTTCCGACAAGGCGAACAGCCTGCCCAGCGCCATGGAAAGCTCGCCCTCTTTTTTTGACATGTCGGCGACATTGCCCGTTGCGTTAGCCGATACGGCCATCGAGCGCGCCTGTATGACCCGCTCCAGCGTCTGGGACTCGAATTTCATTTCGCCCTTTACTGAGTTGATAAGGTTGGGTATCAGGTCGTACCGGCGCTTAAGCTGCACGTCTATCTGGCGGAACCCGTTGGCCACCTGGTTGCGCAGACCGACGAGCGAATTGTAAACCGAAATCACCCATATTGCGAGTATCACTACTGCCGCTATTATGCCCGCTATTATCATCTGTTCTCTCCCTATTCAAGTCGCGTTTTCAGCGCGTGAGGATTTTGCAGCCCGTCTTGGTCACCAGCACCGAGTCCTCGATGCGCACGCCGAACTTGCCGTAGAGATATATCCCCGGCTCGACGGTGACGGCCATGCCTTCCTTGAGTATGACATCGGACTTGGTGCTAAGGCGCGGGAACTCGTGTATCTCAAGCCCCAGGCCGTGGCCGGTGGTGTGCGTGAACTTGTCGCCGTAACCGGCTTCCGTTATTATATCGCGGCAGACCTTGTCCACGTCGAAGCAGCCCACGCCGGCGCAAACAGCCTTTACGCCCGCTTTTTGGGCGCGGTCCACTATGCCGTACACCTTCCTGAATTCCTCGGTGGGCTTGCCGACAAAGATCGTGCGGGTTATGTCCGAGCAGTAGTTGCCGTACTTGCAGCCGAAATCTATCAGCAGCGCTTCGTTGTTGCGCAGCTTGCGCTCGGAGGTGATATGGTGCGGCTTGGCCGAATTGGACCCGGAACCGACGATGATGTTGAACGAGGGGCCCTGCGCGCCCAGGATGCTCATGAGATATTCCAGCCGCGCGCGTATCTGGTTTTCGGTCATGCCGGGCTTTATCTCCGGCAAAAGTTTTTTATAGGCGGTTATCGCTATCTTGCACGATTTCGCCAGAACAGCGGCCTCGCCGTCGTCCTTTGTCTCGCGCAGTATCGGCGCGAACGGTATTTCCGCTATCAGGCCGCGTTTTTTCCATGACTCGCCGGAAGAGTAGGACTCGGCCTCCGAGTCGAATGCCACCTTCTTCATCCCCTCGGCTTTGAGCACCGCCAGCAGCGAACCGCGCTGGTCGGCGGCGCCGATTACGTTGCAGGAGGACGACACTTCCCTGCACTGGTCCACGAACATGTCTGGCACGAAGGCCCACGCTTTTTTGAGCCCTACGAGAAGCAGGTAGCCTTCCATGTGGTAGCCGGTCAAAAAACCCTGGTCCACGGGACGGGACACTACGTATCCGTCCAGTTTGCGTTGCGCCAGCAGCTTTTGGAACTGGCGCAGTCTTGCGGCGCTGTTTATGTTGGACATAATAATTATTATACTAACAATAATGAGCGTTGGTACGCCCCGCAGGATACTGGTGGTATGGATATGCAGGCTTGGAGATTTCATAGTCTCCACGCCGTTTCTTTCCGCGCTGCGCCAAAAATTCCCGCAGGCCGAAATAACACTGCTGGCGCGCGGCTATGTACGCGGCGCGGCGGACATGACGCCTTCGCTGGACAGACGGGTTTACCTGCCCTCGCTGTCGTCGCCGAAAGATGCCGCAGGCTTCTGCCGGGATTATCTGGGCGGTAAATTTGACCTTTGTGTGGATTTAAATCCCGCCTACTCGCGCACGGCCGGATTAATGGCGCGCCTTAGCGGCGCAAAAGAGCGGATATCCTTCGCCAAATTCCGCGCGGACTGGTTCTACACCGCAACAATACCCGCGCCGAAGGAAGACGAGCATATGCTGGAGCGCTACCGCAGGCTGGCGGATTATTTCGGCGCGCCGTTTTCGCCGAAGCTGGAACTTGCCGTAAGCGCAGCGGAGCGCGCCGCAGCGCGCGAGCTGCTGGCCCGGTACGGCATAAACGGACAGGCGTTCAAGGTAGCCATACATCCCGGGAATTTCAAGAAATTCGACCACCGCTGGCCGGAGGAAAAATTCGCCGAACTGGCAAAAAAAATAGCGGCATTGCCAGGCGTCGAACTATTTTATATCAGCGGCCCCGGCGAAACCGAACAGGTGCGCGCCGCAGCCGAAATGGCCGGAGTGAAAAAAGTACTGCCGCCGCTGTCACTGGCGCAGACGGCGGCATTGCTAAAAGAGATAAATCTGCTTATAGTCAGCGCCACGGGCACCATGCACCTTGCGGCCGCCGCAGGCACGCCGATGCTGACATTCCAGAGCGGCTACACCGCCAAATGCTGGCAGCCGCTGCAAGGCGAAGGCATACATCTCAATTCCGGCGACTGGAATTCGCTGCGTTCCATCGCCGTAGACAAGGCGTGGCATGCGTTTACGGAACTTAAGAAAAAACTTGGGGACAAAAATGCACTCCGCTAAAATGAATTCAGCCCTGACCTTTGCGACGTTCATGCTGTTCTGTGCAGCCTCAGCGCAGGCAAAACCGCGCCTTATGATAGACGACGCGCAGGCAAAACGCCTGTGGGAAACCGTGCTGCGCGCAACAAAAACCGACGAGACGGCGTGCAGCGTCGACCCGTCCGGCACGGCGGGAAAATGCTCGCTTATGTGGGAAATAAAAAATGGGAAGGCCGCGATAGTGGCGCAGCAGCAGCCGTTTTACAAAAACAAAACCTATGCGTTGATGATGGACGTGGAAGACAAAAAAACGGAAACGCTGGTGGTCTCGCCGCAGATATGCGACATAACCGACGGCATGGCCGGAGCGCAATGCCTGATGCTGGAGCGCCGCACATCGGACATAAGCCTGATGTCGGCGCAGAACCCGCGCAAATTCGCCAAAGACGTTATTTATATGACGGGCAAACTAAACGATTATCTCAAAAAACGCGGCGTGAAACGCAAAAGCATCTGGCCGCAAAAACCCGCCCCGGCAAAATAAATTTCACGACAAATGGAAAAGGCCGCGTCATAAAAGGCGCGGCCCTTTAAATTCTACCGGGACTATTTCGCTTTTTTCCAGCAGGCCAAAAAATCCGCCGGAGGAGGGGCTTCAATAGTCATGCGCTTTTCGGTAACCGGATGGTCGAATTCCAGAGCACGGGAGTGCAGCATCAGGCGGGGAGCCTCGATGCCTTTGTAAAGCCTGTCGCCCACGACGGGATGACCGAGCCACGCCATGTGTATGCGCAACTGGTTGGTACGCCCTGTTTTCGGATAAAGTTCCACAAGCGTTGCTGTTTTTTTGCGTTCTATCACACGGTATTCCGTCACCGCTTCGCGCCCTATAGCGGATGCTTTCAGCTTCCCGCCCGCCACGCGGCCGATGGGGACGCTTATTATCCCGCGTTCGTCCTTGACCACGCCCTGCACTACGCACCGGTATGTTTTTGAAACCGTACGGTCATGAAACTGCACCACAAGATTTTTCTGCGCAGTCGCAGTCTTTGCGATAAGCATTACGCCGCTGGTTTCTCGGTCCAGACGATGCACCAGCCCGTTGCGCGCAATGCCAGCTCTTTGCATGTTGGGATGCGCAGAAAGCAGCAGCGAGACCAGCGTTTCTTCGCCCGAGAATACAAGTTCCGGAGTGAGTTCCCACGCGGGCGAAAGAGGATGCACGAGGAGCCCGGCGGGCTTTGATATGGCCAGCATTGCCTTGTCTTCGTAAATGGTTATGTCCTTTAAAATGCCGGAGGGCGGCTTGTGTTCGGACGCGACCACCTCCACGACATCTCCCAGCACGAGCAGACAGGAGGGCTTGGCCGGATTGCCGTTTACCAGCACGTCGCCGTTTTTGACCATCTCCTTGCACATGCTGCGCGGATAACCTTCCAGCACCTGCGGAAGATATGCGTCAAGACGCAACGGCGGACCGTCGAACTCAAATTTTTTTGCCGGCATTTTCGGTACTCCTTTGAGGCAGTTTGTCATGGTACAGCACGCATACTATGAGCATCGCCACAGCACCCCACTGCGACGGTGAAAGCCAAAGGAAAAAGCCGCCGCGCTCGTCGCCGCGCAAAAACTCCAGCGAAAAACGCACCAGCGCATAGCCGCAGGCATAAGCCATAAAGACCGCGCCTTTGCGGAATTTCTCCCTGGCAAGAAACATGCGGTGCAGCGCAAGGAAAAGCAACAGATTGCACACCGATTCGTAAAGCTGAACAGGATGCAGCGGCACGCCCAGATAATAGGACGGCACCAGACAGTCCGGGTCGTTAAAGACCACGCCGAACCTGCCGCTGGTAGGCAGCCCGTAGCAACAGCCTGCCATGAAGCAGCCTATGCGCCCTATCGCGTGACCTAGCGCTATGGCGGGCGCAAGCATATCTGCGGTGGAAAAAAATTCTATGGCGTTTTTGCGCAGATACCAGTAACCCACAGATATCGCCCCGGCCAATCCGCCCAGATAAACAAAGCCGGAGCGGAAATCGCGCAGCACTCCCCACAAGCGGCCAAAAAAGCTGTCGCCGAATCCGTGCCAGAACAGCACCGCATACAGGATTTTCCCGCCCATGACCGCGCCGATTATCAGCGCGGCGAACATGTCCCAGAACTGTTCCTCGTCAAAAGCGATGCGCCGCGCGTTGGTACGCGCGTAAAACAGCGCGGCCAGATATCCCAGCGCGACCAGCACTCCGTAAGTGGCCAGCCTGAAACGACCTATTGTGAAAAGATATGGATGCATGTCAGCCTTGTAGCGCGGCGTCAGCCACCGCGCCGAAATCTTCCAGTTTTCGCGTTTTTATGCCCGCGTCCGCGCATAGTTTGGTAAGCCTGCCGCAGGCAAAAACGATGTCCGCCTGCGCCGAAGCTTTAAGGTCCGACGTGGCATCGCCGCAGAATATTACGCGCATGCCCTGTTTCTTGTAAAAGCGCACACGTGCGGCCTTGAAATCATCCAGCGTACCGGGGATGTCGGGATAGGTTATGGAATACTTCCCGCCCGCGCGGCGCATCTTACCGCAGAAAACCGGCACGCCGCGCACATCCCAGTGATTGAACAGCGTTTTTATGTAAAAATCCACGCCGCCGCTTGCGACCTCCAGCGGAAATCCAGCGGAAGCAAGACGACGCGCCGCAGTCGCAAATCCGGGGCGCATGACGGAGTTTTTAACCAAGAACGCCCGCATTTCCTCTTCTGGGACCTCAAGCCTGGCGAAAAACTTCTTCATGAATATTTTGACCGATATCCCCGGAGCATAAGAGGAGTCTATCTCTTCCGGGGTGACGACCCCGAAATGTATGCAGATGGAGTCGCCTATATCGAAGGTGGTTACTGTTCCGTCGAAATCCGTTACAACGGCGGTTTTCATCAGCGCATGGCGGAGAGGAAATCTTCCCTGTCCTTAAGCGCCATCTTCAGGTAGGGGTTTTGCAGCTTCTGCTCGGCTATTGTGGACACGTCCTTGTCGCCATAGCCGTGGCCCGGATAAACTTTGGTTTCAGGCGGCAGCGCCGCAAGCGCGAGCATGCTCTTGTACATCTCGTTTACATCGGAGCCGGGCAGATCCACACGGCCGACCTCGCCCACAAAAAGCGTGTCGCCGGAGAACAGGGCGTCATCTATCAAATAACAAACCGAGCCCGGACTGTGCCCCGGCGTGTGCAGCGCACGTACATACATCCCCGCCAGAGTCAGCGCCGAGTTGCCGCTGAAAGTCTTGAAAAGTTTCGGATCCGCCTCCAGAAACGGCAGATCTTTTCCCTCGATATAGACGGGTACGGAGGCTGCCAGCTTGTCGATTTTCTTCGAATGATCGAAATGCCCGTGTGTGAGCAGCGCGGCCTTGATATCCATCCCTTCGGCGGCCGCGGCATCGGATATCGCCTTCATATCCCATGATGGGTCTATGGCGACGCAGCCGTCCTTTGCGTCCGCCGCGACCAGATAAGTGAAATTGCCCATCGGCCCCAGTTGCAGTTGCCTTACTATCATTTCGTCCCTTCCGTTCTGGCGGGCGGGGTGAAGCGGAACTCCACTTCGCCCTTGCGCACGAGATTTAGCTCCTTGCGCGCCAGCCTTTCGACGTAGTCGTCCTTGGGGTTTAAAAGCCGCGATTTCTGCGAGAGCATCTTTTTGTCATCTGCGTCCAGCGCGGTTTCCTGCGCGTGCAATTTGCGCAGCTCTATGCAGTTGTGCACGAGGTTTCGCAAATCGCGGTTGGAAAGCAGGAATATCGCGCTGCCCAGGAAAATCGCGTACCGTACATATTTCGCCAGCATGATTTATTGCTCGAAAGCCGCTTTTTTGGCGTAAACCGCCTTTGCGCCCAGCTCGCCTTCTATGCGCAGCAGCCTGTTGTACTTGCACAGCCGCTCGGAGCGGCACGGCGCGCCGGTCTTTATCGCGCCAGCATTTGTAGCTACCGCCAAATCCGCGATGAATGGATCCTCGGTTTCGCCGGAGCGATGAGAAATTACGGTGGAGTAGGCGTTGTCTTGCGCCATTTTTATCACGCTCATCGTCTCGGTGACAGAACCTATCTGATTGAGCTTTATGAGAATCGCGTTGCCCGTGCCCTCGTTTATGCCGCGATAAAGACGCTCGGGATTGGTGACGAAAATATCGTCGCCGATAATACGCACCCGGTCGCCCAGATGGGCGGTGAAATGCTTCCAGCCGCTCCAGTCGTCTTCTGCGAGGGGATCCTCGTAGGAAATTATCGGGTACTTGCCCAGCCAGCCCGCGTATATCACCGTCATCTGCTCTGCCGTGCGGAGCTTTTTCTCGAAATTATATTTGCCGCCGGCATAAAACTCGCTGGCCGCGCTGTCCAGCGCCAGCGATATATGTTTGTCGGTGTACCCGGCGTTTTTGACGCCGCGAAGTATAGTTTTCAACACGTCCTCGTGCCTGGCGATTTTGGGGGCGAAGCCGCCCTCGTCGCCCACGGAAACGGTGTGGCCTTCTGCCGCGAGGATTTTTTTGAGGTTCTGGTAAACTTCGCAGGCGGCGCGCAACGCCTCGGAAAATTTGGGCAGTCCGGCGGGGACTATCATGAATTCCTGCACGTCTATGCCGCTGTCGGCGTGCTTGCCGCCGTTGACGATGTTTAGCATCGGCGCGGGCAGCACGAAATCGCGCGACTTTATGCCGTACACCTCGCGCAGCCAGCGGTAAAGCGGCATTTTGTTGGAGGCAGCCGCGGCGCGCGCCGCAGCCATGGAAACGCCCAGTATGGCGTTTGCGCCAAGTTTTTTCTTGTTGGGAGTGCCGTCCAGCGCCAGCATGGCATCGTCCAGCGCGGGCAGGTCTTCGGCGTCTTTGCCGGAAACTTTTGCGGCTATTTTTTCAACGTTGGCCACCGCCTTGCGCACGCCTTTGCCAAGGTAGCGCTTGCCGCCGTCGCGCAGTTCAAGCGCCTCGTGCACGCCGGTGGACGCGCCGCTTGGCACAGCGGCGGAGCCGACCGTGCCGTCCGCCAATACCACATACACTTCCACCGTCGGAAAACCGCGCGAGTCCAGTATCTCGCGCCCGAGAACGCTTTTTATTTTTTTCACTCTAGAAATCCCCCTTTACGATCTTCTTGCCCGCCTCCAGAAGGATATCCAGCTTGTCCTGTTCGGCGGACTCGGCGTAAAGACGCACAACCTGTTCCGAGCCGGAAGGGCGCATGCCAAGCCAGCTTCCGTCCTTGAGTATGAATTTAAAACCGTCGGTCTGGTCTATGCGCCATACCGAGAATTTGCCTAGATCCAGCGGCGGCTTCACCAGCAATTTTTCCTCTATCGGCTGGAAGCCGTTCGCCTGCACCGGCACGCTGAGCTTTACGCTGACGTAATTGCCGTAGCGCTTGCGGAAATCCTGACGCAGTTTGGAAAGCGGTTTCTTCTCGTAAGCCAGCATCTCGAGCAGCAACAGACAGGCGAGAATGCCGTCCTTGTCCGGGATATGGCTGCCCAGCGCCATGCCGCCCGACTCCTCGCCGCCGAGCAGGTACTGCCCGGTGCGCATCAGCTCGCCGATGAATTTAAATCCCACCGGCGTCTCGCGCACTTCCAGCTTGTGTGCGCGGGCCACCGCATCTATCAGGTGCGAGGTAACCACGCTGCGGCAGACGCGGCCTTTCATGCCGCGGTTTTTAACCAGATGTTCGAGAACGAGCGCCAGTATTTCGTTGGGGGAAACCCAGGTGCCGTCGGCATCCATCACGCCGAAGCGGTCGCCGTCGCAGTCGCAGGCTAGGCCGATATTGCATTTTTTGGCCAGCACCAGCTTGCGCAGTTCAGCCAGCGGTTCCGGGCCGGTGTAAAGCGCGTGCCCGCCGAACATGACGTCGCGATTTTCGTGCAGGCCGTGAACCTCCAGCCCCAGCTCTTCCAGGAACGGGCGCAGATAGCCGGTCACCGAGCCGTAAAGCGAATCCACGGCCACTTTCAGCCCGGATTTTTTGATCTGTTTGACGTCTATTATGCCGGACATATGCTTGAAATATCCGGCGCGGAAATCGCAAAGCTCGACTAGCGGGCTCTCGTAGGAGAAATCGGCCGGCGTGTTTTTTATCATCGTCTGCGTGACGTTGAGGAGGCGCGCCTCTATGTCGGCGGTGACTTCCGGTATCGCCTGTCCGCCCCAGAACGGCGTCCACTTTATGCCGTTTGAGGTATATGGGCTGGTACTTGCGGTGATAGTTATGCCGCCAACCGCGCGCTGGTCCGTAACGGCCCAGCCTACAACCGGCGTGGGTACGGCAATCTTGGAAAGTTTAACGCTTATAGCGTTGGCGGCCAGCGTGTTGGCCGCGACCTTGGCAAAGTATTCGGACATATAGCGGGTGTCATAGCCCACTATAACAAGCGGATTTTTGGCGCTGAGACCGCGCAGCGACAGATGGCGGCGATATTCGTCGCCCTCAAAACCGTAATCCGGATTATCGTTTACATGACTGGAAATGGCATGGGTGAGTTTCTGCACATTTATGGCTGTAAAGCCTTCCGCTATCTGGGCGCGCCAGCCTGCGGTACCAAATTTGATTGTTTGAGGTTGCATAGTGATAAATTATATCAAATAGGGGCAAAAAGCAAAGGCCCAGAATAATTAAACTATTTATAAATAATCAGCGGTGCGGACCCGAAAGTCCGCACCGCCGGTTATTCTAATCAGAACAGACTACGGGCGGCCGCCCATCGTCAGCGCCTGTATGGCCTTTACAGTGTGCAGGCGGTTTTCGGCCTGGTCGAACACAATGCTCTGCGGTCCGTCGATAACCGCATCCTCGACCTCCGCGCCGCGGTCGGCGGGAAGCGGGTGCATGTAGACGGCCTTTTTGGAGCCCAGCGCCATGCGCTTTTCGGTGCAGACCCAGCTCTTGTACTTGTTGATGAGTTCCATGCCGATTTTCTTGCGGTCGGCTTCCGGCACCTTCTGGTCCTCAAGATACTGGTGGCAGCCCCACGATTTTGGATAAAGCACTATCGCGTCCTTAAACGCCTCGTCCATGTCGTGCGTGATTTCAAACTTCGTGCCGTTTTCCTTGGCGTACTTTTTGGCCGCGTCTATCGTGTGCGGCATAAGGTTGAATTCCGGCGGATGGGCAAGCGTCACATCCATGCCGAAACGCGGCATAAGGGTTATAAGTCCCTGCGGAACGGACAGCGGGCGGGCATAGGCCGGCGCGTATGTCCAGCTTATGACGAACTTCATGCCGCGCAGATTGGTGCCGAACTTCTCGCGTATGGTCATCAGGTCGGCAATGCTCTGGCACGGATGGTCCACGTCGCACTGCAGGTTGATTACCGGTACGCTGGAATACTTGGCAACTTCGCGGATGTACTTGTTGCCTATCCCGTAGAAGCAGTTGCGTATCGCTATGCCGTGGCCGTAGCGGGAGAGCACCATGCCGGTGTCCTTTGGCGTCTCGCCGTGCGAAATCTGCATCTTGTCCGGCGTAAGGTCGTGAGCGTGTCCGCCGAGCTGGGTCATGCCCGCCTCGGTGGAATTGCGGGTGCGGGTGGACTGCTCGAAGAACATCATGAAAAGTGTCTTGTCCTGGAGCAGGCGGTGCGGCTCGCCCAGCGCGAAACGTTTTTTGAGATCGCCCGCCACATCCAGCACGGTTTCCAGCTCTTCCGTGGACCAGTCTACGGTTTCGATCCAGTCCTTGCCTCTAAGCATCGTTTTCATTTTGGAATTTCCTCCGTTAAGCTTTGTCTATCACAAGATATTCGGGCAGCGCCGCGTAGAACACGGCCGCCTTGAGCAGATCCTCAACCTTCATCTGTTCGTTTATGGTATGCGCATAAATCTCGTTGGAAGGGCCGAAGCCTATCGTCGGGATGTTAAGCCGCCCGGCGCTGGCGACGCCGTTTGTGGAAAACACCCATTTGTCGGCCTTCTGTTTTTTGTCGTGCACAAGTTCGGCGGCCTTTAGCCCGGCCTGCACCAGCTCGTGCTTTTCTTCCAGCACCCAGGTCGGGTAATATTTTTCCTGACCCACTTCCAGCCCGGTCCACGCCTTGGCGGTATACTCAAGCACCTCCACCTGCGCGCCGGCCTTTTTAACGGCGGGCAGCGCCTTTATCTCGCGCACGGAGGAATCCATGGTCTCGCCCTTGGTGAGACGGCGGTCCAGATAAACTGTGCATTCGTCCGGCACGGCGTTTAGCGACGGGGTCTTGCACTCTATGCAGGTCACCGCCACGGTGCCTTTGCCGAGGAACTTGTCGTCTTTTAGCTTTGCGTTTAGCGCGGTTATTTCCTTTACGATATCGGACATTTTGACCACGGCGTTGTCGCCGCGTTCGGGCGCGGAGGCGTGGCAGGAGCGGCCCTTGGTGACCACCTTTATCTCCATGCGGCCGCGATGGCCGCGATAGACCTGAAGATTGGTGGGTTCGGTAAGCACCACATAATCGGGTTTTATTTTTTCCTTGTTGATTATGTGCAGCAGCGGCAGTCCGTCGCAGTCCTCTTCCATGCAGGAGCCGACGGCTATATAGGTGTAATTGCCTTCCAGACGCAGTTCCTTTATAAGCTTGGCGGCATAGACCATGGAGACCATGGACAGCTTCTGGTCCGTGGCGCCGCGACCGTAGATGACGCCTTTTTCAAATTTGCCCTTGAACGGGTCCCATTTCCACGCCTTGGGATCGCCGATGCCGACGGTGTCTATGTGCGCGTCGTACATTATCTTGCGCGGGCCGTTGCCCAAAAATCCGATGACGTTGCCCATCTTGTCGATGGTGACCTTGTCGAAACCGACTTTTTTCATTTCGGCGGCGATGCGTTTTGCCACCTTTTCCTCGGTGCAGGAGAAACCGGGCGTGGCCACCAGGTCGCGCGCGAATTTGACCATGTCCGCCTCGTACTTTTTCACTGCATCCAGCATTATGGTTCTGTCTAGCATTTTAATCCACCTGTTAGTGCTGCGTGCGCGTCACTCTTGCTGACGCGGTTGAAAAATAGATTTTACTCTTTTTTTGACCGCGCGCAATATCCCGCGCGCGACAGCGGGCGCGGCTCCTCCCTTGCTGTGGTCCACGGCCCCGAGTGAGGAGGCATGTCCCGGAGGAGGAATTTTCAGCCGGCGGCGCAGCTCTCTGTCCATGGCATCGCGCAGCGCCACCATCTCCTGCGCAGAAAGCGTGCCGTTGGACGCGAACCCTTTGTATTTTCCTGGAGCGACTTTGTAGGACACCACGTCTTTTTTAAAATCGCACGAAAACGACAGGCCCATGTCCGCCGGGAAATTGTACTGTCTGGTTCCGGGATAAGGCGTGTTTATTGCGATGTCGAAATCGTCGGGTTTATTGTCCAGCAGCCAGTTTTTGGTGGCATCCTCATCGGCACGGGTCGCGCCGGGAAGCCCCACCACCGTGAAAGCCTTGAAACGTATTCCGGCGCGACGACAGATGTCGCGAGCCGCAGTGTTTTGCTCCGGCGTTACGCCCTTGCCGATTTTTTCAAGCACGCGCGCGCTGCCAGACTCCACGCCCACGCTTACCTCCACGCAGCCGCTTGAGCGCATCGCGGACGCAAGTTCCATGTCTAGCAGATCGGCGCGCACCGGGGCGCGCCATACATATCCGCGCGTTTCAAGCAGCGCGCAAATGTCCAGCACATGCTTGCGGTCCAGATTAAATTCGTCGTCGTAAAAAACGAACGCGTCGCGGCCGTAGGTCTGCGCCACAAGGTCCATTTCTTCCAGCACTTTGGCGGCACTTCTAAAACGTACGCGGCGAAAATAGTCGTGATTTCTGCCGGTGCAGAACACGCAGGAAAACGGGCATCCCAGATGGCTCATTATGCTGGCGGCGGGACGTCCTTCCAGATAAAAATGATACGAGTCCATGTCCAGCAAATGCCGCGCGGGAAAAGGAATGGCGTCGAAATCCGAGGGCGGAACGCTTATGAATTTTGGAGCGTCCGGGCGCATGGCAAGTTCTACCGCGCCCCAGCCGTCGCCGGAAATCACATGGTCGAAATCCGAACAATCCGACGGGCATATAGTGGCGTGCACACCGCCGATAATCACGCGCATTTTAGGACGCGCTTTGCGGCACTCGCCCAATATCGCAAGCGCGGCGGGCAAATCGGGGCTGGTGGCGGTGACTCCTGCAAAATCAGGCTTTACGCTTTCCAGCTCCGCGCGAAGTTTTTTGCGCCAGTCCTTAAGTCCTGACAAATCGCACAGCTCCACGCCGACGCCGCGCGACTGCAAGTCCGACGCGACATAAAGTATGCCGAGCGGCGGGAATGCGCGGTCGCTTATCAGATACGGAGCGGGCGGTATTATCAAAAGCACAGGAGGCGTCATGCCGCCCGCCTTGCGCGCGCCGGCTTTGCAAGCGGCGGTATATAGAGCGTGCTGTAAACGGTAGCGGCAGATACCGCCTTCTCGAATTCCGTTACTGTAAATTCCAGCTTGCGTTCGGGAGTTATGCCTTCGCAATCAATGAGCAGAAGTTTATGGCCCTTGGGATATACGGATAAAATATAATGGCCGAAAGTCTCCTTCTGAGCCAAGGCGCTTTTCTTGGAGAATGCTACTATGTCGTAAATGAAAACATGCGACCCCGGATGGAGCAGGGCGCTGTTATGGACCACGGCAAGCGCGCTTATGGAAAAAACCCCCTCGCGTCCGGGACCGCGCAGCCCGGCGGCAATCTGGACCATGCCGCAGGAAGAGATGGCATCCAGCATCCTGACCTTTATTTTCCTTGTCGCGCACAGCTCGCGAAGTTCCTCCGCGATATGGCACAGGAATCCCGGATGTCCGTAAATCATAAGGCCCACACGGTTGCATTTCTTGAAAGCTGCCATGACGATGGCCGCCTTCTGCTCCGCCGAAAGAAAGTTATGATTAGGGCCGAAACCGGTTATGCGTGGCAGCAACTGGTGAAGCAACGGCACATCAGCATAGTCGGAAAACAGCGCGCCGCATTTGCGCGCTTCGCGGATGGTCTCGAAAGTTATGTGCTCAGGCTTTAGCCCGATGGAGCAAAGCAGCAGTTCTTTTTTTTCAGGCATCCAGCTCCCCCAGATATCGCTCAAGCCCCTCGGCAAAAATATCTATGTCTTTCCCTGTATTATAGGCGAAAAACGACAGGCGCACCGTTCCCTTTATCCCCAACAGACGCATGCCTGCATGGGCGCAATGTTCGCCCACCCGCACCGCGACGGCGTAATTTTCATCCATGTAAACCGCAAAATCCGCTGGCGAAAATCCCGCCTTGCGCGGCAGCAGGGAAACTATAGCCCCGCGCGACAACTCCCCGGCGCAGCCGAGAACCTTCACAGGGCCGACGGCGTCCAGCCGCTGCGCCGCATAGGCGGCCAGCGCGCCGCAATGCGAGCGTATCTCCGCCCGACCGAATTTCTCCAGAACCGCCATAGCGGCAGCAAGCGACGCCGCGCCGGAATAATCCTGCACGCCCGCCTCGAAACCGGAATTGCTGCGCAAATATTCCGGCTTGAGCCTGCCGCCCGACATCCTGATATTCTTTATCGTTCCCCCGCCGACGCGGGAACACCGGAGCAGGTCGAACATCTCATCGGAAAAATACAACGCCCCGGTGGCATATTCCGCGCCGAGCTTGTGACCTGAAAAAACCAGCATATCGGCGCCGACGGCTTCCGCATGCTCTTTGTGCGTCGGCAGATACTGCGCGTCATCCACCAGAACTTTCGCGCCGACAGCATGCGCCGCGCGGCAAATCTTTGCGACATCCACATCGCCACCGAAAGCGTTGGAGGCATGGGTCACAGCCACAAGCGCGGTCCTGCGCCCGAGCAAAGAACAGATGGCGTCGGCATCAACCGCATACCCGGACGGACGCGCCATTTTAAGCTTTATTATTCCCTGCGCTTCAAGCCGCAAAAGCGGGAGCAGAATGCTGTTATGCTCGAAAGGCGAAACAACAACCTCGTTACGCATGCGCTCGAACGGGAAAGACTGTATGACAAGATTCGCTCCGTCGGTAGTGCCGCGCGTAAAAACGATATTGGACGGCGAATGCGCGCCGATAAAGCGAGCGACTGATGCCCGGCTTTCCTCAAGACTTCGTTCTGCGGCGCGGGCAAGCGAATAAACCGAGCGTTTGCCGCCGCAGGAGCCGCAACCCAGCAATAGCTCACGCGCAGCCAAGGCAGCCGACGATGATTTGAGCAGCGTGCAGGCATTGTCCAGATAGACCAGACGTTTGCCGTTCACTCGCGCCTTAAGCGCGGGATATTCTTTTTCAAGCAGGCTTTTGCTGAACATTATTTATGCTCACCTTGTGCTGCTCCGGTATTTTTTTGACCGCACGCAGTTCCTTTGTACCCCAAACCTGCGCATAATGCTTCCATATCCCTTCGCATCTCGCATTCATCACACATTTGAGGCACACAGGGGATTTTGCCCTGCCGGCTGTAACGCGCGAGGCGGACACATTGCGGTTGACGAAATCCCCCGCCACGTGCTCGGTAATGAAACTCTGTTGCTCGTTTATTTCGCTAACGCAATCCAGATGCTGCGAAAAGTGGCAAAGAGGCACGTAACGTACATACCAGCCGTTCATGCCGTTACGCAACCCCAGATCCAGCAGCGCGCGCATATACGGCGCGGCGTCGCTTATGCGCGCGCCGAGCTTGTCGTAATTGCTGCGCACGCCGCCTTCGTTGCAATCCGCAAAAATAAACTCGCTGTTTACTATACGCTGCGAAAGCAGCAACCGCCCGAGCGCCGGAAGGCATTTGTAGTTTGGCTTCACTATCGCGGTGTTTGAGCCGATGCGCGTAAAGCCGAGTTTGCGGAGATTGGCGATGCCGCGCATCAGCTCGTCGAAACTGCCGGGAGAATTGGTCAGCGAATCGTGGATTTTGGCGGTACTGCCGTGTATCGAAAAAACAAGGTCCGTAACGCCTGCGCCGACAAGTTTTTTGGCAAACTCGGGATACGACATCATCCTTCCGTTGGTCGCCATCATGACGGTCTTAAATCCTTGCGCCGACGCGAATTTCACAAGGCGCAGGATGTCCGTGCGTATCGTGGCCTCTCCGCCGATGATTTCCAGATAGTTGCTTCCGCTTTTACGCGCCGTCAGTATATCGCGCATCACCGTATGCGTGTCGCGCTCCGGATAATCGCGCTTGTCCGCCTCCATGCAAAAAACGCAGCGGTTATTGCAGCGGTATCCGGTGAAGACCACGGTTTTTTTTATCTTTTCCTTGGTATACGGACGTATTGGAAGCGCGGCGTCTTTCACAGGGACACATCCTTTTTAAGCAGCCGCCAGTAATAGGAACCGCGGCGACGAGAGCGCGCCAGAATTCCGGCGTCCACAAGTTTCTGCCCGGCCGTCATTACGGCATTGCCGTCCTCGCAATCGCGGCAGAGCGCTATGCCTTTTGCCAGCGCCAGCACTCGCGCCGTGGGGATATCGTCCTCCATCCTGAGGATTTTTACGAAACAGCGGTCATTATCGGTATAAAAAGCCGGGATGCTGTGTTGGAGAACATTTCCACCCGGGGTTTCTGGCACGACCGGGATTTTGCACGTGGAAAATCCCTTCCAGCCCCACGTGGATATATAGTTTTTGTCCCCGCCTGCACAACGGCCTTTCATCGCGCATCCGTAGCAAGGTTTGCCGTACATCCTGTCCTCGTGACGGTTCTCGTCTAAGTCTATGCGCCGTCCGGTGGGATCGGTTATAACGGTATTGAAGTCGCCCATTATTATATTGCGGTGATGCCGGTTCAAAAAGCAGGGCGGCACGTTTAGACACAAACCCGGTATCCTGTGCGCTTCCAGAAAATCCAAAGCTTTTTCGATATACGGCACCGCGTCGTAAAGCGAGACGCCGAGCGTATCCACATTGCGCAGATACCCGCCCATCACCAGCGGATATATAAGAACGAAATCGCTTATGCCGCGCTCTAGGTAAAACCGCATTATTTCCGGCAGTTCGCGGTAGTTCTGTTTACTGATGACAATGTTCATGCCTAGACGCACTTCCTGCTTGCGCAGGTTCTCCATCCCAAGCAGCATTTTTTGGAAAGCACCCGGCACACCAACCAGCCTATCATGCACCGCCGCGTGCAGGCTCTGGGGAGAGAATTTGCAGAATGTAAGCCCGGCTTTTGCGATATCGGAGGCGAATTTTTTGTCGGCAAGACGGATGCCGTTTGTCTGCATGCGTATAAAAGTAAACCCGGCCGCCTTGGCGAAAGCCACGACTTTTATCACGTCAGGATGAAGCAGCGGCTCGCCGCCGGTAAATCCCAGCCGCGCATACCCCTCTTTATAACCTACAAGTATGCGGCGCAGAATGTCGCGCAGCGGGGCATTGAGCGATTTGTCGAAATTCTCCTGCGAACAAAACAGGCATTTGGCGTTGCAGTTGTAATTGAGGAAAACCTCGTAGCACAACCGCTTTCCGCTTAGTTGACGTTCCTGTGCAGTCATATTATGTCATTATATCACCGCGCGCCGTCATGCGACGCGCGGCGGGCTCCAGTCCCTGTAAATTTCCAGATAGTCTTTGCGCGCCCCGGCGCAGTTGCAAAAAAACGCGCAGCCTTTGCATGCTGCTGTTTTTGTTTTTTCCTTTATATGCGGCCCCGGCGCACCCGACGGGATTTTGTTCCAGTCCACATGTTTTTTGGCGAAAGCCGCTAGATAGCATGGCGGGATATGGTCGAAATCAAAATTGAGTTTCAGTTTTGTCGCCAGCGCAAAAGCCTTTTGCAGCTGCGGGGCGGCGGCCTCGTAAGACGGCACTATTTCTTTTTTACCGGACGCGGAACCGAAGGCTTTTACAAAACTGAACTGCACCCATTCGATATTCGGAAGTTTTTGGACCGCAAACTTCACGAAATCCTCCGCGCTTGCCATGTTGGTTTTCAAAACAACGTGCGTCAGCCGCACCTTGGCTCCGCAGGAAACCAGCATTTCGATGCCCTTAATCCGTTTTGCAAAACCATCCTTGAGCCCGGTTATTTTAAAATCAAGCGCGGCGCTGTGCGCGGGAGTGTTTACATTGAAATATCCGCCGGTGGAGTTAACCAGCGAAACAATGGCTTTAAGTAATTTGTCATCGACGGAAGATATCGGCGTGCCGTTGCTCTGGAATTCCACGCGCAGTCCGCGAGCAGCGCAATGTTTAAGCAGTGCCAGCAGTTCAAGCGGCGGCAAAGTGAACGGTTCTCCGCCGGAAAGCTGCACAAGCGCGCCGCATTTCAACTTGTCCGCATCTTCAAGCCACTGGCGCAGAGCGAAGCGTCCGCCGTCATGCGGCGCGGAGCAGAAAATACAGCGCTGGTTGCACTCATATGTCAAAGGTAAAAAAGACATGCTCACTCCACGGGGACGAATTCGTCCCAGCCGAAAAGTTCCGGATATTCCTTCCACGGGCCTTCGCAGGTGCTGAAATAGCGGCAGGCGCGGCAGCGCGGCCCCAGCGCCTTGCCTTCGCAAATCCTGTTGTAACTGGCGCGGGGCAATGTGAATCCGGAATCGAACACTATGGTTTCGCCCAGACGTTTTTCAACCATATACTTTTCAAACCCCGGCAGCAAACAGGCAGGAATCGCCTCCACGCTTACCGTGGTCCCGGCCTTTATTCCGCGCTCAAGACCTTTCATCGCATTTCTTGCAGCGAGTATTATCGGTGGCACGACCTCGGCTTTGTTTTTTGCCGCGCCGCCGAGTATATGCGGGAAAGCGAACTGCATCCTGTCCACTCCAAGCCGCACAAGCAGTCCGGCGATCGAGGGCAGCGCGCGGACATTTGTCTGCACAATCACAGTGTTCGTGCCGACCGACGCCCCGAGTTTTTTTAAAAGCCTTATGCCGCGCGTGGTCTGGCTGAAGCTGCCGGGAACGCGCGTCAGCGAATCATGGACCTTCGGGCTTGCGCCGTGCAGCGAGACCGAAAAATGCCGCGCTCCCGCTTTTATAAGCCGCGTGCAGAAAGACTCGTAACATAACATCCGCCCGTTAGTCTGTATCTGTATCCTGCGGTAGCCGGTTTTTTTCGCATGCGAGACAACAGCCAAAAGCTCCGGATAAAGCGTGGGCTCCCCGCCGGTAAAAACGGCGTCCCGCGCGCCGGAGTAGTATGCATCTTCAAGCATCGCGCGTACGGATTCGGCGGATTTGGCCGCGCATTCATGGCGCTTGTCGCCCTGCACGCAGAAAAGGCAGCGGTTATTGCAGTCGAAAGTGAGCTTGACGTCGGCCAGTTTCAATGCCCGCCCCCGGAAAACAGCCATGCCGTCGCCGCATAAACGACTGGTATATGCATACGCATGTAATTTACGAAATCCATTTTAAGCAGCAAAGTTATAAGCGAACCGCACAGTATCCAGAAAGCGAAAGGCTTTGTCTGGCATATGGTGACCGTATCCTGATGCCCCCACTGCCGGAGCTTGAGCGCCTGCAATTGCGTCAGCCCGTCGGTATACGTATCCTGAAAGCACTCCGCGTAGAACGTACCGTCCTCGCGTATTCCTGATATCGTTTCCTCGGAAAGCAGCATCCCCTGAGCCAGTTCCGCGACCGGGATAGTGCGCGTTTCCATGTGGACGAAATACCAGTTTATCGCGCTTTTGACCAGCATAAGCAGCATGCCGATGCGCAGCACCATGCCCATGCCGCGCACTATGTCGTCAAGAATATGCCCGGGGAAGAACAGCGCTCCGGCGGCCATATACGTGCCCATCAGTATCAGGAACGCGAGCGTGGTGCTTTTGCGCATCATCACGCCGTAAACCCTGTCCCACACCACGAACAAAACGACGAACACCAGTATTTCGTTGCGCAACAGCCCGTCCAGCCAGTGCGTGGCGTGCTGGCGCAGCGATTGCGAGATGCTGAAAAGGATAAAGAAATTAAGAACCACGAAACAATACCCGGCAACATTCGGGCGGATCTCCGCCTTTTTTTTCTCCGCCCAAACCCGCAACTGTTCCCTTGCCGTCTTGATGCCGAGCTCCCACCGCGACGAAAGCATACGCAGCCCGAGCGTGCCGCCGAGCTGCACTATGAACCACAGGCAGGCCGGGATGAAAATATTCAGCAACAGCACAAAAAAGAGCCTGTCAGGGAAGAATCTCAAATGCGGATCTATAAGCGGCAGCGTCAGCCCGGTGCAGATAAAAAATTTTGCGTCTCCCGCAGGCCAGCAGCCCGCCTTCCAGCTCACAAGCCCGGCCAGCGACACAAGCAGCACATGCAGCAGATAGTGTTCGTAAAAAGTCCTGGTAAGCGCCGGAGTCGCAAGCAGCGCGATATGGAAGGCCAGTCTGTTGCCGAGGGTGGAAGTCCAGCGCTGTTCCCATCCCGGCACCAGGTGATGAATGACCGATACCAGCAGTAAAGAAAACAGCGAGGCGGCAAAAATCGTCAGCCCCTGCATTATTCTCTTGTTGCGTATCTTGCCGGTACGCCAGTCTTCGGCGGAAACTATTATGCCGAGCCAGAGTAACAAAAGCAGCGTACAGAGACGGATGAATGATGTCATAAAAGGGCAATTAATAACTTACCTTTTTTTGAACGGGCCAAATAGCCCCCCGCTATTTTATATAATCTTTACATAACGAGGATAAGAGCGTTTTAAAGCGCCATCACAGTCCCGGAGGATTATGTCCGACATTTTAAACAATACCCTGCAGGGCATATACACCCTTTTCGCCCAGCCCCTCATCGAAGTCTGGCACGGCTTTCTTACGATAGTGCCGAGCATCGTAATGGCGCTGGTTTTTCTGGTCATCGGTCTGGTGCTGGCAAGACTGCTGAGCGCGGTGACCGTCAAACTGCTGCGCCGCATCCATCTCGATGACATAACATCCCACGTGGGCGTAAACGAAATTTTCGCGCGCGCCGGATTTGGCAAATCGCCTTCCGTGGTGGTCAGCTTCGTGATTTACTGGTCGGTGATGATAGTATTTATCATGATGGCGGGAGATGTGCTGCACCTGTCGGCGGTGAGCGATCTTTTGCAGCGCTTTACGCTGTTCATCCCCAGGCTGATAATGGCGATAGTGATACTCTTCGCCGGAATGCTTATAGCGCCGCTGGCCTACAGGGTCGTAAACAATTCGACTTCCGTAAACAACATAAAGGGCGGCGCCACGCTGGCAAAGGTCATTGAAGCCGTGGTGCTTATTTTCTCGGTGCTTATAGCGCTCGAACAGCTCGGCGTGGAGATGAAGATCATAATATCCACCGTGCAGATATTACTAGGCTCGGTCGGGCTGGCTTTCGCCATAGCCTTCGGCCTCGGGGCAAAAGATCTGGCAGGCGAATTTCTAAAAGGATTCTTTTCCGAGCCGGACAAGAAATAAAATTCATTTATTTACGCCAAACAAAAACCGCCCCTCTTTCGAGGGGCGGTTTTTTTAATTCGCACTATTTACTCGGTATAGTCGCGCAGCAGCTTGCTGCGGGAAGGATGGCGCAACTTGCGCACGGCCTTGGCTTCTATCTGGCGCACTCGCTCACGCGTCACCTTGAAAATCCTGCCTACTTCCTCCAGCGTGCGCGGATATCCGGTGCCTATGCCAAAGCGCAGCTTTATGATCTCGGCCTCACGCTCGGAAAGAGTGCCGAGCACGTTGGTCACTTCCTGACGTCGCAGGAAATCCACCGCAGAAGACGCCGGTCCGGGACCGCTTCTGTCCTCGATAAAATCCTCGAGATGAGAATCCTCGTCCTCGCCTATAGGCGTTGAAAGCGAAATCGGGTCCTGCATGATTTTCAAGACGTTTTTGACCTTTTCCACGGAGATATGCAGGTGTTTGGAATACTCTTCCAGCAGCGGCTCCCTGCCATGCTCCTGACGATAGCGGTTGGTCACCTTGGTAAGTTTTGAAACCAGCTCCTTCATGTGCACCGGGATGCGTATCGTGTTTGCCTGGTCGGCAATGGCGCGGTTTATAGACTGGCGTATCCACCAGGTAGCGTATGTCGAAAACTTGAAGCCGCGCTTGTATTCGAATTTCTCCACGGCCTTCATCAGCCCGAGGCCGCCTTCCTGAATCAGATCGGAAAGCTCCAGATTGGAATTAACGTGTTTTTTTGCTATCGACACGACAAGGCGCAGGTTGGCCTTTATCAGTTTTAGCTTGTCGATAAGAATCATGTCCTCGAGGAAAACTATGCGCTCGTTGAGGGACATGAACTCCTCTATTGTGACCGGCAGCGAATTCTTTATGCGCTGGTAGCGGTCACGCACCGCCACGATGTTTTGCATCGCCGTTTCTATCGCGGTCATGCTGAACCCGGTCTTGTCGCGGAACTGGTCGGCGTTCAGCTTGCCTTTCTTGGCCTGCTCGAGATGCTTGTGAAGCTCGTCGAATTTGCCGAAACGTTTTTCATAGCGTTCCAGTTCGTCCGTGCATTCGGAAATTTTCTGGGCGATGCTCTTTATCTTGTTGGTGAGGCGCTTTATCTTGTCCTGGTTGAGGTTGAGCGCGATAATCTGGTTTACCACGTCCTTGCGACGCTTGTCGAGTTCCCTGGTGGCCTGACGGCGGTGCGTCTCAGACATGTTCTGAGCGCGCAACTGGTGCATCAGCTTGGTGATTATTTTTTCGTTCTTGGAAATGAACTTGGCGGTATGTTTGAGCTTGCGGCGCATCGCCGACAGCTCCTGCGCCGACTTGCGCCCGCGCGGCATCAGTTCCTTGGGGGTCATCTCGTTCTGTTCGATGAGGTCTTCCCACGAACATATTTCGCGCATCGTGACCGGGGATTCCAGCACGAGCTGGCGCAGCTCTTTTTCGCGTTCGCGGATATTGCGGGCGAGCGTTATTTCCTCGTCACGGGTAAGCAGCGGCACCTTGCCCATTTCTGACAGGTACATGCGTATCGAATTGGAAATGTCCGGGTTGGCGACCCATTCCTCGGTATAGGCTTCCTTCTCGGCCATCGAGACGGCCTTGTAGCTCTTGCGGTCGACGACCTTGATGCCCAGGTCGTCGAGCGTGGTCATCAGGCTGTCCATCTCCTCGCCGCTCATCGTCGCCGACATCAGCGAACGGTTGATATCCTCCAGCGTAAGGTAGCCGTGCTCCTTGCCGAGTTCTATAAGATCGCGTAACGCTTTATTGTGCTGCGCCATGGTCCCACCTCTATTGGTTGCGACTGGATTTCAAAATCACCGCTATCCTGTTCTGCTCTTCCTTAAGCGCCGAAGTGTCCTGCCCCCGGCGGATAAAATCCTTTGTCTGTTCTTTCAGTTGCGCGTAACGGCGCTTTAAATGCGCCCGGCGCACGCGCGCCGCGCAGGAGGCGGCGTCGCGGGCAGCATCGAAATCGTCGGGCAGCGGCTCAGCGGCCAGGCGCGCTATAAAACCCGCTTCTTCCGGCATAGCCTCCGACAGCGCCACCGCTACGTTCTGCGACGGCACCCCTTCACCGCAAAGCTTGAGTATGCCTTGAAGCAGTGAAAATGCGCGCGTGCTGACAAATTCCTGTTGCCCCAGTTCCTGCGCCACGCCAGCAGCAGAAGGAAGCGCGAGCGAAAAACGCACCAGATCACGCTCTTCTACCGGTATTTCCGGCTCGTGAGCGACTGCCACGGGCGCTGCATCCGCCTTGTAATGATAGTGCCTCGGCGTTACAGCTTCGGCCCTTTTTCTGGACAGCTTTTCAGACAGGGCAGCTTCGCTCGCGGAAAGTCTTGCCGCCGCCGCGCGCAGCCACTCCGCGCGGGCTATCGAATCCGGATGCTTGGCAATCAGCTCGATAAGCTCATCGGATATCGCGGCCTTGTCCTGGGCGGAAAGCGGTTTTTTCTTTCCGGCCAGCAGCGTGTCGGCATAAAATTCCAAAGCATCTACAGCAGCATCAACGGCCGCGTCGAACTTTTCCCTGCCGAACTGCTGCAAATATTCGTCCGGGTCCAGCCCGTCGGGCAGCGACGCGATTTTGACAAAGAGCCCTGCTTCTATCAAGACCTGCGAACCTTTTATCGCGGCGCGGATGCCGGCGGCGTCCGGATCGAAAAGCAGCACCACGCTTTCGCAGTAGCGCTTTAAAAGCTTGGCATGTTCTGCGCCCAGCGCCGTACCCAGCGGGGCCACCGCCGTTTCCACACCGTACTGATGGCTGGCTATCACGTCCATATAGCCTTCCATCACTATGGCGCGGTTGGCCTTGCGTATCGCGGACGACGCCTGCGAGATGCCGAAAAGCACGCGGCTTTTGGAAAACAGCGGCGTCTCCGGCGAATTAAGATATTTGGGCTCGCCGTCGCCCAGTATGCGCCCGCCGAAACCGGCCATTTCCCCGCGATGGTTGCGTATCGGGAACAGCACCCGCCCGCGGAAATAATCCCAGCTCCTGCCTTCGCCCGTGCCTATCAGCCCCGCGCGATGAAGCAGCGCGTCCTTGTAGCCCGACTTGCGCGCGGCGCGCAGAAAAGAATCATAATCGGAAGGCGCCCAGCCCAGCTCAAATTTTTCTATCGTCTCTGCGGACAACCCGCGCTTTTCCAGATATTGCAGCGCAGTCTTGCCGGACGGACCGTGCAGCAGCGCCTTGTGATAAATCTCTCGCGCGTAATCCAGCGCGCGGCGCAGCTCCAGCCTTTCCGTCTCTTCCTTTGCCAGCATACCGCCGCGCGGACGCCATTCGACGCCGGCGCGCTGCGCCAGTTTTTCCGCCGCCTCGTTGAAAGTCAGATTCTCGGCCTGCATTACGAAGCCGAAAATATCGCCGCCCGTCTGGCAGCCGAAGCAGTAGAACAGCCCCTTCTCCTGATTGACCGTGAACGACGGCGTCTTTTCGCTGTGGAAAGGACAACAGGCCTTCCACGTGCGCCCCGCTTTTTTCAGCGCAGGCACATATTCGCGCACGAGCTCCACTATATCAACGCGTTCGCGAATCGAGTCAATCGTTCCCGAAAAGTCTTTCATTTCAGTAGACGGTCAAACACCCTCCCCCGCGTTTTACCGCGGGGGAAAGCGTTCGGATGTGATGCAAACGTTTTGTATCAGGAATGGCGACGCCGCGCCCTGCGCATTTTGCGCTGGGCTTCCTGGGACTTGAGTTTGCGCTTTACGCTGGGGGTCTGGTAAAACTCCCGGCGCTTTATTTCCTTAAGGATGCCGTTGCGTTCGCACTCGCGTTTGAAACGCTTTATGGCTTCCTCGAGGGATTCTCCTTCGCGCACTTTAACAAAGACCATGCTCTTTTTCACCTGCCTCGTTGTACTGAATATGTCTCTCTACCGCCAAAATTGTTTTCTGCCGCCGGGCTAGCCCGGGGGCCAGGCCATGCGCCTGCCGCCCAGAAAATGATAATGCAGATGCTCCACCGTCTGGCCCGCGCTTTTGCCGTTGTTGGTGACGAGCCTGAAGCTGTCCAGTTTATACTGTTTTGCCAGCTCTACAGCGGCAAGCTGTATTTTCCCAAGCAACAGCGCGTCTTCCTTCGTACACGCATCCAGTGACGGTATGTGCTTTCTCGGCACTATAAGCAGATGAGTGGGCGCGTGCGGATTGAGATCCAGAAAAGCGACCAGATCGTCGTTTTCCATAATCATTTTAGCGCGCGCCTCGCCCGAGGCGATTTTGCAGAATATGCAATCTGCCATAACACTATAATTGTAGCCTTTTTGGAGCTTTCAGGGCAATGGGGCCCGGAGGACTACTGCGCCTTGCCGTCCTCGGCATAAGACACGGACGACAGCAGCTTGCCGTCCCTGGAATACTGCGCCTTGCGCTTGAGCTTTCCGGACGGATAGTATTCCAGCGATTCGCCCACCGGATGCCCGTCTGAGAAAACGTTTACGGTATGCGGTTTGCCTGAAGCGTAATAATTTCTTATTTTGCCGTCCTGCACCCCGTTTTTGTAAACGGCCGCGAAAGCGGGGGAACCGTCCTCGTGCCAGCCGCGGCAGATACCGCTTGCCAGCCCGTCCTGAAAAAAGCATTCCTCGCTGACCTTGCCGTCGGCAAAAAAGCTTTTGGAGATGCCGTTGCGTTTGCCCTTGGCTATGTTGACGATGCTGTAACCCCTGGAGTTATGGAACGAAACCCGGTAAACGCCGTCCGGTATAGTGCCGATGTATTGCGCCTTGCCGGCTATCGATGTCGGGCGCACCTCGCGCCCCGTCTTTGTACCGTTTTTGTAAAAAATTATGTTCAGGCTGCCGTCCGGCTGAGGTATGGCCTTGCCGGTGAGCGCGATCTTTTCCACGGCGCTGGACGCAACAGTCAACGAGAGGAAAACCAGCGGCAATATTATTTTTTTAAACATTTGCGGGTCCCAGTAGTAAATTGAATAACTTTAGTTTAGCATTACTCCTGCGAAGCGGCAAGCGCGCATAAAAAAACCGGCGCGCATTTTATTGCGCGCCGACATCAATAAAAATACAGAAACTAGAACTTGTAGGACGCTCCGATACCGATCAGGTGAGCGTACATGCTCCAGTCGCCGTCAAGGTTGGTGTCGACGGTGCTGCCGCCGCCCATGCTGTTGCCGACAAGTCTGTCGTTCATGCGCATGTACATATATGCGGCATTGAAAGTCCAGGCCTTGACGGTATAGCTCGCGCCGCCGGCATAACCGATGCGATTGGAATCCGGTATGCGCGGCTCGAAGCGGTCGCCGCTGAGCGGGGTTGCGTCGTACACCCAGCCGATGCGCGCTTTAAGCGCGTCGGTAACGGCATATTCGCCGCCAAGGCGTATCGCGCAGACATTGCTCCAGTCGCGGATCTGGTCTATGCTGGTAGCTGCACCCTGCAGTATATACTGATTAAACGCAGCGTTATTGCTATGTATGTCCAGATCGTCATAGCTGCTCCAGCCAGTGTAGTTGAAATCAGCATTGACACGCAGCTTGGGAGTGGCCTTGTAGGAAGCGCCGGCGGTGAACATATCCGGCAGCGTAAGCGAAGTGTCCGCATCGCCGCTACTATTCAGCGCGCCCAGCGTGGTGAGCGTGCCGTAAATGGACATTTTTTCTCGTGAACGATAGCTCGCGGCGAAGTTAAGATCTTCAGTTGCTTTATACGCCACGGCAGCATTGAAACCGACACCCTTTCCGTTGCCAGTAATCTGCGCCTGAATAGTGTTGTTTGTGCCGGGAACCATATTGTAGAGCCAGGCGTCTATGGTAGCGACATCAAAACCGAGCGCCACGGACAATTTATCGTTGACCTTATAGGCCCCGTTCAAATCGTAATTAAGAACCTTTAGGTTGGAATAGGTGGCCTCCGAGGAAGCTACCGAATTAGTATCCCAGTTGGTGGAAAGACCAAAAGGCGCTGTTATGCCGAAGCCAAAAGCGAAATCAGCATTTATTTTATGCGAAAAATAAGCATCCGGCTGTCCGCGCCAGACGCTGGCGGAGCTGTCGGTTTTGCTGGCGCCGTTTTGGGTATACGTATGGCTGGCCTGCGGATCGATAAAAACCTCACCGATCTGCACCTGATTGCCTTCAAGCCACACCAGTGCGGCGGGGTTGTACCAGTTGGCGGACGGATTGTCGGCCTGCGCGGAAAACGCGTTGGCCATGCCCATCGCGGTTATGTCTTCCTCAGGAAGCGCGAAGCCGGACGCATGCGCGCGGTTAGATATCGCACCCAGTATTGCAACTATCGCGGCAAAAGCCGCTATTTTCTTTACCATTGCTCCTCCTTAGTTTTGTTTGCTAAATTTGTCCGGCAATGCATCTGCCGCTTTTTGCTTCTTTTATACGCGCCGCAAATATCGGCGCGGAGGGAATATTCCCCTCAATATCCACATTCACAAAATTACCGGTCAGGCCATGCGGCCTGCCGTCGCCTTCTTTTTCCAGCGCCACCCGCTGCACCGTGCCCACCAGCGATTGCGCAAATTCAGCGCGCAGCTTTTTATCCAGCGCACGCAGCGTTTGGGAGCGCGTTTTTATTTCTTCCCGCGCGAGCTGCGGCATTTGCGCCGCCGGAGTGCCCTGCCTTGGCGAATAGCTGAAAACATGCAGCCCGGCGAATTTTGTTTCTTCCACAAACTTCAGCGCGGCTTCAAAATCCTCGTGCGTCTCGGCCGGATAACCCGCAATGATATCCGCGTAAAGACCAAGGCCCGGCCATGCCTTGCGCAGCCTGCTTGCCGCGGCGCTATATAAAGAAAGATCGTAATTGCGGCCCATCTCGCACAGCACTTTGTCCGAACCGGCCTGCAACGGCACATGGAAATAATCGCAAAATCTTTCGCCGCCGCGCAGCGCGCTTTCAAGCAGCGCGTCATTTATGTTGCGCACTTCTATGGAAGAAAAGCGTATCCGGAAATCGCCCTTCAGCGTCCACAGCGAATCCAGCAGTCCCGCCAAATCTTTCCCGGTATCCGGACACTTGTAATTACCTATATTAATGCCGGAAAGCACTATTTCGGCATAGCCGTTTGCAGCCAGTACAGCAGCTTCGTCGAGCGTCTCGGCAACGGACTTTGAGGACAGGTCCGGCCTTGCTGTCGGCACTATGCAGTATTTGCAGCGGCAGTTGCAGCCGTCCTGTATTTTTACAAATGCCCTGCTATGCCCGAGATGTTCTTTTGCCCGCCATCCGAAACCTTGCGTTTCCTTCAGGCCAAAAAGAAGCGCCGGTATATTCTGTTTGTCCTTGTTGCCGACAATCACAGCACCCGGTGCGTTTTGTAAAACGCGCTCGGGATTTACCGTCGCATAGCAGCCGGTGACTATTATACGGCAGTCCGGATTGCGCCGCGAAATAACGCGCAGAAAGCGCGCACAATCCTTGTCCGCCTCGCCGGTCACCGAACAGGTGTTTATAAGCACCGCACCGGCAGTTTCGAAATTGTCAATCAGCTCGTGGCCGCCTTCGCGGATGCGTTCAATCAGTGACTCTGTTTCTACTTGATTTACGCGGCAGCCGAACGTCTTTACATATATTTTCATAAATTTGAAAGCGCAAAGCAAGCGGCAGCGCAGGCCGTTTCGGCCCGCAGCACCAGTTTGCCAAGCCCGATTTCCAATACACCGGCCGCTTTGGCGGCCGCATTCTCCTCGTTTGTGAACCCGCCTTCCGGGCCGACAAAAACGTAAAGTTTTTCAAATGAAGGATTGGCGGACTTTGCTGCAGCCACAATTTCCGCCGCAGGCTTGCCGCCCGGACTAGCGATAACGGCGGGACGGTTTTCTTTCAGCGCGGAAACAAATGTGCGCGGGGAAAGCAGTTCGGGGATAAAAGGCGAGCCGCATTGTTCGCAGGAGTTTATCAGTATTTCGCGCAGGCGGTCGGTCTTTTCGGTCCAGCGAGGAGTAATATCGAACTGCGTGCGCGCGGTTTTGACCGGCATGAAAGCCGAACAGCCAAGCTGCGTGCACTGGTCCAAAATCTGCTCCACCGCCTGACGCGATACGGGGGCGAAACAGAGAACTGTTTTAAAAGGAGGCGCGGGCAAGGCGGGAAGTTTTTCCAGCAGGACGCCGGACACAAAATCGCGGTCAACCGCGTCCAGCCGGGCGTGCCAGCGCGCGCCGCCGCCGTCGAAAACGCCTACGGTTTCGCCCGCGCGCAAACGCAGCGACTGCGCTATATGCCGCGCCGCGCGCTGCGGCGCGGTGAAATTTTCGCCCGAGATATTTTCAGGGGGTATGAAATGCCAGAAGCTCATCCGCCAAAAACTTTCTTGAAGAATCCGCCCTCGCGCTCGGCCTCAGCCTCGGCCTGCATGACCTTGTCGAGCTCCTCAAGCAGTTCTTTCTGGCGCTGGCTTAAGTGGCGCGGTATGTTGACGGTGACGCGCACCTGCATATCGCCCTTGCGGCCTTTTGCGCCCAGCTTTGGCATGCCTTTTTCGCGCAGGCGTATGGTTGCGCCGTGCTGCGTGCCGGAGGGGATTTCTATTTCGGTCTTCTCGCCGGTTATCAGCGGCACTTCCAGCTTGCAGCCAAGCGCGGCCTGCGGGAAAGAGATGGTCTGGCGGAAAATCAGGTCGTCCGATTCGCGCGTGAAGCGCGTATGCTCATGCACATGCACTTCCACGTAAAGGTCGCCATTGTCGGAATTGCGGTCTCCCGCGTCGCCGCCTTGCGGCACGCGCAGCATGGTGCCGCTGGAAACGCCGGGCGGGATTTTTATGGTCACCGTCTCTTTTTTGCGCATGCGTCCGGTGCCGGAGCAGTCGGTGCACGGCTTTTCGATAACTTCGCCGTGGCCGCCGCAATCCGGGCAGGCCTGCGTCATCGAGAAAAATCCCTGCACGTACTGCACCCTTCCGCTGCCGCGGCAGGTGCGGCATTTTTTAAGCGGATGGCCCGGCTTTGCGCCGGTGCCGGAGCAGGTGGCGCAATGCTCGGTGCGCTCGTACTCCAGCGGGAAATTGAAGCCGTTATAGGCCTGCTCCAGCGTTATTTCCATCTCGTGCTTGAGATCAGCGCCGCGGCGCGCGCGGGAGCGGCGTCCGCCGCCCATGCCGCCGGTGAAAAGGTCTTCGAACACGCTGCCGAAAATGTCGTTTATGTCCGCGCCCTGAAACCCTCCGCCGAAACCGCCCTGTCCCGCCGCGCCGCCTTCGACCGCGGCATGGCCGTACTGGTCGTACATCGCGCGTTTCTGCGCGTCGGAAAGGACCTCGTAGGCGGAGTTGAGCTGCTTGAACTTCTCCTCCGACTCCTTGTTGCCGGGGTTGCGGTCCGGATGGTATTTAAGCGCAAGCTTGCGGTATGCGGACTTCAGTTCGTCCGCCGTGGCGTTCCGGGGAACGCCCAGTATGTTGTAATAGTCTTCTTGGGCCATAAAATCGGGTTGTGAAAGTTGTACCGGCTAATTCGCGCGATTGCGCACGAAACCGGAAAACATGAAGGGATTTACGCTGGGGAACATCTCGCGCGGAGCGCCGCAGTGCATGCAGCCGACGACAAAACCTTCGCCCTCGCGCATGAGCAGGAACTCGGAAGGGCTTATCTTTCCGCCGCAGAAAACGCAGCGCGTTGTTTCAGAAGCGCGGCGGCCAAGGCGGCTGCTGTCGCTTTCCACCTTGCGCAGCGTGGTGATGACGGTGTTGGAAAGAAATTCTTTTTCGGTTCCGGTCATAATGCCCTCCGTTATCCTATGGCTTTATTGTAGCATTTCCAGCCAAAAGCGGCGGCACACCCAAGGCAAATCCAGCGAGCGGCGGCCATTACAAATGCCGCCGCCCGCTGTTTGTAATTCTGTTACATCTAACTCCCGGTATTTTTTGCCACGCGCCAAAAGCGCTAAAGCATCCGGGGGCGCACACTGTGCGTGCGCACGCGCACCTATTTCTTTTCGTCCACCACTTCGGCGTCGACAACATCATCCTTCTTGGTCTCGCCGCCGGGCGCGGACTGCTGCTGCGCGGCTTCAGGCCCGCCGGGCTGCGCGCCAGCCGCCTGCTGTTGCTGCTGCGCCTGCTTGTAGATTATCTCGCCCAGTTTCTGGGAGGCGGTAAGCGCGTCGTCCTTGGCTTTTTTCATGCGCGCCACATCGTCGCCCTTAAGCGCTTCTTTGAGTTCGTTAAGCGCGCGGTCGATGTTTAGCCGGTCGTCCTGACCTATCTTGTCGCCGTGTTCCTTGAGCGCCTTTTCGGTCTGGTAAAGCACCGCGTCGCCCTCGTTTTTCGCCTCGACTTTTTCCTTATACTGCTTGTCGGCTTCGGCGAATTCCTCGGCCTGCTTGACGAATTTGTCGATATCGTCCTTTTTAAGCTTGTTGGGCGCGGATATCGTTATGTGCTGCTCCTTGTTGGTGCCGAGGTCTTTTGCCAGCACTTTAAGGATGCCGTTGGCGTCGATATCGAAGGTGACTTCTATCTGCGGCACGCCGCGCGGCGCGGGCGGTATTCCGTCGAGGTCAAAGCGCCCGAGGGAAACGTTGTCCTTGGCCATCGCGCGCTCGCCCTGCAGCACGTGCACGGTTACGGCGGGCTGGCTGTCGGACGCGGTGGAGAAAACCTGTTTCTTGCGCACCGGGATAGTGGTGTTGCGCTCTATAAGTTTAGTGGCAACTCCGCCCATGGTCTCTATGCCGAGAGAAAGCGGCGTGACGTCCAGCAGCAGCACGTCTTTCACTTCGCCGGTGAGAATGGCGGCCTGCACTGCCGCGCCGGAGGCGACGCATTCCATAGGGTCTATGCCGCGCTCGAGCTTTTTGCCTACATGGTCTTCCACGAATTTCTGCACTATCGGCATGCGGGTCGGTCCGCCGACCAGAATGACGCGGTCTATGTCCGTCAGTTTGAGCTTGCCGTCGGTGACGGCATGGTCTATGGACGCGGCGCAGCGCTTTACTATCGGGTCCACCAGCGATTCCAGTTTCGCGCGGGAGAGCTTGAGCTGCAAATGCTTGGGGCCGCTTGCGTCGGCGGAGATGAACGGCAGGTTTATCTCGGTTTCCATCACGGTGGAAAGCTCGATTTTTGCCTTTTCGCCTGCTTCTTTAAGACGCTGCGCGGCGGTCGGGTCCTTTTTAAGTTCTATGCCGGTGTCGCGGCGGAACTCGTCGCAGATGTAATCGATGATGGCGTTGTCCATGTCGGTGCCACCGAGCTGCGTGTCGCCGGAGGTGGAGATGACGTCGAAAGTGCCTTCCTTTCCCATCTCCATTATCGTGACGTCCAGCGTGCCGCCGCCGAGGTCGAACACCATTATTTTCTGTTCCTTGCCGGCCTTGTCCATGCCGTAGGCAAGCGCGGCGGCGGTGGGCTCGTTTACGAGGCGCACCACTTCCAGACCGGCGATGGTGCCCGCGTCTTTTGTCGCCTGGCGCTGGTTGTCGTTAAAATATGCGGGAACGGTGATGACGGCCTTTTCCACCTTGTCGCCAAGGAAGGCTTCGGCGTCGCGTTTCACCTTTTGCAGCAGGAAGGCGGACAGCTGCTGCGGCGTGAATTCCTTGCCGCGTATGCCGTACTTGTAGTCGGTGCCCATTTTGCGTTTGAACGCGGTCACCGTGCCTTCCGGGTTTGCGACGGCCTGACGGCGCGCCGGTTCGCCCACCAGCATCTGGCCGTCTTTTGTGAACGCCGCGTAGGACGGAAACGCCTTGCCGCCTATCGAGCTGCCCTCGGCCGAGGGGATTATCGTTACATGCCCGCCTTCCATAACCGCCGCTGCGGTATTGGAAGTGCCAAGGTCTATTCCTATTATCTTTGCCATATAAGTTCTTCCTCCCTATTGGGTTTAAATTATTTTGTTTCCTGCGCGCTTTCCCGCGCCTCGGGCGCGGGCTGCGTTTCCTGCTTTTTACCTATGCACACTTTTGCGGGCTGTATCACCTTGCCCGCGCACATAAATCCTTTCTGCACCTCAGCCATTACAAGGCCGTCGCTTTCATCCGGACACGGCAGCACGGTAAGCACCTCGTGCGCCATCGGGTCGTAGGGCTTGCCGATGGTTTCCATCGGCTCGATTTTTTCGGAAACGAAAAATTTCTCGAATTCCTTGAAAATCATGTCCATGCCTTTGCAGATTTCGGCGGTTACGCCAGTGCAGGCGCTTTTATCATCCGCCACCGCCTTGTCCAGCTGGGCCTTCGCTTTCAGTATAGTCTCGTAAAGCGGCAGCATTTTGAGCACCATCTGCGTGCGTCCCCAGGCGACCAGTTCGGGCTTTTCGCGCTCGGTGCGCTTGCGGTAATTTTCAAAATCGGCCTTGAGCTGTATTATCTGGCCGAAATAAAGCTTCGCCTGATCCTCGCCCTTGGGCGATTCCTTTTCCTGCCCGGGGGCGGGCTCCGGCGGTGCGACGTTCTGCTGCGGCTGCTGCGCAACAGATTCCTGCGGCGCCGCAGACTCCTGCTCCCCCGTCTTTGGCTGTTCCTCTTCCTTATGATGATTGTGTTTGTTTTTCATTTTTTGCCCTTGCCCTTTGGGGGCTTGCGTATGTCGTCGGGACCGGGAAGGTTTTTGATTTCCCCGGCGTCAAACTCCAGCGGGATTATGCGGTGCTCGGGCGTCACCATTTTCTCCCAGTGCGATATGGTTTTTTCCACCACCTCGCCCATAAAATTGACCAGCGAAATCATGCGCGAATACTCCATGTGCTTCGGGCCGATTATGCCGAGCATGCCTACCGTACGCTCGCCGGTGCGGTAGGAGCAGCTTACCATGCTCAGGTCGCGCATCTCGCGCAGCGCGTTTTCGGAACCGATGGACACGCGCAGCCTGTTGCCGCTGGAATCGGAGGTAAGCTCGCGCAGCTTTTCGTTTAGCAGCTCGGCCAGACGGCGGCGCTCCTCCATCATGTAAAGCATGTCGTGCAGGCTCGACGAGCCTTCCGCCTGCTCGAAAAGTTTGCCCATTCCCTCTATATAAAGCGCGTTCTCGCAGGCGGAATGCTTTTCTATCTCGTCGAGGAACTGGCGCGTTATGTCGGCCACGTCGCGCAGCTCGGAATGGTCCTCGTTTAGATAATGCCACAGTTTTTTGCGCGCCTCGCGCAGCGGCAGTCCTTCAACCTCGGACGAGACGAAAGCGCCCAGCAGTCTGAGGCGGCGCGGCGGTATCTCGTAATTTAGGCGCACCGGGAAATGGCGGATGTTGCCGGAATCGGTTATCAGTATCGCCAGCAGCGCCGTGGGGCCGAGCGGCACGAAATCGAGACGCATGATGTTCTGGTCGCACACGCTGGACGCATATGCAAAACCCGCCGAGTGCGACAGCGCGGAAAGCATCTTTGAGGTCTGCACCAGCAGCCCGTCCATCTCGTCCATCTGGCGGTCGTACTCGCGCTGTATGCTGTCCTTTTCCTTAAGCGCAAGCGCCTGCATGCCCGTTATGTAATCGACATAAAACCGGTACGCTTTGTCCGTCGGTACGCGCCCGCCGGAGGTGTGCTCCTGATGCAAAAAGCCTTCATCCTCCAGTTTCTTCATCGCACTGCGTATCGTGGCGCTGGAAACTCCCAGCCGCGCTTTTGTGGCCACAAGTTCGGAACCTATGGGGCGTTTGGTATGCACGAATTCCTGGATTATCCAGCGCAGAAGTTTTTCTTCGCGCTCCTTTGCAGCTTCCGGTTTGAGAACCCTCATAGCCTTGCGGCCTCCGCTTAAATCTATTACTGGCAGTCATACCATATGACTGCTAATATTATAGCCCAAAAAAACTTTTTTGTCAACACTCTATCAAGACTGCTAATTCTAACAATAGAAACCGCACCAAGTTGTTGGTTTTTATTTGAGCCATTCTGGCGACCGGAGCTGATAATTAGCAGATACAAAATCCTTGTAACCATCCGCAGCAAAACAGCGTAGTTATTAATGCGGGGATAAGTGCTTGGTTTTGCATCAGGGGATCAGGTTCCGGCAGAAAAATTGCTGCGCTTGTTTCGCCGCATAATATATAAGGAGGCAAAAATGAAAAGACTGATCATTACAATACTGGCGTTAGGTTGCACAGCAGCCGTGCGCGCAGCGGCGACGGAAACGCTGCATCCGGAATTTAAAACCGGCGAGATTGCTTCAATAAAAATAGAGACCGACGACGCGAACTCGGATATCAAGGGGGCGGATAAAGACTTTGCCATAACCATAAACAATTTCGACAAGGACAAATGCATTTTTAAGTCCGAAAACCTCGGGAAAGAACTGGTCTTGACGCTAAAACCGGTTATCGACACCGAAAAGCACGGATTCTTGTTTTTCTACAAATGGATAAACAATAAAAACCGCGACTGCAGGGCGAGTCTCTCCGTCGTGCTGCCACCCGTTATGCCCATATCGGCCCATAGCGAAAACGGCAGCATAAGCATCGCCAATTCCAGAGCGGATATAGACATAGTAAATTCAAACGGAAAAATCTCCATAAACGGTACAAACGCGGACATAATCAAACTACACAACAATAACGGCAGCATAACCGTCTCGGGCTCCGAAGGCGGGATGGATGTGAAAAATTCCAACGGCAGCATAACCGCATCCGGAATAAGCGGCAAAGCCAAACTGCACAACGATAACGGCGGCATAATAGTGTCGGATTCAAAAGCGGCCGTGAATGTGACAAACTCCAATGGCACGGTGCAACTTATTTCCACAACCGGGGGCGCCGTAGTGAGAAACGACAACGGATCCGTGGTGCTGGACGGTGCGTCCGGCGGACTGGATATTTCCGACTCCAACGGCGGCATAAGAGGAAGCTTGTCCGGTCTCGCAAAAGCCCGGGACGACAATGGAAGCATAAACCTCAGCTGGACATCCGCGCCCGAAATCGGCGACATGACATTTTCTAACAGCAACGGGAAAATAAACCTAAACTTCCCCTCCGGCACGGCATTGTCCACAAATTCCACCACGAGTAACGGTTCCAACCACAATTCGTGCCCTCATGGCGACAGACTTAACCTCACCCTTACAGACAGTAACGGAAGCATAAATATTTCCTGCAACTAGCTGCCGCAATGCCTGAGTTCCGGACGGGACCGACTGTCCCGTCCGGTTTTTTTATCCGCCAAGTTTGATATTATTTAAGAAGACGATTTTTTCGGAGGAAAAATGACAGCGGAACTGGAACCGGTAATCGGCCTTGAAATACACGTACAGCTAAACACCAAAACCAAACTTTTCTGCTCCTGCGCCACCGGCGCCGCCGATGCAAAACCAAACACCAGCATCTGCCCGGTATGCACCGGGCAGCCGGGCACACTGCCGGTGCTTAACGCCGCCGCCGTGGATCTCGGCATAAAAGCCGGCATAGCGCTTAACTGCCGAATAAACCCGCGCTCGGTGTTTGCGCGCAAAAATTATTTCTATCCGGACCTGCCCAAGGGCTACCAGATTTCGCAGTACGAGCTGCCGCTCGCCGAACATGGCGCGGTGGAAATACTCTCCGGCGCGCCCGGCGAAGAGCCCAAACGCAAGAACATCGGCATAACCCGCGTACATATGGAAGAGGACGCGGGCAAGCTGCTGCACTCCATAGGCAGCACCGAGCTGGACTACTCCCTTGTCGATTTCAACCGCTGCGGCATGCCGCTGGTGGAAATAGTCTCCGAACCCGACATGCGCTCTCCGGAAGACGCCTACGCATATCTAACTTCGCTCAAAGCGATAATGCAGTGGACCGGGGTTTCCAGTTGCGACATGGAAAAAGGCGAACTGCGAGTGGACGTGAACCTCTCGCTGCGCCCGCGCGGCCGGGAAAAGTTCGGCACCAAGGTGGAGATAAAAAACCTTAACTCTTTCAAGGCAGTAAAAGACTCGCTGACCTATGAAATAGGCAGGCAGGCCGCCGCGATAAACTCCGGCGAAATAATAGTGCAGGAAACCCGCCTGTGGAACGACGCCGAAGGCAAGACCGCGCCGATGCGCTCTAAAGAAGCGGCGCACGACTACCGTTATTTCCCGGATCCGGACCTTGTGCCGCTTGCGCCTCCCGCCGACCACATTGAGCATATCCGCACAGCGATGCCGGAGCTCCCGGCAAAACGGCGGGATCGCATGGCGTCGCAATATTCGCTTTCCGATTATGACGCCGGAGTGCTGGTGACTGAAAAGCCGCTGGCCGATTATTTTGAAGCGGCGATGAAAGCAGAAAAAATCAGCGCAAAGCCGCTGGTAAACTGGCTGACCACCGAACTGCTCGGCAGATTGAACGCCGACAAAAAAGATATCGAGCATTCCCCGCTTGCGGCAACAAAACTGGCCGAGCTGGTTTCGCTGATAGAAAGCGGAAAAATCTCCGGCAAGATGGGCAAAGACGTTTTCGACGAAGCGTACAAGACCGGCAAAGCGCCTAACGATATCGTCGCTGCGTCAGGCATGTCGCAGGTCAGCGACGAGGCGCAGATAGCCGATTGGGGCAGGGAAGCCATAGCGGCGAACCCCAAAGCCGTGGAAGATTTCAAGAAAGGCAATGAGAGGGCGATAGGCGCGCTGGTGGGCGCGGTAATGAAAAAATCAAAAGGCAAAGCTAACCCTGCGGTGCTTAACGAAGTGCTGCGCAAACTGCTTTCGGCCTAGGAGATAAAAATGCACGAAGACGAAGAAGCTTGCGACTGCGATTGCCAAGAGCAGGAGACCGAGACCTCCCCGCACAATTCCTGGGGAGCGGCCTTCGAGGAAGCGTATTTCCAGCTTCAGGTGGAGGCCATGAAGGCTAAAATAGCCAGGAAATACGGCAAGGCCATAGACCGCGGCGCGGAAATAATGGTGGAGCATTTCATCAGCGAACTGCGCAACACCATGGAGCGCGAAAAAGCGCGCGACGACGCATTCGACGCACTGACCAAAGCGATGAAATAAACATCTTCAAAATAAAACGGCCCCGCTTAATGCGGGACCGTTTTGTTATCAAAACGTACTCTTGTCTTCAGGAAGGGGATGTCCGTGGCACATCGCCCAGTTCAGTTGAAATTATGGAACGCACCATCTGTATTAGTTTTTTATCGCTCGGATACACAACCATGTCGGCCGCTTTTTCCAGCGATACCCAGCGTACATCCTCTATCTCCGCGCCGTCCGGCTTCCCCATGCGCGCCACCCAGCTCATAAGATACCACTGCACGGCCTTGCGCACGAAGGTGCGCCCCATAGTAAAACAGTAGCGTACGCGCATCAGCGGGCGCAGTATGCGGCAGCGGTATCCCGTTTCCTCAAGCACCTCGCGCAGCGCCGCCTGACGCGCGCTTTCCAGCGGCTCTATATGACCTTTGGGAAAAGTCCAGACTCTTTTATTTTTAAGGCTCAGGACACGCACCAGCAGCACGCGCCTCCCGTCAAGAACCACCCCGCCGCAGGAAAATTCAGCGGGCATCAGCCTCCATAAGCGCGCCCGCTTTTTCCAATGCGAATGCCGCTTTAAAAAGCGCAGGCTCGCCGAACGCCCGGGACTGCAACTGCAATCCTACAGGAAGTCCGGCGGCGGTCCTGCCGCAAGGGACCGACATGCCGGTTATTCCGGCAAGGTTGCAGGGTATCGTGTATATGTCTGAAAGATACATCGCCAGAGGATCGGACATCTTCTCGCCGAATTTGAAGGCAGGCGTCGGCGATGTCGGGGTTAGAATCAAATCCACGGTTTTGAATGCATCGTCGAAATCGCGTTTTATAAGCGTACGCACTTTCTGCGCCTTGGCGTAATACGCGTCATAGTATCCGGAGCTGAGTGCATAGGTGCCAAGCATTATGCGGCGCTTCACCTCGGGACCGAAACCAGCTCCGCGCGCTTTTTCGAAAGCTTCGGTAAGCCCGGCGGCATCTTTCGCGCCGGGGCCGTAGCGCATGCCGTCGAAACGCGCAAGATTCGAACTGGCCTCGGATGAGGCGAGTATGTAATATACGGCAACAGCGTATTTGGTGTGCGGCAGCGATATGTCTACAAGCTCCGCGCCGAGCGCCTGAAGTTTTTTCGCCGCAGCCTGCACAAGACTGCCGGTCTCGGCTTCAAGCCCTTCGCCAAAGCATTCCTTCGGCAGTCCTATTTTCATTCCCTTGACGCCGCCTTTGATGCCGGACAGATAATCCGGCACAGCTTCGGTGGCGCTGGTTGAGTCCTGCGCGTCATGCCCCGCCAGCGCGGAAAGCGCCAGCGCACAGTCGCGCGCATCGGACGCAAAAGGCCCTATCTGGTCCAGACTGGAGGCAAAAGCCACAAGCCCGTAACGCGAAACGCGGCCATAGGTAGGTTTAAGTCCGGTCACGCCGCAGAAAGACGCCGGCTGGCGGATTGAACCGCCGGTGTCCGAGCCAAGGGCTATCGGGACCATGCCCGCCGCCACTGCGGCGGCGGAACCGCCGCTTGAACCGCCCGGCACATAATCCGTGTTGGCGGGATTGCGGGTGGGTTTTATCGCCGAGTTCTCGCAGGACGAGCCCATGGCAAACTCGTCCATATTCGTGCGGCCTATTATAATCGCGTCTTCAGATTGCAGCTTGTTGAGCACAGTGGCGGTATATACCGCCTTGTAACCGGACAGTATTTTGGATGCACAGTTAAATTCGTGGCCTTCCAGCAGAATATTGTCTTTGGTGGCTACCGGCACGCCGGCCAGCTTGCCCAGCGGTTTGCCGGCTTTCGCCTTTGCGTCTATTTCGCGTGCGCGAGAGAGCGCCTCTTCGGCATAGACTTCCAAGAAAGCTCCAGTTTTGGCGTCTTTTCCGGCTATCGCGGAAAGCGATTCTTTTACCGCCGCCTCGGCGGACTGTTTGCCGTTTTTAACCGCCGTTGCGATTTCAAAAGCTGTTTTCATTATTCGATCACCTTCTTGACCTTGAGAAGGTCGAATTCGCGCTGCGGGAAATTGGCTATTATAGCCTCGCGCTTTACGCAGGGACGCGGCTCGTCAGAGCGCAGCACGTTTTCCATGCCAAGCGTGTGCGCGGTGGGCGGAACGGAGGCGGTATCGAGCGAATTGAGCTGTTCTATATACTCCAGTATGGCGCCCAGCTGCCCGCCGTAAAGTTTTATCTCCTCGTCGGTAAGCGCCAGCCTTGCCAGCTTGGCTATGTGGCGCACATCTTTTTCACTTACGCTCATCGCATGCCTCCGTTATAAAATTTCCAGCGGCGCAAAACGCAGCATGAAAGTCTGCCTTCCACCCTGATCGAACACTACCGTTATCTTGGTATTCTCGCCCGAACCGGACTGGGATACGACTTTCCCGGTGCCGTACACGGCATGGCGCACCCGCTGACCGCCGAGCGAGCGTCCCGCCGGAACGATTTTTGGCGTCTCGGGCTGCACGAATTCCATATTGTCCTCGCCGGGACGCATCACTTCGGTCTTCGCCATCAGCTTGCTTTCGAATAAAAATCTGGACGGCAGATTGGCGTACATCTTGCCGAACATGCGCCGCGTGGCGGCATGGGTCAGAAAAAGCCTTTTTTCCGCGCGCGTCATGGCGACATAGCAGAGCCGTCGCTCTTCCTCCAGTTCGTCCGCTTCGGCATAGCCGGAGCCTATCGGGAAAAGCCCGTCCTCAAGCCCGGTCACGAAAACTATCGGGAATTCCAGTCCTTTCGCCAGATGCACCGTCATCAGGGTGACGCCGCGATCGCCTGCCGTTTCATCGGACGGGGACACCAGCGCCACTTCCTGAAGCCAGCCCGAAATACTCGCCTCGGCGCTTGCAGCGGCGCAGCGTTCCTGATATTCGCGCACGCCGTTTACCAATTGCTGCAAGCTTTCCAGCGCATCGGAAGAATCCTTGTCCTTGTCGTTTTTCTCCAGCTTGGCTTCGTACATCTTCCAGTAGCCGCTCAAAAGCAGCGCGCGCTGTACGACTATCGACGGCTCGCCCGTTGCCGCCTCCATGCGCAACGCGTCTATAAGCTTTGCAAATTCTATCATCGAGCGCCGGGCCGAATCGGTTATGTCCGGCACGAAAGCGCTGGAATTTATTGCGTCATAAAGCGAAATCCCTTTCTGCGCAGCATAGGCTTCCAGTTTTTTCTGCGTGGCGTCGCTTATGCCGCGCGCGGGAACGTTTAGTATGCGGGAGAGACTGACCCCGTCGTGCGGATTAACCAGCAGCCGCGCGTAGGACATGGCGTCTTTCACTTCCTTGCGGTCGTAGAAACGCTGGCTGCCCACCAGCCTGCACGGTATCTGCATGCGGTGAAACATTTCTTCAAAAAGGCGGCTCTGCGCATTGGTGCGGTAAAAAACCGCTATTTCGCTCAACCCCGCGCCCTCGTCTTCCGAAAGCTGATGCACGGTGCGCGCAACCCAGCGCGCCTCGTCGATATCGGTGGGCAGTTCCTGCACGCAGATATCCTCGCCCGACGGATTTTCGGTATAAAGATTTTTCTGTTTGCGCTTGATGTTGTATTTAATCAGGTGGTCGGCCGCCTCCAGAATCTTGGCGGTGGAGCGGTAATTCATCTCCAGCGCGACAACACGGGTGTCCCTGAAATCACGCTCGAAATCCAGGATGTTGCGGATGTCCGCGCCACGCCACGAATATATAGACTGGTCCGGGTCGCCGACCACGCAGAGATTGCGGTGTTTTTCAGCCAGCAGTTTAGTGAGTATGTACTGCGCGCGGTTTGTGTCCTGATACTCATCCACCATTATGTGCTGGAAAAATTCCTGGTAATGCTCGCGGATGTCGTCGCGCGTGCGCAAAAGCTCCACGGTTTTAAAAAGAAGATCGCCGAAATCCAGCGCTCCGGCGGTTTTAAGCTCCGCCTCGTAACGCAGATATACGTCCGCGACCACATTGCGTCCCGGCGCGGGAGAAGCCTGCGCGTGAATAGCATAGGACTGCGCGTCCATCAGGTCGTCCTTCGCGCGCGAAATCAGGTTTATGTAAAGACCGTATTTGGATTTTTCATCCTCTCGTCCCATGGAAGACAGTATGCCCTGTATGATGCGGCGCTGGTCGCTGTCGTCGTAAATCAAAAAATCCGGTTTGAGGCCGAGCGCGGCTGCATGTTTGCGCAGTAGCCGCGCGCCGAAGGAATGGAAAGTGTGTATCCAGACATAGGACGCCTGCCCCGGCACCAGCGCTTCGACGCGCTGTCGCATTTCCGCGGCGGCTTTGTTTGTGAAGGTGACCGCAAGTATCCGGCTTGCAGGAACGCCGGTGGCGATAAGCCGCGCGATGCGGCAGGTCAGCGTGCGGGTTTTGCCGGTGCCCGCTCCGGCGATAATCAGCAGCGGGCCGCGCGAATGTTCCACGGCTTCGCGCTGCTGAGCGTTAAGTCCCCTGAATTCCGGAAGTGGTACCGGCGCACCAATAGTAGTTTCTTGCATAGATGAGTTTGTCACAGCGTCAGCGCCGCTACAGTCTCCACATGAGGGGTATGAGGGAATAGGTCGAATCCCTCTATGTATTCAATTCTATATCTTTGGCCCAGCGCCTTCAAATCACGCTCCAGCGACTTCGGATTGCAGGAGACATACAATAACTTCGGCGGGGGCGAGGCAAGCAGCGCGGCAACGGCCTTGGGATGCATGCCCGCGCGGGGAGGATCCGCAATGCAGAATGCCTCCGCCATATCGCCCGGAGGATACTGCAAAAAGTCCTCCGTTGCCGAGACATGAAATTCTATGTCCGCATGGTTCAGCGCGGCATTGGCCCGTCCGTCAGAAACCGAATCCGGCACACATTCCACGCATATGCATTTTTGCGCATAGTCGAAACACGCAAGACTGAACATCCCCGCTCCGCCGTACAAATCATAAAGAACCTTGGGTTGCAATTTTTGCGCATATGCGCGCGCATGCGAATAAATCAGCGCGGCGGCGTTTGTATTGGTCTGGAAAAATGAGCGCGGCGAAATGCGCGCCTCTATCGTTTTGCCGCCCACGTTCAGCGTCTCGCGCAGGAATTGCGGCCCCTGCAAATGGCGCAGTTCGGCGGCAGCAGCCACGTCGGACACGCCGGCGTTCAACGCCCAGAAAATACCGGCGTCGGGATAGACCGCTTCCACCGCTTTTATAAATGGGGCATTGTCTTTAAGCGGTTTGGCGCTGAACAAAACCACCAGCGCCTCGCCGGTATTTTTCCCCTCGCGCACCAGAAGATGGCGCAAAGAGCCGTTGTGGCGGCGCAAATCGTAAAATTCCTCGCCGGAGGAATGCGCCCACTCGCGCACGGATTTCAGCAGCGGCCCGGCTTTTTCGGAAAAAATGCCGCATTCTTCCAGATCCAGCGCCTTGTCCCAGCGCCCGGCCTGCTTCATGCCGAAGGCGTTGGCAAAGGTCAGCGTGCCGTCCTCATTTTTGGCCGCGACCTGATGCATGAACGAAAATTCCATCTTGTTGCGGTAATTGCGCGTGGAGGGCGACGGATTTACTTTGATTTCCCCGCTCCAGAGCGGCGAAAAAAGTTCCGCCAGCATGGCGCGTTTGCGCTCAAGCTGGACGGGATATTCCAAATCCTGCGTTTTGCAACCGCCACAAGCCCCGAAATGCCGGCAAAAAACGGCGCTAGACATTGAACCGGAACAGGCAGACGTCGCCGTCCTGCATCTGATAGCCCTTGCCTTCCTGGCGGACAAGACCTTTTTCCTTCAGCAGCTTTTCGTCGGGCATCTTGTCGAAATCGTCGAAGGAATATATCTCCGCGCAGATGAATCCGCGCTCGATATCGGAATGTATTTTACCCGCGGCCTGAGGCGCTGTCGCGCCGCGCTGCACTATCCACGAGCGCACTTCCACTTCCGGCCCAGCGGTGAAAAACGATATGAGGCCTAGCAGCTTTTGCGATTCGCGCACAATTTTTTCAAGCCCGGTATAATTCTCGCCGAGATCGTGCAGGAAAGTGCGGCGCTCTTCCTCGCCCAGTTCGGCAAGTTCGGCTTCCAGCTTCACGCAAAGCTCCACGAAACCGGCGCCTTTTGCTGCGGCTATTTCGGCCAGCTTTTTTGCGCCCTCGGCGTTGCGCTTTTCGGAATTGTTTCCGACATAAAGCACCGGCTTGAGGGTAAGAAGCTGCAAATCTTTTTTCTCTTCCGCTTCCAGCGGCACAGTGGAGGCGGGTTTGCCTTCCGACAGCGCGGCCTTTACGCGCTGCAAAACATCCAGCCGCGCCTTGGCGGTTTTATCGCCGGTTTTGCAGAGGCTTTCCTGCCGGGGAACCATTTTTTCCACGGTTTCCAGATCGGCGAGCATAAGCTCGGTCTCGATAATCTCCACATCGCGCGCCGGGTCCACACCGCCCATCACATGGATGATGTTATCATCCTCGAAAAGCCGGACCACGTGTATTATCGCATCCACTTCGCGGATGTTGGCAAGGAATTTATTGCCAAGGCCTTCTCCCTTGCTTGCGCCTTTCACCAGTCCGGCGATGTCCACAAAGCGCATCGGCGCGGCAGTTTTCTTGGGCGGTTTGAACACGTCGAAAAGCCGGTCCAGCCGACGGTCCGGCAACGGCACGACACCGACGTTTGGTTCTATCGTGGTGAAAGGGTAATTAGATGAGGCAGCGCCTGCGTTCGTCAGCGCGTTGAAAAGCGAAGATTTGCCCACATTGGGCAGGCCGATGATTCCTGTTTCCATTTTGGTTTCCGGGTTGGCGAGAAATAAAAAAAGGCCTCTTTTTACCCGGCCCGTAGGGGATTTGAACCCCTGATCTCTGCCTTGAGAGGGCAGCGTCCTAGGCCGCTAGACGAACGGGCCAGGTAAAAAGAGGCCACCAATAGAATTATAGCAAATTCCTGCCCAAAAACCCTCAAGGAAAAATTTAATCGTCAGAATTTCTGGGCGTTTTCCCGGGCGCTTTTGGGTGTTTTTGCCTTAATTTCGGCCTTTAAACTGTCTCAAAAATGAGATGCCAAAATCAGCCGATTTTTACGCACCAAATGTGTCCAGTTTCTCAAAGTGGAAATTTAGGTGCAATATATACACCGGCTTTCAGACCTCTGAGGACTAAATGAAGCTCCTTGTGGCAAACACACATATTTCAGGTTATTTTATTATGCACTCTTAATACCCACCCCCACCGGCTCCCCAGTGAGGGGAGACGGTAGATGGGAGCCGAATGAAATAGAGAGGTATCTACGTATCAATTGGTTCCAAGACTGGACTGATTGCATGCTGGAGAAGAAGCCCATCCGGATTTGGGAATGGCACTGTAAACGATTGCTCCGTCTATGGTTTTTTCAGGGCCACAAAAAGTGTCCAGGCATATACTTCCAGAGCAGGCAGACTTGTCTCCTGCCACCGGTAAAAGTTTCTCCAGAATTTTCCTGGCCTTTCTTTCTCCCATAACTTTACGCAAGTTATCCACATAAACAGAAACTATCCGCCCGTGCCAGTACATAATATTGTCCATAAATTCATTACGCACAGCTTCCGGCACGTTCTTGAGCACTTCCGATGGTTGAACAAGTTGGTGTGATTTGTTTGCACCATGCCAGGATGATTCTGTATACAGAACCTTCAATACTTTATCAATCTCGACGTCATTTAGCGTTTTTGACAGTGACGCATTATCGGTTGACAAAACACGGCCATCATTAATCAGCAGTTTACTTAAGAATTCACTCCTGTCTTTCTGGGGAACAGTGGACAGCAAATCTTTCATGAGAACCGGTGAGTCATCCTGCTGGACCACTGAAGTTGTTGTATCCTTGGACAATGTCGCCGTGCTATATCTGATCACAGGAGACACGCTTGCGACATCAGCACCTGCGGGATTATTGGTGTTCTGTGATACAATTTCTGCATGCGACATATCTATTATGGATTCCATGGCTTTACGCAATTTGCCTATGCCGTTCTCAGGATTTTCGCTGTCCCACCCCATGAACTGATCGACGATTTTCCCATCCTTTAGAAAGTAAAAATGCGGAGAAGCATCAAAGGCGAGGCCCGGGAAGGATTTTTCATTCTCAATAATGTAAACATTCTTGAATTTGAAGTCTTCCTTAAACTTGACTATGCCGCTCCCGTCAAATTGCTCGGTCACAATCGTTCCATATTTTGTAAAGACCGGCAACAATTCCTTATCATCAGCTATTTGGCCCATGGCTGCCTCGGCGAAAACGCATCCTGGCTGAATTACCATGATTACCGCCGGACCATGTTCTAAAGGCAAGGCTTTCAGTTCGGCTTTTAACCCCTTGTCGGACACATCATAAACACGCCAGTGCACAGCTTGTGCAACCGAAGGAGCTATAGTCACTTCTGGTACGGTGATCAATTCGATATCTGAAAGCTGTTTCTGCAAAATCGCAGCCTCGGAGAACTCCCGGACCAGCATATAGCTTTTGCACATATCTATAAGATCCCACCGGTCATACTTATTGCGCCTTACTTTCTCCGCAAGAACACGACGTTGAAGCTTCACATACCTGTCGTCTTCATGAAAATAAAAAGCACTGTCCACCAAAGCCTTATACAGACATGCAATAGTATCATCAGAATAAGTCTTTAGCTTCGCAGTTGCCAAGACCGACTCGTCTAATTTGCCGGACAGGGTGGCAATAAGTCGTAAATCTTTATTAGGCGATACAACTTCCTGATTGATCCTATCGCTAACTGCAACTATATTTTTTTCCACACCAGCACATCCCGTAAGGAACATAAATGTTGCCAGTGCATATGTAAATGTTTTTTTTGTCTTCATGAGTGCCTGTTTCTCCCGGGGATATTTACATATCACCCGGGAGCTCCATTTGAATGTTTAGTTATGACAAGTGGTACCACACGTATGAGAGCTATTAGGCGTTCCTATGCACGTCAGAGGACTGCCGCCACAATATGCACTGTAACAATTATGTTGATCGCAATAAGTTTTGGACGTCCCCGTCATCGATTTCCCAGATGCTGGATAAATAGTATCCAGTATTTTAGTAATTGCCTCTTCTGACAGCACAGTTCTAAGCCCGCCGATATCCGCAGAAACCAAAGCTCCCTTTTTATATACCAGGTTATCCATAAACTCGGCCTGAATATCCTCTGGTACTCCATTCAATAATTTTGACAAACTGATCCCGGAAGCATCGGAAGACTCTGCCGGGGTTCCGCTGGTCTCGATAAATCCAACGATATCGCTGATTTTCTTAGCATCCAATTTCTTGTTCAGCACGTCCGATGAGACAGAAAGCACATGCCCATTGCTAAACACAATACTTCCGATAAATTCGCTTCTATTAGCAACTGGCAGATCTTTTAGCAGATCTTTCAGAACAACTAACTGCGGCGTAACACCTCCGGAAGAATGGACGGGCTCTGATGTATTTTTCGCATTACTATAGCCGGTGGACGGAACAGGGCTGGGAGGGACATTGGTTCCGTTCATTTTGACTTTCTCTTTAGCCGTCAATAACATTGCATTGGCACTCACCCCCTGATCAAAGTTTACGGTTGCGTCCTGACTGAAGGACGGAACACTGACTGCAACCAGAAGCATGAAAAACATGCTGAATGCACTTCTTGTTATTAAGTTCATTTATTTGAGCTCCTTTATTCTAGCTATTAAGTGACCGAGGTGGTCATCTTTTTGTGTCTGCATTTGAAATGGAGCAATTTTTATGCCAATGATGTTATTTTCGTGATGAAATTGTCCTTTTCCAGAAAATCAGCCTGAGCGGTTAATCCCCCCAGGCCAATTGCCTGTGCCTACACCCACCACGGAGCAATTTTTATGCCATCGCTACATACAAAAATACCTCCCGCGCATTATCGACTAAGCCGAAATGATTTATCTGATTTTGATATGACGAAATTCCCTGCCCCAAGCGGAATAAGAGTGCAGAGAATTGTACGCGCTATTATGAAATTTATGGACTACGGGTTATTCCCAAGGCGGGTCTTTGCCGATTACGCCTTTCAGGAAGGAGAGCTGTTTGAACTGCTCCGGCGGGTGGCCGGTTTCCATATAGATGCTTGTAAAGCCTTTCTCGTGCAGCGTTTTTGCGACATCCTCGCCATGTACGCCGTCGCCAAGTTCCGAGTCGATATAAACCGGCGTCGCCAAATCCAGTCCGCTTAGGGCGGACATTAATTCACCTGGGGTTTTATACGCCCGAAGATCTATGCCGTTAGCCTTTGCCGCCATTTTCCACGTCATATGAACCAGCGGGTCGTCATCTACAAGTACGGCGATCTTGGAGAAGGGCGTGGCATTGCCAGTAATTGTTATCGGTATCAATCCCGAAAGACCTTTGGGCATCATTTTTATTTTAAGGCGTTTGCATTCCGCCAGTATCTGCGGCTCTTCCCAACGGCTGGTGACAAGCATGGTGCGTTCTGTTATATTTAGCTGCTCGGCAATTGAAAGGCCGTTTTCTGTGGAGCCCAATAGTTCGTAATCGAGAAGAGAAGTCGCGCTTTCGGCTTTTGCCGGATTGTTTTTTGCCCAGTCGCGCAACTGCTCCGGCGTTGAGAAGCTGAAAGTCTCTATGCCGTATTCTTTGACGCGGGACGATTCGAACCGGCCCTTCCAAACCTGATGTATTGTCGAATCGTCATCCAGCACCACAACAGCTTTTCCGGCAGGCAATTCAAGTTGCGGAACGAACCAGACCGGCGGCTCGGCTTTCGGGAATGTGACCGTTATGGTTGTTCCTTTGCCTAGTTCCGATGATATCCTGAGTGAACCACCCCAGCTTTCCGCCGTGGTGCGCGCATGGTAAAGACCGAGTCCGGAACCGCCAGCCTTGCCGTGAGTCTCGCCCTTCTTTCCGAGTTTTGCAAGGATTTCCGGCGGTATGCCCTTGCCATTATCGGCAACGGTCAAAATGATGTTTCCGTTTTCATGCGACAGCCCGACAGTAACCGCACCAGTATCGCCCAGCGCTTCGGCAGAGTTGTTCACCAGATTGGAAACCATGCGACGGAACTCCACCGGCTGAAGCTTCGCGAAAAGCCCGTAGGACTCCGGCGTAAGTTTCAAGTCTATATGTATACCCGGCTTAGACTGGAATTGCAAACGTTTTTCAGTTATTACCGGGTCTGTCAGACTAGAAAGCAGTACTCTTTCCATCTTAAAATTATGCGTTTGCGAAGCATTTTCATCCGTTGTCACCGGCGAGGATTTTGCATTCTGCCTGTTTCTTTCAAGCAAATCGTTTGCAATATCGCGAATGCGGTTGGAAACATTGCGCAGCATCATGCGTTTTTCCTCGGGAAGGCCGGAGGTGTCCTTTAGCATCGCGTCCATAGCCGCCAGCGGTGAGCGTATATCATGCGCCACCTGCGCCGCAAAATCGGACATCGCTTTTGATATCGCAAGCTCGTTTTCCAGACGGGAGGCGTTTTGCAGCGCATCGGTCATCTTGCCGGTCATCTCGGCAAACGGCGCGCCTATCAAATCCTGCGGCATATCGCCGATTCCGCGCCGCACAGCATTTTTTATATCTTCGCCGGAGCCGGAATCGGCGAGGCGGTTTATCTCGTCCACCGAATGCTCTACGGCAATAATGGTGCGAATCGCGCCCAGATTGGACACCAGAAGCAATATAAAAAAGAACAGCACCACCGTGATGAAAAGGATATAGTTCTGTTCGAAAACGGCGGCGTTTACGTCGTACAAATCGATGACATATTCGAGCTGGCCAAGCTCCGCGCCGTTTGAAATAAACGGCGTTTTAAGCGTGCGCTGCGCCCAGGGCCGGTCATAGAGATTGCCGATGACGGCTTCCTTGAAAATCCATTTGCTGCCCTGAAATTCTATCGGGTGGAAGGTGATGCGTTTTACATTGTCGTTTTTAATGCGCCAGAGTATGCGCTGCGTTTCGAACACATCGCCGTCGAGGAACGCCTTTTCGAAGTAGGCGGCGTTCTGGTGCATCGCGGTGGCCAGCTTGTCGTTTGCGACGGACACGGCATCGCACACCGAATAAACCTGCCAGAACGCGACAAACACGCCGATAGCCAGCGCATAATATTTCCAGTTATAAGCCAGCACCCGCCCGACAAGCCGAATAAACGATTTCACCATCGAAGGTCACCCACATCTGGGTACTCCATAGTTCCCCGTCCCAAAACAAGATTCTTAATATTTGGGGGGAAATAAAGCAGTCCGCCGTTCTGATACAATGGTAGCGCCACATGCTGAGAAGCTAATTCATCTGCCATATTCCTAGCGATTTGTTCTTTTCCTAATTCATCATGTATTGAATGCAACTGATGAAACATTTTTCTTAGCTTGCTAGTATCAAAATTGTTATATGCCGGATCATTGAGAAATAGGGAAAAGAAAATATCATAATCAGGGCGAACCGTGCTGATATATATTGTGTCGAGATTCCTGGTGAGCGTATCTGTGTTTGCAGCTTCCTGCAAATCTTGCGATGATACTGGAACTACTTTTATATCCAACCCGGTTTTATGGGATACGCCCAGAAAGAATGCACTTAAGTCTTTTTGTCTGTCCAGATAATAATTGGCGAAAGTGATAGTTGTCGTTTTATGGGCGGCATTAGTTAATGCGCTGGCGCAGTCTTGACTTGGACGACCAATTTCAGCACCCGCCATTCCTACTGGAAGAATTGTGCGAATATTATGAAAATTGCTTGCCTTTGCAACCAGTGCGGTGCTTAATGCATTGATATCGATACAATTGTAAAGTAAATTTCGGACATCCGGAGTTGGATGACTTATGGTCAATATGATGGAAGCCAATTCCATATTATATATAGATGTATAGGTGCCTTTTATATTCGATGGAATGTCCTTGGCTTGCATGAAATTAAAATCTGTATTGCTGCGCATCTCTGCCAGAAAACCAGTGTTGGCTGGATGCATATGAAAAACTATTTTATTAAACCCATGTTGCACAGGCTGCTTGCGGTAAAGAACTATATCTGTTTTGCTCAAAGACTGTGTCTGAAAAGGACCAAGACCATCTTCAATATTTGCTGTGCGCGGGATGGTGGGAGCGTTCTCATACGTAGTAAGGAAAGACAGGTAGTCCTGCATTGCTGTCTTGAAATTTATGTAAAAACAAGAGTCCTGTCGTGTAACACTGAAATCTTTGGTGAATTTTGCCGTCACAGAGGTGATATAGCGCTCAAAATAGTCTCCCGTAAATTTATGCTCGGCATTGAAACTGAGTGTATTATCTGGACAAAAAGTGAACTGCGTAGATGATGGATTCCGCTGCCATGATTTAAGGAGTCTGGAAGTGTAATTTTGACCATCTTCCTGCCTGAAAAGTGGTTCATGCGTTTGTTTGATAGCATAATATCCGATGGTAAATTGGGCGTCCGCTGTGGTAAGATGTTCCGGCATTTCCTGCACAGGTACGAACCATGTGTGGAGAACGGAATAGTAATTATAACCCGAAATCGTAGTTGCAATCAGAAACAGGACAATGCATAAAACAACAGCGGTCGACAATAATTTGGATGCAGATGAATGAAACGCCACCATATCTACAAGTCTCGTATAACTTGCGCATTTCTAAATATGTATTCACATAGATTGCAGTTTACGGAATATTTCGGATGTAGATTATTTTTTGGGATATTATACTTGTCCAACAATTCCCCGAAGGAATACTTTGAGATTATCTTGTAAAAATTACTTGCCAGATAATCATCACACTTTGGTTTGACGAAAGCTTCAGTAGCATTCCTATTCAATATCAGCGAGCCGCAGCAAGTGCTATAGCCCCGGCCACACAGATAAAATAATTTTTTATTTATCGGACAGCCTCTGGAGAGGACATCTTTGTCAAGGCAAGGATACTCCAGCGTTATATTATCTTTTGCTCTGCCCGCCGACATGACTCCCTGGATGTTTATCGGAAAATTCCCTATTTTTGTAAGATGATTCAGCAGTGAAAGATCCAATGGAGAACTGATGGCGACAGACACATTGAATTTAATTTTTTTCTTGACGCAGGCATTATAGAGCATTTTTACCGATGATAACGGTAGAAATTTCTTGTGGTATTTATCATATGACAAGGAAAGGCTGGTGAGCGTGAGGAAGGATGATAGAACCTGTTCTGCGGCCTTAGAATTTATTGCAAAATATCCGTTGGTGATAATGTGTACTTTCGTCGAGTCGATTCTGTTAACCCCAGACAAAATATTGTTTATCTCCGGGATATATAGAGTAGTTTCTCCACCGACAAAATACAATGAGTATATTCGCCTAGTATTAATCGTATTGACTATAGACGCTATCTCGTCGCCAGACAGTCTGCGATCACCCTCATAGGCAGAACAACAGTGGGCACAACTGAAATTGCAAGCTGTGCCCACTAGGATGCCTAATTCTTTGATATTGTTTTTTTGGTGGAGGTTACGCCGCATGATCCTGATCTACAGACGGTTTAGGCCTTAGCGGCAGTTTGCTGGCAAGGAACACTACATGATTTTGTTTCACATTGCCCGCGACAGTCAACATATGCTTTTTCTGCTTAGCAGATATTTTCTGGACATACTGAGTTGCCTGTCCAAGTGAAAATATGCCAGTTGAAACCAAAAGGGCTGCTATGACTTTATCTGTTAATTTCATTGAACCCCTCCACCGTGGAATACTTGTATTATAGCATATGCTATAAGCGATTTCAATGCTTCGGTGGTTTGCTGTGATTTACTGCCCTGACACTGTCACCCCCGAGCAAGTAATCCACGGGTGCAAATTCGTGCCAGTATTTATGCGTTCCCTAGAAATGGCTTGTATGTTCATAAGCATTTGCGGGATATTCCCAGATATCATAGTGTCGGTTACGGGAAACTTTATTAGACCATCCTCGATATAATAACTATGTTTTGCAATACCGGAAAAATCCCCATTTTTGTTTGGATTATCACATAAGAATCGCATTAGCAATAACCCACGGCGTACCGACTTTATCATATCACTGAACGATGTATCCCCGGAATCAACGACATAACAGTTTCCATCATTTTTGGGATTTGGCAATCCGGTTTTTGCCGCACCATATTGACTAAGCAGGAAATTTTTCAGTACTCCATTATCTATTAAGGTAATATTCTGCGCTTTATGCCCGTCTGCCGTTATAAAATAGCCATCTGCCAGTTCTCGAGATACCGGTCTGGAATGCAAAGACAGCCTGGAGTCGGCTATTTGTTTGCCAAGTTTGTTCTGGTAAATGCTGTTGCCTTCAAGTAAAGCATTATCGCGTAATGCGGCGATGGAGAGATAGTAAATAAAATCGTCGAATGCCCATGGATAAATTACTATATCTCCCTTGAATTTGCCAGGCACTGGTTTTGCCTCAAGTTGTTCCACGCCTTGGCGTAACAATTCATCTATTGCCGGATTATCTTGAATAGGGGCATTCAATTGATCAAGAACAAGCAGCGTACAGTTTTCCGAGGATACCTTCACCTTGTCTTTTGCACTGAACGGTATCAGCACCGAATACTTGCCAAAACCAGAAGTTAAATCCGCACCATTTGTGTTTACAACCTTTTTTGTTTCCCTAGTAAAATCAAATACAACGTCATGGAGATTTATTGAGGGGTATCTATTGTTGGTTGTCTTAATAAATTTGGTCAGAAGCTCGTACATCTTTCTCAAATCAGGCGTAGTCAGCCCATTATCAAAAATCTCTGTCGACTGTGCCGGAGCTATATCATATGAATCATCTTGTGGTGATCCGTGCAAATCAGACATAAGTTTATCAACTGTGCTTTTAATATTGGCTTCGTCCAAAATATTCACCGTCGTTTCAACCAATCGCTTGTCCTTGATAGCCGTAAGTGATAATTTTTCATTTCGAGTAGTGCGCAACATGTTGATACGTGTTGGCTCCTGCAGGAACTCATATTTGTCCATTATATGAAGCTGGCATTGCGCCTTATCCGCACCAACTTTGACAAGAGCATTTAAGGCAAATCTAAGAATTTTTCCTTGTTCATCCATATTATCTGCCTCCGATATGCAGTCTGCATTTAAGGGCAGGTCCACCTGCACCTATAGATATACTTTGGCGTTTGCCGCATAACCAGCCGCCAAACCATTTGATTTCATCAGAGACCATTGAAATACTTTTTAATACATCTAACCCGCTCCCAGACATTGATGTGTCTTTGATAGGACGTCCCAGTTTTCCATTTTTTATCTCGTACCCGGCCCCTACACCGAAAACGAATTCTGCGTTGCCATCAGCCATACCGCGTCCTGTCACCGCCAGATAGTAGCCGTCTTCAACAGACGCGATCATGGCTTCCAACTTATCCTTGCCCGGCAGGAATGCAGTGTTGCGCATGCGCACTATGGGTTCATCGCAAAATTCCGCCGCTCTGGCATTGCCATGCGGTCTTACGCCAAAGTGCACAGCGGATTCTTGCGTATGTAAAAAAGACTTAAGGATGCCGCGTTCAATGATGTGCGCGTCCTTTGCCAGAATCCCCTCATCATCCACATAGACAGGCATTGGACATGTCATCCCATTATAGGTATTGGCGAAATCTACCATAGTTACTAACGGACTGGCAATAGGTGTATCCATCATTCCTGCTACTATAGAGCCGCCGGCAATACAGTCCGCTTCCACTACATGCCCGATAGCTTCATGCGCTAGCATGGCGGAAAGCTCTTGCGAAAGTATACATTCTTTTAGTCCGGCCTCGGGGAAAATACCTTCACTCTTCCGAAGCAGCATTTCATAACGTTCATCAATAAGCCTTAAGATATTCTTGGGTGAGGAGAAAACATCATCCGCCCAGCCACAATTACCTATTATCGACATTAGGGTTGTGGTTTCTCCATCTTTTTCCGTCGCAAGGTCAAGATAGATGGCGCTATTCGGAATAAGCGAGTATGCCGAAGTGCCCTCGGAAGTTAGAAGGTTGCGCTCAATTGCATTCTCTTTGAAACGCATGCGTCGGCTGGATAATTTCCTGCATTTTTTATCCATATAGGAATCTATTCCCATCAAAAAATCCAGCAATTCCCCACGAGACCTTCGCGGATTTATGTGTTTGAAATGGTTATTGGAAGAAACAGCGGGGTGTGACAGGGTGTCGTATTTTAATTGCTGCATATCATCCAATAATTCTGCATTGGATGAAGCATATTGGAGAATTTGAACTATTGTCTCCTCTGAATGCCCAGGAGCAGATGCAAATCCCCATGATCCATTTTTATAAATTCTGGCGCTAACGCCTTTTGAGCAATAGTCGGTATTGGAAATTAAATTGCCATTTACAGTGGTCAATGCTATCAATTGGTTTTCTTGTACTCGCAGTTCGGTATAGCCTTTGAAATATTTGGCGTATTGCTTTAAATTTTTTTCCAGCATAAGACCTCCCTTGCCGCAAATATTCTAGCCTTTTTAAGTCTAATTTGCATAATGATAATGACTACCTAAATTTTAGTATAGTCGGTGAATAGAACTTGCAGGCACACCGAATGCTCTTGGAATGACATATAACCCGACTTCCATAATGCCTTGAAATTTTGGATTTTGGAAACACTATAAGTGAATCCTTCATCTCCTCTTCCTTCTGGTCCATCAGAAAACTCCTACGGTAATAGAATCTTCTTCGTATCTCTTAAGTACTTTTAGAGCTTAAGAACGGTTCAAACCGTATATAGACAATCTTTATGAATGAATCCGAATTCGTGCAGCATCTCCTGAGTTCCTTCCGTCATAAACACTGCCGTTCCGGGCAGCAGGTCTTCTTTACCGCTTCCCGGGAATTCTCCCTGCTCCCGGACATGCTGGCCTCTTCCCCTCACGCTAAAATCCATAGCTCCGAGAAAATCATCCACATCTCCGACAAGCAAATCGGCACCCTTTACGGTATTGAAACCTCCCTCTCCCCCATCGGCTGGAGGGGCTCCATCTCCTTCCAGTGGAAAGGTCAGCCTGTCTATCTCCAGGCCATACAGACCGACGTAGGCATCTCCGCCAACCACATCTGTTACCTCATCGCCTGCAAGTCCCTCTCCATCTCAAACGATATCCACCAGTCCCTTCAAGACTTCAAGCTCCAGAGACGTCGCCTCTCTTCTCCGGGCATGATACATAACGCCAATGGTTCCAGGATTAAAATATCTCCCGTCTCCTGGGACAGTATCTTCCTTCCCGACGGTATCGCGGATGACATTCTTAACTCCGCCCGGACTTTCTTCTCAGGTTCACAGGATTACGAAGCTCTGCATCTTCCTTACCGTCGGGGTTTTCTCTTCTCGGGACCTCCAGGGTGCGGCAAAACCATGACAATCAAAGCGCTTGTCTCCTCCCTGGATGTCTTTTCCCTCAACTTTATATCCCAGCGCTCACGTTTCGAGCTTCAGGGGTTTGAAGAGGTATTCGAGGAAGCCCGCAAAATGGCTCCGTGCATCATCATCCTTGAAGACCTGGACAAGATTGGCCGCAGTATCCCCATCTCTTTGCTGCTTAACACCATCGACGGTCTCGATACCCTGCGCGGGGTGCTTATCATCGCCACCACCAACGAACCGGATAAACTTGACCCCGCCCTCCTCCTTCGTCCCAGCAGGTTTGACCGTGTCTGGACCTTCCCGCTACCCGGATATAACGAACGTCTTAAGTTTCTCCGCCACAGGCGGTACCCCATTGTACCTGAGCCCATTCTGGACGAGCTCGCCCAGAAGTCCCAGGGATTTTCCATGGCCTACATGCAGGAAATCTTCGCAACCGCCCTGTCTCTCGCCATGACCAGGCATCGGCCCCTTTCAGATAAAGACCTTCTCGAAAGTGTCGATATCCTACACAAACAGATAAAAAATGCTCAATCCGCACCTGAATCCGTCGGCAAGATAGAAACAAAAGTCGGGTTCTCTTCCTCGGACCCGCACGATAGCCGCTAGCATTCCATATTTCGAACCGGCTACATGTACCTGTTCGTACCTTCCCTCATGCCTGCATTCACCAATACGCAATTCATGACATCGCAAGAAAAGGAACTTGTTCTCAAGAACTGGGAGCAATTCCTCAAGAGCGGCCTGCACTGGACGCATTTCAGCGACAGACTCTACAAGCATCTCACCCTGCACTGCTCATTCATCGCGCACTACAACCGGATGGGATTCCACAATACCTACTTCAACATTCCAGAGGACTCCATCCGCTTCCTGCGTCAGTTCGACAAAAGCTGGGGCAGCGCCAGCGTGGAGATGGGCGGGACTTTCTGGCTGGATGGCGATTATGCCGACATCAACCGCGCCATGCTTGATACCGCAGCGAAATATCTGCCCGCACTCTATCAGCGGCTGCTGGAAACGCAGGAAAAGGAGGATATCTCCGAGGCCCGCAAGTTGCTGGACAAACACAATCTGGCGTATGACATCCGCAAGAAGGGAGGCGCAGATGCTGATGATGAGCAAAGAGCTTAAAGAAGCCTTCGCCAAGCAGGGCGATACCGAAGGCAAGCCCGCCGACCAGGTTATGGTGCTGGCGCACTATTTCACCTCTTCGTGGGACTGGTGGGCAACGGAATTCGACCCGGTCTCCCGTAACTTCTTCGGACTGGTACGCGGGTTTGAAACGGAACTGGGCTCGTTCTCTCTGGATGAGCTGGAGAAGAACAGTTCCAACGTAAAGCCTTTCGGCATAGATCGGGACCTGTACTGGGAGCCAAAACCCCTCGCCGAAGTCCTGAAAAACGCCGCGAAGCGCTAGTCCGAAATATCTTATTCGGGAGAATCCCATGAACACATCACCAACTGAAAAAGCTCCGGCCTCTATCCAAAAGACACCTGAGCCGTCCGGACAAAAATCCAAAACCGTACCGCCTCAAACCGTAGAGGGATTCCTCGCCGGTTTCGTCACCAATACGCTGGGGAATAAATCAAAGCACGGCAACTACAGCATCGAACGACAGAAGAAAGTAGCGAAGCTCATCTATACCGCATGGGGCAGCCGCTATGACTGGGAACGCAAAATAACCGAAAGGATCGTTGACGGCACCGATGAACTGGCTGTCCGGCTCAAATCCGGCGTTGTGCTTTCAAACGCCAACCGGCTGTCTTATTGCGGCTCGCATGTCGTATACGGAAGGTCGCGTTCCTCCGTCGAGGTTCAGACCGAGGCGCAAAGGATACTGGAAAAAGCCGGTGCCATCCCAGTTCCTTTCAGCATATTCAAAGCCGCGAAACTCTCCGTAGAGAACGCACGGATAATAGAGAAAGCCCCTTCCGAAACCATCACCGTGGAACTGGAGACCTGGCAGGATGGCAAGCCCATCAAGACAGATGAAACGCGGCATTACGTCGGAGGCTGTCTGCTGGCGATAAGGGACAATTATTTCCTGTTCGACATCGATCGCGAGGAGATAAAGCACAAAATATTCAATCCGTTCGTAGTAAGACTCCCGCGCCCCGCCGCCAGCATAGAAGACGCGTATCTCCAGTTGAAACCGGCCAAGGTTGTAGTCGCGGGGATGGAAAACCGGCCCGTTGAGCGGCAGGGTGAATGGTTCTTTATCAAGCGCTACGAGGAATTACCCAAGCTGCCCAATCCGCCGGAGGAACTGGTAAAGCTGGCCAACAATCCCCCGGATGCGCGCACGATGGGAGCCGTCGACATAATGTCCTACTATCAGCCGGGAAATGTATATGGCTGCACGTTCAAGAAGCCCCGACAGGAAAGAGCGTATAACAAGCTCGCGGACCAGTGGAAAGTTGCGGAGGCGAAGTTACGCGAATACACACCGCAGACCGGCTCGCTCCGCCAGGGCAACAGCCGTCCGAATACCGTAGAGAAGTTCGTAAATTACAATGGGATGGTGCTTGTTTCCGGGACGATAAAGCATTCCGGACGGGAACACAGGGATGTGGAACTTCATGGCTGGTGGGAGGCTGTTCCCAACACGGCGGTAAAATCCTGGCAGGTTACAGGCGAAATCGACTAACGTATCTATTCATGGCAGGTCCCAGCCACGTCAACAACCAGAAGTGGCAGGCAGTTGCACCCCCCGCACGGCGAGGTGAGTTAAGCTTCCAGCTTACCCTCGCCGTGTATTGTTTGAAAGCTTTTTTAGTTTTTTATCCAGGCAGCGCTTATCGATGTTCCTATGGATTTGTCACTGGGCCAATTTTCCGACCATGAGGCGATCTTCTTATTATTCTTATCCGTCAAGCGCCGAGCTTTCCCGCTCTTTTGTATATATGCGGCGACAGCCTTCCCTATTCTGGCGTGAACGATTCGTGTTAAGTGAGTATTTGAGCCTTTAGTCTCATTCATTAAAATATTGTATGCCCTTCGATCCATTGTCCGGATTACATAGTGATTATCGAAAACGTATCCTTTTCTGACCTGCTTGATAACATTTTCCAGCGCCACTTCCACGATTTTGTTCATATACCCTCCTGTTTATAGAGGATTACCCTCTTGATGCCAATAGCATAGCAAACAAAATGCTCAATTTGCAGCGAAATTACGCGGTCTATTCCTTCCGTCCCATAAAACCATCCCCTGTCTATTCAGTTGACACTCCAGCCCGCCAATTGTAGAATTTGAGGGTGAAATTTATACTTTCCGTCGAGGTGTAACGATTTAAACAAACGCCGTAGACATACCACAATTTGAGCAGTTTAGGCTTCACCGGGACCATGCGAAGAGCATGGTGCGCTCACTTCCTTAAGCTGGGAAGGGGCACACGTCAAACTGGATTGAAGCCGCCAAATAGCTTGGCTTTCGGGCCAAGTGAAGGCGGCTTATCATTCCTGGTTATTGACGTGGCTGGGATTGGTGGCCGCCTCTTTTTTGGGATAAAAATCTCCAAAAACCATAGCCCGCTTATCGTACCTTCCTTTGTCGGCAATCACTCTTTCCAGCCTTATTGAGTTTAGTTCATGGGGGAATCCTATGGCAAAGGAATTCAGTTTTGAGGACTATTTGGCAAGTGTTGTAAAAAACATGCCCGCCAACGCTTTTGAGTCCGATACCGCCATACGACAAATGCTGGAACTTTTTAAGGCCATCGTGATCGCAGATGCGGCCTTGTATGCCAAACTGGCCCCTTTTTACGAATACATAAAAGCAAACCCCCGGCGCTTTGCAGATAGCATAAGCAAAGTCCTCATTCTAAAAAAACAATACCCGGCAGATTCAGTTGAATATCTCAAAGTCCGCAACCAGATATTCCGGCACGCATTCATTGATGAAAAAAACCAGCAACTTTTCTTAACCTTTTTGTCCATTCTGGATAACGAAGAAAAAGATGCGCGGGACAACTTGGCACGACAAATTGAAGTCATCGCAAGCGGGAGCGTCCTGTGTAATGCCCTCCTGAATGAATTGAAATTAAATATCAAAAACACCCTACAGAGTCCTGCGGATTATATTTCGGTCCAGATGCGTTCGCATGAGTATTTTTTTCGCACACAGTTCGAGAAAAAAATCTGGCCCATATGGCTGGGTATTACGCTGGGATTATTTATTATTGGGCTTTTAGTGTTTGCAACGCTTGGCGGAGGTGGGCTCTTCATATTCATTTGTGTAGCTTTTTTTGCTTGCCTGATGATATACGTAATCTTGGACACCCAATTCAACACGCATAGGCATTCGTTCGTAGGCAAGTTTTTACAAACCTATCCGATGCGCAAAGCTCAGGTATGGCACAAGATCATGGCCGAGAAAATATTGGCCGCTCCTGACATGACACGATTATTCGAGCTGGGCAACCGAATTTACGCACAACAAGCAGAGTGGAATAAGGAAATTGATCCGGCCATTGTTCAGTTCTGCCATAGAAAAGGACATGCCGCAACTGAAACAAACGGTGATGATGATCCGGACCAACTGTTGAGCACACGCATTGAACAACTTGCCGACTTTAAAGATACAACCGATATCCCGTTCTTCACAGAATGTCTAAGCCATAAGAATTCAACAGTGCGGCGCCAATCCCTTGCGGCACTGGTCCGAATAGGGCATTACTCGGTCATTTCAGTCCTGCAAAAATTCCAGTCCGATCCCGACTTAAATTTCCGCCAAAGTGTCCATGAAGGATTGGCAAGGTTAAAAACACTCCCGCCGCCTCCCCCTCCCTGTCCGACACTGGATCCGGAATCGTGGAAAAACTGGATAGCAGAAACCAAGAACTGCGTGATTCCGCTTATCAGTATCAGAATGATAAAGTCCAGAGAACAGGGTAGTGATGTTTTAAAAATTCTGGATAAATCCAAAATTGATATTGCCATGGATACGGCCTTGAGAAACTATCAAACCATGCAACCACTACTTAAACAATGGATTGCAAAAATTCCCGATAAAGCCGCCATGTCATCAGCGATCTCTAAAGAGCAAAAAGCATTTGAACAAGCGTGTGAATCGGTAATCGCTGACCTATTGAAAAAGTCAACCGCCATGGCAGCAGAAAGAAAGCATCAGGAAGAAGTGGCCCGGAATTTGCGTGAAGTAGCCGCCGAACGCGAGCAGTTGCAAACAGCAGCATCCATCACCGCTGTTGCAAGTTCAATAATTGCCATCAAATCCATCAGCGATTGGATGGACAAGAAATCCTGAAATATCTTTGTTGCACAGTAAAAGCTTTGAGAACTTATCTCAGCCCCATAAGCCTATTCATGTGGGAAATACAGGAGAAACATAAATGAATACTAAACGACACGGTTATTCCAAACGACTCGCAGTACTATTTATCGCATTTCTATGCATGTTTCCATTAACCGGATGCGAATCCAAGCCATCAGAAAGAGAGGCCATAAAACAAATTCAGTCGGCAGAAGAAAGCGAATTCGCCGTCTTTTCCAATCTCGGAATGCATTGTGATGTCAAAATTTTGGGAATCAGCACTGAAGGCAAAGTTGCCACGGTACGAGCTGAGGTATCCTTTCAGAGCGAAGGTAAACCTCCGATTCCACTCAAAGCACAGAACTTCAAATTTAGAAAATTTGATACTGGCTGGACTCTGGAGAACGATAACTAAACATTAATCACAGGTAGCAATATCCATTCATGAAAGTACCTCAGATATCCTTGCATGCCAAAAGTTTTACAGGATGTCTGCACTGCAACTAAATTGGTGGCCGCCTTGTTTTATCATCTCGCTGCCGTATTTCACTCTAACATGCTGCTACTATTACACAGCCTATTTAAGTGAGGAAAACATTATGTCTGAAAATCAATTGCCACCCGTCCCGCAGCAGCCTCCGGTACCCCCACCTCCGCCAATGCTACCGCCAAATGTTTGGCAGGGTACACATGCAGGCGTTGGGGTGATGATGAATGATTCTAAGCAGTTTTTTAAAAAAAGGTTAAATCATCGCTTGAGAATTTCTTTTGCATGCCTACTAATTGGCATATGCTTCTGCATATATGCTGCCTACTCAAATTTTACGGGAAAGGCGGCAATGGATGAGGCTGTTGCCTCCATCACAAGTGGACGAATGAGTATTGCGAGTGTACATACAGACTATGGACTACCCTATATGGGAGGAGCACTCTGCGCGGGAATGTCCTTATTAGTCTCTGGAATCATCTATGGTCTATTTGCGCTGCTTAGGTATCGATATGCAGATAAAACAGTTGCTGTCACCAAAGCAAAACCACTGGTGGCATGGATTTTTTTTATATTGATTGCCATATTTTGTTATGGCATAGGATGGATTATCGGCATTATAAGTGCCCATAATTTTCTTCGCACATACTTTTCAGAACCATTGGGGGGTGGGTATCAAGAAGCAAAATGGGGCATGTCCCCCGAAGAGGTTACCGGGATAATGAATCAAAAAAATTATACTCAAACTTATTCCAGTGATGATTCGATGTGGTTCCAGCATACAGATAGTGAACAAAACAAGACAGAACTCAGTTTTATCTTTTACAAAAATCAATTAGCAGCCGTTATACATCTACCTGGGTCTCTAACCGCTAACGATACAGATTATTCGATCCTGCTGAAGGTACTGTCAGACAAATATGGCAAACCGTCATTTACAAATCCATTTTCGACAGAATGTCCAGATATACCTTTTAGTGTGCCCGTATGGGATGACGGAGAAACACAGATTCATATGGACATCGCAGATTGTGACAAAGTAAAAGTCTATCTATTTAAACATCCCGGCCTTGCGGTGACTTATCGCTCTCATATTTTAGGGGACAAACTCAGCCAGTATAAAACACAAAAAGATGCGGAAGAAAAAGAACAGAAAAAACAGCAAGAAGAAGCGCAAGAGGAGCAGAAAAAACAACAAAAACTGAATGCTGTCGCTGGGAGCATATAATATCCGGCATCAATATAAAACGGGGTATGCCCGTCGCGAGGTTATTGATGAACAAGAGTCTTAGTAGAGAATCCCTCCGTATTTTATGAAATGGGCAACGTGAATAAAGCCAAATTGGCTAAAGCATCCTTCCTCATGGCAGGCTGTATCTTCCTGTCCGCCTCACTTTGGGGACAGGAAGATGCCAGCACGTCCAAACAAAATGATTCCCGCCAGGATGATTCTTTCTCCAGCATCTCTGTACTGCCGAAAACTTTCTGGTTCTTTGACCTCGGACAGACATTGAACGATGCCCCACAAAAACTAAACATAACAATGAAGCCCTCATTGTTCGCATCCTACGAAGGAGGATTTTCCATCAGGAAGACGGGCCTTTCGTTTAATTTCATCGGCGGGGCATCGGACGTGGAAAATACTTACCACATCCTTGCTCTTTTAGGTTATCACAATTTCGCTTTGCGCTTCGGCAAGTCAGACTACACAGGAACCGCTTCGTGGATCGGAATCGCCTGCCCAGGATTACCCTCAAGGTTTTCTTTTACCGGCGATTTTAACGAGACCGCGCTGCTCTACAGATTCAAGACTGATTTAAATGACCCCAAGAATCCGGTTGCCGTAATATATGTCGGAATAGGGTATGTAGTCTACAACCTTCCGACACAGATAGACGCTGTATTCAACGCGACAGCGGACTACAATTCTTTTGGAAACCCGACATACAACAAAAATATGACATTTAAATATCCGGAATTCATTATCGGATATGACTCTCTTGACGAAAACTTGAGTTTAGGTAAAAAAACTGGCTTTTCCTCATGGGTTAATAGCGAACTAACATTAGGGAGCGGTTCGATTACAATAGATAATGCCACCGCACAACGTCTTGGCTCAGCCAATCCGAATAGGGTGCTCGGAGGAGAAAGTTTTAATGAAAGTTATTTATCCATAAAAATAGTTTATGGCCTGCAATGGGTAGGCACATGGCACGGGTGTGATGTGGGAGCTGGACTTGGAGCTTCATTACATATGCTGGCATCTTACGACTTTGAAACCCACAGGGATGACGAAATAACGATGTACCCTTATGTCAGCACGGATATTACCCAATTGAGTCCGATTGTTAAAGCTTCCATCCGCTGGTAGCCGATGTCGCTAATATCCCGCGAATCAACCGCTTGCTCCAACGAGAAGTAGCCATTTACAGTTCCTTCCAGAATGACATATGACGAGACTTTCTGTTATGCTTGAATTTTTGGATTTTGAAATCACTATAAGTCATTCCTCTGATTGTGCGCCTGTGTGGGTGTGCGGGTAGATTTGGACTTTCACGCCAGCACTTGTGCGAGTGTGCACGTGAATTCCGGTTTTCGGATGCATTCTGTGCAGGTGTGCGGGTGAATTCGAGCTTTTCATGTTCCGTTTGTGCAGGTGTGCGGGTCAAATCGGACTTTTTATCTTCAATAATCCGTTTCCGCACGTATCTATTGGGGTGATGACCTCTATTGCCCCCGACTTATCCCTATCCATACAGCCGCCTGTTACGGCTATTACCGTGGTATTGGAAACCACCGGCCCCGACCCGCTTAAGGACGCCATCCGTTCCGTTGCCTGGTGCACGCCTCAACAATCCCCACGGTGTATTGAACTCAACACGGATGCCGACCGGGATACCTTGCGGGATTTGCTGTCCGGGCAACATCTCATCCTCTACGACGCAGCCAAATGTTGCGCCTTCCTCAAGCAAGTCGGCATAACCCCTGCATCTTTCGACGACCCCAAGCTGATGCTCAATGCTCTGGACCCGACAGCATCCCTTGATTTGCTCTCCCTGTCGAAGGAACATCTTGGTCTTGATATAGCAGCGGAACCCCTTGAATCAGGAATCCTTTTCATCCAATCCGGCGACCTGCGTCTAAACCCGCCGGAATCGCTGTCCCTGCTGGCAACCGCCATTATGCGGCTGCATGAGCACTTCCGCAACAAACTGGACTGGGCTGCCGACATCTATCAGCGCGAACTCAAAATCGCCCCCATCTGCGCGGAGATGCAGTTGAAAGGCATCGCCGTATCACTATCAGCAATTAAGGACAAGATATCGTCGCTGAAGCTCCGGATTTCATCAATAGAAACAAGAATCAGCAATCTTGTCCCCGCTCTCACCTCGGAGCAGGGCACCAACTGGATGTCCTCCAGAGATATAACCGAAGTCCTCACCGCCCTGGGATGTCCGTTGCGTTACCATACACAGAAGGGAAATATTTCAGTACGCGGCGACGTGCTGGAACGTCTCCGGGATGTCCATCCGATAATTCCCCTGCTTCTGGAGCTCCGCCATCTGGTCAAACTCGCAGGGATGAGCCGGACTCTGGCTAAATTTTATAAAGCCGACACCGGCGCTATTCATTGCGAATGGTTGCAGACCGGCGTCCCCACGAGCAGGTTCAGGGCGAAGAATCCAAACCTCCAGCAAATTCCCGAGGAACTGAGATCGTGTTTTCTCGCCCGGCCCGGCCATTACTTTCTGAATCTGGACTATGACCAGCTTGAGTATCGCATTCTTGCCGCCTGCGCGGGCGAAGAGGATTTGATTGCATCCTTCCGTAGGGGCGAAGACATCCATCGCAAGACCGCATCGCTTTTGCTCGGCATACCGCTGGATGAAATATCCGACGATCAGCGTGCGATAGGCAAGGTGTTGGGCTATTCCCAGCTATACGGCAGCGGAGCATCCGGCTTGGCGTATAAGCTGAACATTCCGAAGAGGCAGGCTCAAAAATTGTTGAAGGATTATTTCGCGAGGGTACCGAAACTGACGGCATTTCTGACGCATCTACAGGACCTGGCGCTATCCCACGGCTATATAGAGAATTATTTCGGCAGACGCCGCCCGTTGCCGGAGATTTACAGCAGGCATCCCAAAATCCACGCATTCGGGCAGCGCTCCGCCGTGAATGGCTTCGCCCAGTCCACCGCAGCGGATATCACCAAGGATGCCATGATACGCCTGGCGAATGTCCTGCCGCAATATAACGCCGCCATGCTGGTCCAGCTCCACGACGGGCTGTTGCTTGAGATCCCGGACAGCGTCCCCCCATCCGAGATTGTCCCCATCGTCAAATCAGCCATGGAGTCAGAGGTATCCGGTCTCCCCATGACCGTCTCCGCCTCATGGGGAAAAGACTGGGAACACCTTCACTGAGTGTTTTGTATCAACTCAAGCTAGGGCAATGTGGCATACTTACATCCACCAGGCCCATCTGAGTCAGTTCTTGCAGATAAAATACAAACAGTTGTCTGAAATTCCACACATGCTTCGTTCTTTGTGCAAATTGGGATTTCACGACCTGCTTGTTGAATATATGCACGATGTACACAGGGGTAATTCTTCTCTAAATATGCATCCATAATTTCCCCCAAAGTATAAAATTTTTGACTGCCCTTATCTTGCAGCAGGCCAGTCAATCACCGTTTCTTTTTCTTTTTTGCCCAGAATGTTACCTTGACTGTTCCCTTTTTAGGCATTTTTTCCCCCTTGAGACATCTGTCTGAAATATTACTCGAAATATGCTTAAAAAGCAACTGCATCCGTTAATACTCTCGCTCAATCCGTCCATTCGGAGAAATGATGTAGATTGAGAAAGTGGAAAGCCGTAAACTGAGCTCATATTAGGTAGAAGTATTATATATCTATAACCATATCGCTATATTTCTATCCCCATCTCCTCTAGGAATCTAGATGGTGATTTTGTCCATCCAAAAACTTGTTTGGAAAATGTCAATGTTAAACTTTCTTGTGCCCGTGTAATTGCTACAAAACAATTCCGCCGTTCTTCCTGCATCTCAATAGAATCAGGTCCCTTTTTTACAGCAGCCCAACTAGGCAGTTGATCTTCCACCAACCCCATAAGATAAACATGCCCGAATTCCATACCCTTGGATGAATGAATCGTAAAACAGGGAATGGAGCCGGGAACTTTTGGCATAGCCTTAGATGTCAAATCCAATTCGTGGATTAACTGATGTAGTGTCAGATCCTCTCCCGCAAACTTTTTGGATATATCTGACAAAATCTGATGCCAAACTTCACATTCCTCAGCGAATTCACTGAAAGCGTTATTATCTGGTTGCGACTTATCTCGGCAACCTCCAGCCCAAGCTAAAAGGTTTTCTGAAAATTTATGGAAATTAAGCGCAGAAAAAAGAGGTTTTAGCCCCACATCCAGAAAAGTTAGAGTTTCCTTACGCATTTCACTTTTACGGAGAGCGGCTTCATCAAGCCATGCATGAAGTAAATCTTGTCCATCTGCCGACGCTCTCGAAAGAACCGGTGAAAGTTCAACGCGGATTCCTTCAATTTCATAAAATGCTTTGGAAAGTTGGGAGAGAGCTCGCTTATCATCGGAATTAACCAAGCGTAATAGAGAATGGAGCATCCGCATAGGTGCACTAGTAAATTCATCTTTTCTGGCTGAATAATAAACTGGGATATCTGCATTTTTAAGAGCAGTCCCGACTAGATCTATTAATTTATTTGTCCTAGCTAATATTGCGCAATTCCTTCGCTCATCAATTGTTTTCGAGGTAATGTCATTAACAATCCAGGCGATCTCATCATCGGCAGTATTAAAGGAAAAAACACGAACAACATCGCCTTTAGAACCTTGTTTCACTGCTGTTAGCGGTTTTTTACCGGCAGATCTATTCAAATTTTTAGCAATAAGCGAATTGGCCAACTCAATTACTTGAGAAGGGCATCTATAGTTTTCTGGAAGCTGTATTTCTGAAACATGAAAATCATTTCTTAAGGATTTAATTCTCTCTGGACTCGCGCCATTCCATTGATAAATAATTTGATCATCATCAGCAACAATAAATAGTGTCGATGGATCAGGCTTGGCAATAAGAGAAAGTATCTGATATTGTGATTTGTTTGTGTCTTGGAATTCATCCAGCAAGATATGCTTGTAAACTTTTCGTATATGCTTTACCAGAAAAGGATTCTTTTCCAGAAGTTCCAGCGATTCTGCTATCAGGCTGGGGAAATCCAGGGAATTGGCGGTGCGAAGCGCTTCTCGATATCCAACATAGACACGTGCTAAAGAAATTGCATTATCTATTTTAGACTTAAGTAAGACTTGTTCGGCATTAGCAGAATGTACACAGCGATCAAGCAATTTGGTTATAGCTGGAAGGAGTTGTGATGCTGTAAAATGCTGTGGTAAATCATTAAATGGATCTTTCCGCATTTTGCCCAACACTTGGTCCAGTAAAGCCTCACGGTCCGCATCATTGGAAAGTATCTGAAAATCCGGACTAAAATTAAGATGACTACCGTGTTGCTGAAGGAGCTCGGCCGCATAAGAATGAAAAGTAGTTAATCTTACCCGGTCTAATGCAGCAGGAATCAATGTCTCCACTCTCTCCCTCATTTCTGCGGCAGCTTTGTTTGTGAATGTTAAGGCCAGAATGCGAAAATGTTGCCCGTCTGTTTCTTCTAAAATCCTAGCAATACGATATGTTAAAACGCGGGTCTTCCCTGAACCAGGTCCCGCCAATACTAAAAGAGGAGTATCAGTCCACAAAACAGCCTCTCGCTGATTTTCATTAAGTACGGATAGGTCGATCATATTCATGCCCCCATAGCGCTGACAGTCTTTATGATGGCTTGTATGGACGCTGGAATACTCTGCGGACCACGCGTTCTAATTTCCATTACCAATGCTTGCGCCAATGCAGGTTTGCCTCCTAAGTTTTTCCTAGCAGAACGGATGGTTTGTCTTATCACATCCGCTACATTTCCTTTATACTGCGGTGTGATTTCGCGCGCCTGATTGCTTGTAATTTTACTTTTAATAAAACCATCAAAACCATTATACCAGAACTCATGTTCTATATCGAGCCGTGGAAGTCTGGCGCTGTGGGCAGTGATATCCTCCCCTGGTTCAAGATATTTTTTAGCTCTCTCCAGATATCCCGTTCCAGCTACATCCGAATCGGTCATCATAAACCATTGTACCCCGAGAGCCTTCGCCAGTTTTATAAATGGTTCACCCTTATCAGTCGCTTGGCTAAATTCGAGGATAGAAATACTTAATTGATCCTGCGAAAAGCCCATTAGCTCAAAAAGGAATGGCATAATATGAGATTCCGTCTCTCCTTCCACCAAAAGCCAACTCCTGGAAAATAAATAAGATCCCCGTGTTAGTCGAATACTATCATCAATCTCTTGCAATTCCTCTGCGGAAAATTTACTTAGATCCAAGCAACCAACCCTTGTATCATCCTCACACTTATAAATCCTTCGTATTGATGTAATTGGAACTCTTGATACCAAATCTCCAGAATGACTTGAAACAAATACTTGTCCTGGCATACTTTCTAAAAGAGCCCCAAGAGAACGAACCGCTGAAGGGTGCAGATGTGCCTCAGGCTCTTCTAACGCAAGAATTGGGGATGATTCTGGGGTGTATGCTTCCGCAAGATTAACAGCTATAAATGCCTGGAAGAGAAGCAAAACAGTAAGACTTTGCGTACCTTCACCATGTCTGGATATAGGTAATTTAGCTCCAGAAACAGACTTTAAATTTACTTGTATTTTACCTGCCATATCAAAGACTTGCGTTGGAATTGCTTCCATTACCACAGGGGCATCACCATTTAATGGGACAAGTTTTTTGGCATCAGCAATCTTTTCTATTACTTTCGTTAACCCCTCATTACCACTGATAAGTTCCTTGTTTATTCCTTGTAAGGTTTTCTCTATCTCCTGACGCTTATCATCTGGAAGTTTAATTGATTTAAGGAATCCACTCCAAAAATGTCCCTTTTGCCCAAATTCCTGAGAGGCATCTCTAAGAGCAGAAAGAAAGAATAATGGGACAAAACGCTGTAGTAAATATAATGATGTTGACTTCTTGAGAGTTAGCTCAGCCCCTTTTGAATTAAGAAATGCTGATTTAGTTTCGAAAATTGCTGCATCTTTATTAAATGTGCCTGTTGATTGTAGCCAGACATGATTGCGTCCGGTACCATCTATCTGCATTACATCTTGAAGCTGCTGAACAATCGCTTCTGGCCACTCATTCTCTCGTTCTTCTGCAAAATGAAGAATGATTTTTATGGGATTTGCTGTCTGCGGGGTAGCATTGCCATCTACCAGATGGAAGTCATATTCAGAAAACTGTCCCCCTCGCTTAGAACCTGCCCCTCTAAGCAACACTAGCCTTATCGCCTCCAGAATAGTTGACTTCCCTACATTATTTTCTCCGATCAAAACTGTCAAAGCATCTAGGGGGATTTCCAATTCACGGATGCCCCGAAAGTTCTCGATACTGACCTCCACTAATTTCATATACGTTTCCCCCATGCAGCCAATATTTATCTTTGAGAATTAGCACCTGTATTTTAGCGTATTTATTGCCTCTGTTTTACCTTACATGCCAGTTCCCAATATTTTAGTACTTTATTGAGTTCTTAACTTACTTTAAATAAAAATCCCTGTGGGAGGTTAACCCTCGTATCTTTGTTTATGACCTATCATCCTTTAGAACAAATGCCTCCTATGCTGGCTATCAACCTGCGGGATTTGGCTGAGGTTGAGCAGGCGCGTATATGGGATAGCGACGAATATGTCGCCGAAGAGAAGCTTAACGGCGTGCGCTGCCTGTGCCATATCGGCTCTGATATGAACCGCCTGAGCACCCGCGTTAAGAGCAAAGTTACAGGGCTTTACTCTGAAAAAACAAACCATTTTCCGCATCTCCGTGGGATGCCGATGGGATTCCTGTCCGGCACCGTGCTGGATGGGGAGCTATTGCTGGATAAGGCTCGTATGTTTACTGGTACCACATGGGCGCAGGGCTCGCTGGCCTGTACCATGGCGCTTTGCAGTGCTTCTACGGAAAACGCTGTTGCGCTTCAGACGAAGGAAGGCAATGCCGTCTTTTGGGCGTTCGACATCATCCGGCATCGAGGGGAACCGATCCAGCAGCTTCCGTTCAGCCTGCGGCGGCATCGTCTGGAAGAAGTTTTCAGGGAAATAGACAGCCACAGCATCCGGCATGAGACATTGCAGCTTGTGCCGCAGGTAGCTACTGATAAGCACAGATTCTACGAGGAACTACTGGCACGCGAAAGGGAGGGTGTTATGCTCAAGCATCGGGACGGATTGTACCAGCATACAGGCAGGTCAAAGGAAATGTTGAAGGCAAAGCGATTTCTGACGGTGGATGGATTCATCATCGGCTCCACGCCCGGATACAAAGGCAATGCCGGACTGATAGGCAGTCTGATGATCGGCGTTTATGACGCAGCCACCGGAAAGGTCTGCGAAATAGCCGGTGTTGCACCCTACGATTTGAGCCGTGACACTCACGGCACCAATCTCCGCAGGGCTATGACGGTGCTTCGGGACGGACAGCCGCAACTAGCCGCAACATTCAACAAGCGTGTGGTGGAGATTGAAGCCTTCTGCTGGAACAAGAACAACCGGCTGGTTCATGCCAAAATAGCCCGCTTCCGGTCCGATAAAACCCCGGAAGAATGCGTAGTAGATTTCGCAGAAATCACCCCCTCCGAGTAGTTCCATCAATCCGACCCTGTATTGACGCGCCGGACCCATTACGACAGAATTTGACTCCGATTTCGTATCTATATAGTATGGACAGCCTATTAAAACTGCGAGACATACCCGCCGTGGAGCCTGAATGGCTTTCCACCGGCCTCCCCCGCCTGGACCAGGTTCTGGGCGGAGGATTTGTGCCACATACCCTGACCTTATTCGCAGGCCATGCAGGGGCCGGTAAATCCTCCCTGATGACCCGGATTAGCGGGCAGGTTATTGCCGCAAACAAAAAGGTCTTGTATATCAGCGCTGAAGAAAGCGCCGAACAGTTCAAGCTTCGGGCCATGCGCTTCAAATTACCGGCCAGCACAGATAACCTCCTTATAACGACAGACGCCACATTGACTCAGGTAGAAAAGCATGCCCTTGCAATCAAGCCGGACCTGCTCATCATAGACAGCATTCAGAGCCTGAGAGAATCGTCAGAAAAGTTAAAAGAGATCCGTCTGGAAAACATAAGGTCATCCCGCGTCCTTATGGCGGCAGTAATGGCGCTTAAAGCACAGTTATCCACCGCCATAATCCTTATCGGACACGAGACCAAGAACCGCGAGATTTCCGGCGCGTATTCCGTACAACACTTAGTGGATGTGGTGCTCAAGCTCGATCGGAACGAAAGCACCGGACAGCGGGTTCTGACGGTAAAGAAAAACCGCTTCGCCGATATATCAATTAAATACGCCTTCTCTATCACACCCAACGGGGAGCTCGACGATAGCCCGCCGCACATCGTACCTTACAGGAAGCCACCGGACGTTATATAACCCAGGAGAATAATCATGATGAAACTTGAAACCATTCCGGACCTGATAGCCAAAGTCCGCAAATCACGTGAAGGCGTACACGATGTGCTGTTGCGTAATCCGGCGGACTTCAAGCTGGAACATGCCGGAGGTAATGACGGATATCGATTCCAATTAGCCGGGAAGGTCTATCCCGTCAAAGCCTCCGGCATGGCGTCTATATGCAGACTGCTGAAAATGCCGCAGGAATACTTCGAGCGCTTCCCGCGCCCCGAGGCGTTTGCAGACCACGTTCATACGCTGCTGCCGAGGATGCATTCCGGCGGGGTGTTGCTGCGGCTCAACGGCGAACTGCGCGGCGTACTGCCCCGCAACTATAAAGTCTTCGATGACGACCAGGCACTGGAGCTTATCGGCGACCTCGCCCAACGTCATCTGCCAGCAATCAAAGGCGTTGCGGTAACATCACACGGCTGGGACAGAAGCTGCTACCGCATCCTGTTCGGCGATTCCGCGCTCAAGCAGGACGAGATATACCCCGTAGTTAATTTCGCCAACAGCGAGATTGGCTTTACGCCGCTGACAATGGATGCCGGGACATTCCGGCTGGTCTGTCTCAACGGTTCAATGCGCCCGCTTATGCGCGGACAGCGGTTTTACTGGAATCACTTCGGCGATTTCCAGACCAGGATTGACGCCGTCACCGCCTTCCTGCGCCGTCAGGCCCAGGTGGCAATGGAAACCTCCGAAGCCATACAGCGTGCGGTCAACAAGGTAATCGTCAGCCCGATAGACGAGATATGGCGGCTGAACAGCGCCCACTGGATAAGCCGCAGTTTCGCAAAGGATGTGCAGAAGCGCCTTGAGCCAACCGACAAGGTGACGAAATACGACATCTTCAATCACCTGACCAACGCAAGCCAAGCGCTGGCCCTGCCGGACCGCATGCGCACCGAAGCCGTAGCGCACGCTTATCTGCTCGCAAAGAACTGAGTATGGAAAACCAGGATACCCGCCGTGACAGTGTCAGCAACAAGCTTGAGTCCATCACAGTCAGCAAGATAAAGACCTACCTGAACTGTCCGGCGGTGTATTTCTTCCGGTATGTACGCGGCTTCAAAACGCCGTCCCGCAGCTATCAGATGCTCGGGACGGCTGTTCATGCCGCCATAGCGCAGAACTATCGCAGCAAGAAATCAACCAGGGAAGACATGCCGCTGGCGGAGATAAAGGAATTCTACTCTGCCACCTTTGATTATCAGCGTGACCATGTACTATGGGAACGCAATGAGAATCCCGGCAAGTTCAAGGATGAAGGCGCAAAACTTCTGGCGCTTTACCACACGACGATAGCGCCTCAGATAATGCCGGAACTTGTCGAATCCCCAGTCCAGTTCAAGATAGACGGCGCGGATATCATCTTCAAGGGCGTCATCGACCTTGTGACGGATACCGGGCTGATTGTAGACCACAAGGTTAGCAGCCGCACGCCGGTCCCGGACGCGGTCCGGCAGGACTTGCAGGGCTCAGGCTATGCCTTCGCTTACTATCACCTCAAAAATAGGCTGGCCGACGGGATGTTCTTCGATTACATATTGCGCGGACGTTCGCAAAGCATAATCCGGGTGGAAGCCCATAAGACCTTTGACGACATAAACCATTTTCTGTCGCTGCTTATCCTCGTAGTGGACTCCATACGCAAATGGCGGTTTTACCCCTCCGCCACCAATCCATACTGTTCCCCCAGACTGTGTCCGTTCTGGGACAAATGCAAGAACGGTAAATCCTTCGACTGGGAATTCCCGGTCAATGAACCGGATTCGCCTGTCCCCTTCTAAAAGCCGTTCACTCTAATCCCACTGAAGGCATCATGAAAATGTTCAAGACCAGTTTCTTTACGCCCTCCGGCGTCAGAATATACACGTCGGTAGAGCAGAATATAGCGGGCTTTGACCCGGCGGATACAGATGACCCGCAGATTCAGGATATTTTGCGCAAATACAAAATGCGCGGACGTGAGCTGATGTCAGAAAACTCGGAAGACGCACTTTCATGGTCCACATTCCACGCGCTGTCCGGGCTAGCCGATAAGGAATGGTTGACCGCCCTTTTCAGCGCCGCAGTCAACGAACAGTTCGCAAAGAAATACGCCCCGCATGTCGGGCTGGCACAGATACGCTTTTGGGTATCGCATGTCCCGCCTGGGATATACCTTCAATGGCTGCGCAACAAAGTAAGGCAGGAAGGCGAAGCGGCAATAAAGCATCTGGACCCGTGCAGCGCAAGCAGGATAATGGCGAGCCGCAGATTGCAGAAGATTATGCAGGGCGACCAGTCCGAGGTGCCCGAGCGGGCCACCGAAGCGGATATTGAAATCCGCCTTGGAAAGGAACTGATTATATTTATCGAGGCGAAGCTATTTTCCGACATCAGCGTCAGCGGTACTTTCAATCCAGTCAGGAACCAGGTTGTTCGTAACATGGAGATTCTGGAGTACACCGCCCAGACGGAAGGTTTTAAAGACAGACGCTTTATCCTGCTTACGCTGGACCGCAAGGACAAGATTTACACCCAGGTGATGAAGCGTTACCGCAATTCCGACATGCGTATGCTCCGGGAGTGGGATGAGCTGGGCGACTGGCTTGCAGTGAAGGAAGACCTGCCGCATCATGCCGCCAAACCGGACAGCTATTTTCAGGAAATGACGCTCAAGATGGGCTGGCTGTTGTGGTCCGACTGCTGGAAAATACTGGCGCATTATTCCCGACGGAAAAAGTAACCACCCGATAACAACTCCTTCCAGAATGACATATAACGAGACTTCCTGTTATGCTTGAATTTTTGGATTTGGGAATCGCTATATAGCATTCTTCATGTTATGAGGGCGTGTGGGGATTTCAGATTTATCTTCGGGGGACTGCAAAAATATAACCATGACAGACACTCAATCAGATTTTCTTTTCGTATATATCTATACACCTAAAACAATGCCATCATTCTTCAGACGATGGACGCGAGGACAAAGGGGCCGGAGTGGTGTACCGGTCACTCGCGATGGGTCACAGTGCGCCCGCATCCATAGCGCAAACCCACCTCTCAGCGGAGGTTAACTGCTGCCAGGTCCAGGGTACCTGCGAGCCGGGAGTGTCCAGCAACCAACGAGAGGATAGCGGCTCCCCCGCGAATTTACCCCGCACGCATAAGCATAGTGTGCTGAAGTATGCAGAGCACGGTCCATGTATAAAGGGCTGTTGTCTCGTGCAACCCGGCAGCCATAGCATAGCCCACCAGTCCACCATTCAAACCACAAGTAAAGTGATAAGGGATAAATTGAAAGTTAAGATTTAAGTCCTTCTCGTTCGCCACCATCACTCTTCTCACTCCACGAAAGCCGTATCTCTTTATGCCGCTCGTCGGCAAATCCCTTTCCCGAGGTCCCTTTTATGACTCAGCCTCTTCATCTCTGCCAGCTTTTTGATGTCTGCCCCAACCCCATGAAGTGCATACGCTTCGAAGGCGGTGCAGGTTCTTCCCAGGAGGATGCCATCCTCCTTCTCGGCACCACCGACGACTCTATAGGCGTAGATGCCGAATACCGCTATCTCTCCGTCCTTCTTGGCCCCGAAAATATATCCTGGAAATTTATTTCCAGCACCATTCGTTTCTCCGACGGTAAAACTTTCGACATCCTCACCGTTCGTCTTCCCTCCCAGGAGCTCCGCCGCTACTTCTTCGACATCACCGCCTTCTTCCCGCCCCAAAGCAACTCATGATATAGGACAAGCGGTCAATCCCCCGTCATGAAATTTTTCATCGTGCACCCCCTCTCCGCTAAAAACTTCCTGGCACACCTTATATATTCCTTCTCATCGTCGGTGAAATTGGCATATTTTGCCCTGGCAAGTTGACGCCATGTCTTAAAACCATGCGGTGTATCTTGCTTTTCGTGAACGAAGTGTATGTAAGCTCTCGCACCATTAATTGTTTCTTCCAGAACCGCTGCATTTTTGGTTTTAGCTGTTTGTGACCACCACGAGCGCAACTCCGGCCACCTATTTATTTCTTTTTTGTTCGGGAACCATATCGCTGCGGACCAATCCGCTAACGTTATTTCAGATGATTTAGACAGAGATTCCAATCGTTCTAAATTCCTTATTTCTTGATTATCCAGCCAATCCGATGTTTCCTCCAGCCAGAACCATTGAAATTCCTGACTTTTAAATTTCAGTTTCTTGTGCCGAATATATGGCAGCATCGCACCAAGAAAATAATATCTGCGCAGGTGTGACGCCTGTCCGCCACGGTCAATCTGGAGTTTAAACTGTTTAGATTTAAGCTCCGCGTCTTGTGCAATATTTTGCAATCGCTTAATCAAGCGATGCTCGTAATGTGGTTCTTCATATACTTCCTTGTTTGCTATTTCCAGGTCTTCGGCAAGCTGTGCCGCTCTCCTGCTAATTACCCGAAAGTATTTAGGATACTTCTTCAAATAATCAAACCGCTTATCCTGATTTTTCTGGTTTGCACTTATGAATAACGAATGGACCATAAGATAATTCAAAAACTTCATATCTCCTCCCACATTCATAAACTCCTGAATAATAATTGCTCGACTTGTAAAAAAATCTGCTACTGAAACATGAGGTTTATTGTCCATAAAGTTCTCCGCAAACGTGTATTAAAGATTCAGATTCCGTTTTAAGTCAATGCAGTGAATGCCTTTTTTTTCTTTGGATTCCCCCCCCGTGATCACAACTCCAAAACGGACTAAACTAGTCTCAAGAACTGACGAAGCTCCCACAGTTAAGCACCGTCAGGCCCCGTCAGTTCCTGTAGTCAAATTATACGTTAAGGAGGAAGTAATATGGAAATTATACCAGAAGTAAATTTCACCCCGGCGGTTATACCGCCGGACAGCAGCACGGCAGTTGCGAGTCCGGAGCCGAAAAAAGTCATTGAGCGTGTCCTGCAAGCCATCGGCACAATAACTGACATCCGATGGCAGCAGAGGATACTATTCCTGTTGGGCCTTCGCTCAGCCCTGCGTTGTGGCGTGCTTCGGCTCCCGCTATATCTGCTTACAAACGCGTCAACAGATATAGTCCCGCTGCGTTGCGTGATTCAAAAGCTTTTCCAGGCTGGAAGTTTCCAGGAACAACCACCAAAAACCACCCCGGAAAGCTCTTTCCCGTGCATCATGGACCTCAGTAATTCAGACGCGGTCAGCGTTGCGCGGGCGAAACAGTTCGCCAAAAAATATAGCGTCCCCGGCACACTCTGTCACTATTATCGCGCTGAGAGCATACTCATAGTCAGCGATGAATCCATGAACGCAATCGACCCGTGGGGGATAACGCTGGAGGTGGACAAGCAGGCGGACACCTTCCCGAGCGATTCCGCCATCACGCCGCTGTTTGAGGGCTGGAAGGAGCTTTGCGACGCGTATAGCGCAAGAGAGAAAGCGATTAATCTCTACCCCGCAGACCTGACGCAGCACTCTCACGTGGCGGCATCGATACGCCGTGGTTTCCTCGTTCTGGCTACGATAGCCCGGTATGCCGATGAAATCAGCGGCGATAGCAGTTTTTCCGAGGCCGTGAAAGAATGCTGGGAGATTGCGGCACAGCACTCAACCCGCACGCTTATGTCCAGCCGGAAAAACGCTATGCTCTGCCACCACATACTGAATCAAATCAAAGCGCACCCCGGGGATGAATACCGCGAGGATGAACTTGCAAAGTTCATAACCGCCGACGACCCGGAAGTGTTCAAAAGTCTCAACTCGCTCGACTTGGGCAAGATGCTGGGAAGGCTTAACATCGGCACGGTAAAAAGGCGCGGTATTGAAGACGGTGGCAATCGCGTTTTCCACAGCTTCGTAAGCTTTTCCGAAGCGGACCGCCGCAAAATGGCGCAACTGAAAGCAACGGTCCAGGACGCCCTGTATGAGCTTTAATCTCAAATATCGTCCCTGGACGCTCAACGACTTCGCTGGCGGTGTCAGCGCCAGCGAAGTCCGGAGGCTGCTAGACAGCAGAACCCCTATCGCACTTATCGCTCCGTACGGTTTTGGCAAGACGAGCCTTGCCATTTTAATAATGGCGGCATCATCCTGTCTGGATCCGAATCAAGAGAACAGGCCATGCGGGCAGTGTGATAATTGCCTGAACCTTCGGAGGCACTTTGAAAGTAACTGTTACGGTGGACTGGATTTCATCAAAACCCCAGCTACCGGGGCAACGACCCTCCTTGATATGAACCTCACTACCAAGGAAATAATTTATGAGTGGGGGTGTTTAGAGGACCGGGTACACCTCCGGGTCGTCGTTTTCGACGAATTCCAGGAATGCTCGTATCAGCGTATTTTCCTAAAGCGGCTGGAAGTACCCGGGAAATATACATCGTTTGTATTCTGCATACCGCAAGACAAGCTGCACCAGATAAGCGAACCGCTTCTCCAGCGCATGGCGCTTGTGGAATTAACAAAGCCCTCCACCAGTGCGCTCCTACCGCTTGTGAAACGGGTAACTGATGGCGAAGAAATTCTTGTTCTTGAGCCAACCGCACCCCAACATCTGGTCGAGGTCTGCAACAATACACCCAGACTGATTCTCAATGGCCTGGAAAAATTAAAGGGGCGCAGCGCCGGTCTTTCCAGAGACGCCGTTGACGAAATAATCCGCCCGATGATGAACGCATACAGCCTGGTAAAAAAGACAAAACCGCACTAACCCCAGGAAAAGGGAGGTAACTATGACACAACAAGGCAGTACCACAGAAAGCAGCGGGCAAGGCCCCTGCCAGCCTCAATCACAGCGCGGATGTCCGTATCTTACTGCTGTGACCAACAACGACGCCGCCACCGCAGGTCCCATAATCGGGACCTGCGGGATAATACCCGCTAGCCAACCGCCAGCAGCTTCGCGGCACAACTGGCTCAAGATGAGAGCCGCCGCCGCGAAGATGGGCTATTCCTACTTCTGGCTCGCCCATAATTGGAAGCAGCTCGGGCTGCATCCTACCAACTTCGGGCATAACCGGATGTTCCACGAGCAGGAAATCGACGAATACATGCTCAAATCCCGCGTCAGCTATCGAGGGAGGCCGCGCAACTAACCGATACAACAAACGATTGCGGTTTTTACTATGAACATTAAACGGGTCGGCAAGGATTCGGTGGATATCGAGTACCGCCATAATGGGTACCACATCCATCGTATAATCGGGCTCTCTGAACTTACAGAGTTCCTGACCGGCTCTGCTTTGCAAGAATCCAACCTCGGGCCGAAAGGCATTATAACGCTGGACGCTTTTTGCGCGGAATGGTATCTGCCGAAAAGCGCCCGGCATCGGCTTAAAGAGCGCACCTACACCCGTGAAGTGGCATTGGTCCATGCCCTGCAAAATTATTTCAAGGAGGCCCGCCTGCACGATGTATCGCGGGATAACTGGGAAACCTATCAGAATCTTCGTCTTTCCGGAAAGCTCTCCGCGAGCGGTAAACCCTGCGCCGAGGGCACGGTCAAAAAAGAGTTCAAATGCCTGCGTATGATACTGTCATATGCCACGGCACTGGGCTTTCTCAAGACGAACGTCCTTGCCGGGGTAAAGCCCAATCTGTCTGATGGCAACCGCTCCGATATTTGGCTGACGAAAGACGAAATCACCCAATTCCTTGGGAATTTGCCGGACGGACTCAAACGCTTCAGGGACCTTTTCGAATTCCGCATCTGGACCGGAGCTAGGCCTGAAGAAGCGGCGCTGTTCGGCAAGAATAACGTCAACTGGGAAACCGGCGAAATATGGCTGCATACAATCAAAAAGCACAGAAAAGACACCAACCCAAATACACGCCGCTATTTCAAAATAAAGTCGCTCGGCCCCAGGTTTGAAGCGTTGCTTAAGAGCTTGGTCCCGCATCCGGTCAGCGGCCTCTACTTTTGCAACCCAAAAGACGGCAATCCCTATGTTGCCCGCTACGTGCTCAAGGTCTTCGATAGGGCCATATCCGCCACTGGCATAACAAAACGCCTGCCCGTAGTCCCGTATGACCTGAGAGGCACCTTTGCGATGCATCGCGCCATGGTTATAAAGAGCTTCCGTCAGTTACAGACCGAGATGGGTCACTCATCCCCAAAATCCATAGAGCACTATCTGGACGCGGCCAACCATACCATGCCGAAAGACTCAATCTTTTATGACGTCCGGGAGGCCGATTTCGCAGCAAACAGTATGCCGTAGTGAAAGACAAATTCGCTTGCCACATAATCTGCAATTTCCATCCCCCTGCCAGAATGTTCCGTTTATAACCTAGCCTGCAAACGTATCCGTATTGTGCAAAACCATCAGTCCCTTCGGGGGGCAGTGAACTCACTCTCTATGTCCGGACAGTGTTAGATGATTTGCAAAGCAATTGCAAGATATTCAAAACCAGACATTCGCTCATGCCGTGGTCTTAGCACTGTTCACGATTTGGTCTGCGCAGTAGCAGAATGATGCTGATTTATTGGTGGAATTTAAAAAAACCAGAGAGGAATGAATCAACCAGTTTTTTGACGACAGAGAACTGGTCGTCAGCCCAATATGCAGCGGGCGCCATTTGTGTTATCAGACGTTCCTGTTCGTCATTGCTCTGAAGCAGCGTTTGTAAAGCGGTCATTGTTCCGACAGATGAGATGGCCGCTATGTCCCGCCCAAGCAGGGAACACCCGACCAGTTCCAGATCTGCACCGGATGATTTGAATAAATCCGCATCTGCATACAGCCGCTCATCGCTCTGGGTATGCTCGTAATCGTGGAGCATGGTGATTATGTCCCTAGCGTCTTTCTTTTCCCTGCGTTCGTGCCACGCAAATAGCTTTGAAATCATCAGTCCGGGCAACGAAGCCGCACGCATAGACAGAGTGTCTGACAAACCTATTTCCTGCGCGGCAGCGTTTATATCTTGAAAACCAGTTACATTCATCACTTGGTCATTATCGGGAGGCCAAGCAATTTTCCCGGACGGATTTTCAATCCTGCCAAAGGGAACCAAATCGACAGGGACTTGCTCCTTATACGTCAGCCGATGGATTGTCCGTGTAGGCGTGAAATTCCCGGTAGCGATAAGCTTGTTTTTCAGTTCCTCAAATTGCGCCCAGCTATTCACGGCAACAGAAAAATCCGTATCCAGTGTCGGGCGACGGGTCGGCAACCCATGAACATTATGGAGCCAAATATCTATGGCTTTTGCGCCCAGCATAAAATAAGCGATACCGAGAGAATCGGCTGCACTTTTTACATGACCGAGGACCTCAATGGTATTGGGCTCAACCGGCTTGTCGGTTTTAATCGTAATCATGTGCAAGGTGTTGCTCGTAAATTAGTTTTGCCACTTCGTGATTACGCGGGTCCTGTGTAGCCATTAAATCAGCATATGCCAGCAACGGCGGGACAATATTGTCCCTGTCTGTTGGCGCTCCGAAATTCCAGAATTTTTGAAGTATCTCCACCGTGCCGTTCTTGTCTGCGCACAAGCGCTGATCGATGATAAACTTGGCAATGTTTTCTTCCGGCACATATACCGTTACTAAACCCGGTTTGCGGTAATTAGTTAGAATGTCGGCAGCAATTTCGCCACCCCACAATGCATGATATTTGGGCATGTAAAGTTCAGTCTTTTTCCACCAATCATCTGTTTGACCAGCGAAACGCCGCATTATGTGCGCGTTATAAACATTGCCTGTTATTGTTCGGTCTACATAATTCGCATCAAAAAGCTTGCAACGCAGTTGAAGAGGATAATTAATCGTCCACTCTTCAACAAGGCGTTTAGTATTGACCAGGCGACGGTCCGGTCCAAGCAGATGCCCCCGTTTTTGCAATGCAGTAATAACCTGTTTTACGGTTCCAAGTGCCACGCCAGCATCTCTTGCAATAGTGCGGTAAGGCTCTGCTGCCAGTTTTGGGTTGCATAAAAGCACAAACAAAACCCGCATCCCGGCTGTAGTGGCTGCACGGTCTGTTTGATCGCGCATTGTAAGCATATTGCGTTTTTGTCCTGTCACGAATATGTGCAAACCTTCCGCTTTCAGATACGCATTACCTGCGGTATCTATAAACTGTATGCCCTGCTCCCGGCAATATTCAGCCAGCTCTGCGGTTATATGGGGAGCTACGAGCAAACAAGGCACATTCAGATAGTCAAATTCCCGCTTAACTGCATCTATCATTATACGACGGTCAACAGTTTTTATCGCTACGACATAGCGCAATTCTGTCTTCCCGTTATGAATAGTTACAGCAGCATCCGGGGTATTATGAAGTCTAGCCATTACGGTGCCATGCAAGCCGATATCCTCAAGCGCAGTTAATGCCGCATTGAGAATTATTTGCTCATCAGGTTTTAGAGGATGCTCATCCGCCATATTGTCGTCCCTTGTTCACCATAGTGATAGTGTACACGGAACGTGAACTTGTGTCAATAGTGAACAAGGCCGTCATGACTGACACCGACCGGGGGCCCTGTGCCGAACAGAGAATCCAACACCATTCCCTGGGCTTTTTTAGACTAACTTTTAGAGTAAATTACGAGATAGAAACATTGTGCGGTTTTCTGGGCGTTTTTGACCAAAAATGGGCAAAATAGGACAAATACGGACAATACTGACTTTTCAACAAAAAACCAGTCCCTCGACGAGGAACTGGCTTATTCTCTTGAAATCCGAGTGTTCTTAAACCGGTTAAAAACCGGGTCTCTGCCTTGAGAGGGCAGCGTCCTAGGCCGCTAGACGAACGGGCCAGGTAAAAAGAGGCCACCAATAGAATTATAGCAAATTCCGCGCCAAAACCAGCCGGGGAAAAATTAATTCATCCGAATTTTTGGGGAATTTCCTGTGCGCTTTTGAGTATTTTTACCTTTAATTTCCAGAGATAAAGTTAAACTTTACGGAAACAGGGGAAAATTCACTTCACCCCGGTCGCTTTGCGACCAGGCTACATAGCAAAATGTTCTGATGTCATTTTCTGTCGCAATATAGCGGCCATTTCGGAAAAATACTTATACAATACTGGCAGGACCGTTATCTCGTGCTGCCCCTAAAAAACCCCGCTGACTTGCGGGGGATTTTCCGGCAGGAATCGCGATTTAGCCTTGCCGCCGCACAAGCCATACGACGCAGAGCTTTCGTATATGCCCCGGCGATTCTTGCCGACCCCCACAATTACTACACCAGGGTTTCGTACGGGGGCGCAAAATACAATATATTTTTCAGCGGGATATTTTTTCTGCGGCGGATTTGCCGTCAAGGATCGCTTCTTCGATAAAAGAATATTTCCAGCCGCCGTAACGCCCGGTGCTGGTGATATTGCGCGCGGCAAGCGTGCGCATTATCGTTTCCAGCGCACGTTTGCGCTCGCCGTCGTAAATCACATAGGCGCAGGGCATCGGGATATGCTGTTTTGAAACAAGTTCCCCTTTTACCAGACCGCAGCGGCGCAGGGCTGCGACAACGCTTCTTTGATGCACGGAAATGTTTTTTATCCCGCCGCCCTGAGTAGCGGTTTCGACATAAAAAGACGTAGTGCCGCGCGGCGCAACCGCCGCCGAAAAATTGCTGGCTATCCCCGCTCGGTAGAATTTAAATTTTTTCTCCGGGAAATAGGCCCAGTGCAGATCCTTGCGCGAAGATTTTTCAAAACCAAGATTTAAAACATCCACATGGGTGCAGCGCAATTTCTTTGCCGCCGCACGCAATGTAACTGGCGCATCCTCAATGATCGCGCAAAAATCTTTCAGCGGCATCGTGTTTACGAGATGTTTAAATTTCACCTCGCCCAAACCCCTGATCATCGCGGTTTGGTTGTGCAAATTAATTTTCATAACTTCGGATTTTTTATGCACCGGGCCGGTAAGCTTTTTTGCCAGCGCATCGCAAAGCGCCTGTATGCCGCCGGTCTTTGGATAATAAAAAACCGCGTTATAGCCGAAAGTGGCGGGCTGCGGCGCGTATGCACCGCGGATCACGTCCTCCGGTTTCGGACGCGGGACAAACGGCGCACACCAGTCCGCGCGCAGTTCGTCCAGCGGCGTCTGCCAGAGTTTCAAATTGTACGGAAACATGAAATGTTTGCAAATACCTTTCCCGAAAACGGACAGCGCCCATTCGCCGAATGGCGCGTCGAAAGGCTGGGTTTTCTTTTGTTTCCACGCTTCAAGATATCCGTTCACGCATTCGCTTACAACGGCAAAAGGCAGGCCGTAAAGCGCCGCCTGGAACGGATAATTGGTATAAACGCCGTGCGAATATATCCACGCTTTGCGACGAAGCGTTGCGATATTTTGCCCGAGCAGGTCGAAAACTAATTTTTTACCGTAATCGCTGTGCAGATGCAAAAGATGGCCGGAACAGTCGTAAGTGAAACCATCCCGTTTAAACGAGGCGCAAAGCCCGCCGGTATAAGAATTTTTTTCGGCGATTAAATATTTTTTACCAGCGCGCTCAAGATGCCATGCGCAGGAAAGTCCGCAAGGCCCGGCCCCGATTATAAGAGTGTCGACGGGAATCGGCATATTATTGCATCTTTATACGCGCGATACGACGGCTCATCGCAAAAAAAGCGGCGATATCCAGCGCATAAACGCAAAGCGACATCCATGTGGGCAGCCGCGTTATGGAGAATGCGCACAGCATCAGCCCGAAGGAAACCACAGCACTGTAAACCACAATCTGCTGTCGTGTAAATCCGATTTTTTCGAGCCGCAGCGCATAATGGTCCTTGCTGCCCATAAAGGGCGACTGGCCCCGGCTCAGGCGCATATAGGAAACGAACAGCGTGTCGTAAATCGGCACCGCCAGAATGAGCAACGGCGCATACACGCCCAGCGGATTATATCTGGAATAATGCGTGCCCATCGAGATGGCGGCCAGCACATAGCCTATGAACAGCGCGCCGCAGTCGCCCAGAAAAACCTTGCGCCTGTCGCTCATGTTGTACGGCAGAAACCCTATAGTGCCGCCCAGCAATGCGGCGGCGGCGAAATTGACATAAATCTCCTCGGAAGGCAGCGCTATAAGAAGAAATCCCAGCGCCGCAACCGCCCCCTGACTGGACGAAAATCCGTCCATAATGTCTATTATATTGAACGCGTTGGAAACGCCTACCACCCATAAAACGCTAAGTATTACCGCCAAATAATCCGGCTGTATGAAATGAATGCGCATGTCATAATGCACCAGCACGAGCGCTGCGAGTATCTGGAAAATAAACTTTGTTTTTACGCCGAGGCCATGCGGCTTTTTTATATCGTCTATAAGTCCCATCACCAGCATTATCAGAGCCCCGGCGAAAAATCCGCGCAGGCTGCGCAGCGTTCCGGTCGGGAATGCGGTCAGCAGGCGCACTGCCAGCAACGAAACGAAAAACCCCGCAGCTATCGCCACGCCGCCGAAAAGCGGCGTGGCCGTCTTGTGCGTTTTTATCGCCGTGGAGGGCTCGTCTATGCTGCCGGTGCGCAATGCCAGCCAACGCACCAGCGGCGTCAGCGCGGCCGCAAGCAGGAAAGAGACCGCGCAGGTTATGAAATAGAGAAATCCATTGTATATCATCGCAGTTTGTAAAGCGTACACAAGTCGCCCTTGTAAGCGGGCTGTAGCACGGAAATCATACCGCTCCAGTTCTTGTAGCCGGGACCGGAGAAATTAAGCGTGCCGTAAAAACGCAGCCGCTGCTCCTCCTTGGGAGTGTATATAAGCCAGTCGTAATCATGCGCAAGTTTTTGGCGCAGGTCTTCGGGCGAAACCGCGCCGTCGGCCGCGTTTACAAAACCGTTTACATGCACGAGACTTGTGGCGGTCACGTTTCCCGAAACATAATACGAGCGCTGCTCGCCGGCCAGCAGCACGCGCGCGCCGGGCGCGGCCGCCGCGTTATATGCCGCCGCGCATGGATAATAGGGCAGCAGGCCCTGCAAATGAACCGCGCGGCTTTTTGCGCCCAGCACATAATCCCAGCAACGCTGCACCGAATTGGCGTAAGCCCAGGTATAGAGCCGTCCGCATGTGAAAAAAGCGAGCCCGATCCAGACCGCCGCGCGAGCGAATGGGGTACAATAATCCTCCAGCGCGTAAATTCCTTCCGCAGCCAGCAGCGAAGCGGCGGGCACAACGGGCAGGAAAAAACGCAGCACGCGCGCCGTCATGAACCAAATGAAAAAGTGAAAAACAACATAAGCCCATATCCAGCGCAGTTCCGGCCTTTTGCGCGCGGCAAGCCACATAAGCGGCACAGCGGCGAAAAGCAAATCCCAGCCGAAAATGCCCAGCACGTCCATCCCGCCGCCGAAACGGTCAGGCCGTGCGAAAAGCGTGAACGGGAAATGGAATAGCGTGCGGAAAAACCAGCCGCCATAGCCATATTCCGTCAGCATAAAAAAATATACCTTCGCCTGCGCCACAGCATTGTTAGAAGCGCTGCCGCCGGTCCCGTTGAAAAGATGGTACAGGAACGGATATACCGGATTACCAATCTCGTAAATATTTTTGACAAGCCACGGCACAAACGGCAACGCCGCAAGCGCGACAAACGCGCCCATTTCCACAACCAGTTTTCTGCGTATGCTAAAACGCTGCACGCTGTAGCAGTGGTATATACCGACAAAGAACAGCCCGGCGGCGGTGATTCCGGCGTAATATTTTACGCCCAGCGCAAACCCGCAGAAAAGCCCGGACAGCGCTATCCACACAAGACGCGCGCGCCCCTCCGCAGACACTCGCCATTCAAGCAGCGACACCAGCGCCCCGGTGACAAACATGCAGACCAGCGTCTCGACATAACTTGCAGCGCAGAGCAGCAGCATCGACGTATGTGACGCGGCGATAAATGCCGCCAGCCCGCCGCGCCCGAAACGCCGCGCATAGGCGTAAATCCACCATACCGCAAGCAGCGCCGCAAGCCACGAAATCATCTGCGCGGCCAGATCGGAACCGAGCAGCAGCGCCGACGTGAAAAGCATCTCGCCGTTCTGCGGGAAATGGCTGTAGATATTTTCAGGCAGCGCCACCAGCGCGTGCTGCGCCACATACGCCTGCGGCATAGCCAGATGATAGACAAGACTGTCGTACTGCTGCGGCGGGGCGAAACATAAAATAAAAGTTGCGGCAAGCAGGAACGCGGTTAACCCGTCCCAGCCGCAAAAATCGAAATCGAAATTCTTACATGTGAGCGACGCAAAATTATCCCGCCCCAGCCACAACATGACGCCCAGCATGACCGCCTGCGCGGCGGGATACAAAATTCCAAGCGCGCCCAGCAGCATTGTGAAAATAGCTTCCATGCCAAGCCCGAGCGTCAGCGCGGAGGGTATAAATAAAGCGGCCTTCCTGTCACGTTCAAAACCAGCCTTGCCCAGCGCCCATGCGCCAGCGGAAAACGCGGACGCAGCCATGAATAAAAAAACCAGCACGGACCACAAGTGAAAAAACACGCCGGGACCGGATACGGTGCGCAGTCCGTAAACGGCGGCTCCGGCCCAAAGGGCCAGCGCGCAGGCGGCGATTATTTTCATTTGGTCTCCAGCAGAGGATACTTGCAGATACGGTTTTTGTGCAGCAGGTAGCGTCCCAGCAGATAAAGCGAACTGAGGCCGTACTGCGTGCTGCGCCGGAAATTTATGGAAGAGGCTTCCTCAAAATATTTAGCGGCTATCGGCACGTCGCCCAAACGGAAACCGGCGTTTGCGCACTGCACCAGAAACTCGGTATCGAAAACAAAATCGTCGGAATTGGATTGCCAGTTTATCGTTTCCAGCACCTTGCGCGAATAGGCGCGCATGCCGCTGTGCCATTCGCCGAGATTCTGTCCGGTCACCAGATTTTCCAGCAACGTCAGCCCGCGGTTGGCGATATACTTGTACGGCGGCATGCCGCCTGATAGCGCTTCCCTGCGCGTGCGGATGCGGTTGGCCAGCATCACGTCGCAGATGTCCTCTTTTATAAGGCCGGTCATGAACGGCACCAGGCGGGGATCGTACTGATAATCGGGATGCACCATGACTACGATATCCGCGCCTATTTTAAGCGCCTCGCGATAGCAGGTTTTCTGGTTGCCGCCGTAGCCGGTGTTACGCTCGTGGCGGATTGCGCGCAGCCCCATTTTGCATGCCAGCCCGAAAGTGTCGTCAGTTGAACAATCATCGACTAATATTATGTCGTCCACGCTGCCAGAAGGAAGCGCGCGAACTGTTTTCTCAAGCGTCTTTGCCGCATTATATGCGGGGAGAACCGCGACTGTTTTCATAGTTTTTCCCCTTCGTCCGGATTTTTTGGCGCGGCGATTTGCGGCAAAACAGGCGGGGGCGGCGCAGGTCTTGCCGGACGTTTGGGCGGAGCGGGCCGTGGCATTGGAGGAGGCGGCGGAGCCGCCGGCATGGGCGGAGTTGGCGGAGCGGACGGTTCCGGCGTTTCGGCCTGCGGCGCATCGGGCGGAGGAGCGGGCGGGGCGTCTTGCTGCTGCGTTTTTTGCTGCGCGTCCGTTTTCCTTCGCGGACGACGCGGCTTGGATTCGGATGCTATACCGGAAAGCTGCGCCCGCACAAGCGACAGCGCGTTTGCGCAGCGCATCATGACAAAACCGGTCTCGTCGTAAAGCTTGTCGCACAAAAGCCCGGCTTTAAGCGGGCGCGGCGCAGGCTGGTGCAACTGCGCGGTAGACAGGGCGTCGACGATACCCGCGTCCAGGCCGAGCCTTTCGCAAACCATTTTCGCGAAATCCGACTGAGACATCAACTCCGGTCCCGCGACATTGAAGAGGCCCGTCTCCCCGCGCAATATCAGCAGCAGCAGCGCGGTGGCAAGATCCGGCACGTACGTGGGCGTAAAAAACTGGTCCGAGGGCACAATAATGCGCTCCCGGTTTTTGGATTTTATCAGGAGCTGGGCGACAATGTTTTGGGCATCGGTTGCGCAACCGTAAAGCCCGCTTGTGCGCACCACAAGTCCGCCGGCCTTTACTTTGGAGCAGACCTCCTCGGCGGCGAGCTTCGCCCTGCCGTACTCGCTCTGCGGGGAGGCCAGCGCGTCCTCGGAGTAGGGGCCGCAGGCTCCGTCGAAAACGCCGTCGCAGGACACATACGCCATCCTGCTGCAAAAGGAATTGCAGAGTTTCGCCACGGCTTCGGCCCCGCCGACGTTTATCAGGCGGGAGTCGTCCGGATGCTCCTCGCAAAAATCGGGATCGGTGATGCCGGCGCAAAACACGGTCATGTCCGGCCTGACCGCGGAGAAAATCTCCTTTACGGAGTTCCTGTCGGTCAGATCGGCCTCCAGCAGCCCCTCGCACCAGCGGCGGTGCGCGGTGCCGGTCACGTTGACGGAATGCTTGAGGCATTCATGCATCAGCGCGCCGCCCAGTTGTCCGGAAGCGCCTATAATTAGTATCTTCATAAAATTCCCCTTCGCGTTCCCAAAATTTTAGCAAATTGACACGGCGCGCGACACGGCAAAAAAATACGGAGCCGGTCTTTTTAGGACCGGCTCCGTGCCTGAAACGAATGCGCCCGGTAGGACTTGAACCTACGACCCAGCGATTATGAGTCGCTTGCTCTAACCAACTGAGCTACGGGCGCGGAAAGCTTTTATCCTGCGCAGGAACCGCCTCTCCCTGCCGGAGCCGCCTGTTTTCCAAAAGGCGAAATCTCCCTCAGTCTCTTTATTATAGCAGGAATTTTGCCCAAAACAAAGTCCACTTCGTCCGCGGTGTTGTAGGTGCTGAGCGAAAAACGCACCGACCCGTGCGCGAAAGTGAACGGCACGCCCATCGCGCGCAGCACGTGCGACGGCTCCAGCGAGCCGGATGTGCACGCCGAGCCGGAAGACGCGGCTATGCCGTGCTCGTCGAGCATGAGCAGTATGGACTCGCCCTCGATGAACTCGAAACTGATATTGGCGGTATTGGGCAGGCGCGGCGACTTGCCGCCGTTTATGCGCACATGGCTTATGGCCGCAAGCACCTTGCTTTCCAGCCTGTCGCGCAACTCGCGCACGCGGGAATTCTCCTCTCCCATGCGTTTCGCCGCCAACTCGCATGCCTTGCCGAGGCCGACGATGTACGGCGCGTTTTCGGTTCCTGCGCGGCGACCTTTTTCCTGATGCCCGCCCATCATAAACGGCACGAAACGCGTGCCGTTGCGCAGGTACAGAACGCCCACGCCTTTGGGAGCATGCAGCTTGTGGCCGGAAAGCGAGAGCATGTCTATCGCGGAATTTTTGAGGTTTATCGGCAGCTTGCCCACAGACTGCACCGCGTCGGTATGGAACACCGCGCCTTTTGCCTTGGCGACGCGCGCGGCTTCTTCCACGGGGAAAACCACGCCCGTCTCATTATTTGCGTGCATGATGGAGACTATGGCGGTGTTTTCGCTGACGGCGGAGCGAAGCTCCTCAAGGTCTATCATCCCGTCGCCGTCCACGCCGAGATAAGTAACGGCGTAGCCCTGCGACTGGAGGTAGCGGCAGGTGTTTAGCACAGCAGGATGTTCCACGCGCGTGGTGACTATATGGCGGCGCTCGGGATAGGAGCGTATGGCTGAAAACAACGCGGTGTTGTCGCTTTCCGTACCGCAGCTAGTGAAAATTATCTCGCCCGGGTCGGCCGCGCCCAGGAGCGCGGCCACGCTTTCGCGCGCGGCGTTTATGTGGTGCTGCACCTTGCCGCCGAACTCGTACATGCTGGAGGCGTTGCCGTACATCTCAGTAAAAAACGGCAGCATAGCCTCCGTCACTTCCGGCGCCACCGCGCTGGTGGCGTTATTGTCGAAATAAATGGTCTTCATACGTTCGCGCTATTGCGCGTTCTCCACGGTTATCGCCGGGTCCAGCAGCTCTTTCAGTTTCTTTTCGACGAAAGATTTTATCGTCACGCCCGAACTTGGGCAGGAGCGGCACATCCCGGCCAGGCGTACCTGCACCCTGCTGCCCTGCACATCCACCAGCTCTATCGAGCCGCCGTCGGCCAGCAGCGCAGGAGCTATCTCGCGGCGCAGAACATCCTCCACAGCGTGTATCTTCTGCACGGTGTTCATTTTCGCAAACGGCATCGCGGCGGGCTGGCCTGACGTTTCCTTCTCGCCCAGCACGGCGCTTATCAGCTTTTGTATCTCAGGCTTGCATTTGCCGCAAGCGCCGCCGGCCTTGGTGAAATTAGTCACTTCCTCCACGGTATGCAGATGATTGTCGAGGATGGTCTTGCGGATTTTTTCCTCGGTCACGCCGAAGCACTTGCAGACCACATGGCCTTCCTCGGTCTCGTGCGTGACGGGCGCGCCGCCCTGCGCGTAGCTTTTTATCGCGGCGTCCAGCGCCTCCATACCCATCACGGAGCAGTGCATCTTCTCCTCCGGCAGGCCGCCCAGCACCTGGGCGATGTTCTGGTTGGTGACCTTTGCGGCCTCCTCCAGCGTCATTCCTTTTATAAGCTCGGTCAGCGCCGAGGAGGAGGCTATCGCGCTGGCGCAGCCGAAGGTCTGGAATTTGGCGTCCGTTATCCTGCCCGTCTTTTGGTCCACTTTAAGGTAAAGTTTGAGCGCGTCGCCGCAGACTATATTGCCCACTTCGCCGACGGCGCTGGGGTCGTCTATGCTGCCCACGTTACGCGGGTTTTTGAAATGATCTTTTACTTTATCTGTATAATCCCACATGATATCCTCCGCACTCATCAGGGGCGCGCATGCGCCCGATAATTTAACATTACAAAATAATCTCATAGACGGGAATAACTGATAAATAAGTAACCACCGGGCAAAAAAGTAACCGTGCCGCGCCCCGCAACGCCAAAAGAAGTAAAATTGAATTATATATGACACCCGTAAAAAAACGCTGGACCATAATCGCCTTACTGGCGGCACTTGCCTGCGGAGGCTATTTCGCCGCCGTCAAGCTGACCCCAAAATATCTCGGCCCCGACAGGATATCCGAAATAATCACGCAATCCTTTAAAGACAAGCTCAACCGCCGAGTCAGCTTCACCGGCGTTTCATACGCCCACAATCAACTGGTCGTAGACAATTTGGAAGTGAAGGACCGCGCCGATTTCGGCGGCGGGGATTTTTTCAAGGCGCGCAAGCTGGTCTGCGAGATAGCGTATACCGACCTGCGCGGCAGAAAGCTGGCGATACGCGAACTGCGTCTTGAGCAGCCGGAAATATATCTTCGCAGGAAAACTAGCGGCGGCTGGAATTTTGCCGACCTGCCGGAGACATTCTCTAAACCCACCAAACTGCCCCTGGAGTGGAGTATAGGCTCATACTCGGTCATGGGCGGAAAGATCCAGATAGAGGATGAGGCGGGGCAGGATTTCCTGTCGCTTTCCACCTGCACAGCATCCTTTGCAATGTCCACGCTGCCCAAGCCTGAGATGAACGTAGGCATACGCGGCTCGTTGGGCGGATTTTACAAGGGCGACAGCGTGGCCAGCGACATGCGCCTCGACACCGATGTGGCTATGGAAAACGGCAAGCCGGACGACATATCCGCAACCTTCGCGCTTAAATCGCTGGTGTGGCAAAACATCATACTAGGCGCGCTGGACGGCAAGGTCTCGGTCAAAAACGCCACGGCAAAACCCGCGGACCGCTCTTTTGACGTATCACTTTCCCTTAAGGATTTCATGCTGGACAAAATCAAGGAGCGCGCGGCGGCCGGCGGCTGGGAGAAAGGGCTGGTGGACGGAGTCGGCATGTACGCGAAAGTGCGCGGCGTGGCGGTGCCGGACATGGCGTCGTTTTATTTCGACGAAGGCTCGTTCGCTATCAGCCAGTCCTCCATGACATGGACGCTGGACTCTTTCACACTGCACGGCAAGAACGCCAATCTGGACATAAAGTCCAAGCTGGACGCGGCGCAGTCGGTAACCGATTCTTCCTTTAGCATAAATATCGGCGACGTAAAGTTCGATTTCGCAGCGCAGGGACCGATGTCCGGGCCGCAGTACAAACCCCAGATGTCGTCCACCGTGCAGGACGGGTTGAACCGGCTATTTTCCCTCATTGAAAAAAGCCTCGCCAATTATTATTCTTAGGTAACTGTTTTTATCCGGAGACTAAACGGCAATGAAAAAAATCCTTGTGATAGGCGCTGGCCCCGGCGGTTATCCCGCCGCGCTGCGCGCGCGCGAACTGGGCGCGGAAGTGGTGCTGGCCGAAAAATCCCTCGTCGGAGGCGTCTGCCTCAACTGGGGCTGCATTCCCTCAAAATCGTTCCTGGACGCGGCGCACCGCTTCCATACTGCGTCCACTCTCGGCGCGCTGCTTGACGAAAGCGCGGCAGGATTGCCAGCGCAGTTGCTGGCCGCGGCATCGTGGGAAAAGATACAGGCGCGCCGCAAAGGCGTGCTGGACAAATTGCGCGCAGGCGTGCGCCGCCAGCTTGAATCAAAAGGAATAAAGATAATAGAAGGCGCAGCCTCCTTCGTCTCGGATCATGAGGCCGAAATACGCACCGCGTCCGGTCCGCTGCGCGAGAATTTCGACGCGGCGATAGTCGCCGCAGGCACCGAAGCCTTCTTCCCCAAACCTTTCGATTCCTATAAAGACTCGCTTCTGGATAACGTCAGCGTCTTCTCGCTGGAGAAAAAGCCCAAATCCGTAGTGCTTGTCGGCGGCGGAGTGATAGGGCTTGAGTTCGCGTGTTTCTTCAACGCGCTCGGCGTGGAAGTGACGATAATAGAAATGCTCAAAACGCTGCTGCCGGGCGAGGATGAAAACGTCTCCCGCGCGCTGGCGACCTCTTTTGAAAAACGCGGCATACGCCTGCTGCTGGGCAAAACAGCCGACGGCATAAAGATTGAAAACGGCATGAAGACTCTCCTGCTTGCCGGAGGCGAGGAAGTGTCCGCCGAGCAGGTGATGGTGGCGGTGGGCCGCGTGGCGAACCTTTCCGCGCTGGGCCTTGAAAACATCGGCGTACCATGGGACCGCAAGGGTGTTAAAGTGGACGCCAGCCTGCGCGTAAACGGCAAGGAAAATATTTACGCGGTGGGCGACGTGAACGGGCTGATGATGCTTGCGCACGCAGCCACCGCGCAGGGCGAAATAGCCGCCGAAAATATAATGGGAAAGGCGGAGTCGTACGACAATACGCTGATACCGCGCTGCGTCTACGCATGGCCGGAAGCGGCGTCCATAGGACTTTCAAAAGCGCAGGCGGAAAAAGCGGGCACGACGGTAAAGCAGCAGCGGGCGTTTTTCATGGCCAGCGGTCGCGCGCTTACGCAGAACGAGACCGAAGGTTTCGTGCAGCTTGTAAGCGACGCGCAAAACGGCAAACTGCTGGGCGGCCAGATAGTCGGCGCGGGCGCCAGCGAGATGATACACATATTGGGAATCGCGATAAGCGCGGGCATGACCGCCGCGCAGCTACGCAAATTCGTTTTCGGGCATCCAACGATGTCGGAAATCATTCACGAGGCGCTGCTCAGGTAGGGCAAGCGCAGCAAAACCGGAGAGACAAATGAGCGACACTAACACCGTAATGGACCCGCCCGAGCAAAAACCACAAACCGAAGCTCAGACGGAAAAGAAAAAACTTACGCCGGAAGAAATAGAACTTAACTGGTACCGCAACGTCTATCAGGGCGACAGCATGCCGCAGCTGACCTGGCGCGCGATAATCATGGGCGCCTGCCTTGGCATGTTCATGTCGCTTTCCAACCTCTATGTGGGACTTAAAACGGGCTGGAGCCTCGGCGTAGCCATAACCGCCTGCATAATGTCGTTTGCGATACAGAAAGTGCTGGTGCATCTTTTCCCAGGGATATTCCAGACCGAAATGTCGATACTGGAAAACAACTGCATGCAGTCCACAGCGTCTTCGGCGGGATCCTCCACCGGCGGCACCATGGTGTCGGCCATATCGGCTTACCTTATAATAACCGGCCATCACATGCACTGGGTTGTGCTGACCCTTTGGACAATATTCCTTGCGTCGCTGGGCGTCTTCATGGCGATACCGATGAAGCGCCAGATGATAAACATCGAGCAGCTCCCGTTCCCCAGCGGCATAGCGGCGGCCACCACATTGCGCAGCCTGCACGCCAAGGGTCGCGATGCGATACTGAAAGCGCGCGCTCTTTTCTGCGGCGGAGTATTCGGCGCGGGACTGGCGTGGATGCGCGACGCGGGCAACCTCGCCGTCATACACATCAAATCTGAGCTGGACCTGCCGTTCATGCTGTCAGGTTTTCCGCTGGCGAAATGGAGCGTGTATTTCGATATGAGCGCCATCATGGTGGCGGCTGGCGCGATAATGGGATTTAGAATAACGTGGTCGATGCTGCTCGGCGCATGCATCAACTATCTGTTCCTTGCGCCCAAGGCGCTTGCCGCAGGCGCTATAGACCCTGCGCATATGGGTTTTAGCGCCATCATGCGCTGGAGCGTGTGGGGCGGCGCGTCGATGATGGTTACGTCCTCGCTGTTTGCATTCGCAATGCAGTGGAAAACCGTAGTGCGCGCCTTCAGCGGACTGACGGCGATATTCACCGGCAAAAAAGTAGACGAGAACGATCCGCTAGCGCGCATCGAAGTGCCCGGCAGCTGGTTCATGACCGGCGTGCTGGTTTCGGGCCTCGGCTGCGCGACGGTGCTTTATTTCGCATTCGGCACGTCGATAATAATGGGCGTGGTATCCGTGGCGCTTACCTTCATGCTTGCGATAGTGGCCTGCCGCGCCACCGGCGAATCAGACATAACGCCGATCGGCGCTATGGGAAAAATAACGCAGCTTGCCTACGGCATACTGGTGCCCACCAACATGGTAACAAACCTGATGACCGCCAGCGTCACCGCGGGAGCGGCCGGTTCCTCGGCTGACCTGCTGACCGACCTCAAGAGCGGCTACCTGCTTGGCGCAAATCCCAGAAAACAATTCCTGGCGCAGTTCGCCGGCATCTTCGCCGGAACGCTGATAGTGGTGCCAGCTTTCTATATACTGGTGCCGGACGCTTCGGTGCTGGGCACCGACAAGTGGCCTGCTCCCGCCGCCGAAGTGTGGGCTGCCGTGGCAAGGCTGCTTTCCAACGGCGTATCGTCGCTGCATCCGATGGCCCGCATGGCGCTGCTTGTCGGCGGCATAGTCGGCCTTATCCTGCCCGCGATAGATATGTGCCTGCCGGAAAAAGCGCGCAAGTTCTTCCCGTCGGCGATGGGACTTGGACTGTCGATGGTCATACCGTTCTACAACAGCCTTTCGATGTTCCTCGGCGCCGTACTCGCGATATTCATCACGAAAATGAACAAGAAAGTGGGCGACGATTATATCATCCCAGTGAGCGCGGGAATAATCGCCGGCGAGTCCATACTGGGTATAGTGATAGCGCTGCTTGCTGCGCAGGGAATAATCCACTAGCCTGTTTTAGCGCAAACAAAAACCCCCGGCGAACGCCGGGGGTTTTTGTTTTTGTCTTTGCGAAATACGTTTTATTCCAGCACTGTAAAGCGTACAGGGGAAGATTGTACGGTTTTGCCGTTTGAATCATAGGTGAAGCGCACCCGGTGGATTCCGGGCGCAAGCCGCCACCATACGCCGCCCGCGGCGGCGGGAACGGCGGTAGCGTCCACCCTCCACTGCGCGGTAACCCCGGAGGGCAAATCGCGCGCACTCAAAAGCAGGGCCTGCGATTCGGGCGGAGCAGTGGGATTAATTTTGAACACATCGCCCTCCACCGGGAACGCCACCGCCGGGCGAACCCTGCGCGCTACAGTCGCTTTAGCCGCGCCCGGAGCGTGCAGCGAACATATACGCCCGGGCAACCAGCGCGCGTCAAAAACTTCCATTTTGGTTTCCGGGCATTCGGGACCGGGCAATGCGCCGGATTCGGGACAGACCTCTATATGCTTTATACCCGCGGGCTCCGGGAAATCGCCGGAGGGCCGCAGCGAATACATATACGCCGCAGCGTCGGCCAGAATCGGCCCCGCACCGGTTATGCCGGAGACTTTCTTCATCGGCCGCGCGTCGAAATTACCCGCCCATACAGCTATGGTCCATTCCGGCGTATAACCTATCGCCCAATTGTCGTGATAGTCCTTGCTGGTGCCGGTTTTGGCGGCAAAAGGAAAAGGGAGATGGAACGGCGAATCCAGCGTGAAGGCGCGCGCGCGCGCGCCGTTATCGGAAAGCACGTCGGTCACAAGATATGCGCTGCGCGGATCCATGGCGCGGCGCGGCGCGCCCGGATGCGCGTCCAGCAGGAATTTAGGTTCGCGCCAGTAGCCGCCGCGCGACAGCGCTGAATAAGCGGCGGCAAGCTCCATGAGCGTCACCTCGCCGTCTCCAAGACTTATGCCGAGTCCGTATTTGTCCGAAGATGCGCGCAGCGCGGAAAAACCAAATTCCTTAAGCGTTCCCAACACGCGGTCCGGACCCAGCTTTTCGGTAAGACGCACGGCGGGGACATTGAAGGAACAGGCCAGCGCCTCGCGCAGCGAAACTGGGCCGTGAAAAGTTTCATCATAGTTTTTCGGCGCGAAACCGCCGGGGAAATACGCGGGGGAATCATCCAGCATATCGGTGGTCTTCCAGCCGCGCGAGAATGCCAGCCCGTATATGAAAGGTTTCAGCGCCGAGCCGGGCTGGCGCAGCGCGGTCACTCCGTCCACCTGTCCCGCGTGTTCCGAGTCTGAAAAATCGGCGGAACCGACCCAGGCCAGAATCTCTCCGCTGCGGTTGTCCATAGCGACAAGCGCGGCGTTTGTGACATTGTGTTTTCTGAGTTCCGCCACATGCGCGCGCAAAAGTTTTTGCAAAGACTGCTGTATCTGCGGGTCTATGGTGGTACGCACCGTGCAGGCCCCCGTCGGCGCATGGCGTAGCGCATACTGCGCAAAATGCGGCGCGGCGAACGGATGCGGCTCGTCCTTTATAACAGTGCGCTCGGCCAAGGCCCTTTTATAAATATCGTCGTTGATGTAGCCGAGATCCATCATGCGGCGCAGGATAAGGCGCTGACGGGTTATGGCGTTCTGCGGATATTTCTGCGGGTCGTATTTGGGCGGGGATTTGGGGATGCCGGAGAGCAGTGCGGCCTGCGCCGGAGACAGATCGCCGGCAGGGGTTCCGAAATACGCCTCGCTTGCCGCCTCGACTCCGGCAGTGCCCGCGCCGTAGGAAACCGTGTTAAAATAATCCTGCAAAATTTCGCGCTTGCTGCTTTTGCGCTCAAGGCGCAACGCGCCCAGCATCTCGCGCAGTTTGCCCCAGATATTCCTTGGGTGCGGATCCATAGCGCGCACAAGCTGCTGCGTCAGAGTAGACGCGCCGGATACCTTGCCGCCCGCCTTGGTGTCTTGCCACAGCGCGCGCGCCGCCGCGCGCAGGTCTATGCCCGGATGCTCAAAAAAACGTTTATCCTCGGCGGCCAGCGTCGACAGCACAAGCCACGGCGACACCGCATCCAGCGCCACGGGTTTTGAATAACCCTTTTCCGAGCGGAACACGCGCAGCGGCGCGCCGTAACGGTCCTGTATCTCCGTGGAACAGACGTCCTGCGCGGCATGTGCCGCGCAGGACGCGAGAATCACCGCGAAGGCTGCAATCAGCCTAGCGGATTTCAATGTTGCCAGACGCTGTGCGGCCGAAAACCTCCGGCTCATACATCTGCTCCACATAAGCCGCGGGCAGCGCGTACGCGCCCGGCGTAGTAGCCTGCACCAGATAGGAATACGTATATGTTCCGGCGGGCAGGTAATCGGCGAAAGCGCGGACCTCGTCGTCATAATACTCGTGGCGGGAGAAACCTTCCCACCAGTCGCCGGTGCGCGTCTTGTCCAGCGCGGCGGAGTCGTTGGCGCTTTCCACCGCGAAAGACGGATCCACAACCTCGAACCCGGCGGGCAATCGGTCGGTAAGCGCCACAAAGGTGCGGTCCTGATTGGTGCGCACGGTAAGCGTCACTATCGCGCGTTCCGGAGCATGCAGCATTTTTTCGTCCGAGGGTTTTAGCGGGGTTATGTTCTTTTCTATCTCGAACCCCTGCCAGTCCTTTTGCGCAAAACTCATCGGCGTATATTTAAGCGCCAGCGAGTAGTACAGCCTGCCTTCTCCGCTCTTTGAGAACATCAGTTTTGCGCTGTCGTCCGTGCCGTACAGCAGCTCCTTTAGCGCGGCGCGATAAACAACAGAAGGCGGGTTGCGCTTTACAAACTCGCCGGTCCAGAGCGCTTTCTGCGCGCCGCCCGAGCCGGAGCGCAGATAGGCGCTGAATGTGCCTGAGCCCTTTTCATATGTACGGTAGAAGTCTGTCAGCGCGCGCAGCACCATTGCGTTTTCATAAGTTGTGCGCCAGCGGCCTTTCGCCTTCTGCTCCGCAAGCAGCCAGGCGACAACCTTTTCATCGCCGGGGAATCCCTTGCCGGAGGAGAGCAGCGCATCCAGACATGCCGCCGTGGTCTTGGCCGCGCTTTCGTGCAGCCAGGTTGCACCGTCGGTTGCCGGATCCTCGAAATGCATGGTCTGCGGAGCGCGGGCAGCGGCGGACATCAGCTCGCCCGCAAGAGCGGATGCGGCTTCATCCGGATTTTTCAACACCACTTCAGCGTCTTGCTGCTGCTTTTTATGCTTTTTGAAATGTGCAAGCAGCGTAGACGATGCATCCTCGCCGCTCATGTACGGCGCGGCCTTAAGCAGCCAGGCGCGCCCTTCCAGCGGCATTTGAGCCCGCGCGTCGTAAAGTTTGCTGAACACGCCGGGCAGCGGATCGCCGTAAAGAGTCAGCGCATACACGGCGTAAGCGCGGGCGGCATATTCCTCGGAACGGCTGTACGGATATGCCCAGTTCTTGTTGTCGTCCCCGACCCAGTTGGCAAGCCAGTTGACGGCTTTATCAGTTGAAGAGGAGTCAACTTTGTATCCCTCGCGCTTTGCAATCGCCAGCGCTTCCAGCACATAGGCGGTAAGATACGGGTCCGGGGCATTGCGCTCCGGCCAGTAGGAATAACCGCCAGAGGAATGCTGGTAGCCGGGCGCGGCGTCGATGACTTTCTGCGCTATCGGACGCCAGTGGTTCATATCGCCAAGGCCGAACTCGCCGGCCAGTTCTCCTCCCGCGATGGCAGGCATCACGGAAGAAATTTTCTGTTCCAGACAACCGTACGGGTATTCCGCCAAAAAGCGCACGCTTTCGCGCAGCCGCGCCAGCGCCGACGGGGACATAGCGGCTTCCACCGCAGCGTCACCGGCTGAATTTTTAGGCATAGCAACGGATTCCAGCGCCGAAGTGGCAGTCACGCCGGAAGTGGCGTTTGTCTCCACCCGTTCCACTCCGCCTACGGGGAATTGCCATTGCAGTCCATCGGTCTCGTTCCCCGCCGCAGCGCGGAAGGCCAGTTTGGCCGTGCCAAAACGCGCGGCCTCCATGTCCCATGAAACCTCGGCGGATTTTCCCTGCTCAAGATAAACGCTGCGCTGCCAGTCGCGTCCAAGACGCAGCGCGTCGCCGGAAGGCTGCACGGTAATCGTCACGGTGGACGCCGAACCGGTGTAGTTGCTGACTATCACGCCGCCGCCGAACTTGTCGCCCAGCCGCGCAAAACGCGGCAGGCTGGCGCGCAGCAGCAGCGGTTTTTTTGTGGTGAACACAGAACTGGCGGAGCCGAACTGCCGCTCCGTATGCGCAACCGCCATCACGCGGAAGCGCGTTATATTGGAAGGCAGACTGAACTTCACGGTTGCCATGCCGTCCGGCCCGGTTTTGACCGACGGGTTCCAGTAAGCGGTAGGCACAAAGCGCGAGCGCAAATCCACGCCCGCAAGCGACAGCGCGCCTCCTCCGCCGCCACCGCCGCGGTTTTCGCCCTTCTCGCCGAAATTGCGTTCGCCTATAACGAAAAGCCGGGAGTCGGCGGTCCATATCTGTAGCGCGCGAGAGCCGTAGAACGGGGCGAACGGGTCCGGCGTGGAATACGCGGTCAGCGCCAGCACGCCCTCATCCACCACCGCCAGCGAAACCTCCGCCGGGACAGGCTTGCCGTCGGCGGCAAGCGTTTTGAGCGACACGCTTACTTCTCCGCCGGGGCGGTATTCCGTTTTATCCGTGGAGACCTTAACCGACATTTTGCGCCCGCCCGGATCCACCGGCAGTTCCACGTAGCCGAATTTGGACTGCGGCTTGCCGAGGTCCATTCCGTCGTCGTCGAATTTATTGTCCGCCGTGCGTCCCTGAATGAGCGCGACACCCACAAAAATATTCGGCACATGAGCGTCGGTTATCGGCACGGTGATGAAAGGCGCGTTGCCCTGCAGCCGTTCCAGCCGGTGCTCCATAACCCCTTCGCGCTCTATAGTTACCACGGCAAGGCTGCGCTCGTAGGGCGACTTTATCATTATGCGCGCGGTATCGCCGGGCTTATAGGAAGACTTGTCGGCCTTAAGCTCGATGATGTCGTTGTCGGAACGTTTCCACCACGCCTCGCCCGGACCCGCCACATAGAACCAGACGCGCGAAGCGGCGTTTCTGTTCTTCGCATCGCCGGCCGAGGCGGTGAGCCTGTAATTGCCCGGCTTGTCCGGTGAGAAGGTCCAATGGTACGGAGCCGTGGATGTTACAAAGGTGAATGTGGACACCGGGACATCGCGCTCTTCGCTGACCCATTCCAGACGTCCGGCCACGCCAGCGCGCTGCACGCTCATATAATCATGGCGCAGCAGTTCGCATTCCACCGTTGTCCCAACGGCAAGAGTGCCGTCATAACCGGCGCCTATCATAGTTGCGGTTATGGAAGAACCGACTTCGGCCAGATCGCTGCCGTCCAGCTTTATGCCTGGATAAACGGCGGCCGGATTTATCACCGCCGAAGTGCGTGCGAAAAGACGCTGGCGTTCCGGACTGGTCACGGAAGCTTCCAGCACCGCGCGCAGCGGGAAATTGAAACTGGACTGCGGCAGCTCGGTGGATATCGCGGTTTTCCCTAGCGCGTCAAGCGTGGACTCTCCGGACAGCGCTGCGGGAAGCTGCACCTGCGCGTCCTCGCTGGCGCCGAAACTGTAGCCTTCAAAAGCCGGGAAATCCACATACCCGCGTTCGAAACGCAGCGTCCATTGCGCCTGCGCATCGGCCAGCGGTGCGCCGTAAAGATAGGAGCTTTCCTGATAGGCCTTGAAAGTATCGCCGGGGAAATAAGAAGTCGCGTCCGGCGTAAGATGCACCTCAAACAGCGCGGGTTTGAACGCCTCGACACGGAAAGCGGCGGAAAGCGGAATGTCCCGCTCGCGTCCTCCGGAATAGCCTTCGTCGGCGCAGTCCTCTTCGTCCTCGCCCGAGCATCCGGCGTCCTGAGCGCTGTGTTTTTTAACGGAAGGCAACGCGGCATACGCGCTCCAGTCGCCCGTGCGCGCATCGTCGCGCAACTGATACGAATAATCGAAGGAACCAAGTTCGGATACCGGCACGGTGGCGTTAAACACCTCGTCGCCGCTCGCGTCATGGATAGAGAGTTCCAGTGTTTTGACGCCGGGATATTTCCAGTCGCCGTTCATAACTTTTCTAAGCACGGCCTTTAGGTCCACGGTTTCGCCCGGGCGGTAAACGCCGCGCTCGGTATACATGAAACCGCCGTATTTGTCGGCGCTCGGGGCGTAATCGTTGTTTATATTGAAGCGCCAGGGGTCCACGCCGCCGTGGAAATCGCTGGCCAGCACCGCCGTGCCGGCGGGATCTTTTGCGAAAACCCAAAGTCTCGGCCGCTGCCAGCGGGATTTGTTTTTGATGCCGAGCGCGGCCCAACCGGGCGCTATGGCAAAGCCTTCCCTGTCCGTCCTGCCGCGCCAGAGCACCTTATTATTGTCGCCGCGTATTTCCACCGGCATATTTATCGCCGGAGCGGCGGTTTTAAGATAGCTGGTCCATATCAGCGATTGAGACGGTGAGGTTTTGAAAAGTATCCCGACACGGGTCACGTTGTCCAGCGCGGAAATGTGCTGGTTTGGCAGTTGCAGCAGCACCGTGCCGCCCTGGCCTTTTTGCAGCACAGGCGAGAGGTCGGCGAAAGTGTGTACGCTGATGTTTTTACCCAGATTGGGTTTCCAGTCCGCAGGCGCAAGGCCGGGCAGGGCGGGCTCGTCCGACGAGGAGGTTGTTATTTTTGAGTAGACGGGTATTATCTGCTCGTCGGTAAGGCGTTTTTTAATAAGCGGGGTGGAAAAAGTGTTTATCGCATTTACCGGATGGCGGGGTTTCAAATAGCTTTCCAGTATGCCAAAACCGCCCGACATCGACATACGCTGGCAGTAATCAGGCACGGTGACGCTTAGCGTCTCGTCGTGCCCCAGCGCGTTGCCAAAAGAGTCTTTCAGTCCGCCGCTGATTTTTATCGTGTAGCTCTGGCCCGGCTTGAAACCGAAATCCGCCACGGCGTGCCAGCGCAGCCCGTCCTCGTTCTCCTCATAACCGGTGGACTCCAGCCTCCAGTTGTCCTGCGGGCGCGCGATATTGGTGGAAGGCGAAACGCTCATGTTGTCCAGAATGTCGGTGTAACGCACCGGATTTGAAAACGCTATTTTAAGCTCGCCAGGCAGACAGGCGGGCGGCTGCGAACCGCGAAACGCAAAAGTGTTTAGCGCACGGAAATTTACAGTTGAGTCGTCCGCCGTGCCAAGGTTTCCCGTCGTCGCGGGGAGCCCGGTTTTAAAAATCAGTTTATAGGAGCAGTCCTTGCGCAGCGCGCGTTTGGGGGTTATCGCAAGAACCGTGGCGGAGGAATAGCCTTGCTCGTAATCGACATAATCGCCCCAGGCTTTTTTTATTTCTTCCTTTGTTGCGTTGCGCGAGGAAACCGGCACCATGGAATCGCCCTGCGGACCGGTCTCGGCCAACTCTATGTACTTCGAGGCCACTACTCCGTTAACCGGCATAGTGAAATTGGCAAACAGCACGGCGTCCGGCCCGACCCATTTGGACTTGTCCTCCGGGCGGCTTTCCTTGAGCTGCGGTCTTGGCGTAGTAAAATCCCATTTATAGTCTTCGGCCAGCGCGTCGCCGGTGACTTTCGAGGCGGCGCCTTTTTTTATCTGCACCGCAAAATGCGTGGCGTTTGACAGCGGATTGCGCGGCTCGAAAACCAAAGTCTGCGTGCCCATCCAGCGGCAGGAACCTTCCACGGCGGGAGAAATTTCCATCGGGCAGAACCCCGCCGACTGCGAGGCGGCGCTAAGGCTCACCATAGGGCGGCTGAACGTGGCGCTTATCTGGGTTATAGCGCCGGGGGTTTCCCCGGACGGCGAATATTCCACGACATTCAGCGGCTCCTGCGCGCGCGACACACCCGCCAGCGCCGCCAGCGCTGCGGCAATCATGATTTTTTTCATAAATTCTCCCTTGCAACGGCTTGTTTTGCGGAAATTTCCGTATCGGCAACAAAAGTCATTTTTTCCTTCCTGAAACCGGACATGATCCGGAAAGAAAGAAAATAGAACCAGGGCGACATGCGCAGCACCTTCGTATTAATATTACCTGTCTGGTCCAGCAGCATATGCAGCCCCGCCCCGAACAATACGCCATAGGCTGGCGGACCGCCATATAACAGGGTCCAGAAGGCAAGCAGCGCATACAGTTCATAGGAATGTAAAAGCAGCGTGACGCGCTGCCAGCGGTTATCATCGCACCACGAGAAAAAATCGCGGACCGTGAATTTTTCACCCGAGAAAACCAGATAGTCCGCTATGTGGTCCAAATCCCAAAGCACCCCGGCGACAACACATGCGGCAGCCATAGCAACAGAAGAGGTTTCATAGTAAAGCGCCCCCGCCAGCGCCGCCGAAGCGACAACGTGCACCGATGCTTTCATAGTCTCAGTATACATTTGCCGGGCGCAGCCCGGCAAATGTATTTCCTTTGCCGGATATAATCCGGCAAAGGAATTCCCCAATATCGCGATTCGGCACCGGCTTGCCAAATCGCTTTCCATCCGGCTGTGCCCGGCAAATGTATTTTATTAGTACACGCCAAAAACGGAGAAACAAAAAGCGTGCCGAATCGCTTTCAATGACTGGTTTGCCTAATGGACATGTGTTATCGTATGATTTTGAATTAGGGCATACATTAATTTTTACTGTGGTTAAATTATGAAAAAATTTGATTCGGCTATTTTTCTGTGTCTCTTGCCGTTGTATATAGCTTTCATATATACCCATTGCATTCTGGATGAACCATTCTCGGCCGGAGAACACTTAACAGGAACGACAGCAGCCATTGTTGTGGCGGCAGTCGTCTGCAAATATATATTTTCCGTTGTATCAAAAGGGAATTTCATAAAATCACTCCCGCAAATCATGGTTCTTTTGCATCTAGCATTTGCAAGCATATCCATGTGGGTGTTTTGCTCTGCACAACATGGGGATAAACTTCTTTTTTGGGAAGTGGTTATGCTTTGCGTTGATTTCCCGATATCTCTAATAAGCGTACCCTTGGGCTGGGCATTGGGCATCGATGCGGCCAACATTGCAATTACGTTGTACTTTTTTATCGCAGGCACTCTTTGGTATTACCTCATAGGCATAGCATTGCGCTTTATGGCGGGGAAGGAATTCAAAAGGCGCGATCCCCTCCCCTCTGCCGTCCGCAAGCCGCAATTTATATATAATTTTAGAAATGTCGCAAAGGAGATACTGGCACCATGGAAAAACAAATTTCTGAAAAGATAGACGGCTACCGCGATTACGCGATAGAGCTGGAAACCGGACTTACCGCCATACCCGCCATTTCCCCCGACGCAGGCGGGCAGGGCGAGCTGGACAAGATGCTCTGGCTGGAAACCGAACTGAAAAAACTGAAATTCGACGAGATGATTCGCGTCGACTGCCCGGACCCGCGCGCAAAGGGCGGCGTGCGCCCAAACCTGATAGCGCGCTACAAAGGCCAGAGCAGCGCCAAAACGCTCTGGATAATGAGCCATATCGACGTTGTCCCGCCCGGAGAGATGCGCCTGTGGAACGGCGACCCGTACAAAGTCCGCGTGGAAGGCGACAAGATTTACGGACGCGGCGTTGAAGACAATCAGCAGGGCCTCGTAAGCGGGCTGCTTGCGGTGCGCGGCCTTATGGACGCCGGAGTGCGTCCGCCCTGCGACGTGGCGCTGCTCTTTAACGCCGACGAGGAAACCGGCAGCAAGTACGGCGCGGAATACGTGCTCAAGGCCCGCCCCGAACTGTTCGGCAAGGACGACATGTTCATAGTCCCCGACGCAGGCGAGCCGTCGGGCAAGCTTGTTGAAGTCGCGGAAAAATCTATGCTCTGGCTCAAGGTCAGGACCTCCGGCAGGCAGTGCCACGGCTCCACGCCGAATCAGGGAAACAACGCCTTCAAGGCGGCAAGCGAGCTGGTATTCCGCTTCGGCACGCTGTACCGCAAATTCAACGCCAAGGACAAGGTGTTCGAGCCGAAAATAAGCACCTTCGAGCCGACGAAGAAGGAAGCCAACGTCCCCAACATCAACACCATCCCCGGCGACGACGTGTTTTACATGGACTGCCGCGTACTGCCGACATACAATCTCGACGACATTATGGCCGGTTTCCGCGCTATAGCCGACGAGGTGGAGAAAAAGCACGGCGTGAAGATTTCCTTTGAAACCGTGCAGCGCGAGCAGGCGGCCCCCGCCACCAGCGCCGACAGCGAAGTGGTGCGTCTGCTGCTAGACGGGATAAAGAAGGTCTACGGCTGCAAGGCGAAACCCAAAGGCATCGGCGGCGGCACCGTGGCGGCGATATTCCGCAGGGCGGGATTCCCGGCCGTGGTGTACTCCCGTTTCGACGAGACCGCCCACATGCCCAACGAATACTGCATCCTTCCCAACCTTCTAAACGACGCCAAGGTGTTCGCGCGCGTGGCGCTAAGCATGAAGGCCTGATGTTAAGGAAGCTGTTGCGCAGTTTCATCGGAGGCTTTTTCGAAAACGCCTCCGTAAACCAGCTCGCCGCCTCGTGCGCGCTGGGGTTTGCCGCCGGCATAATGCCCAAGGCGAACCTGCTGGCGAAACTGCTCGGTCTTTCGATGGTGATCCTGCGCGTGAACCTGGCGACGGCAATGCTTGTCGCCGCCTTGTTCACGCTGCTGGGTCCCATTTTTCACGTAATAGCCCACCCCATCGGACTCTGGCTGCTGACCGCGCCCACGCTGCGCGGAGTGTGGACCGCGCTTTACAACATGCCGCTTGTACCGTGGACCGCCTTCAACGACACTGTAGTGCTCGGCAGCCTTGTTCTGGGGCTGATATTTTTTATGCCCGTTTTTGTGCTGGCGCGCAATTTTTTCAGAAAGCACCGCAGGGAAACGGCATTGCAGTTCCTGCGTATGCCTTTAGTACAGCGGCTGCGCGCAACGCGCTTTATGCGCTGGTATCTGGGCGAGCGGACGGGAAGGCGCAATGCTTAACCGTTTCATACGCTGGCGCTACATTTTCACGCGGCTTGTGCTGCTGGCCGCCGCATGCCTTATAATCTGGCTGGGATTCGACGCGGCGTTCAAACTGGCGCTGACCAACGCGGCGGAGCTTGCCTCCGGCGCGCACGTGGATATAGGGCGCGTGCATACCACTTTTATCCCCCCGTCGGCGGAAATAGATTCCGTGCGCGTGGCCGACCGGGACGAACCGATGACCAACATTTTCGAGTTTGAGCGTCTAAAGTTCGACCTGCGGCTGCGCCCGCTGCTGGAGAAAAAATTCATCGTTGATAACGCCGAGCTGACCGGGCTGCGTTTCGGCACGTCCAGAAAGCACAGCGGCGCAAAATTCTGGAGCCGCTCCTCCGTTTTCAGCCAGCCGCAATTTTTGCGGTTCAAAACCGCCGGAAAAAATTTCATCATGGGCGAAACGGGCCCGGCGCAGTTGCGCGGGGCGCGTTCCGTGGAAATACGCCCCGACGCGCTCTACAGCGTGAAACTGGCGCGGGAGATAAAATTGCGCGCGCAGGCGGACGCAAAAAAACTGCGCTCCGGCATCGCGCGCGGCGCTTTTGCTTCCCGGGCGGCAAAGCTGGACAAATCCATCGCACGCGCGCAGCATCTTGCGCCAGCCGCACGCGCAAAAACGTTGCGAGCGCTAGAGCCGTCGGTGCTGCGGCTAACGCAGGATCTACAGACCGCGCAACGCGCGGTGCGCGATTCCATGTCGGACCTGAACGGAGAAGCGGCCGCGCTGCCGCAAGCGCGCGAGCAGGATGCGGCAGACATCATGTACCGCATGCGGCTGCCGAGACTGGACCCGGACTCCATTTCCGCCGCGCTTTTCGGCCCCGCAGCGGCGGTCTGTCTGGAAAAAGCCCTGCGCTGGTACGACGTCGCGGTGACATACATGCCGGAACAGTCGGACGCGCCGCTGATAAACCCGGAAGGCCAGATAATCCATTTCCCGCAGAAACTGCATTATCCCGCATTCGCGGTCAGCAACATGACCATTAGCGGCGAAATCGATCCGCAGGACGGAGGAGCGCCGATACCGCTTTACGGCTCCGCGCAGGGCATAAGCAGTTCGCCGTCCGTTTACGGCGCACCGCTAAAGATACGCATGGACGGCGAAGGCGGCGGGCGCAGTTTTACGTTCGCGGCCACCATAGACCACACCTCGCCGGCCCGGCGCGACAGCATAAAATTCAGCGCGCGCGGCTTCGCGGCGAAAAATTATGCCGCAGGCTCGCCGGCATCGCTCGCGCTGGCGCTGCGCGGCGGCACACTGACCAGCGAGGGTTCGGCCTCGGTGTCGGACTCGGGATTATACGGCGACGTGCTGCTTTCCGTGACCGGAGCGCGCTTTGAGGCCTCCTCTTCCGGCGATGCGCGCGCACGCGCGGCGCTGGCCGCGGCACGGCTGGCCGCAGCCGGCGTGAATTCGGCCGCCGCGGAACTTAAGCTTACCGGCACGGTCAATGCGCCACAGATTTCCCTTTCCTCGGATATAGGTGAACTGCTTTCCGGCGCGCTGTCCCAGGCGGCGGGACCAGCCGCCGAGGATATACGTTCGGGACTGGAACTGAAGATAACACAAGCCTCCGCGCCTGCCCAGGCCGACATGGAGGCGGAGCTGGACGCGCAGTCAAAATCTCTGGTCGATCTTCTGGAACGGTCCGCCGCGCCGGTAACTGCGATGCTTGCCACGTTCAATGCCGCGCAAAAATGACACGGCGGCACCATTCTGCCGGCGGCGGCAAATACGACGGGATTTTTGGGATTTAAAAAACGACAAGCGGTGCGTTTCGGCTTCTATTGCAGCGCTTTTGCCGTCGGCGGACCTTCTCCGGGCATGAAGGGGGCACGAAGCTAACCCTTATTTAATAAGGTGCTTGCGTGCCTTACCATAAGTATAGCAGGGGTTTTTTCATTGTCAATGGGAAAATGGGGCAACTTTTTTCCTCAGCCGATTGCGTAATTCGACGGCTACTGCCGTAACAGTCCGCCCGTAAAAGGCGGCATTTATACTATAATAAAGCAAAGCTCATGAATCCTCACGGTACCAAGCATATTCTGACGCCACAGTTGCGCGCGGCTGCGCTCAAATCCGCAAAGCCGGCGACCACGCGCAAGAATCGCCGCCATCTGCACGGCCGCGAAAAGGAACTTGTCGCCATAGGCGACCTGCACGGCGAACTGGACGGTTTTCTGGAACTGCTGCTGCACGCCGGGCTTATAGACGGGCGGGCGCGCTGGAAAGGCGGGAACAAGACTCTGGTGCAGATGGGCGACGTGGTGGACCGCGGCCCGCATCCGGTGGAGGTCAACAATCTGCTGGCCCGGCTGCAACGCGAGGCCGAGCAGAAGGGCGGCAAAGTCGTGCGCCTGCTCGGCAACCATGAACTGGAACTGCTGCGAGGCAACCTTTATCTGACCACGCTTCCCACCTTGCAGGCCCAGGAATATCATCGTCAGCTCGCCTGCGACATACTGGAGGGTAAGGTGCTTGCGGCGTATTCGCAGCAGGGCTACCTTTTCACCCACGCGGGGCTGACCGGGGAAATGCTTGCCATGCTGTGCAGGGACGCCGACGGCATGCAGCCGGACGAACCGGCGCTGGCCGACGTGATAAACAAAATAATGGTGCTGGCCGTCATGCGCGGAGATTATTCGCACCCGATTTTCAACATAGGCGCTTCGCGCGGCGGGCATAACAGGCACGGCGGCATTTTCTGGGAGGACGTGCGCGAACTGTTCGCTTCGGACGGCTCCGCCGCCATACGCCAGGTGGTCGGCCATACGCCGCTTAGGCGCGTGATTCAAAACGACAACAACCGTCTGGTGGCCATCGACGTAGGCATTTTCAGCGGCTACGGCGGCGGACGAGCCTACGTGCGCATAAAGCAAGGCAAGGTCGCGGTAGTGGAAATTTCTCCCGCGACCGACTAGCTTCCCTTTCCGCTTTCCGGATTTCCTTCCATTTCATCAAGATACTGCCGGTACCACGGCGCCATCTCCTGATAGGTGTGCCAGGCGCCGTTAATATTGAACACCAGCAGTATGTAGCTGACGTAGCCTTCGTAATCGCTGTACTTTCCGGAAATCTTCTTTACTTCCTCTTCTTCGTCGGCCGGAAGATCCACGCTTTCAAGAAACTCAAAGAGCTCCTTTTTCCACGTAAAACGGTGCACTTTGGTGTATATCAAAGGCACGTTCAACGACTTGGCTATTTTCAGAAATCCGCGGTGGCCGTCATGCGTGCCGTCCCATTCCAGTATTACCGGCGGATTCTCCAGCGGCTTGCCTTCGAAATCTGTCTCCATCTCCCCGGTCCAGAGCAGTTCCAGGTTTTCGCAATGGTAATTTTTCAGCCCCATGTTGGCTATGCTTTTGTCTATTTCGGCGGCTATGCCGCTGAGCGTGTCTGTCTTCATGATAATTCCTCCTAAATCTATTTGCAGTAAAGCCGGGCTATCTTTTCAGCGATAGCGTTCATAGCGGCGCGTTTTTGCAAAGTATTGTCGTCATGCCCGGCCAGATGCAGCGCGCCGTGCGCGGCCAGCGTAAAAAGCTCCAGCATGGCGCCGTGGCCGAGTTCCCGGCCCTGCCTCTGCGCAGCGTCGGCGCATATGTATATATCGCCGAAAGGCTGGCCCTTTATCCCGGGAAACTGCGGATGCGAAAAGGATATCACATCGGTTGCGCGGTCTTTTCTTAAAAAAGACTTATTAAGTCTTGTTATTTCCGCGTCATCCACAATTATAAGATTTACTTCGCCTGCGGCGCGCGAAAAGCGCTGCAACCCCGCCAGCACCGTTTTTGCAAGCGCGGCGGAGGATGGCTTTACTCCCTCCGGCAGCGCCGTATTTATAAAAACATTAACTTTCATGAGAAATGCGCCGCACTTTCCCAGTCATCGTAAGCCTTGACGATTTCCATGACGAGCGGGTGGCGGACCACGTCCTCATTTTTGAAATTTACCAGTTTGACCGCCTGTACGCGCCGCAGCACGCGCATCGCATGCACCAGACCGGACTGGTTTTTGTCCTTTAGGTCTATCTGCGTCACGTCGCCGGTTATTACCACCTTGGAATTGAGTCCCATGCGGGTGAGGAACATTTTCATCTGTTCCGGCACGGTGTTTTGCGCCTCGTCTAGTATGATAAAACTGTTTTCCAGCGTGCGCCCGCGCATGTAGGCGAGCGGCACTATCTCGACCACGCCGTCGTCGCGCCACGAACGCAGCCTGTCCGCGCCGAGCATCATATAAAACGCGTCGTAGAGCGGGCGCAGGTAAGGATGCACTTTTTCATGCAGATCTCCGGGCAGAAAGCCCAGCCGCTCCCCGGCCTCCACTATCGGACGAGTAAGCACTATGCGTTCAACCATACTGGTTTCCATGGCGCGCAGCGCGGCGGCCACCGCCAGGAATGTTTTTCCCGTGCCTGCGGGGCCGGTGGCGAGCACAAGGTCGTGAGAGAAAATTGCGTCGATATATTCTTTTTGCACGGCATTGCGCGCCCGGACCGGCTTGCCTTCCGCCGGACGGTATATAATATCTTCCGGCGGCGCACCGCGCGGACGGGAGGCCGGTTTTTCGCAGGCCTCCGGTTTCGCGTGTTCCGAACCGGAAAGGATGTTGCGTATTCTGGCCAGAGCCTTGTCCACCTTGGAAACCGTGCCGCGCACGGAAAGGTCCACGCCTTCTCCTTGAGCGTCGTGGCGCACGAAAATCTCTATGCCCAGTTCGCGTTCCAGCTGGCGCAATTTGGCGTCCTGCACACCCAGTATGGCAATTACCTGAGAAGCATCATCAAGACGAAGTTTTTTAGTGACCATGAGAGGCTCCCGCCAGCACGCTTACCGCCGACAATTCCAGACCGAACTGCGCGTCGCCGCCTGAGGGTCCGGCTTCGCGCGCAAAATCGCGCAGCATTATGCGCAGTTCGCATTTGCTGTCCGCCGCGAAATATTCGGCCCAGCCGCGCAGTTGGGAAAGCGCGTGCGCATCCCGCGTTTCCAGCGCCGATTCGAATCTGGCGGAGAAGGCGCGGCGGATCTCCTCCATGAACGGCACAGAACCGCGCGGTATGCCGCGTTCGTCGAATTTGCGCAGGCATTCCAGCGCATACGCCGACAGCGGCGCACCGCCGCGCAACGCGCCCAGCCACTGGCGCATCAGCGCGCGGCGACCGTCGTCAGGCGGCACAAAAGCTTCTATTATCTCCCGCCATTCGCCGGGCAACCCGGCCGGGACATGGCGGGAATATCCCGACTGTTCCAGTCCGGCCAGCAGTTGCGCCAGGGATGCCGCACCGGCAAGCTGCGCCATTTCGCCCTCATGCATACCGGAGGACTGGCAGGGTTTTATGAAAACCGGCAAACCGTCCTCTAGCCCCGGCAGGCGCAGCGCGGAATAAAAAACCTGCTCGTATGAATCAGCCGTTTCGCAATGCAGGTAGAACGACTGGCCGGAAATTCCGGCCGCAGCGAATTCCCCTTCCTGCGCGACTTTAAAACGGTAACGCTGCTGAAGCGGAAACGGCAGTTCGCGCGTGAACGGAAGCCGCATCACGAAAGCCGCGGCCGCAGCATCCATAGGCACACGCGCGGCAAGAGCCATTTTTTTGTACACGGTCGCGCCGCTGCCGTGTTTTTTTATGTTGGACTGCGCGGAGGAAAGTATGGTCTCGAACTCGCGCTCGAAAGCGGCAGCTTTGTCGCCGCAGAGTTCTATGGCGCGGGCGGCGTATTTCATTATCTGCACGGGCTCTATGCCGGTGATATCGTCGAAAAACCAGCCGCAGCTCGTAAACATCAGCAGGCGGTTGCGCTGCAATTCCAAAAGCCTCAGCGCCTGCGAAACCTCAGGATGCGAAAAATGTTTTGTCCCGTGCGCCGCAAAAAGCTTTTTAACCGCCGCGACACGGTCTTCGTAAAGGCAGTATATATAATCTTCCCGCGCGGCCCACGGGTCCTTGAAAAACGCGGCCCCGCGTTCGGCATAATATGCGTCGGCCAGCGTGGCGAGGCGGTTCATCGCATCGCGCAACGGCGCGCGCCAGCGTTGGTTCCAGCCAGACGGACAGCCGGTATGGCAGCCGCAATCTTCCTTCCAGCGGCCCACTCCGTGCAGGCAGCTCCACGCCGAAGGCGACAATATCTCTGCCTCGTACTGGGGAGGACAGATATCCAGAAAAGAGCCGTAATTCATGAAAGTCGCCGCGTGCTCGCGCTCCATCTTGCGCATCGTTTTGGCAAGAGCCGCCGCACCTTCCTTGCAGTGATGGCCGTAGAACTCCCCGTCGCTTGCCATGTGCGCAAGCTGAGGTGTCTTGGACTGGGAGACAAAACCCGCCGCAAGCGCCTCGGCCAGAACATCCGGCCGCTCGAAACCGCGCTGGTTGTGGGCGGCATCCGCCGCCGCGCACGAATAAAAGAAAATATCCATGTGTTTTCCGGCAACCGCTTTGGAAAACCAGCGGTACGGCTGAGTGGAATCGAAGGTGCGCTCGAAAACCTCTTCCCATTGTTTTGCGCCTATCGGGCGCACGCGCAAAGCCTGTTTTGAACCAAGTATCACAAAACGCATGCCCGCGGCGCACAACGATTCCATTGTGGCGTCGTCCACGGCGGTTTCTGACAGCCATATCGATTCGGCCGCGCGACTAAAACGCCGGCGGAAATCCTCCAGCCCCCAGTTTATCTGCGTGCGCCTATCGCGCTCTGAGGCCAGCGGCATGATGACATGGTTGTACACCTGCGCTATCGCGTTGCCGTGGCCGAAGCGCTTGAGCGAGGCGCGGTCCGCCTCCTGTATCCCGCGGTAAACCGCGGGCGCATGGCACTCAAGCCAGCTCATCAGCGTCGGGCCGAAATTAAAGCTCAGTTTTTCGTAATTGTCTACAAGCTCATCGGCCGCGCCTTTTGCGGAAAGCGGCACGGCCAGATTGGCCGCATAACTTTCGGCCGTGATACGCGTGTTCCAGTCGCGGTAGGGCGCGGCCGAGGTTTCACGCTCGACGATACCCAGCCACGGGTTCTCGCGCGGAGGCTGGTAGAAATGCCCGTGCAGGCAGACATGGCGTTTCATCGTTACGCCCGGGTCAGGAAAGAGTGCGCGCGCGCGGTATAACTACTATGCCGGACGGGTCGATATAATAATGCTGAGCGTCCGCGTCGGAATCGTGGCCGATGCTTATCTTTGGGCCCAGCACGTTGAAACGGTCCACGATGACTTTTTTGAGGCGGGTGCCCGGCCTTATCTCGCAGGAGTCCATGATGATGCTGTCCTCGATTATGCATTTCTCGTGCACCACCACGCCGCGGCCGAGTATGCTGCGGTGTATCGACGCGTTGTCGATTATGCAGCCGTCGCTTATCATGGAGTCCTTGATATCCGCGCCGAGGAACTTGCTGGGCGGAGAATTGAAGCTGGCGGAGTGTATCGGCCACTTGCGGTTGCTGAGATCAAGCTTGGGCTTGTCGCCCAGCAAGTCCATGTTGGTCTGCCAATAGCTCTGTATAGTCCCCACGTCGCGCCAATAGCCGCGCTCCTCGTAGGGTCTGATGCCGGGAAGAACCTGCGACGGGAAGTTGTAGGCGAAGACGCGGTAACGCTTGTGTATCGCGGGCAGGATGCTTTTGCCGAAATCCAGACCCGGCATGTCGGCGTATTCCTCGTGGAATATTTTCACCAGCACGTCGTAGTTGAAGATGTAGTTACCCATTGATACGTAGGCATAATTAGGATTGGTGGGTATCGGTTTGGGATTGGTTGGCTTCTCCTCGAAACCGTTCACGCGGTTCTTGGCGTCCACCGAGACTATGCCGAAAGCGCTGGCCTGCTTTATCGGCACGGTCAGCGACGCAATAGTCACGTCGGCGTTCATTTCCTGATGGAATTTCATCATCTGCGCCATGTCGCAGCGATAGACGTGGTCCGCGCCGAAAATGGCCAGCGCGTCGGGGTTGAAGTCGCTGATGATGTTTAGGTTCTGGCGCACGGCGTCGGCGGTGCCGCGATACCACATCTCGCCCAGACGCATTTGCGGCGGGACCACCGTGATGAACTGGTCGTTGGTGATGCCGTTCTGCCGCCAGCTCAGGCGCATGTACTCGATAAGCGACTGCGACATATACTGCACGAGGATATACGACGAGAAAATCCCCGAGTTGACGAAATTGGACAGCACGAAATCTATTATGCGGTACTTGCCGCCGAACGGCACCGCCGGTTTGGAACGCTCTTTCGTGAGCGGATAAAGCCTCTCGCCCTTTCCGCCCGCCATCACTATGCCAAGCGTTTTCATGATATACTGCCTCCTTGCAGGAACGCGCCGCGCGCCGCATGGCGGCGGCCGTCCCCTGGGATTTCTGTCAGCCTAGGCTGTCCAGTATGTCGCGCAAATCTGTGCCGACGCAAAGCATGCTCGGAGTGTCGCGTCTTGTGAACATTTTGATGCGCTGCTCGCGCAGCTCGCGGGAGGCCTGCGCCAGATCCTCTATCGCGTCCGCCTCGCGCACTACGATAAATTCCTGATCGTCGAGCCCGCACGAGTAGAAAAAGTGTTCCGTTACTCCCGGATAGCGCGCCAGCACGTTCTGGCGCTCGCCGAGGAACTTGTTGCGCTCCGCGTCCGAAAGCTCGTACCAGGTGTGAGAACGCACCAGCGGGTGCATCAGCATGTAGCGGTTCTTGCCGAAAAGCCCCTGCGGTATGCCGCCCTCGGCGTCTTTTTTGGAAGGCGGGTCCGGCAGCGTGTAGATGCCGATATAGCACTGCGTCGGAGAAAGATAGGTGCCCGCGCCCGACATGGCGATACGCGCCCACGCCGTCTGTATCGCGCGCAGATCTTGCGAAGCCATCCACAAAAGCATGTCGCAGTCCGCTTCCAGTCCCAAAAGCGAGTAGGTGCGCAGGAACACGTTTTCCTGCACGGAGGAGACCATGTTCTCCAGCTCCTGCTTGGCCGCTATGCGCTCGTTGGACATCAGCCGGCGGAACGCCGGGTCCAGACGCAGCATCATGAAATTGGCATAGCGCACTTCGCCGTGATGGACTGCCGCTTTCTTTTCAACTGGTGTCATTTGCCGGCTCCTTCGTCCAGCAGGCTGGACGGATATATAAATTCGGTTTCCGGTTGCGCCCCCCCGGCAAGCTCCATGGTCTCGCCGTCGCGCGCGCCCGGAGTCACTTCGGTCATGGTGAACATGTAGGTTTTGCCCTTGCGCGTAAACAGCGCCGCCGCCGGTATGTTGGCCGACTGCGGATGGTCCAAAAGCACCACTTCGCCGGAAAACACCATGCCCGGCTCCAGCGCGGTTTCCTTCGAGACGACCTCAAGACGCATCATATAGCGCCCGGTGCCCTCTATTTCCGAAAATCTTGTAAGCCGCACCTGAACCTTCATGCCTTTTTTGGTGGTCAGCCAGGCATCCATGCCTTTTTGCAGCGGGATAAAAAGCTTCCTGTCGGTCTTGGCAAGGATGTAGAACCTGCGCGCTATCGTAAGCAGGCGGTCGCCTTCATAAACAGTGGCGCCGTTTGCAACGTTCACTTTCACTATCAGCCCGTCCGCCGGTGCCTTGAGTCTGGACGCGCTGTAAACGCTGCCGAGGTCCTTGTCTATCTTTCCCTTGGGCGAAGAGGCGATAAGCGCGGCCACTTCCGGAGAAACAACCGCGCCCAGCGAATCGCCCTTGTTCGTCCACTTGAAAAGTTCCGCCTTCAGCGCAACCACGCTGCCGTCTATCGGCGAAGTTATGTCCTGAAAATCCTCGGCTATGCTTGCGCCGGTGAAGCCCACCGTTATGCGCATACCGGAGCCGGTCCTGCCGACTTTCATGCCGTCCACCATTTTGGCGAAACGCTTCTGAAGCAGCGCCACCGGGTCCGGTTCCGGCACCGGCGGCTTGTATTCGGGCAGCGGAGGTTCCGCCGTGGACACGGCAACGGACCCGGACTGCGCCGTAGTGGCCGACGGCAACGGGGCGGGCGCGGTTACGGATGAAATCTTCTTTTTCTTCGCGGATTTTTTGCCCTTTCCTGTCCTGGGCGCAGCGGGTTGCGCGGCAGTAGCCGCTACGGCGGCGGTCGACGGTGAAACCGTATCCGGGAGAGGCAGAGACGCCGACGACGAAGAAACTGCCGGTGCGGCGACTGTTGCGCTGGAGACCGCAACCGGAGTGACCGAGGAAATTTTTTTCTTTCTGGACGGCTTGGAACTTTTTGCAGCCTTGGGCGTCTCCACTTTTTTGGGCGCTGCCTTTTTTGCGGCGGATTTGCCGTGGTCGAAAAGCGTGACGGAATCCACCGTCGAGTGGTTCTGTCCCAGCGTCACCGATTCGACCGTCTCGGTCGATTTGCCAAGCGTCACCGAATCCACACTGGCATGTTTTTTGCCGCCGATGGTGACCGACGTCGGTTCGGCTGACGGGGAATAATCCTGTGCCGGGGCGGCATCCTGCGCAAAAAGCGCCCACGGCGCCGAAAGCGCCGCGAGCATAAGCAGGATTTTCCCGGCCGGTGTATTCATAGTCAAAAGCACTTCATCGATTCGCCGGTGAAGGAGGCCCCGCCCTTTAGATAGAGCTTCTCGAAAGCCTCCATCGTCCAGGGCATCTTGCGCCGGTAAATCTCTATTATGGCATCGGCGTAGTCGCGTATTTCCTTCTGCGCATGGCCGTCGGCCCGCAGCGCCAGGAAATTAAACAGGCTGCGCGCGTTGACCGTCCAGTAAAACTGCGTATACTGCGAAACCGGCAGCACCATGCGCGCCAATTCCCGCGCCACGCCTGCGTCAAGCAGCTTGCGATAGGCCGCAAACGAAGCTTCCGCGGCAGCGTTATAATCCGAGATAAGTTTCTGCTGGTCGAGAGACTCCGCGCTTACAGAACCCTGCTTGTTGTGCGCGTCCTGCGCTCGGAAGGCCTCGGGCGTGTAGAACTCGTCCTTGACCTCGGTATAGCGCGCGCTGACCTCGTTATACGAGCCCCAGCGGTGGCGCAGCCACTGGCGTGCCACGAAAATGGGGCATTTTACGTGGAACTGAAAAACGCAGTGTTCAAACGGCGTGAAATGCGCGTGGGCAAGGAGGTACTCGATAAGCTTTTTGTCCCGCTCCTCGCCCTTGGAGGCGGAGCCGAAGGTTACGCGCGCGGACTGCACAGCGCGCAAATCGCTCCCCATGAAATCGACCAAGCGCACGAAGCCCTTGTCGAGTACGTTTATCGAAATTTCAGCGTCGGTTTGTTCAATTGTGGTCATTGCCATGTCCCCGAATTCAGTCCGGAATTGCCCTGTTTGCCGTCTATATTGAGCGCGGGCTTTGTGTAGCGCGGCTGCGGTTTTGCGTCCATTCCCTCGGCAAGGCGGGCCTTCAGCCAGGATTCCACCTGGGATTGCGAAAGTGTCACGGTACCGCCCCAGGCATAGAAAGCGCCCTTGAGGTCGTCCTTAACCATTTTATCTAATTCGCCGCCGTTGAGCGAATAAGCCAGCACCAGCACCTTGGATGTTTTGGAGCATTCCATTACGGCATGGCGCAGCTCGTCGGCGGAAGCGGACACTCCCTCTTTGCCGGTTTTGGAAAGGGCAAGCTTGTCCTGACTGCCGGCCGGCGGCATTTTGGTGAACCCCGCGCCGGAATTCATCCTTTCGGTATTGGAGCGCAGCAGCACCCCGCGCGCGGCGGCCAGTTTGTATTTTTTGCGCAGCGCTCCCGTAATGGCGTCAAGCGATGACTGCTCCTCGGCATAATCGCTGCCGGTATCGTTGGCGACGGCGGCAATAACAAGGGAAATGTCGTCGTCCACCGAGTTTTTAAAACTCTCCACCCATGCTCCCAGAGCTGCCGTCACCTCGCCGCCCGCGTCCAGCGCGTCGGTAATCACAACCGGCGTTTTGGTTTTTATGCGCGAGAGAGAGGCCGAATTGTAATTCACGTGCGGCGATTCCAGGTATTTTTTGCTCGGCTTTTTCATGAAACCGAAAAGATAGCGCGTCTGGTCCAGCGCCTCGGAAGAGGAACTTGTGACGGCAGGGATGACTATTATGCGCCGTACGCCGCGCGCGTCTATCTTGTCGACCGCGCCCTGCAACGCGCGCTGGTCGCCGGGATCGTATATAGTCTCCACGGGAAGCTTGGGGTCAATCGCCAGCTGACGCGCTTTGTCGAGCTTGTGCTGCCACTCGGAGCCGCCCGGCTGCGCCAGCAGTATTATACCCGCGTCCAGCGTCGCGTACGCAGGCTCCACGGGCTGGAACATGCCGTCGTCCTGCGACTTTTTTTCCGCGGTTTTCTTTGGAGGCTTGTAATCCTCCGGCTGCGGCAGCGCGGAATCAGCCGCCGAAGAACCTGAATCCTGCGCAAAAACGCCTGCGCCAAAAAGCGCGAGCAGGCAAAGAGTGACTAACAATAGTCTTTTTGTCATTTGAAAAGTTTTACCACCGTTTTTCCATCATGTCCCACAACGCAGACCGCCACGCCTTGACCCGCCCGGCCGACGCTGCCGTAATCTATATCGCAGCCGCGTCCGTCCAGTGCGGCCTCGCCCTGCGGCTCCAGCAGGCCGCCCGAGCCGGACAGCCGGACAAGCAGCGTGTCTCCCGGGCCGGACGCAAAACCCGAGCGCAACTGGCGGTCCGGAACCGCGGCTGCAAAAATAGCGGCGCCGCCGTCCGCATAACGCGCGGCAAGGCGGGGTTCTATGCGCAGCGAAACCCCGTCTTCGAGCAAAAGCGTATCGTTTGCGGCATCGTAATCGCCCGGGATTTCGTCCTGCGACTTTTGCGCGCCGCGCAGCCTGAGCCGTCCCGAGTCGGAAACATAAACCAGAGTATCGGCCTTGCCTACGATTCCCGGCAGCATGGCAAGCCCGTAGACCGAGGCCGGTTCCGGCAGAGGCAGCGCCGCGCCGTCCAAAACATAAGTTCCCGATGAATACGACACCGCGCGCACCTGCGAACGACGCAGCGCGCCGGAATAAAAGAGTTGCTGGCCATAAAGCCGCCTGCCGCCGTCCGCCAGCGCCACGGCTCGGGTAAGCCAGCCGAGCGTATCCGTCCTTGAGAGCTTTTCCGCGGCAGCCAAAACGAGAGTCTGAAAGGACCGGGTGGAGGAATCGTAGACCGAGACAAAGACGCTGTCCCGGCCCGTGCCGTTTAAATCGGCGGCATCTATGGAAAGTATCCGGTAAAATCCGCCGGGGCGGTAGGCCATGATTTTAGAAAGAGCATCGTCGGCGTCGACAGTGTAAATACCGACCTCTTCCCGGGTGGCCAGCGCGATCTCCCCCGCGCCGGGAGCGGTAAACGAACCCAGCGCCATTCCTGTGGCCGCAAAATCCAGCCCTGCGGACTGCCATGCCGCTTTCAGCATGGCCTTGGCGGGCGAAGCCGCGCGCCATTTGAAATACTGGCCGGGCAGCACATCGCCGCTATGCATTTTAAGCGATCCGACCGCGTATTTGGGCTCCACGGAGGAAACCGTGCCTTCCGCCGCTATAAAATGCGTTTTGCCCAACATTTCGCCGGTTACCGGATTTGTAAGCGTATCGCTTTCGATATATATCGCAAAATCCGCGCCCGGATGAGCGGCGGCAGAAGACTCGGTTATGTCCAGATAAACGGTATCGGAATCCACGCGCACCACATAACCGTCGCGCGCGAAAGCGGAACAGGCACAAAAAAGCAGCAGGGACGTCAGCAGGCGTATCCTGGACACACGGAAATTGTATATATTTAATGATATCAGGTCTATAATAATAGCGAATGGAGAATTTATGCGTAAAAACAGCGCCAAGGAATTCTTGAAACTTCTGGATATAATGGACAAACTGCTATCCCCAAAAGGCTGCCCGTGGGACCGAGAACAAACGCATAAAACCCTGATAAAGCACATGCATTCGGAAGCCAAAGAGGTTGAACAGGCCGTCAGGAAAAACGACTGGGAAAATCTTGAGGAGGAGCTGGGAGACCTGCTGCTTCAGGTCGTTTTCCATGCCGCACTGGCCCAAAGGGAGAAGCGGTTCGACATGACCGGCGTGCTGCGCGGTATTAATTCAAAGCTGGTGCGCCGCCATCCGCATGTGTTCGGCAAAGGCAAAAAACTCGGCAGCGCGGGGCAGGTGCTTGTGCAGTGGGACGCAATAAAAAAAGAGGAAAAGCGAGCGCGCAAAACCGCAAAAAAATAAATGCCGGCAAAGCGGAACCGCTTTTTATAGCCACCCCGGATTTATATTTTCTTCACGAAAACTTTTGAATTTTTGCTGTGGACATAGCCGCAACGCGCATAAAACCTGTGCGCCGCAAGGCGTTTTGCGCCGGAATATAACGAAACCATTTTAAAACCGTTTTCGCGGGCATAGCACTGAGCATGTTCCAAAAGCGCACGGCCTACGCCACGGCCACGCAAACCAGCGTCTACAACCAACCCCAAAATCTCCAGCCGGAATTCCGCCTGCAGCAGTTTGCGCGCGGCCACATGCATCCACCCGGCGACTTTGCCGTCCAGTAACGCAACGAACATCCGGTGGTTTTTGTCGCGGCGGAGCAGCGCAAATCTTTCGGCCAGTTCCGACGGAGCGTTTTCATAGCCGAGCTGGACGGACAGTTCCCTGACGCGCGCAAGATGCGCGCGTCGCATTGGAATTATTGAAACTATGCCGTTGCCTGTGCGTTCAACAGAACGGATCATCGGTACTGTCCTCGCGCCAGACATACTCGATATCATGCGCAACCTGACGCGCGACATCCATGCCATGCATATCGCGCAGGAAGCCAAGCGCCATGTCCATCCCCGCGGAAACGCCGGAAGAAGTATAAAATTTACCGTCGGCGACCCACCGCGCACGGCGTACCCAGAGAACCCCCGCTCCCTGCTGCATAACCCAGTCGAAAGCGCGTTTGTTGGTTGTGGCGTGCACCTTATCCAGCAGACCGGTCTTTGCCAGCAGCGCGCTGCCGGTGCAAACGCAAAGAACATATTGCGCGCGAGAAGTTAACCGGGTGAGCGCTTCAATGAAACCGGCATCGTTTACTTTATCGCGCGTGCCGATACCGCCCGGTATCAGCAAAATGCCGCCGGGTGATATCCGGTCAAAAGAAGAGGTGGCCACAAGCGCATTCTGCGCGCTTGCCACATTGCCGCCGGAGAACGAGCTAAACTCCACGCGGTAATCGCCGCACATGCGGCCAAAAATCTCCGCCGGGCCGAAGGCATCCAGCGTTTCGAACCGGTCGAACAGTATTATATCCAGCGTTTTCATGCAGTCTTTTGCGCCGTCAGATGCGTATTGCCCCATTTGCAAAGCTCGCCCAGCAACGGCAGCAGGCTGCGGCCCTTGGGCGTCAGCGAATATTCCACCTTGGGCGGAATTTCGCGGTATATCTCGCGGTGTACAAGGCCGTCGCGCTCCAGATCGCGCAACTGCTGGGTCAGCACCCGCTGCGACACCTCCGGCGCGAGCCTGCGCAACTCGTTAAAGCGCCGTTTCTGTTCGCCCAGATGCCAAAGCAGCATCAGTTTCCACTTGCCCGCTATAAGTTTTTGCACCCGGCGCATCGGGCATTTGTCCGTTATGCAGAGCTCTCTTAAGGAATCGGTTTTTTTGGTCATAGTCATAGTAGGTATGCTTTATAATACTATATGCTGAAAATGTGCGTACTTGTCAATATGTGCAGTTAGTCATACAATTTCAATTGAGGGATTGATCTCAATTTTTTCCGGAGGAAGTTTTATGAAAAAAGCGATTCTTTTCATGGCAAGCCCGCGCAAAAAAGGCAACACCGCGGCGCTGCTGGCGGAAGTAGCCAGAGGCGCGCGCGACGCCGGTGCGGAAACAAAAGTGTACAATCTAAACGAAATGAAAATAACGCCGTGTCAGGCCTGTATGCAGTGCCGCAAGGCGTACGGCTGCCCGCAAAAAGACGATATGCAGCAAGTCTACGCCGACATGAAGGACGCCTGCGGAGTCGCGCTCGGCTCGCCTGTATACATGTGGGGAGTGACGGCACAGGCCAAATTGCTGATGGACCGGCTGTTCCCGATGTTGGGCCCGGACTATGCGCCGAGACTGGGCAAAAAACGCGCGCTCTGCGTTTATTCGCAAGGCAACCCGGACCCGCAGCGTTTCACCGGAACAAAGCCCGACAGCACATCATCGTGCTTCAAGGATACCGGGAACTGGTTTAAGTTTTTAGGCATGGAACCGGTGCGCGGCGAGCTTGTGGCGTCAGGAGCGAATTCGCCCGACACCGCAGCCCGCGACCAGAAATTGATGACCGAGGCTTATGAATCCGGCAAAATGCTGGTTAAGGAGAACGAATGAACGCCGTTATTGAAGCGATAAAGAACCGCCGCAGCACGCGCAAATACGAGACGCGCCAGTTAAGCGCCGAGCATCTTGAAGCGATAATTGAAGCCGGGCTTTGGGCCCCCAGCGGGCATAACGATCAGGGCTGGCACTTAACCGTGTTGCGCAGCAAAACACTGATCGATGAATTCAGCGCCGACGCCAAGGACTGCCTTGCAAAACAGCCCGTCGAATGGCTGGCGGCTGTAGGCAAGAACAAGGCTCTGCATATTTTTTATAATGCGCCGGTTGTGGTGGTCATTTCCGGGCGCAAAGACGCGGTGTCTCCATTTGCCGACTGCTGCGCCGCCGCGGAGAATATGCTGCTCGCGGCGGAAAGCGTGGGCGCCGCTTCCTGCTGGATAGGTCTTGCCGGAGCGCTGTTCAAGGACGCGAAGGCTTCCCCCAAATGGCACAAACTGCTCAATATCCCGGAGGGTTACGAACCGCATTATTGCGTAACGCTGGGCTATCGCGACGGCGCACCCGGCAAAGCCCCCGCGCGCAAAGAAGGCACCGTCACCTACATCGATTAACCCGGACGTAAATAAAAATCCCGCCCGTTCCCCCGGGCGGGATTTTTATGCGCAAAAAACAATCAGTCCGCAATTGCTCCGATTTCCTTAAACCCCGCAGCAATCACTTTGCGCGCCTTGTCCGCGGAAAGACACAAACCGATAAACAGCATCAGCACGGCCAGCATATACGTGCCGCGAAATCCGGCGAGAAGCGCGGATTTAGACAGCGCAGCCAGATTGCCCGACTTGTGGCCGGACACCGTCGTGAAAGCCGTCTCAAAAAGCGCCACGCCCACCGCCATGCTTACAGTAGTGAGCGTATTATAAAGACCGGCCACCGAGCCTTCGGAATGTTCCGGAGCGAGGCCCATCACCAAGTTATTGCTCGGCGAGATAAACAGCGCGTTGGCTATGCCGTAGAGTATGAAAAACACCAGCGCTTCCCATATCCCGGGCCACGCGCACGCTATGCTAAACGCCGAGAAAGTGCAGCAGCCTACTATCAGCGACGCAGCGCAGAGCAGCGTTGGATGCACAACGTCCGACATCCTTCCGGCGCGCGGCGCGACAATCATATGCATTAGCGGATAGAGCATAAAAGCCAGCGCCGCCATATCGGCGGTGAGCCCTTTGGCATATTCCAGATAGAACGGCGCGATAAAATTGGCGCCGGACATCACCGCAAAAAATATGCAGGCCACAGCCAGCGCCATACGCAACTGCTTGTGTCCGAAAATCACGGGAGGCAGCACCGGCTCGGCCGCACGACGCTCTATGACTATAAACGCGCCCAGCAGCGCAATTCCCGAAGACAGCGTAAACAATATCACGTGTGAGAACCAGCCCCTTTCGCCGCCGGCGCTTACGGCATACAAAAGCAACGCTATGGCGCAAAAGCTGACCGCCGCGCCCGAATAATCGAAGGACTCGATCTTTTTAAGCGGTGCGGCGGCTGCGTCCTCAATAAGCGCTCCCGCGCGGGAAGCGGCCAGCAGACCGATAGGCACGTTTATCAGAAATATCCAGCGCCAGGACAGATGGGTGGTTATCAGCCCGCCAAGCGGCGTACCCAGACCCACGCCAACCGCGTTGGCAAGCGCCACCATACCGAAAGCCCAACCGCGCAGCTTTGCCGGTATCAGCCTTGGCACCAGCGCAAAAGCAGATATCAGCAGCACCGCAGCACCTACGCCCTGCACCGCGCGCGCAAGCACCAACCACCAGATACCCTGCGCGAAAGCGCAGCCCAGAGAGCTGATGCTGAAAAGCCAGTAGCCGCGTATAAAAAGTTTTTTAAGCGAAAGGCTGTCCGCCAGCTTGCCGCATACCAGCATGGTTCCGGCGCTGCAAAGCAGGAAGGAGAGGACTATAAGCGAGGCCTGCGCCGGTGTCGCGCCAAAGCGGCGCGCTATGTCCGGCAGCGAGATGTTGACTATGTAAGTGTCCAGCTTGCCCATGAAGGTGGCAAGGCATATCGCGATTGCGGCCGGGAGGTGTTTTTTTTGTGTTTCGGTCATGGGTCTAATCCGGGATGTCTATATCTCGATTTTACACCCGCGCCCGCCCTTTTGTCATTGACATACAATGCCGGTCCAGACTGATGTCGGGACCGCACATGGCATCTCATTTCCAAGTATGCCGAGGTTGTATCGGGCAGGATTATGAATTCAGCAGTTTAATTTGCACCCGCTGTTTTTTCGTCGCCGGTACCGGTTTTATAAACGGCAATCTGCATATCCGCATTGGCGGATTTTTTAATATAGTCTTCCTTATTCTGTTGCAGGCGTTTTAAAATCCCGCCCAGGATATTGGAAGCTACCGGCATTTTAAGCAGTTCCTTTTTGTGACCATTTATTTCCCCGGATAACTCGCCGATTTTTTTATCCAGCATAGCCATGATGGCGGGGCTGACAAATTTTTGCACATGGTACTGTTTAGGGTTGCCCATATCCAGTATCATTTTCCCCGCAGAATCGGCTTGCGCAACCGGGACCTGGTAATGCAGTGTAAACGCCGCATTCTGGTTCAATCCATACATGAATCCGCCAAAGTAGTTGTTGGACGACTGCGCTCCGCTTGCTGCCATCAGTTGTGATATCTTTACCTGCACGGCCACGACATCGCCAGTTTCTATTGCAATGCTGTACGCCGCCGCGTTCTGGGGTATTCCGATAGCAGCATCCCAGTAACCCGGCGGATAGTCGGCCTTTGTTTCGGTATCGGCGGCCATAACAGGACACACCAGACATTGCAAGGCACAAATGATTATGGCCGCCAGCATGAATAGATCTCGTTTTTGCATATTGTCCCCCTCGCGGCAACCGCCGCACCAAAAGTATACAAAAACAAAAAGCCCGCCGTTAAGGGCGGGCTTTTTGTTTTTCAAAACAACTGTTTATTTGCCTTCTTTCAGCTCGGCCGGTATGCGCATCGCGTAGAACGAGCGCCACACGAACACCATCGCCACGACCAGGAATATCGCGGCCAGTGTCGCGTTAAGGCCGGGATTTTCGGTGGTGATGGCCAGTTCGACGGCCAGCAGTCCAAACAGCGTGGTGAACTTAATTACAGGGTTCATCGCCACGGAAGAAGTATCCTTGAACGGATCGCCCACGGTGTCGCCCACGACGCTGGCGTCGTGCAGCGGTGTGCCCTTGGCGTGCAGTTCGGTTTCCACCAGCTTTTTGGCGTTATCCCATGCGCTGCCGGCATTGGCCATGAAGATGGCCTGATACAAGCCGAATATCGCTATGGAGATAAGGTAGCCGATGAAGTAGTAGTGGTCCACGAACGCGAATGACAGCGTGCTAAAGAACACGCCGATGAATATGTTGAACATACCCTTCTGCGCGTACTGCGTGCAGATTTCCACCACTTTCTTGCTGTCGGTCACGGACGCCTTCTCCGAACCTTCCAGCTTTATGTTTTTCTTGATGAATTCCACCGCGCGGTAAGCGCCCGTGGAAACGGCCTGTATCGAAGCGCCGGTGAACCAGTAGATGACCGCGCCGCCGGTGATAAGACCCAGCAGGAACAGCGGGTTAAGGATGGACAGTCCGGACGCCACGTCCGAAGCGCCGAATTTTGCGGTCAGCACCTGGATGATGGAGAAGATGAGCGTAGTCGCGCCCACCACGGCGGTGCCGATAAGCACCGGCTTCGCCGTCGCCTTGAAGGTGTTGCCCGCGCCGTCGTTTTCCTCAAGGAACATCTTGCCGTTCTCGAAATCCGGCTCGAAGCCGAAGTTCTTTTTAAGGTCTTCCTTGATTCCGGGAATGGTCTCGATGGTCGAGAGCTCAAACACCGATTGCGCATTGTCCGTCACCGGACCGTAGGAGTCCACGGCGATGGTCACCGGGCCCATGCCCAGGAAACCGAACGCCACGAGGCCGAACGCGAATATCGCCGGAGACGCCATTATCGCGCCGAGACCGGTGCAGCTTACCGCGTAAGCTATCGCCATAAGGCCGATAATGGAAAGTCCCATCCAGTAGCAGCTGAAGTTGCCGGCCACAAGTCCGGAGAGGATGTTAAGCGACGGGCCGCCTTCCTTGGAGGCCGTCACGATTTCGCGCACATGCGCGGAGTTGGTGGAGGTGAAAACCTTCACCAGTTCCGGTATCAGCGCGCCCGCAACGGTGCCGCAGGTGATGATGGTGGAAAGCTTCCACCACAGCGAGGCGCTGCCGCCCAGTTCGGGTATCAGCATGCTAGAGAGCAGGTACGTCATCACGATGGACACGCCGGAGGTTATCCAGACCAGCGAGGTCAGCGGGATTTCGAAGTTGAACTTCTTGCTCTCGCCGTACATCGACTTGGAAACGGCGGTGTTTATCGCGTAGGAGAGCGCGCTGGTGATGATCATGCCGATGCGCATCACGAATATCCAGACCAGCAACTGCACCTGTATTTTCTGGTAATCCGCGCCTGCGGTGGTCGGGTTGATGGCCAGCAGGATGAAGGTAATGAGCGCGACACCGGTTACGCCGTAGGTCTCGAAACCGTCGGCGGTCGGGCCGACCGAGTCGCCCGCGTTGTCGCCGGTGCAGTCCGCTATGACGCCGGGGTTGCGCGCGTCGTCTTCCTTGATCTTGAAGACGATCTTCATCAGGTCGGAGCCGATGTCGGCTATCTTGGTGAAGATGCCGCCCGCGATTCTAAGCACGGCCGCGCCCAGCGATTCGCCGATGGCGAAGCCGATGAAGCACGGACCGGCGTAGTCGCCCGGCACGAAGAGCAGTATGAACAGCATGATTACCAGCTCTATGCTGATAAGCAGCATGCCGATGCTCATGCCCGCCTTGAGCGGTATCGCCATCGTCGGATAGGGTTTACCCTCCAGCGCGGCGAACGCGGTGCGCGAGTTGGCGAAAGTGTTGATGCGGATGCCGAACCACGCCACCGTGTAGCTGCCCAGTATGCCGATGATGCTAAACAGCACTATTATCGACACCTGCATTGCGCCCAGATGGCGCAGCACGCCGAAATACATAACCATGATGGCGGCTATAAGTATCCACAGTATCGTTATGAAACGACCCTGCGTGATAAGGTAGGTCTTGCAAGTCTCGTAAATGAGTTCCGAGATATCGCGCATCGAGCTGTGCACCGGCAGCTTTTTTATTTCCATTGACTGCCATATGCCGAAAAGCACGCCAAGTACGCAGATTATCAGACCGAAGAGAAGCAGGCTGTGTCCCGAAAAACCCACAAAGGAAACGCTGCCCAGGTCCGGAATCTTGAGATCCGCCTCGCTGGCATGAGCCGAGGTGCCGCAAACCGCCGTAAAAAACAAAACCGCGCAGGCCTTCACGGCCTGCGCGTTAAACGGAAGCTTGCGGGAGGTTTTTGCGGCTCCAGCCATCCGGCGGAGCATGTCGCCTATCATCGATAGCATCAAACCCTCCCTTCTAAGTTTTAGACTGCCGCTACTTTGTTGACCACTTCCACCTGCACGCCGGGCCCCATCGTGGAACTGAGGGCCGCCGAGCGCACATAAGCGCCCTTCGAGGTCGAAGGCTTCGCCTTCACCACCGCGTCTATGACCGCGTTGGCGTTCTCGGCGAGCTTTTTGGGATCGAAGGATGCCTTGCCTACCGGCACATGCACTATGCCGAAAGCGTCGGCCTTGAACTCGATTCTGCCCGCCTTAAGTTCCTTCACGGTGCGACCGAGTTCGAAAGTTACCGTGCCGCTCTTGGGGTTGGGCATCAGGCCGCGGGGGCCGAGCACCTTGCCGAGCTTGGCGAGGTCTTTCATCATATCGGGCGAGGAAACGAGCACGTCGAATTCCATATCGCCTTTGCCGATGGCCTCTATAAGATCCATCGCGCCGACTTTGTCCGCGCCTGCGTCCTGGGCTTCCTTCACTTTCTCGCCCTTGGTCACCACATAGACGCGGGTGGTCTTGCCGGTGCCGTTAGGAAGCACCACGGTGCTGCGCACCTGCTGGTCGGCCTGCTTTACGTCGATGCCCAGACGCATATGCAGTTCCACCGTCTCGTCGAATTTGGCGGTGGCGTTCTTTTTTACCAGTTCCACCGCTTCCTCGACCTTGTAAATTTTGGTCTTGTCGAACGCTTTGTTCGCTGCTGCTGTTCTTTTTCCCATCTTTATTCTTTCTCCTTGAGGTTTTCCGGGGGTTATAGCCCCCTCCCTCCGCCTTCCTTTATCCGGCTAGGACGCTATGTCCACGCCCATGCTGCGCGCGGTGCCCTTCACCATTTCCATCGCCTGCTTTACGTCCTTGGTGTTGAGGTCCGGCAGTTTCGCCTTGGCGACTTCCTCGACCTGCTTGAGGGAGAGCTTGGCGACCTTGGTCTTGTTCGGCACGCCGGAGCCCTTTGCTATGCCGGCCGCCTTTCTGATGAGCGCCGACACCGGGGGCATCTTCGTGATGAACGTAAACGACCTGTCGTCGAAAACCGTTATGACCACGGGAATCGTCATACCGGCTTCCATCTTCTGGGTGCGGGCGTTGAACTGTTTGCAGAAGTCCATGATGTTCACGCCGTGCTGGCCCAGCGCAGGACCCACGGGCGGCGCGGGGTTTGCCCCGCCGGCGGGGATCTGCAGTTTTATCATCGTCTTTACTTGCTTTGCCTTTGCCATATTTGTGTAGCTCCTATACCTTTTCTACCTGGAGGAAATCCAGCTCGACCGGGGTGGGGCGGTCGAAAACCGTCACCATGACCTTGAGCTTGGACTTGGCGTCGCTGACATCCTCCACCACTCCAAGAAAATGTTTGAACGGTCCCTCGGTGATGCGCACGCTCTCGCCCTTCTCGAACTGAATCGCAGGCTTGGGCTTGTTGAGCGCCGAGCTGCTGGTGAGCTCGATGATGCCGCTGATCTCTTCTTCCGGAAGAGGGACGGGTTTGGGATCGCCAAGGAAACCGGTCACGCCGGTGGTGTTGCGTATGAACCAGTAGCTTTCGCTGGTCAGCAGCATCTGGACGAGGATATAGCCGGGGAAAAATTTGCGTTTGCGCAGATGGCGCTTGTTCTGCTTGACCTCCACCACTTCCTCGGTGGGGACCAATACCTGCAAAATCCTGTCGGTGAAACCCTGTATCTGCGAGTTTTGCGTTATGAGACGATGAACCTTGTCCTCATATCCGGTCTGGATATGGACGACGTACCAGCCTTTTTCTTCCATTACCGCCCTCCCATGGCAAATTCCATTATTTTAGTCAGGCAGAAGTCCACCGAGTTGACATAAATGGCCAGGACTATGACGACCAGAAACACAAACATCGTGGATTGCACCACCTGTTGCCTGGTAAGCCATGTCGCCTTGGACAGTTCGGTATACGATTCCTTTACGAATGTTATTGCTTTTTGCATTTTTAAAACCGCCGCGGGCAGCTCTTGGCAGGCCCTGTGGAAAATGGCGGGAGCGGAAGGACTCGAACCTTCAGTCCCGGTTTTGGAGACCGGTGGTTTACCAGTTAACCGACGCTCCCGTAAATATCCCGCCGTATCTCAAGCGGACTTTTTGCACGCGCCGCCCAATCCGCGCGGCACACGGCGCCGGACATCCATAAATGTGGCGCGCGCCGTTAATGCGCCGCATTACCTCAATTCTAGCAATAGCGCCCTGATGATTGCAAACCTCTGCCCGCATAAAGCGGGCAGAGGTTCGCTCGTTTCAATTCAATCAGGAAGCCTTGATTTCCTTGTGCTTGGTCATTTTTCCGCAGTTCTTGCAGAATTTATTGAGCTCAAGCTTGAAGTCTTTTTTCTTGCCCTTGACCATATGATAGTTGCGGTTTTTGCAAACATCACAAGCAAGCGCAAGGTTATACTTTTCGGTTGCCATTTAAACTTTTCCTTTTTTACGCGATGACTTCTGTGACGACGCCCGCGCCCACCGTGTGGCCGCCTTCGCGTATCGCAAAGCGCAGTCCCTTTTCCATCGCTATCGGCGTGATCAGCGTTATCGTCATCTCGGTGTTGTCTCCGGGCATGATCATTTCCGCACCGTCCTTAAGCTCTATCGAGCCAGTAACGTCCGTCGTGCGGAAATAAAACTGCGGCTTGTAGCCCTTAAAGAACGGGGTGTGCCTGCCGCCCTCGTCTTTGTTGAGGATGTACACCTGCCCTTTCACTTTCGTGTGCGGGGTGATGCTCTTGGGCGCAGCAAGAACCTGCCCGCGCTCTATCTGCGTCTTCTCTATGCCGCGCAGCAGCACGCCGATGTTGTCGCCAGCTATCGCTTCGTCCAGCAGCTTGCGGAACATCTCGACGCCCGTAACCGTGGAATTCATCGTGTCGCGAAATCCCACTATCTCCACGGGATCGCCCACATGCACCTTACCCCGTTCCACACGGCCGGTCGCCACTGTTCCGCGTCCGGTGATCGTGAACACGTCTTCCACCGCCATAAGGAACGGCTTGTCCGTCTCGCGCTTCGGCTCAGGGATCGTCGTGTCCAGCGCTTCCAGAAGCTTGTGTATCGCCGGCTCGCCTATCGGGCTCTGATCGCCCTCAAGCGCCTTCGCCGCGCTGCCGCGGATCACCTGTATCTTGTCGCCGGGAAATTCATACTTCGTCAAAAGTTCGCGTATGTCCATCTCCACCAGGTCGAGCAGTTCCGGATCGTCCACCAGGTCCACCTTGTTCAAAAACACAACAAGGTTCGGAACGTTCACCTGACGCGCAAGCAGCACGTGCTCGCGGGTCTGCGGCATCGGACCGTCCGCTGCGGACACCACAAGGATCGCGCCGTCCATCTGCGCCGCGCCCGTGATCATGTTCTTGATGTAGTCGGCGTGGCCGGGGCAGTCGATATGCGCATAATGCCGGGTGTTCGTCTCGTACTCGACGTGCGAGACCGCCACTGTCAGAATCTTGGACGCATCGCGGACTACGCCGCCTTTGGCGATTTCCGCGTACGACATTTCCTTCGATTTGCCTTCCTTTGACAGCACTTTCGTGAGCGCCGAGGTCAGCGACGTCTTGCCGTGGTCCACGTGGCCTATCGTGCCTACGTTTACGTGCGGCTTGTTCCTTTCAAACTTTGCCTTTGCCATGTTTTATATTCCTCCAGGTTAGGCCGCTGCGGCCTCGGATGTTCTCTTCTCCACGACTGCCTTGGAGATGGCGGCAGGCACTTCCTCGTAGTGGCTGGGCTCGAGGTTGAACGAGGCCCGGCCCTGCGATATGGAGCGCACCGCCGTAGCATAACCGAACATTTCAGACATCGGGACCGTACCGCTGATTACGCGCACGTTGCCGCGGCTGCCCATTTCCGCGATTTTCGCGCGGCGGGAACTCAGGTCTCCGATGATGTCGCCCATATTCTCTTCGGGCGTCACTACTTCGAATTTGGCTATAGGTTCAAGCAGCACCGGGTTTGCGCGTTTGCAGCCCGAGCGCAGCGCCATGGCGCCGGCGATCTTGAACGCTATTTCCGAGGAGTCCACTTCATGGAAGGAGCCGTCGAACAGCGTGGCCTTTACGTCCACGAGCGGGAAACCGGCCAGCGCGCCGCCGTCCACGGCTTCGCGGCAGCCCTTTTCCACTGCGGGGATGAATTCCTTCGGGATGCGCCCCTGCTTGATGCCGTCGATGAATTCAAAACCCTTGCCCATCTCGTTGGGTTCCACTTTCAGCCAGACGTGGCCGTACTGGCCGCGGCCGCCGGACTGACGGATGAACTTGGCTTCCTCCTCGACAGCTTTGCGTATCGTCTCGCGATAGGCAACCTGCGGTTTGCCGATATTGGCCTGCACGTTGAACTCGCGGCGCATGCGGTCCACGATGATGTCCAGATGCAGTTCGCCCATGCCGGAGATAATGGTCTGTGAGGTCTCCTCGTCGGTACGGACGCGGAACGTCTGGTCCTCTTCGGCCAGGCGGCCGAGCGCGTTGGCCATTTTTTCCTCATCTTCCTTGGACTTCGGCTCTATGGCGATGGAGATGACGGGTTCCGGGAATGTGATGGACTCAAGTATAAGCGGCTTGTCCTCGTTGCACAGCGTCACGCCCACGGCGGCGTTCTTTAGCGCCACGGTGGCGGCGATGTCGCCGGCATGGACCTCTTTTATTTCCTCACGCTTGTTTGCGTGCATGCGCAGAATGCGTCCCACGCGCTCGCTGGCGCGCTTGCCGGGGAAGAACACGGTGTCGCCCACGGCTAGCGTGCCGGAATAAACGCGGAAGAAGCTCAGCTTGCCGACATAGGGGTCGGTCTGTATCTTAAAGAGCAGCGCGGAGAAGGGTTCCTTGTCGCTGGGCTCGCGTTTCTCGGCGGCGCCGGTGTAAGGCTCGGTGCCGTTGACGGCGGCGACGTCGGAAGGGGCGGGCAGGTAGAAACAAACCGCGTCAAGCAGCGGCTGCACGCCTTTGTTCTTGTAGGACGAACCGCAGACCACGGGGAAGAATTTGGCGCTCAGCACGCCTTTTCTTATCGCTTTGCGGATCTCGTCCACGGAGAAGTCGGTCTTGCCGTCGAGATAGCGGGCCATGATGCTTTCATCATAATCGGCTATTTTCTCGATCATGAAGTCGTGGGCTTTCTGCGCCTTTTCCTGAAGCTCGGCAGGGATATCCACTATTTCAAATTTCGCGCCGAGCTCTTCGCCGCTCCAGACATAAGCTTTCATCTGGACCAGGTCCACTATGCCCTTGAGTTCGCTTTCGGCGCCTATCGGAATCTGTATCGGTACTGCGGCTCCGCCCAGCTTTTCGCGTATGGTGCCTACGCAGTACTCGAAGTTCGCGCCGATGCGGTCCATCTTGTTGATGTAGGCAATGCGCGGAACATTGTACTTGTCGGCCTGGCGCCACACGGTCTCTGATTGCGGCTCGACGCCCTGCACGCCGTCGAAAACGACGACCGCGCCGTCCAGCACGCGAAGGCTGCGCTCCACCTCGGCGGTGAAGTCCACGTGTCCAGGGGTGTCGATAATGTTTATCTGACAGTCAAGCCAGGTCGCATAAGTAGCGGCGGCGGTAATCGTAATGCCGCGCTCGCGTTCCTGGGGCATCCAGTCGGTGGTCGTGGTGCCGTCATGCACCTCGCCGATTTTGTAGATGCGGCCCGTGTAATACAGAATGCGCTCGGTCGTCGTTGTCTTGCCGGCGTCGATGTGGGCGATGATTCCGATATTGCGTACTTTCTCTAGCGGGAACTCTCTGGGCATAGTCTTATATGTGGCCTACCACTTGTAATGAGCGAACGCCCTGTTGGCTTCCGCCATTTTATGCGTGTCTTCGCGCTTCTTGAACGCAGTGCCTTCCTTGCGGGCGGCGAGCAGCAGCTCTTCGGCGAGTTTTTCAGCCATCGGGCGGCCCTTGCGGCCTTGTGCGGCCGTAAGTATCCAGCGCATGGCGAGGGTTGTGCTGCGCGCGGGACGAACCTCGCACGGCACCTGATAGGTCGCGCCGCCGACCCTGCGGGGTTTTACCTCCAGCAGCGGGCGGACGTTCTCTATCGCGCGGTTGAAAACGGCTATCGGCTCTTCCTTGGTTTTCTCGCGCAGTATTTCCATCGCGCCGTAAATGATGCGTTCGGCGGCGTTTTTCTTGCCGGTATGGTCAACCTTGTTGACCAGCTTGGAAACGAGCACGGAATTGAACTTGTAGTCCGCCGGCGCCTGCTCCCTTCTGTCCCTTGGTCTTAAACCTTTTCTTGGCATTTTATCTCATGGCTCCTTGTGTGAAAACTAGGCCTTGGCTGCCGCGGCTTTCGGGCGTTTCACGCCGTAGAGCGAACGGCCCTGGCGCCGGTTTTCAACGCCGGAGGCATCGAGGGCGCCGCGAATGATGTGATAGCGTACGCCGGGCAGATCCTTGACGCGGCCGCCGCGCACGAGCACTATCGAGTGCTCCTGCAGGTTGTGGCCCACGCCCGGGATATATGCCGTAACTTCCATTTTGGTCGTCAGCTTCACGCGCGCTACTTTGCGCAATGCTGAGTTCGGTTTCTTGGGGGTCGTGGTGTACACTCTGGTGCACACGCCCCTGCGCTGCGGGCAGGAGGCCAGTGCCGGAGCTTTCGTCCTGCTCTTTTGCACCGAGCGTCCCTGCCTGACAAGCTGATTTACTGTTGGCATGCTGAGTTTCTTCCTCCGTGTTAGGACTTCTTCGAATCTGCGCCTTTGGCGTCTGCGGCGGCAGGCATTCCCTTTCGGACAAGCCCGGTTCCCGCCGGTATGATATGACCGACTATAACGTTTTCCTTGAGGCCGCGCAGGTGGTCGATCTGGCCCATTATGGCCGCGTCGGTAAGCACCTTTGTGGTCTCCTGGAAGCTGGCGGCCGAGATGAAGGACTCCGAGGCAAGAGAGGCTTTGCTTATGCCCAGAAGCACCGGTTCGCCCTGCGCTTCTTTCTTGCCCGCGGCTTTCACCTTTTTGTTATCGGCCAGGAATACCGCGTGATTTACTATCTCGCCCTTAAGGAAAGCGGTATCGCCGCTGTCTATAATGCGGGTATTGCTTAGCATCTGCCGCACGATGACCTCTATATGGCGGTCGTTTATCGGCACGCCCTGCAGGCGATAGACTTCCTGTATCGCGTTGAGCAGGAATTCCTGCACTTCCTTTATGCCCTTTACGCGCAGGATGTCGTGCGGGTTGATGGCGCCGTCGGTCAGCGCTTCGCCCACGCCCACATGGTCGCCTTCGTACACAACCAAGTGCTTGCCGGTCGGGATGCTGTACTGCTTGACCTGCCCAGTTTCCTCGTTGCGCACCGAGACCACAATGAGCCCTTTAGGCGACGTTTCCAGGCTGACCGTGCCCTCTATTTCAGAGATAATGGCGGGGTTGCGGGGCTTGCGCGCCTCGAACAGTTCCGCCACGCGGGGCAGACCGCCGGTGATGTCTTTGGTGCCGCCGGCTTCCTGCGGAATCTTGGCGATGATGTCGCCGCTCTGCACTTTGTCGCCCGACTCCACCATCAGAATGGTGTCGACAGGCAACGGATACTGCGCGCGCTTGTCCTTGGACTCGATGGAGACGCGCGGGTTTTTCTTGCTTTCGCGGCTGCCGATTATGCGGCGCTCGATGACGCCGGTGACCTTGTTGCGTTCCTCATGCAGCGTGATACCCTCGGACACGTCGTGCAGCATGATCGTGCCTTCGGTTTCCGATATAATCGGAAGCGAGTGAGGGTCCCATTCGCCCATCAGCGAGCCCTGGGCAACCTGCACGTTGTTTTCGATGTGCAGCTTCGCGCCGTAGTGTATCTTGTAGCTCTTGAAAACATTATTGGCGCCCTCTACGATTATCTGGCCGTTGCGGGAAATACAGACCGTATCCCCGAAGCGGTTCTTGAGGGTGTTGATGCCCTGCCATGTAGCCTTGCCTGCTATTTCGGCCACGGCCTGCGAACGGCCCAGCACGCGCGCCGCCGTACCGCCGATGTGGAAGGTACGCAGCGTAAGCTGGGTGCCGGGTTCGCCGATGGACTGCGCGGCTATGATGCCCACAGCCTCGCCGGGATTCACAAGCTCCCAGGTCGCCAGGTTGATGCCGTAGCACTTGGCGCAGACGCCGAATTCGCTTTCGCAGGTCAGGACGGAGCGGATGCGCAGGCTCTCTATCTCATGCTTTTTGACTTCCTGCGCTATTTCCGGGGTGATAAGGTCGCCTTCCTTTACGATGACCTTGTCGCCTATCTTGACGGTTTCCAGCGAAACGCGGCCTACTATGCGTTCCTCAATCGGCTCTATTATTTCTTCGCCGCTCATCAGCGATTTTACCGTGATGCCGTTTATTGTGCCGCAGTCCGGATCGTTGATGACGAGGTTATGCCCCACATCTACAAGTCTGCGGGTGAGATAACCGGCATCCGCCGTTTTAAGGGCGGTGTCGGAAAGACCTTTGCGTCCGCCGTGCGTGGAGATGAAGTATTCCAGCACGGTGAGGCCTTCGCGGAAGTTGGAAAGAACCGGGGATTCGATGATTTCACCGATGCCGCCGGTCAGTTTCTTCTGCGGACGGGCCATAAGACCGCGCATGCCGGCCAGCTGTCTTACCTGCTGGCGGGAACCGCGGGCGCCGGAGTCCGACATCATGAAAATGGCGTTGAAGCGCGGGTCGCCTTTTTTGTAGACCTTTAGCTCCTGTGAACGCATTTCCTTGAACAGCTTGTCGGCCACTTCGTCGCTGACCTTGGTCCAGATATCGATAACCTTGTTATAGCGTTCGCCTTCGGTGATTATACCGTCTTCAGCCTGATGCTGTATGTGCGCAACCTGCTTTTTGGCTTCCGCTATGTATTTGTCCTTGGACGCCGGTATAACCATGTCCGCCACGGAAATGGACATGCCGGATTTGGTGGCTACCGTGTATCCAAGCTTCATGATATTGTCCAGAAGCTGCACCGCCTGGAAATGTCCGTAATCCCTGTTCTTATAGCACTCTTCAACGATTTTGGACAGTTCCTTTTTGCCCATGGGCTTGTTGACGTAAGGCCACTTCGGGGGCAGGCACTTGTTGAACATAAGGCGGCCGAAAGACGTATAGTCTTTCCATTTATTGGCGTCGCGCCAATCGCCTTTAAGATCCTTTTCGACTATCTCGTTGAGGCCGCGGATCTTTATCTTGGCGTGAATGGTGATCTTGTTCTGCTCGTAAGCGGCATGAGCGTCTTCCCTGTCCGCGAATATAGAGCCTTCGCCGACTTCGCCATCCTTGACCTTGGTGAGATAGTTAACACCCATAACCATGTCGTTGCGCGGCGCGGCGATAGGCTGGCCGGAAGCGGGAGACAGGATATTGTTGGTGGACATCATCAGCATTCTCGCCTCAAGCTGCGATTCCAGCGAAAGAGGAACGTGCACGGCCATCTGGTCTCCGTCGAAGTCCGCGTTGAACGCGGTGCAGGTCAGCGGATGCAGCTGTATGGCCTTGCCTTCGATAAGCACCGGCTCGAAAGCCTGTATGCCCAGACGGTGCAGCGTCGGCGCGCGGTTCAACATGACCGGATGATGCTTGGTGACATGCTCGAGAATATCCCAAATCTCGGGGCGTATCCTTTCGAGCATTTTCTTGGCGGCCTTGAGCGTGACGCCCTCGCGCCGCATAAGCTCGCCGATAATAAACGGCTTGAACAGCTCAAGCGCCATCAGTTTGGGCAGGCCGCACTGATGCAGTTTGAGGCTCGGGCCCACCACGATGACGGAGCGTCCGGAATAGTCGACGCGTTTGCCGAGCAGGTTCTGGCGGAAGCGGCCGTGCTTTCCCTTTATAATGTCGGAAAGCGACTTGAGCGGCCGGCCGCCTGCTCCGATGAAATATTTACCGCGGGCGCCGTTTTCGATAAGCGCGTCCACAGCTTCCTGGAGCAGGCGCTTTTCGTTGTAAACCATGACCTCCGGGGCGCGGAGCGCCTCGATGTGTTTGAGACGGTTATTGCGGTTGATGATGCGGCGATAGAGGTCGTTGAGATCTGAGGTCGCAAAACGTCCGCCTTCAAGCGGAACGAGCGGGCGCAGATCCGGCGGGATGACCGGCAGAATGGTCATGATCATCCATTCCGGGCGGTTGCCGCTGGCGTCGAACTCCTCCAGCGTTTTCAGGCGGCGCAGCACTTTCGCGCGCTCTACCTCGGAGGTGTTGGCGAGCAGCTCCTGGTGGAGCTTCGGGATCTCGGCGCGGAAATCAACCTTTTCCAGCAACTGGCGTATCGCGCCGGCGCCGATGCCGACTTTCAGCTTGCTGCCGTATTTCTTGCGCGCATCACGGACCTGAGAATCGGTCAGCAGTTCGCATTTTTTTATCTCTACGCGGCTGGTGACGGAATCCACCACGTCTTCCAGCACGACATAGGCTGCATAATAGACCACACGTTCCAGATCGGTGGCCTTCATGTCAAGTATGATGCCGATGCGCGACGGGGTTTTGCGCAGGAACCAGATATGCGCCACGGGCACCGCCAGCTCTATGTGGCCCATGCGTTCGCGGCGCACCTTGCTCTCGGTGATTTCTACGCCGCAGCGGTCACACACCATGCCTTTGAATTTTATCCAGCGGTATTTGCCGCAGGAGCATTCGTAGTCCTTGGTGGGACCGAATATTCTTTCGCAGAACAAACCGTCGCGTTCCGGTTTAAGGGTGCGGTAATTGATGGTCTCGGGTTTTTTCACCTCGCCGCTTGACCACGCGCGTATCTGCTCGGGACTGGCAATGCCGAGCTTCATCGCGTTGAAATCGACGAAGTTAAGCTCGCCCGGTTTTCTGGTTTTCTTGCCCGCTGTTTTGGTTGTCGTTCCAAACATTTTTCAAGTCTCCCTGGCCGGCGTTATGCCGCGCTGGCGGCTGTCTTGCGGGCCTCTTTCTTCTCTTCGGAAGAGGCCGAGTCGGCGTTTCCGCCGCCAGTTGTTCTCAAAAGATCCACGCTGAGGCCCAGCGCCTGCAATTCCTTGACGAGGACCTTGAAGGATTCGGGCACGCCCGGCTGCTGCGGCGGCTCGCCCTTTATGATAGCCTCGTACATCTTGGTGCGTCCGACGAAATCGTCCGACTTCACCGTAAGGAATTCCTGGAGCGTATAAGTCGCGCCGTAGCCTTCTATGGCCCAGACTTCCATTTCGCCGAACCTCTGTCCGCCGAACTGGGCCTTGCCGCCCAGCGGCTGACGGGTGATAAGGCTGTAAGGGCCTGTCGAACGGGCATGCACCTTGTCCTCAACCAGGTGGATGAGTTTCATTATGTACATGTAGCCGATCGTTATCTTCTCGGAGAAAGGCTCTCCGGTGCGACCGTCGTAAAGAGTGATTCTGCAGTATTCGTCCGGCAGATACTTCTCCGGCACGCCCTGCTTTATAAGATATTCGCGCGCTTCCTTGACTTTGTCGCGGACTTCCAGCTCGCTAGCGCTGTCGAAAACAGGGCAGTACATCTGCAAGTCCAGATGATGGCCCGCCCAGCCGAGCATGGTTTCAAGAAGCTGCCCGACGTTCATGCGCGAAGGTATGCCCAGAGGGGACAGCACGATATCGAGCGGCGTGCCGTCCGGCAGGAAAGGCATATCCTCTTCCGCGAGTATTTTCGCCACGACGCCTTTGTTGCCGTGGCGGCCGGAAAGCTTGTCTCCGACCTGAAGCGTGCGGCGGGACGCGATATAGACCTTTACGGTCTTGTTGACCGTAACGGCCAATTCGTCGCCCTGCTTTGCAAACTCGTGCTCCCGGGAGAACTCTTCCTCGGTCTGCTTCTCCATGAGCTTGAAGAACATCGTAACGCGCTCTTCTTCCTTGGCGCGCTGCGCGGGAGGCAGCTTGCCTTCCTTGATATTTTCAAGGGCGGCCTTGCGCTGCTCGCGCAACGAATTGAGCTTGATATCCCTTTCGTCGTCTATGGTCTGTAGACGCGCTTTCTCCTCGGGCTTGGAAAGCTTTTCCTTGCGGACAAACACGCGGGTGCCGAGAATCTTGCCGCTTACGCCCGGAGGCACGCGCAGAGAGGCGTCAACAACATCTTCCGCCTTGCGGCCGAATATGACCTTCAGCAGGCGTTCTTCCGGAGTGAGCTGCTGCTCGCCCTTCGGGGTGACCTTGCCGACGAGAATATCGCCGGGGCCCACCACGGTGGAGGGAAGCACTATGCCCTGCTCATCCAGATGGGAGAGCGCTTCCGCGCCCACGTTGGGGATATCGCGTGTGATTTCCTCGGCGCCCAGTTTCGTGCTGCGGGCCTCGATTTCGAATTCGTGCAGGTGGATGGAGGTAAGCATATCCTCCTTCACGATCTTCTCGGAAACCAGAATGGCGTCTTCGTAATTGTAGCCTTCCCAGCTCAGAAAGCCAACAAGCAGGTTGCGCCCGAGGGCAAGCTGGCCCTCGCTGGTGCCGGGACCGTCGGCAAGCACATCGCCTTTCTTGACGATGGTGCCGGAAGTAACATACGGCCGCTGAGAAACGCAGGTATCCTGGTTGGAGCGTTTGTACTTTATAAGATGATATACGTCGACTTTTGCGCCCTTCTCCTCATCCGGCTGCACGGCGATAAGATTGCCGGTTACATACAGCACGCGTCCGGCGCGCTTTGCGGTGATGCAAGCGCCGGAATCCTTAGCCACGTCGCCTTCTATGCCGGTGCCGACCAGAGGATACTCCGGCTGGAGCAACGGAACTGCCTGGCGCTGCATGTTGCAGCCCATCAGCGCGCGGTTGGCGTCGTCGTGTTCGAGGAACGGGATAAGCGCCGCGGAAACCGATACGACCTGCAACGGCGATATGTCCATGCAGTCCACCAGACCGGGTTCAAGCACGGGATAGTCGGAACGCATGCGGCAGTTCACCTGCGGCGCTTTTATCTTTTTGCCGTCCAGCGGCGTATTGGCCTGGGCGACCTTGAAATTGTCTTCCTGATCGGCCGTGTAATAATTTACCTCGTCGGTGACATGGCCGGTTTTCACCTTGCGATACGGCGTTTCGATAAGACCGTATTCGTTCACGCGGGCATAGCAGGCCAGCGAGGTGATAAGACCGATGTTCGGGCCTTCCGGCGTCTCGATCGGGCAGATGCGGCCATAATGCGTGTGGTGCACGTCGCGGACTTCAAAACCCGCGCGTTTGCGGTTAAGACCGCCGGGCCCCAGAGCGGAAAGACGGCGCTTGTGGGTAAGCTCGGACAACGGGTTGATCTGGTCCATGAACTGCGACAGCTGCGACGTACCGAAGAATTTGCGGATTATCGCCTGAACCGGTTGGGCGTTTACAAGGGAGCGCGGGGTTATCGTCCGGTCTTCCTTGTTCATCCTGTCGCGTATCGTGCGCGCCATCTGGGACAGGCCTACGCGGATCTGGTTTTCCAGCAGTTCGCCTATGCCGCGGACGCGGCGGTTTCCGAGATGGTCGATATCGTCCATCTGGAAAACATAACGCTGTCCTTTGTGTTCGATGTCAATCACGCCGTTGTTGAGCGCAAGCAGATACTGAACGGTGGCGACAATGTCCTCTATGGACAGCAGGCGGGACTTTTCCGTCGGCAATTTGAATTTCTTGCTGGAATCCGCGAGCCTTTCATAGAGCGCGTTCAGCTTCTTGTTGAGCTTATAGCGGCCGACATAGCTCAGGTCGTAGCGGCGAAGATTCTTGAAGATGAGATTGTCGAGGAACTGTTCCGCCTGCTCCTTTACGATGAAATCCTGTCCGCGCAGTTTTTTGTAAATGTCCTGCTGCGCTTCCTTGGAGCTCTTGGACTGGTCCTTGCGGCTTTCGAGAGTAAGCAGTATGGCCGGCGAATCCTGACGGGGATTGCCGGTGATGAGCTTGAGCGTTTTTACCTTGCGCTCGATAAAGAGCTTGAAGGACTTGTCGTCTATCTGGGAGGTGGCTTTTTCGTCGAGGTTCCAGAGAACCTCTCCGGTCGCGTGATCCACGATATCTTCCACCGCGTAACGCCCGATGATTACGCCGGCGTTCTCGGGGGAGCAGGGGAGTTCTTCGAACTGGTAGAAGGTCTGCAATATTTCCGCGTTGGTCTCAAGGCCGCAGGCGCGCAGGAAGGTGGTCGCAAGTATTTTTTTCTTGCGGTCAAGGCGCACCCAGAGGACGTTGGAAAGGTCGAATTCAAACTCGACCCAGGCGCCGCGATAGGGTATTATTCTGGCGAAATAAAGTTGTTTGCCGAGGGTGGACTGCTTCTTTTCATCGTCCTCCTCGAAAATAACGCCGGGGGAGCGGTGCAGCTGGCTGACAATGACGCGTTCCGCGCCGTTAAAAACGAAACAGCCGCTCTCGGTCATAAGCGGAAGCTCGCAGAGCATGACATCCTGCTCCATAACTTCCTTGAGTTTGCCGGTTTTCTGTTTTACTGAAAGGGAGAACCAGACTTTGAGGGGTGCGCAGTATGTGCTGTCGCGCACGGCGGCCTCTTCTGGTGTTATATAACGCGGTTCACAAAGTTCATAGCGCAGAAACTCTAGTTTCATGCTGCCATCCGGCGCTTCGACCGGGAATACATCCATAAAAGCGGCCTGAATGCCATGGAGCTTGCGCTCGCTTGGACTTACATCAAGCTGGAGGAACTCCTCAAATGAACGTTTCTGCAGTTCAAGCAGGTTCGGCAGTTTGAGTGTTTGCGGAATCTTGGCGAAATTGAGTTGTTTCATTTTGTCCTCGTTTTGAGAGCTCGTCAAAAATTTCCATTTTTCTGCTGCAAACCCCGCTTGCGGCCGACGCTCCTTGCGGTGCGCTTTCGGGCCTTTTGGCGAGGATGCTCGTTCGCGGCGTTCCGGCTAAACTTGAAATCGCCGTTTCAGCAACGAAAAGCGAGATTTTAGACGGGCTCTAAGGATTTCCGTCCTTCCTTTGCTTCTGCCAGCGGACTGCCTACATACTACTTCCTTACAAGTGTAAGCGATACCTCAGCCCCGCGCGGGGCTTTCCCCCGGCGGGACTGAGATACCGTAAACTTTTTTACCCTTTAAGGGCAGACGCTTATTTCAGCTCGACGGTGGCGCCGGCTTCGGTAAGCTTCTTTTTCATCTCTTCGGCCTGGGCCTTGTCGACGTTTTCCTTCACCGGTTTCGGCGCGCCTTCAACGAGGTCCTTGGACTCTTTGAGGCCAAGACCGGTTATTTCGCGCACGGCTTTGATGACGGAGATTTTCTTGGTCGCATCCGGTACGCCGGCGAGCACGACGGAGAATTCCGTCTTCTCGGCGGCAGCGGCGGCGCCGCCGGCGGCGGGAGCGGCAGCTACTGCCATGCCCATCGCGGGAGCGGCTTTTACGCCAAATTTATCTTCTATGGCCTTTACGAGTTCGGAAAGTTCCAGAACAGTAAGGGTGGATATCGCTTCTACTATTTCGTCTTTGCTGAGTTTGGTTGCCATTGTTTTAGTTTCCTTTTTTTGGGGTAGCCGCTTGCGCGTTTATCCCGGGTATGAACCGGGAACTACCTCCGCTGATTGCATGTCAGGCCGCGGGTGCCTCCGCAGCTTTTTTATCATGCAAGGCCTGGAGTGCGTAGGCGAGATCACGTATCGGAGCCTGAGTGACGGCTGCGGCCTGGCTGACACAACCATAAAGGTTGCCGAGCAGTTTGGCGAGCAGTTCCGTGCGGGTTCCGAGGGTGGCGAGCTTTTTGCACTCTCCGGCGTTGTACCACGCGTTCGACGAGTAACAGGCTTTGAGCTTGAGCGCGGGGAAATCCTTTTCGAAAGCAGCCAGAACCCTGGCCGCTTCCACCAGATCGCCGTCATTTAAGATGGCGATTGCGGTGGGTCCCTTCAGGGTTGCGGCCTCGGGCACCTGGGAAATTCCTGCTCCGGTTACTGCATGGGACACGATGGTGTTGCGTTCAACACGGAACCGTGTCTTGGTCGGAGCAAGCTTTTCACGCAGGGAGGCGAGGTCCACGAATTTCAGGCCCTGATAGGACGCGAAAAAAATGCCGCTAGCTGACTTAAGCTCTTCAGCTAGTTTCGTCGACTTATCTTTCTTTTGCGTTTTGCTTAGCTTCATATTATATTTAGATTGTAACAAATATGCACCGATATGTCACTGCCCGGTGTCATAACTGCCACAAATTTTATGCCCTTATGCCGGCCCCTTGAGCCGATAAAACTACAGCCGGTCCCGTACCACTGACCGACCATACTGTTTTTCAAGCAAAAAACCCCCTGAACATACGGGGGAGGCAAATTGTAAAAAAAAAGCAACAGACAGGGATGAGACCGGCAGCGACCTACTCTCCCAACGCCGAGATGGGCGTTAGTACCATCGGCCCTAAAGAGCTTAACTGCCGTGTTCGGAATGGGAACGGGTGTGACCTCTCCGGGAATACCACCGATCTCATTCCTGTCTGTTGCTTTATAAAAGAACGCTTTTAGTAACCCTGACGTTTTTCCGGCGAAAGGCGCCGATACGCACGTCAAGGGGATATGAAAACGAAAGCCGCTACTACAGTTACTGCAAGCGGATTAAAGAATATGGCCAAGCCTCACGGCCGATTAGTACCGGTTAGCTCAATCCATTACTGGACTTACACACCCGGCCTATCAAACCAGTAGTCTTCTGGTGGCCTTGAGTCTATGTCTTGCGACATAAAAGGGAAACCTAATCTTGGGGCGGGTTTCACGCTTATATGCTTTCAGCGTTTATCCCTACCAGACACCGCTAACCAGCTGTACCCTTGGCAGGATAACTGGTATACAGGAGGTCTGTTCAGCCAGGCCCTCTCGTACTGTGGCCAACTCCCCTCAAGTTTCCTACGCGCACAACAGATAGAGACCGTACTGTCTCACGACGTACTGAACCCAGCTCACGTACCGCTTTAATGGACGAACAGTCCAACCCTTCCCACCTGCTTCAGCGGGAGGATGCGATGAGCCGACATCGAGGTGCCAAACCGGGCCGTCGATGTGAACTCTTGGGCCCGATCAGCCTGTTATCCCCGGGGTAGCTTTTATCCGTTGAGCGATGGCCCTCCCACGAGGTACCACCGGATCACTAGGTCCTGCTTTCGCACCTGCTCGGCCTGTCGGCCTCACAGTTAAGCTCTCTTCTACCCTTGCGCTCGGCGACCGATTGCTATTCGGTCTGAGAGAACCTTGGAACGCCTCCGTTACTCTTTGGGAGGCGACCGCCCCAGTCAAACTGCCCGCCTGCCACTGTCCCCAACCCGGATTCACGGGTAATGGGTTAGAATCACAATCTCAAAAGGGTGGTATTTCACTGTCGACTCAACGGCCCCCACGAGGACCGTCTCAAAGTCTCCCACCTATTCTACGCATTTAAGACCGTAAGCCAATGACAAGTTACAGTAAAGCTCCACAGGGTCTTTTCGTCTTGTTGCGCGCAGCCAGCATCTTCACTGACACTACAATTTCGCCGAGTCCATCGTCGAGACAGCGGGATCTTTGTTATGCCATTCGTGCAGGTCGGAACTTACCCGACTAGGAATTTCGCTACCTTAGGACGGTTATAGTTACCGCCGCCGTTTACTGGGGCTTAAGTTCGGAGCTTCACCTTGCGGTTGACCCCTCCCCTTGACCTTCCAGCACCGGGCAGGCATCAGGCCCTATACCTCATCTTGAGATTTCAGCAGAGCCCTAAGTTTTTGTTAAACAGTCACGATCCCCCTTTCACTGCGGCCCTTTCGCAACGCCTTGCGGCGCCGCTACCGGGGCATCCCTTCTTCCGAAGTTACGGGACTAGTTTGCCTAGTTCCTTGACGTATGGTTATCTCGCGCACCTTAGCATTTTCAGCCCACCCACCTGTGTCGGTTTACGGTACGGGTACAGTAAGAACTCCCCACGAGACTTTTCTTGGCAGCGTAGTTGGACCACTTCCCACGGGTTACCCCACGGTCGTACTCACCTTTCAGCTTAACGGGTCTGCGGATTTACCTGCCGACCCACGCCTACGGGCTTGAACCCGGACAACCATTACCGGGCTGGTTTACCTTTCTGCGTCCTCCCTTGGGTGATGACGCGCCTACTGTAGTTCCGGAATATTAACCGGATGTCCTTCGCCTACGCCTTTCGGCCTCAGCTTAGGTCCGACTGACCCTGAGTCGACGAACGTTGCTCAAGGAAACCTTAGGTTTTCGGTGACAAGGATTCTCACCTTGTTTATCGCTACTTATTCCAGCATCCTCACTTCCTGGCGCTCCAGCACTCCTTGCGGTATGCCTTCGACGCTGCCAGGAACGCTCCCCTACCACTATGCAGAACTCGCGTTCCGCACAATTCGCGATTTCGGTGGCATGCTTAGCCCCGTGTAATTTTCGGCGCAGATTCACTAGACCAGTGAGCTGTTACGCACTCTTTAAAGGGTGGCTGCTTCTAAGCCAACCTCCTGGCTGTTTATGCAAACCCACATCCTTTGCCACTTAGCATGCACTTTGGGACCTAAATCGGCGATCCGGGTTGTTTCCCTCTCGCACGTGAAGCTTATCCCTCACGAACTGACTGCCCTATAGTACGCCGCGGTATTCGGAGTTTGATTGAATTCGGACCGAGGGTCGCTCAGCCTACATCATTCAGTTGCTCTACCCCCGCGGTTTAACATAGGACGCTAGCCCTAAAGCTATTTCGGGGAGAACCAGCTATCACCAAGTTCGATTGGCCTTTCACCCCTAACCCCAATTCATGTAGGAACTTTTCAACGTTCAACACTTCGGGCCTCCAGTAGGTGTTACCCTACCTTCACCCTGATCAGGGTTAGATCACTTGGCTTCGGGTTTGCTGAGTCGAACTAAACGCCCTATTCGGGCTCGCTTTCACTACGGCTCCGGAACGCACTTTCATGCGCCCCTTAACCTCGCTCGGCCCAGCAACTCGCTGGATCATTCTTCAACAGGCACGCCGTCGCGCATTCCACAGTCTTGCGACTGTAGCATAGCGCTTCGACAGCTTGTAGATGTACGGTTTCAGGTTCTATTTCACTCCCCTTCCGGGGTTCTTTTCGCCTTTCCCTCGCGGTACTGGTTCACTATCGGTCGCCAGAGAGTATTTAGCCTTGGAGAGTGGTCTCCCCAGATTCCCACCGGATTGCACGTGCCCAGTGGTACTCAGGTATCCATCAAGAGCTGCCCAATTTTCGCCTACAGGACTATCACCTTTTGTAGTCTGACTTTCCAGACAGTTCGGCTAATCGGCAGTTTGTAACTCTTCGGTTCTGCACCGGACGGACCCTACAACCCCGGCTTACGCGCTCTATCCGCGAAAATTTCACGGATACGGCGCGTATGCCGGTTTAGGCTGTTCCCCGTTCGCTCGCCACTACTAAGGGAATCTCGTTGATTTCTTCTCCTCTAGGTACTATGATGTTTCACTTCCCTAGGTTGTCTTCAATTACGGTACCTGATCACCCGAAGGCAACCCCTTCCCGTAAAGATACATGGATTTGCACCCATGTCGGTTTCCCGATTCGGAAATCCCCGGATCAAAGGATATTTGCTCCTCCCCGAGGCTTATCGCAGCTTATCGCGTCCTTCATAGACTTCTGGCGCCAAGGCATCCACCATACACCCTTGTAGCTTGACCATATTTTTTAATCCGGTGAATCCGTCGCTACTGGTCGGATTCACTCTTTAAGACGCTTGGCTTTCCTTCTCATATCATTTACTACTTTTGCTGTTCTTTTAGATGATACATGTCCATGCCCAGGCTCGCGAAGAGGCTGAAAGGGCATGACAGTACATCCCGAATTTTCAAAGACCTAAGATTTGTCGCATTAAATTTGGAGCTGACCGGGATCGAACCGGTGACCTCCTGCTTGCAAAGCAGGCGCTCTCCCAGCTGAGCTACAGCCCCTCAGGAAGTGGGCCCAGGTGGGATTGAACCACCGACCTCACGCTTATCAAGCGTGCGCTCTAACCAGCTGAGCTATGAGCCCATATTGCATGTGCGAGTGGCCAACCTGACCACATCTGGCAGATTTAACTGCCCATTGTCAAGGCATCGACTTAATATCTCCCCTCCGCATCACTGCAAGAAGAAAAATATTAAAGGAGGTGATCCAGCCGCACGTTCCCGTACGGCTACCTTGTTACGACTTCACCCCAATCACTAATCACAACTTGAGACCCGAATAACTCGGGCATTTCTGTTGCAATTAGCTTTCGTGGTGTGACGGGCGGTGTGTACAAGGCCCGGGAACGTATTCACCGCAGCGTGCTGATCTGCGATTACTAGCGATTCCGGCTTCACGTGGGCGAATTGCAGCCCACGATCTGAACTGAGGCACAGTTTAGGGGTTTGCTCCACATTGCTGTCTTGCTTCCCGTTGTCTATGCCATTGTAGTACGTGTGTAGCCCTGGACATAAAGGCCATGATGATTTGACGTCATCCCCGCCTTCCTCCGCGTTGTCCGCGGCAGTCTCCTGAGAGAGCTTGACTTGCGCCAAGTAACACAGGACAGGGGTTGCGCTCGTTGCGGGACTTAACCCAACATCTCACGACACGAGCTGACGACAACCATGCAGCACCTCGGCTGAGTCCCTTGCGGGTCATCCCTACTTTCATAAGGATTACAACATCAGTCGTTCGAGCCCAGGTAAGGTTCTTCGCGTAGCGTCGAATTGAACCACATACTCCACCGCTTGTGCGGGCCCCCGTCAATTCCTTTGAGTTTTAACCTTGCGGCCGTACTCCCCAGGCGGAGAACTTAATGCGTTAGCGTCGGCACGGAAGGGGTCGATACCTCCCACACCTAGTTCTCATCGTTTACGGCTAGGACTACCAGGGTATCTAATCCTGTTTGCTCCCCTAGCTTTCGCGCTTTAGTGTCAGTAGATGCCCAGAAACCCGCCTTCGCCACTGGTGTTCCTCCCGATCTCTACGCATTTCACTGCTACACCGGGAATTCCAGTTTCCCCTGCATCACTCAAGACATCCAGTATCCGACGACCTTTCCCGGTTGAGCCGGGAGATTTTACGCCAGACTTAAATGCCCACCTACACGCGCTTTACGCCTAGTGATTCCGAGTAACGCTTGCCACCTACGTCTTACCGCGGCTGCTGGCACGTAGTTAGCCGTGGCTTATTCGCAGAGTACCGTCAAATCTGGTTGCCCAGACATTCGTCCCCTGCAAAAGGAGTTTACAATCCGAAAACCTTCGTCCTCCACGCAGCGTTGCTGGATCAGGCTTTCGCCCATTGTCCAAAATTCCCCACTGCTGCCTCCCGTAGGAGTGGGGCCCGTGTCTCAGTGCCCCTGTGGCCGATCGCCCTTTCAGGCCGGCTACCCGTCATCGCCTTGGTGGTCTTTAACACCACCAACTAGCTGATAGGACGCGAATTCCTCCTGAAACGACCCTTGCGGGCCTTTCATCCGCCGATGATGCCACCGGCTGATTATATGGGGTATTAGCCTACCTTTCGGTAGGTTATTCCCTATTTCAGGGCAGATTATTCACGTGTTACTCACCCGTCTGCCGCTAAACTATCTTGATGTAATCGCAATAGTTCCGCTCGACTTGCATGTGTTATGCACGCTGCCAGCGTTAACTCTGAGCCAGGATCAAACTCTCCATTAAAATCCTGTAGCAGATTGCCGCGGAAACCGCGACACTCAGCCACGTTCATTCAAGGCTAGCTTGGTTGACTATTGGCTCATATATCCCATTTGACCTTTTTACCGGTTAAACAGGCCGCTTACTACTCGTTTTCACTTTACTTCTGAATGTTTACCTTTACACTGTAGCAAAGTTCACTTTGCGTTCCGTGTTCAGGTTGCCCATTCGCACAATGCGACAAATTTTCAGAGAGCGAAGCTTCCCTTTTGCTTTCACCCTGTCTAAGTGAAGCAATCGGAAGCTTTTTACTTCCCGCAGCCGTTTTCGGCTACGTTTTAAATCTTAGCACAATTTGCTGATTCGTGTCAAGTCTTTTTTTTCTCGTCGAAGAATCGCGTTTTTGTTTCTTCTTTCAAAACCGTTTTACGTTACTTCCCGGTTTCGTTTTTTCGCGCTTTAGCGTGTTGTTTTCAAAGACCCTTCTTTTTTCAGCGCCGGGTGCTTACCGGCTGTAAAGAAAGTCTATCAAAACCGCGCCGACCTTGTCAAGTCTTTTTTTCTCCGTCGGGAAACTGCGTTTTTTGCAGTTGGCCGCGCGATTGTTTTTGCATTTTGCGTTACTTTGCAACCGCGCGCGCTCTTTTTCAAAGACCTCGCCCGGGTTACTGCTTCCGGGCGTAAAGATAGTATACCTAAACACAACCGCACATGGCAAGCAATTTCCTGAAATTACCTGTTCCCTCGTCGGGGGGATGGGGAAATATTCATGGCGGAACTGCGCGCGAAATTGTCGCAAAAACACCCCGCCGCACCCTCTTTCGGGCCCCGGAAGATGGGCTGGCAACAGCACATTTCCCCGCATTTTTGTCGACGTGCGCATCGTCGGATAAATTTAATAAGCACACTTTCGGCATTTTTTGCAAAATATTTTTTAAATTTTTAAAAATAACCCGACAAGCCTTTTTTCTCGTCGGAAAGCCGATCCCCCCGCACACCGCTCATTGCGCTTGTTCTATGCTTTTTCAGGACAACTTATCTCCGCCGCGCTACCATTTTAGTGGGCTGCCACGATGCCTTGCATTGCCAATTCCGAATCACCCGCAAGCATCTTGAGTCCGGGGTTATCCCGTTATAGCAGAATCACATTGCCCATCCCCCCTCCGCGTTCCGTTCCATTTTTCGCCGCACAAGCCCATCCCGCCACTCCTGTTCCTATATATACATATACAGGGAAACCCGCCTGGTTGTAATTAATTCCCCCGTGCCGCGTATATATATAAGAGCCATGGGCCAATCCATGCCGTGGCATATAAATTGCTCCAGACATGGCATACAATCGTTTGTATATTCTGATAGAATACATGCATCGTATCTGATGCCATGGGGATATACTTAAAATGACGACCATACAAAGCAGCGAGTTTTTCAAGCAACTGCAAGCCGCGCTCTCCGGCAACGGAGCATTTCTCGTCGTGGAAGACGGCAAGGGCTCTGCAAATCCGATGACCATCGGATGGGCGATGCAGGGTTTTGTCTGGCAAAAGCATGTGCTGCAGGTGCTCGTGCGTCCGTCGAGATTCACTCATGATCTTCTGGAGAGAACGGATATGTTTTCCGTGTGCGTGCCCGGACATGACATGAAAAAAGCCCTCGCTGTTTGCGGCACAAAGTCCGGCCGAGACACGGACAAAGCGCGGGAATGCGCGCTCGCTATCGTGCCAGGGGAAAATCCGGGTATCCGGATAATCAGGGACTGCGAATTTATCTGCGAATGCAGGACCGTCGCAAAGATGCAAATGGCCCCCGGTAAGCTGTTTGACGGGGGAAATATTTCCGGAAAGTTTTATCCCGCCGGAGATTTTCATACGGTATATTACGGCGAGATACTTGCTATATATAGGAATGGGCAATAGGCACGAGACATCACGTTGCGCTTAAGAAAAAAATTCATTCGGAGAATAAGGAATCATGAAACATTTCGCAGTTCTATTTTTGCTGATGCTTGCCGGCGCAAATGCCGGCGCGCAGATGTTTTCCACTACGAGTTATATGAAGGCCGTTTTCGATAACTCGCCGGACCTGAAAGCCGCCCAGGAGGCGGTGCAGGTTGCAAAAAGCGCATACTCAGTGTCCTTATATAACGCCGCGCTGCCGTCCATGTCCATAACGGCGAACTCTCCTTTATACGGATTTTCGGACCAGAGCCACTGGGAGGGATTGCGCTTCAACCGCAACGAGGTGGTCCCCAGCGCGGCCGTGGCGTGGAACCTGTTCGACAGCGGACGCGGCGTTTTGTCGGTAAAAGTTTCGCGCCTGGCGCAAAACAGCGCCGAGCTGAACCTTAAAATCACGATGCAGTCTCTGGCGCTGACGGCGCTGGCAAACTACATAAACCTGATCGAGGAAAAAAAGCTGCTTGATGTCGCGGAAAATAACCTCAAGGACCAGCAAGCCCAGCATGACATAGCAAAAAACCTTTACGACAGCGGGCTGCAAAACCTTATAAGCCTTCTGCAGGCGGAAACCGACATGCGTTCCAGCCAGTTGCGCCTAGCGCAGGCAAAGGCCGCATACCAGCAGGCGCTTGTCACGTTCAACACCGCGATAAACCGCGACGACCCGTTCGCCCCGGCAACGCTCGACGAAACCGTGGACACTTCCACCGATGCGCTGCCTTCCCCGGAACACGACCTTGCCTCCGCCCGGCAGAACCGATATGAAATGCTGCAACAGGAAATAGCACTTCGCTCCGCCGATGCGGCATATGAGCTGACAAAGCGCAACCAGTTGCCGGAATTCAAGCTGGATGTTTCATGGACGCGCTACGGTTTGTCCATGTTCGGACTCACCAACACATCAAGCGCGGACCCGAATCCCAATTACTCGCTGGCGGCCACGCTGAACGTTCCTCTGGGATTCTTCTGGCTGCAACAGCACGAACAGATAAAGTCCGCCGGCGCAACAAAGCGCACCGCATACGACACCTATGAAGCCGAGCGCCGCACTGTCGTCAACGACGTGGTTTCCGCGCGCATTTCGCTGGAGCTCAACATAAACTCGCTGGACGTCGCCACCTTCATGCAGCAGAGCGCGGCGAAAAAACTTGAAGTGGTGCAGGAACAGTACAAACAGGGAACGTCGGATTCCACGCAGCTTTCTCAGGCGCAGTCGGACCTGCTGAGCGCGCAGAATTCATATACCACGGCTCTCTATCAAACCGCGCTTTACCGCGCGCAGTACCGCAAAGCCATTGGCGAACAATTATGGGGACAGCAATGAAAAAACGCATATCCGCAGTAAAAATCGCAGTCATTCTGATAGTCCTTGCCGCGCTCGGCGCAGGCGGCTGGTACGGCTGGAAATATTACAAAAACCGCGGCGCGGCAAAAACATCCGCCGACGAAGATACCGTGAAAATAGCGCGCGGCGACGTGGAATTGTCCTTTCAGGACACCGGAGAAGTGGCCGCAAAGGATATAGTGGACATCAATTCCAAAGCCTCCGGACGCATAACAGAGCTTTTCGTGCAGGAGGGACAGCACGTAAAAGCCGGCGACAATCTGGCCGTTGTGCAGGCCGGACGCAGCGAGGCGGAGCGATACGTCCCGACGACGCTCACATCGCCCATCGACGGGCTGGTAATGCGCTGCGTTGATAATTCGGAAAACTACAGCGGCAAGGACAGCACTTTCGCACGCGTTGGACAGCGCCCCTCCGGCACTTATGATTCATCAAATCCCACCTGCATAATGCAGATTGCCGACATGCGACAGATGGTCGTCAACATGAAAATCGGCGAAATGGACATCCTTAAACTCCATGAAGGCATGCCGGTCAATATAAGCGTGGACGCGATGCCGGGCCAGTCTTTCGCGGGAAAGATAGCCGTCATCGCCCCCCAGGCCGAGACCAGCCGCGAGGGCTCGAAACTGTTCCGCGTACAGATCGCGCTAGCCTCGGCAAACAAGGCATTGCGCATCGGCATGACGGCGCGCGTACAGGCGATACTCGACCAGCGTAAAAACGTTATAAAACTGCCGCTGGCCGCGCTGTTCGAGGAATTCGGCAAATCTTTCGTCTACAAGAAAACAGCGGACAATAAAATCGAAAAGCACACCGTCAAGCTTGGATTGAGATCGGATACCGACGCAGAAGTGCTTGACGGCATCGCGGAAGGCGACTCCCTATATACCGTAAAACCGGTTGAAAACGTGATAGACAAGACCCAGCAGGACGGCAAGGGCGCCGCGAAACCCGCCGCCCCGGCCAAAAAATAACATGGACACCGTAAGCTGCGCCAATCTGGTAAAAGTCTACCGCGACGCCGGTTCCGATTATACCGCGCTCAAGGGTGTGACATTCTCCATCGCGCAAGGGGAATTCGTGTCCATAATGGGCCCGTCGGGCTGCGGCAAATCCACGCTGCTAAACATCCTCGGACTACTCGACAACACCACGTCCGGCAGCTATGTTCTGGACGGCAGGAATGCGTCGGAACTGAGCGATGCCGAACGCTCCGTACTCCGGCGCGAGAAAATAGGCTTTGTGTTTCAATCCTATAATCTGCTGCCGCGCATTTCGGCGCAGGAAAACGTCTGCCTGCCGATGAGCTACGCGGGAGTAGAACGCTCCGAGGCAAAAGCCCGGGCAAAGGAACTGCTCGAAGCGGTGGGACTGACGCATAAAATAAACAAAACCCCGCTTCAGCTTTCCGGCGGAGAGCGCCAGCGCGTAGCCATAGCGCGCGCGCTTTCCAACAGGCCGTCGCTGATACTGGCCGACGAGCCGACAGGCAATCTGGATTCCGTCTCCAGCAAGGAAATAATGGAGCTGCTGCTCAAGCTGAACTCGCAGGGAATAACAATGATACTGGTAACTCATGATCCCGGCGTAGCTGCGCGGGCGCAGCGCACGATACACATACAGGACGGCGTTCTGGTGAACTGATGCGAATATTTGAAACGGCACGCACCGGATTTGGCGAATTATGGAGCCACAAAACGCGCTCCCTGCTGAGCTTTTTTGCCATCTCCATAGGCACGGCGGCGTTCATGTACACTTTTGCCAGCATATCCGGACTTAACAGACGCATGGCGAACGCCATAAAATTATCCGGGCCCGGGAAACTTATGGTGGAAAATGAGCGTAACTACGACAGCAGCTCCCAGAATCAAAAACCGCAACTTAGCTATGACGACGCAGTCGCGATACGCCGCGACATGCCCTGGCTTTATATGGTCTCGCCGATAGCCGCAAACTGGGGGCGTAAATTTTTGCACGGGAATACATACGCGCGCGCGTCAGTGCTGGGGATAACGCCGGAATGGTCGAGGCGCGACTGGGTTTACAAACTGCGCGGCCGCTTCATAACCGATTCCGACATGACCGGCAATGCACGGGTCTGTGTGCTTATAGAAGACGGAGACTGGACTCCGGGCAAGAAAAAGCCCGCCTGGGCCCGCATGTCCATGTGGGATTACGCGGACCCGGTGTCGGACCACATAAAGCATTACAACATGCTGGGCGAGAATGTCGGCATAGACAATCACGAATATAAGGTCGTGGGGATAATAAAGCAACCCCCGCTGGACGATGACCCGCGCTGGTTCCGGATGGGTTACGGCGAACAGATGCTGATACCGATAACCACCATGCTGCACTTCATGCCGCAGCAGTACCAGAAAGGCGTGCAGCGCATAGATATCGATACCGGCGACGAAAAAACCCTCCCTCTCGCAAAGCATCAGCTTACCGTGCTGCTAAAAAACCGCCACTCGGACGAAAATTTCAAGATCCGCTCCCTGTCGGAGCTGTTTCAGCAGGCGCTGGCCAACTGGCGCAAACAGTCCATGACTATTCTGGCCATAGGCATAGTGGCGATACTGTCCGGCGGCATAGGCATAATGAACGTAACGCTGGCCACGGTTTTTTCACGCATCAAGGAAATAGGCATACGCCGCGCCATAGGCGCGACAAAAAGCGACATCATGCTGCAATTTATAACCGAGGCGGTGCTGCTTGGGTTTCTGGGCGGAGTTTTCGGGATACTGCTGGGTTATGGCTTCATCCAATATTCGGCGGCGGACGACTGGGAGCTTAAAGTCTTTATCTGGTGGGTTCCGGCGGTATCCGTTCTGATAGCTGTGGCCACAGGATTTCTTTTCTCACTTTATCCGGCATACACGGCGGCGAAGCTGGATCCGGTGGAGGCGCTGCGTTATGAATAGGAGCGCGTCATGAAAATATCCGAAGCGCTGAGAACCGGAGCCGCCGAGTTGATGGCGAACAAACTGCGCACCTTCCTGAGTTTCGTGGCCATTTCCATAGGAACGGCCTCGTTCATGTATACGTTTTCTATGATATCCGGCTCCAACAAACGCCTCAACACCGCGCTGGACCTTGCCGGCCCGGGCATGATGGACATAGAAATAAAAGAGCAATACAATGTCATCAGCTCGGACAATTCGCAACAGGACAATAAAATAACATATCAGGACGTGCAGGCCATACGCCGCGAAATGCCCTGGCTTTACATGGTATCGCCCTCGGTATCGGACAACAGCACAGTGCGGCATAACGACATCAGCGGCATGACCTCCATAGTCGGCATAACGCCGGACTGGGCCAAACGCAACTGGGTCTACAAACTGCGCGGCAGATTTCTCAACGATTACGATGTGAACCACTTCAACCGCGTCTGCGTGCTTATGGAGGAAGGTGACTGGCCGATAGGCAAGCCGCGTCCGTGGTGGGCGTCGTTTTGGAGCGACAACCGTGGCGCGAAAATAAAAAACCACGTCAAACACGCCGATTTGCTTGGCCAATACATAACTATAGGCGAGCATTCCTATCAGGTGGTGGGCATCATAAAGGACCCGCCAAAAGGCCAGGACCCGCGCTGGTTTAATTTCGCCCATCAGGAAGGCACGGTGCTTGTCCCGATAACCAGTTACCAGCGCTATATCGAATACAATAACGAGGCGGTGGAGCATGTGGCCATAGACACCGGCAACGAAAACACCGTGGAATCCGCCAAACGCATGATAAACATCCTGCTTAAAGCCCGCCACGGCGGGCAAATGAATCCGGACATAACCTCCATGCAGGAATATATGAAGGAGCAGATCTCGGAGATGCGCAAGAATGCATTGAATATCCTGTCGGTGGGCGTGGTGGCGATACTGGCCGGAGGCATCGGAATAATGAACGTGATGCTGGCCACCGTCTTCTCGCGCATCAAGGAAATCGGCATACGCCGCGCGCTGGGCGCGTCGAAACTGGATATCGTTTCCCAGTTCGTTGTTGAAGCTATGCTTATGGGCCTTGCGGGCGGCGTGCTGGGCGTGGGCTTTGGATTTTTGATGATACGCTACATGAATCCAGACAGCCAAAACCCGCAAATTTTCATCTGGTGGGTGCCTTTTGCGTCGCTGCTTATCGCCATTGCCACCAGCTTTATATTCTCCATTTATCCGGCCTATACCGCCGCGAAACTGGACCCGGTGGAAGCGCTTAGATACGAATAAGCATCTGATTTCATAATATCTGCTTCCAAAAAATTGCGCGCGACACGCCGGCCGGAACTTTACCGATTCGCCGCCCCGCTGTCGTGCGCAAAATATTGACACGGCAATCCGCGTCTGCGAGAATATGGCATGGCCAATCTCCCGGGTTATCCCCGCATAGTGAAACTTTTACGGCTTATGCCGCCGCTCTGCGTTGCATTGCTTTTAGGCTTCACCGCCCCGGCCTTTGCCGACATTGCGCTGGTGCTGGAATTCGAGACCGGTCCCGGCGTGCCGCGCGAAGTCGGCATATACGCTACCGAAAGTTTCGCCTCCCATCTTTTTCACACTGGCGAATTCGGACGGGTGGCGCATTCCATAAAACAATACGACACCCAGACATATCTGCCCTGCTTTGCATCGGACTGCGCGCAAAAAGCGCGGCAGGAACTGGCCGCTTCAACTATAGACAAAATTTATGTGGGCCGGGTGGAATTGCAGGAAAGTAATACCTGCCATGTATCGGTGAAACGGCTTACCGCTGCGGGCGACATGGAGGACATGCAGGAGGAAAATGTCCAATCCGATTCCGGCGGCTGCGGCGTGAACGATGTGGAAGGCGCGCTGCAAAAACTTGCGTCTTCCGTCTCCTGCGGGACAACGCCGATGCCCGCCGAAGAAACTCCCGCTACGGAGGCGGCGCCCGCCCGCGCGGAAAGTCCGGCGGAGGAATTTATAAAAAAAGCCCGGGCCGCGCTTACCGCACGCGAAACCGAAAAATATCTGGGCATGGCGATAACCGCCGACGCCAATTACGCCGAGACATATATACTGCGCGGATTTTTGTATTGCGATTTGAAGCGCTATAAAAAGGCGATTCTGGATTTCAAAGCGGTCGAACTGCTTGCCTCCGGCGACGAACGAATCTACTATGGCCGGGCAGAAGCGTATATGCGCCTTGAAAAATTCAAGACTGCGGAAAAATTACTGACGCATGCGCTTACGCTTTCACACGATTCCGCGAAGGCGCTGCTGGATATGGCGCGCGTTAAATGGAAGCTACGCAAGGATGCGTCAAGCGCGGTGGATTTTGTGCGCCGCTCCGTCAAGGCAGGGATGGACATGAAGACGGTACAAAAAGCGCTTTCCGATACAACCGACCCGCTTTACGGACTGAACGATACGCCGGAGTTCCAGTCGCTTTGGGGGAAATAATTTACCGATAAATACCGGGGAATACCCGGAAACCTTACAGTTGGATTTTGCGAAAGCGGCGGCGCGCCTTTTTACCTCTCGGTTCCGGCAACCGACATTCCCCCGCCTTTTACCGATACAACCGACCGGACAAAACTCTTGCTGAATTTTATTCCACTATGCGGCGCGCGTGGGAGAAATGGGTTTTATACCAGCCCTTGAATTCGCGAATACGGACGCCTTCGGCGTGGCTGTCTATTATGTGCCCCTCGTCTACAAAAATTACCACATGTGAAACGCGGCTGCGGTCTTTTTTCATAATATAGAGCAAATCGCCCGGCTCTAATTTTTCATCCCTGCCGAGTTTGCGTCCCGGCGCAAGCGGGCCGTCCGACTGCTCCGAAATATTGCTTGTGAATTTTATCCCCAGCCCGTAATTGTACACCCATGCCGTGAAGTTGGAGCAATCCAGCCCCGCGGCGATTTTCGCAGTGTGCCATGCCGGTATATGATGATGCCTGTAGGAAAGCCCGATATATTTTTCCGCCACGGCGATTATGCGGCGGCGGCGCCACTCCACGGAATCCGCACAGGCCGGAACGGAAACCGCCGGATATTTTGCGGCAGCCGGTCCCCAGTCTTTCATTTTAATCCAGCGGGAGGGCGCAATCCCCGACTCGGGCAGTTTGTCGCGTTCCGCAAAATCGGCGGTAACTGCAGCATAGCAGCCGGTCGACTGCTGCTGTGCAAACAAAACCTGACGGCTGCACAGCGACAGGAAAGCGACAACAAGCAAGCATCGTCTCATGTTATTTTGAGGCAAGCTTTTCCTTTATCATGGCGGCTGCGGTTTGGGAATCGTTATACGGTATAACACCGGCGGACAGGCGCTGAACCGTTTCATGACCTTTCCCCGCAAGCAGCACGATGTCGCCTTTTCTGGCAGCCTCGACAGCCTGGCGCACAGCCTCGGTGCGGTCGGCTATTATCGAATAGTTGATCCGCCCGGCTGCTTTGAGCCCCGCCTCTATGTCCGCAAAAATCTGTTCCAGCGACTCGCGGCGAGGATTGTCCGCAGTGATAAACGCATGGCTGCTGCGCGCTGTAACAACCACTCCCATCGGACCGCGCTTTGTGCGGTCGCGCTCCCCGCCGCAGCCGAACACAGTGTAAATTTTCCCGTGCGGGAATCCGGATAGCGCCGACAGCACGGTATCCAATGCGCTGTCGGTATGCGCGAAATCCACGAACACATGGAAATCCTGCCCCGCGCGTATCGCTTCCATGCGTCCGGGCACGCTTTCAAGCGCGGCAAGCCCGGCGATAATATCGTCTGTTTTTATCCCGCGCCCGAACGCGCAGGCGGCGGCGGCCAGCGCATTAAAAACGTTATAGGCTCCCCACAGTTTAAGTTCGACGCCGAAGCGCCCCGCCGGGCAAACCATATCGAAAGATGTGCCGTCCAGCCTTGAATTTATATTCTCTGCGCGGAAATCATTTGCCGCGCCAAGGCCGAAGGTAAATACTTTTACGCCGGCAGGCAGCGCCGCGCGCACTTTCGATGCGCGGGGATCGTCGCCGTTGATAACGGCCAGACGATTTTTTTTGGGATTTTTGGGCGAGCCCAGCATTTCAAACAGTTTCAGCTTGGCGAGGAAGTATTCATCCTGCGTTAGATGGAAATCCAGATGGTCCCGGGTCAGATTCATAAAAACCGCGCAGTCAAACAATATGCCGTCCACGCGCTTTAGCGAAAGGGAATGCGACGAAATTTCCATCAGCGCCGACGAGCAGCCATGGTCTCGCATGTTGGCGAAAAGTTTTTGCAGCGTCAGCGCATGGGGTGTGGTGTTTACCGCATTGCGCAGCACTTCGCCGTCGACGCGATAATTGATTGTGCCTATGACGCCGTTTTTGCGCCCGGCCGTTTTCCATATCGATTCAAGCAGATAGGTGGTGGTGGTCTTGCCGTTGGTGCCGGTCACGCCCACCACCTCAAGTCCGGCGGAGGGGTTTGAATAAAATGCGGTGGCGCAGGAAGCAAGCGCGGCCTGTATGTCGTCAACCTTTATAAACGGCAGGCGCGAAGTGCCCATATCTGGAGCGCATGTTTCGGTCACGATGGCGCGCGCGCCGCGGGATATCGCATCGGCTATATAAAGATGCCCGTCGGTATGTGCGCCCGAAATGGCAAAAAACAAATCCCCCTCTTTCACCTCGCGCGAATCCACGGCAAGCCCGGTTATCTCAAGTCCGTCCGGCAGTCCGTTTACCGCATAAGAGCCTAAAACTTTTTTTATGTCCATGTCGTCACCCCGCGAACTTATATATAGGAATGATATATTTATGCCCCCGGCACTGTCCATAATCCGCAACAAATGGCTATAATTCTGCCATGGGCGCAATCTTCGAAATGGAACATCCGGTGATACCGGCTGAAATAGACGCCTTCGGCCACGTGAACAATCAGGTATATCTTGCGTGGATGAACGAGGCGTCCATAGCGCATTCCGCCGCGCGCGGCTGGCCGTGGTCGCGCCATTTAAAGCTCGGCGAGGGCTGGGTCGCGCGCCGCCACGAGATAGAGTATCTGCTGCCCGCAAAGCTGGGCGACGTGGCTGTGCTGCGCACCTGGATATCCGAAACCAGCCGCGTCACCGCCTTGCGCCGTTACGAGATGCTGCGCAAGTCCGACGGCAAAATGCTTGCGCGCGGCAAAACGCTGTGGGCGTGGATAAATTATTCCACGGGCCGCCCGGTTCGCATAGCGCCAGAAATCGCCGCCGATTTCGGGATTCCGCCTGATACGCCTGCGCCGGACAAAATAATGTAGTATGGTTGCACATGGGGGGATTTCCCGGCGGTAAAAATAATGCTTGCAATTTCCCTTTTATTTCTGGTATATTGGTATAGGTATACCAGTATAAAACGGAGAGTTTAATGAGAAGCCTTATAAGGATTTCGGACGCGGCGGTCATAGCGGTGCATGCCGCGATACTTCTGGCGGAGGCGGGCGGCAAGCCGGTGCCGACATCGGTCATAGCCTATACTTTTTCGGTGTCGCCCGCGCATGTCTCCAAGGTGATGCAGCGTCTGGAAAAAGCCGGGCTGGTAAAATCCGCAAGGGGGCCGTCCGGCGGATTTACGCTCTCCGCCCCGCCCTCCAAAATAAAGCTGCGCCGCATGGTGGAAACGATGGACGGTAAAATAGAGACCTGCGGCTGTCTGCTCGGCAGGGATGCCTGCATGCGCAAGCGCTGCATGCTGGGCGATTTTCTTGCACGCACCGGACAAGGGCTTATAGAGGTGCTGGACCGCTCCGTACAGGAAGCGGCGGCATACACCCATGGCAAAAACTGATTTTGCGACGGCGCTGGAAAACGTATACGCGCAATATAACAAGCGCGGATACGTGCATCCCGACCCGCTCGAATATCTTTACCGGTACGAAGATTTGCGCGATCGCGAGATTGCGGGCCTTGTGGCTTCCTCTCTGGCCTACGGCAACGTCAAGCAGATAATAAGGAATGTCGGCATAGTGCTGGACAAAATGGGCGGCTCGCCCCGGGCTTACGTGGGAAACAAGAGCCACGCGCAGATGAAAAAGGATTTTGAAAATTTCAAATACCGTTTCACCGAGGGATACCAGATGGCCGCGCTGCTCGCGGCCGCAAAAAAACTGGTATCAACATATGGAACGCTTGGCGATTGCGCCGCACGGCACGAAACGGATGTGCAGCGCGAATTCGCGCGACAGCTTTACTCCGCCGCGCCGGAGGCGATAAACACCCTTATCCCGTCGCCGGACAAGGACAGCGCGCTTAAACGGCTGAATCTGTACTTCCGCTGGATGTGCCGCACCGATGAGGTGGATCCCGGCGGCTGGGAAATGTCCCCGGCCAAACTCGTGGTACCGCTGGATACGCATATGCATCAGATAGCAAAGGCATTCTGCCTTACCGCGCGCAACGATGCGGGCATGAAAACCGCGCTGGAAATAACGGCCTCATTCGCGCGCTTCTCGCCGGATGACCCGGTGAAATACGATTTTTGCCTTACGCGTTTCGGCATACGCGACGAACTGGATTTGGCGGCATTGCGCAAATGCATGGCATAGCGCGACCGCTTTGAATTAAAAGAATTAAAAAACACAGGAGGAAACAAAACATGGCCGGACTTAAAGGAACCCAGACCGAGAAAAACATTCTTACCGCTTTCGCGGGAGAATCGCAGGCGCGCAACCGCTACACCTATTTCGCGAGCAAAGCGAAAAAGGAAGGGCTCGAACAAATAGCCGCGATATTCGAGGAAACCGCCAATCAGGAAAAAGAGCACGCAAAGCGCCTTTTCAACCTGCTTGAAGGCGGCGATGTCGCAATAACCGCGGCCTTCCCCGCCGGCATGGTTAAGGGCACGACCGATAATCTGGCGGCAAGCGCGGCCGGGGAAAATCATGAATGGTCCGACATGTATCCCTCTTTTGCCGCCGTGGCGCGCAAGGAAGGATTCGAAGTTATAGCCAAGGTTTTCGAGGCTATCGCGGTGGCGGAAAAGCAGCATGAAAAACGCTATCTGGCGCTGAAAGAGCATCTCGACAAGGGCCAGACCTTCAAGCGCGACGGCAAAACCGTATGGCGCTGCATGAACTGCGGCTACGTACACGAAGGCAACGCCGCTCCCGAAGCCTGCCCCGCATGCGCCCATCCCAAGGCCTACTTTGAGCCGATAGCCGAGAACTGGTAGGAGGAATTCATATGCCGCAGGAAAGAGCAAACGTAACGAAGTTCATGAACAACCCGGTAACCGTTATAGGCCCGGAACTGAAAGCAGGCGACAAAGCGCCGGATTTCGTCCTGGCCGATAACGACCTGAAGCCGTTCTCGCTGGCGGACGCCAAAGGCAAGGTAACGATAATATCCTGCGTGCCGTCGCTGGACACGCCGGTATGCGATCTGGAAACGCGGCGCTTCAACAAAGAAGCCGCCGCCATAGGCGACATACGCATACTGACCGTGAGCATGGACCTGCCTTTCGCGCAGAAACGCTGGTGCGGCGCGGCCGGAGTGGAGAAGGTCAAAACCCTCTCCGACTATCGCGGCGCGGCCTTCGGCCAGGCATACGGCGCGCTTATAAAGGAACTCTATCTTCTTGCCCGCGCCATCTTCGTGCTGGACAAGGAAGGCATCATCCGCTATGTGCGCTTTACCGACGATGTAACGCAAGAGCCGGATTATAACGCCGCCATAGAAGCGGCCAAAAAACTGGTGTAAAAGGAGAGGGAAATCATGACCGAACTCAAACAGGTTTACAAATGCGCGCTGTGCGGCAATATCGTGGAAGTGATACATCCGTCCGCCGGCGAACTGGTTTGCTGCGGCAAGCCGATGACGCTGATGACAGAAAACACCGTGGACGCGTCCAGGGAAAAACACATCCCCGTTATCGAAAAAACCGGCAGCGGCTACAAGGTGAAAGTCGGCAGCGTGGCGCACCCGATGGAGGAGAAGCATTTCATCGAGTGGATAGAGCTGGTCGCCGACGGAGTTTCGTACCGCAAATATCTCAAGCCGGGCGACAAGCCGGAGGCCGAGTTCTGCGTTAAGGCCGACAAGGTTTTCGCGCGCGAATACTGCAACGTGCACGGCCTCTGGAAAGGGAGCATCTAACTTATGATAAACCCCAAAGTGGAAACCGCGTTCAACGAGCAGATAAAATACGAAATCGAGTCTGCCATGCTTTACTATCACATGGCCGGCTGGTTCGCCGCGCAGGGGTTCGACGGGATGGCCTCGTGGATGCTGGTGCAAAAAGGCGAAGAACTGTCCCATGCCGAAAAATTCTTCGCGCACATAGCCGCGCGCGGCGGCACGCCTAAAGTGGCTGTCGCATCGCCGGGCGACGCGGTCTGGAAAACGCCGCTTGAAGTTTTTCAGGCCGCCTACAAGCACGAGCTGTTCATCACCGGACGAATCAATACGCTGGTGGACATCTGCCGCAAGGAAAACGACAACCCCGGCGCGGAGTTCCTGCAATGGTTCGTGCGCGAGCAGGTGGAGGAAGAGGAGCAGGTCTCCAAAATAGTCCAAAAGCTTGAACGCATCGGCGCGTCCGGCTCCGGGCTTGTGATGATGGACAAGGAAACAGGCAAGCGCAAGGCATCCTGAGAATGCGCTAAAATATACTCCTGACCCGCGCCGGAGCGTAAACCCCGGCGCGGGGACAGGCGGGCCTGCCATGCGAACCGGCAGTCCCATAAGGAGAAATGATGCTCAATCTCAAAGCCGTAAAGATAACGGAAAAAGTCTGGTGGGTCGGCGCGATAGACTGGAACCTGCGCGATTTTCACGGCTACACCACCAATCGCGGCAGCACTTACAACGCCTATCTTGTCATGGGCGAAGAGCCGGTGCTGATAGACGCGGTTAAAGACCATTTCGCCGACGAAATGCTCGCGCGCATAGCGTCCGTAGTTGACCCGCGCAAAATAAAAACGATTATTTCCAACCACTCGGAGCTGGACCACGCCGGCGCACTGCCGCGCGCCATAGCGGAAATAAATCCGGACAGGGTGCTTTGCTCCGTAATGGGCGAAGTGGCGCTGAAAGCGCAGCTTCGCGGCGACCTGAAACTGCATACCGTTAAAGACGGCGAGACCATGGACATCGGAGGGATGAAGTTCACGTTCCTCGAGGCGCGCATGCTGCACTGGCCCGACAGCATGGTCACTTTCCTTCATAACGAAGGCATGCTTTTCTCCAACGATATTTTCGGCATGCATCTGGCCCACTCGAAACGCTTTGACGACGAAACGCCGGACTGGCGTTACGAGGCCGCCACTTATTACGCAAACATCATAACGCCGTATTCAAATATCGTCACGTCATTTTTGACCAAATTCAAGGCGAAAAACCTGCCGGTAAAAGTAATAGCGCCGGACCATGGCCCGATATGGCGCAAAGACGTGTCCACGATAGTGTCGCTCTATGAAAAATGGGCGCAGCTCAAGCCGTACAACAAAGGCGTCATAGTTTACGACACGATGTGGGAAAGCACGACGATGATAGCCAATGCGATAGCCGACGGACTTGTGGAAGGCGGCAGCATCGCGAAAGTGATGCCGCTAAAGGCCAATCACCGCAGCGAGGTCGCCTACGAAGTGCTGGAGGCCGGAGCGCTGTTCATCGGCGGGCCGACCCTGAATAAACAGATATTCCCGCCGGTGGCCGACGTAACGATATACCTCAAAGGCCTCAACCGCAAAAACCTCATCGGCGCGGCATTCGGCTCCTACGGCTGGACGCCGGACGGACCAAACTGGATAGAAACGCAGATGAAGGAAATGGGCATACGCCCCGTGGGCTCCACTGTCAAGTGCAAGTATATGCCCACCGCCGCGGACCTCGACGCCGCGCGCAAACTAGGCCTCGAAACCGCGGCACAGCTTAAACAGTATGATAGATAAACAGACCATAGACGCGCTTTTCGACATGTCGTACGGACTTTATCTGGTTTCCACCGCGCATGACGGCAAAAAGAACGGCCAGCTCACCAACACGGTATTTCAGGTGACCGCCGAGCCCGCGCGCATGGCGGTTGCGGTGAACAAACAGAACTTCACGCATGACCTTATCGCAAAGAGCGGTTACTACAGCGTGTCCACGCTGGCCGAGGGAACTCCGATGACTTTCATCGGGCTGTTCGGGTTCAAGTCCGGCAGGGATATGGACAAGTTCGCGCAGACCAAACACGAGCTTACGCCAACCGGCACACCGCTGGTGCTGGAGCACACGCTGTCGGCCTTCGAGGTGAAGGTCACGCAGACCGTCGATATCGGTACGCACACGCTGTTTATCGGAGAGATTTTGCAGGGCAGGATCATCGGCGAGGGCAAGCCCCTCACCTATGACTATTACTACCGCGTGATGCGCGGCAAGACGCCGCGCACGGCGACAACCTATAAAGCCTATGCCCCGGAAACCGGGCAGGCGAAGGAGAAACCACCGATGAAAAAATACGTATGCAAGGTATGCGGCTACACCTACGACCCGGCGGAAGGCGATCCGGACCATAATGTCCCGGCAGGCACTCCGTTTGAAAAGCTGCCCGAGGACTGGGTATGCCCGGTCTGCGGCGTAGGCAAGGACGAATTCGAAGCGCAGTAATCGCGCATCTCTGAAAAATAAAAAGCCCCGGCAATCGCCGGGGCTTTTTTATGCACAGAGTAATCCCATATTTTTTGGCAGTTAATATAACATTTTGCAGGAGTCGGAATTCCATGGGGGATCTTTGCCCATTATCCGCCGGATAAAAGAAATATGGTCGAAGTATCCCGCAGGATGACCGGTTTCGATGGAAATATTTATGAAACCTTTTTCATACAGCGTACGGGCGAAGTCTTCCCCTTTAACGCCGTCACCAAGTTCGGAATCGATATAAATAGGTGTTTTCCTGGGCAATGCGGCGAGGTCAGCCATCAACCCCGCAGGGCCGGAATATGTTCGAAGCTCTATATCCCGCGCTTTAGCGGCCATTTCCCATGTCATACGCACAAGAGAATCGTCATCCACCAATACTGCCATTCTATTAAAACTATCCCCGCCCTTTGCAACAGCACCGGATACTATCGGCACCAGACCTGCCAAGTTCTTCGGTATAAGACGTATCGAAAGACTGTTGCATTCTTTAAGCAGCGCGGCCTCCTCCCAGCGGCTTGTGACCAGTATCGTCTGGCGCGAGATTCCCCATTGCTTTGCCAGAGAAAGCCCTATT
>Ga0326728_10000205_pt1 | contig 247211 bp, 244 predicted proteins | sample MB3enrmetagenome_FD_207602 | JGI IMG/M metagenome (GOLD analysis project Ga0326728, IMG submission 207602) | Lab enriched peat soil microbial communities from McLean, Ithaca, NY, United States - MB31MN | ecosystem: Environmental > Terrestrial > Soil > Wetlands > Peat | place: USA: New York...
ATTGCACAGCGTTCCGGCTCCGAACTCAGTTCCGTCTCCATATAAAAAGATGCGATAGCCGGGGATCGAACCCGGGTTAGAAGCTTGGGAAGCTCCTGTCCTGCCGCTAGACTACTATCGCAACATATTTCCGCTCTATGATATTACCTGATGTCGAAGATAAATATAATGCTCGAACCATCGTCCAGTTTTCCGTGTTATAAAAGGAAAAGGATCACGTATCCCAAAAAAGATAGCGATAGAAAAGGACGGGAGTGATTGCATCCACCTTCGGTGCAATGCCAGAAAGATCCTGGGAAATTCTGGTTCCGGCATGTGGTTACGCTTTATCCAGGAGTCGGCTTTGCACCTAAAGTAGCATTTTAACCGACTTTAGGTGCAGGTTTCATACTTTAGGTGCAAGATTTGAGTTTAGGTGCAAAGCCCCAGGAGTCGATATTTTTATGAATGGAGGTGCTGCATATAATCCATAGATTCCACGTCCGTTCCCGTGCAGGATCTCCGGCCGGAAGATGCTGCAGTTGTCCGGTGTTATCAGAGAGCGACAGGTGCATTTCCATGAAGTTTTCCCATATTTTTATTGCTATCACGCTGGGGGCAGGGCTCCTCCTTCTGGTCAGTCTGGGTGCTGCCCAGACCACAACTGCGCAGACGGTCATCTACCAGTCTGCGTTCTCCACGGATCCCCAGTGGACGACCAACAACCCCTCCTTGGATTACTGGGACGGCAGTACCGGTACGTATCACTTCAGCATCGAGCCCAGCAATGGTGGCTATGCTTATGTATCAGTCCCGTACACGGGCGGATCGTTTACTCTCGAATATGACGTCCTGCTCCAGAAAGTCGATCCGGGTACCACATTCCGCCTGGGTTTTTCGGGAACTGACATGGACCGTTCAGAAGGTCCGAACGTCCTCACTGAATTCACCAACGCGAAGGACGGACAGCTCTTCTGGCTCCGGGTCATCACTCCCGGCCAGAAACTGACGGAAGTCAGCAGCCAGAGCGGCTCCTATGGAGGCCCGACGGTCACCTACGCCCTGAACACGACCTATCATGTCATGGTCATGTATGATAACGATACCGAGATCGTGAATGAACAGGTCACGGACAAGGCGAGCGGTCAGGTGGTCTGGACCTATTTCGTGAACACGTACGAACAACTGCATGATATGAACCGGATATATATCGGTTCAGTAGGGGATTACAACCCGTTGGACAATTATGCGACCGGCTATATCGATAATGTCCGGCTGTATGGAGAGGCCCCGGCAACAACCACAATACCTGCTACCCCGACTCTGTCGCTTCCACCTACTTATACCCCGAGGCCGACGACAAAAGTAACGACCGCCGCCCCACCGGCCCCGACACCAACAAAATCACCCCTTTCAGGAATTCTGGCATGTGCGGCATTTGGGATTACCGGTATCTGGGTCGCGACCCGGTTCAACAAACAGGGAAGGAAAAAATAAAAAATGGAAATTTTTTCCCTCTGCACCCGCCCGGTACGAGATGAGGAAGTTATGGGGGTATCCGAGAATACCTGATGAGTAAACCAGTCTGGGACGGGTTAGAGAGGGTCCTTTGCCTGCGTTCTTTGAAAAGGAAAGCCCGGCATGTCAATAAGAGAAAAAACCTACGTTGAAGCCACCTGCGCCCATTGCGACGGAGTAGGGTGTATGTACTGCAACAAGACCGGCAACGTCCTTGTTGCTACCCCAAAACGGCGATGCCCCCACTGTGAAGGGGTGGGGTGTATCTACTGCGGCTTCACCGGCTGGGCATACCTAAAAGGAAAATACGACTGACCGTTGCCGGCGGTTCAGTCATCGAACCTTCCCTCGACTTTCTGCGGGATGACGCACGTCGCAAATTGTTTCGCAAAATATCGGTCGGTCATACCGGCGATGAAGTCGCGGACAAGTTCGGCCGGCGTCGCTGACTTGCAGTAATTCCTGCTGATCCATTCAGTATCGATAAAATCGGTGAAAATTCTCGAACCCCGGTCCTTTTTCTCGAGATCGTCGAGGTACCGGGTAAACAGGGTCTGGTACATCCGCTCAATCTTCGGGCGTTCCGTGGTCAGCCGGGGGTTGTCGTAGATGTTCTCCTTTGAAAACACCCGGAGTACAATCAACGCCTTCTCGACCTCGCGGCTGTAGGAAATATATCCTTTCTCCTCGCAATCGCTGTTCTCCAGCAGATCGTAGATCAGGGTGTTGATGATGACCGCGTTTATGGTCTCCGGGTCGGCACTTCCGAAAAGATCCAGGCATTCCTGTGGGAGCGCCGGGGAATCATCGATCAGGCCGATGTCCCGGGCATCCTGGAGATCACGGCCGATATAAGCGATCGTATCGGCAAATTTCACGACGCAGCCTTCCAGTGTCATCGGCGCCCGGTTGCGTCTCCCTCCGGCATTGTCCTGCACCTTCTGGTCAAATGCAGCCCAACTCCCGCACGTCTCCGGTGCAATCCGCACATCATCGGCCTCACCATTATGGCAGAGTATGCCATCAAGCACCTGCATGGTAAGGTCGCAGTCTTCGATCTTATCGAGAAACCGGATGCTCTGGACGTTGTGATAGAATTTCCCGATCCCGAACCGCTCGCAGAGCGCCGAGAGGCAGGTCTCCCCAAAGTGGCCGTACGGGATGTGGCCGATATCATGCCCGACGGCAATAGCCTCGATGAGGTCCTCGTTCAGCCTCAGGCATCTGCCAATCGTCCGTGCAATCTTCGAGACCAGCTGGACATGGATCACCCGGTGAGTGATGTGATCGTTCTCCACAAGGTAAAAGACCTGCGTCTTGTCGATGTAGCGGGTATAGGCCCGCGTATGGATGATCCGGTCGGCATCGCGGGAGAACGGGGTGCGGATATCCTCGGGTTTCCTATTCTGCCGTCGCACGGCATCGGCGCTCGTCGCGGCAAGGGGCGAGAGGAGAGCCTCGTGCTTCTGGACACCTGCCAGAATTCCGGATGCGAGATCCTTCGAGAGATCTTTACCGTTGCCAGGTCCCGGATTCATTGCGTACGTCGCTCTGTCCCCATACTTCTTAATGATAACGAACCGGGTAGTTTCCTGATAAGCAGCAGAGAGCATCACCAGGGAAACGGTCGTCAGGCACGGTAAACCATTATTGGCTGTCAGGGCACTATCCTATAACCTGGAAAGATCGTTTTAGGTAAACCAGAGTGCATTCAAAATAAATTTTGATCTTTCCAGGAATCGAAAATCGCTTGGGTTTTCTGTTCGTGAAGGCAAATCTGGCATATGGTGCGGAAACCTTCACCACCCAGAAACATTATCTCCCGTACGTCACATAGGTCTCGCCGTACTGGACAACGTGGCCTTCCATTGCTTTTACCAGCTGCTCCTTGGTCGCTCCGGCAGGAAGCCGGAGTTTTGTATCAAGACCGTATACCTTGAAAAAATAGCGGTGTGTCTGTCCATGGGGGGGACAGGGACCGTTGTACCCGCTCCTGCCGAAACTGTTCCGCCCCTGGATGGCCGCGAGGGGAAACGTTACGTCAGGTGTTTTTGGGATCTTCTCGGGGATACGTTTCACCAGATCGATATTCCATGCCAGCCAGTGAATAAATCCTCCGCCACCCGGCGCATCCGGATCATTGCAGATGATGGCCAGGCATTTTGAGAGGTTCGTGTTCACGCTCCCGACATCGATCTCCGGCGATTTATCCTCACCGTCACAGGTATAGGCACTGGGCAGTTTCGTTACCGAGATCCGTACCTTGAGATCCTCCATACGAAATTCACACTCCGCACTGGCATCATGCACGGCCGGCCTCATAAAAGTAATGGTGGTTCGCTGCTCCAGTCAAAAGGTATTTCGATAGCACCTAGGTGGCGACAGCGTCACAACTTGAAAACAGGTGGTCTTTTATGAACGTGACCGTTCTTTGATTGAAGATATTGGCAGTAATTCGGGGAAAATGTGGTGAGATATGGAGGTTTTTTGCCAGCATCTCCACAGGATTGCTACCGGTAAGATTTCTTACTTGCTGGATCGAGCGGATCGGACACATCTGACAGCAGTCCCCCCGCACACGTTAACCGAGCATAGCGTATTTGCCACCCGCTCCCCAAACCGCCCGAATCCCATTGGTCTTGGTGTCATCCGGTTGATGCGAATGGAGGAGAACCTGCTCATCGTCATAGGTCTCGATGCCCTTGATGGCACACCGGTGCTGGACATCAAGCCCTTCTCGCGGGGGATCGACTGCCCGGAAGGTTAATGGAGGTAAGAATGGATCATGCGGCCCCATGCCGCAATCTCCACATCTTTATGGTCTTTGAAAGAGATCTGATGAGATAGACAAGAGACTATCACGGAATTTTTTTACCAGAGGCAATCATATGACTGCGGAAAATCCCGATAATTCCCAGAAAAATGAGGAATGCTCACATGAGTGCTCCACATGTGCGGGTGCCAGTACCTGCTCAGATGCAAAGCCCGGCCTCCCGCCCAAAGCGGACATTGACGTAAAACATGTCATCCTGGTACTCTCAGGCAAGGGTGGCGTTGGGAAATCGACCGTTTCGGTAAACCTTGCGTATGCGCTTTCCAGTCATGGGTATCATGTCGGTCTCCTTGATCTCGATCTGCATGGCCCCAATATTCCCAAGATGCTGGGGATCGAGGATCACAAGCTCGCCATGATCGGCAACCGCATCGAGCCGGTTCACGTCACCGGTGCTCTCTCGGTCATCTCCATGGCGTTCCTGCTGCCTGACACCAGCACGCCCATCATCTGGCGGGGGCCGATGAAGATGGCCGCAATCCAGCAGTTCCTCGCTGAGGTGAACTGGGGTGCCCTCGATTACCTTGTTGTTGACCTCCCGCCGGGGACCGGTGATGAGGCGCTCACCATCGCCCAACTGGCACCAAATGTCCGCGGGGCGGTCATCGTGACAACACCGCAGGAGGTGGCAACGCTCGACGCACGCAAGGCGGTGAAATTTGTTGAGAGGCTCGGCCTGCCGGTTCTCGGTATTATCGAGAACATGAGCGGCATGCACTGCCCGCATTGCGGAAAGGAGATCGACCTCTTCGGCAAAGGCGGCGGCCAAAAGGTCGCGGAAGAGCTGTCAGTTCCGTTCCTTGGTTCGATCCCGATCGATCTGGAGATGCGCAAGGCCGGCGACGAGGGCCGCCCCTTCATCATCCGGCGCGGTGACAGTTCTACCTGGGCCAGTGTTGACCGGATCATGGAAGCGCTTATCAAGGTTATCGAGGGATAAACCCGATGGACTACCTGCGGGTTCTCACCGGCAAGGAACCCCCGCTCACGATTTATGACGGAATAATCATATGCTTGGAGAATCCTCTGGCATTCCCCGATCTCCTGGAACCAATATACCATCAGGCAATGAATCTTGACGATGACACTCTTGACCGGGTCCGGTTTGCGCTGCTACGCCTCCAGATCTACGCAGACATCCACCGGAACGAGGATCTGGAAAAGGCCATGCACATCAAGTACGTGGCACAGGTTCTGGAGAAGGTGATCTTCGGCACGCTCGTGATGGAGCGTGAAGATCTGGAAGCGGACTAATTTATTTCTGATATCATAAACTTTTTATCGGCGGAAATGCACGTATGATACCTATAAGTGCACGATGGTTCAATACATGAGATGAAATTACCTGAAAACCAGAAGCCAGAACAATTACCCCGTATTTGGTGAATATACCCCACAACGATTGACCGGAGAAATCATGACATCACGCATGCATGCCCCACATACGACCTGCCCGGGGTGCCAGGAAGAGGTTTTTCTTGACGAGCTGGTGGGAGGAAAATGCCCGCTCTGCGGGTGCTCACTGGAAGATTTCGATGAAGCCGCAGGCGAGTATGAAGGCATTCTCGATCGCTCCGACCTCTCGTGGCTCATCTTCAATTATTTCGTCTTCAAGAAATTTGTTGATCTGGGAGTGCCCCCGCAACAGATCATGCAGTTCGTCGCAAACTACGATCAGAATGCGGAAAAACCCCCGGAGGACTGGACGCAGACCGGTTTTGCTCTCGATCTCCCGATGAGTGCATGGGACAAGATATGGCCAAAGCGATGTGTGAAATGCGGAAACCTTTTTTTCCGTGGCGGGAAGAAACAGATCGCCGGCGATATGCGCCATACGGCAGTTCGTGTGCATTATATCTGTGAACGGTGCCAAAAAAGCCCGTAATCGATTATTTTTATTCTCTGGTTTTTCCGGCATCACCTGACTACCAGAATACTGCGGTCTCTGGGCAATACCGCTATCTGTGCAGATCTCGGGATTGACTGCCCCCGGCGCTCCATCCACCGGTTGCTATCCCTCTCTCAGGGCAACGAACATGATGATGGCGATGATTCCGAGACCGGTGATGCTGATCAGGATAGGCAGCAGGAGATCGTAGAAATTCATCGCTCCGAACATATCCGGCACGAGGGCTGGGGCCGAGCTGTACTGGGCGAGGATCCTGATAAATGCTGATCCATTCCCGTTCGCGTACGGCTTTTGCCATCCTGCTGTCACGAAATAGTTGCCTGCCGGTAGGCCGGGTTCAAAAAGTTCGTACGACCAGGAGTTCAACGCGGATCCGGCAACTACCGGTGTCGTGCGTGAGGTAACAAGTGCCCCGGTTGTCTGGTTGCGGATATCTACCCTGAGGGTATTTTCCACCCCCATGTTGGTCGTGCCGGAGATAAAAATGCCTTCACCGGTAGTCTGGTCCGGAAGGCGGATGCCCGCGGGAGAATCAGTTGCACGGTTGAACCGGACGAATGCATTCTCAACAAGGAAATACTCCGGGGTGAACACATCATCGACATCACGGGTTGCGGCAGCATTCATGATGGTATTGGCTACCGGAGTGATATTTGCCGGCAACCCCTCCTTGGGACCGATGTTTGCTATGTTCTTTCCGGAATCGGCAATTCGTATACCGTCGCTCCAGAACACCGGCGCGATCTCCAGCGTCCTGTCCGCCCCGGGGTCCTGCAGGATAAATACATATTGCCCTGTCGAAAATTTGCCGGTATCCTCCGGTTTCAGGATGAACGAGAAGTTCCCTTTTTTGTCCGGCACGACAGTCCGGAGGTCAAAATAATCCCGGCCTATCACCCAGAGCGCAACCGTGCCATTCATCGCTGATGTCCCGTTCAGTGCAACCGAGTCGCCGATGACGATCGTTTGGGGGCTGCTGGTCGCTGCTGCAAACGCTGCTGATACCGGCGGGACCAGGAGAACCGGCAGGATGAGCAGGAGACCGGCCATACGTTCCCATGACTGAAGAGATTTCAAGGACATCTGCTCCGGGTGTGTACTATACAACAGGTCATGTATTGTTAAAGGATTTCCGTGGACTTTCAGTGGAACCTGCCGGGGCAGACAATAAATCCCGGTCTCGTTATCAGCTTCTCCGGTGAGGCACGATCTGGTCATTTATATTCGTAGAGAATTTGTGGCCGGACTGAGGTTGCGGGTCGAAAAATCCGCAACAAGTAACAAGGTAAGACAGTTCTCCGGATATCCAATTAAAATATCACAAGGAATAACTTCTGTTCCCAAAAACGTTCAAATCAGATTTCCTGAATCGAATCTGGTTAATACGCCCGACCCACGATCGTCGCCCTGCCCGGCTTGCCGCAGATGATACAGGTACCAGCGTTATCGGAAATATACGGTGACCTGACCTCGGTGCCAAGGATACTTGCGTTTGTTCTCTCCTCGATCGCGTCACCGCAGGCCCTCTCGCGGCACCAGCTGGCGACCGCGACATTTCCCCCGTTGAGCGCAACCTCGAGCGCTTCCATCGAATCGACCGTGCAGAGCCTGCTTCTCGTATGCGCTTCAGCCCGTGTCCGCAGGGTTGTTGTAATATCATCCAGTGCAAGAGTTACTTCCCTGATGATATCCGCACGTTTGAGCGCGATCTTCGCGCCCGGCCGCGTGACTGCCATCACCTGCCCCGCGTCGAGATCCCGCGGCCCCAGTTCGAGCCGGAGGGGAATGCCCCGGAGTTCCCACCAGTAGTACTTTGCCCCCGGCCGCAGGTCGCGGGTGTCCAGTCTCACCCGGAAACCGGCACCGGTGATTTCCTTTTCGAGCGTCCCTGCCGCAGCCAGCACATCGTCATGCCGCTTGCCCATCAGGATCGGCACGATCACGATCTGCGTCGGCGCGACTGCCGGAGGCAGGATGAGTCCCCGGTCGTCACCATGCATGCTGACGAGAGCCGCAATCGATCGCTCGGAAATTCCATAGCAGGTCTGGTTTGCCAGCTGTGCAATGCCGTCCTTGTCCTCGTACGTGATGTTGAAGGTCTGCGAGAAGTGCGTGCCGAGGTGGTGGACGGTACCGATCTGGAGAGTTTTGCCGTTAGGCATGATCGCATCCATCGCGATCGTATAATCGGCACCCGGAAACTTGTCCCAGTCCGGGCGCTTCGAGATGATGACCGGAATGCACATCTGATCATAGAATTCCCGGGTAAGCGCGATCTCGGATTCGACCTGTGACTCGGCCTCGTCCCACGTTGCATGGACGGTATGGGACTCCATAAACGAGGTGATCTCCCGCGCCCGGATCATCGGCCTTGTCTGTTTGGTCTCGTACCGGAAGGTGTTCACGATCTGGTAGTACTTCATCGGGAGATCAGCGTGCGAACGGAGCCAGAGCGCGTACATCGGGTAGATCGCTGTCTCACTCGTGGGTCGCAGGGCGAGTTTTACGTCGAGCAGGTTTCTCCCGCCATGTGTCACCCAATAGACCTCGTCCTCGAAGCCTTTGATATGCTCTGCTTCTTTGAGGAATTCCTGTTCGGGAATGAGGAGGGGAAAGAGCGTCTCCTCATGATCGCGGTCCAGAAGGTCACGCAGGTGCTGGTACACGAGTTTGCGGACAGCAAACCCGTACGGGAACCAGACATAGAGCCCCTTGACCGGGTAACGGACATCGACAATCCCCGCTCGCCAGAGCAGCTCGTTGTACCATTCAGAAAAGTCCTCTTTTTTTGGCAGGGCACCCGCATCCTCGTCCATGTAAGACCACTAAGCCACTAACTGTACGACAGCCGGTGTAATAAAAGCCTCGACAGCCGCCGCGGTCACCAGCAGCGGGAGCACGTACATGGCAAACACGCGGGCGTAACGGTAGGCATTGGCCGCGGTGTCCGTATGTTCGTACCATTCGACAATGAGTGATTGGGCGAGCTGGATGCCAAGTGCACCGGCAATAATGAACGCCGGGATCTCGAAGATCCCGTGCGGCAGGATGGCTGCCGCAACAAACAACGGAGAATGATTGCGGTGGACGATCTCCATGACCGCCCCTATCACGATCCCATTGAGGCTCATGATAAAAATGGTAAAGATCCCAAACGACGCGCCGCCAAGAAAGAGCAGGATGCAGGCCTCGAGGTTGTTTGCGAACAGCTTGGTGAACATGTCAAACGGGTTCGTCTCGGATATCTGTCCGGCGACCTCTTTCTGGAACATCTTCATGAGGCTCTGGCCGACTGATGGGTTTTGCACCGTTGCGACCCAGCCGACCGTCAGTGTTGCACAGAAAAGAAGGCAGATGAGAATAATGGCATTCGAGAGCGGGTAATCAGACATACAGTACCATCCTTGTCATATCCCGGATGCCGGGTGCCAGCCCGACCACAATCATCGCAAGGAGCACAAGGTGCCAGAATGCGGGATTTGCTTCCCGCCGGTAGAGCTGCATGATATAGATCGCCGGGAAGAGCACCACAAGCTTCAGGGGAAACATCACGAATGCAGTTCCCGTCAGGTTGATCAGGTTCGAGCCGACCACGTGCTGCTCGATGTAATGCACGGCCGGGTGGAAGTCAATACCATAACTTGTCGCGCTGGCATCCAGCATATGCCCGAAGATCAGGACAAGGAAAAGTGGGTCACTGACATACTTCCATGACAGGACGTATCGCATGCACGCCCAGACCAGCACCGTTGCAGTGGCTGCCATGAGCGGTATGACAGAGAGAATAACGAGATCGACACGGGTGTGCGTGATCCCCCGGGAAACAAGGACAAGCGCGACGACAAAGACCGAGAGGCCCCCGGCAAAAGCATAAAATGGAAGAAAGTTCGCAATAAGCCCCTGCTTCTTAAGGTACAGTGCCAGAAACAACATGCCGATCGTAAAGAAAAAGAGGACGAAATAGATCGGCGGGGTGACAATCAGGTACTGCACATCTCCCGTGACCATGCCGGTATCCTGGATGACCCTGAGGACACCACCCAGCACGACATAGGGAAGCGTGGCAAGTACAAAGGATGCATCGATCTTCAGTCCAATGTCGGAGAGCCACGCGGATTTTGACATCCAGCGGTACAACAGGTAGACGCCGATGACAAGAATGATTGCATAGGTGAGCGTCTCGACAATGTTATAGGGTTCACCGTATTTTACGGGATCGATGTAGTATTTGTATAGGAAATCACTAATCTGATCATGAATCATTCATGATATGAAATGAGCCCAGATGCCATAAAATTACTTAAAGAGAAGGTTTTCGACAAGTCCAAATGGATGCAGTTACCCCGGGATGTGGTGATCGGGCATGATGTCCTCGGGCAGATCCCACAGGTCTGCCGGGACCTCAAACTGGGCGGATCTGCGCTCCTGATCTCCGGAAAGAGCACGATGGATCTTGCCGGCAATGACGTCAGGAAGTATCTTGCACCATCCTGCAACGTGCAGGCATTCATCTCTGAAGAGATCAGCATCCCCTTCATCAAGAAGGCGGAGAAAGCAGCGCGGGATGCGGACTTTTTAATTGGCGTTGGTGGAGGGCGGGTGATCGATACAGCAAAGATCGTATCGTATAATCTCGACCGACAGTTCATCTCCGTACCGACGGCTGCATCACATGACGGTATTGCATCAGCCCGGGCATCCGTGCCGACCGTTGATGGTAATGTCTCGCTTGAGGCCCACCCGCCCATCGCGATCGTTGCCGATACCGGCATCATCGCATCGGCACCGCACCGGCTCCTCGCGGCCGGCTGCGCCGACGTGATATCCAATTACACGGCTATTCTCGACTGGGAGCTCGCCCACCGGGTAAAGGGCGAGCCGATGAGCGAGTATGCGATCGCGCTTTCAAAAATGACAGCAGAGATCCTCGTCAACAATGCCCACCTGATCCGGCCGAACCAGGAACAATCGGCATGGTTTGTCACCAAAGCACTGGTATCGAGTGGTGTCGCGATGAGTATCGCCGGCTCGTCCCGCCCGGCAAGCGGCGGTGAGCACAAGTTCTCCCACGCGCTCGACCGGATTGCCCCGGGAAAAGCCCTCCATGGCGAGAGCTGCGGGATTGGCACGATCATCTGCATGTATCTGCACGGCGGGGATTGGCGGGGGATCCGGGCCTCGCTCAGGAGCATCGGGGCGCCGGTCACTCCTGCCGATGTCGGCATTGATGATGCGACCGCGGTCGAAGCTATCCTGATGGCAAAGACTATCCGTCCGGAGCGCTTCACAATTCTGGATACGGGTATCACCCGGGAATCTGCGGAGAAACTGGTGCAGGTACTGTACATGGAGTGAGAGGGAATTGCAATGGCGGAGACGAAGAATAAGGTAACGCTGGTCGGAACGGTGCTCGCCAAGCCGGGCATCGAGTTCATCTATGAAGGGGAGGCGGCTGAGTGCAATACCTGCAAGGTGAAAAAGGCATGCAACAATCTTGTGAAGGGGCACCGGTACCGTATCGTCACGGTCAGGAGCACCCACCATGACTGCAACGTCCACCTGAACGGGGCGACCGCAGTGGAAGTGATGGATGCCCCGGTCACCATGCTCATCAATGCAGAGATGGCAATGCCGGATTCCAAGGTCAAGATCGAATTTTCCTGCAACAAGACGGACTGCAGGAGTTACCCGCTCTGCCGACCTGATGGCGTGGTGGAGGGGGAGAAATATATTGTGGCGGACGTGATTGGCAACGCGTCCGATATCTGCGATAAGGGCCGGGTGCTGAAGCTGGTCGAGATACGGCCCGCGTGATCTCTCTCTTGAAAACCGGCTACAGGGTTGCCGGACTTTTTTTTGAACTGACAGAAACTTTTGTGATATTTTTAATAATATTCGATAATTTCGGTGAACTTTTTTTAAATATTCTACGACATTAATCCATATCTTTGAAAACTGCTGCAACCCATCAGGAGATTTATTGCCGGATCATACGAGATCATCCCGTGACGTCATCCTCTTCTGGAAACGTGAACCTCATCAGATCAGGCCCATTTCCAGGCACTGGCATACCTGTAGGAAAATAACCACGTAAAACGCCCGGATTGCCAAACGAACGATCCTCATTTCCGGCTGGAGTGGAAGCGATGTCCACGCCCCTAGAAAAGTCTTTGGAAATCGCATCTTTTGCAGGAATCTCAGAATTGCGGGGAATTTAGGCCTGCAATACAGAAGCGTTCTAAGGCCACCTTTTTTTGGGATGGGTTTTGGATCGATCTGAGGAGAGATCGGCCGTTCTAGGCCCATTGGCGGCTATTTATTCGGGGGCATTAGAAAAAACGTTTTAATCGGTTTTTTTTGCGAAATGGGCGATTATAACCGTTTTTATCAAGGTATATGGCCCGGGCGGGCAGCCTGAATCGTGCAACCGGTGCATTGGAAAAAAATCTCTGTATCCCAGAAATTTTTTTAAAAGATACACTGTTGACAGTGTGTATTTTTGATAGGAAAATTCTGCGAATTCTTTGTGTTCTATCTTTCTTATTCATCATGTTGGGCAATAGTTTTTGTGATCCGGCCGGTCCGGCCGGATCCGGATCCGGGGATCCGGTCCGGATTTTCCGGAAAAACCCGGAAAAACCCCGTTTTTTAAATAGTGCTCTAAAATAGTGCTCTATTTCCTTTTATATTTATAAAAGGAAAAGCATGGGAAAAAGCACGGGAAACTATAAAATCATGGCAGATAGGACAGGATTCAAAAATCGATCGGAAAAGAAACCGAGAAAGCCGGCCGGACCGGCCGGATCGTCGGGGCGATACCTCATGCCATAACTCGCGCATGCATGTCACCACAGGTTTTCCGAGGTTTTTCTGGGCCTCTGCAGGAACCAAATCCATGAAGATACTATGCCGCACGTCCCAGATGGGCAAAAACCCTGGTGTTTTCGATCTGGGTATAATCTTCCCCGATCAGACACGAGATCGGCCAACCAAGGGTCTTGGTGAAGGTTTCATCCTATACTTGATAAGATTAACATGGTCACTAATGTCAGGATCAACATACCGACATCGATCCGCACGTTGACCATACCAATCCGGTACGTGCAAATACCGGTCCGGACCCTCCCCAGATATGATGAAATTTTCATATCAGTGCTGACGCACGATAACGAAGGCAACTGCACCGATGCCAATCAGGGCAACGAACGCACCAAACCCGGGCGTTGTGGTCTGGGTGGGTACGGGCGTCGCTACGGTGGCCGGGACGGTGGTCGGGACTACCATTGTCGGGGCTGCAGTTGTCACGGGGGCCGCTGTCGGGGCTGCAGTTGCGGCAGTACCTTCAAGTACGTTGAACAGGGCAGTTCCGGTTCCTGTCGTGAGGACGGAAGTTGCCGTAACAAGGTACTCGTCGGCCTTGAACGTGGATGCGTCAACATCGAACGACCACGTGTTCAAGCCGCTGCTGCTGGAACCCTGCGTAACGGTCACGGTTCCGGTCGCACCACTGAATGCACCGCTCTGGGTCTTCTGGGTCGGCGTGAATGATGATGAGTAGATCTGAACGAGGATCTGGTCGCCTACCGCGAGGTTGGTCGTACCAGTGACGGTGAACTTGTCACCAACATGCCGGTCGCCAATCGGGTCGACAGTGATCGTCGGGACTTCGACGAGGAACTGGAGCTTGGTGTAGGTATCATCAACATTCGCACTGTTGAGGCCTTCGATAAGTGCCTCGGCAGCGTCAGAGCCCTGCAGAGAGCCGGATCCGGTCAGCTGGAATACCTGCTGGTATCCATCCGGACCGCCACTCGTGGGCGACTGCTTGTTGATGACAACAATGTTCCCTGCCGTACCTGGATCACTCGCGGTAAGGGTATACGGAGTGATATCGAACTGGCCGTTCATCATCGGGTGCTGGACGACAACATAGTACTGGCCGGTATACAGGTTCGTGGTAGTCGCTCTCTGGACGGTGTAGTCAAACGAAGAGTCGGAGTTCACGGACTGGGTCGTAACCAGTTCATAGTTCTTGCCGAGGATCCAGATCTGGACGCCCTGTGTCGGGTTGCCCTGGGCTGTACCGGTGATATCGAACTGGTCACCCTGCGCGACAACCGCCTGTGACGCGGTTGCACTCACGAAGGGTTTCTTGAGGACAATGGAGACCGTGCCGTATGCAACAAGAGCAAGATTGGCAGGCTGACTATCCGTAGGTTCGCTTACCGCGTAGATCGTGTAGGTACCTGCATCCAGATCGATGTTTGAGGTTCCCCACTTGTAACTCCAGGTGTTGTCACCTGCAACGCTTGCATCTACCCAATTTCCTGTTGAGTATCCAGTTAATGGGGTATCACCAGGTAGACAGTTACGCGGATTAGTCAGATCGCCACCATACTGGGGCAGGTTGGGACCGGTGATAAACAGGTATGTATCCGTTGACTCGGTGTCGGTGCCGGAGAAGTCGACCTGTTCGCCAAGGTAGTAGCTCTGGTCGCCGGCAGCGGTGATCGTTACGGCGCCCTGCTGAACAGTCACCGTAACTTCCTCCCTCTTGATATTCGGCACAGCTATGGTACCAAAGTTCTGTTCGACCCGGATTTGGTAATCCTGTGCCGATGTCCAGTTGGTGGTCGTAAACCCGACAGTCCGGGTACCGTGCTCGTCAAGGGTAACGTTTGCATACAGGAAGGTACCGTTGCCAATCGGGGTTTGTGTGTCTGAACTGGTCCCAAAACCGACACCATGACCGACATTGTTCCAAATAGTACCGCTGGGATATCCGCCGCCGTTCTGGTACGTGTAGTTACCATTCTGTGCAAACGGGTTTGTGGTAGTGTCCGTAAATCCAGTATCCATCACCGTTGTGGGATCAAATACTACGCCTGCCTGACCCTGTTGGATTAGCGGCGGTTCGTTGTTCCATGAGCCATCAAGACCCGTGGTGCCCTCGATCCACAAGTGGTACACGGTATTGGGCCTGCCGGTGATGGTCACCGAGAACGGCTTGCTGCGGACAACAGTGCCTTGGTTTGCCGTGAGCGTGACCGTGTTGGCGAGGATCGTTACTGTCCGTGCCTCGGAGACTGTCTTGTCAGTGTAGTACGAACCACCGGTGAGGTAGTTGTCGTACATCGAGTTCAGGTACGAGGTTGCGGTAACCGTGTAGGTCCCTGCCGGATATGCCTGCTGGCCGCTCGTGTCAGTGGCACCGGTTGACCAGTTGCCGACGCCGACCGCATAGGTCGTCCCACCAATACCGTTAGGAGCAGCAGAAGTGAATTGGCTGACAGTGTTCCAATACCATGGCTGGACAGTCACGTTCAGGTATGTTATGTTCTGGATCTGGGCACCGCTAGCAAGGGCGTTGTTGTTCCAGAGCCCGGTCAGGGTGTTACCTGCTGCCGTCTTGACTCTGATATCAACGTAACCGTCCTGCGGGTAGCCAAGAGAGTTCCGGGTGTTTTGCGGCCCGTAAGTAGAGAAAGTATAACCCGTTTCATTACGCGCACCATTGAATGCCGAGGCAATGTTGGTGTCAACGCGGAACGTCAGGTTGTCTCCTTGGATAACCGATCCACCGGTTACATCAGTACCAGACGACATCGCGGAATATTGCGTGTCAATAATCCTGACATCCATGGTCGGATCCGTGGCGATGAAAGCTGCGTTTGTGTTGACTGTAGAACCACTTACATAGTACCAGAGACCCGTGTAACTGCCAAAGATACTTTGCGACACCATGAAATTCTCACCCTGAGATTGGGTGATGGTGATCGATGTACTGTATGGTGTGCTTGACACTGAGTTTCCGGGTGCCCACCACGCAAATGTTACAGGATATGTGTAGGTACCAGTTGCTGAACCATGTTGTAGGGTTGCGACGATTCCATCAAGGTTCAATCCCTGCTCACCAATATACACATATGCACCCGGATTCGTAATCTGGGTTACTGCCGTTTGAACTCTTGCCGATGCCGGCAAAGCCACAAGCAGCAATGTTACCGCGAGTGCGATAAGTGTAATCATTAATCGCTTAGTCATTCATCTTCTCCAAATTTTTCATCAAACATTGCTAGCCGGCAAACCGTTTCGACAGATGCCATGCGGTTCCCTCAAGATGTGCACTCCACTCGAAATTGTATGTGGATCTTTGTGCGATCCAGTATTAAATAATTATGAAACAGTAACACAAATTCAAATCATACATATATATAATACAATCTGGTTGCCACTGTTTGACATTTATTTATGACTTCGTAAGATATTATGACTCTATTATTGTTATGCGGATACCGGTAATTATCTAATACCAGCGACATTCATCATTATGCACCTTGTAATGATCGTAATCTAGCTCTACGCCAGTCACAGGACACAGAAAAATCTTCGTATCTTCATGCCGGTCTATCCAGCAGTCTCCTTTCATGATTTATGACGTAGCGGATAAATGCGTCAGGACTCTCGAATTGTTCGGATTCAAGTATTTTTTCCTCATCAGGATCGGAACGGAACATCTGTACTTGAGATTTTTGTATCAGTGAATACGAATACTTTACTTCGAGAAGATTCTCGTGCCTGTGCAGGCCAGTATGGTGGGAGAGGTTGTATGCGAATGCAACTGCCCACAATGCATCCTGCATATCAACATAGACCGAGCTGATCAGCTGCTGATTGTTGTGCCGGATCATGACAGTATTCTCGAATTGTTCAATCATCTGTTTCGTTGCAGGTTCAGGATTTAATCCATAACATTTTGACATCAGTTACCTCCTTTTTCTCACTATTTCACAAATTTCCTTTTACGCATCCTAGTTCAGTGAACATGCGGGGGCAGTCCGTCATGACTGTGTTTTTCAATATGGTGATGTTCAGGGCCAGATGCCGTTTCAGGATCAACATGAATGGTCGCATCAGAAAGGAATCGGAGATGGTGCAGGAGTTCATGCCGGAACTCTTTTGCAATCGTATGTCCTCTCTCAACAGAAAGCGATGAATCGACCGTAATGTTGATCTCCGCATGGAGCCGGTGCCCCAGCCAACGCACTCTGACATCGGTGATTTCATTCACCCCTTCCACATGAGCAGCTGCGTTGCGTATCTCTTCTGTGACCTTCGGATCCACACCATCGAGCAGCCGTGTGAAAACCGTTACCGCTGATTCCCACACAATCCCAAAAATCGCGACGGTGATAAGGAGGCCGATGATCGGATCGGCAAGCGGGTACCCGAAGTAAACCCCGATTGCACCGATGAGGACCGCGAGGCTTGTAAGACCATCAAGCCGGGCATGCTGGCCGTCAGCCACGAGAGCAGCACTGCCAATCTCGTTCCCGACCCGGATCCGGAGTTGCGCTACTGCCTCGTTGCCGATGCATCCGATGAGTGCTGCCGCTGCCACCGCCCAGAGAAACGTCACCTGCTGGGGGTGAAGGAGTCGGTTGATGGAGGCATACCCGGCAATGATAGCGGAGATGAGGATCATCAGGACGACGAATACGCCGGCGAGATCCTCAACACGGCCGTACCCGTAGGTAAAACGTTGTGTAGGTTTCCACCGGGCAAGGATAAATGCGAAGAGGAGCGGTATCGCGGTGAGCGCATCACCGAAATTATGGATGGTATCGGCGAGCAATGCGATGCTTCCGGAATAATACACGATGACGATCTGGATGATCGCCGTCACAAATAATCCAACAAACGACCACTTGACCGCCCGGATACCTCTTTCGGTGGTGAGGATCGAAGGATCTACAACACCATGAGTGTGGGAATGCCTGTGATTTTCTACCGAATGGTGTTTATGATCGAAGTCATGATCATTGTGGAGATCATCATCGTAATCATGGACGTGTTCATGTCCGTGATTGCAGTCTTCCTTTCTATCAGGCATTGTGCTCATGTTCATTTCCGATAATGGATATCAGTGGTTACGGTTCTGAGGGTTTCACGGGGACGACAGTGATGGTGTTGCCGCTCTCCCGGCAATAGGTCTCAACCCGCCGGAAAACATGCGGCACCATCGATCCCGGGCTCAGGAGGACCGAGGATTCGCCAAGGAGTGCCCTCAAGATGCACTTATCGATCACGCCATAGGTGAAATCGAGCGTGATCAATTCGCGCTCCGCAAGGTTCTTCGCCCGGGTACCCATTGCTCCCCTCCTTGCTGACGGATGGGCGGCAACCCACGATGCGATTTCGCCAGCACCGGTTGCATCGATATTGCAGACCGTGATAGTTCCTAGCGTTTTTTCTGTTCGAGGCTTGCTGAAGTTCTGTTCAAGCGAGCTGACCAGCTGGAGGACGGACTTGGGAGACCCGGTCTTTGTCATCAACTGCCGCGAGACGAGTTCCATATAGACTTCAAGCACAGCGGGCATCCGGAGGTTCGAAGACATGATGAGCGCCGGGTCAGTAAAGACATCTTCCGGGGAGCCGGCGTGGAGCACGTTCCCCTTGTTTATCAGGATGACCTGATCCGCCCAGTGGTACGCAAGCTCCACATCATGGGTCGAGATGATGATAGTCGTCCCCCGGGCATTCAGTTCATCAAGCAGGTCCATAAGGTCGGCCGCACCGGCCGGGTCGAGCGAACTGGTGGGTTCATCAAAGACGAGGACCTCCGGTTCCATCGCAAGGGTGCCGGCGATCGCGGCCCGTTTCTTCTCCCCGCCACTGAGCTGGTGGGGCGGCCGCTTCTCGTACCCGGTCAGGCCAACTGCTGCCAGCGAGCGGGTAACCGTTGCGCGGATCTCGTCCGTGAGCAGCCCAAGGTTGAGGGGGCCGAATGCCACGTCCTGGTATACGGTCGGGGCGAAGAGCTGGGTGTCCGAGTTCTGGAACACGAGCCCGACCTTCTTGCGCACTTCGCGGAGCGAGCGGCTATCGTACCGGAGCGGTTCACCGTCAAGGAGTACCCGGCCCTGTGTAGGTCTGAGGACTCCGTTGCACATCAGCAGCAGGGTGGTCTTCCCTGCACCATTGGGGCCGACCAGCGCAACCCGCGATCCCTTCTGCACGGTAAACGTGACACCGGCAAGGGATTCCGGGCAGTTCGGGTAGGCATAATGGACGTGGTCAAATTCGAGTAAGTTAGTCATCATTCACCTAAACGGTACGATTGAGCTCGTGACGATTGCCACTGCAATACAGAGGCCAAGGTACCAGGCAGTTGAGAGAATCCCAACTGCTCCCGGGGGATCCTGCCGCCCGGGCAATTCCAGCTTGCCATCATAGCACCGGGAGTCCATCGCAATGACCAAATCCTCTGCTTCCTTCCAAGCCCGGATAAAGAGCATGGCGCCAAGCATTGCCATGGAGTTCACCGATCGCCGGAAGGATGAATATCCCTGCCGGATCGTCTGGGCGTTGTGGATCGCGATTGTCTGGCCGATAAAGACAAAGATGAAATGGTAGATCAGCATCGAGAGATCGATCAGGACGGTTGGAACCCGCAGTGCGTGCATAACCGAGAAGATCTCGATCATGGGTGTGGTCAGTGCGATAAAGAAGAGCCCGCACATCCCGCCAAAGGTCCGGGCGAGCACCAGTAGCGCAAGGTTCGCTGAGCCGGTTGTGGCGGTCAGCGGGAGGCCGAGGAGAGAGAAGGTGAGGATGGGCTGGCCACCGCCACTCAAAAACAGTATTACAATTACCGAGAAGCTTGCAAATGTCAGCGGGATGAGGAGGAGTTCACCGTATATCCGCACCGGGATCCTTGCATATATGAGGGTAATCGCAGAGAGGGTGATGAGGATAAAAAGGGGAGCGAGCGGGGCCGAGGATGCCACACAGATGAGAATAGCTCCGATGCCTAGGATGAGTTTGATGTAGCAGTTGACGTCCCGTAAGGCATTTGACTGGGCATAGTATTCTAGGTTTTCTTCGACAAAGGTCATTCGAGATACATCCCGCCAGACACCCGGTTAATAAAGAGAGTGGGGGTTATGCTGCTTTCGGAGATTCTCGTTTGCCTCGGTAATAACCAAAGAAATATCCGATCACAAGAGCTCCCAAGCCTGACTGGATGCTGAAGAGCAGGGACTCGACTTCTGAACTGGGGGGTGTCCAGAGGGGAGAGATCCATGGCGTGTATCCAGTAGCCAGGATCGCATCGCTGCCCATATCGTCAGAACCCTGCCAAGACTCCTGCCCGGGTTTTGCTGTTGCCTGGATGTTGGCATTCTGGATAAGAAAGACTGCAGCGAAGACCACAACAACGATTGCAAAGATGATCTCGAGCTTGTATTTCATGAGAAAATTGAAGCTCATGAGAAACTCCCCATGATTTTCGTGACCTGCTCCTGCGTGAGTACTTTGAGGCTGACAAGAATGTCGGAACGACTCTGGATAATATACTTGAAGACAAGCGCAATAAGCACGCCTTCAAGGATCGCGAGTGGTACCTGAGTGACGGCATAAATCGCAAAGAAGGTTTCGAACGAGATCAGGAACCCGCCATGCGTTGCCGGAAATGCCGCAGCGAGCTCGATTGCCGTGATGACATAGGTAAAGAGATCCGCAACGGCGGTAACAAGGAATATATTGATGAAGATATTCAGGTTGACCGCCTTTCCCAGCCGGTAGACAGCATACCCGAGAAGGGGGCCGGCAATCCCCATCGAGAAGACATTGGCGCCGAGTGTCGTTATGCCGCCGTGTGCCATAAAGAGCGCCTGGAAGATGAGGACGATCAGGCTCAGAACAGCTGTAATAATGGGTCCGAACAAGACGACAGAGAGCCCGGTACCGGTAGGATGTGAGCAGCTCCCCACAACAGGAGAAGGCATCTTCAGCGAGGAAAGCAGGAAGATAAACGCACCGGATACGGCGAGAAGCGAGAGTGTTTCACGATGTTCTTTGACTTGCCGGTTCAGGAGATAAACTCCATAGATGATGAATGGCGCAGCGACCAGGTACCAGAAGACACACCATTGCCATGGCAGAAATCCTTCCATTATGTGCACGATATCACCACACAAGCTTACTTGTTTTAAGTAAATAAAACTTGCTAAGCCAAGTTCTGGGGGTCTGGTACGTTGTCGGGAGATGCCCGAAATCGGCGCTGCGCCGGACCTTGCAAAATGCCCGAATCTTAAAACAGGGAAAGAGTTGGGAAGGTTGATAACTGATCTTTTTTATGAATTCCCGAAGATACACCAGGATCGTTTACTTTCATTAAATGAGACAAAAGTGAAGTATTCGTATGATAAGCTAGTATTAATTAATAACACATTGGTAGCACTTGGTGATAATTATAAAAGATTCAATAACGCTCTTTGCTACTAATAGACAGTTTTTTATAACATCGTAAATGAATACTAACCCGGTGTTGCTATGCATATACCGGATGGATATTTAGGACCAACAACTTTCATCACGATGTACATTATTATGATCCCGATCTGGCTCTACGCCGGTTACTGGGTACAGAAAAATCTTCGGTCCCGTCAGGTGCCGTACTTGGCACTGGCAGCCGCATTCTCGTTTGTGATCATGATGTTCAACGTGCCCGTTCCCGGCGGTAGCTCGGGTCATGCGGTTGGCAGCGCACTGGTTGCGATCGTTCTTGGCCCGTGGGCTGCAGTCGTAACAACGTCGGTCGCGCTCCTCATTCAATGCCTCATCTTTGGGGATGGCGGGGTTACCGCCTTTGGGGCAAACTGTTTCAATATGGGCACGGTCATCCCGTTCGTGGGATACTTTATCTATAAACTCATCGCCGGGAAGTCGCCGATTGCCTCAAACCTGCGGATTGCAGCCGCCGCAATTGGCGGGTATTTTGGATTAGGCATCGCTGCCGGTGTTGCCGGGTTTGAGATGGGCATCCAGCCAATCCTTGAACACTCTGCTGCGGGTGTCCCTCTTTACATGCCCTATGGGCTCAATGTCACGATGCCGGCAATGCTGATTGATCATTTTGGTTTCTTCTGCTGGGTAGAACTGATCGTCACCGGACTGGCATTTGCTTATATTGCGCGGAACAGTCCGGATGTCATCTTTAATTATAAATCTGAAATCGAAAAGTACTCAAAGATAGATGACGTTCGAGGTGGGACGACACCAGTATGAGGGGAGGTGAACCGTATGGAATTGAGTTTCAAGGACAACACATTTAGGGTTCTCATTATTGCACTGGTCGTACTCGTCGTCTTAGTGCCCATTGGATTAATCGCAAGCGGGACTGCCTTTGGGGAATGGGGGCCCGATGAACTCCAGCAGGCGGTAGGCTATGTACCGGCTGGGCTTCAGAATCTAAACAGTCTCTGGAATGCACCGTTAGCCGGTTATGATTTGCCAGGACAGCATGATACAATCCCGACTCAGACGCCGGGTTATTATGTCTCGGCACTCGTCGGTGTTCTTGTCGCTTTTGGGATTGCATATTTCGTGGGTAAAGCACTCATTAAGAGAAATGACTGATTCCCCGGAAGATTACCACCTTTTTTATCCCCGCGGGATAACCCGGAAGAGGTTTATGCGACTCTATGCTATAATTAGCAGGATCTTTCTCATGAAGGTATAAATGGATTAGATTTTTGGAATCCCTGCGATCTGAGAGGTTGCCATGTCAAAGAAAAAACCATCAGCAATTTCGCTTACTGAAAAGATCCTGACTCGGATCCAGTTGATCATTGGGTGGGTGCGCGAGAACCAGAACTGGTTTTGCATCGCCATTATCGGGTTCTGTCTCTCGGTAACGATCCTCTACAAGATCTTGCAATGACACGGTAGGTAATAATATCCCGAAATACGTACACAAACGGATTGCCAGATCAAAAAATCGTCCCTATTCTTTATAGATACAAATCTTGAAAATGAGAAGGAACGGGGGGATGTTCCTATATTGATTGTCAGTCACAAGTCCAAGCACGGAAGCGGTGTAAATTTGATAGTGGTTTCGGAATTGAACTACACTACACTAGGTCCATGCACGTGTTCATGTTCCTGCGTGTGGGTGTGAAGGTGCTCATGGATAAGTTTACCGTGACGGTGCATGTGCCGATGAATAAGGTTGGCAGATATCAGCAGATCCAGATTTCCCATGACACTTGCGCAGTCAGAATCCACTTTTATCATATGATCTTCCCCAACAACAATTGCACGGGTGCTGATCTGTTCGACGATATCGAGGTCATGGGTGGCCGAAATAATGGTCTTACCGCACTTCGCGAGATCTTGGATGAGCTCAATCAACCAGATCTGGCTCCGGGGATCAAGGCCCCCGGTGGGTTCGTCAAGGAGCAGCACATCGGGATTTGTCGAGAGAATCGATGCGATACAGACCTTCTTTTTTTCGCCGCCGCTTAGCATGTGGGGTGCCCGGTCTCTCAGGTTTTCGATTCCCAGCATTGCGATAACCTCGTCAGTACGCTTCTGTACTTCATCAGGCGGCAGATCAAGCTGGAGCGGACCAAAGGCAATCTCGTCAAAGACCGTTGAAGAGAAGAGCTGGATATCCGGGTTCTGGAACAAAAATCCCACTTTTTTCCGGAAGAAACGGTTGAATTCGTTGTCTTCAAGGGTATCAAATACCTCCTCTTTTACCGGCTTTCCAAACGCATAAAACTCTCCCGATGTCGGGTAATTCAGTGCATTTAGGATCGAAAGAAGTGTCGATTTGCCGCTTCCATTCGCTCCAAGGATGGTAACCTGCTCACCTTCATGAATTGACATGGTCACTCCTTTGAGCGCTTCAAACCGTCTTAGGTACGTATAGGATACATCTTGCAGATCGAATATTGGTTCCATGGTGTGTCTCGTACGTCCTCTTTAAAATCGTAGCAGATTCTGAGATGCAAGCACCAGGAAGATGCTTACCGCAATTACACTTACACAAGCGACGTAATCACGTTGGTGCATTGAATACCGGTGCATGATCTTGATATCCCCGTTGAATCCCCGCGAGATCATGGCCCCATGCACCTTTTCGCTCATACTGAGTGCTTTTACAAGGGTATAGCCGACACGGCTTCCTACCCATTTCTGTTCCTCGATCAAAGGCTGGGTTTTGATGGCCCTGCTTTTTTTTGCCGTGTAAAAATTCCGGACCATATCAGTAAAGAGGAAAATATACCGGTAGCACATGTCCAGCGTAAGAACATAGACTTTTGGAACTTTGAGCGACCGGAGGGCTTTGAATATCTGGTCCCGTGGTGTCGTGAGGAAAAGGAGGACCGCCGCTGACACGCAGGTTGCCACTCTCATCACGAAAGTAAGCGCAATCATCGTTCCCTGCAGGGTGATGGAAATGGTGGAAGGCAGCGGGAACGGGCCCAGGTGAGCACCCGGACCAAGGGTTGCAATTGTTAAGAGCGTATCGCCAGGAGTAAAAACGTTAAAGAGGACCGGAATCATGATGATTCCCGCAAAGATTGGTATAAACACCCAGACACGCTTGAGGAAGAAACCTATTTCGACCTTACTCATGTATGCACATACCAGAATCATGACATATACGGTAATAAGGAGCCGTATGTCGTGGGTCATTGCAATGGCAAAGACGAGGACAACCATCGAGACAAGTTTTACGCGGGGGTCCAGACTCTGCAGCAGACCTTTACGTTTTGCGATACTGTCATTGACCAGGCACTCCTCGAAAAATGTAAAAAGATCAGAGATCGCCTTCTGGACAAAACCCTTCTTTTTACCAATGGTGGCCGTACAGCAGGCACAGGGGCCGATTTCGATCTTCTGCATCCATTCAGGTATCATGAGAGCGCCAATCCATTTCGCACCGGCTTGACAAGATATCGCAGACGGAACTCAGGAAACATGCCGCTGCAGAACTTATTACAATTGTGATCTTTGGTAGCACATATGATGATAAATAGATTTTCTTTGATGACTAATTCTGAATTATTATCAAATTCTCCTGAAAAAAGGATACAGAATTGTCTGTGAAGGTACACAACGGAAGCGGTGTTGTCAGAAATAACCGGATAAAATGTCTCTTCCGTTCTCGCTATTATACATCGGTCTTGTTGAAAAATCCAGAATATTGGGAAAAGTGCGGCAGAATAATCTTACAAAGTATTACGTTTACCATAAATTTTTCAAAAACATTAAAGGCAATCAACAATGATATTCACATAACTGATGACCATGGAAGAAGATCTTTCCCGCATTGGGATTTCGCTCCCGAAGAATCTGCTCGATCGGTTTGACGAGATACTGAACTACCGCGGCTACTCTTCCCGGTCCGAAGGGATACGGGATGCGATCCGCACATACATCACATATTATAAATGGATGTCCGATGTCAAAGGGGAACGTGAAGGTGTCATCACGATGGTTTACGAGCACGACCAGCGGAATTTACTGGTCACCCTCACCGACATCCAGCACGAGTTCAACACCATCATCAAGGCATCGCTTCACTCGCATGTCACCCATAACCGGTGTCTTGAAGTAATCCTCGTGCATGGTGACGGTAGCCAGCTCAAGGCGCTCGCGGAGCGGCTGATGTCGCAGAAAGGCGTCGAATCGGTAAAATTGACAACAATTACAATAGAAGAGTAAGACGAAGGCCCCCTTTTGGGGTATTGGGTTTCTTCTCGTGTACTGTTTTTAAATCGTATTTCGCTGGTATGTTCGTAATTTTGGCGACAGCCACGTCCCAACACCGCAAATGATCCGGAATGCCTAACAAAATCCATTATCGGAAATACTTATTCTAGTAGCTATGTGGTATTGTTTATACCGTTATTTGGGCGAACCGGGCAATTATCAGTTGACTCATTTTATCGTTCGGCAATCCAAACAGGGACAGCGGTTTTCCGGGTTAGGATTGCTAGAAACTGGGCCGTTAACGGGTGTATTTGGGATATGATCTGCGTTTTCGATCGGTCTCATACGTGCTACGAATATGTATCTTCTTAACACTTTGTCATACATAAACGAAAAGATATAATAACATCCGGAGCCTACACAAGTATCAGGGCTGTATTTGGCCCTCAAGTGAAACCCTCACCTTCGATAATACAATCACAGAAATGCTGAGTTGTTCAGCCGGAACCGGGAGCATCAGGGAAAATGATCCTGGTTCCGGCAGGAGTTGATTGAATGAAAACAATTCTGTATGATGGCAGCAGGAAAATGAAATTCGATACCCGGCACGATGACTGTCTCTATGCAGCGCCGCGCCCTACAGATTACGTACCTGATGTTCAACACGTGGGAAAGGATCTCTATCTGCACACCGATCACGAGAAAAAGAGTGCCTATTATCTCCATCTCTGGTCGACAAGTAAGACCATACCGGACAAGATCGTTTTGATTTCACCGGCAACTGCGGAACGTTTTCTGCGGGAAAAAGGTCTTACCTGCAACCTGTTCCCGAAAAGCGACGCGATTTCAAGCCTCTATGCTTGGGGATATGGCATCGCAGAAGAGTTCTAATTTTTTGATCAACACTTGTTCTGTATCTACATCCGGTGAACGTCGGCGAAAATGCCATGCGATTCTATTTTGCAAATTTAATTAATTGCATATTTTGATGTTATCATCAACACGATACAATTGCATGCAACCATTACCAGCAATCCCCAGAACCGTTTCGGATATCCAATTAATCAGTGACCCACACAGTTAACCGTCGATGACGTACAATCACGATTGTGATTTTTGTTCGTGTTATACAGGAGGAGGAGTTATGGAAACATATAGATTCGGAAAGCATCCGCCTAAGAATGACTTTCGTACGTTGCGCTTCAAAAAATACCTGAAGGCAAGTATCGCTCCGCCGCCGGCTTCGGACAACAAGCTGACAACCGTATACGCGAAACTAAAGACGAACAATCCCACCAAGCTGTTCCCGATGGACGGGAACGACAAATACGGCGATTGCACCATTGCCGCCTTGGCTCACGCTGAGACCGTTTTCCGCGGGCTGGTCGGCAAGAAGTTGATCATGCTTTCGCCGGCAGTAGTCAAGTTATATTTCCAGCTGACGGGCGGTGTGGACAGCGGCATGAACGAACTTGATGTCCTGAATTACTGGCAGAGCAACCGGGTTTCCGGTGATGAACTCATCGCCTTTGCAAAACTTGATCAAAAGAATCACGAGGAGATCGAGCAGGCCCTTCATCTCTTTGGCGGTGTTTACCTTGGGTTCCAGTGCCAGGAAAACTGCCAACAGGAGTTCCAGTCGCATGAGCCTTGGACACCGGGTCCCCTGACCAATGACGGGCATGCGGTATTCGCCGTTGCATACGATCAGAACGGCGTGACCGTCCTGACCTGGGGGAATACGCAAATAGGCACCTGGGACTGGTGGGATGAGTGCGTCGATGAAGCGTACGCTCTCCTGCCCCCGGAAGCGCAGAAACCTGGTTTTGCACCCGGCTTTGACTTTGCGCAGCTGAAAGCGGACCTTACCGCAGTAGCGCAAGATAGTGTACTTAAGGCCATTGCGAGAGATTAAAACACACAATTTTTCTAAAAGAAAAATCTAATCCCTGCGGGGATTTAACGGCACAATTACGTATTACGAATACAGAAGGTGATCATTCATGATAAAACATGTTAATTCAAAAGATCTGTTCCTGAATTTCGATCCTCAAGGTCCGCAGGAGCGTTTCCGTGCAGCCGGCATTGAAGGTGCAAGCCTTGCCGCAAGCGACCTCCTGCCGGATCCCGTCCCATGGCCGAAGAACACGGCCCCGATACCGTCACCTCTGCCGGTTACGCCCGGTGAAGACGAAGACATGACCAAGTTTCATGGATACGATGCTGTGATAATGACGTGGACTGTTGCTGAAGCGGCTACACTCTCAACGCTGATGTCTCCGGGGTATACACTGCCGCAATGGTACCAGTACCGGCACAATGTGGAGGATTATATTCCGCTGGTCACCGGCAAGACAGCGCCTTTCAACGATGCCGAATCAAAGATGTATTATCACAGTCTGGGACTGTATTTCCCCTGCACAATAGGGAACGCAAAAGTGCTCCTGATAAAATCCGGTCTCCACCTAGATGACGACGGGCCGAAAATCCCGGTCAGCAAGCTGATTGCTGAAATTGTCAGTACGGTCTCTCCCAAGGTCTTCATTACAACAGGAACCGGCGGTGGCATCGGTTCTGATGTATCGCTTGGTGATGTCGTTATTGCAGGGATGACTCGGTTTGATTGTACAACGCAATTTAAGAAAGAGCCTTGGAGCTCGGCATCGTTTCCGACGTCTCCCCTCCCCTCAGGGGTGCTTGCCGCTATTACGCCGGCATTGACCAAGGTGAATGCGGCAAGAGTCAAAGGGGGACGCTCGGTCCCAAAGATATTCTCGGCAGCGCAGGATGCGATTGTAACGACGGATTTCTTTGGTTTCGATGACTCCACGGATTACTACAAACTCCAGGGATTGGGACGGGTCTGCGATATGGGGGACGCGATGGTGGGGCAAGTCATGCAGCAGTTCCCTGGTGTAAAGTGGTACGCGATCCGGAATGCATCTGACCCACAGATCCCCAATCCTGGCAACAACGTCCGTCAGGCAGAGAATGAGGCGGGGCAAATCTATGCAAAATATGGTGCTCTTACAACGGCTGCGAGCGTGATTGCAAGCTGGGCAGTGATCGTTACCTCATTTCCCTGAAAGAGGGTTTTTGGTTGAGGGTTGATAGCTATTATTTAACCTTTTATAATTTTGGCTCTGTTGAAATCCTTTTAAATACTCGCTTATGTAGCCCCGATCAAGGTGAGAGATGATTATTCGGTTTCCCTTTTATTTGCAAAAAGAGAACGGGTGTTGTTCCATTGACGGTTAACTGGACAATTTTAACGAGATGAAATATTAGTTACCAACCGCAAACGCATCAGGACCGAAATCAATGTGACCACCTTCTTGGCACTTCATGGTTTTGAACTCGATACAGAACCCTCAGGTACTTTAATCCTATTCCAGGCTGGAAGGGACATCAGGAAATACCTGAGCATTCACTGATTGGACGACTTGAAACACCAATTTCATTTCCTCTCCAAATTTTCCAGCTTGAATTAGTTTTTGTATTATTATCCGGTCTTCATCTGAAAAGATGCAGTTTACCAGATCAGTGAACCACTTCTCGCGGTTATCCGGCAAGCACGCACGACCCACAACACACATGTCCTTTTGTGCCGATGTCGGCACGAGCTTACTCTCGGCAACCGCGATAGCATCCGGTGTATTCAACACAGGTTTGTCAATCTTCATTTCTTGTGCAACTGTGAACTCCTTCCTTACTATAGCAGGATTCGCAGCAACCATACTCAGACCATCCGGTTTGGTTGGAGGCAGAGGCTCCGCCATTTCAGGAATTGATGCAGGAGCGGGTGTTGCTCGGGCAACCGATCCGGGGATGTCATCTTGGTGCTGGACCGGTTCGCCTTCGCTCTGCTGGGAGCTTTTCCGGCCCTTCCCGATATTCTCCGTCCTGCACGTATAAGTGGTATTCCTTCGTTGTACCTCCCGTTCTTTCGGTATCTTCGACCCGGGCGAAGATGAATTCCTCATCGACCGGACCAGATGTTCTGATACCAGACATGCATCGGCAATCGCGACGTTGCTCTTTAGCGACCATTCAGGATCATCAAGGAGACGCTGAACCGCACATCGTTTGTCTGCATTGGTTCTTGGAAGACCGTGACGCACATTGCTCAGTGCCGCAAAGATAATCGCATCCCGTCGGCTCCCTTCGTGGACCTCGGCAAGAATACTCTCCCGCCCAATCATTCGAGCGGCACGGAGTCGATGGAACCCATCAGCGACATAAACCGTGCCATCGATGCGGAACACGTCAATGGGGGGAAAATGTTCACCGAGTCTCATGACCTGGGCATAATTGTTTACGACTGCTGGATTGATCTTGGACCTGGGTTGGATTGCCGGATCCTCAATTATTTGGGACAAGAGAATCTCTTCTGACATATCTCGCCGCCTTCCCCTTCATCTTATCACGTCATTCTGTTCGCATTTCCCTGCGGGTATTCAAACCATTCCGCATTGTATGTATTTGTTGAACCGTTTTTCCGCGGATACACCCAGCATGAAAGAAGGAGGGGGTTTCTATTCCCTCTTAGGTGTGGTGTCCTCCTTCCCGGTATCCCCAGAGTCTTTGCTGTCATCGGTGCAGAACTCGCACTCGGTCGTGGTTTTCTCGCGACGAGAAACGGCATTGTTCCTTGTCGTTGATGACGGGGGTACATGTCGATCCTGTGCCGGGAATCGCGGCCCTTCCTTCAAGGGAAAGAAAACCTCATTGCCATCGGCTTGGAGTCTGCGGACAACCCGGATGGTCGTACCGTTCGGCCTTCTCCACGTTTCGACTTTTCCAGCGAGTGAAAGCTTGCCACCTCTTACCTTTGGTTCAAGGGCATAAGATCCATCGGGGCCCATGCGAGATTTGTTCTTGCCACTCAGGACCGGCATACCTTTTACCGGCCTGCACCTGAGTTCCCCCGGATGTTCGGGGTCCACCTTGCAGAGGAACGGAAACTCCTCTTCGGTATTCTTCTGCACATCAGCCCCCTTTCGGGGTACATGGGTTTTGGGGCCAGGGAACGTCGATTCAGGTTGATTGGGTGAATCGAAATCCTCCTTATCGGTAGTTGCCATTTATTTTTCCCCTGGCGTTGCCGATATTGCAGCGCCGATCTAACACATATGGAGTGGATGGTATTTAAAACCTTCCATATATCTCTTATGTGAGTGTCTTGATGCATTGGCAATTGTCATTACCTTCATACATTGAGTGATTTCATTATCTTACGATGATTTTAATATCGAAGAATAAGAATATGTTCCTCATGGAAAAGATGGACAGAGAAGGGGAACTTCAGCTTAAGATCAGACGGTTCCTGAGATCCCGACGTACTGCCGATACGAAGGATTATGTCTACTCTATCATCGAAGTTCTTGAGCGCCGCCGGAAAGAAGATTCAGAGAGAAAAATCAAAAAAAGTGATGTAGGGTGGGTTAGGGTAAAAGAACTCCTGGATGATCTTGTCGGCACTGATAAAAAAATAAAAAGTGAGACCCCGCTTTATCGGCTGCTCAATGACCTTGCCAGAGAGATGATCATCGAGCGGCGCGTAGTGCCAATGCCGGAAGAAAGAATGCGTCCGGGAACATTTTACCGAACCGCCGAACAATACCAACTCTGGTGGTTTCTATCCCGGGAAGAATTGGAGAAACAATATGCCAAAAGTCAAATCGTTCTCACGGAACTTATGCGGCAATTTGTTATCGCGCGAGATCTTCTCGAAGATGGAGGTTTTGCCGATCCACAGCAAAAAATTGCAGAAAACTATAAACTCCTGTATAATAGGGAGCCCCTCAATAATTTCAAGGTAATTCAACCTCCTAAAGAGAAGGAAAAGTTCCGAAGGCCTATGGTGTGGGTTGATACCGGGCTTATTATGGTTAGAAGAAAACAGGGGTTACGATATCCCTTGGAGAATAAAAGCGAACAGAAGCCAACCGCTAACCAGTAACACAAGCCGAAGCCATATTGTAGCTGCCGATACCGACAGAGCCAAATATTATTCGACTTTTGTAATTGCAAGACTTTTTTTATCCGCCTGAATTGTCACCATTACTTCTTCACCGTCAGTAAAAGGGAAACGATCATCACTGGCAACATTAGAGGGGACCGTGATATACCGAGTTTTTGCCTTTCCGACAGCAACGACTCTTCCTTTCCCCTCTTTTGTCATACTTTGTAACTAGCATAGTAAATTATATATTCCTTTGCCGTTTATATTGCAGCATACAAAGCAGATTGCTTTGTAAGGAATTACAGATGATAGTGGTAAAATTAACGGCTAGAAAAGATGGCCCACCGATCCCGTCTCTTGTTATTGAATGGTATGGGTTCATGCCCCATGCTGTAAACTCCGGCCTTAAAGATCGGGTTTACCCTTTGTATGTTAATGAAATCTCGAAGTGATGAGGCGTGTCTGAAAAAATGGTAAAATTGAAAATAAAAGTCCCAAGGCGGTATTTGGATTTTATCACCGATTACTGTGAAATAACTGGCGTTGATCGTAAGGGTACAATGCTCGATATGGTTACATCAACTTTAGTTATGTTCATTGAAGATCTTAATGCAGAGGATAGGGTACGCTTGGTTGACAAATACCAGCTTGAGGATATTTACAAAGTGCCAGATTGGATGCAGCAAGAGGTATTCCAAGAGCGGTGCGAATACTTTCGGACGCGATTCATTTCCGAGGGATTGCAATCGCTCACGATTGAGGAGAAAGCAGAATTAGGGATGGTGAGTATCGGGTTAGCGATGCGCCTCGGAAGGATCGTGAACGGAGACGAAGAGAAGAAGAACAATTGAATCTGCGCCACATATGACCACGTTCACCCATCACTATCATGACACGATACATATTTCTGGCACACGCAACCCGTTCTGGGGAAGCAACCAAACTCACCGGACAGGATCTATTGGAGGAGGCGGGGGTTCCCCGCAGGTTTATGCAGGTTTCCTCGTCAGACCCTGCTCTCGGGTAACATACCCGGCCGTAATGACCATACGATCCGTAGACGAGAAGGCTACTCCTCGTACAAACGCCTCAAGGTTATTGCCTCGGACGACAACGAAGACCGAAATCTCAATCACCGCCTCAAAACTTTCACAGCTTCCATTCATGTCGACAACGAAGAGGTTATCCCTCTCGCCATCATCGCTAATGAATCGATTCGTCACCTACCCGTACCACAGACATCAATCTGGACGAGCCCTCTTCTATCCTACCGAAACCGACGGTCGCCTTGGATGCAGGACCTTTCACTCCCTAGCCGAGCAGAAGCGCCGTAGAGGAGATTACGCAGACCATGGCAAACGTGCGCGTATAACTTTGAGCAAGCTATGGGATCTTTTTGCAGAAAAGGTATCGAAAATCTATACTATCTACCTACCGAATTTTAGCATCAAATTTTCGCTCATTTTTCCTATGTTGACCGTAGTGATACCCCATAGCCAAAAAGATAGGAGAACTACGGTGAAATAGCGTCGAAACCTATCATTCGATCGAAGCTATGGGAAGGTAGTATCTCGCACCAAAATTTCAAAGAAATTTCTGTTCGTAAGTATAGGGTATACTAGATAGCTTTAGTTTTGTGCAACGGAAGTTGGTTTTTGAATCGGTTATCTTCGTTGGCAGTGTCTGGAAACTCGTAACGAAAATAAAGAATCGATCGCCATTGCAAACCCGCCAGACTTGGGCTCGTTGCGATAATGCGAAAGGTCTGGGCTGCTGTGTTTGGGCTACTCCCGTTAGTCGCGGTCAGGTTCACGGCGTACGTTCCCACTGAAATCATAGGTCTGCACCGGGTTCTGTTCTGTCAAGTTAGTGAAATCCCTATTGCCGAAATCCCGTACCTAGCCCGTCGATAAATTGGTGAAGGTATCAGTGAAATGGATCACCGGTAGGGTGACACCTGCTGTCTGGTTACGGAGAATAAAGTGCACGGAGATGACGGGAAACATTTCAGGATCTGTTTGTTTCCCTTCTCAGCGACATAGGAGATAGCCGCATGCGTTCAGGAAACCCGAAAAAAGTGTGGCGGGAACAGTTCCGTATCTATTCGGTATTTTGCTTGGCGTCAATCAGGCGGATCAGGTGATCGCGCTGGACCGGCCCGTATTTTCCGTCAAGTATCTCCTTCCGCCATTGGGATATCCCATCCCGCAGAGTCAAAGCAGCCTCCGGGTTGTTACCAATTACATTGATAATCCGTGCGAAACTGAGGGATAGGTCACTCCATTGATCCAGCGATTGCTTTAACTCCTCTTTCTCGGCACGGAGCTGCCGGAAGGCATCACCCTGTTCCAGTATCAGCGATTTCAGTTCAGCGTTCTCCGCAACCACACGCTCCAGGATCACCCCCTGGTCCTGCATCCTAGTCCGGAATTCCGTCTGGAGCTCGTGGATCTCCTTAGGCATGGCGATGGTGACCAAATGTTCGGCTTTGAGATATTGTTCCGCAAGCTGCGCGGCGGTGTATCGCCGGTACGCTCCGGTCAAATATCCCGCATGGCCGGCAAGGGCCTCGGGGATCTCCTTCGACACGATCAGGCTCAGCTGGCTGATAAAAAATTTCCTGAGCATGTGGAGGTGGATCTGGGATCTGCCGGTGGTTTTGTCGGTCGAATCATACCCGGACTTTTTCAGCGCGTGTTCCCACATCGTTATGGCGATGTTATCGGAGAACGGATATAACCGGTTATCGTCCGGGGTTTTTGCCTTTGAGCGCCCGTTTCTCGCAAACCCCTTGTTCCGTTTCACGGATAACGCAAGATACTGATCTCGGACTTTCAGCCACTCCCGGATGGCCTGGACGGCTTCGGCACTGACAAAGGTAAAGCGGTCGTTGCCGTTCTTTGCTGAGGTGCCTCGGATGGTTATTTTCGCCGGTTTAGAATCGAGGTCAATATCGTCAAGGGTAACCTGTAGTAATTCATTTATACGCATTCCTCCGCTGGCGAGGCATAGTACCATCGATTTTCCCTTGACATCGAGATGCATCATGATACTTCTGACGGTTTCTATATCCATATCCCGCTCGACGGTGCGTACTCCCCCCTTTGGGATCACATGTTTCTTGATCCGCCGGAGTTCTTTCTTATCGAGCTCCAGCCCATTGACACTCAGGAACTCCCTAACACAGTTGAAGGCTTGTCTCACGGACAGAGGGGGGCGGTCACTGATGCTCTTGAGAAACTCTTTGACATCAGTCTGGTAATCCCGGTTATCTTCGAAATACTGGTCGATTAGTCGGTCATAGGTTTCGATCTCCTCCGGTGAGACCCGTATCCCTTTTCTCTGGGGCCCGTAGACGAAATCGATGAAGGATCGAAGTGATGAGTTGTATCCTGTTCTCGTTGACCGGTTCTGGTAATCGCTGAGAAACTCCTGTAACCGTGACATACTATACAATAAACGCCGGGTGTTAAAAAACATAGCTGTTAACTGTGTATGTTTTTTAAAAATTATTGGTATCCTTCCCCGGACTCTTTTAAAAATTATCGATCATGCTGGTGGACTTTTTTGTAGATCATTAAGGGTTCCGTGATCATTTTTTTATTGTATTCTATCTGTTCGGAATTCCCAAAGCTTGTCCGCAAGGGTGCAGAGCAAATCGAAGCCTTCAAGCCGGCGTTTCCACCGGGCCGGAATTGCTTCAAGACCCCAGTACGCCCCGGCAAGCGCCCCACAACAGGCGCCCACCGTATCGGCATCGCCGCCAAGGTTGATCGCAGAGAGCACCGCGTTCTCAAATGTCCGTGCGTTCATGAAACAGGTAAGCGCTGCGTGCGAGCAGAGTACTGCATCAAGCGAGGGATCTGGTGTATAGTTCTCATAGTTCCCGAGCATTGTACAGGCTTCAGCATCCCTGCAGAGCGAGCGGGCGTAACGGAAAGCTGCATGGCGCGACATGCCACGGCACATCCCGCTCACCATCACGTTGAGCCATGCTGAGCAGTGGGCAGCAACCGGATCATGATGAGTGACCCGGGAATATGTGATACTCGCGTCATACGCGCTGGCGGGCGGGTAGAAAATCCCGACAGGAAACCCCCGCATCACGCTCCCGTTACTCCGGCTTCCCTGGTGGCGCCGGTGCACGAGCCATGCGGCGCGTGCCGGCAGGATTCCGGATGCAACCAGCGTGAAGAAAAGTGATGATGTCGGGCCATACCAGTACGGCCGTTCCCGGAACCCGGCCATAAGCCTCTGGACGAGATCAGGGGGATCAAGCCGCCGGCATGAAACGAGTGATTCCGCAACGGCAACTGCCTGCAGGGTGTCATCGGTCCATTGGCCGGCCTTCCGGAAATGGCGCCCTCCGGAACGCATTTCGGTCAGCCACGCTTCAGGGCGGGCAGATCCTTCTAAGGGCGCACCCAACGCATCCCCAATTGCGAGTCCCGCGAGCGATCCCTGAGGGTACATGTTGCCTGATATAAACCTCACCAATAAGGTATATCAGCAGCACAGGAAAAAGTAATTTTTCAGCGAAAGGTGATAGTGTGCAAAAGGAAGAGTTGCTGCATTTACATATGCTGATGATCCACATCAAGAAGTATTACGAAGGCATCACCAACGAAGAGATCGATACAGAGCGGTATAGTTCCCTTGAAATCTCCCCGGTACATATCCACAAAGACAAAAAAGCCCATAAAGAAGCTCTTCTCACGCTGGGCCAAGAGATCGTCGCCCATATCCACGGGCACCACGTCCGTGTCGTGAACAACTCTTTTGAGACTGCACCTGTGTCGACCCAGGTCGCTGTCGAACATTAATTGTCATGGATGAGGCACTGGCATACCGGGAGATTATCTCCCGTATCCTGTCTTTACCTCCCGGTGATGAAGCAGTCGTTGCCGTCAAGATTGCCACCTGCCGGAAATACGGCCTTTCCTCGGTCCCCAAGAATTCCGCGATCCTCGCTGCTGCAGCGACACCGGAAGAACGGGCGGTGCTCCGGAGGATCCTGCTGGTCAAGCCTACCCGCACGCTGTCCGGTGTCGCGCCGGTCGCGGTGATGACGTCCCCCTTTCCATGCCCGCATGGCAAATGCCTGCCCTGCCCGGGGGGGCCGGATCACCCGTTCCACTCCCCCCAGAGTTACACCGGGGAGGAACCTGCCGCGAAACGGGCGCGGGAGCACGGCTACGATCCGTACGCACAGGTACACGCCCGGCTCGAACAGTTCGAGACGCTCGGTCACCGGGTAGAGAAAGTGGAGCTGATCGTGATGGGCGGGACCATGACCGCCCGTCCCGTAGAGTACCAGGAAAAATTCGTGGCCCGGTGCATTGAGGCGATGAACACGTATCCGGCCCACCTCCCACAGAAGGAGGTCCCGGACACCGCCTCGGTCCAGACAGCAAATGAGACGGCAGATGTACGGTGTGTTGCGATCACGTTCGAGACCCGACCGGACTGGTGCCGGCGTGAACATATCGACAGGATGCTCCGCCTTGGCGTGACCAAGGTGGAGCTGGGCGTCCAGCATACCGACGACGCGATCCTCGCCTTCAACCGCCGGGGATGCACGGTTGCAGATACCATCGACGCAAACCGGCTCCTGCGGGACGCGGGAATCAAGGTCGGGTTCCATATGATGCCCAACCTCCCCGGTTCGGACCTCGCGGCGGATCGGCGGATGATTGAAACGATCTTTGCCGACCCGCAGTTCAGGCCGGATTTTCTGAAGATTTATCCCACGCTGGTGACCCCGGGATCGGAGATTGAGGATCTCTGGAAGAACGGGGGGTACGCACCATATCCCGAAGATGACCTTATCGATCTCATCGCGTACGCAAAATCCCTTATCCCTGAATACACCCGCCTTTCCCGGATCCAGCGGGATATCCCGGCGCCGCTGATCGTCGCCGGTTCGCGGCATTCCAACTTCCGGCAGCTTGCCCGGAACCGGCTTGTGGCGCAGGGGAAGCGCTGCCGCTGCATCCGGTGCCGGGAGATCGGGAGGCTGCCGTCACTTGCCGAATCAGAGGTCCGGGTGACACGGTACGAGTGTTGTGGCGGGACCGAGCATTTCATCTCCGTGGTCTCAGGAGATTCCCTGATCGGTTTTGCCCGGCTCCGGATGCCGTCTTCAGAATTCTGTCCCGAGCTGCGGAACGCCGCGATGCTCCGCGAGCTCCATGTCTACGGCACACTCGTGCCGGTGGGCATGGACGCTGCCATGACCGATGAATGGCAGCACCGGAGTTTCGGGCACCTGCTTCTTTCCCGTGCCGAGGAGATCGCATCGTCGGCAGGATTTGCGCGGCTTGCGATCATGAGCGGTATCGGTGTCCGCCCCTATTACCGGCGACAGGGGTATGAGCGGAGCGGCCCCTATATGGTAAAGGAGATGCAATGAATCCGGCGACAACGGAATTCCTGCGACAGCGGTTCACCGAGTACTACCGGAAATCGGTGCTTGTCGCTCCCTCGTCGCTTGCTCAGCGGGAATGGGGTTTTGTCCTGTTCAGCCCGGGCAGCACCGAGATGAGGATGCGCCGGCACATCGGGTTTTCCGGGCGCCCTGAACTGTACGATTATATCAGGAACCTCGTCCCCCTGCATGTCTACTACTCGAGCGCTTACTACGAAAAACCGGACGCCCCGACCATGGCGGAAAAAGGCTGGTGCGGGGCCGACCTCATCTTCGACCTCGATGCCGACCATATCATGAAAGGGCCGTACGACCAGATGCTGGCACGGGTAAAGGTGGAGACAGAAAAACTCCTCTCGATGCTCACGGAAGAACTGGGGATGGATCCAAAACAGATCGGGATCGTCTTTTCCGGAGGACGGGGGTATCACGTACATGTCAGGGACCTTGCATTCCGCAGCTGGGGAAGTGCGGAACGGCGCGAGCTGATCGATTATGTCTGCGGGATCGGTATCGACCCCAAGGCACTGTTATCGGTACAGGGCCCGGTAACTTCCGGCTGGCCGCACCGGTTCCGTGAAGCGCTCACCGGGTACCTCCGCTGGCTGGGGACGCTTGATGAGAAACCGGCCATTGCCCACCTGACCGGCATCGAGGGTGTGGGGGCGGATTCGGCGGCCATGTTCCTGAAAAGAAGGGAGGACCTGATCGCCCAGCTTGAGGGGCAGGTCCCCGCTGTGATCCTGAAAAACCGGGTGATCAATGCCATTGTGCACCAGACGGAAGGGGAATTCCGGAAACAGCTGAACGAACGGGCGGCGCTTGCCGATGAACCGGTGACCACCGACATCAAACGCCTGATCCGGATGCCCACCTCCCTTCATGGCGGGAGCGGGTTGCAGGTGCAGGCGGTCGAGCTCCGCAACCTCCCGGGATTTGATCCCCTCACCGATGCCGTCGTTTTCGGGACCCGTGGCGTCAATGTGGACTGCCGGTTCCCCCTTTCAATGCCGATGCTCGGAAGCACTTATCAGCTTCCAAAAGGCATCTCTACAGTACCTGAAGCCGTGGCAGTTTTCCTCTGCTGCCGGGGCATCGCGGAAATTGCCTGAGGGTATCCGGTATGAGGCTTGACGATCTGCGCAGTATCCTGCTGTCCGAACGGGAGACGGGGAAGCTGATCGCGATCCCGCCGGATATTTTTGACCGCACTCACACGAGGATTGCAAGCCTCCTTGAGAAAGTCTACGAAATCGAAGACCCGCTCTCAGATGAGGCAAGGGCCCTGATTGAGGAGACGATCGCGGTAAAAGAGACACTCCATGATCTTTTCGCGATCCGATCACGAAAGATCCTTGCACTCACGATCATGCATGCGGAGGGAAATTATTACGACAGGGACGAAGTAAAGCGGATGATCGCGCCCGAGCGCGAGATGTTCAAACAGTGCACGGCCGCCATCGAACAAAGCCAGCAGACACTGCTGAAGAATGCACGACCATCACTTGTCATACCGCCGGTCCCGGTAGCCGGTGGGGATGACAGCGGGGCGGATGAGGCACCAGGCGAAGAACCTGCCACTCAGGAACTGCCGGCAGCCCGGGGTCCGGCACCTGCAGGGCCGGACCCGCTCTCGCCCCCCTACACGCTTGTCCGGGTACTCGAGGATATGGAGTCGTTCATGGGTGTTGATGGGAGGATTTATACTCTCTTAAAGGGAGATATAGTGACACTTCCCGAGCGGAATGCCGCGGTATTGAGTGAGCGCAACATAGTCTTAAATATGAATCTTGGCAAATAATATTGCCATTCGATAGCCAGAATACGGTGAAAAAAAACATGAAAATGCCAGCGAAATTCAAAACATACTGTCCTTTTTGCAGAAGTCACCAGATCCACGAGGTCGAGAAGGTGAAGAAGGCCAAGACAACCGGCCTTCACTGGATCGACCGCCAGAAGGCACGCAGGGGCACGGTGGGGAACATGGGCAAATTCTCGAAAGTACCGGGCGGAGACAAACCCACGAAGAAGATCAACGTCCGGTACCGCTGCACGACCTGCGGGAAAGCGCACCTGCGCAAGGGATACCGGGTCGCCAAGTTCGAGTTGACGGAGTGAGATGCATGGTACGGGAAGCACGGCCAAACCGGAGCAGTTTTATCAAAGTAAAATGTCCGGACTGTGAAAACGAACAGACGGTCTTTTCCAAGGCGAGCACGACCGTCAAATGTATCGTCTGCGGGCGCGATCTTGCGCTTCCCTCGGGCGGCAAGGCAACCCTCAAGGCTGAGATCATATCAGAGTTCAAGTGAGCTACTGCATGGCGGACAGGGAGTGGCCACAGGAATCGGAACTGGTTGTCTGCACCGTCCAAAATGTCAAGGATTTCGTGGCATTCGTATCGCTGGATGAGTACGGGGGCCGCCAGGGACTTATTCCTATTTCTGAGATTGCAACCGGCTGGATCAAGTATATCCGTGATCATATCCGGGAAGGCCAGAAGATCGTCTGCAAGGTTCTCAATGTCGACCGGAACCGCGGCCATATCGACCTCTCCTTAAAAGATGTCAACGAGCACCAGCGCCGCGAGAAGATCCGCGAGTGGAAGAACGAGTCCAAGGCGCGGAAATGGATCGGGTTTGTCGCGACCACTGCAGGGGAACCCGCCCGTGCGATCGAAGATGCAGTTCTCGATAACTACGGTGTCCTGTATCCAGTTTTTGAGGATGTCATCATCGACAGTGAAACGACACTCAGGAAACTCGGAATCTCGAAAAAAGCGGGTGAGGCACTGGTACATATCGCCAACGAGAACGTTAAAATTCCGAAAGTTGAAGTGACCGGCCATATGGTTCTGACATCATCTCTCCCGGATGGTGTCAGCGTCATTAAAAATGCCCTGAAAAAGGCCAATGAATCCAAAACCGCCGGTGCTGATATCGAGCTGCTGTACCTTGGCGCTCCCATGTACCGGATCAAGGTGACGTCAACCGATTACAAGAAAGCAGAAAAGGCACTCGAAAAAGCGGCCAATGCCGCGATTGCTGTTGTGGAAAAAGCGGGCGGGGAAGGCAAGCTCGTCAAGAAGCCCAAGTCCGGGAAGACCTAATGAGCGGGAGAATCCGTCGCTGCAGTGCAGACCATACCTATACGCTTTCCCTCACCTGCCCGGTATGCGGCAGGCCAACGGTTACTGCGCATCCCGCCCGTTTCTCCGTGCAGGACAGGTACGGGAAATACCGGAGGATGGCACGATGATCGACGACATCAGTATCAGGTATCTGGAGACATTCCAGAACCATGACCTGAGAAACCCGATCATGATAGGGGGGTTGCCGGGCATCGGCCAGGTGGGAAAGCTGGTTGCCGAGTACATGATCCACATGCTGGGTGCGGAGAAGATTGGGGAGATCCACTCGATCTACCTCCCGCCGCAGGTAATCATCGAGGAAAACGGTATCGCCCGCCTGCCCCGGAACGAACTGTACCTCTACCAGTCCGGGGATCGGCAGATCCTGTTTCTGGTCGGCGATTTCCAGAGCACATCAAACGAAGGGCATTATCTCATGACCGATGCGTATCTGGATATTGCCACAGAGCTTGGCGTGAAACGCGTCTATACGCTCGGCGGTTTTGGGGTCGGGCATCTCGTGAACGAGCCCCGTGTCCTTGGCGCAGTGAACCGTGCTGAATTGCGTGCCGAGATCGAAGGTGCCGGTGTCTCGTTCGACCGTGACGAGCCCGGCGGGGGCATCATTGGCGCTGCCGGCCTGCTGCTCGGTCTGGGAGGTCTCCGTGGCATTGACGCCATCTGCCTGATGGGCGAGACCAGCGGGTATATTGTCGATCCCATGAGCGCAGCAAGCGTGCTCTCCGTCCTCTCCCGGCTTATCGACGTTACGGTCGATCCCACCCAGCTCAATGACCGTGCCGCCGAGATGGAGCGGGTGGTCCAGGGCCTCATTGAGGGAGAGAAGTTGCAGCGGGACGAAGAGCTGAGCTATATCGGGTGAGACATCCGCTCGGAAAAAACTCGTTTTCATTTCTGAAGAAATCTGAATGCACGGAGTTCCGGCAATAGCAGTGTCATCCATGCAAAGGAAAGCGGAACGTACGAAGAAAAACCCTCCTGGTAAAGGACATCCCGGATCCCGGTAGTGAAAAAACGGGGACCAGTTCCCGGCAAGCACTTCTTCCATGGCCGCATAACGCAGAGTATATCCTGCTGATATACAACCGGTACGTACTCATGCTCGTAAATGCAGACCTGCACATTCATTCCCCATATTCCATGGCGGTCTCGGGCTCGATGCAGCCGGAGAACCTTCTTTTGGCCTGCCGGGAAAAAGGTATCAGCGTTCTCGGGAGCGGGGATGCCCTCCATCCCGAATGGCGGCACCGCTGGGAACCGTACTGCGAAAATGATGTCGGTATCCTCATTATCCCGACAAGCGAAGTCGAGGATGCGCACCGTGTGCATCACCTGATCCTTGCCGAAGATTTTATGCAGTTCGATGCGCTGCGGGAGGCCCTGCAACCCTTCAGCCGGTCGGTGCGGACCAACGGCAGGCCGCACATTACGCTGACCGGTGGAGAGGTTGCCCGCCTCGTTCACCAGACCGGGGCATTGATCGGCCCTGCGCATGCGTTTACGCCATGGACATCGTTGTACGCGTATCACGATTCAGTCGACAGCTGTTATGGCAGTGAGCCGATCGACTTTCTGGAGCTCGGGCTCTCTGCTGACAGTTCGTACGGCGCAGGCATTCCCGATCTCTATGGTATTCCGTTTCTCTCCAACTCGGATGCCCATAGCCCGCAACCGGAAAAGATCGGGCGCGAGTTCAACCGGCTTCGGCTTGCGCGACTGACCGTCCGTGATGTGCTTGACTGCATAAGGAAGGGCTTTATCGATGCAAATGCCGGTTTTTTCCCGGAAGAAGGAAAGTACAACAGGACCGCCTGTGTCCGTTGTTTTACCCAGTATACCCGTGAGGAAGCGATCCAGTGGAACTGGCGGTGCCCTGCCGATGGTGGCACGATCAAAAAAGGCGTGTACGATCGCGCTTCCGAGCTTTCAACCGGTGAATCGCGCCCGCGGCCACCATATCTCCACCTCGTCCCTCTTGGCCAGATCATCCAGACCGTGGAACGTGTCTCGTCGCCCTCTACAAAAAAATGCCGCACACTCTACGATACGTTCATTGCGGCATTCGGAAACGAGATCGATGTACTCGTCACCGTTCCTGTCGGGGAGATCCAAGCACTCCACCCAAAGGTCGCCGACGCAATTGAACGTCTCCGTTCCGGGCGGGTGACCCTGCACCCCGGCGGCGGTGGAAAATACGGAACGTTTTCGCTGGTCTGATGACTCTCCGGCCCCAGACTCTCCGGTGGCCATCGCGTAAAAATTTTTACGGCTGGAAAAAATGGGGAGACCCCTTACATATCGAAATAGAGGTGGAACTCCCATGGGTGAGGCCGTAGCCGGACACCGTCCATCTCTGCACGCTTGTAATCGATCCAGACATCGATGACGTCCTGGGTGAAGACACCGCCTTGGAGGAGGAACTTGTGGTCGGATTCGAGCGCGTCGATCGCCTGCTCGAGAGAACCCGGAACCGTCGGGATCTTCTTTGCCTCCCTGCTGTCCAGTTCATACGTGTTGCCCTCAAATCCTTCGCCCGGGTCGATCTTCTTCTTGATTCCGTCTATGCCTGCCATGAGCATCGCGGAAAAGGAGAGGTACGGGTTGCACATCGGGTCCGGCGGGCGGAACTCGACCCTTTTCGATTTGGGATTCTCTGTATACATCGGGATCCGGACCGCGGCAGAACGGTTCCTCATCGAGTAGACCAGGTTGACCGGTGCTTCGTATCCCGGGACGAGTCTCTTGTACGAGTTTGTCGTCGGGGCACAGAATGCCATGAGCGCGTTTGCGTGTTCGAGCAGGCCTCCGATATAGTACTTTGCAAGGGTGCTGATCATGCCATAGCCTTTCGCGTCAAAGAAGAGGTTCCTGCCTCCTTTCCAGAGCGACTGGTGGGTGTGCATCCCTGAGCCATTGTCACCGAAGAGGGGTTTTGGCATAAAAGTAGCAACCATACCAAACTGGCGGGCCATGTTCTTGACGATATATTTGTACATCATACAGTAGTCCGCCATCCGTACGAGTGAACTGAACCGCATATCGATCTCGTTTTGGCCGGCGGTCGCCACTTCATGGTGGTGAACTTCAACGGGTATCCCTGTCGCTATCATCCTGTTGATCATCTTGCTGCGGATGTCCTGGAGCGAATCGTGAGGAGGCACCGGGAAGTAACCTTCCTTGTACCGGGGCTTGTATCCGAGGTTCGGTTTCTCGTCCCTGCCGGAGTTCCAGCTGCCCTCCACCGAATCTACTGCATAGAACCCCTGGTTGACACTCTGGGAGAACCGCACATCATTGAAGAGGAAGAACTCGTACTCGGGTCCCCAGTAACTGGTATCTGCGATTCCGGTCGTCTTGAGGTAGCTCTCAGCCTTCTGGGCAATATAACGCGGGTCCCGTGTATACGCGGTCTTGGTCACCGGATCATACACATCACAGATGATGCTGATGGTCGGAATTTCGCAGATCGGGTCCACGACCGCAGTAGACGTGTCCAGATACAGAAGCATATCCGATTCCTGAATCTTCTGGAACCCGCGGATGGAGGAACCGTCAAACCCGATCCCTTCAGCCCAGATACCTGAATCGGGGCTGGTCGAGCCGTTCAGTTCCGAGGCCGGGATCGAAAAATGCTGCCATAAGCCGGGAAGATCGTTGAATTTGAGGTCAACGATCTGGATAGCCTTCTTTTTGATGAGGGAGTTGACAGCATTGATCTGCTCTTTTGTCACGCGGTTCTTCTTACTAGTTCTGCTCTTTTGCGCCATATTATCACCTTCTCAACTCGTTGAGCACGCCATCATATTCTGGCTCCGTGAAACAGACTGTGTTTACCGGAATCTCGCTGAGTGCTAGGAAGAACTTTTCCTAGTGATGTTATTTAAATGTAACTAATGTTGGGGAAGGGCCGCCATACTGACAGAATTATGGAATTATCATGAATGATAGGGTGATAGTATTTGCACAGGGGCTCTCATCGATCATCATAAGACGAAGAGTGCCCGATGAGTGATGCTTCTTTATTTGACATAATCATCTTTTCATTTTTCCATCCGCCTCTTTATGCGATATGAATTACCCCGCGATCCCGCGATCCGTTCATGGGCTATACCGTCCTTGCTATACTTGTGCCGGCTGCCTGCCATCTCCCGGGACTTTGGCCATAAAGATTAATGAAACCGGCATCCAACATATTCCCTCAATGCTGAACGTACACCGTGATATATGCGGATATTGTGGATGCTGCGTGTCGGTCTGCCCGGAGGGCGCTCTTGAACTGATCGATGCGTACCTTTCGGTTGAAGAGAACTGCACCAGCTGTGGTATCTGTGCCAAGGCCTGCCCGCTTGGCGCTCTGGAGGTCATACATGAAGAAAAAGTATGATATCCTCGTTGTCGGCGCCGGGCCGGCCGGGGCTGTTGCCGCACGGACAGCAGCCGAGAAGGGGTTGTCGGCCTGCATTGTCGAGAAACGGCCGGCGATCGGCACACCGGTCCGTTGCGCAGAAGGGATCGGAAAGGAATCTCTTGCCGAATTTATCCGCCCTGATGAGCGGTGGATCTCCGCTGAGATGACCGGCGCGGGCATCGTCGCCCCGGACGGTTTCGAGATGAAACTTGAGTCCTCGATGGCTGGCGCCAAGGTGGGATATATCCTCGACCGGAAAATATTTGACCGCGAGCTGGTCTGGCAGGCCGCAGATGCTGGTGCCGATGTCGCGGTCAAGACCCGTGCTTCGGCCCCGGTTATGGACCATGGGGTCGTCAGGGGCGCAATCCTTGAATCCTGCGGGAACGCCTCGAAGGTCCATGCCGATGTCGTGATCGCCGCGGATGGCGTTGAGTCAAAGTTTGCCCGCTGGTGTGGTATTGACACGACCGTCCCGCTGCGGGAGATCATGAGTTCTATGCAATATGTGATCACCGATATTCCCATTGACCCGCATTCCACCATCTTTTATCTCGGGAACGAAGTTGCACCCGAGGGATATCTCTGGGTCTTCCCGAAAGGTGAGCATACGGCAAATGTCGGTGTCGGCATCTCCGGTAAAAAGAGCGGGACAGGGCACCGGGCGAAGGATTACCTTGACCGGTTTATCAGGAAAAAATTCCCTGACGGTAAGATGATTGAATGTATCGTGGGTGGCGTCTCTGTCTGCCGCCCGGTGGACTGCTCCGTTGCCGATGGTCTCATGCTGATCGGCGATGCGGCACGCGTGGTTGACCCGCTGACCGGTGGCGGCATCTATAACGCAATGTTCACCGGCCAGCTGGCCGCCAACGTAGCCGTGGATTGCATCACGAAAGGTGATGTCTCGAAAAAAGCGCTCATGCCGTACGACAAAGGCTGGCGGGCATCGAAGATGGGCAAGACTATCGAGCGCAACTATCACATAAAGGAATACCTCATCAAACAGCCGGACGAAAAACTGAATGCGATCATCCACTCGGTCGCAAAACTGGACCTCAGGGAGTTCTCCACCCTCACTCTTATCAAGGAGCTGCTCAAGGCGAACCCGAAACTTCTTGTCGAGCTGGGAGCGCTTGCAGCATCGATCCGCTGATCGTTGACGACTATTGCGGGCTTATCTCCGCCATGGAATAAATTTCTTTTAAAAATTCTAACACTTGTTAGTAAATGAAATACAGTAAAAAATAGTTCTTGGAAACATTTCCCTGCCCTTGTCTGATTAATCTCCTCTTTTTTAGATGTGTCATATCGGGCAATATTGTTTATGTTCCGGCCATCCCGGCGATCCCGGCCGGCCGGATCCCCGGCCCCGGCTCCACCGGCAATTTCTTCCCGAAATTCCTCTATCATAAATTTAAAGAAGGAATTTGTCCTCGTAGGATTTTCCTCGTAGGATTGCTTTTAATTTCTATTAAAGGAATAACGTAAAATCCACAATTTTCGAAATTCATCTGTCCCTAAAACCACCGGAAATCTGATCCGAAAACCGGATCCAGATGAGGTTTAGTTGCATAAACGTCAAAAAAGGACACGATGTAATTTCATACTACAGTTAGCTGACAATGAGGCGTGTCTGTTTACAATCGCTTGCACCGGACATATCTGCCACACAAACACTGAATGTATATGTCCCAACTGCCGGTGCCTTACCGGTCAAGTGGCCATTTAAGTTGATGATCATTCCCATAGGTGGAGCTCCGTTTGCGAACGACCCTGAGCTGAAGTGATATGGTGGACTTCCGCCGCTTGCATCAGCGACTTGAGCATCACAGTCTTCATTGGGACAACATTCACCATCAATGGGTATGAGGGTCAGTCCGTTCTTTCCTCCCGAACTGCTTGAATACGATGGCGTTATGGTCTGGACGCTTGGGTATTCGCACATTTTCGTCATATCATTATAAACCGAACCGGGATATCTTCTCGCGCAGGCTATACTATATCCCTCATCACTAATCGTCGGTGTTGGATTGATTTGGAAAGTGGCGGTAACAGTTTTGTTTGTGTCCAAAATGACCACACATGTACCAGTCCCAGAACAGGCACCAGACCATCCTATGAACACAGAACCCTCGTTAGGTACAGCAGTAAGGGTAACCTTTGTACCTGGCAAATAGGATATCCCACACAGGTATGTACCCTCTTCAGATTGACCACACGTCGCAATTGCCTTCGGATCCCAGTGTATTGAATCTCCTTGTGAATTACCTGCCCACAGGGTTGTGAGAGTCACCGTAGGTTGTTGCACATTGCTGGCAACTTGGGTTGTGGGAGGTTCACTAACTGTAGGTGATGAAGTATTGATTAAATTCAGAGATGAAGTGTTGGAGGGGACCTCAAATGGAGTAAAAAATGGTGCGTCAGAGAATAGAATTTGATTATATTGATAATCTGGGGAGAGAACTTTGTCAAATCCTGGGATACCAATCCATGCGGTACAAGTGGGAACCCCATATTCTTTCAAACAACGATCGTTACAGATCATGTGGCACTTGTCAGCCATCGAAAACATACCTAGATTTTCCGTGCAGAAATCGTAACATGCATCATGGTCTATACAACCTGAATGGGTGGGGCACGAAACAACATTCCTATATATGCAGGTTCCCGTGTCCATTCGTATTGTTACATCTGGCATATCCGTACATCGTCCTACTGGACAATCAGGACCGCAGGCTCCTCTGCACAAAGCACCTGATTTTAAATGCGTATCGCGTAAACTTGGTGCTCCCCCTTCCCCTATTGGACATTGATTAGGGACGGAATCGCGAGCGAATGGGTCATAATAAGGTGCCTGGTAGGGCGGTTGGGGGATAGTTATTGGTGTACTGTAGCTAGTACTGATATTGATAGTCACTGCGGTTCCCGTTTTAACCAATTCCCACCCCTTAAAGAATGTGTCTTGTATTTCATCGGCTTTAGTAACTGGAACTAAAAATGCTACGCAGGTAATTAAGAGAGTAAAAATTAAGAAATAATGTATTATTGTTCTAGAATCATGCAGAATAGTTGTTGTCATGACCTATGACACCTCTTTAATGAATATAGTGGAAAAATCGTCAGTATGCATTGCACCTGCAATTGGATCGTAGTAGAGAAGTGAGCTGGGTGTTCCGTTTTTTGAATACAATTGGTACTGGTATTCTGCGATCTTTTCCCACCGTCCTATCGAATAATCTCCAGTTGTGGAATCATAGAGAGTTGCCGTACCGGATGGATCAAATTTCATTTTCCAACCAGTTGAATCTACAGTCCAATTTCCCACAATAGGATCCGGGGATGAGCTCGTCAGACTGATTGCCAGTAACACACCGAGAGAAATAGCAATCAGAATTACAATTACACCAAGAATAATCCATTTCTTTTTTAGTGATGCCGGAGCTAATGGAGGTGTTGAAGCTCGATCTCCGGGAAGTGAAGTCCCACATTTAGGGCAGAACTGCAGATTGAGATCAATAATTTGTTCTCCACATCCAGAACAGAATTTTGCCATACTCATTCCCTCTTTTTGAACAGTGAGTCATATGCGATTCGAATGATAAATACATGCTTTTTTAATATATTGAAATTTGATAATTTCTTTTAATTATTGTCTTGAGTAAAACACCACACTCCCGGCAGCGAGCCCCGCTGTTATGCGTTTCTGTTGACGAATATCGCTACCGATGGGATGTTTGGCGGTAAAAGAAGGAATTGAAAATCAGAAGAATTATCAGAGTTCTTTCCTATTCCAGAAGTATGGTGCAGAAAAAGATATGGACCGGTACCGCGGTCCTTTTCGTGCTGTTTTTGATCTGCCCGCCGGTCTTTGCATGCACTACGTTCATTGTGACTAAGGGAGCATCGGCGGACGGTTCAGCATATGTTGGGCATACCAACGATGGTTTTGGTGCTGCAGTTGTCGGACCTTCCGTGCAGAACGATATGACCCAGCTCATCTACGTGCCGCCAGCGGATTACCCGCCCGGCGCACTGCGTGCGGTTCATTTCGACCCGAACTCCGGATCAGATGAACCCGCTGATGCCAAGATCAATCCCAACGCTACCGTCGCGTACATCCCCCAGGTAAACCATACGTACGGGTACCTGACAGGTGCATACGGCCTCATCAACGAACACCAGCTGATGTTTGGCGAATGTACCGATTATTCCAAAGTCCAGCCGACATTCGATGCAAAAAAACGCATCATGTATAGCTCAGAACTCTCCAATATTGCCCTTGAGCGGACCACAACCGCACGGGAAGCAGTCGAGCTGATCGGGAGCCTCATTGATAAGTATGGTTATTATGGGACGGGCGAGACGCTCCCGGTCTCCGACCCGAACGAATCATGGGTGATCGAAATGGCGGGAGGGACTCCCGATGGCACGGGCGGTCTCTGGGTTGCAGAGAAAGTGCCCGATGGCGAAGTCTTTGTCGCAGCCAATACGTTCCGGATCCGGGACATCGACCCAAACAGCCCGGACATCCTGTACTCAAAGAATCTCTTCTCTGTCGCACAGGCAAACGGCTGGTGGGATCCTTCTCAGGGAAAACTTGACTGGTTAAAAACGGTCAGTGGCGGCGAGTATTCGCATCCGTATTATTCGCTGGCAAGGGTCTGGAGCCTGTATCATCGGATTGCCCCCTCAAAAGACTTCAGCCCGTTTGTCAACGATACCTACTCACGGGATTACCCGTTTTCGGTCATACCTGACCAGAAACTCAGCACAGCAGATACCTTTTCCCTCTTCCGCGACCACTACGAAGGAACGGTCTTTGACCTGACCACCGGCCCTGCGGCAGGACCGTTTGGCAATCCGTACCGCTGGAGAGGACCCGCCGATAAGCACGATCTCCTTACACCTGGCGAGATAAAGCCCGGGGCATGGCCACGGGCGGTTTCGGAGATGTTCTGCGGGTACAGCTATATCCTGCAGGGCCGTAGCTGGCTACCGGATCCGGTCGGCGGTCTTGCATGGTTCGGGTTTGCATCACCATCAGAAACCGTGTATATGCCGTTCTATGCGGGAACCACGTCGGTACCGGAACAGTTTTCAAATACCAACCGGTCGGTGTTTGACCGTAATTCGGCATATTGGGCATTTAATTTTGTCACAAACTGGGCTACGATCAACTACAGCCTGATAAGTAAGGATATCCGTGCACAGCAGCACCAGATCGAACAGAAGGAACTGGACAGCCAGCAGGCAGTAGAAAGCAAAGCGCTCGCGATCCTCGCAACTGATGGGGATACTGCCGCCCGGAAATACTTGACCAACTACAGTACCACAAATGCAGATGACACCGTAAATACATGGTGGACCTTCTCTGACAGCCTTGTAGTAAAGTACAGCAACCAGATGGTAACCAATGTGACAACGGGATCCAGCCAAACCCCCGGTTACCCGGACTGGTGGCTCAACGAGACCGAATACCAGTATGGCCCGCGGGTCTATGATTATCAGGGGCTCCAACAGCTCCCCGATCTTGTATACACGAACCAGACCGCCTATACGACTCCCGGAAACGAACTCAACTACATCAAAGAGACCCAGCGGACGCCAGGTACAGTTGTATATTCGCTGGTGCCCGGCCTTGACAATATTCTGAAGTGGCTGGGGAAGGTAAACCTAACAATGGACAGATCACCACCATAGAGTGACTCCAAGATTTGAATACCATTTTTTCATGCGTAGATATAGTGTAAAGTGACATTGTGTCCATGCCGAAAAGAGAGAAATTATTGACGGACTATAACTGAATTACTATAACCCGTCCCTTTACAAACAGGACAGGGTTTTGACCCAGACATTCTTTCACGTCCATTCCCACCACAACGCCCGCAACGTTTTGGGGGGTCGGGTGGAATATATATTTTATTTTTATTTTCGTTTTTGCCACGGCAGACGGGACAAATCTTGGACGTGTCGAATGGAGGGTATCCATGACCGTTGCAAAATGCGCAGGTTCTCCACACAATTGTAGGCTTTTTTCTTATAGTATCAATTGTAATTTTTACCATCAATGTACGAATAACACTGCGTATTGAAACCTGATAATTGTGATTCACTCCTGATTTGTGGTGTTAATATAGTTCGGGTACGCGCGCCAGAACAACCGCGACCTATCAGAACCATTGCATGGCACGGTTCGGTTGCACCTGTTGAGGCAGTCTTGGTGTGCAAATTCTTATTTTCCACCCGGTAAAGGTGGGGATCGATATAGGCGTCACTGCCCGGTGATGTCGGTGCAACAGGAGATGAAGATGATGCGATTTATCACAGACGGCGGGATTCCGCTTGAGGCGCAGTATATGTACCGCCAGGCACTCTCCCTTTCATTGCAGGGGAAAAAGGAGGGAGCGCTAAACTACTTCCGTAGGGCAGTATTAATCGCTCCCCGGTTCTGCAAGGCACTGAACGAGATGGGAAACTGCCTTAATGAGCTCGGTCGGTATGACGAGGCAGCGAGGAAATATGAAAAGGTCATCGAAATCGACCCGCACCATGCGGAGGCACGGTTCAAACGGGAGATGATGCGGAATAAGATCAGTTTTTCCGGTATGCCGCAGCAGAACCGATAAGAACGCACAGGCTATCTTGAGAAGAAAACACCTCCCACTTCTTCCCTGGGAACCGTTCAGGTGATGCTGGCACTGATGAATTCCCGGGTCTTAAGTTCTGATAATTGACTAGCCATGATAGAGGGGGAAAGGGTGATATGTTCGATGATTTAATCCAGGAAAATATTGTCTGGATATATCTCATCATCGCAACCTCGCTTGTAGTGGTACTGACTGCCGTGTTCAGCCTGTCCCATGGCATCAATGATATATTTCCCTATTTCTTCCTTGTCCCGGTACTCTTGGCGGCATATGCCTTTCCCCAGAGAGGGGTAATGGTCACGATAACCCTGGGCTGGGTTTACATAATCCTGATATATATGTTCGGAACACTTTCCGGCGAGATAATCGCCGTTCATACTGCATGGTTTTTCATCTTTGTCTCTCTTGGAATTGTGATTTCGCATTATGCGGAAAGTTCCAAGATACATGAAAAACAAGTCGAACAACTGAAGAAGGAAGCATTCCAGCGGATAGAACACAACATGGAACAATTTTTGATCCTTAACGACCAGCTCAGAAATCCCCTGCAGGCCATTCTGCTAGATACCGCAACGGATGATGATAAAACAAAGGCACTCGTCTCAGAACAGGTAAAAATAATCGAAAAAATTCTCGACGCGCTTGATGAGGGGTGTTTAGAATCGGAAAATGTCAGAAAATTTTTACGATTACATTATGATTTCGGGAAGAATTAGCGTTTACTCAAGAGAGTTTATCTATTCGGATGCTACACTACAAAATGTTCATTGATATGAACAGGACATGTGGTTCCATATGGAGGAAAAAGGACAGGCATCGCCATCGGGTAAATGTGATAAGTTACGGTTAGTCATCGGTATCGTTATTGTCATCATTCTTTTCATCATTGCACTCTTGGTACACCGAAACCTCGTTACCGGGATTACCTCGTTAATCGCCGGCATAATCATCGGGATGTTCTTGGGAGAGAAATGTGCATTGAAAAAGTGCAAAGCATAATATCATTCTTTTGTGGCACTCCTATATTGATAGATCGGGAGATTTTTATTTTATCGCGGTTGTTTTTGTGCGCATCCAAATCAAAAATGGAAATTGTTAATGTACGCTTCTCGGATCAGTAATTAGCAAAATAACTCCAAAAATGAAAGCAAGAACTCCCATCATAAGAAAGACGCTTGATAAATTACCAATAATAAATCTTGAAATGACGATCAATATTATTCCAGCACAAAAACAATAAAGAAAGGATTTACTAGACATCTCATTACTGTATTTCAATTCGACAATATCATTAAACTAACTAGTTTTTCAGTTCTGATTGGTTGGTAGTTGATTGCGTGCGGGAGAGGCGGCGTCGAAGGGTTCACTGGGCTTGTTAGTCTGGTAATGATTGGTATAGGAAGAAGCGACGATGTATTGGAGACGGATCGTGGGAATTGTGAAACACATCCTAAACTCAGGATAACAAGTAATAGTAAAATTATCAAAATTAATGAGATTTTCATAAGGGGAAAGACATGTTTTATTTTGTTTTCTTATCCTTCGTGCAATGCACCTCATTGTCATGGACAAGCCGGATGATCACGTCAGAATAAGTCTTTCCAGATCGCTTGTGTGTGTTGAGAGCACGGTATGGATTCTCCTTGATCTTTATGCTCTTTCTCGCCATACCGGGTAGTTGCTTTTCTACCTATTTAAAAATTGAAGTTGAATAATTCTGTTACATCGGACGATCTCTTTGAGGGGGAAGATAGGAAAAGAGACCGAGCGGCCAAGATTGGGCACCGGGGGAGGACCGGCCCCAGTACCCGGTACCATGTTCTATCCGACTGGCGTTCAAGCAGGAATCGGAGTGAGAGTCCCCACGATCAGTATCACAGATAGGATATTTACGGTTTGCCGTGATGGGTTCTGATGCGCTGGCGGTTGGTGTGACCGGTTTTTCCAATTCGTTAAGATTCTCTCGTTAACTGCCACCGAATCGGAACCTCCCAGTACGACTTCCTCCTTTCTTTTAATTGGTATTAAAGGAACGATGTTAAATTCAAATGTTTTAAGATTTTTACCGGTGCGAACGCTGGAAAAATCAGTGCCCGGATTCCCAGATGACATCGGTATGATAGCGGAGAGTATTGTTGGGATTTGGGAGAGGCTTGCGACAAAATACGGGCTCCTTTCAATCAGGGCAATACATTGTTCACATCGCTGTGATATCCCAATACAGATGTGAACATCCTCCTTCTTTATTAAAAAATTCAATAGACTTATGCACTACCCATTAAAAGTATTTTTGTTGAAGCGATCACCGAAATTTTTGCATTTGCACCACCGATAAGGAGAGGAGAATTGTCTATGACTACATAATATGTCCCCGAAATCGGAAGAGTATAATCAAAATCTTCAGAACTAACTGATTTGTAAGAAACAGCATTGAATGACGCCGCAGAACCGGATTTGGAGTTCCTTGGCCGTTCCCTATTAAAGCAAACCACTGATATGGGCGATGTATATACCAGATTCAGTTATTGAGAAATACACATGTCTTCCCTCTTTTTCCCGATGGATGTAATCGTTGCTTTCCAGCTTCGATAAAATAGTCTTATCAAGCTTCATTAGTTGGTTGCTTTGGAGTTTCCTCCTCCGTGTCTCCTCGACATCCGTGAACAACTCCGTAAAACCCTCGATGTTTTCCGTTTTTAGGAGATTTAAGATATCAATTGCTTTCTGCCGTTTCTTTTCCCGACACAGAAAAAGAAGTATTTTTAAACCGATCGGCGTTGGCATTACAATCTTAAAATTAACGAGCGTTTTTGATTGGTTGGAATTGCAAATACTCAATCCATGCTTTCTCTTTGCAGACTTGGTTGTAGGGTAACCATCCGCAAAGACGTAGTACACGTTTGCCTTATGAGCCATTCCGGCTAACGTTGCGGCGACAGATGTCAACCGACCTGCCGCTGACATATTGACAAAAACCCGGTTGTTCATTTTTGTTTCTTCGACAATTATTCTCGATACATTTTTCATGACATCCCTAAGGCTGAAAAGGTTTACATTGGTAATTGGCCGGACGTCAATTCTCCTCTTTTTTAAAATCTTTTCAACTTTTTCTAAGTATTGTCGTTGGCTTTCTACCATTTCAGCATTGGGATGGTCCTTTTGCAGATTCGTGAGTATATAAACACGGTCAACCTTGAGATTTTCAAATGGTTTTATAGCTCGATCGATCTCATGACCTAGGGGAATAATGTGAACAGTTTCCTCTATGTTCGGCATCGGTTTCCAACGTTAATTATGCTAAATATGTTAATTATACTAATATAAAAATCTCTATAATCATCTGCGAGAATATTTTCAAGGATCAACTATGACAAGAAATGACGTAAACCGCGGTATAACGCATGAGAAGACAAAAGCCAAAGACCACCATGGCACTCACATTGGAGGTCCTGGGGAGCCGGATTACCGGCGAGGCCCAGCAGTAGGTGAAGTTAAAGATCGGCAATCCAAAGTGACCAAGCCCGAACTCCAGCACTTAATCCGAGATAAGGGAGTCACCGAAGTTGACAGTAAATCAGGTTTCACTCAGCCAGCGATCGACTACCGGGATCGTCATCAGCCTGATGTGAAGCTGATCAGTAGAGGTAAGAAGGTCTAATCATGGCACGCATCGAGTGAGAACATGGATGAACAAGTCATCGGCCTATTGATTTTCATTTCGATTCTCGTGGTCGGATACGTTTGCTTTTACCCTTATATTCGGGGGCCCGTCGCTGATATGACAATCAATACGAGGATAGATCCTACGGGAAATATCTCATATTATTCGATTGACCTGCAATTCGGCGATGATATGAGTTATTCCAATTTTCTCTCTGATGCGAAGGGCAAAGACCTAAGTGTTTACGAACTCAGAGCGACAACTGCGCCGAACATGTTTACAATCACGAATGATTCCGCCAATAGAAAAATTACCATAACAGCCATAGGACCTTTCGATCCAAACAGCGCTACATCATTTATGCACGTTATCAAAACCCAAAACTATTGGGAGTTTGATGATGGTTCAATCAACAGTTCCTCTTTCCTCCCAGGGAATTATATCAATAAATTGACTTATACCCTCACAATTCCATCCGATATCATCGATGCGACTACATTGGATAATTCTTCGGTTTGGTTCTCAAACGAAAAACAATTGACGTGGACCATGGATCAAGATAAAAACTGGTTCAATCCCAAAGGTGACAATCTCGATCCACCAAGAATTTACGTAAAATTCCAAGTTCCGGAGCCAAGTAGCTTCCCATGGGCTGGTATCGGAATTACTGCGGCAGTAGCCGTAATATTAGGATTTGTTCTTCTCAGGCGAAGTAGGTACTAACCCTGCTTCTTTTTATGGTCTATCAGGCTATCGCTCTGAGGGAAATTGCACATATCTGGAAAAGTGCAAGGAAAACCTAACCCTACCGTGCTTGGTGCAAACAGTTAGAACGGCGCAGGTGGTTGTGCTGGGGATGATCACCGCACGAGTCCCCATTCTCACCATTACGTGAACGTTCTCACGTGTAGGATTGAATTCAATACACGATCCCCCGTGAGTCAGTGTTGCGGTAAAACGTCCTGCCCATTATGACACCTCCAACGTCAGTTGCCCGTTCAGGAGCGGATCGCAGTTTCTCCGCATGCGGATGCTACGGACCGGACCCGCATCGACAACTTATCGATGGGTGCGATCTCGATAATACGGTCCGCCCGCAGTATCAGGAAGTAAAAGGTCCGGTCGATGACCGGTGTATAGAGGATAACCAGCGAGTCGCGGCCGGCATCCTTCAATGCACCGGATACAGGATCAAGCATCTCCTCCGCGCCGTCGAACAGTGATGAGTCATGCTCGACAAGAATACTTTTTTGAATTGCATTTTGGATATGCAATTTTTACCATTATTAACTCCGTAAATCCTATTTTGATTTAGAAGTTAAAATAACGCATTCCCCTTTAATATTGTCTTGATACTATCCTTCCATCGAATTTTTGGGTACTCATTAAAAATTTTATAAATTTTTTTCAAATGCTCCTTGCTGTAATTTTTCCTTATCGAATCATAATATGAAACATTATCTTTTCTAACATTATTTCTCGGAATATAGTTCATCACTCCAAGCCAGATGGACTCAGTGACAAATGGATAGATAATATCAACGAGAGGTTTTGGATTATAATCTAGAAACGGTTCGATAGAAACACTGGTTTTGTATTCTCTCTTAAAAGCATATTGTAAAGACTTTAATCGCTCTTGGAACAGAGGCGCATTGGGCTCCCAGAATTTCAATAAATGATCATCAGATGAAGTAATTGTGAATCTGAATTGAATCTGTTCTTTATAATCTGAAAATTCTCTATCGATTTTTTTTAAAAACATTACGGAACCATTCATGATTTTTTTTTAAAAAAAATTCACCCTCTCACCATCTATTGACCTTTGGCAGGCTGCCGGACCTCATCATCGCCATTGAAATAATTTGTGCATCAACCGGTTCAGTGTGATCTGCGGGGTCGATGAAGCCGGCAAAGGTTCGGTGCTGGGACCGATGGTGATAGCTGCCGTCGGTATCCAGTCAACCGAAATATTCTCTAATCTGGAGGTGAAGGATTCAAAGATGCTCACGCCCGCAAAGCGGGATCAGCTCTATCCCCGCATCAGGAAACGGTGCCGGGTGGCGACCATTGTGATCCCCGCACACAGGATCGATGCAATCCGCCGGGAGATGACGATAAACACCTGCATCGCCCATGCCCACGCAGAGGTGATACGGAGACTCACTCCGGCAGTTGCGTATATCGATGCCTGCGATGTCAACCCCTTACGGTATGCAGCAGAAGTTCAACGTCATCTCGGTTTCCCGTGCGAACTGGTCTCGGAACATCATGCAGACCAGACATACCCGGTGGTCTCTGCCGCAAGTATCATCGCCAAAGTCGTACGCGACCGTGAGATCCGGAAGCTGGCCAGAAAGTACGGCGATATCGGGAGCGGTTACCCCTCGGATCCTGTCACCATGGCCTACCTGAATGCCTACATCGCGAAGCACAACATCCCCCCGCCAATCGCCCGCAGGAGCTGGAAGACGGTCAAAGCAATACTGGATGAACGTGCCCAGAGCCGGCTGTCTGAATATTTCTGATCTGGCATCCCCCGATCCGTTCTTTTCCACCAACTCTTTAAGTGGTCTGCCATGCCATGATTTATGAATGGACTGGACCCTCCCTTTTCTCCTCTGTCTTATTGCCGCTTACGCGGTAATCGCGGCATATATTCATAAAAAGAGACTCTGGGAAGATCATATCGTTTTTTACGGGCCGATCATGGCAATCAAGACCCAAAAAGTCAGTTTTTTCGACCGGTTCACCGCATTCCGCACGTTTTTCCGAATCTATGGAACCGTGGGTGTTGCTGCTGTCATCATCGTCTCGGTTCTCATCACCGTGATGCTCTTTATCTCGGTGCGCTACACGATCATCGTTAAGCCTGAACCGACCGGTATCTATGAGCCGCAGAATATCCTGCTCCTCCCCGGCATCAACGAATATGTGCCGTCAACCCTTGCAGTCTGGCTCGCGTTTATCCTCACCATCGGGATCCATGAGTTCGGGCATGCGATCCTCTGCCGCGTGGAGAATATCGGAGTCAGGGGTATGGGCGTTCTCCTTGCGGTGATTCCAATCGGTTTCTTTGTCGAACCAAACGAAGAGGAACTCGACCGTACAAAAGGCATGCCCAAGGTGCGGATGTTCGGTGCCGGGATCACGAATAACCTTGTGCTCGGTTTCTCCTGTTTTGTTCTCCTTATTTTGCTGTTTTCGATGGTCGTGCCGGTGACGCAGCCGGCCATTTACGGTGTCTATGAGGGCTATCCGGCCGGAAATGCCGGCATTCTCCCGGGTTCTGTGATCACGGCCGTGAACGGGGTCCCTATCGCAACGCGGGGAGAGGTCGCCACGATCCTGAATACGACAAAACCCGGGGATATCGTGACGCTGAGCGTTGAAAACGATCATATGATCCGGGATTACAACCTGACACTTGCTGCGTGGCCGGCCGGCACACAAATGCAGACAAGCGGCTTCATGGGCGTCCAGTATTACGACAGTGCTGCCATCAAATCAGCCGTCGGCTCGATGTTCTCGCCTGCAGGACTTTTCCAATTCCTGATCATACCCTTCGCGGGCGATCAGGGTTCACAGTATCTTCATATCCTTGCCTTTGACGTACCGGACACTGCCTATTATCACGTTCCCTTTGCCGGGTTCTGGGGAATCGTACACCTGCTCTTCTGGTGTGCATGGATCAACATCAATGTCGGTATCTTCAATGCGATACCGATGGTCCCGCTTGACGGCGGTTACATCTTCAAGGAGAGTGTCGACCGGTTGCTGGACCGGCGCGGACTCATCCGGTATTCAGGGTTCGTGGTCAGTGCGGTCAGCTCGGTGCTCATCATGGTACTGATATCCCTGATCCTGCTGCCGTACCTGTTCCACATGTGAATGTTTCGTTTCTGAGCCCGGTTAACATGAGGTTTCGTGTTCGGGATTCTTTTTACGTTCTATCCATGATTATCGTGCAGGTCATGAATTTCACGTTAGCAGGGAACTCCGGGAGATACGGCTGGTTGATATAAAAACTTCCGGAGAAAACCTTGTCTTTCAACAAATATCCCAATACATATTGACGGAGGGGCCAGTGCCCCTTTAACGTGATTTTTACGAATCTTCTCTCTTATCCTCTTGTTGTATCTCGAAGAGATTATTATGAATTTCTTCTCGTTCTCCTTTCGTCGTATTTCGGATATTCACAAAAAGAAATCTTCTGCGCATCATACCCTTCTTCCTGGCAGGCACCTATCCACAGTACCAGCCCAGCTGCTTTTGCGATGATATGCGTAGTACCATTGCAGGAGTTATTGTTGAGCCGGCGCACAGCTAAAAAAAAATAATTACGGCATTCGAAGGAGAGCTACTTTCGACCCGACCTGCACACCGACTTCATCGGCGATCGGCCTGCACTTGGCCGCCATCAGGTACGCGACCGGGGGGAGCCCTTTTTGTTCCGACAGGGACTCGAAGTTTGCCATGCCTTTGGCAATGATCAGGGTGCAGCGGGCAAGCGCATCCGCAAGGTCGCACGGAACCCGCTCAATCGTGATCCCGATCTCGGCATCCGGACTGTTCGTTGTCAGCAGATCAACGATACGGTCCAGCCCGAGCATACATGCATCCTCGATGGTGGCGTCGTTCAGTAGGGGGCGAGATTTCACGGCCAGCGTGATATGGGACCCCCGTGCTTTCAGGTACTGGATCAGGAGACGGTCAAACACGATCTCGCCGCAGTTGTCGCTCAGGTACACGACCCGCGAACAGAGCGGGGCAATCCGGTCCGTATCATCAAGGGTAAGGCCTTCCGCAAACTCGCGATCAAAAAAATCCGGAAAGTTGTCCGTGACGTTATGTCCCTTCACTCCGTAATCAAAAGTATTTCCAATCGCCGCCGCCAGCACATGGTCCCGGAAGGTCAGAAGGTTTTTTCTGACGTTCCTGCAGACCCGGATCGACTCAGCATTGCCCTTTGCTTTGAGGTCGGCAAACGGGTCCGGACAGTCCACCATTTCATAGGCCTGGAGATGAACCTTGCTTGCAATCTGTGGGTGGGTGAGCGGTTCGTCACGCAGGTGCTCAAGAAGACCCCGGCAGGCAGCAACGGTCTCTCTCGTCAGTCGGGGATCAGCATTGGCCAGCCTGCATTCCAATGCCACCCGTGAGGAGAGGCAGTCGATGCATAGTTCGGTAATATTCACACCAACCACCCGAAAAAACGAGATATTCCTCCAATGGGGCCATCGCGATTTGAACGCGAGTCAGAAGACCCCCAGTCTCCTAGGATGCCCAGGCTACCCTATGGCCCCGCCTTGATACTGTACGATCATATTCCTTATGTATCTTGTTGTGATGGGAAAAACGGTGATCCGAAGAGCACACTCTGGCATCCGGTTGAAGGGGTTCCAAGATTGGTTATCCGGATTTTCCTGTCTCATTTATCCGGATTTTCCGGTTCGCTTTTCGCGTTCCGGGATTGCTGCAGGGGCATTTGCCAAAGGCTCGCCTGTATGCCATCAGCGTCCTCCCGCAGAACATTCCGGATATCGGCTTTTCCGTTGAGCTCCCCAACGTCTGGTTATGGTTTTTAAACCCATTTTCAGACCCATTCGTCCCAAAAAAGGTATAAACGGACAGAACTAAAAAAGATATGTATATATCTTCCGCTAAGGTATTATGAAATATATAACCTATCCTAGTTTGCCACGGAGATGCGCCCATGCTGAAGGAGAAGATCGCGTCATTTATTGAAAAAATCCGGGAGATTAACGGTGTGGCAGCATGCGCCCTTGTATCCCGGGATGGCATCATTGCAGGAAAATACTTTGATAAGGAAATTAACGAGTCGTGGTTCGGAGCCCTTGCCGCTACCCTGCTCGCATCGGCAGAATCGGCCGGCAATATCATCGGCATGGTGTCCATGGATTCGGTGACGATCCATGCGCAGAACTCATCTATCATCATGATGGGGGCGGGAGAAAATTTCCTCATCGCTGCGATCATAAAGGAGAATACAGACCTTGGAAATATCCATGCCAAGATGCATGCCATTGCAAAGAAAATTGGTCAGGTGATGTGATGTACACCATCCTAGTTGTTGATGACAGTCCGTTCATTGTTGATGTCTTTGTTACCATGCTCGAACGGGGGGGATACCAGACTGTTGCGGCATATGGCGGCGAAGAATGCCTTGAAATCCTCAAGACCGTGACGCCTGATCTCATCCTTCTCGATATCATGATGGAGCCGATGGATGGCTGGGAGACGCTGGAGCGGATCAAAGAAAACCCGCCAACAAAAGAGATCCCGGTCCTTATGCTGACAGCAAAACAGCTCACGCCGGCCGAAGCACAGGAGTATGGCATATATATCGAAGATTACGTGCTCAAGCCCATCACCCACCGTGAGCTGTACGATGCCATCGAGCACGTGATCAAACGGCGGCAGACTCTCAAATCCGACATGGATCTTGCCCGCCAGTCCGGTTTCGATGCCGAGATCATCAGTGAGTATGCGAGGTTGTCCAAGAGCATCGATGTCAATAAGCGCCTGATGAAGATTCTTGAAACAACGTACAATTTCAATGATTCGAAAGCCCGGGTGAGCGACGACATTTCCCGTGCAATCAAGAGCATGGAGACAAACCTCAAATTCCAGGAGAACCGTCTCCAGCAGATCAAGAGCGAACTTGCAGGAAAATTACCCCCCCAGTCACCAACATAATACCATATGTCCCCGTAATCGTTGACGATCATGGTGATAAATCAAAATAAACCTGCAATGACCGTGCGGACTTTTACCCCGTGTTATCTTCTGCCTTTTCCCTCCCCCGAATCGGAGAACCTTCATGGATGAGAAGATCCTTATTGTCGATGACAGCCCTTTCATTGTGGACGGTCTAGTGGCCATTCTCAAACGGAAAGGGTACCGGCCGGTTCCTGCTCATGGAGGTGATGAAGCGCTCTCTCTTCTCAAGAGCGATATCCCCGACCTCATTCTTCTTGATATCATGATGGAGCCGATGGACGGCTGGGAGACGCTCGACCACATCCGGGCAGACCCCGCCTACAAAGATATCCCGGTCCTGATGTTCTCGGCAAAGAAGATCACCCCGGTCGAGGCGGAGGCGCACAGCATGAATATCGACGACTTCATCTCAAAACCAGTCAATCCCACCCAGTTGCTTGAATCGATCCAGCGGATCTTCTTTTTAAGAAACGACCTCAAGATGAAAGAACTCGTTGCACAGAATGCCGGTCTCGATAAGGCGGTCATCGATGAATACATGGGACTCCGGAAGAACATCGAAGTCGACCGGAACCTCCTCGCTGTGCTGAAGAACGCGACCGGGATGAACACGCCGGGACGGGAAGTACCTGGCGAAGATATCGCATCGATCAAGAAACTCGAAGAAAAGATCACCGCCAGTGACCAGCGGTTGAAGGAGATCAGCGAGCAGTTCACCAAAACGGTCTGAAGCAATTCTCCAGCGTGAAGTTAAAATATTATTAAAGCAATATTTATATACTTTTCTGGCATTGTTATAATGCTGTACATTTCGTACCTTGGGGTTCGTAGCTCAGTTCGGTAGAGCGCCTGGCTTTTAACCAGGTGGTCGGGGGTTCAAATCCCTCCGGGCCCGTTGCCACGATTGAATCGTGGGTCTTTTGCGGTGATGCATCTGAGAAAAAAAGGGTTCATCTTTAAGGGGGTTTTTCATTGAGCACCAAGTTGAATGTGTTAAACCACGTGATGGTGCCAGACCATAAAATCATGGGAGAGGCAGAGGTTTCTGCGCTCCTCTCCCGCTACCATATCACCACGGAACAATTGCCAAAAATTTACCATGACGATCCTGCGGTCAAAGCGATCAATGCACAAGTCGATGATGTGATACGAATTGTCCGGACGAGTCACACTGCAGGCAGGGCAGAAGCGTACCGTCTCGTGATCAGGAGACCGAAGAAGTAAGCGGGGGAGTTGGTCTATCTGATTGACAGAAGCGTTTTATCAAGGGCATATTTTTCACGGGAGCATGTTGCGCGCCACCAGCTTGACTCCTTTAACTATTTCCTGACACAGAATCTTCAGAAAGTGGTCAACGAACAGAAGATCATCGATACCGATATCGAGAACCGTGGTAAGAACAACGATCCGGTCTGGGTCGAACTCGGCACTATCGAGGTGAAAAAACCACTCGTCCGCGAGGCAGACGGCTCGCAGGGAGAGCTCTATCCCAGCGAAGCACGCCTGCGGAACCTTACCTATGCAGCACCAATCCAGCTCGGGCTTACTCTCGTCCACGGTGAGGACCGGCAGGATCCGATCATCACCACCATCGGACAGCTGCCCATCATGGTCGGTTCCGTGGCCTGCAATCTCTATGGGATGAGCGACGATGAGCGTGTCGTCCATGGCGAGGATGCATTCGATCCGGGCGGATATTTCATCGTCAACGGGACCGAGCGTGTCCTCATGACGCTGGAGGACCTTGCGTCCAACAAGATCATGACCGAGTTCACCGAGCGGTACAACGAGCGGATCTACGTTGCCAAGGTGTTCTCGCAGTTCCGCGGCTACCGTGCACTTGTTGTTGTCGAACGGAACAAAAAGAACCTGCTCGAGGTCTCGTTTCCGTCAGTTGCCGGGCACCTGAAATTTGTCGACCTGATGCGGGCGCTGGGCATGACCAATGATCAGGAAGTCGTCAATGCCGTTTCGACCGATGAGGACATACTCACCTTCATGATGCAAAACCTTGAGGAGAGCGAGTGCGATTCTGTCGAAGGTGGCATTATGTACGTGGGCAAGAAACTTGCCCCCAACCAGACCAAGGACTACCAGAAGAAACGTGCCGAGTTTGTGCTCGACAACTACCTGCTCCCTCACCTGAACTACGCGATACCGCCAACTCTGAAAGAAGGCGATGAAGGCTATGCCGAGGCAGTTGCCTCTGTGCGGCTCGCGAAGGCGCATTTCCTCGGCCGTATGGCAGAGGCCTGCTTTGACCTTGTGCTGAACAAACGCCGTATAGATGACAAAGACCATTACTCCAACAAACGGCTGAAACTTGCCGGAGACCTGATGGAAGATCTCTTCAGAATATCACTCAACCGGCTCACCCGCGATATCAAGTACCAACTCGAGCGGGCAAGCATGCGGCACCGCGATCTCTCGATTGCAACTGCCGTGCGGGCTGACGTGCTGACCGAACGCCTGCTGCACCCCCTTGCAACCGGTAACTGGGTCGGCGGGCGGACCGGGGTCTCCCAGCTTCTGGACCGGGTTGACCACATGGCGGTGCTCTCCCATCTGCGCCGGGTCATCTCGCCGCTCTCCCGTTCGCAGCCGCATTTCGAGGCGCGTGACCTGCACCCGACCCAGTGGGGACGGATCTGCCCGAGCGAGACGCCCGAAGGCCCGAACTGCGGACTGGTGAAAAATTTCGCGCAGATGGTCGAGATCAGCAAAGGTGTTGATGATGAGGAAGAGATCATGCGGATCCTTCATAACCTCAATGTCGAGCATATTAGGGGTGAGGTCAGATGAAGAAATCGCGCGTGTTTGTTGATGGTGCACTGATCGGTCTCGTGGATGACCCAAAGACCCTTGTTGAGAATATACGGGCGATGCGACGGCAGGGTGCGATCTCGTCAGAAGTGAACGTCTCGCACAAGGAGTTCAATGGCGACGTGGTGATCCTGACCGACCGGGGCCGCGCACGCCGTCCTCTCATCGTTTTGAAAGACGGCCAGCCGCTGATCAGCGAGGAGGATATCAAAAAACTCGCCAAAAAGGAGATCGATATCTCCTATTTCATCCAACACGGGATGATCGAGTTTGTCGATGCGGAGGAAGAAGAAGATCTCTTTATCGCCATGAACCCGGATGATGCGATACCGCAGCATACCCACCTTGAGATCGACCCCTCCCTGATACTCGGTATCGGGGCCGCACACGTCCCGTTTCCGGAGCACAACGCAAGTCCGCGGGTCACGATGGGCGCCGGGATGGTCAAGCAGGCACTGGGGTTTGCGGCCGCAAACATGAAACTCCGCCCTGATACCCGGGGACATCTCCTTCACTATGTCCAGAAACCGCTAACCCACACTCAGGCCTCGGAACTGATCGGTTCCGACGATCGCCCGGCCGGCCAGAATTTTGTTGTCGCCATCCTTTCCTATGAAGGGTACAACATTGAAGATGCGCTCATCTTCAACAAGGCGTCGATTGAGCGGGGCCTCGGGCGTTCCCACTTCTTCCGCACATACGAGGGAGAGGAGCGACGCTACCCGGGCGGCCAAATCGACCGCATTGAGGTGCCGGATGAAGATGTGAGCGGGGCACATGGCGCCGAGTCGTACAAGAACCTCGACGAGGACGGGGTGATCAACCCGGAGACCATCGTCGCGGAAAAGGATGTCCTTATCGGTAAGACCTCCCCACCACGGTTCCTCGAAGAACCATCCGGTGAACTGATCGCAGTCGAGAAGCGCCGTGACACATCGGTGACAATGAGGAGCAACGAGCACGGCATTGTTGACACCGTCATCATTACCGAAGGGGAGAACAGCTCGCGGCTGGTCAAGGTGAGAACACGTGACCTGAGGGTGCCGGAGATCGGGGACAAGTTCGCATCGCGCCATGGGCAGAAGGGGGTCATCGGGCTGATTGCCAGCCAGGAAGATATGCCCTTTACCGAGAGCGGTCTTACCCCTGACCTCGTCATCAACCCCCACGCGATCCCGAGCCGTATGACCATCGGTCACATGCTGGAGATGATCGGCGGTAAAGTCGGCGCGCTGGAAGGCCGGCGGATCAACGGCACCGCATTCGGCGGCGAGAGGGAGGAGGATCTGCGGGCATCGCTCAAAAAGCTCGGTTTCTCCCATACGGGGCGTGAAGTGATGTATGATGGCATCACCGGCAAGGTGTTCAAGGCCGATGTGTATATTGGCGTGATCTACTACCAGAAACTCTATCATATGGTATCGTCCAAGATGCACGCCCGTTCGCGGGGGCCGGTACAGGTGCTTACCCGCCAGCCGACTGAAGGCAGGGCCCGCGAGGGAGGGCTGCGGTTCGGTGAGATGGAACGCGATGTCATGATCGGTCACGGTGCAGCGATGGCGCTCAAGGAGCGCCTGCTTGACGAGTCGGACAAGGTGCAGGAATACGTCTGCGCCCACTGCGGGATGGTCGCGATGCTTGACCGGAAGCGCAACATGACCCGCTGTCTCGCCTGCGGCAACGAGACGGATATCTACCCGGTCGAGATGAGCTATGCATTCAAGCTCCTGCTTGACGAGATGAAGAGCATGGGGATCGCACCCCGCCTGAAATTAGAGGACGTTGTATAGGAGGAGCACCATGCCAAGCCCAAAACGAATCGGAAAAATTGAGTTCGGATTATTGTCTCCAAAGGAGATCCGCGAGATGAGTGTGAGGAAGATCATCTGGGCGGACACTTACGATGATGACGGCTTCCCCTACCCGCAGGGGCTTATGGATCTTAATCTTGGCGTCATCGACCCGGGCCTCAGGTGCAAGACCTGCGACCAGAAGGCAAGCGACTGCCCGGGCCATTTCGGCCATATCGAATTGGCAAAGCCGGTCATCCATGTCGGGTACACCCGCCTGATCCGGAAGCTCCTCCGGGTGACCTGCCGCAGCTGCGGACGCGTGCTCCTGTCTCCTGGCGAGATTGAAAAGGTGGTCGGAACCGAGGACGACTCGACGGGCGACCAGATCTCGGAAAAAGATGTGAAGAAGGAACGAATCTGCCCCTACTGTGGCGAACAGCAGCTGAAGATCAACTTCGAGAAGCCGACCACATTCTCGGAAGTGCTGATGGAGGACGGGAAAAAAGTCGAACATAAACTTACGCCTGCCGATATCCGTGCCCGGCTTGAGAAGATCCCGGACGAAGATCTTGTCCCGCTCGGTATCAACCCGGCAGTTGCCCGGCCCGAGTGGACGATCCTCACGGTACTGCCCGTGCCGCCGGTCACCATGCGCCCGTCCATCATTCTCGAGAACGGGCAGCGTTCCGAGGACGACCTCACGCACAAGCTGGTGGATATCATCCGTATCAACCAGCGGTTCAAGGAGAACCAGGACGCCGGCGCCCCCCAGCTGATCATCGAGGATCTCTGGGAGCTGCTCCAGTACCACGTGACGACCTACCTCGACAACGAAGTCGCCGGCTGCCCGCCGGCACGGCACCGCAGCGGCCGGCCACTCAAGACGCTCTCCCAGCGCCTGAAGGGAAAAGACGGACGGTTCCGCGGGTCCCTGTCGGGCAAGCGGGTGAACTTCTCATCTCGGACGGTCATCTCCCCGGACCCGAACCTTTCCGTGGCAGAAGTCGGTGTTCCCCGCGCGGTCGCAAACGAGATGACAATCCCGGTCCGTGTCACCCCGTACAATATTGAGGAGCTCAAGCAGATAGCACGGAACGGCCCGGAACGGCGTACAGTAAATGATCCCTGTGGCGCCAACTACGTTATCCGCCCGGATAACCGCAGGCTGCGGCTCGGTACGGACAACCTGGATACCGTCGCCGACATGATCGAACCTGGCTGGACCGTGGAACGGCAACTGCGTGACGGGGATATCGTCCTTTTCAACAGGCAGCCGTCCCTTCACCGGATGAGTATCATGGCGCACCGGGTCAAGGTTATGGAAGGCAGAACCTTCCGGCTCAATCCCGCGGTCTGCCCGCCCTATAACGCCGACTTTGATGGGGATGAGATGAACCTCCATGTCCCGCAGACTGAGGAGGCACGCGCCGAGGCATACATCCTGATATCCGTGCAGGAGAACATCCTCTCCCCACGGTTTGGCGGACCGATCATCGGCGGCATCCATGATCACGTATCCGGCATTTTCATGCTGACGCACGGGCCACGCTGGTTCAACAAAGAAGAGGCGCTTTACCTGTTGAAACCCATCGGTGTCGTGCACATGCCCCCGCCCGGCAAGACCGAGGATGGTGTAGAGTACTGGAGTAATAAGCAGGTATTCTCGCAGATCCTTCCCCAAGAACTGAACATGGTCTTCCATGCGAGTTCCTGCCAGAACTGCCAGGTGTGTAAAAAGGAGCTCTGCGAACGGGATGCCTACGTGCGGATCATTGACGGAAAGCTGGAGTCCGGCACGATCGACAAGAAGGCGATCGGCGCATTCGACGGCCAGATCGTGAACCGCATCATCCGGCAGTATGGCATGCGCCGCTCGACCGAGTTCATCGATGAAATGACCAAACTCTCCATACGGGGGATCATGCTTGACGGTTTCTCGTTCGGCATCGATGACGAGGATCTCTCCAAGACCGAGTACGGCCAGATCGACGACGTGCTCAAAAACGCCGCCCTTGATGTCACCCGCCGTATCAAGATCTACGAGGACGGCCAGCTTGAACCGATGCCCGGGCGCACGGTAGAGGAGACGCTCGAGATGCAGATTATGCAGGTGCTTGGCAAGGCCCGTGACCAGACCGGCCAGATTGCCGGCCGGCATCTCGGCTTGGGCAACAGCGCGGTCGTGATGGCAGTTTCCGGCGCCCGTGGTTCGATGCTGAACCTCACGCAGATGGCAGGGTGTATCGGGCAGCAGTCCGTCCGTGGCGAGCGGATCGTCCGCGGGTACGATGACCGCACCCTCCCGCACTTCCGGAAGGGAGACCGCGGTTCCGATGCCCATGGCTTCATCGCGCACAGCTACAAGGGAGGACTGAATCCCACTGAATTCTTCTTCCATGCAATCGGTGGGCGCGAAGGGCTTGTCGACACCGCCGTCCGTACCTCCCAGAGCGGTTACCTCCAGCGCCGGATGATCAACGCCCTCCAGGATCTCAAGGTCGCGTATGACGGTACCGTCCGGACGACCGGCGGGCGTATCATCCAGTTCCAGTACGGTGAGGACAGCACGGACCCGACCAAGAGTGCATTTGGCGACCCCGTGGATGTCAAGGGCATTGTCGAGGCTGTCCTCAAGGAGGAGGTGTGAGCATGATCGCAGAAAAATACGATAAGAAGGTCGAGGCGGCGGAGCTCCCGCACAAGACCAAAGAGCAGCTCCGGAAGTATCTTGATGGCAAGAAGATCACCGATACCCAGTTCAAACAGATCCTCGACCGGGTGATCCGGGAATACCAGTCGACCCGGATCGAGGCGTGCGAGGCAGTGGGGATCATCGCGGCGCAGTCGATCGGCGAACCCGGCACCCAGATGACGATGCGGACGTTCCACTACGCGGGTGTTGCGGAGATCAACGTCACGCTCGGCCTTCCCCGGCTCATCGAAATCATGGATGCAAGGAAAGAGCCCAGCACCCCGACCATGACTGTCTATCTTGAGCAGGAGTACGGCAATGACCGGGACAAGGCCCGCGAGGTCAGCTGGCAGATCGAGGCCGCACCGCTCCACGAGTTTGGCGACATTACCACGGACATGGAGAACATGCAGGTAGTCGTCCACCTCAATACCAAGGTCTGCGATAAGCGCAAGATCGCGCCAAAGGAGATCATGGACGTCGCCCCCAAGAAAATCCGTGACCGCCGGCACTACCGGGATTTCGAGTTCGAGATTGACGAGGACACAGCCACGGTCATCTTCATGCCCAAGGACCGGGAGAGCTACCAGAACCTCTTCCAGCTTGCGGAGCATGTGCGGAACGTAATCGTGCAGGGCATTGATGACATCCTCCGTGTCGTCGTCAGGAAGGAGACCGGAGAGTATATCCTTTATACTGAGGGATCCAACCTAAAAGATGTCTTTGATGTAGTTGGTGTTGACACCACACGGACCCGCACCAACAACATCAGTGAGATTGCACAGGTGCTCGGTATCGAAGCGGCGCGGAACGCGATCATCCACGAAGCGCAGTCCACGCTCAACGAGCAGGGTATCCTTGTCGACGTCCGCCACATCATGCTCGTCGCAGATATGATGTGCATGGAGGGGGAAGTCAAGCAGATCGGCAGGCACGGGATTGCCGGCGAAAAAGAGAGCGTGCTCTCCCGTGCCGCGTTTGAAGTGACGGTCAACCATCTTCTCGATGCGGCCGTGGCAAACGAGATCGATGAACTGAGCGGTGTAACGGAGAACGTGATCGTCGGGCAACCCATCCAGCTCGGGACGGGCGATGTCCGCCTCATCGCGGTAAAGCAACTTGACAACTAACACGAGAGTAAAACCTTAAAAAAACCTGAAAATGCAGGGGAAATGTTGAATGGATTTTAATGCTTCACTCAGAAGGGCCATCAAAACCGGAAATGTTATTCTTGGACAGAACAACGCGGAAAAATGCATAAAAGAGGGCAAAGCGCAGATGGTTGTCATCGCGGCGAATTGCCCGGAGAACTTCAAAAGCCAGCTCGCAGGGCGCGAGAACCTGTTTGTTCACACGTTTGACGGGTCGAGCGTTGCATTGGGCAAGGCCTGCGGCAAACCGTTCATGGTGAGCACGCTTGTCATCGTGAACCCCGGCGAGTCGGATATTCTTTCCCTCAAGAGGGCGGCATGATATGTCCGAAGTAAAGCTGACCGAAGACTGCATGCGTCTGATCTCCCAGTTCGAGAGCCTGACCGGTGCGGGAAGCCGCGACTGCGTGATCGATGACCGCAACGGGCGGCTCATCTTTGTGGTGAACCCGGGGGACATGGGGCTTGCCATCGGCAAGAAGGGGGCATCCATCAAGAAAGCCTCCGAAGTGATGGGGAAGAAGATCGAGGTCGTCGAGTACAACAGCAATCCCGAGCAGTTCATCAGGAATTGTTTCCTGCCAGCCAAGGTGACGTCAGTTGTATTTGAGGGAGAGCCCGGTGCCCAGTCAGTCATGGTGGACGTCCGTGACGAGGACCGGGGGATCGCGATCGGCAAGGACGGTAAGAATATATTCAAGGCAAAAAAACTGGCACAGCGGCAGCACAACATTGTTGATGTGCAGATACTCCAGAAGCCGGCCGTTGATGCTGAACCGGCAGCTGCCGGGTAACGTACCGTTGTGCCAAGAAATTTTTATCTTTTCGCCGGATCTCTTCTTCGAATCCGGACAGGTACGGGAAAGTGAACGGGCCTGGGGGGATTTGAACCCCCGACATCCGGGTTAGAAGCCCGGCGCTATGTCCAAGCTAAGCCACAAGCCCACTGGATGCCAAGTAGGTTCGTGTTCCGGGCTCATTAATTGTTTGATGAGAACGGCTTTTTACGACGGAAAAAATGACGGGGATTCTTTTTTTCGTTCAATGGTTGTGTCCGGTCATCATGTGCGGGAGCGGGGTCTCCCGCCAGAAAATGGTATGACCGTTTTTTCATCCTGCATGATAGCACGAGGACTTGAGCACATCCACCTGTGTCGGGGAGCAGAAGCCCTCATGGTAGACCGCTTTTACGACGGAAGGCGAACAGTATTTAACCTGGATACGGGCGGACATCCGCTCCCGCTCTTCATAGTACGCCCCATGGGAAAACTCCATCATCCGTTTCATGGAAATGCTGGACGCGAGGAGATAGACGCAGATCCCCGCATCGCCCGGGCTGATATCCTCCAGGTCAATTGAAGTCATAAACAGGTGGGTCTCAGGCCCGGGCTCGATACTTGCGATGGTTACGATATTGTGCGTACTCTGCAGCTCGATGGTGCGGGGTCTCCCAGCTTTCAGTTCCCGGATCACTTCGGGCGATATTCCGGTCAGTGCAGCACACTTCATGTCCCTCACCCGTACATCGGAAGATCTTTTCTCGGTGTCGTCTCTGCGGACTGCTGCACTTCCTCAGAGATTTTCTGCATACTCTGCTCGATCTCCACGGCCTGTTCGATAAGCGGCTGGACGTCGAGACTCAGATTGTACATCTTGTTGAGTACGGCAATGGTCGCTGCAGAGGAACGGGGGTCAGGAGCGTTTACCGTCTCGCCGAGCAGGCCATAGCCCGGGATGCCCCGGATCTTGCACTCGGTGAGGATGCTCGATGCGATGCCGGAGATGCTCCCGATGGGCAGGACGAGCGTGTGGTCCTGTATCCGCGAGAGGGCTTCCGTGGTTGTCGCGACGCCAAAGACCCGCTTATCTGGCTCGTTGGTGATGATGCCGGCAATGGTGAGCACCTCCTTGGGCTTGAACGGCGTGAGCCAGTCGAGAATCCCGTTGGAGACCTCATAGCAGATCATCGGGTGGATCGGAATATCGGCGACGATCGCGGCAAGGTCGTTTTTTGTATAGACCCGGACAGGGTCGTTGATCACACCCCTGTTCATCATCGCAAGCGGGGGGAAATATTTTGAGGTGATGGTGCCGATCAGATCGAACTCGAGATTGTCAACGAGATATTGAAGCGCGATCGTCCCGACCAGTCCGCTCCCCGGAAATCCCATCAGCACCGCGGTGCCTTCTGAGGGGAGCGGCTTTGAGAAGATCTTGAGATCACCTGAAGAATCTGACGTCATTAGATTAACATACACGCACAACCTAAAAAATAGTATGCAGGAATACCCGATAAAAAGAGGCCTGACAAAGGATCTCGATACCAGGATCGCCACCGAACTCAGGAACTGTTTTGGGGTCGAGCCGGCGAGAGCCGGAACCACGTTTCGGATTAGATACGGCGCCCTGAAGCGGCTTGAGGCAGCCAGCGGTTCCGGGGGGAAATCCCTTGTCGTGAACACCGAGTCGGACATCGCCGCAAGCGACGAGGTGATCATCGACACCAACCGCCGGTTCCGGAAATTCCTTGATGCGGTGACGGGGTTCTCGACCAAGGAACGCGTGAAGCGGGCAAAAGGCGGGGCCGGGGAATAAATTTTTTGGGGATGGTCCCGGCTATACAACCAACTAGTATTAATCCCGTAAGGTGATCCTGCCTTTTTCAAACGCTCCCGGAGTGTCCCTCCGGCTTGCCTCCGCCTCTATGGCACATCGAAAATTGCCATCGCAATTTTCTCCCGGCTGTCCAGACGGTAACATATGACCGGTCTCCCTCATATCGCGTTATGACCCCGGAAAAGGTTCTGGCATATCTTCGCAAAAGCAGCAGGGGCGGTCCGGGTTTGGGTTCATCACATCCCTTCGGCAGGGGTGAACAGGAGAACAGCATCTTTCAATTTTTTTCTCCTAGATACGGCCCTCTCTGTCAGTGTGCATTCTGCTCTGTGTTGACCCCCTTCAATCTGCTGGCATTTATACCCCAAGTGCATATCGGGAGGAGTCATTCCGGCCGGGGCGAAATTATTTTGATAGAATGCTGGTGACTCTTCGTGTTCAGGGGCGAACTGACATTACAAAAGAAATACTCTTCCCCGGCCGCGATCCGCTCACATATCCGGCATTTTAATCGCCATATAGGCGGCGTGGATGGCGATGATCACGTAGAGCGGCAGGAGGATCATCGTGGAGAGTTCCTCCTTGCCAAACCGGAGGAGCCAGAGGGTCAGTGCCACATCAAACTGGAAGACAATGATCCCCCACCATTTTCCGAGATAACTGTAACCCATTCCCGGGAGGGTGAAATTCAGGAACGCCGCGATCTTTGGATTCTTCCGGATCCTGGGCCTCCGCGAGAGGCCGCGGGGCAGGTACATCAGCGGGACACCGGCCTTGGTGGAAGCGATGACCGCTTTCCAGCGGACCGCGCTGTTCTCATCGGCAAGGGCCTGGATGAGAGCCGGAGCGGCATCACGGTTATGGATCTCTCCGAGGAGCTCGACCGCTTTGAGGCGGATATCGCTGTCCTTGTCTTCCAGTGTTTTGAACAGGGCGTCGATGGCGGGTTTTCCCATATCTTTGAGTACCCACCACTCCTGCATGCCGAGGAAGTACAGCGCCCGTTCCCCGGCATCTGCCGGCTTCCACCCGATCTTTGAGAGGGCAAAGGCCGCCCCGTACCGCACATATTTGTCCGGATCTTCGAGAGCTTTTTTCAGGGCGGGAATTGCCCGCTCATCACCGATCTCGCCGAGGGCAATGGCGCTGTCCCACCGGACCTCCTCGCTCCCGTCGCTCAGGTTCTGCACGAGCGGATCGACGGCACGGGGATCCTTGATCACCCCGAGCGCCTCGATGATGCCGATCTTTACCGCCCGGTTCCTGATCTTCAGTTTCCTGAGGAGGAGGCCCATGACTTTGTCCCCGAGCGACCCGAGGGCCCGTGCGGCATCCAGCTGGATCTCGAAGTTGTCGTAGTGGAGGGCACGGATCAGTCCTTCAATATCCCCGCACTTTGCCAGTGCATCGATATCCGGCTTCTCTTTTTTGGATCCAAAGAGTGTCACAGGTTCCACCTCACAGGTCCGGCCTGTGTTCCGTGATGTACCATGCATGGGCAGCCAGCAGCAGGGAGACCGGTACGGGGATGGGGATGCCGGGGATGTTCAGGTACCAAAAGAACGTCCACGTCCCGATGAAGCTGACCGGGAAGAGGGTAAACATGAACAGAATCGTAAAGTAAAGCTGGAAGACAATGTTCCCCCACCAGATGTCGAGGTACCCATACCCGGCGCCACCGAAAAGGAAATTGAGCAGTGCGGCGATCCCGGGGCTCGCCCTCTTCCGTTTGCGTTTGCTGAGGGACCAGGGAAGGTACTGGAAGGGGAGCCCGCATTTTTTTGCTGCCATGACCGCCTTCCAGCGGACTTTGCCGTCCCCGTCCCTGAGTGCGTGGTCGCAGGCGGGTTTTGCCGCGCCGGGGTGCATCTTCTCGAGCGTCTCGACCGCATGGTACCGGACATCGGGATCGGGATCGTTGATCATCCGGATCACCGGCCCCGATGCCGCCATTCCCAGCCGGGAGATATGCTCCCATTCCTGGAGAGCGACATAAAAACCGGCCTCTTCCTCGGGGTTCCGGGGTTTCCATTCCAGCTGCCGGAGGGCGACGGCTGCCCCGAATCGGACGTATTTGTCGTGCTCGTCCACCGCATGCCGGAGAGCGTCAATGGCACGCGGGTCGCCGATCTCCCCCAGGGCGAGCGCACTGGCCCACCGGATCTCGCTGTTCTCATCGCGGAGGAGGAGGTTTGTCAGCGGGTCCACGGCACGCCGGTCCTTGATATCCGCAAGGGCTTCGAGCGCGCCCAACCGGCCGGCAAGATTATGTTCATAGAGACCAAGGAACAGGTAGTCGACGGCCTCCGATCCCAGCGTTCCCAGCGCTTCCGCGGCCTGCCACTGGACCGTGAGATCGGGATGCTGCAGGAGACGCGTGAGTCCCCTGATATCCTTTTTCTGCCGTAACCCCTCGATGTCCGGGCGTTTCGGCCGGAACCCGGGGATCCTGAGCGCTATCCTGTTATCGGTTAACGATCCTGTCATACCATATCCTCCGGCGGTACCTCAATGCGACAAGCGCCACGCAGGCCATCACCATGTCGGCTGGCGGGATACCGGGGTTCTGGTGGAGAATGCCCACCTTCCCCACGATTAATCCGGCCAGTTTGCGGAAAAACTCTTAGACCATGGAAAAAACCTAGGGGCCGGAAAAATCCGGGGATTTCTGCCATTTTGTCTCATCCCGCGATAAGTTGCAAATTATCATATACATTCCTATTTGCTTCGATGCGTATGCGCAGGAAGATTACTTTTGATAAGGCGCGTGAAAGACCATGCCCGGTTTTTTACCTGCCCCTGGCCGCCATCGAATACTTCTAAAAAAATCGGTAAAGCGTCCGAAGATTTCAAAAAGGTTCTGCAATGATTCCGGCTATTTTTTTTAAAACAGCCTGGATTGTTCATCGAAATTTTTGAAAAAGGGTCCGGTAAAAATTCACGGAACTCATAGAGGGAATAATTTTTATCAATCAATCTGGATGATTCCATCGCCCGGGAAATTCCCCGGGGTGGGAGCATTCACCTTCCCTGTCATGGGTTACCCCCTGTCAGGACCCCATTTCTATCCTTCTCGCATCACTACTTTTCACCCGGATATTACTTGGAATCCGGGCCCGTATCGGGCTCCGATCCCCGGATCCGCTGCCAAGAAAACCGCGTAAAATGCCCGGATTTTCCCTGCACCATAAAACCCTCTATAACGGCCCGGATTGCCAAGAAACGCATCCAAAATGGCAGAAAAAAGACCCCCAAGATCTGGGTGAGTTTTCATTTGAGGCATACTTTGACACGTTTTTACTGAGGATCGCCAAGGAAAGGGCCTTGGCAGCCGTCCGGTAAAGCTGGGGGTATTCTGGCGTATTTTCCTGAAATAACTGTGATCTGGGCAAGGATTTCCATGAGGCATTCCCGTCAGCTGGTGGGTAGTGGGGGCTGTGAGGTCTGCAGGCAATGAAACTTCCCGAGCTGGTGCAAAAAAATCTGGGGAAAAGAAATTTCCGACACCCATTCCTCCCATCATTGCCGAGTATAAAAAAAAATTTGGAAATCTTATGAGGAATTTTAAAAGAAAATCCGGGAAGGTTGTCGATCAATTTGAAAAAATATCCTGGACAGTTTATCAGAAATTAAAAAAAGTCCGGCAACGTTTCCGGCATTTTTTTAAAAGGCTCAGCAAAGAACCCGGAATTTTTTTTAAATTATGATGGGGGTGCCAAACGATCCTTCTTCGGTCTCCACATCATGGTTTGTATCGTGGAGATGCCATGAGACGTGATCTTAGAAGAAAATTTTTTAGTTCATGAGGCTTGGCACCCAACCCCCATCTTGTACCTAACGTCTTACCAAGAATGGCTCTGGAGAAATCCCCGAGACTACGGCAGTATATCCCGCACCTGTCACCTTCACATGATGCCATACTACTTAACCTATTTTCAGACAATGCCGTGAACCCTGTAAGAAACCCGGTTCATCAATACCGCTTGCCGAAGATGATATCGTATTGTGTCCTTCAGCGATATTACCACCACGTGATGGGCACTGTACAGACCATGCCCACGCAGACCGCCGCAATGACAAGGTTCTCCCGGAACATTCCCACCGTCCACACGAGCATCGACAGCATGATATCATACGGGTCGGTCGGTGCCGAAAGCGGGGTTGAGGCCGAGGTTTGCGGGACCGGCTGGGTGAAGACTGCAAAGTCGGTGAAATGGGAGACCGAGGCGGTGAGGGTTTTTGTTGCGGCATCGCTCCCGGTCGTGAGGGTCTGCCATGACCCGGTCGCCGGGGTATATGCCCGGATGACCGGTTCCCTGCCGTTTGCGTTCAGGCTGGCCCATTGGTCATCGGTCAGCGTGATGGTCAGCGCGATGGCCGGGCTGAACTGCGCACCATTCGGCTCGCACAGGTATACCGGGCCGGTATAGGTGGCGGCAGAGCCGGCTTCCGTTGGTGGGACGAGGCTGCTCGCCAGCGGCTGGATGCTGACCTCCGAAAGGGTTTGACCGGCCGCATCGGTTGCCCGGAGGTTCTGGGGAAGGGTCAGGAGCGCGGTCTTGTCTTCTGACTGGACACCGATTGCTGCAGTCAACCATCCTGATGTATCGGTTGTGAGTTTGGCCTGACTTTGAACGATAATTTTGGGAAGTGGCGGCTGGCAATGGGGGAGATTAAGCCCCGCCTTGTGTTCAGGATTCCTGCTGCTTGGGGGGAATCATAAATGCGGTCCGGATCTGGTCTGGTTGCCGGACCACGGAGACCCCGGATGGTGCAGCTGGGTGCTGTTAGCGCCGTGTGAAACCGACCGGGTAACGTTACTGACGCTATGGACAGAGTGTACTTTCTGGTACGCCTCAATCCACTGCATAGCTGCTTTTACGTTGCCCGCGGCAAGGTCGGTACGTGCCTGGCTCACATCCACCCCCTGACGGTTGAGGTTGGTAAGGACTATCTGGAGACGGGTCATTACCTCCTGAGTGATGTTGAATGCCAGTAGTGGAGGGCCGTTCAGCGCAAGGCCCGGGTGGTCCTTATGATATTCCATGAGCTTCCTTGTAGCTGCACTCACATTCCCCGCGCCTAGGTCGGTGCGTGCCTGGCTCACATCCACCCCCTGACGGTTGAGGTTGGTAAGGACTATCTGGAGACGGGTCACCACCTCCTGCGTGATGTTTAATATATGGCGGGGGGTAGAGGTACCCGCAGGTTTCCCGGTCGGTGTTCCTGAGGGTGAGACTCCCGGCACCGCACTGACCGGACTCATCAGGAGCCCGATCACTGACACTATTATCGTGATAACAGCGATTATCCGGTAAGTGGCGTTTGATAGATTACTTCTGGAATTCTCAGTATATCGGTTCATCAATACCTCCTGCCGAAGATGATATCGTATTGTTTCTTCCGGCGATACCACCACCACGAGATGGGCACTGCACAGACCATGCCTACACATACCGCTGCAATGACAAGGTTCTCCCGGAACATTCCCAGCGTCCACACGAGCATCGACAGCATGATATCATACGGATCGGTCGGCGCCGAGAGCGGGGTTGAGGCCGAGGTTTGCGGGACCGGCTGATCGAAGACCGCAAAGTCAGTGAAATGGGAAACCGAGGCGGTGAGCGTATGAGTGGTGGCATCGCTCCCGGTTGTGAGGGTCTGCCACGACCCGGTCTCCGGGGTATACGCCCGGATGACCGGTTCCCTGCCGTTTGCGTTGAGGGTGGTCCACTGGGCATCGGTCAGCGTGATGGTCAGTGCAATGGCCGGTGAAAACTGGGCACCATCCGGCCCGCACATGTACACCGGGCCGCTGAAGGTATCGCCAGAGCTGGCATCCGTTGCCGGGACGAGGCTGCTTGCAAGCGGCTGGATGTTGACCTCCGACAGGATATGCCCGGCCGCATCAGTTGCCCGGAGGTTCTGGGGAAGGGTCAGGAGCGCGGTCTTATCTGTCGACTGGACCCCCAGTGCAGCGGTAAGCCGGCCGGATTTGTCGGTCTTGAGTGTTGCCATGCTCGGAATGATTGTCGTGGGTATCGGCGGCTGGGTGGGAACCGGTGGCGGCCCTGCGGTAGCGAGCGGTGCCGGGGTCGAAGTGGAGACTGGCGTGCCGGTCTGGCTCGGTAGTGGGGTCAAAGCTACGGTAGGGGGCGGTGGCGGGGCTTTGGTTGGTGCAGGCGTGACGGGCTGGACTCCGCGACTGTTCGATGCGGCGGCCTGCTGGGCGGCATACTCAACGAGGCCGAAGATTGAGAGGCCGTTTGGCGAGTCTGCCTCGAACCAGTCGAGGTTGGTCGATGGATCATAGTAATCGAACCGGGTCGTCAGGACCTGCGGGGATCCAGTCGATGGATACCGGATGATGTCAATGGCGCCACGTCCGTAATTGTTTGCGCCGTTGTCGAACTGGGTGACCCAGTCGTGGTTCACATTCATTGTGATAACAACGGCATGGGGCGCCTGGGTGGCGTTGGTGGTCTGGTTGATCAAATTGGTGTTGATCGGATCCGTATTGGAAAGCTCGACGGTATATGCAACACTTTTGACATTGATATTGGCATTGGTGGCCGCCAGCTGGAAGCCCTGCATCGTCGAGGTATTGGCGCCCTGCGTGATCGCCACGTTGACCGCGGCATTTGATACGTACTGGTTCAGGGCGATGTTCAGGGAGACCGAGACGTTCCCGATGCTCTGGCTCAGGTTGGCCGTGACCGGCGTACTTTGGAGGATGACCTGATTGACATTCTGGACATCGTAATTGCTCGTTGCGGTGTTATACGAGACACTCTGGGCAAAAACCTGGGCCGACTGCCAGAAGGTACTCGCGTTCTGGACCGTGAGCGTGGTTGCGGTCGAGGTGACGTTACCGTTGGTGTTCTCAATGGTTTGGTTACTGACCTGAAGCGACTGGACGCCGCTGACCGTCATTGCAGTCGTCCCGTTCACCTGCGTGCTGAATATTGTCGGAGGTGCATAAACGGTGATCTGTTGCATAGTGCTGTTGGCCAGGCCGGTACTGCCAGTGACGGTGAGCGTGATGTTGAAGACCTGTGGCCAGCTAAAGGTGTTGACCGGATTTTCCTGAATCGAGGTATTCCCGTCGCCGAAGTTCCAGCTCCAGTTGGTTATTGACCCCGTGGACGTCGTGGAGGTGTCAGTGAACTGGACCGTGAGCGGGACGGTCCCGGAGGTGGGAGTCGCGGTGAAGCTCGCTATCGGTGCTGTGCCGGATGCAGTTGAGACTCCGGTGATAGTCGGGGCTGAAGCGGACGTGACCGTGAGTCCGTTGGCGAGCGTGCCGAACGACCTGTCCGGATTGGTGACCACCACATTATACAGGCCGGCTATTTTATGCGTTAAATCAAACATACAGGTCATCTGCGTTGATGATAGCCACGCGACACTGGTTCCGGTAACTGTTCCAACATCTACGATCTCCAGCGCGTTGCTTCCCACACTTCCGACATATGCGTAATTGCCGGACACGTAGACGCTATGCGGGGTATTCAGGAGAGCGCCGCCGGTTCCGTCAACGATACTTCCTTTATGGACCGGGTTTGCTGGGTTCGATATGTCCACGATCTCCAGCGCTTCGCTTTGCCAACTTGCGATATACGCGTAGTTCCCGGACACGTAGATGCTCAGCGGCCATTGTAGGCGAGCGCCGCCAGCTCCATCTACAATGCTGCCCTTATGGACCGGGCTTGCCGGGTTCGACACGTCTACGATCTCCAGCGCGTTGCTCCCAGAACTTACGACATACGCGTAGTTCCCGGACACGTAGACGCTTTCCGTGTGAGCCAAGAGAGCGCCGCCAGCTCCATCTACAATGCTGCCCTTATGGACCGGGCTTGCCGGGTTCGACACGTCTACGATCTCCAGCGCGTTGCTGTCATAACTTGCGACGTACGCGTAATTACCGGATACGTAGACGCTATGCGGGTCATTCAGGCGAGCGCCGCCAGCTCCATCTACAATGCTGCCCTTATGGACCGGGTTTGCTGGGTTCGACACGTCTACGATCTCCAGCGCGTCGCTTCCCAGACTTGCGACATACGCGTAATTACCGGACACGTAGACGCTAACCGGATCATTCAGGCGAGCGCCCCCGGTTCCGTCAACAATGCTGCCCTTATGGACCGGGTTTGCCGGGTTCGACACGTCCACGATCTCCAGTGCGTTGCTGTTAGAACTTGCGACGTACGCGTTATTACCGGACACGTAGACGCTAACCGGATCATTCAGGAGGGCGCCGCTTCCACTGATGGAATTGTCAGTTATACAGCCTTTGTGGACCGGGTTTGCCGGGTTCGATACGTCCACGATCTCCAGTGCGTTGCTGTTAGAACTTGCGACATACGCGTAATTACCGGACACATATACGCTATTCGGGTCATTCAGGAGAGCGCCACCGGCACCGTTTATGATACTTCCCTTATGGACCGGGTTGACGTTCACCGGAGTCAACAGAACGGATGCCCCGGACTGGAAATTGGTACCGGCCAGATTCGTAATTGAAACCGTTGTTGTGTTGACCCCGCTTGCCGGCGTGATGCTGGCTACGGTCGGGGCCGGGATAGTGACCGTGATGTATCCCGTCTGGGTCGCAGTGTTGCTACCGGTAGCGTTGGTGATGGTGAGCGAAACCGTATAACTACCAGCACTGGTATAGACATGACTGGCGTTGCTGGTTGCAATCGTCGTGGTGTTGAACCAGCTGGTATCCCCGAATGACCAGTTCCACATTAGCGGACTGAACGTGCCGGAGGTGTCATTGAACTGGACCGTGAGCGGGGCGGTCCCGGAGGTTGCCGTCGCGGTAAAGCTGGAGACCGGCATGGAATTTCCTTGTTGAGCAAACGTCTGGATTCGGTGATTGCCACTATCCGCTACATATACGGTGTCAGCGGTATCAACGGCTACACCGCTGGGAGCATTGAACTGTCCGTCATCGTAGCCGGATGTACCCCACTTGGCAAGATACGTGCCGGTTGAATCAAACTTCTGGATCCGGGTATTGTCACTATCCGTGACATAGATGTTTCCCGCAGCATCGGCCGCTATGCTATTAGGACAAGAAAACTGCCCGTCACCGATCCCGGGTGTTCCCCACTGGGTAATATACGTCCCGGATGAACTGAATTTCTGGATTCGGTTATTGTAAGTATCCGCGACATAGACATATCCAGCAGTATCGACCGCTATACCGTATGGCCACACGAACTGCCCCTCACCATTCCCATATGAACCCCACTGGGTCAGATACGCCCCGGACGGACCGAATTTCTGGATCCGGCAAAGATTACCATCAACAACATAGACATTTCCGTTTGTATCTACCGCTACACCGGCTAGATATTGGAACTGCCCGTCATCGATCCCGGGTGTCCCCCATTGCGTAACATATGTCCCGGTTGGCGTGAACACTTGGATCCGGTAATTACCACTATCCGCGATGTAAACATAGCCGCTCGCGTTCACCACTATGCCCTGAGGAGAAGAAAACTGCCCGTCACCGATCCCGGGTGTTCCCCACTGGGTAATATACGCCCCGGATGAACTGAATTTCTGGATCCGGTTATTGAAAGTATCAGCGACATAGACATTTCCCGCAGAGTCGGTTGTTATACCTTCTGGATATTGGAACTGCCCGTTTCCTGTTAAATTACTCCCCCACTGGGCAAGATACGTCCCGGATGAACTGAATTTCTGGATCCGGCAAAGACGAGTATCCGCGACATAGAAGTTTCCCGCAGAGTCGATCGCTATACCCTCTGGATCTTGGAACTGCCCGTCACCGATTCCATATGCTCCCCACTGGGTAACATACGTCCCGGATGGACTGAATTTCTGGATACGGTCATTCCAAGAATCTGTAACATAGACGTTTCCCGCAGCATCGGTTGCTATGCCCTCAGGAAACTCGAAATAGCCGTTGTCACTACCCCAGTAACCCCACTGGGTAACATACGTCCCGGTTGGTGTGAACACTTGGATCCTGCTGTTGCTGGAATCAGCGACATAGACATAGCCGCTCGCGTTCACTGCAATACCATTAGGATTATTAAACTGCCCATCACCGCTCCCGGGTGTCCCCCATTGCGTAACATATATCCCGGATGGCGTGAACACTTGGATCCGGCTATTACCCCTGTCCGCGACATAGACGTTTCCCGCAGCATCGGTTGCTATGCCATCAGGAAACTCGAAAAAACTGTTGTCACTACCCCAGTAACCCCACTGGGTAACATACGTCCCGGTTGGTGTGAACACTTGGATCCTGCTGTTGCCGGAATCAGCGACATAGACATAGCCGCTCGCGTTCACCACTATGCCCTGAGGAGAAGAAAACTGCCCATCATCGCACCCATATATCCCCCACTGGGTAACATACGTCCCGGATGAATCATACTTCTCGATCCGGTTGTTGTAGGTATCTGCAACATAGGTATTACCTGATCCATCGACCGCAACGGCTTCAGGAGCATTCAATTTTCCCGCACTATGGGTATCGGATCCCCATTGTGAGAGGAAATTGTAGGTCTCGGTCTCGTATTCTTGGGTGAGGGTAATATAATCAGTACGAGTCACGGTATCTGAACCCGCACTATTTGAGACAGTGAGGGAGACTGAATAATCGCTAGGACTGAAGTAGATATACTGTGGGCTCTGTAATGTTGAGGAATCCCCATTCCCGAAACTCCATTCCCATGACGTGGGTGTGTTGGTTGAGGTATCGGTGAACTGAATCGTGCGCGGAGCAGTACCGGAAATCGGGGTTGCAGTGAAACTGGCTACTGGTGGTGCTTCATTTACGGTAATATACCCGGGTATCAGCGTGCTGTTGTATCCAACGGAATTGTAGACCTCCAGCGCTACGGGATACCTACCTTGAGTGGTATAGGTATGAGACGGGTTTTCTGACGTTGATCCGGCGGGCGTGAGCTGCCACACGTCATTATAATAAGTACTGCCGTCTGTGCCACCCATCAGGACGATGCTGCCGTCCGGCATTGCCACGCTGCTGGAATAGGCTCTTGCCGGCCACCCGGCATCCAAAAGTTCCTCAAACATTAGGCCATCAGAACCCGGTGGTGACCGAAACCCGTCATTCCTAGGGCCGTTGCTATCAAAACCGCCCATCAGGACGATGCTGCCGTCCGGCATCACCACGCTGCTCTGACCGTATCGCCCCGACCACCCGGGATTTACGTTCACCCGCGTCCATGTTGCGCCGTCATCCCATGACTGCCATACATCGTTATAATAGCTACCGTCCTCAAAACCCCTCAGACCACCCATCAGGATGATGCTGCCATCCGGCATCACCACACTGCTCTGGCCGTATCGTGGGGTCCACATGGAGGGACTGGAACTTGTGTCCACCTGAGTCCATGTTGCCCCATCATCCTGTGACTGCCATACGTCATTCTTAAAGCCGCCGGTAGTTGACCAGCCCCCCATCAGGATGATGCTGCCGTCCGGCATCACTACACTGCTCTGACCGTATCGCCCCGACCACGGAGCACCGTCCTCCCCGCTCACCTGAGTCCATGTTGCGCCGTCATCCCATGACTGCCACACGTCATTATAATAAGTACTGCCGTCTGTACCACCCATCAGGACGATGCTGCCGTCCGGCATCACTACACTGCTCTGGCCGTATCGCCCCGACCACGGAGCACCGTCTTCCCCGCTCACCTGAGTCCATGATGCACCGTCATCCCATGACTGCCACACGTCATTGAGATAGAGACCGTTATTACCACCCATGAGCACGATACTGCCATCCGGCATCACTACACTGCTCTGACCGTATCGTGCCGGCCACGGAGCAACCCCTTCCCCGCTCACCTGAGTCCATGATGCACCGTAATTCTCGTCGCCGAAAAACCAGGCCCAGCCGTTAGGGCTGCCCGTTGATGAATCGGTGAACTGGACAGTGAGCGGAACGGATCCGGAAGTTGGGTTTGCGGAGAATGAGGCAATCGGGGCACCATAGATGTATTGATCGTAGGGTGCATTCGGTGAGGATGTGCCGCCGCGGGTGGTGACAAGAACGTCAACGGTTCCTGAACCGGCCGGAGTAGTCACGGTGAGTGAAGTTCCGGTAGTTTCGTCAACAGTAACATCGCTACCCGGGTTGGGGCCAAAGTCAACTTCGGTTGCTCCCCACAAGTCGGTCCCGGTGATGGTTACCGTGTTACCGCCATCAGCCGGGCCGGCGGTCGGTGAGACAGCAGTCACGGTCGGGATTGTTTCATACGTGAAATGGTCCTTGGATGAAGTCGCCGAGGTGCCGCTGGGTGTGATGACGGTGACGTCAACTTGTCCAGCCGAATCTGGGGGGCTGTTCAGTATGATCTGTGTATCGGTGATTGACGTGAACGAGGACGCGAGTACTGCATTGCCGGTGCCAAAGTCAACTTCGGTCGCTCCGGTAAAACCGCTACCGGTAATAGTAACACTGTCACCGCCAGCTATCGAGCCGCTATGTAATGAAAGGCCAGTAACAACCGGGAACGGGACATTGACCGTGAATCCGTTGGCGAGCGTGCCGAACGACCCGTCCGGATTGGTAACCACCACATTATACAACCCGGCAATCTTATTCGTCAAATCAAACGTACAGGTCATCTGCGTTGATGATAGCCACGCGACACTGGTTCCGGTAACTGTTCCAACATCCACGATCTCAAGGGAACTACTGTCCCGACTTACGACATACGCGTAATTCCCGGATACGTAGACGCTAATCGGGTAATACAGGAGAGCGCCCCCCTCACCGTTTTGAATGCTGCCCTTATGGACCGGTAAGGCTGGATTCGAGACATCCACGATCTCCAGCGAGTTGCTGTTAGAACTTGCGACATACACGTAATTCCCGGACACGTAGACGCTCTGAGGGTTATTCAGGAAAGCGCCGCCAGCTCCGTTTTGAATACTACCCTTATGCACCGGGTTAGCTGGGTCCGAGACATCCACAATCTCCAGCGCGTTACTTCCCCCCACACTTGCGACATACGCGTAATTCCCAGAGACATAGACTGAATCCGGCTCACCCAGGAAAGCGCCGCCAGCTCCATTTACAATGCTACCCTTATGGACCGGCAAGGCTGGATTCGAGACATCCACGATCTCCAAATCGCTACTTGAAGCACTTGCAACATATGCGTAATTCCTGGATACGTAGACGCTATCCGGGCCAATCAGGAGAGCGCCCCCCTCACCGTTTACAATGCTACCCTTATGGACCGGGTTTGCCGGGTTCGACACGTCCACGATCTCCAATGCATCGCTATTTGCACTTGCGACGTACGCGTAGTTCCCGGAGACATAGACTGACTGAGCACCATTCAGCAGAGCGCCCCCGGTTCCGTCAACAATACTTCCTTTATGTACTGGTGCCGCTGGGTTCGACACGTCCACGATCTCCAGCGCGTTGCTGCCATAACTTGCGACATACGCGTAATTACCGAACACGTAGACGCTCCACGGCTCATTCAGGAGAGCGCCGCCATTTCCATTTACTATGCTTCCTTTATGTACTGGTGCCACTGGGTTCGATACATCGACGATCTCCAGCGCGTTACTTCCAGCACTTGCGACATACGCGTAATTACCGGAGACGTAGACGCTCCATGGGTCTCCTAGGAGAGCGCCACCGGCAGCGTTTATGATACTTCCCTTATGGACCGGGTTTGAATTTGATGGCGTGAGCATAGCGGTGGCACCGGATACAAAGTTCGTACCGGCCAGATTCGTAATCGAAACCGTTGTTGTGTTGCCCCCGCTTGCCGGCGTTATGCCGGATACGGTCGGTGGCGGGGCGACGTAAGTGAACGTGTCTGCCGATGATGTTGAGGATGTACCGGCGGCTGTGGTGACCGTGACATCCATAGTACCTTCTGAATGAGACGGGGCTGTGACCGTGATCGAAGTATCGCTGTTAACTGTCATTGCTCCGGTAGCATTTACCGTGCCCCCAAACGATACCGAGGTTGCCCCGGTGAATCCTGACCCGGTGACCGTGACCGGTGTGCCTCCAGCAGTCGGGCCGGAAGCCGGGGTAACTCCGGTTACAGATGGAGGCACGGCGACGGTAATCGTGAAGACGTAGGCCTTCCCGGCATAGGTATTAGCACCCTCTGCCCCAACCACAGCTGTATCATTATACACCGCCACGGAACCTCCGAACCAGGCATTGGCCGCCGCATCCGATGCGGTGAGTGGTGAACCGATCTGGCTCCAGGTACCCCCGCTGTTCTTGAAGACGTAGGCCTCCCCGGCATTGGAATTAGCATCGCCTGCCCCAACCACAGCTGTATCATTATACACCGCCACGGATTCTCCGAAATCGGCATTGGCCGCCGCATCCGATGCGGTGAGTGGTGAACCGACCTGGCTCCAGGTACCCCCGCTGTTCTTGAAGACATAGACCTCCCCGGCACTGGTATAACTACTCCCCACAGTAGCGAGATTTGCCCCAATCACAGCAGTGTCGTTCCACACCGCTACGGAATTTCCGAAATAGGCATTGGCCGCCGCATCCGATGCAGTAAAGGGTGAACCAACCTGGCTCCAGGTACCCCCGCTATTCGTGAAGACATAGGCCTTGCCGACATAGGAATTAGCACCGTATGCCCCAATCACAGCCGTGTCGTTCCACACCGCCACGGAACCTCCGAAATAGGCATTGGCCGCCGCATCCGATGCGGTGAGTGGTGAACCGACTTGGCTCCAGGTACCCCCGCTATTCGTGAAGACATAGGCCTTCCCGGCATAGGTATAACCCCCCACAGTTGCCTCATAATCCCCAATCACGGCTGTATCATTATACACCGCCACTGAATGTCCGAAATAGGCATAGGCCGCCGTATCCGATGAAGTAAGGGGTGAACCGACTTGGCTCCAAGTATTCCCGCTGTTCTTGAAGACATAGGCCTCCCCGGCATAGGTATTGCTCCCCACAGTTGCATGACCTGCCCCAATCACGGCTGTATCATTATACACCGCCACGGATTCTCCGAAATCGGCATTGGCCGCCGCATCCGATGCAGTAAGTGGTGAACCGACCTGGCTCCAGGTACCCCCGCTGTTCTTGAAGACATAGGCCTCCCCGGCAAAGGTATAACTCCCCACAGTTGCCTCATAATCCCCAATTACGGCTGTATCATTATACACCGCCACGGAATCTCCGAACCTGGCATAGGCCGCCGCATCCGGTGCGGTGAGGGTGGCAGTCTGGGTGACGATGTAGGGGTCGATGGTGACCGGGTAAACGGCATTGCGGTCATCAATCTGCCAGGAGAGCATGGTTCCGGAGAGAGCCAGCGTTGCCGGAAGCATTCGGCCGGTGGCATCCAGCGCTTTCAGGCCGCCGTATTGCATAACCGGGCCGGTGTTGTCAAAGAAGATCACCGTTTGTCCGGCAGAATATGGTTTGAAAGTACCGGATACTGCATACGACACCGTAAGCGGCCCGTCGCCACCCAGCCGTGTCGGGAGGGTCATTCCTTGCTCGATGCCTATATCCCGGCTGACATACCACTCATCATACCCGGGCCGGACGATATCCAGCCGGGTTCTATTTACCTCGTCTGATCCGGGAAGTACCGGCTGGACTGCACCGGTACGACCGATACCAGTGAGCTGCATTGCGAACGAGCCGTTAGTGGCAGTCACGAGAACAGTCCCGGACCCGGTTGCGGCAATACCAACCTTTTGCCGGGCATTATACGTGGACCAGACGAGGTCTCCGGACCCGGATAAACCGGGGAAGCTGAATACCTGGGGAAGAGAATCGGAACCCGCAATCGATGTGTAACCGGGGAGACCTAGAGATACCCCTTGCGTCGAAAATCCTAGAAGGGATCCAGCTTTGGCCGGCGCACCGATACCGACCGCAAGAGCCACAATAACAACAAGGCATAATAGAAGGGGGATCCTGTTTGCGCCGAAGTGCCTGCAGGTTTTAATCATGGCTCACTTTTCCTAAAAACCGATTGTTGGCGCATACCCTCGTTGTCATTATAGCCTTTGGAAACGGTAGAACTTGGGAGCCCGATATGCCGATCACTTGGGGTGAATATAGTAGGTACGATGTTTTCTGAACGACAGGCTGGTCTCTCAGCCTCTGAAATTTCAGAATGCACGTCGCCGTTTTTTCTCGGGGGCTGAACTTGTATTTCCCTTCCCACCAGCAATCAGGGGTACTCGTCCTCATCAGCCTACGGGATCTCCCAACCATCCTGCGCACCGACTTTTCGCCTATCATGAGCCATCCCGATGGTAATTTTTCCTGTCGGCCCGATTCGATTCTCTTCAGCCGGCAATCTGGTAAAATATTTTCCATTATAAATTCTTGCAGCAACCCCGAGCCCGTTATCTTCCCAAGATTCCCCTAACTTCAGGTTTTTCGGTAAGAGCACAACCTGTATACCTTTAGATAAACCTAGACCCCGATATTCCGGATCTCAAATATATTACGGATAAATGCTGCAGCTATCACACCCTTCCAATTTCACAAATAACACTTCATTGAATATATTAATACATATATGCATTATATTTCTGCCATGCAAAGTCCTATTGCATATTTTTAAAATAGTCACAACCAACAAAAACGAATGTTTATATGATCCATCATCATCCACGGATGGAACATGCGAAGGAAGATTCATGAGGAAGATCCGGCCGGTGATGGCCAGTATTGGGAGAAGCAGGAAAAATTATACCGCTTCAGAATCATGGTGCGATGATTCATCCGGGGGATTGTACGTGAGGTTACGAAGGAGAGAACAGGGAACCACCCTCTCCATTTCTCATAGATATATTGGAAAATATTGACTTGAAGAAGGAGTCAGGAACAAATTAGTAAATGTTTTACGGAATGACGTCGCCGCGGGAGATTGCATTCTCTACATTCTCGATCTTTTTCTCGTCATTGTTTCCCGTACTTTTTTCATGGGATGTCGTCTTTTTTATCATCGCTTTGATCTCGGTAATATGCTTGAACTGAATGACATGCCATTCGTCCTGTAAGGCCATTTCATGTACTGGTTCAAGATCATACTGCGCAAGAACGCTCCAGAGAGAATCATCACTGATTTTGGATGCAAATTCCTGTGAGCTACCCTTGGGGTATGCAATCCATAAGTAGCCGCCATGGAGATAGGCCGAGACTAGATTCCCTGCGATATGGCTTGCCTCTTCAAGATTATGGACAAATGCCATGACAAATGGATATTTTCTCTGTGGATCATTATGTTCATGAACATCAAGGCCAGCAAACAATTTTTTGATATGATCGGGGGCACTCATGATGAGAACCGGATTCTTAGTGTCGATGTTTAACTTCTGAAGGAGCGGGTGCATATGAACGATGTATCGATGTTACTATTGATAACTTTAATGCATCTTTCCTCTCTTCGATATTTAAGACACACGCAGGACTTTCCCCCGTTTATTTCGTTTGAAAATCCCCCATCAACCTCCAACACAACAGCACGAACTACCAGCCTCTTTTGCTTTTTATGCGAATGAAGAGAAATCCCTTTCAATCACATTGAAATGCTGTTTTTCAGATTGTTTTTCCATTCGGATTAAAAAAAAATCTCCGAGCGGATTCTCCGGGCAGAGAATAAGATCTTTTAAAAATTCTTGCCGTGAAAAAAATTTCTCTGTTATTCCGAAGCCGGACCGGGTGATCTGGATCGCCGGCCGGGCCGGGTCGCATCCGGAAAACAGGAAAACAGATACATTCAATGGATGAGTCATTAAAAAGTAGCTAGCGACTGAGTAACAACGCTCAGCATGTATCAGGATCATATGAAAAAAATCACAAAGTCCACCGTGTATCTGAAAAAAAATCCGGCGTTGTTTTCCGCACGTTTCACATAATTTTGTTATGGTACCAAAGATTTTTTAAAAAATTCCTGGAACACTGCCGAAGTTTTTTTAACCGTTCTTCCAGAGATTCAAAAAAAAATTCCGGAAAAGTTTGCAAACACGGTGAAGAATACGTTTTCAATCCTGATGGAACCGTTGGTCAGCAATGCCGCCCGGAGGGATATCTGTGTACGTGATCACGGCATACCCATTCCCCCCGCCCCCTGCCTGGCAACCTGCCGGATCATGGGATCTTCATAGGGAATCCGGGCCCGTATCGGGCTCCGATTCCCGGATCCGGTCGCCGGAAAAGCCCGCAAAATGCCCGGATTTCCCCGGGAATGTAAAACCTGTGATAATCGCTCCGATTACCCTGAAACCCCTCAAAAATGGCGGGAAAAAGACCCCCAAGATCTGGGTGCGTTTTCATTTGAGGCATACTTTGATACGTTTTTCCTGAGAATCGCCAAGGAAAGGGCCTTGGCCGCCTTCCGGTGAAGTGTGGGGTTTTCTGGCGTATTTTCGCGAAATAACGACGATTCTGGCAGGGATTTGGAGAGAATATATCCGGCAGGGGTAAGGAGAGGCATGCGGAAGTCCTGCAGGCACCAGATCATTTGGATCAAGCCGGTATACCTCCGAAAAAAAAAATCTAGTGTGGGTACCGATCGCTCCGGAAAAAAATTCCGGAAAGCAATCAGAAAAAATCTTCACCATGTTGGATCCTTCTGGAAAAAGATTTTAAAACAATCTCAGAAATTCTAAAAAAAACCCCGGAACCGTTCTCAACAATTCTAAAAAAAATTGAGGAAATCATCAGAAATAAAAAAAGGTCCGGCAACGCCTCTGGTAAAAAATTCCGTATCGTTACCGGAAATGTTTTGAAATTATTCAGGCCGGTAATCAATGAAACTTCTGATACATGGCAGCATTACGGAGATGGCGGCATATATCTCGCTGAAGGGCTGACCTGCCCCGTCCGCATTTCATCAGGGGGCCGCAAGGGCTCTCACAGAATCTTGGCCCGTCATTGAGTGGGATAAGGTAGCATCCCAGTTCACGGGTTGATCTGCCATGCATACACGTATTGCATATTTTTATAATAGCCCTTCCAACAAAAACGATCGGTGGTATGATCCATCGGTTACCATGGATGGACCGTGCGACGGGGGATCCATGAGGAAGGTCCGACCGGTGATGGCCAGTATCGGGAGAAGCAGGAAAAATTCTGCCGCTTCAGGACCGTACGATGATGATCCATCCGGGGAATCGTATGTGAGGTCCCTAAGGAGGAGACAGGGAGACCATGACAAAATTTGATTGCAACTGGTGCGGGAAGTGCTGCGAGAGTTTCGGGGAGTTCATCAGGATCGAACGACAGCTGACGGATCGGGATTACTACTGCCGGTACGGCATCACCAACGAGATCTTCCCGGTCCACGTGCAGCCCGAGTTTGCCGATGAGATCGATGAGGATTTCACCGACATGGACCCCAAAGGGGGAGATCCTGCCCGCAAGGGGTGCATCTTCTCCCGGAAGAACCCGGTAGGGAAGGGATTTGCCTGCGCGATCTACCCGACACGGCCGAATATCTGCCGGGAGTTCAGGTGCTACCGGATGCTGATCCACCATCCCCAGAGCGGCGAGATGCGGGGGAAGGTGATCGGGATCAACGAGCTCAGGACCCATGACGAGATCCTCATGGCGATCTGGAAGGAGAAGATCGCCCACCTCCCCCATCCCTTTCATGAGAAGCACGGAGCAGAACTTACCGGGGGGCATCCGGTCCACGGGCATGACAGTCACATCCACGCCCACATCAACGACCTCGAGCATACCGATGACGCTGAATGGGAGTCCCAGGTTCTCACCATCCTTGCGGCAAACGGGTACCATGGTGACCCGGTCGAAAAGTAAGGAAGGCACTCCTGCTTTTTTTTCACAGTCTTGTCCAGAGGGAAATAAAATCCATAAGATAGTACGGCAAGGGAAGGGTCATTAAAAATCCACGCTGTTGTGTTGAGGCGGCTGTTGCTATTTCGTCTGCCACAATAATTTCTGCCGGATCCATCTCACTGGCGGCAGCCGGGCGATCCGGCCTACAAAAACGATCTGGACCTTTCTCCTTCCCGTGCATCTGGTCGTGAATTGTCAGGACCGATAAAAAAGATTATTCAATGATGATGGCCGGCTTGAACGGGAGCGCCGTCGCGGCCTTTGCGTGGCTGCTGGAATCTGCATCCGTGATGTGCACCGTGACGCCGAACTCATGCTCGAGGAATGCCTGGGCCGATTCAAACACGTCCCGTTCATTGACCGGCTCTTCGGCAAGAGGTCCCACGACCTGGGGCGGGAGGCGGTGGATGAGCGTGGTGCACTGTTTTGCCGCATCGGTCGCCTCTTTGCCCCTCCTCCTCATCTCCTCGTCCTTCATGATCTCCCTGATGACCGTTGTCCGATCGGCTGACCGTGCAATCGTCGTGAAGATCGCCTGCTTCCATTCGGGAGCAAGGGCGATCGTGATCGATTTGGGCGTGAGCTGGATCAGCTTCTTTATCGACTCGATATCCTCCACCGTCCGGGAGAGCAGCTCCTCGGCAAGCTCGATTCTGGTGTTCAGCAGTTTTTTGTCGGCAACCGGCCACGGCGCAAACGAGACGAGCCCCTCACCGGCCAGTTCCTTCCAGAGGTGCTCGCCCGTGAACGGGATGAACGGTGCAAGGAGCCGGACCCAGACCGAGCAGAGGGTGGCAAGTTCCCTGCTGCCATCGCAGTCCGCGGGCAGCCGGCGGCGGTACCACCGGAGATCGGTCTCGATACCGAAGTACGCCTCCTGCAGCGCCTGCCGTGTCTGGAAGTTCTCGAGCGCCGCGGTCGTCCGTGCAATGTGCTCCTGGAGCCGGCTGGTCAGCCAGCGATCGATATCGTGGGGCTCGCCTGACGCGTCCTTTGCCCCCATGATCGTCGTGTAGAACCGTTCGATCTGCTTTTTGGTGGAGATGACCAGTTCGTTTCTCCAGTCAAAGTCCTGCCATGGCTCGGCACTGCCCATCAAGAACATCCGGACCGTGTCGGCGCCGAACTCCGTGACGGCATCCTCCAGCAGGAAGACATTCCCTTTCGATGAGGACATCTTGGCGCCGTTCAGCAACCCCATGCCAAAGACGACCATGCCTTTAGGGAGCTTGTCTTTCGGGAAGATCGTGACGTGGTGGAAGAGCTGGAAGGTGAGGTGGTTGGAGATCAGGTCTTTTGCCGAGAACCGGAAATCGTAGGGGTACCAGTACAAAAATTCTTTCCGCATCGTAGCGATCTTCTTCTTCTCCGGCAGATCGGGAGACTCTTTGCCGAGAAAGATGTAATCGAAGACGGCGGGGGTGAGGATTCTGGGTTCGATCTCCCGGATCCGGTGGGCGATCGTGTAGTAGGACATGTAGATGGTCGAGTCGGAGAGCGGCTCGATCAGCTGGGCGGTGTCCCACGGGAACCGGGTGCCAAGGCCGACACGGCGGGTGCAGGCCCAGTCCTTGAGCCAGTCGACGGTCCGGTCGAACTCTATCCTGACTTCGGGCGGCACGAGCGCCATGGTTTTCAGGAGATCGGAAACCTGCCGTTTCCATGCCGGGTCGCTGTATTTCAGGAACCACTGGTCGTGGAGGATCTTCACCATCACCTTGTTGCCACAGCGGCAGACCACCGGCCGGGTATCGAACTCGTACATGACCGTCGAATCGTACTTCGCGATCATCTCCTCAGCGACTTCGTCGCGGGCGACCCTGACCGGTTTGCCGCCATATTTTTCAAAGAGCCTGCCTTTTGCAAACTCCACCGAGTAGATCTCCTGCGTCAGCGCGTCCATCCGGCTGTCCATCTGGTGGGAGATACCGGCTTTTTCGACTGCTTCCTGCGCCGGGATCCTGCCGTAGCCCGCAACCTTGATCAGCGGGATGGGTTTGATTTGGGTGTACCGGCCCTGCTGCTGGAGGTCGCGCAGAGCGATGTAATCGAAGGGAGCGTGGGCGGGCACGCTCATCACGATGCCGCTTGCCATGTCCGGGTCAACAAAACCGGCAGGGAGGATGGGCACCTCCCCGCAGAGCGGGTGGCTGACGGTCTTGTCGATCAGGTCTTTTCCGGGGATCTCTTCTTTGACTTCGACCGCGTGGTCCTGCAGGACGAGTTTTTCTGCGGCCTGCCGGGAGATGATCCATGGCCTGGTGTCCACCAGTGCCCTGACATAGGTGACCTCCGGGTTCACCCAGAGGTTCGTAACGCCGTGGATTGTCTCCGGGCGGAGGGTGGCGGTGGGGATGAACGCGTCCCCGTACCAGAACATGACCAGCGTGAACCTGATCACTTCCGCCTTGTCGCCTTCGAGCAGGTCGTGGTCGCCCACGGGGTTGTCATCCACCGTGCAGAACCGGACCGGGTGCGCTCCCTTGATCACATGGCCGGCCGCGTACAGGTGCTTCCACTGCCACTCGACAAATTTGCTGTAGGTCGGGTCGACGGTCGTGAACCGCCGGCGCCAGTCGATCGATATGCCGCATGCGGTCATCACCCGCTGGTACTCGCTCGCGAAGTGCCGGACGATGGTCAGCGGATCGGTAAATTCCGCGAGCACGTCCTGTGGGACCTTGTAGAGATCGCGGTACAGGTGGATGGTCTTGGGATCGTTCCGGGCGATCCGTTTCGAGATACCGATGACCGGTGCGCCGGTGACATGGAACGCCATTGGGTAGAGCACCTGCCGGCCCCGCATCCGCCAGAACCGTGCGATCGCGTCCGGTACGATATACGTCCGCCCGTGGCCGACATGCATGGCCCCGCTCGGGTACGGGTATGCGACGGTAAGGTAGAATTTTGGGAGATCGGACGGGTTGGATTCAAACGCGTGCACCCATCGTTCCTGCGCCTCTGCTTCAAATGTGCCCAGATCGAATTCGCTCAATTGATTTCACCTTCCTGTTAGCTCCTCGTTCCTGCCTGTAATGGTTATACCGGTCTCAGCCGGATGGTCTCATTGTTCTGGTAGCGGCGGATCATCTCCTGCGCGATGCTCGAATTCTTTGCAAGGGTGATCTCCCCTGCTTCGCTGACGGTTGCCGTGAACAGGTATTCCTTGCCGGCGAAAACATCCACGATCTTCCCACCCTGATCCAGGGCGATGATCATGAGCTGCTTCTTGTCGGTCTGGATCCGGATTCCGCCGCCGAGGTTGAACTCCTCTTCACCTTTTGGCTGGGCCTGCTGCCGGTCGAGATCGGTACGCGGCTTGATATCGATCCCGATCCCGATCTTGTTGACGACCGCTGAGACGTTCTTACCGCCCTTGCCGATCGCGGCGGGGACATCCTTGTCGTCGATATAGACCACAGCCTTGGTGTCGCTGATCATGTGGACGTCAACGGCGCCGTCCGTATAGCGCCCGATCTCCCGCTGGATCTCCTTCTCGGTGAGTTTCCAGCCGGGGCGTTCGCTGCTCTCGGCCTTTGGCGTTGCATCCATCAGGGCTGCAAGGGAGCCCCTGAGGCCGCCCTCAACCGGGGCGACCGGCTGGCTCACGGCCGGTGCGTGCGGCACATGCGGGACTTTTGCGGCCGGCGACATGACTGACGAGAGGAGGATCGGCATGACGATCGTCTCTCCGTCATACCGGAACACGTCCAGCACGAGCTTGCCGGTCTCGGAATCGGTCACGGTCGTCACCGGGCGGATGTGCTTCTCGCTTGCCATTCCCTCAGGTACCTTGATGGTGAAGCCGACATCGTAGACTTTCGTGATCACGCCGCGTTCGAGGAAGAGGATCGTGTTGACGATCTGCGAGAGGACGGAGAAGTCCACCCGGTCGGAGAACCGCTGGATGGCGTCCTGCACGCTGTTGGCGTGGATGACGCCGACCATGCCGAGTCCCGCAAGACGCATGTCCGCAAAGACACTGAAGTCCTCGTTCTTGCGGAGTTCGTCGAAGACCACAAAGTCCGGGCGGACGAGCAGAAGCACGTCAGCAGTATTTGACATGCTGCCGTCCAGCATCGTGTATTGGGTGATCTGGTCCGGCACCTGAAGCTCCCGGGGCGCTTCCATGGTCTTGACGACAAAACCGTTGTCGGAGAGGTACGTGGCGATGCTCTGGGCAAGCGTGGTCTTTCCCGAGCCGGGCGAACCGGCGATGATCAGCCCCCGCTTCTCGGATACGATCCTCTTTTTTATCACGTCAGATTTTGCGTAGTTGTCCAGCGTCACGTCAACGATGGGGCGGACCGCGGTGAGTTCCATGCCGTCAGAGAACGGCCTCCGTGCGATCGCGATCCGCATCGACCCGATCTGCACCACGGTGATGCCCCGTTTTTCCACCTCAATGAACCCGTCGGGATCCCGTTTCGCACGCTCGAGGATCTCCTGCGCGAGGTTCCGGAGCTCGTACTCGGTCATCAGCGCATCGCGGATCTTCACGAGTTTCATATCGTTGATCGTGCCTTTCTTGGCCATCGGCGCCACCCGCTCTTTTAAGTAGACGGCAATGGTATGCTCGTCGAAGAACTGGTCGATGCCCAGTGGCACAAAATCGGTTATCTGCGGTTTTAAGTAGATGACATCGAGCCCCTTGGCCCGTGCCACTTCTGCCTGCACGTTGTCGGAGGTGATGAACCGTGCAGTGTTCTCAATTGCGATGTTCCGGATCATCGCGTCGATCTCGCCCCCGCTGGCAAGCTTGACCTGTTCAAGCGTGGGGCGGATGCCGGAGAATTTGAGTTCGATGGTCTTTTCCTCGGCCATTTTGCAGAGTGACTGGAGCTCGTTCAGGCCGGAGAACCCGATCTCCCGCCCGTTGTTTGCCTGGGCCTCGAGTTCTGCAACAACCGCCTCAGGAATGATTATTGTCGTACCTTTGTATTCACCGGTCTTTATCATCGAAGTTATGCGCCCGTCGATAAGGACGCTCGTATCTGGAACCAGTATCATAAAATATCCTCGTATCGTCAATTATGTCTGCTATGGTATGCTCTTGTATACTATTCATCTGCACCATCGGTGTCCGATCAACGATCAATAACCGTTGATATGTAAGCTATTATTTCTGGAGGTTTATAAGGGGTTCGGGAGAAGTGGTCAGGCGGTTGTTTCCGGGCCAGCGATGAGATCCGGGCTCTGAAAAAATGATGGGGATGTAGTGTGAAAATCCCGGTGCGGGAAAATGCGGCCGAAACGGGATGAGGCAATACTGTCTCCCGTTATAATTAAAATTTTTAGGATTATGCTATGGTAAATGACTGCATGATCGTGAGTGCGGTTCTGGTATTCTCCGGCAAATTTTCCGCACTCCACCCCCCACCCGATGGGCCGCACCATGCGGAATAATAGCTGGTGCCGGCTTCGAACAGGTACGCCTCCTCTTCGAAAAGCGGACCTCCCTTCACGTTCACGATAAAGGTCACCTGTCGTGCCGGGATTCCATTTATCATATACCGGTTCTCGTCCTGCTGTACAGATACTACGGTTCCGGTCCGGCCAAGACCTGAACCGGTTGTCTGGCCTGCCAGGTGGAATTCACCGATATATTGGTCATATACGTTGTCTGGTATTCCCGTTGTGCTCATGGAATTTCCCACGGCAGCTAACCCAGTCTCGTTCGTTATGACAACCTGTTCTTCGCCGTCTGGTGAACTGATATAGATGGTATCTGCGGAAGCCGGCCATGTTATCAGGTTCTTATACGTGGAAGCGGGTTCGTATTCGGTCTTGGTACGTTCAGCCTGGTCCGCACTGGTCTCCTCCATATAGGTCGTGTTTGATGGCGTCACGGCCAGTATTACCCAGTCAGATGGTTTGTAAATACCAAAACCGTTGTAATAATCGTTATACTGGACCCATCCGCTGCGGTTCCCGAGAGAAGTTATTATTGTTGGTTCCGGAGTGACCGGCGGGACCGGAACATTGTTCATGGTCGCTGTCAGTCTGGGCCGGGGGGTTGGCGGCATTGTCAGATGATGCGTCGTTGTGTTCACAGGTCCGGTACTGGAGCAACCGGCAATAAATATCGCCCCAATGCATACCATCAGGAGAGAAAAAATTATCCTGTGCTGCATATTCCTGAGTATATCCTGATACGATAATAACCTCTGCCAGGGTGAGGGATGGAGAGTGCAGGGAAATGGATAAACACCACATGGCCCGATGTCACGTTATCGTATCATCCGGCACCTGCTTTTTTCTCTCTGAAAAATTTTTTAAATTCTCGCGTTCCCGCCCCCACGTACGGCGAACCAGGATTTTGGGAAAAAACAGGACAATAGGCCCCCACTCTTCATACTACCATGAAGGAGCGGGCGCTTGCAGGTAATGCGGTAAAAAAGAATGATTCCGGTTGTCGCTGTATTCTTTTGATCACCTAATGTGAAATGGATTGGACAGAGATCCTGACCGTGATATCCGGGAGCATTGAATTCCTCACCGGCCTTGCCGTTACCAGGAACTACGGATCCGTTTCACATTCAATATATGCATAAACGATGCACCTAGAGTTAGATAGAAACATCAGATTGCTCTATTCATGGAGGAGAGAAAATGGAAATCCGGCGTGTCCAGATGACCGGGGGGTCGTCATTTGTTGTTACCTTACCCAAAGACTGGGTACAGGAAATGCGGATAAAGAAAAACGATCCGGTGGGGCTGATCGTCCAGAGCGATGGCACCCTTCTGGTAACGAAGAATACCACCGATGAACCACTCCAGAGGGTAAAAGAGATCGACAGTTCCCACATCACGGATCCAGCATTCCTGTTCCGGATCCTGATAGGTACCTATATCAGCGGCTTTAATGTCGTCCGAATCACCTCGAAACAACGGTTCCCGCCATTTGTCCGTTCCGTTGTCCGGGATTTCACCCAGATGACCATCGGCCAGGAGGTTGTCGAGGAGACCGATACCCAGATATCGGTGAAGGATCTCCTCAACCCGGCAGAGATGCCGTTTGACAATACCATCAAGCGCATGTTCGTGATCGTGAAAAATATGCACGGGGATGCCATTGTTGCGATCGAGACCCATAACCGGAATCTCGCGAATGACGTGATCAACCGGGACATGGACTCGGATCGCCTCAACTGGTTGATCGCCCGGCAGACCAACATGATCATGAACAATACCGGCCTGTCACGCAAGATGGAGATCTCCGTTGGCATGGTGATGTATTACAACCTGATCAGCCGGATCATCGAGCGGATCGGGGACCATGCGGTCCGGATTGTCGAGAACGCACAACCGATCATCGATATGGATCTCGACAAAAAGATCACCACGTCCATCCGGAAAGCAAGTAACCTCTCCATGGAAATTTTCGACCGGAGCATCATCTCGTTCTTCAACACCGATCTGAAAGAGGCGCACAAGAATATCGAATCGATCACCTCATTGGAGAATATCTGCGGCGATATCAGCAACATGGCGCTCAAACAGGAGACGATGGCGGCCATATCGATCAGTTATATCGCCGAGAGTATCCGGAGATCCGGGGAATATGCCGGCGATATCTCAGAAAACGCGATCAATTATATTGTCGAGGAGGCCGCTCCGTCACGGCGGCGTGATGCCGGAAAGTCCGGGTAAATCTTTTTGCATGGTTTTTTTGTTTCTGAAGAAATTTTCGTTGTTAGGACAATTAAAAACGAGCGTGAACGGAGGGTACCGTGCCTGTTCGAAGATCCTTTTCCGGAGTCATCGCAAGGAGGGTGCTACAGTGGTAAGGGGGGTGACAGATCGTACCGAAGCCTTCAAGAGTGGTGAGAAGGTTGTGATTTATTTCTCCAAGCCCGTTATTTCCTCTTCATCCGGAAATTTTCATCCTGTGGGCAGGATGAACCGCACCGGTTATTGCATCCCTGCGTGCAGGGTTCGATGTGAATCGTGATGTTCGCCCGCGGGAATTCCAGCTTCAGGTCGGATTCAAGGTGGTCAGCAAAATCATGGGACTGGTTGACCGACACCGTCCCCGGAACTACCAGATGGAACTCGATGAAGGTTTCCGGGCCTGACCGCCGTGTCTTCAGGCCGTGAAACCCGGCGAATTGCCCGGCGTGACCTCTGATGATGGCAGCGATCCGGTCCACATCCGCCTTGGGGATGCTGTGGTCGATCAGATCCGAGAACGACCGCTTTGTGAGATTGAATGCCGTTATGATGATGACGATGGCGACAGCGATGGCAAAGAGCGGATCAAACATCGTGATCCCTGTCACCCGTATCAGGATGAGTCCCGCAAATACGCCAAGCGAAGTATAGACATCGGTCCGCAGGTGCCACGCGTCGCTCTCAAGGGCGATGGAGCCCGCATCCTTTGCCACCTTCATCAGCCGCGAGGAGACGTACCAGTTGGCAGCCGCCGAGATGCCCATCACCGCGATACCGGCAGCGAGCAGACCGGGGGGAAATCCTGCCCCGGCCCCGCCGGCCAGTTTCAGGAGCGCCTCGCGGATGATCATAAGTGCAGCACAGATGATAAGCACTGCCTCGATCAGCCCGGAGATATCCTCAAATTTTCCGTGTCCAAAAGAATGATCGGCGTCCGGCGGTTCTGCGGATTTTCTCACCGAAATGAGCGCGATCACCGCGGCGAGCAGGTCGACGGACGAGTGGATGGCCTCGGAGATGATACTGACCGAACCGATGGAGAACCCGACAACAAGTTTCAGGCAGACGAGCCCGGTGTTGGAGATGACGGAAAGGCGTGCAGTCTTCTCCTTGATCGCATCGGGAGATCCTGCGGCCATCAGTGGATCCTGCATGACGCACTCAGTACACATGTACAGCGGATAAAATCAAGATATGGGAGGATATCCCGCTCTTCCGGGGGAAGGATCAGCTCTGCAGATATGCACCCCGTTTTCGCAGATTTGCGCCGTGTCCATGTGCGGGGTCAGCGATCAAAATTCACGGCTTTTTCTTTTTGTATACCGTCTCCGGATCGAAGACATTACCGGTAATTATCATACCATCAAGCGTACGGTAGAAACAGGTGGGGTAGCCGGTATGGCACGCAGCACCCGTCTGCTCCACTTCGTATATGAGGCAGTCTTCATCGCAGTCCACGAGAATTCTGACCACGTTCTGGACGTGACCGCTCTCCTCCCCTTTTCTCCAGAGTTTCTTCCTGCTCCTGCTGTAATAATGGGCGTACCCGGTCTTTTCGGTGAGCCGCACCGCCTCCTCATTTGCATACGCCATCATGAGCACAACGCCGGACTTCGCATCTTGGACGATCACCGGGATGAGCCCCCCGCTGAACTTCAGCCTGAGCATATCATGCACCTCCCATGAAAACCTTCATTATTGCGAACAGGAAGTCCCCGAAGACGACCGCGGTGATGAATCCCGCCGTGATAGGGATGATAAATGGAACTGCATAGGAGATCCAGACGCTACCGGCCTTCCGGTACATCGCCAGCTCACGCCGGTATTTTTCCGGTTGTTCCCGGAGGTCTCTCGTGTAGACCCGGCCTTCCCCGGCAAACATCCGTCGGATCGCATCGAAAAACCCGATGAACCTGCGGTTGATCCTGCCCTCCTTCTCTTCAAAATCCTCCATGACAAACCCCCATCCCTCCTGGATCCGCTCCCCGCTGACCGGAAATCCGAAGAACAGGTACATCAGCGGGGCACGGTTGCGCCGGCAGATGTTGATGATAAAGATCCCGACCGGTGTGACGAGGTTCAGCAGGAGGGCATTGATCAGGACCGTAAAGGCCAGAAAACCGAGCGGCGAACTTCCTAGGAGTGGTGTGAACGGGAATACCGGAACGCAGACCGAGATGAAGATGAGAGCCCACGCATCCGCCCCGCCAAAAAGGTTCATCCTGCCAAAGACATAGAACACCCCGGAGAATACCGCGAGGAGGAGGACAACGAGTGCCGGTGCCCCCCAGCCGCCTCTGGTAAGGAGCATCGAGACCGAGACGATGGCAAAGATCAGGATGATCACGACAAAATACCAGCGGGTCAGGGTCTCCTGGATATTGGATTCCCGGACAGTACGTGCCTGCGTCCCTTTACGTGCTGGCTTCTGTGACGGCCAGCCCCGGTATCCCATATAGGAAATGTACCCGAAAATCCCGGCAAACATTATGTACCATGGTATCAGCTGGAGCGAAAATGCCGGCGCAAGGATAAACCACGAGACCAAGGGAAGGATGAGCACGATAAGAAGATACGGTATCATGTTCCGTTCCGCGTAATAGAGCGTAAGTCCCGGTGAATCCTTCCTTCCGCGGTTGTCAAGATAATCCGCATACAGGAAGCTGGCGACAAGGGCAAGGTAGCCGGTCAGAAGCCCTTGATTCGCAGAAGTCTGCCACAGCAGAATGGACGTGCAGATCACCCCCGCCACGAGCATCGGGAGCCAATAAACAAAGGGCACCCTGCGGTTCCTGACATCGAGATACGATGCATAGACCAGGGTGATAAGTACCGCAACTGCCGAGATGATCATCGGGTAAAATATCATAATCTCTGTATGATTGTACATGGTACCACTTATGCATGGCGATTTCCGGATCCATGGTCCTGCCAGCGTCGCACTGGTAAAAATACCTGCGCAGTGGAGCGCCCGGTCAGCCCTGCTGAATCCTGACGGAAGATAGATTGAAATTATATCATAACCAAGTTGCGAATACCACGTCCGGACACCAGTGACATAACGAGACCTGGTGCCCGCACCACCTGACGGTCGTCGTGATGGTTCTTATGAAGGTACCGGAGCTGCTGGAAACTATCTTTGCGGGATCACGATCCCTGGGCACGTTTTCCCTTTCCGACCTGATTCCGTTTGCCGCATCGGGACACCTGAACGGCATCGCCATTGCCAGAGAGGCCGGAAAAGAACATTACCTTGCATTCCTGAACGGCGAAGCTGAGGGGGCGATCTATACCGATGAGCAGGGGTCACTCTACGGCGACAAGGCAGTGATGCAGATTCGCGGGGCGGAACAGTACCTGCTGTATGACGTACAGTACCAGCTGGTCGATGCACTTGTCATGGGATGCCGGATCTTTGAAAAGTCTCATCTCAGGGACAGGATGACAACTGCCGTGCCGGAGATAGGGTTGAAAAGCCAGGGTATTGGCGTGATCACGCTCACGATCCAGCGGGAGAACGTCCCGCAGAACGGCCTCCGTGTCTCCATCAGGAAGGATGGTAAGATCGTGGGAAGTGACGTGACCACCGGCGAAGGGCTGGTCAGCTTCCGGGTAATGTACGGGGATTATACCTGCCTTGTCCAGGAGCGGTCCCGGACGGTCAGCACCTTCCAATTAACATTTGATGAATCCAACCCGGAGATCGTCCTTGAACTGTGACAACCGGATCGGCAGGAACTCCCTCTTTTTCATCGTCTGATGCACTCTGACCCCACGAGCGGAGTGACGAAATCCTTTAATCGGATCGTGGCAGACTTATCGTTCATGAAGATTGGACGTGAGGATTTTGAAGCTCTTCTCAAAGGGGAAAAGGACATCAGGCCTTACATCGAACTGGATCCCCTCGTCGGCTCATATTCGGTCTTTGGCGTTAAGACGGCAAGCAATCCGAACTATCTCGTAAAAGCGATCTATGAGATGTATGAGAGCAATCTGGACAAGAAGCTCGCCGTACAGGCAGTCCGCAAATTCTTCCGCTCCGTTGGTATGGGATCCGTCGGGCTCAATAACCTGTTAAATAAACTGGGAATGAACCTCAAACCGGCTGAATTCCTCATGCTCGTGTTCAAGCTCCAGCACCAGCAGGGCTGGGGAGCACCCTTTGAGCTGGTAGAGCAGAGCGATAAACGGATCCGACTGCGTACCACGCAGACCTTTGAATCGCAGATCCTGAAAGACTGGAATATGCCGGTATGTGGTATCCATCAGGGATGGATTGAGGGTATCCTGATCGCGGTAACGGGTAAGAACTGGTTCTGCCTTGAGACCAAGTGCCATGCAAAGGGGGATGATGCCTGTGAGTTTGTTGCCGACCAGGTTGAATCCAGCTGGAAGTTCAAGGCACAGGCCATCGTGAAAGGCGACTCTGCCATAACGGAATATATCGAGCACAAACCCCTTGAAGGCAAAATAAAGCTGATCGATGATCCTGTCGTCATGATGCCACGTTTCATCTTCACCTCAATGATGAATTCTTTAAAAAAGACGATGGGTGAGTTACCGGCGGGAGGAGTCAATTACCGTGCGTATATGGAGATGGGGAAGGAAAATGTGGGGCACTGTAAGAAGATGGGGATCGATAAACCCAATATTCTCTCTGACATGGCCTTTGCCTTCTACTCCCAGATGGGATGGTTCAGCATTCTCAAAACGGAATGGAACGAGGCAGCAAAGACCAAAACGATGACGCTCTCGCATACGGTTGAGTCCGAATCGTTCGGGAATACTGGCAAGAATGTATGCTTCTGCACCGCCGGGCTTCTTGCGGGAATTATCGAGGGGTCATTTGGCATCAAAGTGCAGGCCAAAGAGATTAAGTGCCGGTCCAAAGGCGACGAATACTGCGTATTTACCATCACGAATAAGACCGAATAAATTTTTCTTTTGCCTGCATTGAGCGTAGAGGTCAGATTTAGTGAATGAAAATTTCGTATTTTGTGAGATTTGTCTTTTCTGAAATTATGGGGGAGGTCCACCGTTGCTGAAAGCAAGGTGGAGTGGGGAAATAACGGGAAAGGGTACCGGGATGCATGCCATTCACGATTCCGGAATCTGGCCGGGGAACATCTCCGGAAGGGAAAGTTCGGACAGTTACTTACTGCCTCCTGCCATCATACCATGATTAAAAAAATCTGAATCCGGATGGGAAAACCATAAATCTGTAATAAAAATCTTTGATCGGGTGGCTGTTTCTATGATGATTTTTTGAAAAGGGCCTTTGAGAACCGTTCGATGAACCCCTCCTTCGCATGAGCCGGCTTCTCTTCCGTGTAGGCGATACCCGCGAGATCAGATGCAATATAATGGATAGCCCTTGATGCAGGAGAGTCCGGGTATTTGATCACGATCGGGGATCTGGCTGCTGTCGATCTCCTGACATTTGCGTCCTCAGGAATAATTCCGATAACCCTGACCCCGAGCACTTTCTCCATCTTTTTGGTGATGATCTCGGTCTTGGACTGATCGACTCGGTTGATAATGGAGCCCAGCACGTGTCCGCCGACGACCTCCGTCAGGATCTTTGTCTTCAGGGCATCAACAATCGAGGAGAGCTCCGGGTTGACCACGAGGATGACCTCATCCGCCACGGCGAGGGGGACAACGCCATCTTTGCTGATCCCGGCAGGTGCATCGATCAGGAGAAACTCGCACCTCTTCACGATCTCCGACATCACGTCGCGGATCTTGTCCGGATCCGCCTGCTGGAACCCCTGCAGTGAGATCCCGCTGGGAATCACCATGAGCCCTGCCGGCCCCTCGTAGATCGCATCGTTGATGTTCCCTTTACCGGCAAGAATTTCATGAAGGGTGACCGGGGCATCCTGCATTCCAAGAATGAGGCCGACATTTGCCATCCCGATATCGGCATCCATCAGGTAGGTCTTTTTCCCGAGCTGGGCAAGCATCGTTCCCAGATTGACGGAAATGGTGGTTTTGCCGGTCCCCCCTTTGCCGGATGCAATTGTGTAGACTCTGACCATCAGGCACCCATAGTCTCAAGCTGCTCGTCGCCGTTTAACAACAGACGGATGAATTTTCCCCGGTGCGTGCGCTTCATATTCGTGTTATATCCACCAGTTTAAAATATCTTTTGTCTCGTTGGTTACCTTTAATTCCGTCTCACGCGTCATAGGGTTTTTTGACCTTATAACTCCGATCAGGGTCGAATCCTTGTGCGCGAGACCGAACAATACGACCCCGGGCATTTCGCCGGACTGCTTCCGGAAAAACAACTCGCTGTAGGTTGCTGCATCTGCTGCCGGAATCCGGTTCCGGGAGGACCCCAGCAACAGGCCATCGGCCGTGACAATGGTGAACTCATCAAAAGAGTATTTTTCTGCGAGGGTCTGGAGGCTCTCTGTGAGACTGGTCTTCCCAACAAGGCAGCTAATATTTTTTGGCACCGGGCGTTGACCAGGAGCTGTTTTGTGCCGGGTCCGTTCATCCCGGCCGCGTATTTTTTTCTGTCGCAATTTCCTTACAAATAGGAACACGGCACTGCCAAGGACTACGACGATGAGAACAATAATTACCAGCATCGTTATGTCGGACAGAAAAGGCGTAAGATCGATGGCACTTCCCCCGGATCAGTCCCGTTCCATCAGGTGTTCAAGGTGAAGCTGTTTCACCACGGTCTTGCAGTCATTCCGGATCTTTTCCGTCATGTGAGCCATATCGATGGTGTCGATGGTATCAATATCCTCATCAGCACCGGCCGGTGCATCCCCGTGAGCCATCGCCGTATGTTCGTCAGGTGCCGGTTTTTTCGCCACACCGGCCGTCAGTTCGCCGGGTTGTGGTGGTTGTACGGCCGGCTGAGCGGGATGCACATCAGCGTTCACCGGCACCGCTGACTGACGGGATTCCTGATCCGGTGCCTTCCCGTGCAGAATTCGGTTCCGGGACAGGACCGGTTTCTTGTCATGGCCGGATTGAAGAGAATGCCCCGGCGGATGAGCCGCGTTAAAGGGGGGCCGGGGGGTCCGGCCGGTCCTTGTGATCCGTTCTGCCTTGTTGAACTCGAGCGAGAGCTGGACCTGGGCATCGTCCAGCGTTGAGAGTGATGCATCGACATTGTGTGCGGAGATCGCCGTGAGTTCATCCAGGGCCGCGTCGCCGTTCTTTGTGCCGGCAGTTGCAAGAATGGGTCTCCCGGCTTTCATGACCAGCGTGATGAGGATATCCCGGTACGAAATATTGCAGATCCCGCAAAACCTGCTCCGTTCCAGGTCTTCAAGAATTTCGCTGGTTTTTTTATTCTTTTTTATTTCGCGGAACGTACCACGCGGAAGCTGCATGATATTTTTTAATGGTCTGTATGCCTGTATATAGTTTCTTTTCGGGGCCGGAAAGACCGAAAGGAAGCCCCCCGGTAAGGAGAAGAACAGAACGTGCAGGATTTGTTATAATATTTTTTTCACTATCGTGGTAAAAATACGACTGAATTGGATGCGTTTTTCGTTCCTGTGACCAGTATCCGGTATCGAAGGAAAAGAAAAAAAAGACCAACATTTTAATAGACAAAAAGCAAGAGAGCTACTTTTATCATGTGGTGAAAAAATGCTGAAGCCGTTACTCGAGGAGTTCCTGAAGGTGGAAGGGATATCAGCTGCAGTTGTGGTGGGCAGAGACGGGTTTGTTATAGAAAGCGCGGTATCGGGAAAAGTCGATATCGAAGCGCTGGGTGCAATGGCTTCAACTGGTCTTGGTACATCCGAGGCAATGGGGAGCACACTGGGAAAAGGAGAGCTCCTGCAGATGCTGGTTGAACTGGAGAAAGGGCCAATCATCCTTGCCCCTCTCTCAGCAGATGAACTGATTGCTCTTGTCGCTGATGCAACTGCGAACGTGGGAAGAATACGGTACGAATTAAAGAAAAATAAAGAACGCATAGTTGCGGCTCTGTAATTTTTTTACCATTCGTTATTTTTATGAAATTGCCAGCCGGAACCGATATTGGTGGTATTACCAGTCCACAGGACAAAGGGCTGATCCCGTTTCTGAAGACATTCCGTGGTGCAATCGATATCGATACCGGTGCCGGCCAGGGTTTTATCCTGACCGATAACGGAAACCTCGTCGCCGCATATTTCTGGAATGACGAACGTACATACCGGGGAAAGACCGCTCTTGAATACCTGATGGCAAACCCTGTAAAGACCCCGGCAGCATGGCAGAAATTTGTCCTGAAAACGTACGGTGATCAGGATTTTGCAGAAGCGCTGGAGATCTGTACCCGTGAAGGGTTGCTCGTCTCCACCGGCATGGCGGAGCAGCCAAAACCCGAAAAAAGGAAGGAACAGCTGCCGCAGGTGCAGGAAAGACACCCCACGCATCTCGATGAGGTGACCCTGAAAAAACTGATAACCCTGCCCGGGGTGCTTGCGGTTTCGGCATTCTTCGAGGGTTTTCCGGTCCAGTCCCTCGGCAATGAAAATTTTGAACATGTGGCGGCACTCGCCGAGGATCTGATGCGGGCGGGAACGAGGATTGCACAGGACATGAATATCGGAAACCTCGATCAGTTGATCCTTGAGACAACAACAAACAAGTTTATCATCGCACCCTGCGGGGATCTCTTCCTCTGCATCATCACCAATGGCGATGCGCAGCTGGGGCTTATCCGGGTGATCCTGAAAAGCATCCAGTCCGAGGTTCATTATGGATCGTAACCCGTCAACGGGGGAATATTCAGGGTTTGCGACGGGATCCGGCGATGCAGCGGGGTGAGAGCAATAGCAATCCAGAGGGTAGATATAGTCATACGAAGAAGGATCTTTTGTAAGAATACCGGCGTCGATGCAATCGGGTGGTGTCCGGGTTGAAACCAGAAGAAGACGATACAATCGACGATATCAGTGCACTCCTCAGGAAGATCGGCAGGGGGGCAAAGAAAGATGAGGGATCGCCCCGCCCGGAACCGGCACAAACCGTACCGGAATCCGGTCCTGGTGGTTCCGGAACCACCGGGGAAGGGGATTTTTCCGAGCTCATGAAACGGCTTGCCGCAGGAAAAAAGGAGGAACCGGTGCCGTCGGCGGCCAAAATTTCATCGGACGTTGATGACCTGCTGGAAGATTCGTCTTCTACCTCCTTTAGCACCCGGCTGCCGGATAAGAGCAGCACCGGCGCCCAGAAAGCGCCGGCAAAGATCCCGGAAAACCCCGATCAGCCGGCAGCCCGCACGATTCATGTGATAAAAAAATCGACGGCGGCTGAAGCCCGGCCTGCACGAACATTCCGTCCACCCGTCAGGATTATTGAAGAGAATACCCGGGAAGCCCCGGCCTCGTCCGGCGTCCCAAAAGCGGCAGAAACGTCACGGCCGGCGGGAGTGCCGGAGACCGAAGCGGATGAGCGGATCGTCAATGTTGACCAGATCTCCGATCTCTCCGGTCTCATCCTCCCGAAAGGTGCGACGTTCAAGGTTGACGAACTCAAACTCCACGGGCGTATCAATGCCTTTGAAAGTTCTGGTACCGGCACCCTGCCTCCGGAGCTGGATGAGATCTGGAAGCGGGAATTCTCCAGTGTCGGCTTCAAGGATCTCGATATCGGGGCCGAGATCGAGCCCGAAACAGCGGGACTCAGGCTGCCGGCGGTAAAAAAATTCGGGCTCTCGTTTATTTTCAGGGCGATCCGGCAAGAGGTCGTCGACTACAACCCCCGGCAGCACGGTCCGCTTGTTGACCTGGTATCTGATACCAAACCCGGAATTGAGGAGATGGAAATGTATCCGGTCAACGAACCCTATGCCTATGTCCGGATCCTCTACGATCATGCAACCCACGAGTATACCTACCAGGTCATCGAACCAGTACTTTCCGAACCTGAGAAAGACCTGTTGAAGGAACTCAAGGAACGTCTCTTTGAGACTCTCGACATCAATACCAAGGACATCTCAAAAGAGGAGGCCCGCCGGCAGCTCCGTGCTGCAGTCGACGACATTCTTGCCGATTACGGGCTGAAACTCAACCCGGTCCAGCGGGAGAAGATCCTGTATAATATGCACAAGGATTTCCTCGGCGACGGGTTGATCGACGCGATCATGCATGACAAATATATCGAGGATATATCGTGCGATGGCGTCAACACTCCTATCTTCGCGTTCCATGCGAGCTATGAATCGATGAAGACGACGCTGATGTACCATAACGCGGAAGAACTCGATTCGTTTGTGACCAAACTTGCCCAGCGGGCAGGCAAGTACATCTCCATTGCCGAGCCTATTCTCGATGCGACCATGGGTGACGGATCGCGTATCCAGATGACGCTCGGGCATGAAGTGACGGCGCATGGATCAACCTTCACCATCCGTAAATTCAAGGACGAACCCATCACCCCCACCGATCTGATCGAATGGCACACGTATGCGCCGCTCTCTCTTGCCTATATCTGGCTCGCTGTCGAGAATGGCAAATCGGCGATCTTTGCGGGAGGAACTGCATCCGGGAAGACCACATCCTTAAATGCCATCTCGCTGTTCATCCCGCCCATGGCAAAGATCGTCAGTCTCGAAGATACCCGCGAGGTGAAGCTCCCCCACCCGAACTGGATCCCGAGTGTCACACGGGATTCCTTTGATGCGGCAGGAAGGGGGGAGATCAACATGTATGAACTCCTCCGTGCGGCCATGCGACAGCGCCCTGAGTATATCATTGTCGGTGAAGTGCGCGGCAGGGAGTCCCAGACGCTCTTCCAGGCGATGAGTACCGGCCATGTCACGTATTCCACCATCCATGCAGATTCCGTGTCCAGCGTAGTGCACCGTATCGAAAACCCGCCCATGGACGTACCGAGAAATATGCTCTCTGCGCTGGACTTCGTGTGCGTCCAGGTCCAGGCACGGGTCGGCGGGAAACGGATACGCCGGAACAAGCAGATCGTCGAGATCCTCGATATCGACCCGCGGACAAACGAGCTGATAACCAACGAGGTCTTCAAGTGGCGTTCCGCAACCGACGAGATCAACTACTCGGGGAAATCCTATATCCTTGAAGAGATCATGGAAGCCCGGGGCTGGAACGAGAGCCGGATGAGGGAAGAGCTGAAGCGCCGCCAGGAAGTGCTGGAATGGATGCGGATCAAGAAGATCCGTCACTACAAGGACGTGGCAAAGATCCTGATATCCTATTACCGTGAGCCCGAGGTTGTTATCGAGCGTGTGAGAAAGGATCTCTATGAATAGTTACGAACGGTTCTGTTTCAATCTGCTAGGCATGCGGATGAAGGCAAAACGGGACCAGTACGCACAACTGCGCAACGATCTCATCTCCGCCCGGTTGAAAACGCCGTTTGAAGTGTATATATCCATCACCTTGATCAGTTCTGTCATTGTCGGTCTGATTGCCGCGGTGGGCATTGGCCTTCTTACCTGGTTGTTGAGGCTCCCGATGCTCGTAAAATACAAGGGAGAGGTTCCCGTGTCGATGATCTTTCTGCTCAACAACCGCCTTCTCATCGGCACGACCATTGCGGTCGTCTTCTCTCTTATCATCTTTGGCGGCATCACCTACGCGATATTTATGGTCTACCCGAATGTTGTTGCCGGCAACCGGCGCCGGAGCATCGATGCTTCGCTCCCCTATGCCATCAACTACATCACGTCCATGTCGACTGCCGGCATCACTCCTGCAGAAGTCTTCCGCCTGCTGGGTGATAGTCCTATCTATGGTGAGAGTGCCGTTGAGGCGCGGTATATCGCACGCGAGATCGATATCTTCGGCCGGGACCTGATTGATGCAATCAGGATTGTCTCTTCGAGCACCCCGTCCCGGAGGATGAAGGAATTCCTGCAGGGTGCCATGGCCAGCATAGCGAGCGGGGGAAACCTTACCAATTATTTCCGCACGAAAGCAGACCAGTACGCACTGGAGAACCGGCAGACCCAAAAATTGTTCCTTGACACCCTCGCCCTGATCGCGGAATCCTATGTCACCGCGATGGTTGCCGGAACATTGTTTTTGATCATCCTTCAGTCGATCATGTCAGTACTCGGCGGGGATCAGCGGCCCATCTTCCTGTATGTCATCATTTACCTGATCATTCCCTTCGGCACGGTAATGTTTGTGATCATGATCAGCTCCATGACCCCGGAGTCATGAATATGGCGATCAGGGATTTATTCACGGGCATCCTGAAACCAGCGACGGCCCGGCCAAAGCCCATGACCCGGGCAGAACTGGACAGTGTCGAGGGCGAGTTTTCCGAGATCACGACCCGGCTCGAGAACGAGAGAAAGAGCCGGCAGGGCATCGGCCGGTTTTTTAAACACCCGTTCAGGGTCCTGACGGAACAGCCAATCAACATCCTGATCGTCTGCATCCCGATATCGCTGGTCGTCTTTTTCGGCGGTTTTATCTCGATAGTGCGGACACACGGTATCCAGGCATTGCTCACTTCCACCATGATTGACGACTTTGCGGTCTTTTCGGTTTTGATCTCCGTTGTGCCGTTAGCCGTCCTTGATTTCCGGGAACAGCGGCGGGTGAAGAACCTCGAGGCGGCCCTGCCGAACTTCTTCCGCGATCTGGCCGGCATGAACGATTCCGGGATGACCCTCCCGAATGCTGTTCACCTTGTGGCTGGTGCGGAATACGGGACGCTGACCCCACACATCCGGAAGCTTGACAACGAGATGTCGTGGGGGGTCGGTTTTGTGGAGGCAATGTACAGTTTCGGGAGGAACCTTGGGACGCCTCTTGCGGACCGCAGTGTCGACCTGATCGCCAAAGCCAGCAAAGCCGGCGGCGATATCAGCCAGGTACTCAGGGCTGCCGCAAACGATACGTTTGAAGTGGTGAACCTTGCGCAGGAACGCCGGAATAACATGATGATCTACGTAATCATCGTCATTGTCTCGTTTGCGGTGTTCCTCTTTGTCATCGCAATACTCGTGAGCACATTTCTCACGACGATGGCAACCGCAGGTGTCGCCGCATCGGCCACCAGCGCCGGAACCAGATTCATGGCACGGGTGGACCTCCCTGCATACAAGCGGCTTTTTTCCCACGCTGCGATGATCCAGGGATTCTTCTCCGGCCTCTGCGCCGGCCAGATGGGTGAGGGGCGGGCTGTTGCCGGCCTGAAGTATTCTGCGATGATGCTGTTCATCTCGTGGATCATATTCCGGTTCTTTATCGGTTGAAGTCAGCTGCACTCACGACAATTCCCGTAAGAAAAATTCCATCCCTTTTTTCGGGCTTGGACAAGGGCTTCGCGTTCCCATGGCTATGCCATGGGGCGGGTACGGAAGTTCAATTGTGGTAAGGCGATGATCTGCATATTTTTAAGTCTCAGGGAAATTACCGGAAGCACGAAGTAAGAAATGTTATAAAAAATGTCCTGTATTAACAGTATAGAGCACCGGATCGAACGAAAGAAATTGCCGGTCAGGCAATGGAAAAAAATCCGGTTTGTGGCAGGGTACATTCGGAAATGCCAAATCCCTGCAGCGTTATGAAATATTTTCTATGCTGTAGCCTTTGAGGGACAGGAGCTCTTTTACCCGTTCTCGATGATTTCCCTGAAGTTCGATAGAATTCCCTTTGACCGTGCCTCCGCAGGCGAGCTTTCCTTTCATGAATTTCGAAAGGTCTTCGAGATCGATGTCCGTCGGATCCAGTCCATCAATGACCGTGACCTCTTTTCCGTAGCGGCGTTTATTGACTTTGACATTGATCCTTTGCTGTTCCTTTGCTACCTCCTCACAGATACAGAGTTCCTTGGGAAGTCCACACGTCGGGCAAATGCCACCAATCATTACAACTGTTTTTAGATTCTGGTTATTTATTACTTGGCATTGCAGGGAATTTCAGGCTGGTTTTTGGGCTGGATTGCCATCTTTTTTCTGGCCCGAGAAGATCAGAGCATATCCGTTTTATGTCCCGTGCCCTATTAGTACGTAGAATCATGTCACTCATGGTGCTCGGGACTGCATCCCATGTCGGCAAAAGCATCACCGTCGCAGCGATCTGCCGCTGCCTTGTCCGGCGGGGGATTCGCGTTGCTCCGTTCAAGTCCCAGAACATGAGCCTGAACTCGTTTGTCACGGATGACGGGGGGGAGATCGGCATGGCACAGGCGATGCAGGCGTTTGCTGCAGGTCTGGCACCTTCTACCGACATGAACCCGGTCCTTCTCAAACCCAAAGGCGGCTGTGTGTCACAAGTGGTGCTCCACGGCCGGCTCTACAAGGATCTCCCCATTGCCGATTACTACCGGGAAACACCGTATCTTCTCACGGAAGCAGTCGCTTCGTTCCGGCGGCTTGAAACGATATACGGGCAGGTAGTGGTCGAAGGGGCCGGTGGCGCTGCCGAGGTGAACCTGTACGACCGGGACATCGCGAATACACTGCTCTCTGCCGCGCTCAGGCTCCCCATCATTCTCGTTGCTGACATCGAACGGGGGGGCGTTTTTGCACAGGTCTACGGTACGATCCGGCTCCTGCCGGAGGAGCTGCAGCCCCTGGTCCGGGGTGTCATCATCAACAAGTTCCGGGGAGATCCTGCGATCTTCGCGCCCGGCATCCGGCAGATAGAAGACCTGACAGGAGTCCCGGTACTCGGGGTTGTCCCGTATTTTTCACTCCCGCTCCCCAGCGAGGATTCCCTCTCCCTCGGCGACAAAAAGGCGACCGGTCATCCGGTCCGGATCGCGGTAATCCGTCTGGCCCACATCTCCAATTTCACCGATTTCGAGCTGCTGGAACAGCACGCATCGGTGGAATATGTCCCCTGCGGTGCACCCCTTGCCGGTTATGATTGCGTGATCCTGCCCGGTACCAAGAACACGATAGACGATCTCGCCGAACTCATGAAGAGCGGCACCGACCGGGAACTGGAGAAGGCCAGGGGGCAGCAGGTACCCATCATCGGTATCTGCGGGGGGTACCAGATGCTGGGGTGCACGCTGGTCGATGATGGTTTTGAATCAGCTGCAGGGACCTACCCGGGACTGGGACTGCTGGACGGGATCACCCGGTTTGCCTCCTATGACAAGAAAACCCGGCAGGTACGGCGTATAGCGAACCCGGTGCCGCCGGTCCTGTCGGGGATGGGAGAAGTTACCGGTTATGAGATCCACATGGGGGTCACGGAACCCGGCAACGACCGTGAAGCACTCTGCGGGGATGGCATGGTAAGTGCTGACGGGCTGGTCTTTGGCACCTACATGCATGGCCTCTTCCTGAACCCGTCAGCGGTCAATGCCCTGCTCTCGTACCTGTACGGCAAAAAAGGGATGACCTTTACTCCCCTTCCTGCCGGCGACGCCGACCCGTACGAGGCGCTTGCCCGCATCTTCGAAGAGCATGTGGATATGGACAGGGTTGCCGCGCTCATCGATGGATGAGGGTGCCTCTACTGCCGGCTCACCTTCGATCGTCCTTACCCGATAATACTGGCGATGCTGTGAAACCCCTCACCCTGCCGGTCGGCGCATCTCACTGCCTCAACCGTGGAGAGGTCGACGGGATCGGTCGCCCGCGATCTCACGCAGTAGGCAAGCGACGGGGATTTTACAAATTTGCCCTGTACCCTGAATTCCCGGCAGTGGATACAGAGCCGGCAGTGATCGACCGGCTCCCGTTTCTCCGGAAGGCATTGCACGCTCCCCTGCTCTACCGGAAGCTCCCGCACGGTATCATCACTCATATCTGTCGATTCCTCTACTCCACTCGTACCTTGGCATGGCAGTATACTTAAAACAATTCAGAACAAAAACTGGGGTATGAAGGTCTGCATCATGTGCGGGGGGGAAGGGACGAGGCTCCGCCCTCTCACCTTTGAACGCCCGAAACCCTGCATCCCGATCGTCAACCGCCCCTCTCTCCACCACCTTGTCTCCCACCTTTCCACAATGGGATTCCGTGAAGTGGTGATAACGCTCGGCTACCTGGGAAAAGATATCGAGGAGGCGCTTGGTGACGGCTCGCTCTTTGGAACGGAGATCACCTATGTCCACGAAAAGAGCAAACTGGGCACGGCGGGGAGCGTGAAGAACGCCCGCCGGTATCTTGACGGGCAGGACTTCCTGGTCGTGGGCGGGGACCATGTGACAGACGTGAACATGCTCGAGTTTTACCGCACCCACCAGAGGGAAAAAGCCATCGCCACGATCGGGCTGCTCTCCATTGATGATCCCGGCGAATACGGTATCGCCGAGATCGATGTGGATTATGAGATCCGGCGGTTCAAGGAGAAACCGGCACCCGGCGAGATATTTTCCAACCTTGCGAGCACCGGCATGTATGTCTGCAGCCCGGAAATATTTGACTACATCCCCGGCGGCAGAAAATTTGATTTTGCACGCGATCTCTTCCCGCTCCTGATGGAAAAAGGCCTTGCCATCAAAGGCTGGCTCGCCCGCGGGAACTGGACCGATGTCGGCAGTCCACGCCTGCTCCGGCAGGCGGAACGGTGGAAACTGCAGGACATCACAATCACGGATATCATTGGCGATCTCTCCATGCACGGCGCCCGCGTCCAAGGCCCGGTACAGCTGGGCGATTCGATCACGCTTGGCAAGAACTCCCGGGTGATTGGCCCGGTCGCGATCGGGTCCGGGACGACGATCGGCAGCAACGTGCTGGTCGGCCCCTATACCAGTATCGGCGACCGTTGTATCATCCGGAACAATGCCAAGATCTTCTCGTCGTCACTGTATAACCGGGTGACCATCGGCGCGAACACCACGGTTTCCGGGAGCATTATCGATAATGACACGCATATCGGTGAAGGGTGCAGTATCGAGAACGATACGGTGATCGGTCCACGGGTGGTGCTCCGGAACCGCGTGGTGGTCCATTCAAAGACACGGGTCTGGCCGGAAGTGGTGGTCGGTGACGATACCGTGGTAAAAGAGCATCTCTTAAACGATAAATTCGACCTGCACTACGAAGGATCCTAGGCCCTTTTTACCAGCCGGTGAGTGATCGCGACGAGCGGGTGGCGTGCGTAATCCAGCACTTGGATGTCGTCCAGCGTTTTTAAGTTCATCGCATGTGCGGTCCGTTCCATGCCGAGCTCGACATCCTTGTTGATCTCGATGATATAGGCATCGAGTGCCGTGATCCCCAGCCGTTTTGCCGCGATTGCGCGGTGATGGCCGTCGACTAGGATCGTCCGGCCGGGACGCCTCACCACGATAATAGGTTCGGCAAGCCCCTTTTTGATCTCGTAGATCCGCCCCTCCAGTTCGTCCTCATAGATTCTGGACTGGGTCGGCAGGAGATCCTTGATGGGTACAATGCCCCGGCTGAGCGTGGGTTCAACATCGTATAACTTTTTCAGGGTGGTGATAAAATTGAAGACCTTTTCCGGTGAGACGTGCTCGATCTGCGAACGGATCACATCAGAATTGGAGATGATACCGAGCAGGTGGTTTTTCTCATCGACAACCGGCAGTTTCTGGATGCCGCTCCGGAAGATCACCCGTGCAGCGTCAGTGATATCCATCTCCGGATCGGCGACGATCAGCTGTCCCGACATCACCTGTGCAATGGGTTCTGATGGTTTGACAAAAAGGAGATCACGTGCAGCGATATAACCGACGACTTCGTTTGCGTCTACCACGGGAAAACCGTCGTGGTTTGTCTGCTGGATCCTGGCGATGACGTCCTGCGCCGTCCCGTGCAGGTCAACGCTAACGACATCATAGGTCATGTAGTCCTTGACCTTCTTCTTGTCCATCAGTACAGGTTTTAGCGCAGAATACTAAAAAAGATCGGTAAAAAATTGGGCAAATAGTACCTGACGTCACTCGATCTCGATCCGTGACGTGGGTACAATCTTTGCTTTTTTCAGGTGCACTTCAAGCACACCGTTCTTGAAGCCTGCCTTTGCACCTGAATCGGTTACATCGGTGGGCAGCGAGACAATTCACCGCATCGTCCCGAGCACCCGCTCTCTCATGTAGTAGCCCTTGAATTTGTCCTCTTTCTCTGCTTTCCTCTCGCAGGAGATCGCAAGGGCACGGGTGCTGATGAGGTCGAGGGAGACGTTCTCTTTCTCGATACCGGGAAGATCGGCGACAACCAGCACTTCATCGTCATGCTCTCGCACGTCGACCCGGAACTCCCCGCGGATGGCCGGTAGCATGCGATCGGCCATACCCTCTGCAGGGAGGAGCCGCTCACTCTCGCCGGTGTGGATCTGGCGGAACAGGTTCTCCATCTCAGCACGCATCTCATCCATCTCGTGCCATATCGATTCAAACGGATACCGTCTCCAAGCCATGATATTCCCTCTTTTTCGGATTATACCAATCATTTTCACGATTGGCTAACCTTAAGTAAGTGTCTCGTTAAATATAGATATTCCTGTCATTGGTTCTGATAAATCTTAGGGACTTCGGGACTTTTTAGATTGAGTGATAAATAGCGGGACTTTTCGTGGTTGACAACGTGCTCATCATTCCCATCTATGTATAGTAAAGGTAGCATTTTATACAGCATAATAAACATAATTAAGTAACATAATTTTTTGATACATTCTGGCAATTATTTGCAGGAAAAGGTACGTGAAGAAAAATAACGGAGAACAGGCGAAGGCAATTGGCCTCCATAATACCAACAAACCCTTCTTATTGGGGTACATCGTTATATTCGTCATTGGTCTTTGCCTAGGTTCTGTGATATGCATCCTGTTCCTGCCAAGAGCCGGGCTGTTGGGATCTTCAACAATCTCTTCTCCTGTTCCATCCCCCAACAGTCCTGATATGAAACTCGTATCCACATTTGAAAATGGCCAGCGGTATAAAGCAGGTGCTTATGACGTAATTGTTGTATCCGGCACCGACCGCGAGATGGGCAGGCAGTATGGCAGCCTGATGAAAACCGAAATCAATTCAGTATATAGCATAATCATAAACGAGGGTGCACAACAGGGGGTCACCATTCAACAGATCCGTAACTTAAGTCATGATCCGGAATTGCTCCTGCCGGAGCGTATGAAGGAGATTTTTGGAGGTATGGCAGAGACCTCCGGCCTTACCGAAGATGATATCGCAATCGTGTATTATGGAGCATCTTTCTATGTTTCGAACTTGACCAAACAAAACGACTGCTCGTTTATTGCCACAAATGGAAATTATACAACAGATGGGTCTATGATAGTCGCACGGAACTACGATCTTCTTGATGCCCTTTCTGTCTTTGATCCTTACTACGTGCTGGTTGTTTACAAACCAAATGACGGGACCAATAGTGTCGCTACGTTTAATCCGGCTGGAATGCGTCCGGAAACACTCATGAATAATAAGGGTCTGTTTATTTCAGATAATAATGGTGAGGAGTCCGGAGGCCCTGCATATCAGGAAAACCGGCCGGATTTTATATCGGCGTTGTTCCGATTTATGCTGAACAGTTCCAGCATGTCCGAGATAGATGCTGATATTGAGGGTACCAGACCCAACGATGCTGTAATTGTAAACGCAGCCGGGCCGGATGTCGCCTATTCCTATGAGGAAACTGTCCAACGTTTATCAGGGGTCTTAAATCCCGTACGCAGGTCAATGTCCTCCGGATTGCTCGTTGCCACGAATCACTTTGTTGATCCGTCATGGGGAAATAGGATACCGTCACCTGATGCAAATTCCGAAACACGATATAACAACTTGGTGAATCAGGCCACGCAGAACAAAGGGGGAATTGACGCTGAAAAGATGACGCAGATTATGGATATTATGATCGACTACGGTGGTGCAAAGATGCTGCACACGGAGTTTTGGGGCACACCCTATACTACCGATCATCAGGTTGTTTACGTTCCGCAGAGTCAGCTTCTCTGGATTAAAGTATCAGACCGCAGCTGGCAGAACGTGAATCTTGGCACATTGTTTGCTAACTAGTCTCACAACTGGAAACCCATCTTTTTGATAAATTACAGTTAATCATATTTTGTTTAAAAAATTTATTTTGAACTTGCCAACCCGATCATCGTTTCCCACTTGTTTCCAGTAAGATCAATCGGCATACCTGCCATTTCAGCAGGGGTTAATCCACCAATTCCCTGATGGGGTCTGATGTAATTGTAATATGTCTGCATCCCAAGAGCAAATGCTGCTGAGGTTATAGAACCCTGCCCTGATTGCCTTCTGGTTATGCCGAGATTGCATGAATCTGGTGGCCGGCTGCGCCATATGCCGGGGGACAGGAATAGAAACGCTTATAATCGCTTAGTTCTTAAAAATGACCGATTAAAACGTGTTTTCTAACTCCTTTTATACAAACGGTCGCTATTGGCCTTCCAGTGGCCGATCTCATGGGAGATCGACCAAAACCATATCCGGTTTTCCGTGGCTGCTGCAGGCCCGCTAAATTGGCCGATTTTTTCCTGATTAAAATGCGTATTTTTTGAAAATAATCGATTATATCGATTCTTTCAGTCGGTGTCACCATCATTTCCACTGGGGATTTTTTGACCCTTGCCGGATTGCCAATCCGGGCGTTTTACGGGGTTATTTCTCCCAGGTTTTTCCTGTGTCCGGATCCGGTCTTTGGCTAGGGTTTTTTCTGTTCTCGAAGACCGCTCAAAAGAGATGATCTCCTCGGGCTGCGAGTGGGGGCTTCCGATCGGGTTCCGTCATAAAAATCCAATGCGGAATAGTTTATGTCCATCTAACCTGATGTAATAAGGAGGATCCGGAAATGGGCGCAAAAAAACAGGCTGAGAAATCTAGGAAAACGTGGACAAAGGTACTCGTGATCATCGCAGGTGTGTTATTCGCTGTGTTTATGGTGGTGGCAATGTTGCCAATGTCTTTTCTGACCTCCCTGAATCCCATAAAGTCCGGCGATGTCGTCGTCCTTGATTATACCATCACAGATTCTCAGGGAAACATTCTTGTCACTTCCAATCAGCAGACCTATCAAACGATTGCCAGTGAAGGTGGCAGCGTGCTGTACTCCAAACAGCTGACTGTGACTGCCAACCAGTCTTATCCAAGTGCGGTCTATCCGGTCCAGGTCTATTCCACGCAGAACGGCTGGGGAAATAATTTCGCAATTTTTGCCAGCGAATATAATGCGATCAGCAGCGGGATTCTTGGAATGAAGACCAACGATCAAAAGACAATAAAGATCACCGGCACCCCGATGACCCAGTTCTGGTCGACGGATCAACTGATGCGCAATAACCTGAATATCAGCCGGGTCCAGGTCGGGGAGATTATTCCGCTGGGGGTTTCGGATAATCCTGCTGCAGCAGAGTCGAACTCCACCGCGTCGTATTATGTCCGGCTTGGCGAGATCACCGATAAGACCGCTGACGGCATCACGCTTGACTTTTCGTACCCGTCCATTCAGGTCACGGTCGTATCGATTACCAGTCACTAAACGACCCATAATTTTTTTATCGCCCCGTGACCATGTTTCTCCATGGCAGTGCGCGTGTTGTGTTTTTTTCAGCCTGGGTGCATGGGCTGCATGGAGCAGTCCCCGATCAACCGGGAAGTTGGAAAAACACTCGGCATCACCATCGAGGAGATCGATGCGGTGAAAAATCCGCAGTACATCAAGGAGTACCACCTGACCGTGACCCCGACCATTATCGTCCTTGAAGGCACCGAGCAAAAAGAGCGGTTCGAGGGCGTTGTCCATCAGGAGCAGCTGGAGAGTACGCTCAAAAAATATCTATGAGCGGTACCCGTAGATCCGCTTGATCCGGTGGGCAACGGTCTTCCAGCCCTCTTTTCTCATCAGCGGGCCGTCTCGCAGCTTGAGGTGGGAGACCGTGAACCGGTGATTGCCGGCAGGGTACTGGTTTCCCACGACAAACGTATCCTCGCCATCGCATTCCAGATACACGGGGATCGTCTTCCGGCCGTCATGGATGGAGATCTTCACGATGACCCGGTCTATCGTGCGGGTCCACAGGGTCGTTATCTCCCGGGCCTTCGCACGCCGCATACGTTTTTCGCCACATTCAATCGCGGTAACCTCGACGCCGTATACCTCATCACCGCACTCGGCAACAAGGTGGTCGTCAAGGGAACACTCATCATCATCTGCAAATTCAATACTGCAGGTGACCGAGGCCCCTTCGCGTGACACGATCGCCTTGACCACAAGGGGCCTCTTCTCCTTCGCCTTTTGTACCCGGTGGTGGTGGCCGCAGGCAGTACACCGGACCAGAAGATTGCGCGATTCTGCAAGGATCTCGTGTTCGGTCTCGTCGTTGCAAAGGGGGCAGGAAACGGTGATAAACATTGAATATGAATGGCAACCCTCACATGATAAAGCATGAAGGCGCAGGAAGTCATCCGGTGCCGGGGACACCCTCTCATCACCGGCAGCCACCCGACCACGTTTGAGATCACCTGCGTAGAGCATCTGACCCCGGCCGGGAACTGCATCATTGGTATCGGCGCCGATAAGGGCTGTGTCGGGCTGTCAGCGGAATTCAGGGATCTGCTTACCCACGATGATGCGGTTCTGGTGACACGGCTTTCTGCGGGAAACGTCGAGGTCGAGGTACGATCCCATGGGTCGGCACAGCTGACCCTCGATCATGCGGCGGATATGGTCTGGCGGCGGAGCAGGTTTACCTGCGGGCGGACGATCGGCATTTGCTCGGATCATGTCGCGGCAACCCTTCCACGGGAATTGGTGTCGCTGCTCAGAACGGGAGCGGAGATGACGGTAACCCTGGCCGTCAGTCGTCCCGGCTGAGCGTTGTTATCTTCTCTTCCGCGTCGGCAAGCAGGGTTTCGCACTGCCGGACGAGCACTGCACCCTCTTCGTATAACTTCATGCTCTCGTCAAGGCTCGTCCCGCCATCCTCTATCTTTGCGATGATCTGTCGCAGCTGCTCGATCTTTTCCTCATAGGTTTCCGTCATGATCCACACGCTCCACAACAACCCGGCTTCTCCCGTCATAAAACCGCAGGTCCAGCCGGTTGTTCTCCTTCAGGGAAGTGACGCCTCTCACCACGATGCCGTCTTTTTCTGCCACGCAGTACCCGCGGGAAAGTACTGCACGCGGGCTCCTCCCTTCGAGCGCTGCCTTCATCTCCGCGAGGATGAGGTGGTCACGCCCGATCCAGGTCGTAAAAGCCCGCTCCAGCCGGTCCGAGAGGTCGGCTGTTGCCTGCCGTCTCTCCGCGATCTTCCGTAAGAACCGCTGCGGACGGAGACGGTAACGGAGATCGGTAATCTCGTCCCGGGCCCGGGAAACCCGGGAAAGCAGCGTTGTGGCCAGCTGGCACCGGAGATCCCTGAGCGCGAGCCGGAGCGCATTCCGGTCCGGTACCACGAGTTCCGCCGCGGCCGAGGGAGTCGGTGCCCGTATATCGGCTGCCAGATCGGCGAGCGTCACATCCACCTCGTGCCCGATAGCCGATACCACCGGCACCGGGCAGTCCGTGATCGCCCGCACGACCACCGGGTGGTTGAAGGGGAAGAGATCTTCGAAACTTCCCCCGCCCCGTGCGACGATCACGACATCCACGAGCCCGGCGACCCGTGCGATCGCCCGTGCAATCTCTTCGTGCGCTCCCTCACCCTGTACGATGGTGGGAGAGATGACGATCTCCACTGGATAGCGCCGGGCGATCACGGTACGGATGTCATGGATAACCGCACCGGTCTCTGAGGTGACCACCCCAACTCGTGCAGGAAACAGTGGCAGGGGTCGTTTCCGTTCCGGGGCAAAACAGCCCTCTGCGAGGAGTTCTTTCTTCCATCTCTCGAGCAGCAGGTATTTCTCGCCTGAGCCTCCCCGGGCCATGGATTTTACCTGCAACTGGTAGGACCCGTGAGGGGGGTACACCCGGACCGAACCGGTAACGACAACCCCCATACCATCCTCCGGATCGAACGAAAGCCGGTCGGCATCCGATCGCCACATCACGCACCTGATTGCCGCCGCCATGCTCCTGCCCCCTTTTTCCGAGAGGGTGAAGTAACGGTGGCCCCGGGCATGGTGCTTGTAATTGGTGACCTCGCCCATAACCCTGATGTCCTGGAGCTGCCGGTCGTCGAGAAGCCGTTCGATGATACCGGAGACTTCAGCGACCGTGAGCGGGCTCTCCGGCAGTACGGACACGTCATCCGGTTCCAGCGTTTCCTGCGGCCCGGTACGGTAAAACCAGTCCATCAGGAAATATTATGCACAAAGCGCTTATCAATTAGTATTATTATGACCGCCCTCGGCGTCTCGAGCATGTTCTTCCACGAATACACCAGTGAAGAGATCTTCTCCTTTGCTACCAAGGCAGGCCTTGACGGGATCGAGTTCTGGCTGGAGACACCGCATTTCTGGCTCCGCGATCTCCCGGTTAACGAGGTGCTTACCTGCCGGCGTAACCACCCGAAGATCGCAACTCTCACGGTTCATACACCGGTTCTCGACCTGAACCCCTGCTCGATCAACCCCGATGTCGCAGAGGTCTCGGTTGCCTATGCAGTCCAATCGCTTGCCATGGCACAGGCGCTCGGGGCCGGCGTCCTCACCGTGCACCCCGGCCGGCGGACGGCAAAACGCCCCCCGGGCGAGGCCGACTTCGCTAGGTTCGATCACTACATCGCGGCACTCCGCGAGGCCGCCCTTAAGGACACGGTCACCGTTGCAATCGAGAACATGGAACCTGCCGTCAATTCCCTTATCTGCACACCCGGACGGATGCGGGAGGTGCTGGATGCCGAACCGTGGCTGAAATTCACCCTCGACACCTCCCACGCCCTTGCAACATCCGAGGAAACGGTGATGCAGTATATCGATCTCTGCGGTGACCGGCTCGCCAATGTCCATATCAGCAGGATCGATGGCAGCAAACTTCACCTCCCGCTGGACCGGAGCCCGTTGATGGCCCGGGTTCTCGGGGCGCTCTGCGACCTCCACTTCCCCGGCGGCCTGATGCTCGAGATTGATGACCTGAACTATCCCCGGCCGCTCACGGTAGATGAAAAGATAGCCATTCTTTCGCGGGATCGTGCGTTTATGAAAGAGTGCCTGACATAAGGCGCTGGTTTTATAAAAATCGCTCCCGAATATGTGTGTACTTGGGATGAAGAGAAACCCGGCGGGTGCCCAGTCGCACCGTGAACTGCAATGATTCAGGAAGATGTGGAGATCCTCCTCTTTATTATCTGTGTCCTCCTGTCCGCGTTTTTCTCCAGCTCGGAGGTCGCTCTCATATCGATAACCAAAGCGAAGGTCAGGACGCTGGTAAACGACAAAAAACCCGGTGCACTGGCACTGGCGACCCTGAAGAAATCTCCCGATCACTTCCTGACGACGATCCTTATCGGGAACACCATCGTGAATATCGCCGCTGCATCCATTGCGACCGCGCTCGCGATATCGATTTTTGGCGATATCGGCGTCGGTATCGCCACCGGGGTTGTCGTGATCGTCCTCCTCGTCTTCGGCGAGATCGGCCCGAAGATCTATGCAACGAGAGCTGCCGATACCTTCGCCCTTGCCATCGCACCGGTCGTCCTCTTTCTCTCCCGGATCCTCTCCCCGGTCATCTGGGTGGTGGAACGGGTGAGCCCGACGCTCGGCCCGGGAAAAGACACTGCTGAACCTGCCGTGACCGAAGAGGAACTCAAGGAGTGGATCGATGTCGGCAAGGAGGAGGGCACGATCGAGCAGGAAGAACAGGACATGCTGTACTCTGTCCTCAAATTCGGCGACACGACTGCCCGTGAGGTCATGACACCACGGGTCGATGCAGTGCTTATGGAGGACACTACCGGCCTTAATGAGGCGGTCCGGATCTTTAACGAGACGGGATTTTCCCGCATCCCGGTCTACCATGAGCAGATCGACAACATCACGGGCATCCTGAATGTCAAGGATGTCTTCTCGGCGATGACCTCCCTGCGAAGGGATATCTCCATCCGGGATATCATGTACGACCCGACATTCGTTCCCGAGACCAAGAAGATTGACGATCTCTTAAAAGAGCTTCAGGTCCGCCGTGTCCAGATTGCCATCGTCATTGACGAGTACAGCAGTTTTGTCGGGATCGTGACAGTTGAGGACATTCTCGAAGAGCTGGTCGGCGACATCATGGATGAATATGACCGGGAGGAACCGGGGATCCAGAAGATAGCCGATGGTGTCTACGTGGTGGATGCCCAGTTATGGGTGGACGACCTCAACGAGCAGCTGGGTATCAGCCTGCCTATGGCCGAGTCGTACGAGACGGTGGGGGGCCTCCTGATCGACCGGCTCGGGCATATCCCGCAGCACCCCGGCGAGAAAGCGGAGATCGAGGCGGGGAGGATCACCCTTGTCGTCCTGCAGATGCACGGCCGGCGCATCGTGAAGATCAAGTGTGTGGTCCACCCCGGCAACCGGCATGAGGGTACCTGAGACATGGCGGGCTCCTGACCTGCGGGGAGGAAGATCATGACAAAAAGGATTGCGGTGCTTGCATCGGGCAGGGGTTCGAACGTTCAGGCGGTCATCGATGCGATCCAGGCAGGAACCCTTCCGATCTCCTGCGCTGCACTGATCACCGACAACCCCCATGCCTACGCTATCACCAGGGCACAAGCGGCAAACATCCCCGTCGTCATTGTCGATTATTCCCGGTACCCGTCCCGCGAGGAGTACGAGCGGGCGCTCCTGTCCGCGATGCAGCAGGTCAGTCCCGACCTTTTTGTCCTTGCCGGCTACATGCGCATCCTCGGGGTGGAGATCGTGCGGGCATTCCCGGGCAGGATGATCAACATCCACCCGGCACTCCTACCCAGTTTCCCCGGGCTGCACGGGCCGCGGCAGGCGCTGGAGCATGGCGTGAAGGTGGCCGGGTGCACGGTGCATTTTGTCGACGATTGCCTTGACGGCGGCCCCATCATCGTCCAGCACTGCGTCCCGGTTCTCGAAACTGACGATGAGGACGCCCTTGCAGAACGCATCCTTGCCTACGAACACCGGTGTCTTCCCGAAGCGATCCGGCTCTTCTGTGAGGACCGGCTGGTCATTGCAGGCAGGCGGGTACGGATCCGGTGAGGACATACAGGAAGTGGTGAAGCATCCGGCAGATGGCTGTTTTTTCATGGGTATCCTCCCGGCTCCGTGATGGGAAGTAGTTTGCCACGATCTTTGCCCATGAGAAGCATTTTCAAAGCAGATTGACCCTCACGTAGTGCCGGACAGGCCGGGAAACATTTTCACAAGGAAAAGTGTGGTTATTGCAAAATCCAGAAATTATCAGAATGCTCCGGAGTATGCTCCTGAACGATGCCGGGAAGGAGAATCGGCCTCTTCACCGGCCTGCAAAAAAAATTCTCACGCCTTTGCCGGGGTCACTGACTCTACCCTGATATACCGTCTCTTCAGGTTGTGCTTGCTGCCGATAACCGCAAACGCCCGTTCCTGTGCTTGGTTTTCGTTGGGTGCCTCGATCACTTTTTTGTACGGCATCCAGTTCTCACCCATCAGAAATGTTCCTTTTACCTCAAACTTCTGCATATCCATATGCTTCACTCCAGAAATCCAAATACGTCTTCGATCCTGCCGAGCTCAAAACCGCTCGTCGCATTGCCGGCGAGATATCCCCGTTCGTTCACCAGAAGCCCGGTGCCGACAAGGCCGCTTCCCATATTGATCGTGCCGGTCCCGACCGGCACCCCGGCCACTGCTTCCAGCCGGGCGATCTCATGCGCCGTCGCCCCGGCATGGACGAGTACGCCCTTGTTGGTGGCGACCCCTGCCATGCCGACCGTTTTAACTCCGCCCAAGGTCAAGGGGATAACCTCGACACCGAGGAATTCCCCGATATCCAGAGCCAGAGCGGACGGCATGTCAGGGTGCACGGCGGCAAACGTATCGTTTGCCATGATCACGTTGCCGGCTGCATTCATCGCTTCACAGATAGGCAGGACATCCCGGTACCGGGACAGCACCGCCACTTCCTCTCCGGTAGCAAGGCCGGAGACGACAATCCCCCGGCTGTTGCCGGCCACAAGGGAGCCGATGATGGAACTGCCCTGGATAGAGATCATCACCGGTTCGACACCCAGTGCTTCACGGATTGCGTTTTGGAACTCCTCCGGTGCATCCGAAGGGATGATCGCAATGTCTCCGATGACACGGGAAAATACCCCGATGTTCGTGTCCCCGGTATACGTGACGGTGTGTTCCATGGCCTTACGATTCCGGCGCCAGCTCTGCCTGGACCTGCCCGTCTTCCATCTTCATGGCGCGGACACGGATCTTGGACGGCGGTTTCTCGCTCCCCCGGCTCCACACCCGCTCGTTGATGCTCCGGTCGATCTTTACGTCATCGGTCTTCATGTGCTTCGCCAGGTATTTGCGGATATCCTTGATGGCCCCGTTGGCCCGTTTCCAGCGGGGCATCCGTCGTGCTTCCCGGAGCGGGATGATGTAAACGTGCTCCTGCATCTTCTCTGCCATATCTTACACCTTCAGGTTACTTCTCCGCCAGTTGCGCCGTTTCGGGTGCGCGACAACATTGCGCCTCGTCTTGACCATCACCCACTGGGGCACGCGGCGGTTCTGTTCGCATGCCTTTGCCAGCCGGATCTTCCTGCCTTTGCTGAGTTTACTCATGTTCAATCACCTGCGTTCATCATTTTCTTCCGGTGACCAGCGACTGGTCATGGTGCGCCGGGAACAGGGGCGCGGGATCGACCCCGCGGGCCCGGATCGCGTCCCGGATCTCGGTCTCGTAATCACCATTCCTGATCGTGCCGGTCTCCCCGTACTGTACGACAAGGAACCGGTCAACGAGCCGGTCGACCTCCGTCCTGACATACCCGAACAGGGGACGTACATACGACGACCCGGTCCGGTTGCCCAGGCTCTGTATCTCGGATCTGGTGAGCACCGGGACGCGGTCCTCGAACCGCGTGCCGTCACCGATTACCCGGTATTCGCTGCAGAGGTCATGGATGGCAGTCTGGTGCACAAGGTTGATCGCATCGTTCGGATACCCGCGCGAAATTACCAGATCTGCCATTTCATCAACCAGCCCATGCCGGAACACCCGTTTCTTCAAGGGAAACCCCAGCGCGTCTGCCGCGTCTTCAACTGTCGGGATCTGGCGGGCGGGGTCGAACACGAACGTATTGAGTTCGACCTCGTAATACGTACCCAGCATCATTGCTGCAAGGGAACTGTCCTTCCCGCCGCTGTACAGCACTCCTGCCTTCATCACTTTCGCGTGATCGAGTAATCCCGTTTTGCCGGCGCGAGCTGCCGGAGCAGTTCTTTTAGCTGTGCATCGGTAATCTTCTGCCGGATCCGCCCGCTCTGGGCGAGCATGACCAGCTGCTGCTCCACGGCACCGGCAAATTCCGGTTTGGTCAGCCGGATGGTGTTCAGACGCTCACGGGCGTCTGGTTCAAGAACCTGCATGAGCACCATCTGCATCTGGGACTTGAGACGCTGCTGGCGTTCCAGTTCTTCCTGCATCGCCTGCTGTTCGCCGGCCTGCTGCTGGAGCTGCGCCATCCTCCGTTTCCGGAGTTCACTCAGCTCGTCGTCTCCCATGGATTCACCTTATTACCGTCATCATGATTTCTTGGCTTCAGCCTTGGGAGCCTCGGATTTCTCCGGTTTCTTGCCTTCCGCTTTCTTTGCAGCAGGCTTCTTCTCCCCTTTGGCTTCATCAGCTTTTTCGGTCTTGCCTTTCTTTGGTTCGCCTTTCTTGCTTTCAGCTTTCTTTGGCTCTTCAGCGGCCGGCTTCACTCTCTTCGGGATCGGTGCCGGCGGGTTGAGCGAGACCTCTTTTGCCACGCCGTCAAGGAATGCCATGCCGGCAGGTGAGATCCTGCGCCCGGTCTTGTCATGTACGACAAACCCGGCGGCCTCGAGCTGCTGGAGCGCTTTGCGGAGAATCGACCCGCTGCCCTTACGGAATGCGTTGGGCTTGGAACCTCGGTTCTTGTTCCCTCCGTAAAAACTCCGCATCCTCTCGACGCCGAGAGGGCCGTCAACATAGACGCGTCTCAGCACCGCCGCTGCCCGGATAAACCACCAGTCAGGATCCTCCGGGGGCATCTCTTTGTGCACCCCGGTCTTTGCAAAGGCAGCCCATGCCGGCGGCTTGATCTGCTGCCGTTTCTTGAGCTCCTCGGCCGTCTTCCTGATGAGATGGTCTGCCGGGACATCATATACCGTAGTCATCCATAGTCCTCACTGTTGCAGTAATAAATAACAGTCTTTACATATTGGTGGATAACGTTTTTATATATTTCGAGGAAACGGTTCTCGTGGAGCCCTCGCGGGAATACATGATTTTTTCATAATTTTTCCTGTTCCGAGAGCACCATCGTCCGTCCCCGTACATCCACCAGGATCGCATGCGCTCTCACAGCGACCGCCTCCGGATCGATATCGGCGTTCTGGAGCCATTTCACCTTGACCCGTTTGCGCTTCTTCAGCTGCACCACGATCTCGCTGATGGTCGCAGCCGTGCACCCCTGTTTACCGATCCATACCGTTGGCCGGAGGTCCTGCATCGGGAGTGCAGTCTTTTCAGTCATGCGGCGATCTCACCCGGTAGCGCATCGATCCTTTGCAGGCACGGCAGGTGACCACGACCATACCCCGGTGCACCCGTACCCGCATGTTTGCACCGGGAACCAGAAAGGCAGCGCAGTGGTGGCAGAACCGCCGCCGAAACTCGCGGGGTATCCGTACCCGCTGGCGCATAGCGATCCGGCGGGCTAGGGCGACGTACCGGTCGCTCCGTCCGGGATCCTCGGCAAAGGCCGCTTCTGCCAGATTAAAAAGAATTGCAATACGCTCCCGGGCAATCTGCTTTACCGGGTTAGTGCGCGATTTTTCTTTCATTACCGGTTTCAGCCTCGTGCGTGTCCGTACTATCAGCGTGCCAGATAAAAAATGCTGGTTTGCCGGTCGCCAGGAAAAATCCATATACGATCGTTTCATAATCACGCCAAATCATCCTGCACTGGCTGAAAATATCTCGCCCCGGTTCTTGGACGAATCCCTTGTAGTTACCGGCATTCCGGCCATCACCACAATCACCGGCACATCTTGGTCGATCAATGGCTGAAGGAGAAGGGCATTCCCTGATTACGGCAGACAGACCGGTACGGTGTTTTCCCCACAATGATGTATTTATGCTCGTAAAGGACATACATATCAGGAGTCGGATTATCCGTTTTATAAAAGATCAGGGAGATGGCGGACTACATGGCAAATGTGACTGATCAGATGGACCAGCGTGAACTGCAGGCACTCCAGTACTATTTAAAGGAATACGGGCAGCAGGCCGAGATCTTTGCCGGCCAGCTGGAACTCATGGAGAATGGGAGGATCGAGGCGCTGGCCGCTATCGAAGCGCTTGAAGGGCTGGCGGCTTTGGACGATGCCACCGTCCTCCTTCAGGTTGGCGGCGGGGCAAGCCTCCGGGTAAAAGTCCTCGAACCTGAGAAGGTTCTGGTGAATATCGGTTCCGATGTGATCGTCGAAAAGTCCGGCAAGGACGCCATCAGCTATCTCAGGGATCGCGTTACGGAGATGGAAGCCTCACAGAAGAAGGTTGCCGAGGCGCTGGATAAACTCCGTGGCCAGATGAACGAGATCACGAGAAGGCTCGAACAGGGATACCAGCAGGCAATGGCGGCGGGCCAAGCAGCTCCTCAGGTACCGGAAGAAGAACAGGAGTAGACCGGGATCTCTTTTTTTTATGTTCGGGGTGCTCAAGGAACGACTGCAGGCCGCGAGGGAGCGGCTCAGTACCAGCATCCAGTCCGTTGTCGCTGCGCCTGCAGAACCTGCCGGAACGGAAACTTCCCGGCAATCATCCGGCAGCGGGGGAGTACCTGCAGGTATATCACCTCCACGCACGGCAGCCGCGTCAAAGACCGGTGCTCCTGCCACCCCGACCCTTGCCAACAAGGTCAAATTCCTGATCCGCGACGGTGAACTGGTGGTCTCGGAAAAGGATATCACTGAAGCCCTCTCCGAGCTGGAGATGACCCTTCTTGAGAGCGACGTCGCGATGCCGGTCACTGATGCAATCATTGAACATGTCCGTGCGGGTCTCGTGGGGAAACACCGGAAGATCGGCGAATCGGTGGATGCACTGGTGATTGGTACCCTCAGGAAAGCCCTTCTTGACGTGCTCGGTTCCGGTTTTGACCTGACGGATTTTATCAGGAAGCACGAGCGGCCGGTAAAGATCCTCTTTACCGGCGTGAACGGGACCGGCAAGACCACAACCGTCGCCAAGGTGGGAGCATTCCTGAAAAAAGAGGGATTCTCGGTGGTGATAGGGGCCGGGGACACCTACCGAGCCGGTGCCATCGAGCAGATCGACGTGCATGCAGAGCGGATCGGGATCAAGGTGATCCAGCACCAGCCGGGAGCGGATCCGTCTGCCGTCCTCTTCGACGCGGTACAGTACGCGACCTCGCACAAGATCGATGTGGTGCTCGCGGATACCGCCGGCAGGTTTCATACCAAGGCCAACCTGATGAGCCAGCTCGAAAAGATCCGGCGCGTGATGAAGCCGGACCTCGTGATCTATGTTGACGAGGCCGTGGCGGGTAATGACGCTGTGGTCCGGGCAGCAGAATTCGAGAAGACCGTGGGTGCCGATGCGGTGGTCCTGACCAAGGCAGATATGGACTCGCGCGGCGGCGCGGCGATCTCGATTGCGCACACGATCGGAAAACCGCTCCTCTTCCTCGGTGTCGGGCAGGGATATGACGACATCATGCCGTTTGCACCGGCACAGGTGGTTGAGGAACTGCTTGGGGGTGCTGCCTGATGCTTGACGGTCTCTCCTCATCGCTCAAGGACGCCCTGAAAAAACTGGCCGGGAAAGCGGTAGTCGACCGTGCCGCGGTTGACGAACTGGTCCGGGACCTGCAGCGGGCGCTCATCTCGGCTGATGTGAACGTGAAGCTGGTAATGGAGCTCTCAAAGGCCATCCGCACCCGTTCGCTTGACGAGCAGCTGCCCAAAAATACCAATGTCCGGGAGCATGTGCTCCGGATCGTCTACCAGGAACTGGTCCGGCTGGTCTGGGCGTCGACCGAAGTGAAACTCGAACCCCAGACCATCCTTATGGCCGGACTTCAGGGGAGCGGCAAGACCACGACGACCGCGAAACTCGCCCGCTACTTTCAGAAGAAAGGCTTAAAAGTCGGCGTGATCTGTGCTGATACGTTCCGCCCGGGCGCATATGACCAGCTTGCGACGCTCTGCGCGAAGATCAATATCCCCTGCTTCGGTGACCCGGCTGCAAAGGATGCGCAAAAGCTCACCCGGGACGGGCTTGCCGCATTCAACGATCTCGAGGTTATCATTATCGATACACAGGGACGGCACGCGCTCGAGGCGGATCTCATCAGGGAGATCATCGATTTGAACGTGATCACCAGGGCTACCCACCGCTGGCTGGTCATCGATGCGGCACTCGGGCAGCAGGCAAGCGAACAGGCCCGCAGGTTCCATGAGGCGATCGGCATCGACGGCGTGATCATCACCAAGATGGATGGCACGGCCAAGGGAGGCGGTGCCCTCTCTGCGGTTGCCGAGACCAAGAGCGGCATCGTCTTCATCGGTGCCGGTGAGACTATCGAGAACCTCGAGCGTTTCGAGCCTGACGGTTTCATCTCCCGGCTCCTGGGGATGGGTGACCTGCGGGCACTTGTCGAGAGAGCGGAAGAGGCGATGAAGGCCGACGACGTGGACATGAACGCGATGATGAAAGGCCGGTTCACCCTCCGTGACATGTACAAGCAGCTCGAGGCGCTCAACAAGATGGGCCCCTTAAAACAGATCATGGGCATGCTGCCGCTCGGGAACATGGAACTTCCTGAGGGAGTCTACGACGTGACCAGCACGAAGATGGTGCGGTACCGGATCATCATGGACTCGATGACCGCACAGGAACTTGACGATCCCGCCCTGATCACCAGCTCACGGATGCAGCGGATCGCACGGGGTGCAGGCGCGAATCCGGACGAGGTGCGCGAACTCCTGAAATATTACAAAATGATGCAGCGCACCCTCAAAGGCCTCCGGGGGGGCGGCGGTAAGTTCAACATGCAGCGCCTGATGAAACGCTTCTCCGGAATGCAGTGAGATGGTCTCGTTTGTGGTGGTCGGGCACCATGCCCGGACTGATGGGGATTTTTCGCTCAACGACCTGCCGGGAGCTGGGCGCATGGATGTGCTCTGCCGGTGCGTGAACGCATCGCTCTTCCTCTCCCACGACCTGCGCCGTGACGTGGACTGTTCCCTTGTCCTTCTCGGGGGGCCCAAAGCCCCAAAGACCGTCAGGTTCACCGGGACGTCGGTCCGCTCGCTCTCGCCGGATGAACGGAGCGCGGGATCGCTCATAAAAAAAGCGCTCTCCCTTCCCTGTGGGAGTGAGTTCCGTGAGGCATCGCCCGGTGTAACGGTGCGAGCCGGAGGTCTCGAGCGGCTGATGACGGAACTTGGGTGTGCGGTGCTGGACGAGAAAGGCACTGATATCAGAACGGTACCGGCCCTGCCGGATGCCTTCCTGCTCTCCGACCACGAGAATTTTACGGGGCCGGAAGAACTGCTTACCCGTGGCTGCCCGCGGTATTCGGCGGGGCCGGTCTGCCTGCATGCCGACCATGCCATCACGGTACTTCTGAATGAACGGGACCGGAGGGCGTGTGGATGGAGATAAGCGAAACGGTAGAGAAGATCCTCGCGTACGGCGACTGCTGCGACCACTGCCTCGGGCGCTTCTTCGGCAAACGCTCGTTCGGCCTGACCAACGATGAGCGGGGGCGGTCACTCCGGATCGCCCGGGCGATTGTCGCAAACCGGCCCTACGAACCATTCTCCGGCACCTGCTGGATCTGCGGTAACTTCTTCGATGGCGTCGGCGAGTGGGCAGACAAGGTCGTCGCCGCGATGGGAGGGATCGAATTCTCGACATTTCTCGTCGGCTGCCGGGTCCCGCCGCTCGTTGCCGAGAACGAGGAGATGGTGTGGAGCGATCTTGCGCTCACTGAACCGGAGCCGTTCAAGTCGGAAGTGAACCGCGAAGTGGGCAAGGCTGTATCTGCCCTCATTGGCAGGATGGTGGAGTTCAAAACGCCGGACATTGTCGCCCTGCTCGATATTGCCACCGGAACAGCAGAGATCCAGATCAACCCGGTCTTTTTCTACGGGCGGTATCGGAAGTTCGAGCGTGGCATCCCGCAGACGCACTGGGACTGCCGGGCATGCAAGGGGGCCGGCTGCGAGAAGTGCAATTACACCGGCAAGCAGTACATGGACTCGGTGGAGGAGCTGATCGGGCGGCCGGTCATTGCGGCGTTTTCTGCAGGAAATGCCGTGCTCCACGGGGCGGGGAGGGAGGACATCGATGCACGGATGATCGGGTCGGGGAGGCCGTTTGTGCTTGAGGTGGCCGCCCCACGGAGGCGGACGGTCGATCTTGGTGCGCTGGAAGCGGCGATCAACCGGAGCGCGGAAGGGCGCGTTGCGGTCTCAATTACGCGCTGGAGCAACCGGGCGGAGGTGGAAACCCTTAAATCAAGTAAAGCGCATAAAAAATACAGGATCCTGGTCGAGGTTGAAGGGGCACTGCCTGCGGACGAGCTCGTAAATGCCCTGAAAACCTTAAAGGGCGTCACCATACAGCAGCGCACGCCCGAACGGGTTGCGCACCGGAGAGCAGACAAGGTCCGGGAGCGCAAGGTTCTCGATATCGGGTATGTGGGGGAACAGGACGGCAGGTTCATTCTTGAAGTCCTGGGCGAAGCCGGCCTCTACATCAAAGAACTCATATCCGGTGACCAGGGACGGACGCATCCAAGTCTTGCCGAGATCCTGAAACGTCCGGCGCATGTCACCAGCCTTGATGTCGTGCAGGTTGAAGGAGTGAAGGAGGAGGAATAAGTCATGGCACATCATAACGGACCAAGAAAAAAGACACGGTACAAGTTCAAGAAAGAGCTGAGAAAGCGCGGGTTGCCCCCGGTCACCTCCGTCATCCAGACGTTTGAGATCGGCGACAAGGTCCATATCGTGGTCAACCCGAGCATCCAGAAAGGGATGCCGCACCGGCGTTTCCACGGCCTGACCGGTACCATTGTCGGGCAGCGGGGGCGCGCGTGGATGCTCTCCATCAACGACGGCAATGCAGAAAAAGTCGTCATAGCCCGACCACAACATCTAAAAGCACAAAAGTAAACTCATTGTCAGGTGATTGGCATGAAAGTGAAGGGTATTATTAGCGAAGATAAGGTCACGCTTCCCGAGCTCCGCGCAGTTCTTTTGGGCGTGGAGTCAGAGCGGATCGCAGCCGAAAAGGAGATGTCCTACGAGTTCCGGCGGAGCCTGGAGCATGCCAATCTGCTTGCAAAGACCTCCCCGGAAAAATCCCGTGATCTCGTTGCCGCCCTTCTGAAGCTTGAGAAGATGAAACCTGAGATCGCGTACCGGATCGCCAATGTCATGCCCAGAAGCCGGGACGAGGTCCGGGCGATCTTTGCCAAGGAGCGGTATACCCTCACGCCGGAAGAGCTCGATACCATTATCGGTCTGGTGATGGCGCACTTCTGAGGTGTGACGATGAAGGCGGAGAAAAAAGAGATCAACGCGGTGGTACTGGATGTGCTCCTGAAAGGGCATCCGGAAGACCCCCGCCCTCCTTTCAAACGGGAACCTATCGTTCAGGCGATGGGGCTCGAACAGTTCAAGCTGCTGGAACTGGTACCCAAGCCCAATACCCCCATCAACCTCCACGACCGGGTCTATATCGGCGATGCGGAGCGGGAAAAGATCGAGCGCGTGAAGCGCCGGATCAGCTACGAAGAACTGACGCAGACTGCCCGGGGCGAGCTGCCGTTCATGGTGGAGCAGGTGGTCAGGGAACGGGAGCAGGATTTTGTCACCTTCTTCAACAAGGCGATCTCGATCACGCCCCGGCTCCACATGCTCCACCTGCTGCCCGGCATCGGCAGGAAACTGATGTGGGAGATCCTCGAGGAACGCAACAAACGGCCCTTCGAGAGTTTTGCCGATATTGCAGCCCGGATCAAATCCATCCCGCACCCGGATAAGATGATCCTGTCCCGGATCCTCGAAGAGCTGCAGGACAAGGACGTCAAGTACCATCTCTTCACCACGAAATGAAAGCCCACCACGATCAGCACTTCCTGATCGATCCCCGGGCGGTCAGCCGGATCGCCGATCTCGTGGAGGTGCGGGGAAGGACCGTGCTCGAGATCGGGCCGGGGAATGGCGTCCTGACCCGGGCGCTGCTCGACCGCGGCGCCACCGTCCACGCGGTGGAACTGGACGGGGAGCTCTGCGAAGACTTGTCCGGACAATTTTCACCAGAGATTGCTGAGGGAAGGCTCACCATTCTGCACGGGGACGCGACCCGGTGCGGGCTTCCGCCGTTCGAGCTGGTGGTCTCCAACCTTCCCTATTCGGTCTCATCGAAGATCACCTTCCGGCTGCTCGGGACCGGTTTTGAGGCCGCGGTACTGATGTACCAGGCCGAGTTTGCAAAACGGATGGTCGCACCGGTGGGCACCAAGGAGTGCGGGAGGCTTTCGGTCATGGTGCAGACCTATGCGGCGGTCCGGCACTGTTTCGATCTCCCGCCCACCTGCTTCTCTCCCCAGCCACAGGTACATTCAACGGTCGTTGAAATTATTCCCCGGCCGCCCGTCTTTCCCATCAGTGACCGCCGGCGCTACGCGGATGTGGTGCGGGCGCTTTTCTCCCACCGGAGGAAGACCGTAAAGAACGGCCTGAAAGGATCGTCCGGGATGCTCGACCGGGCATGGTCGGAGCGTGTGATTGCGGTGCTGCCGGCCGAGATCCTCCAGAGCCGGCCTGAGGCGCTCTATCTTGAGGACTTTGCCACTATCGCAAATATTCTCTGAACCGGGGCGAGTGCATTTTTCCTTGCTCCTGGAAAGAATCAATCGCCGTTTTTGGTGCAGACCAGACGAGGTTACGATCCTGCCGGAAAAGTTTTACGATTCATCAGATGCTTTCCGCTGCCGTCAATAACCCTGCTGTTTTTTTATTGATAGCTCAGGATCATTCAAGAGCTGGTTCCTTCGATATTTCCTCGTTTATATACCCCCGGTAAGTTTATGGATCCACGGCAGGGTTTGAGCGCAGGAAATGCCCGTAGCCCCCTCTTGCCGGCGAGCTGAAGTGATGTCATGAATATATGGCACATATTCCGGGTTTACAAAAAATTCCCCATTCATGTTCTCGTATATTTTGAGAACAGTACATATACCCGGAACGCGTATCCGGCGCTGAGGGAGACCATGGAGATTGTACCGGGAATTCACCAGGTTGATGGCGTCAATGGGAACTGTTACCTTATTGTCCGTCACGGGATCACGGTCATCGATACCGGGCTGCCCGGCGCCGGTAAAACGATCCTCTCATACATCCAGGGGACTCTCGGCCGCACACCGTCGGATATCAGGACCATCATCCTGACCCACTACCATATCGATCATACGGGAAACGTGAATATGCTCAGGTCGGCCAGCGCCGGAAAGGTGGCAATCCACGGAGCGGACGCGCCGTTTGTCTCTGGCCAGGAGAAACCCCCGCGCCCGGGAGGCTGTCGGGGCACCCTCTTTGCTATCCTCGGGACGTTCATGAAAACGCAGCCGTTTACGCCGGACATCATCCTGAACGACCGTGACGTCATCAACGGCATGACGTGCATCCATATACCCGGGCACACGCCGGGGAGCATCGGCCTGCTGGACCCGGGAACCGGCATCTTCTTTGTCGGCGACACGCTCCGGTTTGATGGCCAGAGGATCGAAGGGCCGCCACCACAGTTCACGCGGGATATGGCGCTGGCGCATGAGTCGATGAAGAAGATCGCCGCTCTCGATTTCGATATCATGCTCTCCGGTCATGGCGTACCGCTCCGGCCCGGTGCCTCCGGGAAGGTCCGCGAGTTTGTGACATCGCGGGGATAAGCAGGAAGTACTTTTTTCAGTCATGCTGGTGCTGATCGGGGATGGGGTGTATGAACCTCGGCCGGCCCCATAGTTATTTCTTATAAGCAGGTTTTTCGTCAATGGGTTTTTTCGGGAGAAATCCGGGCAGTTCCCATGCGCCGCATGACCGGCCCCGATCCCGCACGCTTTTTGCTCCTGCCCGCCAATACCCGGTAAGACGATGCCCTATGATCGTAGACAGGTATATGCCCCGGAGGCGGACACGTTCCTCCTCCGGGATGCCGCCCTTGCTGAAGTGAAGGCGAGCGACCGGGTGCTCGAGATCGGCACCGGTACCGGTCTGATAGCCGCGGCGCTGGAAGGACGGTGCAAAATCGTGGCAACGGATATCAACCCCCATGCGGTCCGGGCCACCCGGGAGAAAGGCGTGGAGGTGGTTCGCTGCGACCTTGCTGCCGGTATTCGGGGCCAATTCGATCTCATCCTCTTCAACCCGCCGTACCTGCCGACACAACCGGGAGAGCGGATCGATGACTGGCTCGAGTACGCACTCGATGGCGGAGAAACAGGACGTGCCACGATCGAGCGGTTTGCCGCCGATGTTTCACGCGTGATTGCACCGCACGGGCGGGTTCTGCTTATCATTTCATCGCTGACCGGAACGCGGGAGATTCTCGAGCTCTTCCGGCGCCACGGGTTCATGGCAGAGATCGTGCGCCGGCAGCCGGTGGAGGACGAGGAGCTGTACGTGCTCCGGATTGTCGCAGGCCCCTGACAAGTTACCTCCAGACCGGGATATTTTCAAGCAGTTTGCGATAATGTGCGTGCTCCCTCTTCTTGTGCCATCACTACGGGTTATGCCCCAACGGCAGGGAATTACTTGTCATGGAGTTGTATATCAGGACGCCAGAGTCTGAAAAAATATAACTTTAATGTTTCTTGGAACCGTCTCCTCATGTCGTTTCCATCCAAATAATTAAGTTTTTCTGATAAATCAGTACAATTAAAAGCGGGGTATCTCAGGCATGGACTTTTTATTTTTTGACGATGTCCAGAAAAAACCGTACTTTATTCCTGCATTTATCGCTGTGAGTTCAATCGCATTTTTCCTCCTGAATATCTACGGCCTCAAGTCAGGTATCACCAGTGTGCTTCCCCACCTGTTTTACCTTCCCATCATTGTTACTGCATATTACTATCCACGGCGCGGCGTTCTTTTTGCTTTTTGCCTCTCGCTCTGCTATTGTGTTATATCAGGTACTGTCATTTCCCCAACACCAGATGACATGGTTTCTGCAATCGCACGTTCCTGTTTCTTTATCATGGTCGCGTGGGTAGTATCGTACCTCAGCGAACAGATGCATCACGATACAGAGATATGCCGACGGCTGGCATCGGTGGTCGATTCTTCCGGTGAAGCAATTATAGGTGAAACCAACGATGGTGTTATCTCAGACTGGAATACCGGCGCTGAACACATTTACGGGTATACATCACGCGAAATGGTGGGGAACTCGATCGATCGCCTTATCCTTCCGGAACGGCGGGAAGAACTACACCGGTTACTGGAAAAGATCTGGCAGGGAAAAACTGTCGAGCGTAGTGAAACCGAAAGGATAACAAAGGACGGCAGACGCATACAGGTCTCATTTGCGCTTTCTCCTATCCTCAACAGCGTCGGGGATATTATCGGGATATCAGAAATCTCCAATGATATCACCGAGCGCCAGCGGTTCCAGAACGAGATCCTGAAAGCCAAGAATCAGTGGGAACTCACCTTCAACGCGGTTCCGGATTTGATCGCTATAATTGATAATCACTACCGGATTGTTCAGGTAAACAAGGCGATGGCTGACCGTCTCGGCGTTTCCCCTGAACATGCGGTCGGGCTGACCTGCTATGAAGTTGTTCATCACACTACCAACCCTCCTGCAATCTGTCCGCATCAGTTACTGCTCGGGGACGGCCAACGTCATTCGACAGATATCCATGAGAATAATTTACATGGGGACTTCTATCTGACCGTTTCGCCAATCCGGGATCCTTCCGGTGCCATTCTTGGAAGCGTTCATATCCTCCATGATATCACCGAACGGAAACGTGCTGAAGATGCACTTGCCCTTGCCAGCAGGAAACTCAACCTCCTGTCGAGTATTACCCGGCATGACATCCTTAACCAGCTCATGGCACTTAAAACGTATATTGAGCTCTCCAAAGATGAGCTGGATAAGGGGACGCTTGCGAAGTATATCAGCACGGAAGGAAAAATCGCTGATACTCTCGAACGACAGATTGATTTCACCCGTGAGTATCAGGATCTCGGGGTGACTGCCCCGGTATGGCAGAACGTCCATGCGAGCATTGAAAAGGCGGTAGTCGAATTACCCCTGCGGAATATTTCCGTGAAGATTGATTTACCCGATTGTGAAGTGTTCGCCGACCCTCTGATTGCCAAGGTCTTCTATAACCTGATCGATAACGCAGTCAAGTATGGGGGAAAGATCACCACCATCCGGTTCTCTGCACAGGAATCCGGCGATAATCATCTGATCATATGTGAGGATGATGGCAATGGTATCCCCTCAGACGAGAAGGAACAAATTTTTGACCGGGGCTTTGGCAAGAACACCGGGCTTGGACTCTTCCTGTCAAGGGAAATTCTTTCAATTACCGGTATAACCATCCGTGAGAATGGCGAGCCGGGCAAAGGTGCACGATTCGAGATCGTCATGCCGAAGGGATACTACCGGATACGCGGTGAAGTATAAGAAACACTCGCTGGTCGTATATCGATCGTGTCCACCACAACCCCGTTCAATGTATATTCAGATTTTATGACGCCGAACTGGTACACAAAGACGTGACATTAAGGTTGTCAATTCATAGTATCCTGCGGAAAAGTCTCTCCAAACTGCCTTCACGTTGTTAACGGCAGTCTCCCCCAAGAGCATTAAGAGATCTCTCTATTAATTTTGCAAAACTATAAGATGCGATGTTTTCTCGATGTCCTTTCCCATCTGTTGTAAAAAATCTTGTGAGGAATGGCTCCCCTTTTACCTCAAAAAAGAACTATTGGATCCCGGTCGCTTTTAGACGATTAATCGCCGGCGCATCAGGTTTATTGCTATTACGCAGAAAACCACGGTGACCCCCGTGATCCACGCAAGATGCGGGACCATTGTCCAGTCAAAGCCAGCCAGCGTGAACATCCGCATGAGCGCGACGACATGCGTGAGGGGGAGGACCCCGATAGCGATGTACCGGGAGACGAGCGGGAGAAGGGTGAGGGGAAAGAACGTGCCAGAAAAGAGCATCATCGGTGTGATGAAGAGAAACGACGGGTAATTGAGCGTGTCGATGCTTGGCGTGATAGCCGTAAAACACATCGCGATTCCGGCAAACATGAGCCCGGCGACAAACGCGAGCGGGATCGCAAGGAGCGAAGCGGGGAGCGAGATAACACCAAATGCTCCAAGCACCGGCAGCATGATGGTGACCGAGATCACCGCCCGGGTTGCGCCCCAGAGGATCTCGCCGGCGATCACGTCCTCAATGGAGAGCGGCGTCGCGATGATCGCATCAAAGCTCTTCTGGTAATACATCCGCACGTACGACCCGTAAGTGCACTCAAAGAAGGCGGAGTTCATCACCGAGATTCCGAGGATGGCAGGGGCGACAAAGTTGATGTACGGGATCCCGTTGATTGCGCCCACGTACGTCCCGATGCCAAGGCCGATCGCAAACAGGTACAGGAATGCCTCGATAAACGGCGGAAAAAAGTTCACTTTCCAGGTCTTAATAAAGACCTCGAGATTCCGGTGCCATACCTTCCACGCACGCCTGCTGATCCGGGGAAACGACCAGAACGATTGCATAGCTCACTCGCGGAGGGACCGGCCGGTCAGTTTCAAAAAGACGTCCTCCAGGGTCGCCGGCCGGGTGATTACCCTGCCGGGCCGGCACCGGTCCAAGAGGGTTCTTACTACATCGCGGGACGAACCGGTCGCGATCTGCACCATGTCGCCGGCGATCTCGTATGCCACATGGAGTTCGTCAAGACAAGCGACCACATCAGGACTCTTCTCCACTTCCACGATCTCGCTTCCCGCGTGCTGCCGGACGAGGTCCGAGGGCGTTCCCTCCACCAGAAACCTCCCGTTGTCCATGATCACCAGCCGGTCGCAGAGCCGGGCCGCCTCGTCAAGATAATGGGTGGTGAGCACGATCGTGTTGCCCTGCGCCTGCAGCTGCCGGAGCCGCTCCCAGATCAGGTGACGGGCCTGCGGGTCGAGACCGATGGTCGGCTCGTCAAGGATGAGCAGGTCCGGGTTGTTGATAAGTGCCCGGGCAAGGATGAGCCGGCGTTTCATCCCGCCCGAGAGCTTGTCGATGACCGTGTCGCGCTTCTCGGAGAGCTCGACGAATGCGAGGAGCTCGTCCACGCGCTTCTTTGCATCGGCAGTGGGAATGTCGAAGTAGCGGGCATACGTGATCAGGTTGCCGTAACAGGTGAAGTCCGGGTCGAGATTGGTCTCCTGCGGGACTACGCCGATCCGCTGCTTGATCTCCGCGGGGCGCTTATCAGGATCTATGCCAAAGACCCGAAGCGTCCCCGACGTCCGCGGGGAGACGCACTCGATCATCCGCATGGTCGTGGTCTTGCCGGCGCCGTTGGGGCCGAGAAACCCGAAGACCTCTCCTTTCGTGACCGAGAATTGGATGTGGTCGACCGCCGTCATGCCATTGTAAGTCTTGGTCAGGTCGGATGCTTCGATGATGGCGGGAATCGGCTCACCCCGTTATTTCATGATGCGACGGCGGTGCATAAAATGGTCGCGTTCATCCGCAAAAATCGCCCAGACACCGCACGGTACTGGTCAGGTGCCTGTCGGTCCCAAAAAAAATGTTTCAGGAAGCACCGGGGCAGGGAACTTCGCTTTTCACAAGCACGATACCGGCAATGAGGACCGCGAGCAGCGCCACCGTGCCAAGCATCTGGACAGGATCGGTACCGGCGATGCTGTACACGAGCACGTGCCGCACGAGGCCGGTGAAGGCAGCGACAAGGAGCGCCCGTACATCGACATGCTTGGTCCTGAAATAGACCGTCACCGTCTCAAAAAGGACGATGATGGTGACCGTGAGCAGGAGCGAGTTGATCACGCCGACAATGGCGTCGGTAAAATTGCGGGAGACGATCATCGCCTCGATCAGCTGGACGGCATCGAATACAGAAAACACGGCAATGACGGTGAGCAGGATGGCCACGACCATGTACAGTACCATCGGGACGAGCGAGAACAACTGAACGATATAATCAAGTATTGACCGGCGTTCCGGCATAGCATACCTCTCATTGTTTCACTATAATGGATCCATCGGGTGCATAAAAGCGTCGGGTTGCCTTTCCTCACTTCACTTCTTCTTCTTCTTCCGGAGACGGGCCAGTGCAACTTCTGCCGCTTCCCGCACATCGGCAAAGGGGTCCCGTGCGAGAAGTCCGAGCGGTTCTGCGGCACGGGGGTCGCCGAGTTTTCCGAGCACCGTGGCGGCACCGATCCGTATCATCTCCCCACGGTCAGAGAGGCAGCGGATGAGCGGCCCGGCCGCCCGCCGGTCACCGAGCCGCCCGAGCGCAGCGATCACGCCGGCACGGACATCGGGCCGGGGATCGTCAAGCGCTGCGATCAGGGCGGGCACGGCATCGGCATCGTCCAGCCGCCCGAGTGCCAGCGCTGCCTCCTTCCTGACGGCCGGGTGGGGATCGGCAAGCGCCGCACACAGTGGTGCGACGGCAGCGGGGTCATTGGAACGGCCGAGTTCCTTTGCCGCTGCAAGTCGTTTTTTGACCGTCCTGTCCTGCAGAGCCGTCAAAAAAATGCTGAGATCATGGGTCATGGCCTGAAATGCCGGTGGTCAGCGTTCGCATCCGTCCCCGGATTCGTACGCGGCGATCACTTTCCTGGCGACATCCCCGGAGATCCGGTCATGGATCAGTTTTACCAGCGATTCCACGTCCTCCACCGGGAGGCAGCCCATGCTCTCCTCACCGGACAGGATCTTGTCGCTGATGTAGGTAAGTTCATCATCCGAGAGCAGGCCGATCCGCCGGGCAAAATCATCAGCGTCCTCCGAGAAATGGTTGGAGACCGGGGGCAGGATCGAGTGGAACATGTGCCCTGAACCGGAGCAGGTGAGATCCCCGCACTCCGGCGCGAGCTTTTTGAGGATAGCAAGGTCCTTTTCCGATAACTCACGTGGCATTCAAAAACTCCCGTATGTATCGGATCATTTCATGACTTTCGGGATAAATGTCCGGGACGGACAGCGCGAGACATCCCGGTCCGGCTCGGTCGGACCGTTGATACGGCACTCGCCGCTCGTCGGCGATTTCGGCTGGTAACTGGCGCAATCGTTACAGGTCGGCATGATGAATGCAATCGGCGTACCACGTGTTAAGGGTTGTCGTTGCCAAAAGGGATGAGGATCAGAAGTATTTATTAAACCAGTTCCTGATACCGCCAAGTATCCCGCCGGAACTGCCGGAGGACTTCTTCGGCTGCCGGCTCTGGGGTGGCGGCGGGTGGTCGATCGTCCGCCGGACCGGTGGCGCTTCCCGGGCCGGGATATCGCGGATCATGCCTTTTGCCTCATCCGGCATCGGCTCAAAGCCCCACGAGAAGCCGACCTTGTAGGCGTTCTCGTTGTTCCGGATCCAGTCAGCTGCCGCGTTGTACCCGCGATCTTCTGCCCGACGAATCGTGTCCTGCGTATCGAGCGTGAAATGGATCTCGCGCTGGAGCGCGACCAACTCTTCGTATACTTTACCGGGAACCTTGATCTTCTCCCTGCTCATAGTTCTTCATATAGGGTTATGCAGGGGCGGGATATAAAATCCTTCCCCCGGAAAACCAGCAGATATGCGGCAGAATCGGTATCCGGATTGCATGAAGCGGCAAAAAACCGCATCGCGCAAGAATGATTCGTCTTTGCGGATACCGGGTGGATAAAACAGAGAAAGGGGCGGGGACGGATCGTAGCACGGATTGTTGTTGCCGGTGACAATCTTCGGAAACTACCACGGAAGGACGTGGAGGAGCTGTAGAGACCGGCGGTTGCAGGGAAATCAGGCATTCAGGTGAGGGTATACAAAGATAGAACGGTCGAGGTTGGGCATCGGAGACGGGGCTCTTTGTGGGTCGTTAAGAATTACCTGCCGTCATGAACTGGAGTATGGAATAAGCCGGTTGAACCGGCCACCGCCATACCGACACTATACGTTATTGTTTCAGAATGTTTCCTGCATCCTCCACGATCCTGTGCAGGATTTTTTAATGGGACATGAGAGGGGTTATCGCATCTTCCCCCTGACAAGGGAAAAGAAGATGCCCACGATGCAGAGAATCGTGAAGAGTGCAAAACCGATCCGGAGGCTCGTGATGAACTGCGGGTAGTACGCCGGCGTGATCTCGACCGGCCCGATGATCACCGCAAAGAGCATCATTGCGACTCCCATGGAGAGTGTCTGGCCCAACAGGCGCATCGTGCCGTTCATGCCGGATGCGACACCGTAGAACCTCGTTTCCACCGAGCTCATGATCGCGTTGATGTTCGGCGAGGAGAAGAGCCCGAATCCCGCACCGAGCACCACCAGGCTTGCGACCAGGTACCAGATCGTTGTCGTTGCTGAGATGAAGATGAGGAGAAAGAGCCCGAGTGCAGTGAGTCCCATGCCCGCCGACGCGACGATCTGCGGTTCGATCCGGTCCGAGAGCCGTCCGGCGATGGGAGAGAAGATAGCTTGGACGGCCGGCTGTGCAGCCAGGATGATGCCGGCGTATAACGGCGTGAACCCCTGAGTATACTGGAGATCGAGGCTCAACAGGAATGCCACGGCGTAGGTGGCGCTGTAATTGATGAGCGCGGAGAGGTTCGAGAATGCAAAGACCCGGTTTGCGGCCAGCAGCCTCATGTCGAGGACCGGCGAGGGTATCCGCATCTCGTACCATGCAAAGACGACCGCGCCACAAATTCCCGCAAGGATGAGGGCGGTTCCGGTGTTGGCCGGCAGGATGGAGAACCCGTACATAACGGCGACGATCGCAGCGCTGTAGATGATGGATCCGGTAAGGTCGAAGCGATCGCCCCGGCACTCGGCCCACTCGCCGTCCAGCTTCCAGAGGATGAGCAGGACAGCGGCAAGGCCAATCGGGAAGTTAACAAAAAAGATGCTCCGCCACCCAAGGTACTGGGTCATCACACCGCCGAGACATGGGCCAACGGAGAGGCCGAAATAAACCGCGGTAATATAGATGCCTAATGCTTTTCCCCGCTCGCCCGGAGGGAAGACCGAGGTGAGGATTGCGAGGGCGGTCCCGAAGATCATGGCGCCCCCGAGACCCTGGACGACCCGGATTGCGATCATGAGCCCGGTCGAGGGGACCATCGTCATCGTAAGGGAGGCGGAGCTGAAGATCGCGATGCCGTATAAAAAGATCCTCTTTCTTCCGTGAATGTCAGCGATCTTACCGAACGGGACGAGGAAGAGGGCAGCGGAAAGGAGGTACGCGGTCGCGATCCAGGAGAGGGCGATTGCGTCCATGTGGAACTCGGCGCCGATGCTGGGGAGGGCGATGTTCACGGCTGAACTGTCGAACGGGGTCAAAAACCCGGCAAGGATGGCGATCAAAAGGACGATATCCTTGCCGGCCCGGGTCACCGGGCGTGGCGGGGTGTGGCAGATCTCCGGAACATCCGGTTCCGTTTTCAATGTGGTACGTGGCGAGTTTGCATCATTGCCGGTTTTAGGAATCATCGTGCATTCGTCCCATTGGCAAAATCTGTCATCCACCGGATCCCGCCGCGTCTATCTCCGGTTAATTTTGCCACCGGCTCACAAAAAGGTGGCGGAATCCGTGACCGGAGGATGGCCAGTGGCTCACGGGGCTGAGATCTTCAGGATATTCTTGTGTCACGGGTACAATCCGGCATGCGTGCTCTGGCAGCAGAGACCGGCAGGTTTTGATTTGATCGGTTTTATGGGCACTCCCGCTGGAAAGAAAAACGGGACAGACCCGGGTTGGGAGCTTTTTTTGGCATTTCGTTCATGATAAGGTAAACCAGAAACAACTGGCCGGAATTTATTTTTAAAATCCTGCGATGGTATTTGGGAAAATTTTAAAAAAATCCGGGCGATTGCTCGGAAAATTTTAAAAAAAAAATTTTCGTGATGATGACCGGGAATTTTTCCAGGTGCCTGACAAAATTATCCGGAATTCCCTGAATTCTCAAGAACCCTTGTAAATAATTTTTTTTGCCGGTAATTTTTACCGGCATTTTTGAAAAATCTCTCAACAAACTTTACCGGGGTCTTCTTCCGAATGTTCAATAATCTTCCCGCACTTCATCGAAAATTTCCCGGATTCATACTGGATTTTTAACCAACAAAAATATTTATGGACGGTTCAGAGATTTTCGATACCTACAGACCTGTCTGTGCCGGTGCCCCATCTTTGTTAAAAGCGGTTCGAAATTTTTTGGTCATTTCCTGTTTATTCATGACAACGTATATCGGAGAACTTTTTTCGTTCGTCTTTTGTACATCCTACCCGAGGGTTGCGGTGACCCCCAAATCCCTGCCTATATCGTCGTTATTTTGCCAAAATACGCCAGAATATCCCCGACTTCACCGGAAGGCCGCCAAGGCCCTTTCCTTGGCAGTTCTCAGTAAAAACGTACCAAAGTATGCCCGGAATGAAAACTCACCCAGATCTTGGAGGTCTTTTTCCGCCATTTTGGTGGAGATTTCAGGCAATCAGGGCCAATATAGCGGGTTTTATTCTCATGGGAAATCCGGGCGTTTTACGGGGTTTTCCGGGGACCGGATCCGGGAATCGGAGGCAGATACGGGCCCGGAATCCCCCGAAAGCCTAAGTGAAAAGTACCAGTATGCCAAGGTATGCCGGGAGGGGGTTCGGATCGGGAGATATATCCCGACCGGCAAGATGCATATTTTCCAAAATGATTTTCTCTCATAATGGCCTGATTTGAACTTGATGGCCGAATGATCTCGTCAACGGCAATCCCATAAATCATGCCATTATTTTAAAAAACCACGTGGCTGGATTTGCGAAACAAAAAATAGTTCTGCAAGTGCAGTCAGATTACCTGAAAAATATATGACATTATATCTGTAAGAAAATTTTGTGCTTATGCTCAGGATAGATGAAAAAATTTTGAGAATATGTCGGAAAGAAGATTCTGTGATTCTGCTGTAACTCCAGTCAGGAAATCCGGGAAAAAGTCCTGGGATTACATCTGTAAAAAAAATTCTGTAATTATGCTCAAAATCCCCCCCAAAAAAATTTAAGAATGTGTCTGAAAAAAATCCGTGATTACGATCAGAATACCTGAAAAATTCCTGAAATTCCAAGAATGACATCATGAGATGAACCGGCACAACCGGATCCGTATCATCCTCTCTTTCTTACCGAAACCTGTGAATCGCAACCGCGACCGCAAGCCCGATGATACCCAATGCCACCGGTAGTGGCGTATACGTTGTTGTTACAGGACGCGGCAAGGATGCCGGTGCTGTACTTGGTTCATTAGCAGCAGGTGTACCGGAGCTTGTCCCCGAATTTATGATTGTTCCGGTACCTGATGTGCTAACTGCTGTTGTGCTTTGGTTTCCCGCAGATGTATAAATTGCGGTACCGTTGAGTGGGGCTGTTACGTTCACAATGAGAGTTCCGGCCGGCCCGGCATTTGCCGTGCTGGTGGAACTGCCGGCGCTCACGAGATTGAAGGTTGCAGTCGCGGTAACATCCACGAGGACCCCGGAGACGGTCACGATGTACGCACCGGGTGCGAATCCCGCGGTGTTGATATAAAAAGACCAGCTGTTGGCCGTAGCGATGCCGGGCATGACCTTCACCATTCCGGCCGCACCGGAAGATCCTCCGACTGGCTGTGTCTTTGCCGTCGGCTGGAACGATGCCGGGAAGATCTGAACGTTCAGGTCGTCACCGACGGCAAGATTTGTGGTGCCGTTCATGGCAAAGGTATCTCCCACCTGCCGATCCCCGATAGGGTTGATCCCTACCGCGGGCGAATTCACAAAAAAGGAGACGGTCGTAAACGTATCGTCAATATTCTGGCTGCTAATTGCATTGATCAGCGCCGCAGCGGCATCCGTACTCGTCAGGCTCCCGCTGCCCGTGAACCGGTAGATGTTCTGCCCGGTTTGGACATTGATGACATTCCCGGTCGCGGCATCATAGATTATGTCGAACCGGCCGTTCATCATCGGGTGCTGGATCACCACCACGTATTCCCCGGATGCAAGGTTGGCTGTATCTGCCGGATAGAGTTCGTATTCATACGTATCGTCATTATTTACCGGCACGGTCATGACCTTTGCAAAATTGGTCCCGATGAACCAGATCTGAAGCCCTACCTGCGGCTGGCCGGTGGCGACGCCCCGGATATATAACGGGTCCCCTTGTGCAATCACCGTCGCCGTTGATCCCCCGGGCGTCAGGCTGATCGCACCTGCGCCGGGAGGAATTAGGGCAAGGATCACAACAACAAGACAGATCCCGGGAACAAAAGACCTGATCGATGGCAACAGGGTCATGGCACAATAACCTGCATATACAGAACTCTCCGGCAGAAAAGAAAAATAGATCGTACCGGCCTAGTCTTGGCAGAAAGGATCTTGTGATTAACCGCTCTGATGCATATAGTACACCTCCACTCCAAATCTAACGCGAAATTGCGCTCTCATCGTTATTGCACCACCTCTTGTTCGTGGTCACACGTCATTGAGGTTAAACAGTTATACCGATAAATGAAATGGAAGCCTGACAGAATATGAGGCCGATATACTATCTCATCGGATGTCTCTATCTCTGTGCATTGACGACTCTCCCCGCCCAGGCGTTCACCCTGAAAACAATGACGATCACCCTCGGGCAGAACGGTGACGCTCAGGCAGACCTGCAGTACCAACTCTCCCCACTGGAAGAGAGCGCGGTATTCCTCCATATTGCAAATCCCGCCACCGAGCTCCAGAATGCCCTGAATGAGAACCTCAACATCCCGGTCATGGTGGAATAGGCCGGCAGCTCATCGGCGGACCTCATCGTCCCGTCGTTTGCCATGGTCTCCGGAGGTCCGGGCGCGTGGACCATGACCACACCGGCGTTCTCGCTTGCCCGTGCGCAGCAGGTCGTCGAGCAGTACTGGTTTGCCCCGCTAATCTCTCCGGACTTTACCCCGCAGGTGACCACTGTCACCTTCCCGGATGGCTACACCGCGACCTTTGATAACCAGATCAGTATCCCGTCAATAACGCATAGTTTTGCCTGAACCCCTCCCAGTATGCCGTCCTGGTAGCCAGCGGAAATAAGGTACCATATTTCTGTTTCCCTTTTCTCTCCAACATCCGGTTTCCTGACATCCGGTAATGCATACAATTTTTGTTCCCGCAGGAATCAGTTCCTTGGTGAACCCATCAATACGTGAGAAATAACCGGGGATGAATGTAAATATCCTTCACAAAGATAGGGGTGGTAGAACCTGTGGCGGTTACGTCGCTCAGGAAAAGATCGTGTCAATTTTTTATTTGGGGGGGCATTGGCATTTCGTTGGTTTTCCATCTGTTCATTCCACTACATGAGATAATATATAAAGGGTATAGTTATAATCTAGCCACTAACCTCTAATTCTAACAATTTAAGAATTCGTCTCATCTTTACCTTATCACTTTCCTTCCGATGATTGTATCTCCAGATGTATTCACTAAGATACAACGGCAATTTTTCCTTTTGAATCCCTCTCTTTGACGTGAGTTTCCTTTTAAGGTATCCTCAGAATCCTTCCAGTCCATTGATATGACTCCCCTTTCCATCAGCGTATTGTCGTTCTCCATGATTTACCAGACGGTGAACGTACCCTTTCGATGCGATCATGGTATACGCCCTCCAAGTATCGGAACAGACAATAGATCCGGGAAATACCTTCCGGCTTATCAGAGGTTGGATGGTATCTGCTGCTACATCATTCGCCACTTCTGCCCAAACGGTACCGTTCCGAGAGAGGATCCCGAATCCCGGTTGCTTCCTTGTTCCTCTCCCTCGTTTGGTTCCCTGATCCCGCATAACTTTTCATTTATTCCTCCACTGATTTCTAAGGTAGATTTCGTCGACCTCAATAGTACCGGGGAAGATGGCCGGGACATCTTTGGTGAGTACATGCCGGATGATAGTAAGAGCTTGGAGAATTCTTCCCCATTCAATCGAGATTCGAAAAGAGATCGTCTGGCTGCTCTGTTCCAAGAGAAACTAGGAGATTATTTCTTTCCATTGATCCTTTGTCAGATACAGAGGAAGCCGATGTGGTGTGAAGTCATGGAGACACCTCGCGCACCGTGGTTTTCCGGTTCCCAGCAAGTAAACTTTTTTCGATTTGCATTTTAGGCATTGTATCCTGACCACTTTTTCACGAGTGAATTGTGTACGAGTTTAATCGTAAAAATGCTGCTGTATCCTAAATAAATTAAAAAGGAAAAAAACTAGGCGAGGATCCATTGCTGATAATCATCAAGACAGTGAGAGAGCCAGAGGATCTTGAAAAGAATAGTTTTGAATGAATGCTAATATCATACTCGATCAATATAAATAGTTCCCCTAATATTCACATCTTCTCACTGATTCATGAATCCATTTCTGAATTATTACAAGAGTGATGTAAGTATCTCTAGGACAACAATACAAGACTGGCTCCATAAAACATGGCATAGAATTTATCTTCAATATCGATAACAGGGTTCTGATAAATTAGCTAAGTACGGTGATTTTCTCCCAATCTGATTATTGTTAAGAGATTATCCAGGGTCAAAAAATATATATAATCGTGGTTTGAATATATCGTACCTTTTCATAATTCGAGGTGTCCCTATGAGTCGATTCTTCAACATATTCTTAACAGCATATTTTATACTTTTTATCTTGCCAATAGGACTAATTCAAAAAATACTGAAGAAAGGTCGCTTAGGCCTGAATTTTTATGAGTGCTGTGAGACATATTGGATTGACCGAACCCCCCGTCCATGATTTCATTACAAGCGAAACTGTTAAAAGCACGTAATTATTTTTGTCGTTTTGAATTTTCCATTATACTTATCGGAGAGATTTAAAATGAATATTTTAGGTATCTCCGCCTATTACCATGATAGCGCGGCTTGCCTTATAAAAAATGGTGAGGTCATTGCTGCCGCACAGGAGGAACGGTTTTCAAGGAAAAAACACGATTTTAGATTCCCTGAAAAAGCAGTTGAATACTGTCTAGATGCCGGTGAAATATCTAGCGAGGATCTCGATATAGTTGGTTTTTATGAAAAGCCATATATCAAATTTGACCGAATTTTACGAACCTACACAGAAATTGCTCCTAAGGGTTTTCAGGTTTTCACAAACTCGCTCAATTCCTGGCTAACCAATAAGATGTGGATCCGAGATCGGATCTCGCATGAGCTTGAATATTCCGGAAAGGTACTTTTTTCTGAACATCATGAATCACATGCAGCAAGTGCATTTTTCCCGTCGCCATTTGAAAGAGCCGCGATTCTAACAGTTGATGGTGTTGGGGAATGGGCGACAACAACGCTTGGTCGAGGGTCCGGTAACCGAATCACTATCTTAAAGGAGCTTCGTTTCCCCCACTCTTTAGGCTTGCTTTATTCTGCGTTTACATATTATACCGGATTTCGGGTTAATAGCGGAGAATATAAAGTGATGGGGTTGGCACCTTATGGTGAGCCACGTTTTATGGATCTCATAAAAGAGAAGCTTGTAAAAATTCGGGATGATGGTTCATTCAGGTTGAACATGAAGTATTTTGGTTATATTGATGGATTCACCATGACGAATAGCAGGTTCAACGACCTTTTCGGAGGAGAGCCAAGAAAACCGGAAAGTCCGTTACGCCAGAAAGATATGGACCTTGCCCGGTCTGTTCAAGAGGTAACTGAGGAGATAATGTTGCGGATGTGCAATTACTTATATCAAGAAACACAAGAACGCAATATCTGTCTCGCCGGAGGTGTAGCATTGAATTGCGTGGCGAATGGCAAACTTTTTAGAAACGGTCCTTTTAAAGACATCTGGATCCAGCCTGCTGCTGGAGATGCTGGGGGAGCTGTAGGAGTAGCTCTCTTCTTATGGCATCAAGTGATGAACAAAGAAAGAATGCACACCGGAATCGACAGTATGAAAGGTGCGTATCTTGGGCCATCATATCCAAATGATGATATCCGTGCGTTTCTGAAAAAGCGAGAAATCCCATTCACCGAATTTGATGATCAGGCCCTCATCGATCGAGTCTCAGGTATTTTAAAAGATGGAAACGTAATCGGTTGGTTCCAAGGAAGAATGGAATTTGGACCCCGTGCACTTGGAAATCGCTCGATAATTGCCGATCCACGGAATACAGAAATGCAAAAAAAATTAAATCTTAAAATTAAATTTAGGGAATCATTCCGGCCCTTTGCCCCCTCGGTTCTGCGCGAGGATATATCTGATTATTTTGATCTAGATTACGATTCTCCGTATATGCTACTTGTAGCAAATGTAAAAAAAGAGCGGACATATGCAATGAGTCAAGAGCAGAATCGTTTGTTCGGTATTGAAAAACTGAACGTGGTAAGAAGTGATATTCCGGCGGTGACGCATATTGATTATTCGGCCCGGATTCAGACCGTTCATCAGGAAACAAATCCACGGTATTACCAATTACTCTCTGATTTTAAGAAGAAAACGGGATGTTCAGTTCTCGTAAATACGTCTTTCAATGTAAGAGGGGAGCCGATTGTCTGTACTCCTCTCGAAGCATATAAATGTTTTATGCGGACGGATATGGATTATTTGGTACTGGAAAATTGCATTCTCGATAAAAAAGAGCAACCAGAATTATTGAATGACAGCGACTGGAGAGCGGAATATTCCTTGGATTAAAACAGAATGGGGTCAGAAATGAATAATGATACAACACCACAAATATTATTACGGAATTACATTGAGCAACGGGACTTTTTATCATTTATCTTGCTTATTCCCATTCTTATTTATTTCAGAATTTTTAAGGGAGGACCCTCTGGGAAATTACTAAGAAAAAAAATGGCCCCCGACCATGTAGCACTTGCTCAAAATTTTTTGGCAAATATGCAGAATATGCATTCAGTGTGTAAAGGAAAAAACATCACTTTTTTTGCGGTTCTCCAGCCCTTTAATGGAGCTGGAAAACGGAAACTTACTGACAGCGACAATATATTATTGACGGTTCTGAAAAAAGATATTATTTATAAAAATCAGTCCCGTTTTGATTTTTATTTGGATTATTACAACAGCATACGACAAAATGAGGTTCAGTCATTTTTTCGTGATTTTACACCAGTGTTTGATCATGAAATGGGCCAGATCTATTTCGACACTGTGCATTTTTCTGATAAGGGACAAAGAATTGTCGCTAATGCGCTGTATGATCTGATAGAAGAGGAGTACAGGAAATGATGCCTGAAATCATTATCATTCTCGCTATCCTCGTAATATTAAGTATAGAATTTTGCGCTAGAGTTTTCTATTACTTTAAGATAGAGGGATATACAACCAAAGAACGAATTAAGATGGTTTTTTTGGGAAGATGGCTGATCAGTGAAGAATCCACCTCTCCTCTATATTTAAAGAAAATTGCATCCAGTCTTGGAATCTATGAAAATGAATTAGTTGAGATATTATCATGCGCCTCGGGCAAAGACAAGCAAGAAATCTCGCAATTATTTCTTGAGAAATCAGGGAAACAAGAACGGTATGTTTTTGAGCCAATTCTTGGTTTTCTCCCGGCACCCAGGCAGGATATTATTCATCTGAAAACCAATAAACTTGGTTTTCGGTGTAGGGATGTACCGGAAAGAAAACCTGCCTATGTCAAACGTGTTCTGTTGCTGGGTGGATCGGTTGCCTTCGGACGCACTGCAACTTCTGAGAACGCAACAATCAGCCGACAGCTAGAAAAAAAGCTGAACAAACATTTAACGGATATAAACACCCACTCGTGGGAAGTAATCAATATGGCAGTCCCGGATTTCATATCCATTCAGGAGTTATTTCTGTTGATAAAAACGGGGATAAAATTTGATCCAGATATCGTAATCTCTCTATCCGGGATTAACGATGCACATCACTATATTAATACTGGAAAGCTGAATGAACCATCATCTTTTTCCAGCGTAAAGACTGCATATAATGCATATTTCGGAAATCCATTTCAAAGATTTATTCTGTTCTTTGGGAGTTACTTGATTTCGATTTATTATTTTACATTAATTGTTCGTTCAGAGAAAAATTCTGATGAAGGAGAATTATCTCCTTTCATTTACACTATATGGTAAGAATCTGTATTTATGGAGTCATTTTCTTGGCTCTATAGAACTCACCAGAAAAATTTCTAAACGCTCTTGGTGGCTTTATCAGGATCTGCTTCCGCCCCCCGTCGTTATAGCGCTTCCCATATAGCGATAGTTCCAGAAAGGAAAATACGCATATCATCGCAATGCTCAGGGGCGGTGTGGGAGCAGCAGTCCTCCCTGTCAATTTATATTTTTATATTAGGTAAAATACCAATCCAGCCCCTAACTATTTTCTAACAGGAGTAGGATTCTCCGCATCTTAATCCTATCAGATTCGTTACGATGATTGTATCTCCAGACGTATTCAGCGAGATACAGTGGAAGTTTTTGTTTAGTTATACCACCTTTTGAAGCGAGTTTACGTTTAAGATACCCCCAGAATCCTTCCAGGCCATTGATGTGGGGTCCTTTCCCATCACTGTACTGATTTTCACCATGATTGACAGGTCGATGAACATATCCTCTTGCAGCAATGTCGGTGTAAGCTTTCCAGATATCTGAACACAAGATAGAGCCTAGCGATACTTTTTTCGAAATAAGTAGTTGAAGAGTATTTGCTTCAACATCATCAACAACTTCAGCCCAGACCTGAACATTACGACAAAGAATCCCAAATACCGGTTGCTTCTTGGTCCCTCTCCCTCAATTATTTCCCTGATCCCGGATGGTTTTTCGTTTGTTTTTCCATTAACCTCCGCGATTGGTTTCATCAACCTCAACAGTTCCTGAGAAGATCTCCGGTACATCTTTTGCGAGAGCAATCCGTATCTTTGTTAACGCTCTAAATACTCGCCTTTTTTCAAATCCGGTTCGTTCAATAATGGAATCCGAATTCTGTTCCATAAGAAAGAGATGGATGATCTTTTTCCATTCATGCCTTGATAATCTCAACGGTAATTTGTGAAGTAGAAAATCATACGTGCACTGAGCGCAGCGTCTCTTGCCGTCACTCATTTTGTATAACTTTTTTGAATTGCATTTTGGATATGCAATTTTTGCCATTTTAAGCCTCGTAAATAAATCTTTGATTTAGGGACTAAAATAGCACATTACCCTTAATTTTCCAGATACTTCCACATAAGATTGGACTTTTGCCATTAAAACGCAATGGTGAAGGTTCTGCATTCAATACTGAATAGGCAACAACTGCACGAGGATTATAGCATACATTGCCTAGTGTAGTGAGACAACTAAACTTGTAGACAATATTGTGGATACGGGATTTTACAATTTAAGATATCTATGACTAATAGTTAGTCTTAGGATAAAGTACTATCGGTGTTTTTCGAAGTTCTCTAAAAGATGTGTCAAAAAAAGCAGTGGCGAAAATTAAATAATAAAAATCCACCAACTTTTTCTCGGATACGCATAATTAACACACATCCATGAATATCGAACCTTCCCGCCATAGTGGTTTAAACCGCATATCTCATTGTTGATGGGTGAAAGCATGGGTCGGGGAAAAGGTCTACGATGTTATGAGCATTTCCAACTAACTTATTTGAATATATATTGAAGCTGGAAAATGACCGGTCCATTCAGACCTCGGTTCTTTTATTAATCCATCCACAACAGTCATTGGGTTATATTCTGGGAATACTTCTGATAATGCAGTTTCTCGATCGTAATATAACTGACTAAGACAGAAAATTATTTTCGCCTTTGAATTGTTTATCAAAAACGCTCTAAGTAGCGAAGTTTCACTCCATTGGAAGAATGCGTATAGTATGTCTATCTGGTAATCATATGGTAAAAATATATCATGAAAATGTACTATGACTCCCTTTTTAAGGCGCGGAAGCACTTCTAAAATAATAAAATTTACATCTGATCCTGGCTTGACTGTATGAGATGAATCGATGAATAATAAATCACCATTATCTAAATCTGTAAATGTCTCTAAAGTTATGGTCTGAGCTTCTTGTTCTATTAATTTGATATTAGGCAACATTCGGATTTTATCTGAAGGATACGGTTCAATACATGTCATTTCCCCATATCCGTTTATTTCAATAGCTTTTAGAGAGCAATAGGTAGATACACCGCTACCAATTTCTATTATTCTATTTGGCTTGTAGTGCCGGATTACAGCGTGTAATGCTTGAGCTTCAATAGGACCAAAACCAGGACCAAAATGTTCTGCCACACCCGTTAAGTAATTGGCGTTTCCTATGTATTCATTTTGATAAGGTAAGCATATTTCTCTAATGTTTTCGACTTGTTCATCTAGATCTGATGCTATTCCAGGCAAATCGGATTTTTTAGCCCAGATCTCCTTCTTCCTCTTAAGCGATGTTATATCCGCGACCGAAGAATGATAATGATTTGGAAGAACCTGAATTCCAAATTTTAGCCCTAAAAGATGAATTTTCAAAATTACATCATAGGTAATTCCAATTTTTTTTGCAATATCAATAAGTATAGCCATATTACCCTTGGAATTTTTTATAATCTATCAATGAACATTTCAAACGATAATAATATTATGTGAGGGTAAAGTACCAATGCAGTCCCTAACTTTTCTCTAGCATGAGTAAGACTCTCCGCATCTTAATCCTATCAGATTCGTTACGATGATTGTATCTCCAGACGTATTCAGCGAGATACAGTGGAAGTTGCTGTTTGGTTATTCCACCTTTCGCCACGAGTTTTCGTTTAAGAATGCCCCGGAATCCCTCCAGACCATTGATACGATTTCCTTTTCAATCGGTGTAATGACGTTCACCGTGATTGGTGAGACAATGAACATATCCTCTCGCGGCAATTTTGGCAAAGGCCTTCCAAGTATCAGAACAGACCGTAGATACCGTTGATACTTTTCTTGAGATAAGTGGTTGGAGAGTGTTCGCTTTAATAGTGTCAACAACTCCTGCCCAGATCTGATCATTCCGACAGAGGATCCCGAATACCGGTTGTTTCCTGATCCCTCCCCCATGTATTATACCGTGATCACGAATGGTCTTTCGGTTCTTTTTTCATTGCTCTTGGATATATGTTTCATCAACTTCAACGGTACCTGAGAAGATCTTCGGGACATCTTTTACCAGAACAATTCGGATCTTGATTAATGCCTTGAACTCACGACGTTTCTCGAACCGAGTTCACTTAATGATTGAATTGGAATTCTCTTCGATGAGGAAAAAAATGAATGAACTGTTTCCACTCCACTCTCGTTAATCTCATCGGTAATTTGTGAGGGATGAAATCATATTTGTATTCAGAGCAGCGTCTTTTCCCATTATTCATTTTGTATAACTTTTTTGAATTGTATTTTGGGCATGCAATTTTTACCATGTTTCATTCCGTAAATCCTTCTTGGATTTAGGAGCTAAAATAGTACATTACCCTTGATAATATACAAAAATCATTACGTTCGTTGGAAGAAATGAAAAATTGATTTATGTATTCGACCGAACAAATTTAATTAAACAAGTATAAATAATTCAAAATGGTATGATGTTGACAAAAGGGGACTATGAACAGCGATAAAGTACCGGAGAAATCATCGATAATAAAAAAAAGTATTGCAATAATCCCGGCATATAATGAAGAATTGGCGATTGGAAGTGTTGTATTAAGAACGGTACCGTTCGTAAGCCAAGTTGTCGTTATCGATGACGGATCTCAGGATCATACTGTAGAAATTGCGCAGCTTGCGGGAGCAGTTGTCATAAAACATGAAAAAAATTTAGGATATGGTGCAGCGCTACAAACAATTTTTACTATTGCACAAGAAATGGATAGCGACGAATTCGTAATCCTCGATGCAGATGGACAACACAATCCTTCTGATATCCCAAAATTGCTCGCTGCGCTTAGATCGGGAGCAGATATTGCAATTGGATCTCGGTTTTTAACAGAAAAATCATCAGTACCTCATTATAGAAAAATTGGAATTAAAATTCTTGATCGGGCAACTAATTTTGCAGGAAAAATATCTATCAGTGACTCCCAGAGTGGATTTCGTGCCTATAGCAGAACTGCTATTGAAAAACTGACCATACAAGCGGATGGTATGGCAGCCGGTTCAGAGATATTAATACGTGCAGGGCATTTAGGACTCGTTATTGCGGAGGTTCCTATCAATACCAAATATGATATTCCGAATATCTCATCCTCCAATCCACTTGTTCATGGGATTACTGTCCTTTCAAATATCGTAGGACTAATCAGTTACCGGAGACCGTTGATATCATTTGGAATTCCGGGATTTATTGTCATGGTAATTGGTGTATATCTTGCGTTCTGGGTATTGTCATTATACACTACCTATAAGGTATTCCCATATACGATGACGGTGGTATGTGGAGTTTGTTTAATGCTGGGTTTAATGTTGATCAACACTGCACTTATTCTAAATTCTGTAATGCAGCTCACAATAAAATCAAGAAATAAATAGCAGAAATAATAGTATGGATACAAAAAAAGATTGCTCTAATATGGACGTCCTATCATGATCCAGAAGGGGGTGAATTTATCACTATACGCCCTCCTCGTCATGCTCATTTTAGTTCTGCTCCTGATACTGCATTTAAAGTACTATAGCGGACTTTTTGTGGTGATATTTGCAATCCTTGGAATAATTTTGTATAGTCTCCTGAATTCCCGTTCCGTCTCCGATACCCCCACCGATAATACACATCAGAGTGCCGTCCCAGCTCCAGTACTGACATTATCGTCATCATGTTTCTTGGCCCTCATAAGTGTATTTCTGTTCGTATTTTCGTTGAGCCTGCTTTCACTCATTAATGAATTTTATTCGAAGAGTATCGGATATTATCTCACGATCGCAGTGTGTGCCGGGATCTTAATGCTTGAAATATATTCCTACCGTTATAAGTGGCAAGGGTATAGTATTCTCTTGCAAACCGTTCTCCTTACTTTCAATATTATTTTCAGCGACCATCTGGTATTCCCGCACGGAATAACACTTCCCGATGGAGGACTTCATTTCCCTACCTTTGTCATGGCAATTCTGTCAACAGACCATATTTCAACCAGTACCATTGGTTATTATAATATCTTTGCCTTTCACCATGTTTTCGCCGCTATGGGAATCCTGTTATCCGGCATCGATCCGTTTGCGATATATCTCGGGTTAGGGAGTTTTCTTGTCGCCATCGGTGTTCTTTTTGTTTTTATTCTGGGGAAGCGATTCGTAAGTTTTCAGTTTGGCCTTATCACAGCAGTGCTGTTTACCTGTCTTGATTATTATCTGATGTATGGGGAACATCCTGAACACGTGGCCTACAGTTCCGGAATTGCACTGATCTGCTTCACAATCATTCTGTATACATATAAATCACAAAAACCTGCATTTTATGTTCTGTTCCTGGTAAGTGCCATCGCGATGGTCTTCACGCACCACCTCACTGCGGCAATCGTCTTTATTGCAGCAGGTTCCCTTGTGTTTCTCGATCTGATCATTATCCTGCTTACAAAAAAATTCACATTTCCGAGCAAATTTATCCTGATAGTTTTTGGTTTAATCCTGTTTAGCAGTCTGACACTGGCAAAAGTCGGGAACGGTAACGTTATATCCTATACATTCGCCAGATTTGAACCATACGGTACAAGTGTTTACTCACTACTGACAAATCTCGTGAGTTTGCCACCACCTGTTCCAGTAACACCAGTCCCGGGAACTATAACCCCTTCATTATCCGGGATTCATATAGTACCGACTCAGACCCCGGGAACTATAACCTCTTCATTATCCGGGATTCATATAGTACCGACTCAGACCCCGGTTCCGATTCCAACTCAAGTTACCATTTCTCCCACAACCTTTGATAAACTTTCCTTTACTGAATTGTTTGAAAATACGCTGGGATCAGCGCTGCTGGTTTTCGTATCTGTGCTGGGATTCTGTTCATTTCTCAGGCAGCGTTCCTGGTTTGGATTTATTACGGTTTTCAATTTGGTAGTGTTCTCCTGTTTATTAGGATTAGGTATCCTCTTCTCTTATGAAATATTGTTGCCCGATCGCCTGTACCCACTGATCCAAATATTCTGTCTGGTCTTTTTGGGAGCGATGGGACTCATGTGGCTGTCTGCTGCCATCCCCTCAAAGAAGAGGACTGTAGTTATCGGGAGCATCTGCATCATCGTCGCATTTATGTCATTTTTTTCCCTGACCAGTATCATCAACGGGTTCGAGACGAGCCCATTTGTCGGAGCCACCATTACTTATCCAAAGTTGTATACCACCGGACAGGATGTTGCATTTAATTCTTGGCAAGCGTCTTTTTTACAGGGAGGAAATACCAAGATTGAGCAGGTGTCGATCAATGCAAGCGGGGTGATCCAGACCGGACCAACATTTCAAAACATGTACCTTGTATTTGATCGCAGTCTGTTAAAAACCGGCATCCTGATAAGCGGGAACACCTTCGGTCAGGATACATTTATCCGGATACAGGAAAAACCGATTACTGATCACAGTGTTTTCTCGTCATATTACGACAACGGGCTTATGAGTATGATAAAGGTGAATCCGGTCACCAGATAATCACACATTTTCCCTTAAATTATACAATATTTTTCAGTGCGTACCGTCCACCAACGGCAAAATGAAAGAGCATGGTCAGTCCGCGATCAAGTATGGCAAGGGAGAATGCAGCCGGAACGGGCATCCCCAACCCGACAAGAACTGCCATCATTCCTCCTTCGACAAGTCCCAGGCCGGAGAGCGTAATCGGGATGATAGAGAGTGCACTGATCAGGGGCAGGATCAGGAATAATACCGGGAGCGGGAGTGTGTAGCCCAGCCCCAACGCTATCAGGACAACGCGAAGGGCCTGGAAAACCCATGCCAGAACGGTGAGAAGAATGCCTTTGACAAAGACATTTCTTTCATTCTGGAATTCGGAGATTGCGGTCTGGACCTGTACAACAAATGCCGGGATACCGAAGGACGGAATTTTCCGGATCCATGAAAATATCCTTGCATTCTGCCAGAAGAGGATAATTGTACCGGCAAAGACCACCCCAAGAACGCTGAGCGAGAGCCAGGGAAGTACTGATGCAAATTGTGAGGAATACACCACAACTGCAGCGATGCCCAGAGTGGTCAGGACGATGATATCGATGAACCGGTCTATTATCACTGAGACGGTACCTTTGTGGAGATCCATCCGGTCTTTTACCAGAAGCGCACGAGTAAGATCCCCGATCCGCCCGGGAGTGAAATCAGAGTAGAGAACTCCTCCGGTAAATGCCTGGTACGCCTCCTTAAGAGGAATGCCCACTCCCAGATGCGCAACAATGATCTTCCAGCGTATTGTAAGGATAAGAAATGTGAACGCATAGACTACAATCGCAGCAACCACATAAAACGGATTGATCGATTTGAAGGACCCTATTACTGCAGACGGAGATACGTACAAAAATAAAAGAATTATGAGAATCAGCCCGATGGCCAGACGCAGAAAAAACTTTACCGGGAGACGAGCCATGCTATAGTTGACTGAGAAGTTATTCTTTTTAATACCACTGTACGGGATCGAAAAGCCGAATCCGCCTTATTTTGGGAGGGTATTGATCAAGACATTGATAAAAGACACGAAAATCTTCGGAACCTGTGAAATTACGACAAAAATTAACCGTTCCGGAGAAATACCGCCCCATTACTCCGAATCTGACCAATTAAAGGAGATTTTCACGCAGTGGAGAAAGAATAAATTACCGCATTCCCACTGTCGTACAGCCTGTTGCACTCAGACTCGATTGTTGAGAACTCGGTCTCGTCAAGAGGTTGTCTTTCTTTCATCCATTGTCCCCCGAATTCCAGATATTCCTTCATTCGTGGGAGGATGATCAGATAGTGCTGCTCTGAAGAGGTACGAACATCATGTGGATAACCTGCTTCCCGAACAAACGTATATTCCGTCTGGACAGTAAGAGAATCTACTAAAATGATGGCTCGTGCGGGATATCCGACGTACACATCGCTTTCGATTTCACCTTTAGCCTTATTGGCATCCAACCATAAAATAGCAGAGATTTCCGTGGGATTGTGATCAATTATCAAGCTCCGGTTGTCGTACAACGGGTGGCCGGGTTCAAAAGGCTGTCCGAAAAAAACAAGCGCCGGGAACGTCGTTACGATACCTATGAGAACCAATGCTGTAAGTAACACTGACACGATTATTCTCGAGTTGACAAATTGTGCAATCCGGCTGAGTCCGCACGCTGAAATGATGACAAGAGGGATATAGAGAAATTCCATCAGCCTGAGGGGATCCACAAATGGTACGAGGCTGCTCATCGAAAGGACAAGGGCCGATGATAATACTGCGACCCATGCAACGACAAAGAGACGGTCTTTTTCCAGGAAATAATAAAGCCCGATCAGACAGAGAACTATGATGCAGATCCCGTTGAACAGCATCGGCAGAGGATAGGTAAGGAAGAACGTTGACTTTCCCAGAACAAAATTAAGCACCACAACGCATCCAATTACTGAACCGATGAGCAAAACAGCGTAAATGATTTTTCTCCAGATCAGAATGCGCTGTACGAGTCCCTGAAAAGCAAGGATTTGGTCCGGAACTAGCACCGGTATAAGATACAGGACCATCATACTGACCAGAAGCAGGGGAATTCCATAATCAGAATGAAAAAGGGAATTTACTAACCCGCTGAATTGGGAAAATTCATACGTCAGTCTCCCCATCCACCACGCTGTAATAGCAAGGATCGTTGTCGCGGTGATGATACCTGTGATTAGACTTGTTCTGCGTACGTTCTCTCTCTTGCACACAAGGTAGAGAAACACAAGAGAGAGGACGATCCAGACCCCAAGGAAGATCAGTGCTGAAAGAGGATGGGTGAGTACCAGGCCGATAATCAGAAGGAGTGATGCTGCAAGAACTTCGGGTTTGTGATTTCGTATTGACCGGAACGATATATAAAGGGCGAGAATGAAGAGTGCAATACCGAGGGTCTCGCGTACCCCCTGTGTTGTCCAGTGCAGGTAAGGCGTTCCTGAAAGGAGGAGTAATCCTGCAAAAAATGCAGTCTCCGCAGATGAGATCTCCTTTACCCACAAGTAGATTACCACAATCGCAATGACTGAAAGGGGGGGGATACAATATTTGAGAAGAAGCAAGGGATCCACACCCGTAAAAAGGGAAAGTGTGGCGACGATGACATGGAGGACGGGAAACTGGAACGAGATGACGGATGGCGAAATGGACTGGGTTGTCAAGATCCTGAGGATCATCCCGTATTCATACCAAGGATCTCCCCATGGAAGATAATCGAACCGCAGGGAAAGGATCAGTGACGTGAACAACCCGATTGTAATAAGGCTGAAGAGTTTGTGTTGAGAATTATAGGCAAGGAGAACTGCGACACCCAAAAGGACGATGGCAGGGAGAAGGGCAACAACGGTTATACGAGAGGTATAGAGAAAGAGACCGGCTCCGAGTGCGGATGCAATCTGCGCGATGATCCGGGTACATTCATCAGAAAAAAAAACTGGCCGGCGATCTTCGTCCGAAGGAACTGGCATTTCAGGACACTCCTTTAGGGCATATTCTGCAGGAATGCCGGTCGTTATCGGAACTGAAAATAATCCTTTTAATGATCCCTTGGATTTCCCTGCCGGCAGGATCGAATTCCCAGCACATTACTTCCCCAAAAACATCTTGTCGGAGAATTGTGGAATCTGCTCCAAGGAAGAATGTCTGGGAGAGTACTATCGTTCTGATATTTGGACTGCAGGTCATGGCTTGGGATCTCGTTTTGGTAAAGTGGGGGAGGATTTTTTCACAGGGGCAATAAGTATCTGCCTTCAAACATTAACTGGTTAGAGACAGGGTGTTATTTGACAGTAAAACCGGCATCGTGGCATTGATTTGTAGATGAAGATTGCGATAACTTGCGTTTATCCTGGCTTGTCCGGATACCTCCGGTCCGGGAACGGTATCATTGAAGAGCAGGAACTCCATTCGGTAAAATCCGGCAGCGGGTGCAGAAAACTCCAGTGGAAGAACCGATGTCTGATTGTGATCCAAGATAACTGAATAGGATTTCAGGGGAGTGAAACCTGACGATAACATTGATGCCGTCTTATTTATCGGTACCAAGTAAACCTCGACAGTATAATTTATCGTCCGGTATTCATGATTCCCAATTCCAACATACATTGCCTGCAGGATACCGGGGCTTATCATTTCCGGATACGCATCTGCAGTCCGGTTTTCTCCCAAGATAAAAAATTCCGTAAATTTGTCCCCTGCTGTTGGCAGCGAGATCGCAAGAACTGTGGATGCGATGACCATGAGAATGGCAAAAACACATATACCAAAAATAATCCGATTGCCGGGAGACTGATTTGATGATGTGCAGTCTTTTGAGATGCGGCATAGAATTTCCGGTACCGGGATGGTATATCGAGATTGAGGCGAGACTGAAGATCGGCGATATACTGCAATAAAAACCATTGAGACAATAAAAACCGTAAGTGAGACAAGAACCGAATCCAGCCGGATCCCCCAAGAGGTAAAGTTCAAAAAGAGGCCGATTAAGGGAGTCATTACGATGCTTGCGCCGATTGAGAGAACGAGCCGTTCAATCTTGTCGATATCCACTGAAGTTGGGAATAACGCAGCGATCAGCACATAGCCGGGGATAAAGAGGATCATGGGAAGTGCAAGAATAAAACGCAGGAATGACTGGTTGACAACTGGTATAATGATAGAGAGTATGCACAATACAGTCCAGAGCAGGACAATTTTCATGTCCCCGGGAATGAATGAGGTACTTGGTCTGGAAAATGTTTTCCCCCCCGGCTCTTGTTCAGGGATATTCATCGTAATAGAATATTGGGACAGGATATTATTATAGATTCAGCATTTCATTGCACGAAGAAAAAAGATAGGGGGCGGCGTTCCATTCATTCCATCATATCATGAGCAAATGATATCATTAATTGTTTCTAACGTCAAGAATTTACCGTAGAAGGGCAATATAATCTATGCTTCTGATCTGCCATGAAGATCCTTCGCGTTGCCGGTGATCTATACCCCTCAGTAGTGGGGGGGATTGGGATTCATGCTCACATGATGTCCACGTGGCAGGTGCGACTTGGTAATGATGTAACGGTTTTTACTTTGGGTCGCAAAAAATCCCCAAAGACGATATCTGAGAATGGGTATCGTGTGGAACGCTTTCCCATTTATTTTACAGTGTGCGGGAACTCGTTTGCGCCGGGATTGATTATAGAACTTCTCAAAAGGAAAAAAAGTGTAGATATCATCCATGCCCATTCTCATCTGTTTTTTTCCACAAATGTCTGTGTATTTATACGAATTCTGCATTCTGCACCATTGATCATCACGAACCATGGGCTGATTTCCGCGAGTGCCCCCAAATGGCTGAATACTCTCTATAAAAAGACCTTTTCCAAAGCAACATTCCGGATTGCAGACCATATTATCTGTTATACCGATATCGAAAAAGAAAATATCGCAAAAATGGGTATTGATCCAAAGAAGATCTCAGTTATTCATAACGGCATTGACATCAGGCTTTTTGCCCCCAAGGGTTATAAAAAATCCGAAGACAAAAAACAGATCCTCTGGGTAGGACGGTATGTTCCAGGAAAAGGAGTAGAGTATCTCATCGAAGCATTTTCTTATGTACAGAAAAAAATTCCCGGTACACATCTGGTTCTTATCGGAGAGGGGCCTGAAAAAGCAGCAATTGAAGACAGAGTCAGAAAACTGCATCTTCAGACGTCAGTGACATTTATTGATCATCTGGAAAATGAAGAACTTCCCGAAATATACAAGAATTCTGACGTATTTGTGTTGCCGAGCCTCATGGAAGGAGTGCCAAGGACCATTCTCGAAGCTATGTCATGTGGTGTTCCGGTCGTAATCACCGATCTCTCCCACCTTGTGGGAATTGTAGAGGGTGCCGGGTTTGTTGTTCCTCCAAAAGATCCTGCATTACTATCAGCTGCAATTTTTACAATTCTTGAGGAAACATCTCTTGCAGAAAAGATGGGTCAACGAGGACGGAACAGGATTGAGCAGGATTATTCATGGGAAGATACGGTGGAAAAGACCTTCGCGTTATATGAATCGGTAATTGACAGTTATGCTTAATTATAGATACTTTTTATTCATTATGTCGGTATTGGGTATTGGACAATTATAAATTATAAAAACTTGCAATTTTGCGCCTAAAAAGGTTACTTTTGAATTTTAAACACGTAAAAATTGTTCATGCCATAGAGAAATCTGCGATAGAGATGCAGATAAAATCTTTCTTCCGAACACATTTGAATCAGATCTCGTGACCAGATACCCCCAACTTCCCCATCAATCATACCTCCCCGTTTTTTATCTTCACTATACCACCAGATTGCATGCCCGATTTCACCAAAGAATGGGTTGATCATGGTAATTATCAGCCGACCATCAGATTTAATTACACGATGCACTTCATGTAACACCGATTTTCGATTGGGGATGTGATTTAATGATGCAATTATGGTCACTGTATCAAAGGAGTGATCCGAAAAAGGCAATTGTGATGTGTCCTCAATAATTAATGCGTCTTCTCCCCAATCAAAAATATCTACACCGATTCCATTGCCATATCGCTTGACCAAAGTATTTTTCCCTGCACCGATATCCAGTAAATATCCTTGGATATGAGGAATAACGGTATTTATACGTTCATCTTCGAGAGTTGTCCATTTGCATCGATGTAACCATTTTTGATCAAAAAGTACGAGCCGAAAAGGAATGCCAACAAAATCCCAGATAGACTGAAGTATTGCTTTGTTTGCCATTGATTTTTCAATCGAAAGGTTATTAGAACACATTAATATTAGTCTCGCAAACTTCGGATAATCCTGATGGCATCCAATAATAATGCTATTGGATTATTTATCATAAACAGTCAGATTATCTTTCTCAGCCGGCGATAAAATTTTTAAAAACCTCGCTCTGAAGTTTTATAAGTTTTTCTGCCGATAAATCATTTACCTCAACTGATGCATTACTGAATCTCCGTAAATCCGGTAATTTGGTCTGACTCAGTCAGGTACTCCCTGACAATCATTTCACGAACTTTTGTTCCAGAATATGGTTGCATAATATTAATAACTACTTCATCAAGTTCATTGAGTGAATTAATGAACCTGAATGTATCTCCAACTTCTTTGCTGGTCTCATAAGGGCTTCCGATAATAACTGAACCCCGTGTAATAATCCCTTCCTCGCGGGCGATTTGAATTCCCCCACGGATTTCTTCGAGTATTTCATGCTTTTGAAGGACATTGAGAATTTTCTGCTTGTCGCTTTCAATGCCAAAGCTTAATCGGATGAAACCGGCACGCTTCATTTCCCGAGGCAGTTCTCTCTCCACGCGATCCGGACTTGAAAGCCCCTGCCAAGTAAATTTAAGCCCAGATCTCTTTATTAATTCACAAAGTTCAAGGATTTGTACTCTCCGAAATGTGAGATTATTTCAAGAAGTTCAGGAACCGTCTCTTCACCATCACCAACAATCCCGAAATCATTCACCGGGTTTTCTTCAAAGATAGTTTTTGGAAAATCACTAGATGAACCCCCCAATAACCGTGGGGATGTCAGGGAAAGCCATTCTGATTTTTTGTGCAAATTCTGTTGTTAATTCAAATGTGGGGGAAGTTGAAGTAAAATCTATTATGTCCTACTTGAATTCTGATACTATTGATATCACATTATCAATGGATATGTTCTCAGATTCGGCATCAATAATACTAACAGTATGACCTTTTTTTCAGCTGCTGCAGCAATATATGCAAATCCAAGAGGGGGAATAAGAAATCCTTTTCGGTATCATGTTTGAATTTGCCATATATATTTATGAATGGTGGAAGAAGCAATGCTATTCTTACGTCAGATATCTCTTGTTTGTAGTAACGCTGTACTGTCCCATAACTGCTTGATTGAATTGATAATTGTAGTATTCTATTTAATTCTTCTAATTACTTGAATTGGACATTCTCGTTTTTGTATAGGTTCTCTATTTAATTATCGCAATGAAAATTTTGAGCCCCACATAAGGATTGTAATTCCTATACAAATGAGAATTATCCCAGAAATTTTTTGGGGTGTCAATTCCTCTCTCAAAAAAAAATTCGCTAAAAGTGCCATTATTATATAACTGAAGCTTATCAATGGGTAGATTAATGATAACTCAATATCTTGAGAGATAACATAGAACCATAGACCAACTCCTGTTATAAAAAAAAATATCGATGCAATAAAAAATTTTGAAAAAAATACTGGCACGATTTCCCCAGAAAGAAATGTATTTACATTAAATACATAGGCAGATTCATTGAACGCGAATTTTAAAAAAATCTGTCCAAATACGAGGCATACTGAAATAATCAACATTAATGCGATAATTATTATCATCTTATGATCTCTCTTCGTTTGTATACTGTTCATATTCACAATCAATGGTCTCTCGCGATATATTTTTTCCACCACATATTCAATGTTATTAATCCCCAGATCTGATAGCCATTATCCTTTCTGCCGGATATATGATCAGAGATTAATTTATAAATAGCATCACGTTTGAAATATCCCATTTCTTTTATCTGCTCATCTGATAAAATCTGATATACATAATCTTTCAGGTACGTCTTAATCCATAATCCTATGGGAATATTGAACCCCTGCTTTTTCTGATGGATAATCTTTCTCGGCAGCTTATTTTTGATAATGCGTTTCAGAAGATACTTCCTCGTTATGTAGTTTTTTAATTTCAATGATGCCGGCACTGTGGCCATATATTCGACAAGTTCATGGTCCAAAAACGGCACACGAACTTCTAGTGAATGTGCCATGCTCATACGGTCAACTTTAACCAGCATATCGTTAGGAAGGTAAAATCTTGTATCCGCATAAAGGAGCCGATCAATCGGATTTTTTACTTCAGATTCATAGAAATACCGCCCATACGTCTCTTCATAGGTATCCAATCCTGCGATCTTTTTACGAACCATATCAGTATACAGTTCCTGCTTGTCATTCTCATCAAATATGATACGCCAGTAAAAATGCGCCCTTTCCGGATCGAATTCTGCACCACGAACAAACCGCTTAGCCCGATAATCAAAACTGATTTTCTTATCCGATACCGGTAGATTATTTATGAGGGGAAAAACCACTTTTTTTCTTAAGAACTTGGGAATAACATGGTAGGTTTTTACTGCAAAATATGCGGGATATGTATCATAGCCGGCAAAAATCTCATCTGCACCATCTCCACTTAATGCCATTTTCACATGTCGGGAAGCAAGTTTGGACAAATAGTACATTGGCACCATGGATGCATCAGCAAGAGGTTCTTCAGCATGCCATACCAATTCCGGTAATAATTTTTCAAGATGATCGGGGTTGACCATCTCCTCATAATGCTCTGTCCCACAGTGATCAGCTACAATTTGTGCCTTGTGAAGCTCATTATAGGATTCTTCGCCGAAGCCGATGGAAAATGTTTTTACTGGTTTTTTAAGAATCTTGGACATATAACAGGTTACAGTACTTGAATCAAGACCCCCGCTTAAAAATACTCCAAACGGAACATCACTCACCAACATCCTTTCAATAGATCGTTCAAGGATCCGATCAAGAATATCTTCATAATAGTGTAGTGGCTTTTTCTGAAATTCGGTAAACCTGAGATCCCAGTAGTTCTTGATACTAATTCCATTTATTGTCACCAGCATATATTGGCCGGGCATGAGCTGGTAGATGCCTTCAAAGAGTGTTAACGGAGCAGGGAGATAATTCAGTGATAAAAAATGATGAAGGGCTTCGATGTTTATATTATGGGGAACACTAGGATCACAGAGAATACATTTTATTTCAGATCCAAACAGTAGTTTGTTTTCATCCCTGTAAAAAAATAATGGTTTAATTCCAAGCCGATCTCTTGCGAGAAACATTTTTTTATTTTTGCTGTCCCAGATCGCAAAACCAAACATGCCCTTCAGATAATAAAGGCAATCCACACCATACTCTTCATACGCATGGACGATAACTTCTGTGTCTGTATCTGTGCTAAACCGGTGACCCTTTTTACTCAAGGCTTCTCGCAATTCCCGGTAATTATAAATTTCTCCGTTATAGATGATCCATACCGAACTATCTTCATTTGATATCGGTTGCCTTCCACGGGGTGAAAGATCAATAATGCTTAACCTGCGATGTCCAAGACCTACATTCTCATCAATATATTGCCCTTCATCATCAGGTCCACGATGAGTAACAGCATTTGCCATCTGTTTCAATAGGGAACAATCCACATTACTCCCATCAAAGCGATAGATGCCTGATATGCCACACATTATTCAAATCTCTCTTTCCGCAGTTCAGTGATTTGATCGGCCAGCAGACCAAAAAAGAATAATAAAATGCCCGTCATTATTAAAATCAGAGCCGTTCCTACTAATCCGGATCCATGAATATAATAAAACACCCCTATTACAAAACCTCCGATAAGACAAAAAAAGCTCACGGGTAAAAAAATTCGGAGCGGATTAAATAACATCATGAGTCGTAACACCAGTAAAACTGTGTCAAAACCCGTTTTAATCGTGACTGTACTTTGACTTTTTTCATGTCTTTTTCGTGCGTTAACAGGGATGAATGTGATATTATATCCGCGATTGATTAAAACCAATGTGCTGGTGGTTGAGAAAGAAAAACCATTTGGGCATAAATGGAGATATTTTATAATAACCTCTTTCTTGTAAAGACGGAAACCACAAGTTAGGTCAGGTATTTTTGTTTTCGATAAATAATTTGCAAGCCAATTAATAAACCATTTCCCCGGGGTTCGCCACAAAGGACTGTGAAATAATCCGCAACGGACACCAACCACCATATCATTTTCATCTGCAAGTTGTAAAAATTTTGGCAGATCCGCCGGATCATGCTGGCCATCTGCGTCCATTGTTATAATATATGGCGATTTCGCGTATCTAATCCCTGATTTCAGTGACGCACCATAGCCCATATTGATTCTATGTTTAACAACGATAGCGCCAGCAGTGTTTGCAACTTCTGCAGTTTTATCCGTTGATCCGTCATCTACAACAATAATGGAATCAATACCCTCTGGACGAAAAGAATTAATTTCGTTGATTATCAAACCAATTGTACGTTCTTCATTGTATGCAGGAATTACAACGGTAAATCTAGGTGTCATAGTTTAATAAACTATATATGCCTTAAACAGTATAAAGTTGCTATTCATGGCTAATAATCTCATAAATTATTTTTTAAAGATCCCTCAAAAAAAATATTTTCCAATACTGTTCTGTTCAATTTGTTTTCTGATTATCCTCTATTATGGATTATCTATCGTTCCCGTCTTGTCTCCAGATTCCTTTGAATATCTATATGCGGCGAAAGAAATTACAGAAAATGGACTTGTTTGGGGTTTATCATCCTTTACGATCGAAGCTCCATTTTTTCCTGTGCTGATTGCTTCATTAATCTCTTTCGGGACAGATCCCCTTTTTTCTGCTCATTTGATTACTGTGCTTGCATTTGCTTTTCTCGCATTTCCTGTATTTTATCTTGGGAAAGAGATTGGAGATGAATATGCGGGCTATTGTTCGTGCATACTTATTGTAACTTCCAGCACTATGTGGCATCTGTCTACTATGGTTTGGACAGAAATGCCGTTTATTCTTTTTTCAGTAATCTCACTCTTATATCTTGTAAAATATCTTAAAAATAATCAATTTTCTTATCTGATTATCGGTGGTTTTTTCGTTGCTTTAACAAGCATAGAACGATATGTCGGTGTTTTTTTAGTGATGGCCTCTGTTTTAGTGATTTTTATTTTTGAAATATACCTCAATAAGCAGAAAATATGGAGATCCCTGATCTTTCTGTTGATATCTTCGACCCCTATTTTTTTGATACTTGTCAGGAATTTTATTGTGGGACAAAATTATTATTATACGTGGAAATCTCAGACGCCCATTTCTGTCTCAATATTCTACACCGTATATTTCAAAGTCAGAGGTATATTTCCAAGCTTTGTTAAGCCCGACAATTCTGCTTACTTATTTTTAGCATTCATTATATTATTAATTATTTTACATATTGTCCTCATCAAAAGAGATAACATTTCAAAAAAAGCACTTCATCATTATTTTTTGGTAACCTCTCCATTGTGGGTGTATAGTGGAATCTTTATTTTTCTTTTTGAAATAGTATATTTATCCTGGCAAGGCTTTGGGGAACATGGAAGACTACAGGCAGTGATTATTCCTGTAATTATCTTACTATCATTTTCTATTTTTGCATTTACATATAGAAATATTAATGTAAATCGTAAAAAATATTATGCCCTCCTAATTATTGCAATATTTTGTATTACTGCGTTTGGTCAGATTTTGATAATTCCACAAACATTTAAAAACCTGCAGGAGGGTTATGGCGATTTTTATTCTGATCCGTGTTGGCGAAACAATCCGGGAATTGAGTGGTTAAAAGAAAATGCTAACGATAGTCCGGTTTATACGACTTCAAATGACGGATACATAATATCTTTTTATTTAGGGCGACAAATTCTCAATTTCCCGTGCAATGGATATAACAGTTCATATTGTTCAAAAGTATTCTCTGACACGTGTTATCAGCCAAATGAGTCAGCCATTAAAAACTCTAGTTATATACTAATAATTGAAGATTATTGTGAAATGAAATTAGGATACAGATACAACCCGCCGATTATTTTGTTAGGAGATTTCAAGAATATGGTGAATAATTCAAGTGATTTTACTCTTATCAAACAATATTCATGTGCGGCCATTTATCGATATGAAGATCGCTGTGATGTCCCGAAATGAATTCACTATTGCCGCACGCTCTCCCCTTCACGATAGGTATATTTCATCAAGCAGAACAAAAGTACAAACGAAAAAACCAATAATTTGGTCAATATTATGAATATACTCAAAATAATACCATTGTTGCGTTTGAGTGAGTTATGTGCGGGATTGCCGGGTTTAACTGGAATGACAGGAATTTATTAGCCCGTATGATGGATGCAATCCATCACCGGGGCCCTGATGAATCTGGTTATTTTATCAATGATTCTGTCTCACTTGGTCACCAGCGGTTGAAAATCATCGATCTTGAATCCGGCAGGCAACCCATCCATAATGAGGATGAAACCGTTATTGTCATATTCAATGGTGAAATTTACAACCATCGCATACTCCGGGCGCATCTCGAAAAAAAAAAGCACCGGTTTTATACAAATACAGATACGGAGGTCATTGTCCATGCATATGAAGAGTACGGGATTGATTGCGTTCACAATTTTAATGGGATGTTTGCATTTGCCCTCTATGATAGTAATAAAAAATGCCTACATCTCGTTCGCGACAGAATTGGCGTGAAACCCCTGTATTATTATTTCGACGGTAAGAAGTTTCTCTTTGCCTCTGAAATCAAGGCACTCCTCCCAGATTCGTCACTTCCCCGTGAAATCAATGTCCGCGCCTTCCATGACTACCTGAAATTCCGGTTTGTGCCCGGTGAGCAGACCCTGATGCAGGGAATTAAAAAAGTCTTTCCGAGTCATATTATCACATTGAAAAACTCCGAGATTTCCTCCCATCGGTACTGGGACGTTACCGAACAGAGGAGAAGTGGTTCTGAAGAAGAGCATGTTAACACAATACGAACTCTCCTTGGTGATGCTGTTGTATCCCGGCTTGAGAGTGATGTACCCCTCGGGGTATTTCTGAGTGGCGGCATAGATTCCGCAAGTATTGTCGCACTGATGAGGGAAGATGCAAGTACTATCAAAACATTTTCCGTTGGTTTTGAATCACAGAAAGATTCTGAATTGCCCTATGCGCGTCTTGTTGCTGATGAATTCAACACGGATCACCACGAATGTTTTGTGACGAATAAGCACCTTTCGCTCATCCCGAAAATGGTCTGGCACCTTGATGAGCCGGTTGGCGATGCTGCAACATTACCTACCATGGTTCTTTCGCAGTACGCAAAGAAATACGTGACCGTAGTGCTTGCCGGTGAAGGTGGTGATGAGGCATTCGCAGGTTATGATAATCAGCGGGTTATGATGCAGTGCATTCGGTTCAATCCCCTGTTCTATTATTTAAGGAGCGTGATAGCCCGGACCAAACAGTATACTTCTCCAGTCGGTAATCTCCACAGAGTTCTTGCAACCCTCTCTTCACAAAGTCTGGAACAGCAGTATGCCACCCTTACATCGCTCTTCACACGCGATGAACTTACGGAGATAGGAATAACTGATGATACGGCAGACCTTTCCCGATATTATCCCAAGGAGTCCATGAATCCCCTGAATAAGCTCCAGTATTTTGGCCTCAAAACCTGGCTCCCCCATGACTTCTGCATGAAGGCCGACAAGATGACCATGGCGTATGGTATCGAAGAACGCGCGCCTCTTTTGGATTACCGTCTCATGGAATTTGCTTTTTCCCTTCCTGCTCATGAAAAGATACGTAATGGAACCGGCAAATATATCCTGAAAAAAGCAATGGAGCCCAGATTACCAAAAAGCATTATTTATCGGAAAAAGCACGGGTACAATGCTCCGATGGACCAGTGGTTTAAAGGCGAGCTGAAAGATGTACTGGGGGCACTCATCGAGGAGCGCGAACATTCCCTATATGATACCGGATATGTGGAACGGCTTATTGCTGAATTCCAGCGGACGGGTTCAAATTATAAAATGAATTTCTGGAATGCCCAGAAGTTATGGAGTATTCTGGTATTTGAGATATGGTATAAAATATTCATTCTGGAAAAAGATTACCGTGGAATTAATGTGTGATATCTTCAATTTGGTACCTTGTAGAATTCCTCAACCACAATCAAAACTTAGAACGATTTCATCAATCGTGAGAGGCGTAGCGTGCCAGTATTTCTATCCTAAAACAGTGACAGTATTTTTGTCTGCTTTCTACAGCACCGGACAGGTGCTTGCGGGTGAAAGCGACCATGAAATCCGGACTAAAGCAGTCGTATTCTATGAAGAGAGAATACGAAGTGCAAAAGAGATCGGAGAGACGTATAACATCTCTGAAAGAACAGTGAGACGATGGTCGAGCTTGCCTCGTCAGGTCCCGGAGAACGGATTACGACCAAAGAAGACCGGGCCGAAACAATCATCCCGAGCAACCTCAGCATCGTTGGAACAGCGGATTATCCGGCTCAAGGAGAAATATCCTGCGTGGGGAGCCCGTTGGATCAAGCACCAGTTCAATTTCCCGAGTTCCTGGAGAACAGTTCATCGTATTCTCAAGAAACATGGACTTCTCATTCGGATCAAGGCAAAACCCCAGCCTTCCGGTAAACGGTTCCAGCGAAAACATGTTGATAGCATGTGGCAGGGTGACACCTTCCAGTTCCGGATCCGGAACATCGGCAAGGTATATGTAACCGGGTTCACTAATGATTGTTCACGCTATCGCGTGAGAAGCAAGGTCCACCTGCACAAAGATGCTGCATCAGCGGTCAACGCCTTACAATGGGCACTTCGTAATGCCCGGATCCCGCGAGAGATCTATGTCGATAATGGAAAGCAGTTCATCTCCAAAACGTTCAAAGCTGAAGCTCGGAAATATGGGATCAGCCTAATCTTCGGCCGCCCCTACAATCCACGCGGTTGCAGTAAGATCGAACGGTATCACGAGATACTCTACCGGGAACTTGTCGCCCTCAAGGAATTCCGGTCTCTCAGTCATTTCAAACGAGAACTCTGGAACTTCGACCACCAATACAATAACTGGCGCAAGCAGGAGATCCTGGACTGGATGACCCAAGCTTTAGTCTATCATAACGAAATCAATTTCAACAAGAACCAAAAACATCTCTCAAGCGGACATAAATTCTGTCAACAAAACGGATATTAATAGTGGCACTCTACAAATAAGTTCAAACAATCTCTCGAAAATCATGATATCCAACCAATTCTTGCATGGATAAAACATCCCCAAACGAACAGGAAAATTGAAAAATGGTTCAATGCCTACAAACGCTTCTGGTCTGAATTTGATTTTTTCGATGGATTCACTGTCTAGTACAATAGCCAACCTTACGGCAATCTGAACTTCGATAATATTGAATCTCCGGATTTCTCGTTCCTTGCAACAGTTGCTTCAAGAGGCTACCCTCAGTATCGGTATAAGGATTTTTTGGGTGAAGTTGATTAAAAGTTCAAGTTCTCCTGAACAAAAATCAATAAGAAATTATTTCAAGACCGTACAATCTATGATTATATACTAAATACAACTTATCCAAAACTTATGTTTATGAATTTTTGACCAAATGATTATATAAGGTAATACGATTGAGAATTCAAGCAATTTCATTTTTAGGGAGTGGCGGGATAATTATCTATGTTGCGGAATTATGTAATGCTTTGAATGAAACCCATGATATCTCCTTGATATGTCCTGATTATGTGGATAAAAAGTATTTCAACTCCGGTATCAAAATCTATCCTGTTAAATCTCCTCGGAAAGCGTACCTTACTTTGATTTTGTCCTTTAATCTTCTTACTTTTCTTCGCATTATCAGATATATTTCAAGGAATAAACCAGATGTTGTTCATTTCATGAGTTCTCATCCTTGGAATGCAATAATAAGCTTAATCCTACGGAATAAATGTATAATTTTTACATTGCACGATCCCCAATATCATGAATCATCGATAATAAAAAAATTTTTAGAGACTCCATTTTTATTGAGCGATAAAATTACTATGATATCCTCAAAGGAAGTAATTGTCCATGGAAAAGCTTTGAAAGAGATCTGCTTATCAATGAAAGTACCAGAAAATAAAATAGAAGTGGTTCCGCACGGGGATTTTTCTTTTTATTTAAAGTTCAAAAAGAAGGAAGATTCATATAAATGTCATAGTTTTACCAACGTTTTATTTTTTGGAAGAATTGAACCCTATAAAGGATTAGAATATTTTATTCGGGCAGGGGAACTGATATCATCTCCAACAAAGAAAGTAGTATTTACTATCGCCGGGGCCGGAAATATTGACCCGTATAGGAACCTTATAATAAATTCTAAAAAATTCCTAATAATAAATCAATATTTCACAGATCAAGAAATCTCAACAATTTTCGAAAATGCAGATATTGTAGTTCTGCCATATTTATCCGCATCCCAGAGCGGAGTCATTCCAATTGCGTATGCATTCAAAAAACCTGTTATCGTTACCAGTGTCGGTGCTCTTCCCGAAACTGTTGAGAATGGCGTAACTGGATTAATTATCCCGCCCCGGGATGTTGATGCACTGGTGAATGCTATCACGACTTTATTAGCTGATGAGGATCTCAGAGTGACGATGGGTAAAAATGCATATAATAAAATGAAGTCTGATTTATCGTGGGAGGTAATCGCTAAACGACATAGTGAAATATACCGGCAGGTTCTCACAAAATCAAAATAACGGATAGATGAAATATTAAAAGAGATCAATTCTTCTCATCACCATCAGGAAAGTCACAAGTTCCGTGAAATTGTTATGAATGAAAAGCAATTACCGAAAATACGAGTATGTCTTATCCATAACCAGATTACACCTTATCGTCTTCCGCTCTTTGAAGAACTTAATAAAAATGTGGAATTGACGGTTCTTTTTTGTCAAAGTAGATCCAAAGACCGGTTATGGCATTCAGATCTTGAGAACTATTCCTTTCACTACCGGGTATTAGGTGGTTTCAATCTTGGACCGTTTATTATCAATTATTCAATCATCCCCGTACTCGTCAGGAAAGACGTTGATGTGTATATTATAGGAGAAAATTTTGAAAATATTTTTTCAACATTTTTTTGTTGTTTTCTCTCAAAATTGAAGAAAAAACCCTTCCTCATATGGACTGAAGCAATTGATACGCACTTCCTGATTATGAGAAATGAGGAACGGCTTAAAAGAAAATATATCCAGACTTTTTATGATTCGACATGTATTTGCTATCGTCGGTTTCTTTATAAATTAACTGATGGATTCATAGCCTACAGTCAGAAAGCCCGGAAATATTTGATTCAAAATGGAGTTAAACCCGAAAAAATTTCCTGCGGGGGGCAGGTAATTCCGATTGATCGGATTTTATTACCAGATGCATTGGAACAAAAACAACCGATAACCAAGAAGAAAAAAATAATCCTCTCGATAGGGTATTTACGCTTTGAAAAAGGAATAGACATTCTCATAAAAGCTTTCAAAAAAACTGGGAGAGATGATTCGGTTTTGGTTATCGGGGGTTCTGGCCCGGAATTGAAACGATTGAAAGAATTGTCGGAAAATGATACCAATATTCAATTTTTAGGTTACCTTAGTGAAACAAAAAAATCTTATTATTTTTCAATTGCCGATATTTTTGTACTCCCAACATTTCATGACCCCTGGGGTCTTACTGTTAATGAGGCAATGTCATACGGTTTGCCGATAATTATTACTCACGCAGCCGGATGCATAGATTATTTAATTGAGGGCAATGGAATTATCGTTAATCCAGGGAATATCGATGAGTTGCAGAAAGCACTTCAATACCTCCTCGATGATAAGGAAATTCGTGAGAAAATGGGAGAGAAATCAAGAGAGATTCTATTGCGGTTCGATCTGAAAACAGGAGTTAAACCATTTATAGACGCAATTTCGTATGTAACCCAAGCAGAATAGTAAAATCGTATCGGATTCATCATAAGATGTTCTGAAACATAACAAAAATATTGGAGGAGTAATGACGAAAGACCGGATAAATGTAGGAATTTTAACAGTGCCCCTGATTAAGTCAGGGATACCGCCGCTCAAAAATCTTATTGCAGTTACAAATTCCTGCTCTGATTCTATTACCCTTATTACTGGAAATGAAGGGTATGATTTTTTTAAAAATGATCCCCATCTTGTATGCTATGGTGTCAACACGAAAAACTATCCTGATACATTCCGAAAAATTTTATATTTCGTCTATGTTCAGATCACACAAGCTGTTTTGCTTGCAAAGGCATCAAAAAATGTGGATATCTGGATCTTCTTTTTGGGAGAAGAGAGACAGATATTACCATTATTTATCGCCAAATTACTTCGTAAGAAAATAATAATCAGTTCATCCGGATCCTCGCGACAATGTGCTAGATTTTCAGATGATCCTTATTTATGTTATATTATAGTTTTTTCAAAAATCACGTATTGTTTAGCAGATTGTTTGATCTTATATTCAAAACGGTTTATTGAGGATTTAAATTTATATGGATTAAAAGAAAAAATTTTCATTTCGCATGCCAGTTATATTGATATAACTAAATTTAATTCAAAAATTCCTTTATGCGAAAGAAAAAAAATTATAGGGTATCTTGGAAGGTTAAGTCCGGAAAAGGGAATATTAAATTTTATTCACTCGGTTCCTGAAATACTAAAAAACGTCCCGACTGCAGAGATACGTATTGCAGGAGTGGGCGCTTTACAAAATCAATTATCGCAGTATATCGAAGATCGCCGTATGAGCGATCGCGTGCATTTTCTCGGGTGGGTCGATGACGAAGAACTCCCCCATTTCCTGAACGAAATACAATTATTGGTTATCCCGTCATACACCGAAGGTTTGCCTAGCGTGTTGCTCGAATCAATGAGCTGTGGAACCCCCGTTCTTGCTTCCCCTGTTGGGGCGATCTCTGAAATCATTATCAATGAGAAGAATGGATTCATCCTCAAAAATAATTCTGTGGAAGAGATTGGTAAGGAAATTGTAACCATATTCCAGAATTCTGATCTTCTAGAAATTTCCGTTAATGCGCGGGATACTGTGTTACAAAAGTTTTCATTTAGACCCATTGCAGAACAGTATTGTAACATTATTAAAACTCAGTTGTTGTAATTTTTCATTCAATGTTTTTTTTAGGAGGAATCCCATTCAACAATATGAATATTTTCGAGTATAATCAAGCATATCAAACATTGATTTTTTAATAGGAATTTGGGGAGTCCAACCGGTAATTTCAGTTATTAATTTATTATTGCCTCTTTGATCAGGAACAATATTTTTTGGGTTTTGTTCAGATATAATCAGGTTAACTTCTTTTCCAATAATTTCTTCAAGAACATGAATAATATCCAGAACAGAGTACGATTTTCCGGAACTAATATTGAATACATGGCCGGCGCATCGATCTTCGAACTCCGGATGCACGATAAGAGAGAAATAACCTTCGACAGCGTCTCTTACATCTATAAAATCCCTTTTTGACTCGATCTCACGAATTATCAGATCATTAACCCCTCCCTTCTTAATCCTTTGAATTTGGGAAATTATATGGCCACAAACAAACTGGTCTGATTGTCCTGGCCCTATAAGATTAAATGGACGTGCTATAACCACGGGGAGGTTTTTATCTTTATAATAGGAAAGAGCGATCATTTCCTGTGCGGCTTTACTGATACCATAATTTGTCACCGGTTGATAGTTTTGTGATTCGTTGATAAGGCATTCCCCTGAGTAACCATAAATCGAAGACGAGCTAATTACGAGCACCCGGCAACTTGCATTTTCATTTATTACGGCCCCAAGAAGATTCTGAGTTCCCACAACATTTGTACTAAGAAGATCCTTCAATGTTCCATTATTGATTCCCGCCAAGTGGATAATGGCATCAGGTTTAATGCTGCAAATTATTTCTTTTATTGTGTTATAATCGCATAAATCAGCTTTCATTAAAGTACAATTCTGTTTATGCTGAGGAGAATGCCGGTTGAACAAGCCAAATAGTTCCAAATCTCTTTTATCTGATAAGAACTGTAGTAAATGCATTCCGGTAAATCCGGACGCCCCTGTGACAAGGACCTTCATGGAAGGAACCGGTCTTTATTTTGGTCGAACTCTTCGATGGCTCGTGCATAATCGTCCGGTCGTCCGATATCGAGCCAATAACCATTATGGGGATAACTATACACAGCTTCCTCTTTTTCGGTGAGAGTGAACATAAGCTGGTCGAATCCGTAGGGGGTATCTATAGGAACATAATTGAGGATTTTTTTTGAAAAAACATAAATCCCCATACTGACATCAAAATGATATGTTGGTTTTTCCCTGAACGCAATGATTTTGTTGACGTTGTTCCTTTCCAGCACACCGAAATCGATATTCACATCTCGCTGATACGCTGCAACGGTTGCTATAGCTTTGCACTTTTTATGGGCTTCGATTATATTGGAATAATTTAGATCAGTCAATATATCACCGTTCATGACAAGGAATGTATCATCAAGGTTTTTGATAAGGCGAAGAGGACCGATGGTCCCTAACGGTGTGTCTTCATGGGTATACGAGATATCCATTCCCAGAATTTTATTGCTGTCAAGATAAGCATGCATGAGCTCGTGGAGATATCCGGTGCATATGATGACCTTATGAAACCCGCAACGCTTCAGCTGCCGGAGTATTACCTCAATGATGGGATAATCTCCAATCGGCATAAGCGGTTTGGGAAGAACCGTGGTGTAGGGCAGGAGCCTTCGCCCCTTGCCACCTGCAAGAATAATTGCCTGCATGATGCCCATCCTATACGGTATAGAGTCCGGTTTTATAGGACGCGATGTGCTCTTGTATCCATCCAATTGTCAATGTAAGTCCCTCTTCAAGTGTATACGTCGGCTGCCAACCGGTAAGGTCTTTTGCAGCCCGGTTGTCACAAATAAGTTGCATAACCTCGCTCTTCTCCGGGCGGATGCGCTCGTTTTCGCAGATTAGTCGAGCATTCGGATTTATCTTTTCAATGATAAGGTTCGCAAGTTCCCCGATAGTTACACCTCGCCCTGTACCGGTATTGATTGTCTTTCCCACGGTTTTTTTGCTCTCAGCGAGTTTGATGAATCCGGAAACGGTATCTGCCACGTACGTGAGATCACGCACCGGAGTAAGCGACCCGAGTATGATTTTATTTGATGTTAGTGCCTGTGTAATGATGGTGGGGATAACTGCTCGGCTGGATTGGCGGGGACCAAACGTATTGAACGGTCGGATTATGGTCATTGGCAAACCGAATGAACAGTAATACGATTCTGCAATTTTATCGGCACCAATTTTACTTGCGGAATATGGTGACTGCCCTTGGAGCGGGTGGTTCTCATCAATCGGCAGATATTGTGCGGTACCATACACTTCGCTTGTTGAGGTATGAATCACACGTTCGACTTGTGCTTCAAGGCATGCCTGCATAATGTTTAACGTGCCTTTGACATTTGTATTGATATATGACTCAGGTGCCGTATAAGAATACGGGATGCCGATAAGTGCTGCGAGATGGAATACAAGTTCCTTATCAGCAATTGCCTTTTTTACAAATACCGAATCAGTAACATCCCCGGATATTACCGTAAGATGCGAGGTTTTTTCTGAGTATTTGCCTTCAAGCATCCCCCAGTCATTTCTTCCATTATAATGAACAAATGCGGTAACTTCCGCGTTCTTCTCCAAAAGAGCCTCAACAAGATGACTGCCAATAAATCCTCCGGCGCCAGTAACGAGTATTTTTTTTCCTTGCCAGTCCATGGAAAATCCCTGCAATAGTTTTTATGAGGTGTGTATTATTTTTATGTGCATAAGTCATTAACGTGTTTTTTTTAATTTGTAACCTACATCCGGCCATAAACCGTAGAATCAACAAGTTCCAATATTTCTCAATCTTCCTGAACAAAAAGAAAACCCTTTTTAAACGTAGGTTTGGCAGAAGGTTTATTTCTTGAATTCATGACGGTGTCATTATGCTCTTTAAGGATTTTCCTGAACAGTCGTTTCTCCACGATCAACAAGTTCCGTTCGCGGATCGGATCCTCATTATTCACCCGGTTACTCAACCGGTGTATGAGACACTTCTATGAAAGGTGTGATCGGATATCCTGTACTGCTATCGATTCATCTGGGTTTAACAGTTCGTACGTCAGCCACTACTATTCATGGAGATCCGATATGATGAGAAAATGTTTCCTGCAAACTTCAAATTTTGTTGATTTGGCTCATCAGATAATTAGCGGATTCAAGATCCCTCAACAGCCCGTCCAGATATCTCTCATGCTGAAAAACTCCGGAAACAATGCCACAGAATCCAACAATCTGACCTATATATCATGGACAGAGGGTACGACTCCGGAGATATCCACCGGCTGATTCGGGATTATCTGAATTCGTGTTGCCTTATCCCAGCTGGGACAGAAAACGGAAGCGTATCTCCGGATATCATCGACGGAGAATGGTAGTGTTGTTCGATTCGGATCGAAACCATCAGCGAAACAAAGTTGAAACCGTGTTCTCCATCATGAAAAGAAAGTTCGCGGAATCCCTCAAAGCCAGAAAATACCGGCTCCATGTCAGGGAGATTAAAATTAAAATGATACTCTAGAACCTCTCAAGACTGATGAATTCTACAAAGTCGACTATTCCTTTATTAAACAGTGATTCAGATTTAATCTCTTTTTCTTTCATTTCAGGTCTCCTGAGCCTCAAGTATATTTTTTTACAATCTTTGCAGGAATACCGGCTGCGAGAGAATCTGCTGGAATGCTGCGATTCACGACACTCCCTGCGGCAATGATGCTGTTATCACCAATCGTTACGCCCTTTAATATTATTGAATTCATCCCAATCCAGCAATTTTTTCCAATGCGGATCTCTCTATCAGAATCTATGTCAAGATATTCCCCCCTCATCTCCGGGGGCCACGCTGCATGAAAATCACTGTCAACAATAATTACATTCGGGGCAATCATTGAACCATCGCCTATGGTGATGGTTTTACTACGTGATGTGATTGATGTCCCGTTTAAACCGACATTATTCCCGATTATAATTTTTGATGACGGGGTAAATGTTTTAAATCGTGATGGATATGCGAGAGCTGCTGCAGTACATCTTCGAGAATCACTGATTATTGTGACACTATTCCCAAGAATAACCTGACTGCCGGGATAAATATCAAGGATTATCAATCCTGCTGAATAAAATCCCTTCCCGTATAATATTCCGTAGCATCTGAACCGGAAAATATTATACAGATTCGAAATCGCATATATCCTGTTGTGATAAAAATTGAAAAAAAAGAAAACGAAAAACCGGATTTTTTCATGAAAGGATAATGACAAAAATCTTAAAAAACCTGATATCATTTTTCATAACCTCTATAAAAAAACTAATGTACCTTTATTATTTATATACCCCGGTTATTTGCGAATCCAGTTATTTTTTGGTTACAGATTGGATACTGCACGCTCATTAGTGTTGTGATATCCCGGAATTGCAATTTATTATTATGTTGGTTCACCAACTATAAATTATGGATATAACAAAGGTAAAAGCACACATTTCAGAGAAAAAGATGTCCTTTGGAAGCTGGATTCAGATTCCAAATGTTTTTACTACGGAAATTATGGCTCGGTCAGGTTTCGACTGGCTTGCAATCGATCTTGAACATGGATTGATTGATCTTGAAACAGTTTACAAATTGATACAGGTTATCGATTGTTCCGGTACGATTCCACTCGTCCGATTACATGTGAATGATGAGAGTACGATACGCAGGGTTATGGATGCCGGAGCCGGAGGAGTAATTGTCCCGATGGTTAACACTGCTGAAGATGCCCAAAAGGCACTGAATGCCGTGAAGTATTCTCCTCTCGGAAAACGGAGTTTTGGTCTTGGAAGGGCACATGGTTTCGGCCTTGACTTTGATGAATATGTTCAGACCATCAATGAAAAAAGCATTGTAGTTGTCCAGATCGAACATGTCGATGCCTTGAAAAACTTGGACGAGATTCTCAAAGTTAAGGGTATTGATGCAATAATTATTGGGCCATATGATCTTTCAGGTTCGATAGGGATTCCTGGCCAGTTTGATCACCCCAGATTTAGGGATGCTCTTCAATCAATTATCAACCGGATAAAGAAATCATCGGTTGCATTGGGCATGCATATCGTGCATCCTACAATAGAGGAACTCCAGGACCGGCGATCTGCAGGTTTTACATTTATTGGGCTTGGTATGGATACGATCTTTCTCAGTGAAGGAGCACACAAGGTGATCAAATACGCAAAGAGCAAAAAATGATTAATAATATCCCCAATGATTTTTTGTTGATAAAACAAATGGTTTACTATGCATGCTATCGGCATCATTCCCGCAAGGATGGCATCATTGCGATTTCCCGGAAAGCCGCTCGAAAAAATCTGTGGTATCCCGATGATTGGCCATGTCTATCATCGAAGTAAAATGTCGGGCATCCTGAGCGAGGTGTATATCGCGACCTGTGATAAGGAGATTATGGAGTATGCAGACTCGATCAGGGCACCCGCGGTAATGACAAATGCATTCCATGAGCGTGCATCCGACCGTGCTGCTGAGGCAATGCAGAAGATCGAGAAAGAGCAGAAGAAGAAAATCGATATTGTTGTCATGATCCAAGGCGATGAACCGATGATCGCTCCCTCTATGATCGATGACGCAATCCGCGCCATGCAAAATGACCCGAACATCCAGGTAGTAAATCTTATGTCCCGGCTCGATACACAGGAGGAACATGAAGATCCAAATGAAGTCAAGGTCGTTGTCGATCAACAGAATTTTGCGCTTTACTTTTCGCGTGAACCCATACCCTCACGGAAAAGAGGAGCGCTGCAGGTACCCATGCTCAAACAGGTATGCATCATTCCTTTCAGAAGGGATTTCCTCCTGCATTTCAATAACATGGCCCCAACACCTCTTGAGGTAATCGAATCCGTTGATATGCTTAGGGTTCTTGAACATGGCTTTAAAGTAAAAATGGTGATGTCTGATCATCGTACCTATAGTGTGGATACACCGGATGATCTGGAATGCGTGAACAGGTACATGGAAAACGATGTGCTAATGGAGAAATACATTCATAATGAAAATCTGCATGGCTCCTGAAAGGTTTACGCCTTTCGGGCCTATTTCTTTTTTGTTTGATCGAGTTCTTTCTGGACTTCTTTGAGGCAGTCCAGTATCCCCTCACTGATATCAACATATGTTGAAAGGTTTACGCGGACAGGGACATCGATCTCGAAAGAGTAAGGAGTAATGATATAATGGGGGTTTTTGCCGAAAGGGGCATAGTGAATTTTGACCTCCTTTCCCAAGATTTCCTGGATCATATCAAAAATTTCTTTCATTTTCATTCTCTGGTGCCCGGTGATAAGTACAGCTTTGTTGGCAAACTGCCGATCACCAGCAATCCGCACAGTCTCCCTCGTTGCATCATTGATATGGATATATTCCCGGACCGCATCCGGAGTACTTGTATAGGTAAATTCGCCGTTTGTCAGCAGAGATTTGCATACACCATAAATGAAGTTCCAGTGGTTGGGCTCCCTACCGTAAAGGCTGCCGTAACGAAGAATGGTATATTCAAGTCCGTACTCTTCATGGTATGTCTTGCACAAAGATTCACACGTCTGTTTTGAGAGCCGGTAAAATGATCCGCGGTTGCCAGAGACATATACCGTGCTTGCGAAAAGAAAACGCTTTACTTTCGTTTCCCGGGCAGCATCAAGACAGTTGGTGGTGCCGATAATATTTACTTCCATGGTTTTTCTTGGGATTTTCCGTGCTTGATCAACATCTGCAATTGCCGCGGTATGGAAGACATAATCACATCCCTGCATAGCATCAGTGATTTTCTCGCAATCAATTACATCTCCCTTGACATATGTGCAGATCGAATGAATATTTCCCTCCACAGGAATTCCCGATGGTTCACAGATATCGTAGACAATGGTTTGAATACGGTGTTTTAGGAGTTCCTTCACAAGATGATGCCCGAGAAATCCGGACCCGCCGGTTACTAAAGCTCTCATGATCTTTCTCTCAATCCCGTAATGAGGTTCTTAACAGCCTCAAGTTCCATTTGTCTCCGGGTTTCGATTGTGTTAGAAGCAACATGTGGAGTGACAATAACCTGGGGATATTTTAGCAAATCACCATCGTATGGTTCGAAAGGGAAAACATCTAGGCCTGCAGCAGCTACCTGTCCGTTTTCAAGGGAGGCAATAAGTGCATGTTCGTCAATCAATGAGCCACGCGCGGTGTTAATAATGATCAATCCTTTTTTTGCATAGGATAATAATTTTTCTTCGATTAATGGTTTTCCCAAGGGTGTCGCGGTTGAGTGAATTGTTACAATATCGGAGTTTGCCATCAGGGATTCCAAGCTGTTCATCCGAACCCAAGATACAGGAATGTCTGACATAATAAATGGATCATAAAACTGAATTTTACAGCCGATGCAATCTAAAATTTTTGCAACCTTTGACCCGATTCGACCAAGTCCAATAATTCCTACTTTTTTTTCGTGAAGAAGGGAGGCAGGTTGAATTGTATAATTCTTGTGGTGAACTTTCTCATTATATTGTGATATATTTTTGAGAATTGAAAATATGAATGCAACAGTATGCTCAGCAACGGAAATGACCGGAGATTCAGGTGTATTTTTAACAAGTATATGATGCTTTTTTGCAGACTCTAGATCAATCGAATCAAGACCGACTCCGACTCTTGAAATCACTTTCAGCCTGTTTGATGCTCTTATCACACTATCAGTAATTTTCTCGGTTCCAGCGATGACCCCATCTACATCATGGAGTATTAAACGGAGTTCACTATCGGACAACCGTTGCCCGGTGGAGTTGATATAGACAATATTACAAGTCTTTCTTAATATATTCATGGCCGGGCTATTGAGATCAAAGGAGCGGATTGTAATGGCTACCTTGCTGATATTTTTTCTCCTGGTGTTATTATTTATGTTAATAAAGATCACTCCATGCCTTTCAATCGCGTGAATAACATATAGGTTTCATCATTCACGGGTCCGAAAATGTCCCGTATCATGTTTTGGATCTCTTCTTTTTCCCGTGAGGTGATTTCCAACGCTTTCATTTTCAGCAATTCCTCTTTGATATTTTCCGGTCGAGTTGCAGCAGAAATAAAACGTGACGTTCCCTGAAAGTCTCCAAGCGGATCCATATCCACTCGTCTTTCTGACTTGATCTTCAGAACAGGAATCCCAAATGAAAGTGCCTCAATGCATGTTGATGTCGTTGAATAAACGAGCACATTCACCGTGGGCAATATATCGTAAAGTGAACCGTTGATATATTGAATTTTTTTCGTAAGTTCGGCAGGAAGTATCTTTTCTAAGCTGGCCTGCGATAAAAAGGGGTGTAACTTAACTAAGATTTCAAGTTCTGGATTGCCTTTGACCGCTTCAAAAACTTTTTCGAGAATTTCAGCGGACTCGTCCGGGATTATCGGAAGTGTGATGAGTATCCTGTTGTTATGTTTAATTAAATGTGACAGAATTGGTAAACTTTTCGTATATGAAATATATCTCAGGGCGCCCCCAATGACAAGGTTCTTTAACGGATATCCATGCTTAGATAAAAAGTTATAAGGATATTTTCCATTGGTTATGATATAATCCGGTAATAATCCATTTTTTTGTTCATCAGTGGAAAGATGGTAAACGAGGTAATTTATGAAGACGGTGGAATGCTGGTAACCGATTATTGTTGTTGATGGTAAAAACCGATGAGATGCATGAATAAGTGTTTTTTCCCAATTATTATTTTCATGAGTAATTATTATAGTACGGATGGGGATCTTTTTTTTGGATATCCCTTTTATCATATTCCAAGTTATCAATGGATAAAGAATCTGATTATCTTTCCAATCAAAAAAATTCTGCTTATATGCACACCACGTGAAGTCTATATCTAATAACCGGTAATTCCGGAAAACCGGACATTGAAAAATACTCTCTTTCCAGATTTTCAATATTGAAAGAATATTAATAAATTCTTCTTCAGAAAAAAAGAGTCGGTTCGAACGTTCAAGGGACTTTAGACACTTAAAATACATCTTTCCTAAAATGCTTGGGTCTGCAATATGGAGGATTAAATAGGTAGTATATCCGTGTTCTTGCAATTTTTCCTGAAGGTTGGAATAATACATCTCATTATACTTATTTTTCGAGCATGAGGATTCTGATGCCCACGTATGAATAAGAACTATATTTTCTTTGGATAATTTGCCATAATCTTTTTTTTTCTGTTTAGACAAATATGAAATATGACGCAAAAATTGTATTATCGTATAAAATGTGGCGTTTGGAATTACATACCTGAATAAGGTTTTTATATGCGTACGTAATCTAATATTTGCATCGGGATGTTTTATCGTAAAGATTTTGATGGAATCTTTTCCGAAAGGTTTCAATGTCTGCTCCAGATCCCAAACTAATTCTGCTTCTTGGCAGATGACAATAATTGTGGCATCATTCTGATACCGTTCTATAGTTTTTTTGGCACTATATAAATAACAAATATTCAGAAATACATCTGATTTAAACGGAACTCTTTCAACCAGACTTGAGAATTTATCATACGTTCTGCTTGTAAGAGTACATTTTGAAATATATTCTATAAATGGAGTTCGTAGTTCATCTGCGGATTTTTGAAAGAGATCACTGATATCCAGTTCTTCAATTCGATTTTTTAAAAGAGTTCGAAAGCTTCTTAGTTGATTATAATCCCTCCCTAAAAAAAACCATACGGTTTGCTCCATTTCAGGTGCGTCTATGAAAAAGTTCCGAAAAGATTCAATATCAAATATTTTTATCTGCCTCATTTTTTACCTCAGAGATTCGTTCAACACTTGCAGCAACGTACAGATATCTTCCTGATTCCGGGTAGATCTCCGCTATATTGATCTCAATTGTCCTGAGTTGGGCTCTTTCATGTTCATTCAATTCCGCTGGAATAGAAATACAGGACTGGGGATCACCTTCGATTCCAGAACAGGGTCCTATTGCACGAAATTTTTTCGGAGCGATTCCCATTGTTGAATACATTTCCACGATTTTCTCGATAGTAATCCAATTGAATTTAATACCGCCGAGAAACCCGGAATAATTTTTAGCGATTTTCTCCGCATCACTCCATGATCCTTGCATAATGGAATGAAGAATATAATACAATCTCGTACGGAATGATATGATAAGAAGACCGCCAGGTTTTATCAATTTCAGGAATTCCCTTATAAGATTCTCAGGATTTTTTATCATATATATCATTTCTGTACATATTACACAATCGAAATCATTTCCCAAAATATCTCCCTTTTCAGTTGTAATATCAAACACTCGAAAATCTATCTTAATATCTCTTTCTTTGGCATATTGTCTAGCCTTCTCTATCGACACCGCTGAAATATCAATTCCGGTAATCTGATAACCCTCTTGTGCGAGAGGCAAACTAATCCGGCCTGATCCACAACCCACATCCAGAATTTTAAGTTGCCCTCTCCCGAAAACTGTGGATATGTCATCTCTTATAAACTGAAGATAAATGCCAGCATAATAATCTTCTGAGGGTTCAGTGCACATATCATATCTGTCCGCAGCATAGAGTATTGCGGATTTTTGGTATCGATCAGATGCGAGATATCGTAAAAAAAATAGATATTTATTTATGAAGAACATTTTTAGTGGTTTAATGACCATACCTATCTCTGTAAACTAAGATGCAGATCTATAAATAATGTTTTTATAGGAATGGACGGCCTTTAAAAATTACAAATGAACAAAAGGATGTCCCCTTAACGAAGATATGAATTTTTTTAAAAAAGATGATTTGGGCCGTTCGGGAAAAGAGCGCCATAAGATCATCCCCAGCCGGGGATTGTTCAACTTTTACCCCGGGTTCCTTCTTGCTAAAAAGACGCTTTGCTGCAACATCAAAACCAACTTCAACCAGCGTGTGAGACTCTATGGCAGGGTTGGAAAGTACACTGGAGATATAAGCAGTACTATTGATGGGTATAACTTTCCACCAGGCATTGGTGTCCGAAGGTACTTTTGCCATGATGTCTCGGTTGTTACTATCAAATTGCAGGGATTGCTTTGTCCGCGACATATTTACATAATTCTCGCGTCTCATAACCTCCCAATTTTATAACATAATGAGTCGTGATAAAATCAACAATCCAAAAAATAGTAAAAACGATAAAAAGTAGTAGTAAAATATTGCTGACTATAAAATCCATTATAATATGATCAATTTTGATTTATATCAATTATGATTTAATCCGGCAGCATCATTCCACAGGCGGGCAACAACTTAAAGTGTATGACTATTAACATTGATGTAATGAAATATGTTAAGAGGTTTTCTACAAAGCCGTGCAATTAAGATTGAAAGATTAAAATTTTATTGGCTGCCATTCGGTTCCCTGTTTTGGGGAGCTGAATTCTTTCTCTGGGTTTTCAGATTTTTCAATTACAGACACATAGGGATAAAAATGTATTGATTTAATCCAACTTTGAAATTGAGTGGGTATCACTGGGGCATTAGTACCATCAGCGCCGTTTGGTAAAGAATTATTAGTATTTAAGCTTTTAATTAAACCGAATAAATAGGATGTGAATCGATTATGGATACCTATAATATCTTCACAAAGATATATGCCTCCCGGAGTAATAAAAGGAAGCATTTCTTCTAATGTTATAATTTGTTGCATTGTTTGATGGCCACCATCATCGATCAAAATATCAATTTTTGGAACTCGCTCTTTAACTAATTTCCAAAGTTTTGGATCGGCTTGATCTCCAATAAAAATCTGTGTATATTCATTTTCATATACCCGGCATGCTTCTTCAATATCTACACCATAGACATGACATTGAGATCCGAAATAATGTCTCCACATTTCAAGACTACCACCACTGTATATCCCTATTTCAAGAATGTAAACCTCGTTTCCAATAAATTTTTGAAAATGTTTTTGATATATTTCGAAATAATGTTTCCACTTCCAAATACCTCTTCCTTCTTTATGTTCCATAAAATATTCCATCAATGGGTTAGATGCAGGAATGGCGGGTGGTGTTCGAAGGCATGCCGGTTGTGTTTTATTGAAAGCAGAGATGTGCCATCGTTGAGAAAAGTTCAAACCACGAATAATCTCTAATTGATCACAAAGACGTAAACTCAAAACTGGATGTTTTATCCAGCAAATAATCATTTTTAGTATACGTCTTACTATTCTCGAGGCAGTACTAATGCGGTAACCGGTAGAGTGCAAGATTTATTCACCTTTTGATGATAAATTCTTTTAAGTAATAACTTATGATGATATCGCGAAACCAATTTTAAAGATATTACATACTATGATCTCTTTGCAGAGATGGCAAAGAAAGAGACATCACTTGAGAAATGTATCTTTATCGGGTTTTTTGTAGGTCATCTACTTACTGAAAAACCGAAAATCTAATCCGGCAGCATCATCCCGCACCCCGGGCAGTACTGCCAAGGGCTCGCTTTCCACGTCTGCTTGCCATCTTTTGTGATCTTGACATGTGCGCGATGCATGCCTCCATGACCGTTCGGGCATTGCTTGGAAGAGCGCTTCATAAAATAGTATACTATTCTGGATTTTAAAAAGTTAGTCGGACAAAGAATAATGTCCCGTTTCCCAATACTTTTCCTCACACTTTGTCTTTTTATCGAAAAAGAAAAGTGCGAGGAAATGCCGCGTGCACTACCGACGTGAACGCAAAAAAACAACGCCAGCGCGTTCTGGTGTTGTATTTATTAAAAAAAGTCCGTAGATTTATTATGAATTCAGGGCAATACTATCTTCGAATGAAAGGTCTAATCCTATCCGGGGGTCATGGTACCCGGCTTCGCCCGATCACTTATTCACAGCAAAAACAACTCATTCCCATCGCAAACAAACCCATCCTGTTCTATTGTATCGAGGATCTTATTAATGCCGGGATTCACGATATTGCGATAATTGTCGGCCCCAATAAAGATCAGGTAATGGAAACGGTGTTAAGTGTTCCATGGGAGGCCAATATTGAATTTATATTTCAGGATGCCCCCCGTGGACTTGCGCATGCGGTAAAGATATCACAGGAGTTTGTGCAATCTGATAATTTCATCATGTATCTTGGCGACAATCTCCTAAAAGGAGGGAGCATGGATTTTATCAGGGATTTTGCAGGTTCAAAGGTTGATGCAAGCCTCCTTCTTACTGAAGTAGAAGACCCCCATCAGTATGGTGTTGCCCTCGTTGATGAGCAGAAAAAAATTATTATGAAACTGGTAGAAAAACCTAAAAATCCGCCAAGTAACCTATCTATTGTCGGCATTTATGGCCTGACGCCAAGGATTTTTGAGGCAATAGAAAATATTAAACCCTCCTGGCGGGGAGAGCTTGAGATCACGGATGCCCTCCACTGGCTGATTGAGAACGGCTACAAAATCAGGTACGGGATGGTTCAGGGCTGGTGGAAAGACACCGGCAAAACAGAGGATATCTTGGATGCAAACCGGCTGATTCTCGATACAATCAAAGAAGATAATTGCGGAGTAGTTGAATCCGGGAAAATCAACGGGCAGGTAAAAATAGGGAAAAACACCGTTATACGTGACGGAACTGTTATTGAAGGCCCTGCCATTATCGGAAATGATTGTGTTATATCTGCAAGTACCATCGGGCCGTATACAAGCATCGGTAACGAATCGATAATCAGCTCTACCCGCATCAGTAATTCAATTGTTATGGAAGGAGCCCATTTTGAAGGTATTGACGGAATTTCCGGTAGTCTTATTGGTAAGAATGTGACCCTGAAAAAGAATGAAAATACCCGGGACAATAAAACATTTGTCTTGGGTGACAGCTCACAGGTTATATTATGATTAATGGTGTGAACGTAAAACTCCTCAAAAATATTGTGGATGAGAGAGGCCGGCTCATGGAGATCATGCGGTGTGATGAGCCGGTCTTTGAGAAATTTGGCCAAGTATATCTCACGACAAATTATCCGGGTGCAGTAAAGGCGTGGCATTACCATAAAATGCAGACCGACATGATCTGCTGCCTCAAAGGAATGGTCAAGGTAGCGTTGTATGATGCACGCCAAGCATCACCTACATATCGGGAACTATCAGAGTTTTTTATCGGTGACCAAAATCCTGTACTGCTCTCAATTCCTCCGGGGATATATCATGGATGGAAGTGCATCTCCATGGAGGAATCGCTGATTGTATGCATCCCCACCGAATCCTATAATTACCAACAACCTGACGAATACCGCCTGCCCCCCCCGATTCGGAACAAATACCCTACGACTGGATCCTGACCCCCGGTAAAAAACACGGATAGTAACTATGAGATTTCTTTTGACTGGTGGAGCAGGTTTCATTGGATCCAATTTCGTCCCAGCGCCTCCGCAATACCTCCTGCCTTTTCCTGAATACCATAGGTGAGTTCGACACCAAATCCTCGCCAGAACCAAGTAGTTCAAGGAAATGCCCGGCATGACCCCCGGCCGGAGATAATCATGATATCTTTCAACCCCGCTGCAATAAGGGTGTTCAGCGGGTAGTAAATCATTGGCTTGTCATCAACAACGATAGCTTCCTACTCAGTGTATGTCTGCGCAAGAATGGAGTCAAGGCATTTGCGGATGAACTTCCCTGAATCGTAACACGGGATGACAACAGAGACTTTCGGGTTAGAAGAAATCAGGATCACTCCCTTCGTTGCGGTGGGTGATGAAATGCAAGAGCTTGTTCAGTTCATGCCCCTTGCAACATACTTGACACTTTGTAAAGTCAAGATGGTTGCAATGTTCCACAACTCTCTGCCGCTCCACCGAACCCCATATCCCAAACAGTGTGTGGGTATTTAAATTACCCATGACAAACTCCGGTTCATTTAAATGGTGGGTGCAGACACAAACATCCCCATTGGCATTCAAGGTGATGATGAAGTTGTGGAACCTGCATGCATCGTATGGTCTGCTGAAGTCATTGGTGATTATGTCATAGAACTTGTCCCATGAAATGATAACCTGAAATTTATTACTCTCATAGGATTTAAATGCCGGGAGTTCGTCAATCATTCTCTGATAGAAAAACAGCTCATCTTCGCTGTAGGGCATTCCAACCCGGGGAAGCACTGGGCGGATCTGCACTCCATCGGCACCAAGAAATTTCGTTGTTTCAATTGTTGCGCCAAGGTGCTCAAAGTTCCATTGGGCAAGGTTCACATTTGCAACAACCCGTGGGCGCTTCTTGTAGGTACAGAGATTGGATATATTATTGAGAACAACATCAAGCAGGTTCTCATGGCATTGCTTTGCCCATGAATATGCACCAGCATCCACGCAGTCAAGTGAGAATCGAACCCATGAGAAATGCTTTACAAGCATAGGGATGATACTTGGACTGAAGCTTCCATTGGTCATCAATCCTTGTTTCAATCCATGATCGGCAGCGAATTCAATCGCAGGGGAGAAGTAGGTGTACAAGGTTGGTTCGCCACCGCCTGTCCAGTCAATACTCTTGCCACCGAACATGGCAAAGTCGTGGAGGAATTGGGTGAGGATGCCATTTGGTAGTGATTCTTTCTTATGCTCACCCTGACACAGGCACCACCGGCAGTTCATGTTGCACGAATTGGTTGGGTTAAGTTCCACCTGAATGGGAAATGTGGAACCCGTACCGCAGAACTCACATAGTTTACGCATGTGCCAGAGAAGCTTCTGCTGGTTGCCAAACGGGTTGGTTCCGGGAATGGTATCGAACTTCATAGCAACTCAAACTTCTTTTTCTCTACATGTTTCTTCAGACACCGCTTCAATGGTATCACGCACTTGTAACCATACTTCAACGCGATTACACACTTGTACCCTTTCCCAAGTTTTATATCTGCTTCACCGCATTCGTTCATCATTTCACCCCATAGAATCGAAATGCCAATTCAAATCTATCCAGACACTCCTTTGGGATATCTCGCAACGGAATCTTGCAGTCCGTAAGTTTCTCACCTGATTTCTTTGTGACAGGACAGGTCCGTGTCATTTGTGCACCGGATAGTTCCAATCCCACGGAATACTGCATCGATTGTCTTTAACACCATTAATTGTTATTGGAACAATCTTCTGGTCGTTCCATGGTCTGCGTTCTTCATCGGGTTTCTCATAGTTATACAACCTGTTCACGAAGTACAGCAGCATCGCAGGTTGATTCCCGATAACCTTTGTGCCGTGCCAGTAGTGCCCGGGTATCTTGACAACCTTGGGCTGTTCTCCCGATGATATGATTTCGGTAAGCTCTTTGCGTTCATCGCTGTAGGCGCAAATCTTTATCGCACCAGACAGGACAACAAAGTAATCATTCTGCCCACGCAAATGGCGATGCCATGCACGGATAACACTGGGATACCCGACAGATAGGTTTGCCTGTACAATAGTATCATCACCCAGAATCTCCCTGTCATCATCACGGATGAGCTCCGTGAACGAACCACGCTCATCAATGTTGCGCGCCAGTTGGTTTATGATAATTCCTTCAAGCATGTTTAATCACCATCAGATATGTTTCATTTCCTTTAGGTAATCAATCAATCCTTCATCCCATGTTCTCATCTTCACATCCTTACTTTCAACCAGCTTTGTGGACATGCTGGTATTCCGTGGTATCCTCACCTTGTTCTTTACTGGTGGTGAGATGACAGGTTCGATAAGTGTTCCAATTCCCATCTAGTTGTAAATCTCCTTTGCACCCGAATGGTGTCACGATTGATGCATACACCTTCTTTGATCCCGCAGCAAGCAAGCTGTTCCCGCCAACAAAAGCACCCGCAGACTTCTTCGGGACATGACATATCAAGCGGGCACGGGATATCAAGGCACCACGTCCACCCAACGAAAGCAGCTGGACACGGAATGCCAAGGTAACCCTTGCGGTTGCCGTACTAGTATCCGGAAAAGCTTATTCCGGTTCTCATACTGAATGCACTTTCCGATCAACCGTTGCCGATATATGGGACCGGTTTGAATATCCGAGACTGGTTGTATGTCGATGACAACTGGACAAGGATCGATAGAGCTTATTCCCGTGGGACACCCGGTGAAATATATAATTTCGGGGCAGGGAATGAAATGACCAATCTTGAAATCGCAAAATTAATCCTGCAAAAACTTGGTAAGAGTGAACAACTTATTTCTTTTGTTCAGGATCGCCATGGTCACGATTTCAGGTATTTAATTTCGATTGAAAAGATAAAAAAACTTGATTGGAGCATATCTTGTCCATTTGAAGAGGCAATGGGAAAAACCATTGAGTGGCATTCACTAAATTCTTGGTGGTGGAAACCATTACTTGATTTCACGCCATTAAAAAAGGTGCCTAAAAATATCTAAATATAGAGTGCTACAATTAATGTCCGTTTTGTTGACAGAGTTTATGTCCTCTTTCAAGAGCACCAGATAGGTGCTAAGAGGTGAAAGCGACCATGGAAATCAGGACAATATCAGTTGTATTCTATGAAGAATGGATACGAAGTGCACAAGAGATTGGAGAAACCTATAACATCTCTGAAAGAACAGTGAGACGATGGTCGAGCTTGCATCGTCAGGACCCGGAGAACGGATTACAACCAAAGAAGACCGGGCCGAAACGATCATCTCTAGCCATCTCAGCATCGTTGGAACAGCGGATTATCCGGCTCAAGGAGAATTATCCCGCGTGGGGAGCCCGTCGGATCAAGCACCAGTTCAACCTCCCATGTTCCTGGAGAACAGTTCATCGTATCTTCAAGAAACATGGACTTCTCATTCGGATCAAGGCAAAACCCCAGCCTTCCGGTAAACGGTTTCAGCGGCGTCATGTCGACAGCATGTGGCAGGGCGATACATTCCAGTTCCGGATCCGGGGCGTTGGCAAGGTCTATGTCACCGGGTTTACCGATGATTGTTCACGCTATCGCGTAAGAAGCAAGGTCTACCTGCACAAAGATGCTGCCTCAGCGGTCTACGCCATACAGTGGGCACTCCGCAATGGACGAATCCCCAGAGAGATCTATATCGATAATGGAAAACAATTTGTCGCTAAAACGTTCAAAGCAGAAGCTCAAAACTACGGAATCAAACTGATCTTCGGCCGGCCTTACCACCCGCGTGGCCGCGGTAAGATCGAACGGTATCATAAGACGCTCTACCAGGAACTGATCTGTCTCAAGGGGTTCCGCTCTTTAAGTCATTTCAGACGTGAACTCTGGAATTTCGACCAGCAATACAATAACTGGCGGAAGCAGGAGATCCTGGACTGGATGACTCCCGCCTCAGTCTACCACAACGAAATCAATTTCAATAAAAACAGAAAATATCTCAAAAGCGGACATAAACTCTGTCAACAAATCGGACATTAATTGTGGCACTCTACAATCAGTCATCAATCTCTTCCGTGATTTCTTTTGAAGTAAAGTCCTTGACCTAACCTTTCTTCTTCACGTACCTCGTTAATCTCGCGACGAGAATACTTTCGCGACCAAATTACTTCATTTTCGCGAATCCAATAGTGTGATTTACAGGGAAAGCTCCAGTTGCCAATGGATGGATATAGAGATACAGATCTGCCATTGAAGGTGAGTGACCAGTAATTGGGTGAAAGAGGGGCGACAACTTTGTTACCACATCCACACGGGCACAAGTGAATGGTAGTTGCAAATTTTATTGAAATATAGAGTGTTTTCCTCTCAAGCTTTTCAGGCATATAATCGACGAATACAGGATGGAGCTTCACGTGCATTCCTCATTGATAAGGGTGTTGCCATCGATAGTATATGTCATGTCGTGCTCATGGCGAAAGTCGGTGTAGTATCCACATAGTTATATCCAGACCAACGAGTATGTTGCCACGGCCGGGAAGATAGCCAGCGATTTAACGAACGATCCCAGGAACAAGCAAAAGGGTCTTATAAGGGCATCGGAAGGTGTATCGGATTACTTATATCGACGGCGGAACCAAGTGCCCCTCTAACTCAACATCACTTTAATTACACTCAATTTTGTTTCTGGTGTATCGCGGGACTTAATCGGATATCTAATAAAAAAAACGAAACCATCGCTATTTTTATTACTTTATCCCGCGATGAATACTTTAAGAATATAGTTTGGTCGGATGATCTGAACATGGAAACCGAAATTGATGATGAAAACCAACTTATAAAATCTGGATTAGATTGTGGGATTTTGACAAAAGAGGGGAGAAATAACGATAAGACAATAGAAATAAAAACAGACAGAAATTCAGAGCTTATTGCTCTGCAGCTTTTTGGTTATCACTTTGCCAAGCGAAGTATAGAAGTTCCGTATTTCCCCCTTGTTATATGGATAGAAACCGTTTCAGGATGTAATCTAAAATGTTCAATGTGTCCTGCCGGTGAAGGTAAAGTAAAAGATACCGGGTTGATGAATATGTCTCTCTTTAAAATTATTGTCAATCAACTGAAAGATAAACCTGTCATAAGAACCGCTCTGTTTTTTAGAGGCGAACCATTACTTAACCCGGAGATTGTAGAAATGGTTCGTTTGGCCGCTCATTACAATCTGAAACCATACTTCCATAGCAATGGTATGCTAATGACTCCAGAACTGGCAGAAGGTTTGATAAAAGCAGGACTGACATATATATCTTTTTCTTTTGATGGAGAAGATAAAGAAGAATATGAAGCAGCACGAATCGGGGGAACGTACGAAACAACACTGAGTAACATTATAAATTTTTTAGAGATAAAAAAACAATTAAAATCTGAATTACCGTATGTTGTTATCCAGAAAATTGATTCTAATGATAAGGGCATTACGGAGGCCTATAAGAAACGGTTCGATAATCTGCCAGTGAATCAGTTTAAATCTGTCCCAATACACAGTTGGTCAGGGGGGGTTGAAAAGTTCATTAAAGAAAAAAACCCTGTTGCCGTTCATCCTTGTATGTGGCAGAGATTGGTGATATGCTGGAACGGTACTGTCGTTGCTTGCTGTAGTGATATGCTTCCGAAAGAAATACTAGGTGATGTTACAAAAGAGACTTTGGAACAAATCTGGAATGGTGAAAAAATAAAAGAATTGCGATATCTAATGAGTACTGGCCAGAATAAAGATATCAGGCTATCTTTGGAATGCAGTTCTCTATATACAAATTCTTGGATGGTATAAATATTTGGAGGTATGGGGGCGTGCCCCAGGATTGTGGTAGGAATAACGGTGTTGGTATTATTAATGGCGGGATGTGGCGTGGTTTCCCCGTCTTGCCGTCGGTGTTAATAATGACCGTGTTCTTACCGAAAGAGACCTGATCTTATATCAGGGCACCCAACTCTTTAATCCGGAGTGCAGATTCGTAAAGCACGGCGATGCACCAGAACCCTCAATTTTGTTTCTGTAACCCAACTAGACTTTACCCATTCCAAAGCGCTCTTCCACTTGATCACGGCAAAAACTGCATTCAATGCATTAAGTTCCGCAACTTGAATATTATTAGCGTATTCATTATCTCCCTCATCGTTTTCCATAACACAGCGCAACACATGGTCGTTTTTACAAGTAGTACTAGTGGTGACGCGGACGATTCCTGCCAACTTCCTCTCGTCCCGATAGATGCCGATTCCGCATTCGATAAATGGAATATTGAGCTCCATATGTCTGTTTACGATTGTTCGCTTCGTCTGTCCATGATCGAGGCATAAAAACGCAAATTCCATTTTGCTGAGATCGTCGACATTGGACTCGTCAAGGTAATGAGAGTGAGGGATAATTCCTTTTTGCATATGTGAATAGATAGAGGTGTAATAATCAACTTTCTTGGAATGCATATTTAGATCATCGATGAAAGCGGCACCGGGTGCGCGGAAGGCATTATGCTGAAGAAAATCATCACCATCATAAAGGTGAATTTCCTGCACCGGGGTTTTCGCTAAAAGATCGAGGATATATGCTCCTGTGCCACCAAGACCGATGATAACTACCTTATTATTGGAGAGCTTGGTCGTAACAGTGGTAATTCCGGCTCGGCCCGATGCGGAATCTGTGTAGTGGAAGACAGAATCTTTGTCATTATCTTTGAGAACCGGGAAAGTTTTCGGCGTGATCTTTGGGTCTAAAGCTGGGGTCTGGCTCCATAATATATCGACGTAAGCTATCATCTTCTCATAATAATTAGGTGTAGCGTGCCAGTATTTTGTCCTAAAATAGTGACATAATTTATGTCCGCTTTCAAGAGCACCGGACAGGTGCTTGCGGGTGAAAGCGACAATGGAGATCAGGACCAAAGCAGTCGTATTCTATGAAGAAGGGATACGAAGTGCAAAGGAGATCGGAGAGACGTATAACCTCTCCGAGAGGACTGTGAGACGATGGGCGCAGTAACATCGTCAGGACCCGGAGAACGGATTACGACCAAAGAAGACCGGGCCGAAACGATCATCTCTAGCCATCTCAGCATCGTTGGAACAGCGGATTATCCGGCTCAAGGAGAATTATCCCGCGTGGGGAGCCCGTCGGATCAAGCACCAGTTCAACCTCCCATGTTCCTGGAGAACAGTTCATCGTATCTTCAAGAAACATGGACTTCTCATTCGGATCAAGGCAAAACCCCAGCCTTCCGGTAAACGGTTTCAGCGAAAACACGTTGACAGCATGTGGCAGGGTGATACCTTTCAGTTCCGGATCCGGAACGTCGGCAAGGTCTATGTAACCGGGTTCATTGATGATTGTTCACGCTATCGCGTGAGGAGTAAGGTCTACCTGCACAAAGATGCTGCCTCAGCGATCAATGCCTTGCAATGGGCACTACGTAATGGACGGATTCTCCGTGAGATTTACGTTGACAATGGGAAACAATTTGTCGCTAAAACGTTCAAAGCGGAAGCTCAAAACCACGGAATCAAACTGATCTTCGGCCGGCCTTACCACCCGCGTGGCCGCGGTAAGATCGAACGGTATCACAAGACGCTCTACCAGGAACTGATCTGTCTCAAGGGGTTTCGCTCTTTAAGTCATTTCAGACGTGAACTCTGGAATTTCGACCAGCAATACAATAACTGGCGGAAGCAGGAAATTCTGAACTGGAGGACTCCGTCCTCCGTCTAACGCAACGAAGTCAATTTCAACAAAAACAGAAAATATCCCAAATATGGACATAAATTCTGTCAACAAAATGGGCATTAATTGCTGCACTCTTCATCTAAATAAGCATAAGACTTATGCGACGGAAGTGCAATGTACCTATCCTAATAAATAAAGAGGTTCCAGATTGTCTGTTATCACAGACTCATTGAAAATTTTGCGTTATCTTTTCAGCCCCTTTAAAAAGATGCTTGCTTTATATTTACTTACCGTTATCGTACTCAGCGGGCTTGAGGTGTTCCAGGTTTCACTGATATACCCAATCATTAACTATGGTCTTGGGGTGCAAAACCAGCCAAAACTGCTGGATACATTTTATAATCATTTACTGCCGTCGTCTCTCAATCCCTTTATCGCATCATCAATACTTCTGCTCCTAGTCACTGTTGTTGTTTCCGTGTTTTACGGGATCGTGGTATACCGCGGGGCATATGTCTATTCATCAGTTCGTGATTCTCTGGACAGGCGGGTTTTTGATAGGATCACGAAAAATCAGTACAGCTATTTTGCAGGAAAGAAACAGGGTGATTTATTATATATCGGTCAGGGTGCAGTGGCCGATGCAACCAGTGCTTTAGGTGCAATTATTTCCTTTATACAAGATTCAATAACTTCCCTTTTTTATTTATTATTTATATTTTATCTCTCATTCTGGCTTACGGTTGGAATAATAATCATCGGACTGGTATATACATTGCTGGTCAAGAAATATTTATTATCAAAAATTTTTAGACTCAGCTCTGAGTTAACAAAAGCATTTATGGAAAAATCAGTTGTATATCAAGAATTCATATCAGGAATCAAAACCATTTTCATAACAGATTCTCTCGGAGTATTCAAGAGTAAATATGATTCTGCAGTAAACAAACTATTAAACATATACACAAATTTGTATGCCCTCAATAAAGTTCCCTCAATCATCAACGAGTTAATCATGTTTTCAACAATTTCGGTAGGTGCTATTCTTTTATATTTTTTCACAGGAGGAAATTTCATCACATATATTGGCATATTCGGGACCCTCATGGTTGCTCTGTACCGTTTAATCCCCAGTGTTAATTTAGCCCAAAGTGATTTTTCTTTGATCGTCCAGTCTCTTCCGGCACTTAACCTTCTATATGGTGAATTGATCGCGGAGAGCAGTAAGGAATATACTGAAAGCCCTGGAAACAAAAAACGAAAATTTTCCTTTGAAAACAAAATTGAGTTCAGGGAGGTGTCATTCGGGTATCCCGGGGCTCATCAGGATACCATACATAATCTCTCTTTTGAGATTGGCAAAAACAAAAAAGTTGCCATTGTGGGAAATTCAGGTTCCGGGAAGACGACGATGGCAAATCTGCTGGCACTTCTCTACAAACCGGGGAAGGGCGGTATTTTTGTCGATGGGGTTAATATAAATGAATTTGACCATGCTGATTATTTGAGGTCACTTGGATATATTGGTCAGGAGACTTTTATTTATCACGATACCATTAAGGAAAATATTCGATTTGGGCTGGATCGCAGTGATCAAGAAATAATTGAGGCGGCAAAACTTGCTGATGCTCATGATTTTACCATGAAGACAGATCAGGGTTATAATACAATTGTCGGTGATCAGGGGCTTAAACTGTCTGGTGGGCAGAGGCAAAGAATTGCCATTGCAAGGATAATACTTCGGAATCCGGACATTTTACTTCTAGATGAAGCTACCAGTTCTCTCGATAACATTTCAGAAAAGAAAATTATTGATTCTGTTCAGCAGTTATCAAAAAATATGACCGTTATTACCATAGCACATAGATTATCTACAGTTCAGGATGCGGATGTCATTCATGTGATGAGAGATGGGGAGATAGTTGAAAGTGGTACGCATGATACATTAATGGCCATGAAAGGTGAATATTATCAATTATATACGGTGCAGGAAAAGGAGGAATAATCGGAGACAGATGAAATATCTCACTCATCAAAGGCGGTGCCGGATTTATCGGCTCGCATATTGTTGAAGCACTTGCACAGCAGCAGCATGAGCTTGTAATCCTTGACAATTTATTTGCCGGAACTGTTGAGAATATCCAACGCTGCTGAAAAAATGAATATATCTTTTGAACAGGGTAGTATTGCAGATCTTTCGTTGATCCGGCAAGCACTTGAAGGAGCCGACGGGATAGTTCACGAGGCGGCGATTATATCAGTACAATATTCTGTTCAGAATCATCTAGAAAATCACGAAGTTAATTCCACGGGAACTTAAAATATCCTTTTTTCGGCCCCTGGATTGCGGTATAAAAAGGTCATCTGCGCATCCTCTGCCACAGTATACAGCAACGATCCCCCTAGTCAAGCAGAAGAACCTGATACCCCCATGCCCCTTTCCCCTGTGCAACATCGAAAATAACCGAAGAATACCTCTGTTCTCTCTTTCTCACAAACTGTATGAAATGAAAATTGTCTCGCTGCATTACTTCAATATTTTTGGGCCATAACGGGGCTTGGATTTAGAATATTCTGGCGTTATTCCAAAGTTTATCGCTCAGATCAAATAGAGTACATAGATAATGATTTTCTGTGATGGAGAACAAACGCAGAACTTTGTTTTTGTCGGCAATATAGTATTCGCAAATAAGTTCTGTTGCGTTGTCTGGACTTTTAAAGAAAAGTGGTTGGGTGTTGCGTCGCGGGATTTTTCGCGCGGGAGGAGGTAATTAAAAATGAATTTGTATTGCAGTTCGCTTTCTATACAAAATTTTATTTGTACTCTCCCTAAATACAAAGAATGTATCCTAAAAGGCGGTCTGGTTTCGATGGCGATAGATCCAAAAATTCAAGTCAATAAAAAATTTTTATGGGAACAATTAAATGTTAATTGGCTGCGACCAGAAACCGCACTATGGCGCGCTTTTGACTCAACATTACTCTCAAAATTTGATATGGTACCTCCATCGTTAGATCTTGGTTGTGGGAATGGGATTCACAGTTTTATTTGTGCCGGGGGGACATTTTCCACAAAATATGATTGGTACCTAAATACAAACCCGGATGATTTCTCAAAAGAAAAAGATATTTATGATGTTTGTAAGATTGATTCAATTAATAAATATATTGTGACGAAACCAAATTATCACTTTTCAGTGGGGTTGGATCATAAAATTAACCTATTGAACCAGGCAAAACAGCTTGATTTTTATGATAGAATAATTTGTTTTGATGCAAATAATTCTCTTCCTTTCGAAAATAATTCATTTAATTCGATATTCTCAAATATGTTATACTGGCTTAATGACCCAGAAAAATCATTAAACGATATATATAGAATTTTAAAAACTGATGGAACTGCTTTTTTATTTATACCCGATGTAAATTTCAGCGAATATTGCGTGCCATATCAGTTGAAAAAATTAAATTCAAAATTGGTCGAAAAACTAAATCATGGTATATCTGGAACAATTCAATGGGAAACTAATGAAGACAATTTTTTAAAGTTAACAAGTGAAATAGGATTCAAAACTGTTTACACTAAAAAATATTTGTCAAAATTAACACTTTCCTTTTGGGATATAGGACTTAGACCAATATCCCCCGTATTAATTAAAATGACAAATAAATTGTCTTCTGAAGATAGGATGGAATTAAAAATTGAGTGGCTAAGTATCTTGTATGATCTATTATTACCTATTTATGAAACAGATCTAAATTCTGATGATGGTGGTTTTCATTTTTTTGTAATAAAGAAATAAAGGTTCTGTAGAAACGCACATTATTCGAAGACTTAGGCACACATGATGAAAAACAGTGGGTCTTTCATGGTAAACCCTGAGGTTTCTGAAGTGTTCAAGCCGGGGTAATACACAATGCATTAAATGACATGATATCACTTTACATCACGTTCCAAAAGTCCCGCCATGCAACAGGGAACTTGAAAAAGTGAGAAATCCCAACAACGCAACAGAACCTAATATGAAAATCTATAAATGTATCCTCCCTTATTTTATTTCACCTCATCACTATATCTTTCAACGTTTGCGCTGCTCTAATACTGCTTTTACCATCGTTTAAATGGGTACCATATCTTTTTAAAAACTCAGTATTATTGTAATCAACAGGATCTATAATTCTACCTGTCTCTAAAAATTTACTTATCGACTCACAAAAAGCAGGCAATTCCTTATAGCAAAAAACTCGCTGTTTTAATAATTGCTCAGCATAATCATCAATCTTTAACAGACCTGTGTACAAAAAAATTGGCTTCGATGTTGTAAGTGATTCTAAAAGTGGCGTTGTCGGAAAATCAATCACTATTATATCAGCTTTTGATAATAAATCGACAAACCTAGATTCATTAGCGATAATCTGGCAATTTTTGTACTTTTTTTTCTCAATGTATTGACATACTGGATTTTCCCTATGGAGGGGACTAGATAGTTTTTTAATGATGACAGTATTGTCGTTATGCTCTCCGAGGACATCTAAAATTGCCATCTGTGAACGCCATAAAATATTATCTGACCAAGGAGGTTCCCACGATATATAAAGATGATTTTCACAAAAAGTATTAACTAATACATAAAGAACAATTTTTTTTTCCTTACAATTTAATTTTAAATCTTTACTCTTTTGAGATAATTTATCTAAACTAGCTGAACCAATTGGTATAAGTTCGGTACCACAACGTTCCGATTGTGTAGAATATCGTTCTTCAACTCCATTACCAAAAACGAAGTGATAATTTGAGTTTTTAAGATCAGTATATATTATAATCGGAGAATCGTGAAAACCATAACTTCCATGTTGCCATGTTATCACGGGTATATGGGCATTATGCGCTGCGCGTGCCATTGAATTTTCTAAACAGGAAACCAAGGCTGATGATATGATAGCTTTAATATTTTTCTCTTTCAAAAAAAAATCAGTTTCCGTATAAGCATTTACACATGCATGAATTAGGTGTTCTATTAAAAATTGAAAACGCTCTTCAATAACAGTAAAAAAATCGACATCATTAAACAAAAAAAAATCACGGAATTTATTATCTGCCTTTAATTTTTCCCACCCACGAATTACTGCATTAAGATCCAAGTCTGGGTATATTCGGGAATTCATCCTGTACTTCAGAACATCTTCCACTCTAAAAATAGGACCCACTTTTATAGACTGTATTTCGCTTATAGCATCATCCCAGTTATACACTCCTCCAATGAGCAGCACCGGAAGACTTTTATTTTTAGTCAAGTGACTTTTTAATCCATTATATACTTCAATCCATCTATTATTCTTGATATTAATCACGATCTCTAAAAGTTCAGGATGAAATCGTAACCACCATGCTACTTTCTGTTTAAGTATGTTTATGATATGCTGATCATTTTCCTTTCCCACGTAAAAATCCCCCATCTGCGGAACAGCGGGCAACATTACAACAGGCACTTTCCAACAATCCAGCGCAAGGAGGTGGGAATAGATTGATTCTTTATTATTAAAGAAAAGGTAGGGGGCCTCCTTATGAATTCCAAATGGATATTTTTCAGTACCATAAAAAAAAATAAAATCTGGCTTTTCAGCATCGATTAATTTACGCAGTTGAAATATGCGGATGGTTGCTGCATCATAAACAACTTTTAAATCAAGGAAACTAAACAAACTTGGGGTAATATTCAACTCTTTTAAAAGTGGACAAGACTGTTGAACATTAGCATCGATGATTTCGCAGAGATTTTCAACTTTTTGATAGTTGGAAATCCCCATGCAATATAATTCCTGCAAGTCGTAATAATCCTCAATTATGTTAAAGGGTAAGTCTCCCATTTCATTCATCGCGAATGGAGAGAGAACAATTATCTTTTTCTCGATCTGAATTTCTTCAATCCATTCAAAACAATCTTTTACTTGTTCTGGAAACTCGAGTAAAATAAGTACTTTGCGCCTTATGTTTTTATCATTGCAATAGTCCCTAATGAAATCTTTTAAAATTAGTTTATTTTTCAATTGTTTCATAAAGAAAATCACTTTAGTATCTGTGTGCACAATGGGAACAAAGTGTCTGTTCATGCTCCCTGTGTTCGTCAATCATTTTTCTGATTATTTTGATTTTTTCACCATTCCATATCTCCTCCATTGAAGATTGAGAAAGATTCCCTACATACAACAAATTGTTAAAATCCGCACAACATGCATTGGCCTTTCCATCCCAATCTATCTCTAAATCAATCCAAGGCATATTGCATTTCCACTTTCTTCCCGTACATGTCTGCCTTTGAATATCCTTGTCTGATAAAATCTTTCTCTCTCGTAAAATGTCCCGAACTTCGGTAAACGAGGTTTGTCCAATCTGGATCCGGTCGACTATATCCTTCCATTCTGCAATAAATTTATCCATTTCTTCTTTTCCCTCATCCGTAACCGTTGTTGCGAGGGTTACATATGGACGGACTTCGCAGACAACAGTTTTTTTGATGTTATTTACCAAATCGTTCCATCTTGTATTATTCCTTATTTTTGCGTATTCGGGAGCGTTTAATCCCTGCATCGAAAAATTAATCGAGTCTACCTTTTCAAGCTTTTCCGGATAAAAATATTTCGCCAATCCATTTGTCGTAACATGCACCAGGAAACCCTGCTCCTTCGCATATGCAAACATCTCATAAATTCCTTTGTTGAGAAATGGTTCGCCCCATCCGGAGAATCTCAAACCTCTTACCTTATTTGCCGCCTTATCTGCAATGGTTTTAAAAAGTGGAACTGACATCTCTCCAAGAGATCTGGTCATAAGTTGCCTGTTGCAAAAAACACATTTTAGGTTGCATTTATTGGTGGTTTCAATATCTAATAGAAGCGGATACTCCGGGCATTCAACATTCGCATTTGAATATTCTTTGGAATCATAAACCTGCCTGAAGGGGTTTTCTCGTCCAGGGACTCTGTAATCCATTAAAAGCATATTTCTACGCTTCCTTTTTTCCGAATATTCTTATCCAATTACCCATATAGGCTTTATCAAAGGCTTCCTGTAATATATATTTATATTCCTCAATAAACTTAGTATCATATTTTTTATTGAAATAGTGTTTTAAATTGAATATGATATGATCAATATCTATTCCTCTCGTTTCAAGATAAACGATCTTGAATCCCGCTTTTTCTAGCAGTCCTTTTATTGTATCCGGGGTATAATATATCAGATGTGCATCCGGCACGATATTATCACATTTTTCTTCACATATATATCGTTCGACCGAATTGTAATTAGGAACATATACAAAGATCATTCCGTTTTTCCTTATAATTCGATGGATCTCTTTAGCTGTATTCAGCGGTTCAGTCAGATGCTCGAATACGTCCCAAACCGTTACAACATCAAAAAAGTCATTCTCAAATTGCGCTTCATCGATCGTCATGTTATAGATGTTTTTCAAATTCAGTTTTTCTTTGGCAAAATCAGCCCCCACGTTTCCAACTTCTATTCCATAAGTATCCCAACCCCTCTTCATCGCACTTTCTACAAAGTGACCTGCAGCCGATCCTACGTCAAGTAATCTGCCGTTTGGAATGTATTGTTCAATAAAATCCAATCGTTCATTATATAATACTTCTTGTCGGTATTTTGCACTGGGAATGTATAAATTAGTAAACATAAATGTGAATCTTCCAGTTGAATAAAATTCTTCTATTTTATTTTTATTTATTCGGGGGTTCACATACACCAATCCGCATTCTTTACATTTCACATATCTGAACCCTTCCTTGATAAACAATAAATCTGTTTCATCTTTTCCGCAAAGCATGCAATTCGTATGCTCGCTTATATCTTCGCGTAACATCCCGCTATCCTTATCGATATATCTTGCAATATCTTGTTTTCTCAAATCTGCGGCCTTATCTAACGTCCCTTGCGGCTGCAATTTTTCAATCTCAATTTTTACCATTTTATCTTTCATCGTATCATTTTCCATGGGATCACGTATTATCTATATTTGTTGATTTAAGTACATATTACATCATACAAAAATCTTGGTTCGGAAACTATAGTTAAGATCTAGACTTTTATTACAATGAGCGCCAATTCATTGTATGCCTAGGTCTGAATAGATACCCGTTCAAAAACATATGACGACAGATCAATTGGAATCAAGAATAAAAACCTTGGAAAAAGATACCAAAATTCTGCTCTGTAGATAAGCTCAATGAAGAGCAATAATAATGCTCTGTGAAGGTTACAGACAATCATTTTGTTAGCGATTTCTTTCATCTGAAGGACGAACTTTCGTGCTTTGAGATCGCTGCCGAACTTTCTTTTCGGGACGGAGAACGTGGTTTCAACGAGTTGTCGTTTTCGGTATCTGGGTTGTTGGTCCTGAGAACCATTTCCGGTCGGTAAGTACCGCCGACAATCTCATTATTCCGGGAACGGATAGGGATGATCGCATCAGCATGGAGGTTTTCTCTGATGAGATGATGGATCATATCAGAGTCGTATCCTCTGTCCATAACATAACACTCAGATGCTCGCATAGCGTGACATTGTCGGAGCAATTTCCGGAGCGTAGTGAAATGGGGTATGATTGAGAGATTAAGTATCTCCTGTATTTTCGCCATGTCCCCGACATCTTCGATTAACTCCCGGTAGTGCTGGTCCAGGTAATACTTGAATAAAATCAGGACAAGAATCTGATGCTGGGTATACGTTTTCTTCGAATATTTACAGGAATAGGGTTTGAGATGCGTTGATTTTACTACCGATATAGCTGCCTGGATAAACCTGATATTCCGGCTCACCGATTTCTTAATTGTCTCCTTTCCTTTTGACCACACATCAAAGTAGGGAGACACTGTACCTTAGATCTTTCGGTCGGCGGTACATATGGTTTTAGAGGGGGGGTTCTACAGAGCAAATAATTTTATTTTTAAAAAAAATCCGATAATATTTTACAATTTCCCTTGCAGTCCAGAACGGAATGATTTCTTGCGGCAGAAACTCGATGAAGTTTTTCATCCGTTCAAAATCTTCCGGTGTATCAATATCCAGATTGATATCCGGTCCCATAATCTCATAAGGTGCACAACAGGACCTGATAGAAAAATTGCCAGGATTTCGGGTAATATGAAGTGTTACATGTTCTCTCTCTTCAGGAGTCAGGGATAACGTAGATAATGAGTACAGTACAGGTGCATTTACTACTTCAGCACCAAACCCATCGGGATAGTTATTGTTGGTTGAAGGGACATGATTGAATGAATAATCATTGCCTAAGGAAATATGCTGATATACAATTCTGTCAATCTCTTCTGGATCAACAAGAGGATTATCCGCACAAATTCTGACAATAATATCAGCATTCGCTCCTTTCCCAACCTCGACATAACGCGACAATACGTCCAGTTCTGAGCCGCGGAATACTTCCACATTCATCCCTTCTGCAAAATGACAGAGAGGGTTATTTTCAGGCTTTGTAGATGTAGCGAGGATTATCGAATCCAAAGATTTAGCTTTTTTTACCCGTTCAATAACATACCAGAGTAGAGGTTTTCCCGCTATCTCCATCAGGGATTTTCCTGGCAGACGTTGTGATCCCATTCTTGCCTGAATAATTGCTACAACTTTCATGCCGGAAACACCGTTTTTTTGTTAAATTTTACGCCCATCAAAAAAAATCAAGGCTAAATTACTAATCCAGCCCGTAACTACCCACTAAAAATAGTAGGATTCTTCGCATCTTAATACTATAGGACTTGCGCACTCGAGTCCGAAAGAAAGAGCTAAGAGAACCAACACTTGGTAGAACAAGCCCGGAATAGAGATTGACGTAGTGTGAACCCACCAAAATGCACGACGAGCAATTTCATTAACTTTCTCATCGTGACATATCAAGCGTATTCCTGTACGGAGGCATCTCGGTGTTTACCCGATGAATCAGAACCGATAGCTCAAGATTCTGTCAAGCGGCTGTTACAGGGGCAACCTCACCACACGGGGACATTGTATAACGAAGCTCGACAGATGATCCGGCGTAACGAAGGAGTACTGGTAATCGATGACAGCACCTTGGACAAACCATATTCGCATTCGATCGAACTGGTCACCAGCTCCTATGCCAGCCACTAATTATTCATGGAGGACCGAAAAAACCAGAAAACGGTCCCTAAAACCTAAATCTCTGTCGATACCTCCCATCAGGTCATCACCGGTCTGAAGATCTCCCAACACCCGGTCCACGATATTCCTCACGCCGAAAAACTCCTTAAACAAACCCGCAGATCCAGAAAGTCCGATCTCTATGTCATGGACAAAGCGTACGACTCCGTGGAGATCCCCCGGTTGATCTGAGAGTCATTGAACTCGGGTTCCCTTATCCCCGTTCGGGACAGGAAACGGAAACGGATCTCCGGGTATGATCGATGGAGAATGTTACTTGATACCATTCTATACCATCAGCGAAACATAGTTGAAACCGTGTTCTCCATCCTGAAAAGAAAGTTCGGGGAATCCCTCGAAGCCAGAAAATTCCGGCTCTAGGTCAAGGAAATTAAAATAAAAGTGATTGTCTATAACCTCTCAAGAATGATGAATTCATTCTCTGTTCTAATTGTCATTGAGGAATTCTACAAAGCCTGAATTCAATTACTCAATCAAGGGATATGTCACTCCATTTAATAATCTCATCCTCGATAATATCTTTTTTTGAATACGAATCAATTATTTGTCCAAGGTACTTTGGTTCAATCCCGGTTCCCGGTCGTTTTACTAAAACCATCTCGGCTGTTATCCTTGTTCCTTTCGGAATAGGGACTGATGCGACTATACTTCGTCGCGCCCACTTTCGTGGTTTTAATTCCGTTTTAATAGGTTTTTTTGTGCAGTTTCCCAAGCATTGTCTCACAATTCGGATTGTTCGTGATATTTTCTTAAGATCATCATAATCCATCGATATTTCGTGATCGAATCCTGGTCGTTGTCTGTCAAATGTAAAATGTTTTTCGATGACCGATGCACCGAGAGCAACTGCTGCACCAATCACGCATGTACTCTCTGGCATTTTTGTATGATCCGAATACCCCACCCGGTAATTTGGAAATGCCTCTTTAATCTCTCGCATCATGGAAAGGTTTACATTCACAATGCGAGTCGGATAATTTGTAATACAGTGGAGCAGCGTGATATCAGCATTTCCTTCGGATTGTATAACAGATACGGCATCCTGTATCTCTGTTATCGTTGAAGCTCCTGTAGAAAGGATAATCGGTTTCCCTGTTTTGGCAATATATTGAATTAATGGAATATGGGTTATATCCATGGAGCTGATCTTGTAAAATGGTACTCCAACTTCTTCAAGCAGATCAACTGAAGATTCATCTGATGGCGTTGAGAAAAAGCAGATACCGTATTTTTCTGCATAGGTCTTGAGTTCTCTGTGGTCTTTATATGCAAGACGGGGTGTCTGTTCGAATTCGTCAAATTGTGTATCACCGGGGCATCCCTTTATATCCCAGAATTTTGGGGCATCGCGGGTGACCAATCTCTCCGGAATAAATGTCTGGAACTTGATTGCATCTGCTCCGTTCCTAGATGCCATTTTTATCATTTCCTTTGCCCGGGAAATGTCTCCTTCAAAGTTGCAGCCTGCTTCCGCGATAAGAAAAACACCATTATTTTTATCGGGGAAACTTCTTAGCCCTTTCATCGCTTTCAGGTTTCTCACACCCCTTTTTCATAAGGCTTGTAATCCGGCTGCCCCGCCATCAGGATCTCTTTGCTGCCTTTGCCACAATTGAACAAAAGATCAACCACGGACATGTTCGGCTCAAAGGCACCGTATAATTGCGGATACCTCGGGTGCCGGTAATCATGAAACAAGACATCAATCCCACCATCCTGCCATTGCTGGAGATCTAGGTAATTCCGGCCATCTGGTCCTGAAAGATATTCATCAGCCCCCACATGTGTGCAGAGGTTGAGAATATATTCATTTTTTTTCCCGGCTACCCCGAGTTCGGAAGCCCTGACAATGCGTGTTGAAATATCGAGCGAATGCACAAGGTAGGTAAGTATTTTTTGAATTACATCATTGAGATAAACATAATGGGTAGCATACAGGTCGCCAAAAAAACCTGCATGTTCCTTGAAGAATGGAGCTTTCGAATAAGAAGTTGATATACTCTTCCAGTGGTGGTGTTCCCAAGGAATTTTCCTGTCAGTCTCCACATCCATGATGAGTTGGGCGGATTTTCCGCGGCTGATAACCGGTACTGTTATCCACGACCATCCCTTGGGTGTCTTGATTTTATTTCTGTTTATGAAGTAATTTTTGGAATATTGGACATTATCCAGAAGGATAAAAAGATCACATCTGGCTATACGGTCAAAGAGGCCGCACCAAGGCAGGTACATAGGTTGGTGAATGCAAACTCTCAAAGCGTTGCCTCCAATCCTTCGATAATACGATCCATATCCTCCTTGGTAACAAGGGCATGGATTGGAAGGCAGATTTGTTGCTTTAAGATCCGTTCAGAAACTGGAAAATCACCGACTTTATAATGGAACATTTTTTGATACAACGGTTGTAAATGACAGGGAGGCCAATACAAGGATTCAAGCTCAATGTGATAATCCTCTGTAAATTTTTGTTTGAATTTTTCGATTGAGATATTTGAATGAAGCTGAACCGGGTATTTATAGTAGGACGGTGACGATGAATCCGGGATTGAGAAATTGAAAATATCACGGATAGTGCAAATTTTTTTAGAATAATATGATGCGATTTGCCTTCTTTTCGATAGTAAATAATCCAGATCCTGTAGCTGGTGAATGCCGATTACAGCCCGGATCTCGTCCATGAACCAGTCATTTCCGAGGTTGATGATCTCACTCGTTCCTTTCTGGCTGCTTCCATGAATTCTGACGCTTCGAGCAAATGCATCGAGACTCTCATCATCGGTGGTGATCATCCCTCCCGTGCCAGTTGTCATTATCTTTGTTGGATAAAAAGAAAAGCAGCTGGCATCCCCAAATGATCCGGCTTTTTTATTGTGTAATTCAGCCCCGGATGCATGTGCGCAGTCTTCGATGAGGAATAAGTCATTCTCCCGGCACAGATTCCGGATTTCTTCAATATCTTCGCAAACAATACCTGCGATATGGACAACGATGACCCCCCGGGTTTTTTTGGATACCTTTTTCCAAATCTCATCGATATCAATATTATACGTGCCCTCTTTGCAGTCTGCAAGGACCGGTATACCCCCGGCAAAAATAACTGCATTTCCTGTTGCTATGAACGTATTGGCGGGGATGATGACTTCCCGATCGCTGACTCCATAGAACCGCATGACAATTTCGAGAGCTGTAGTGCATGAATTCACAGATATGGCATATTTCGATCCGATATACCGGGTAAATGCCCCCTCAAACGATCGCGTCATCTCACCGTTCATCAGTCTTCCGGATTCCAGAACGGCCTCGATACTCTTAAGAATTGCTTCCTTATTGCGGAAATAGGGTCGCGCTACCTGGATCATCTGGCCCCCACAACATCATCAATATAGTTTTCCACTGCCTCCTCAAATGGTTTGAGTTTTATGTCGGGAAATGCAATGCGGAATTTTTTCAGCGATACGAAACGTCTAATAGTCCTGACCGGATCCGGGTGATCGAATATAATGGGGACATTTCTGTTGTATTTATTCTGGAAGACCTCCTGTATGAAATGGCCGATCGATTGTATGCTCCGCGGAATTCCGCTTCCAACATTGATTATGACGTTTGACTGGGTTCTGTTTTCCACCGCCGCTCTGAGGACGGAACATACATCTGATACATCGATAAGGTCAATTTCCTGATATCCACCATGTTCCAGCCGGATTGCATCCCCTTTACTTGCCGACCGGATAAAATAATACACCACTTCTTCAGGACGGATGCCACTGCCCATACCGAAAACATTCGCGAATCTGAGGATCTGGTAATCAATACCCGATGATTGTATTTCAATCTCTGACACAGCCTTCGTAAGCCCGTACAGGTCTGACGGTGCAAGTGCCATTGCTTCTTCGAAAGGCACTCTGCCAGTCTCACCATAGACCCAGTATGTCGATGCAAAAATGATCTTCTGGATCTCCTTGTTTTTTGCTGCCTGCAACAGATTGTGGGTGCCAATAATATTGGTGGTTATTGCATCGGAAGGGTTTGTAATGCAGGCCCCACTTCCTTTGATGCCTGCAAGGTGAATGATCGTGTCAGTTTCTTCAGGAATTATGATGGTGGCATGTTCCGATCGTAAATCTCCGGGTATCCATTCAGCATTTTCCGGTAAAGGGAACGGAGGTCTGCTTCTTCCGAAGCAGAAAATGTTCCAGTTTTTTGGTGCATGTAACAGGAAGGTGCTCCCCAGATATCCCGTTGAGCCGGTTAAGAAAACATTCACCATATCCTGTTAACCACCTCATCAATTCTCCCGGATCCTTTGCCATCGACGATCTTTTTCGCTTCTCTACTCAATGCACATCTAATAGATTGATTTTCCAGCAGTTCTCTCACTGATTCAGCAATCTTCTGTTCATCAAGTGAAATGCCTATCCCCAGATTTATTGCAGCACCACGTTGTGCGAACGCTTCGGCAACCGCATTATGCCGTTCGTGATGGCAAATGATAATGGAAGGTATACCGAAAATTGCCAACTCATATAACGTGTTCCCTGCTGCAGTTATTGCCAGATCGCATTTTTCCATAACTTCGAGCATTCTCTTGTGAGAAACGCCCCATTCAAAAATATACCTGTTTTTTAAGACTTTCTGGATTGCTAACAATTCCTGGCGATGCAGATCCGTTATTGCATCTCCCATGATGACATATATTGTCTGGTTGAGATCGAGCAATTCAAGGGACCGGATGATTTTTAACGTCAGCCCGTACGGATCACTCCCCCCTTGGTTGATGAAAATATTTGTGCAGACCGCCGGTATATCTCTCGAAAGACTCCATCTATTTTGGAACTGATCAGACAATGGCATAAATGCAGGACCGATACAATACTGGGTCTTAATTGGTTTTAATGCGGAATAGAACCCTGGATCTTGCAATATGCTGAAATTGATTACGATATCCGCGGGTATTTCACAGGAGATTTCATCATCGAGTATCACGGCTGTGTGATGGGCCAGCGAGCGGATTTTCTGATAGTATATAGTGGACCGGTTGAGAAGATTGCAGATGAGGATGTCAGGTTTTCTATCCTGCAGCAACTTCCCCAGATTATGTAATTCTTCCTCTTCGTTTGCTACTGCGCCAAGAGTCCGGACCTGAACGTGATAGTCTGATAATATCTTTTTCAGCGGGGGGAAGTCGTTAATGATAAACTCAATCGAAAAGGAATTGTTCTTCTTCTGGCTGAAAAAAACCGTGAGAGCAATACATTCCATCAAGTGGCCCATCCCGATGCTGTTGCTTGCATCGACCCGAAAACAAATGCTCTTCATCCATCAGTCCCGTTTTTCCCTGACAATGATGAATGCCTCGGCAGCAGAAAAACCGCTCTCGATTCCGCGCCGGCGTGCGGTAATGGTAAGCCCCTCTTCAGAACGGGGATGCGGGGACGCACGCCTCTCCTTTTCATAACAGCGCATTGCCTTGAGTTTTATATCCAGATAATGTTCGATGTTTACGTAGTAGTTGGGAGAGAAGGCATACTCCGGAAATGGCGGAGACTGTTCAGTTGATGAAGGAACTTCGTAGCTGAGTACTTTTTTCAGGTCTTTGTTGGCTGAAGGCCGGAGTGCGACCATCGCTGCCTGAAATACGGCTCGATGGTCTTGGTTATTATCTCCCCGGTGACAGATATATGCTATGTCGGGTTCTATTTTCGCGATATACTTCTCAAGGGGAATAATAATGTCCTGGAGACAGACATCCAGACGTTCATCATTCAGATTAAGAAAAGCAGCCTCCTTATACCCCAGTACCTTCTGGGCCTTGTGTGATGCAATGATCTCAGTCTTATTTTTCTTCGGATCAAACTGATGATCGTAGACCCGATGAGCAACAAAACAAACATAAACTTCATCATGTTCAACGACATGACGGGCGATAGTACCCCCAACCCCGAGTACTTCATCGTCCATGTGGGGTGCTATGACAAGAACTCTCATACTTTCTCATTCGGTCTTGCATCCATGCCTTCGAGATCCAATTCTTGGCCCTTGTACAGCCCGATCTGGAGATCCTTATTTCCTATATGGAGTATGGTATTATACATTTCACCAATATCATGGCATTCCTTGCAGACACAATGCGTCCCGAATTTTTTTGCTTTAACCAGTTTCCTTAGATTTTCAAATCTTTCTCCATGCCATATGTCGTAAATAGTCTGGGTTTTCACATCTCCGAGCTGGTTGAGATTATCATAGTCACAGATACAGTTCGGGACAATGCCGTTCCACCCGATCACCAGTCTCCTCCAGGGTTCATAACAGATAAACAAGGGATCACGGGGAAACGGGTTGTTGTCTGCCCGGGCCTGATCAGCGATCACGTATATTTTGTCGCCGATTTTTTCCCAGACAGAGAAATATTCCATAGGGTTGTCCTTTATTGCAGCATAAATGGTTTGAATCCGGATGAGCGGTTTTTTGCGGTTGGCATCATCGCGGTATTTTTTCAGCATTGTCACTTTTTTTATGATACCTTCGGATGTTTCTGGCCACCGAATCCGGTCATAGGTTTCTCCAGTTCCATCAACTGAAATACTAATCCAATCAAGACCTGCATCAACAAGTCCTTCCACTAAGGAAGGGGTGAGGCGCTCCCCGTTAGTAAGGAATGCCACATCACTTATACCTTTTTCCTTCGCATATTTTACCATCTGGACGATCTTCGGGTGAAGCAGTGGTTCCCCGCGCCAAGAGAGTTTTACAGAGTAGACGCCCCGGCTCACACTTTCATCGATGATTCTCCTAAAAAGGGAAAAATTCATCATGCCGTGCTTGAGATCTATAGGCATCTGTTTTCTCCGGCACATCGGACATCTCATCTGACAGGTAACAGAAGTTTCAATATCCAGATGAGTGGGGAAATCAATTACATGATGAAATTTCGGTTCAATATGCCACTTAATTCTGTCGATAATATGATTTGTGAGATGACCTCTTTTTATTTCATAAAGCCATGATTTTATTTTTCCGGATATCCGGTTGTAATCCCTTTCCCGGTTTGATTGAGAAATGTTCAAGGCCATTTGGTTTCCCACAAATTGTTTTGGCACCAATAATAACCGATAGTTATTCAGAAAAATCAATATCAGGTAAGATTATTAATTTTTTTATACCAGGTAATATATTTTCTGACGCCTTCTTCAAAGGATGTTTTTGCTTCCCATTTGAGTTCCTTTTTCGCTTTGGCGCTGGATACTTTCTTACCACCGAAGTCACCCGGGCGTGAGGGGACATATTTAATTCCCACATTCCCGATGAGTTTCTGTACTGTTTCAGCGACTTCTTTGACACTGATTGGTCGCTGGCCATCAATATTGTATATCTTGTTCTCTGCAATCTTCTGAAGAGCTGCAACATTCCCTTCAGCAAGATCTTCAACATAAATAAACTGACGAAACTGGCTGCCATCGCCGGCAATGGTGAGTTCTTCGCCTTTGAACGCCTTATCGACAAAGATCGGAACGATTGCACCGGATCGTGCACGGGGTCCGTATGGGATGCCGTACCGGAGGATAGTATACTTTATCCCATACAGATCGCCATAATTCTGGCAGTAATATTCAGAAACCAGTTTGGTTGTTGAATAGAGATGTGCAGGTGTACGGATCGGCGTGTTTTCATCCACTTCAAGCATGTCGGTTGTCTGGTATACCCAGTCAGTGCTACCGTAAATAACTCGATCTACCCCCATTTTCCGGGCAGCCTCAAGAACGTTTATTGTCCCAGTTGTATTCACCCGCTCTGAATAATGGGGGTGCTCGAAAACATCCTTAACATCTGCAATCGCTGCAAGATGGTAGACGATGTTCACATCTTTCATTGCCCGTTCCAGTTCATCAAGATTGAGGATGCTCCCGTAAAAATGCTTGATAGAGTTCCAATATCTTGGCTGCACGAAGTCAAAAATCAGTACATCCTCGCCTTTCGCTAGGAGCTTATCAACAAGATGTGAACCGATAAAACCCGATCCTCCCGTTACCATTACCGTCATTGTAACACCATCTTTAACGACTCAATAACATACATTGCTTGCTCATCGGTCATAGTGGCAAATACCGGCAGGCAGATGTGGCGGCTGCAGAGATCCTCTGAAACCGGGAATTCCCCACCTCTAAACCCAAGTATATCCTTGAATATAGGCTGGAGATGGCAGGGCAACTCGTATACTTCTCCGCTCAGACTCACACCAAACTTCTCTTTGAGTTCTTTTTTAATGGCAGTCCTGTCAATTCCTTTTTTAAGTATGGCACAGTATTTGTAATAATTGGAATGAACATTTTTTGGAATTTCAATCGGAAAAAGTGTTGGTATCTTTTTGATTGCATTATCATAAAGTGCTGCAACATTTCTTCTGTCAGTGATGAATTCCTCCAACCGATTGAATTGGGATAGTCCGATTGCAGCATGGATCTCGCTCATTCTCCAATTATATCCCATCTCGGTATGAATGTTTCCCAAGAAACCTGCTTTACCTTGGTCACGGAAGACTAGAGCTCGTTCGTAGATTTCCTTATTGTCGGTTACAATCATCCCCCCTTCTCCGCTCGTCATAACTTTTGTCGGGTAAAAAGAGAATGCAGCAGCGTCACCAAAACTTCCCGCTTTCTTTCCTTCGAGAGTACTTCCCTGTGCATGGGCTGCGTCCTCAATAAGGAACAAATCGTGATCTTCACAAATATCTCTGATTGCTATTATCTGGGGAGCGACAATCCCTCCGATATGCACGACAATGATGCCTTTGGTATTTTTAGTAATTTTTTCCTGAATTGAATCTGGATCAATACACAGATTATCTATACAATCTGCAAAAACAACTTTCCCCCCAGCATGGATCACAGATGCCGGTGTGGCAAAGAATGTGTTGGTGGGAACAATCACCGAACGATCTTTAACATTGAGTGCCCGGAGGGGGATCTCGAGGGCAGATGTACCACTGTTTACCGCAATTGCATATTTGGTTTCGACGTACGCTGAAAAATTTTCTTCAAACTCTTTGCCGTATTTTCCTAGAGTTAACTGACCGGTTTTCAAAATCTCTCCGATTTTTTGTGAGATCTCTTTCCGGTCTTCATCAGGAAAATAGATTTTTGCAGCGGGAATATTCATCATAAATGTTTAGAAACATTGAGAATCTGAGATATAAATGAGTTTCGGCTCCGTCGAAATCCTCATATTAAATTGAATGGCCGTTGGTTTTTGAGGGAAAGAATGGATGGGAAAAATAATAAAGTTCAATTTATTCTTTTTATCTGGGTCGATGGATTTTCATATCGAACTCACAATGATTAGCCCGTATCTACCGGAAACGTTCGATTATACTAAATCTATGGAAGTTGAATAATTTTTATGAATCTCATTCCGGTTTCGCGTCCATCCCTGGGAGATGATGAACTCGCAGCGGTAAAAACTGTCTTTGATTCTGGATGGCTTGGACTCGGTGGACAAGTATTTGAATTTGAGCAGGCGCTGCAAAAATTCCTTAACGCTAAACATGTGGTATGCACCAATACCGGAACAACCGCATTACATCTTGCGCTCGATGTACTGGGAATTGGCAAGGGAGATGAAGTACTAGTTCCTTCATTCACGTTTGTAGCCACAATCCAGGCAATCACAGCAACGGGCGCAATACCGGTCTTTTGTGATATAAACGCTGAAGACCTGAATATGGATGTCGGGAATATCGCACAAAAAATAACGAGAAAAACAAAAGCCATACTTCCGGTTCATTACCGGGGCTTTCCCTGCGAGATAGATGAACTAAGTGAGTTAGCCCAAAAAAAAGATCTTTTCCTGATAGAAGATGCTGCACATGCGTTCGGATCCTCCTATAAAGGAAAAAAGATTGGGACCTTTGGCGATATTACCTGCTTTAGTTTTGATCCGATAAAGAATATTACCTGCGGCGAGGGAGGTGCGGTTGTTTTTCAGGACGATTCACTTCTTGGGAGGATCCAGCAGAAACGGATTCTCGGGATCGACAAGGACACTTGGAGCCGGTACCGCAATGAACGGAGCTGGTTCTATGATGTGGTGACTCAGGGCTATCGATACCATATGAGCAACATCAATGCTGCAATTGGATTGGTGCAGTTGGAAAAATTTGAAGACATGAACCAACGTAAAATTTCTGTCGCGCAGAGATATGATGCAGCATTTGAAGGGATTACAAAACTCACTCTACTTCGGGATGGCGGCTACAAAGATATTGGTCTTTTTGTCTATATTATGAAAATTAAAAAGGGAAGGAATGAAATGATGGGTCACCTTGCCCGGAATGGAGTGGGAAGTGGTATCCATTATATCCCCAGCCACATCTTTTCTTTTTACAAAAAAAAAGGATTCCATCTGCCGGTCACTGAAAAAATCTATGACGAGATCCTAACGCTCCCGCTATTCCCGGACATTACCGATGTTCAGGTTGAACATGTTATTGAATCGGTAAGATCTGGTATATCATCGGGGCATACTACACCATGACAGAAACTATGATTCCTCCACAGCCGCTGATAAGTGTTATTATTCCGATATACAATGGTGAGAAATATCTTAGAGAAACAATCGATTCCGTCATTGAACAGACCGAAAAGAACTGGGAGATCATTGCCGTCAATGACGGATCCACAGATGGGAGCCAGAAGATCCTCGAAGAGTATGAAAAGCTGATTCCCGGTCGCATAAGCGTGGTATCAGTTGAAAATGGAGGTGTCAGCAGGGCACGGAATATCGGTGCTGATATCGCCAAGGGAACATACCTTGCATTTCTTGATCAAGATGATTTATGGTCATCACACAAGCTGGAGCACCAGATGGTGCTGTTTTCCACCGAGCCCTCGCTGATTCTTTCTTTTACTAATCAAACAATCATTGATGAGCACGGAAATACAATTAAAGTGATTCACTACATTTTTGATCACCGGCATCGGGGATATGTGTTAGAAACTTTGATATTTATGAATTTTATTCCTATTTCTTCTGTGGTGATTAAGCGTGATATTTTCCTTGGGATGGGCGGGTTTGATCCACAATTCGCGTTTGTAGAGGATTGGGACTTTCTCCTCAAAGTGGCAAGGGATTTTACTGTGGATTACATTGACGAACCATTGGTGCTATACCGCCAGCATAAGGAAAGTGGGACATTTACAAACAGTCGCAGATTGAAAAAAGAAGTACATATCATATATAATAAATGGAAAAAAACTGCCCCCTCCTTACGCCGACGCCGTACGAACCTTTTATCAAATTTAGTCTTCAAAGTCAAAATTTATTACTATGATATAATAAAGGCAACCGGGCATTAGTCTTTTAGAGATGTTTCATCACCATTAATTCCGTGGAATTCATTTTCAATCGATACACATGAGAAATGTTGATATTCATATTTTTCGAGAAAGAAAATTTTTGGGTAACGATTTGCTGAGCATTTTCGCAGGTGAGGGAACCCTCATTCAACTTCCACAACTGCAATAACCGGAACGCCATCGATAATCTCAATCATATATGGATAAATGTGTAGCCGGAATGACCCTTTAACCCGTGCATCCGAAAGATTGAGATCTTCGAGTAGGAGTATAGATCTTTTCTCGCAGAGAAATTTCCTGTGGCATTCATATCCATCAGCCCTATGAAGAACAGAAGACACCGAGATCTGGTCAAGTCCGAAAAGGCGTAATTTTGGGCATTGTTCGCGAAGAAATGCCGGGATTTCCTCCGAGACCCAGGGATGATTCTGACAATACTGATATGGATCATCTGATCTTACCGTATGCCATCCGGTTCTGATCAGGAGCGCCTCTGCATCCTGCATTTGAGAGATATTTCCCGCCAGATCGCTCACATCGATACGTTCGCTCACCCGTTTCGGCACATCAAAACAATATGTAGGGAAAAATGCTGTATCTATAGTGAGACAATCTGCAATGGTTTTCCCCAGATTACAGAAATGACATGGAGCATCTACATGGGTTCCGGAATGGGTCGAAAGGGTGATCGAACGGGTATTCACACTGTCCCCCTGTTCCATAGATCGTAGTGTGAGGATGACCGGTAACGGTGTATTTGGGTAGAGTGGGGTCCTTACAGTGAGCGGATATGAGACTGGAATGATCACCCTTCCACCTCAATGTATCGCGCGATTTCACGCAGATCAGGAATTACGGATTCAACACCGGTTAATCCGGAGAATCTGTTTTCGTCCCCTGGTTTGATTCTGCCGATAAAACGAACACCCGCTGTTCGTGCGGCTTCAAAGTCATTTTTTGCGTCTCCGATAAATAGTATCGATTCCGGAGGGGAACCGGTGAGCTTTAAAATTTCAGTGATGCATTCTGTTTTTTTACGTGGTGCACCGAAAACTTTTCTGAAGTAGTGAGACATTCCCCTTTTCTGGATAATCAGGATAAGTTCCTCTTCAGGTGTTGCGGAGACGACATATAAGGGAATTTTTGAATGATAGGTTACTAGGAATTCCTGCGCCCCGGGAACAAAGGGCGCTTTTATCACTTCTTTAAAAACGATCGCGGAAAATTTTTCTGAAAGCTCTTCGAATTTCTCTCGGGTAAGATCTTTTTTCAGGATATTTTCGTAGATATATTGGAACTTATCATACCGCGACATTCCCCCGTTGTCTTTGTGGAATTGCACAATCTCGTCCACATGCTCCGGGACAAACGAGAAGAGCGTGCGGAATGCCTCTGTCTTAACTGAAACTGATTCGAGAATGACGCCATCAAAATCGAGAATTACCAGCCAGAACATGAAGTGAGATACACTATGTTTTTTTAGTACATTATCTTTCTGAACTCATTCCCGAATTAATCTGGATTCACTCAAACAAACAATCGATAAATGTAGCGTGTCAGTGCGTCGGACACAGGTGATGCGTGAAATCTCCTCGTCAGGATAATGAGATCGGGTTGCAACCGAAAAAGACCGGGCCGAAACGATCACCCCAAGCCATATTACAGTCATTGGAACAACGAATTATTAGGCTTAAATAGAAATATCCCGCATGGAGAGCCCGACGTATCAAGCATCGGTTCAATCTCCTGTGTTCTTGGAGAATTGTACATCGTACCCCAAAGAAACATCGATTTCTCATTCGGATTAAGGCAAAGCCCCCTCCAACCGGTAAACGGTTTCAGCGGCGTGAGGTTCATAGTATGTGTCACGTTCGTTTTATCCGGGTAGTACTTCAAAAAGTTCCCTGGAAACATCATAAACTGATCGCCGAATGACTGAAAAAATGGTATAGTGATTCCGTAATCTTACTCGTGAGTGTTAGACAACTGGAGAATTCCGAATTCTCTGGGTCTGCTGGTTCAATCTACCGGTTCGAGTACGGCCTGATGAATTACCGGGCTTATCTGCCGGAACACCGAAAAAAGATCCGGACCAAGAACCTCCTGGAATGGGTCCACAAAGAGATCAATTGTCGGACAAAGAACTTGGGGGCGTTCACAAATGACACTTCACGGCTGGGGCTCGCTGTGTTCATCCTCATCGATATGAACGAGGAATAGATTATTGGTAACTGGTATTCATCTGTGAAGATTGAGCTGATCTCTTTGGATAGTGTGGCTGATTTTACAGCATTATAGACCTACTATCGCATAATTTCTCTTGATCTACCCGTCAATAAATATATTTAATTCATGTACTCAATTTTCATAACTTTCTGTAATACATTGCCGCATTTTCTATATCATCGGGGTTTACTATGCCTTTCACATCGATCAGCACCGGATAATCGTTCATCAGAGCCCGGATCGTTCCGATTGGCATCGCTTTAAACTGCGAATGCGCCACCGCAATGATCACCGCATCAACCTTGATATCCAGCTGGGGAATTGGTTTTGCACCAAACCGCGCAATCACTTCATCGGAAAGTAGGGGATCATATCCATAGACATCCACACTGAACTCCTTGAGTTCATGGATAATCTCTTCAACCGGTGACTCACGGGTATCCGGAACATCTTCCTTGTACGTAAGTCCCATGATCAGAACTTTGGAACCCTTGATTACCTTGCCCACCTCATTGAGTCCCTTGATTGCCAGATCTGCCACATGCTTTGGCATCGAGTCATTGATGGCCCGACCGGCAAGAATTACCTGAGGGTGGTACCCAATCTCTTCTGCTTTCATCACAAGGTAATAAGGATCAACCGGAATGCAATGGCCACCAACGAGCCCCGGGCGGTAGGGGTGGAAATTCCATTTTGTCCCGGCGGCCGCAAGGACTTCCCGGGTGTCAATACCGAGACGGTGGAAGATGATCGAGAGTTCATTCATCAGCGCGATGTTCAGATCACGCTGGATGTTTTCGATCACTTTTGCGGCCTCCGCGGTCTTGATGTCCGGCGCACGGTAGACTGTAGTGACAAGGCTGTAGAGATCGACAAGCCGGTCGGTCGTCTTCTTATCCATCCCGGCAACGATCTTGGTGATTTTATCGAGGGTGTGTTCATCATCGTTGGGGTTGATCCGTTCGGGAGAGTAGCCGACAAAAAAATCTTTCCCGCATTTCATGCCGGATTCCCGCTCAAGAATGGGGATGACGATCTCTTCGGTGGCGCCGGGATACACGGTAGACTCAAGAACGACAATTGCACCCGGTCTGAGATTCCTGCCGATGGTTGCGGCTGCCGATCTGACCGGCCCGAGATCCGGATCCTTTGCTCTCGTCACCGGTGTAGGAACGCAGATCATGACAAAATCCGCGTCTATTATGGCGGCAGGATCCGTTGTGGCCCGGATCTTTGACCCGGATGCAATTAACGGGTTAACTTTACGATGATCGATATCGAATCCGATGACAGGAAGATGTCCGGCAAATGCCTCTGCAAGGGGGGTACCGACATAACCGAGCCCCACAACACAGACCGTTTTTCCCGTTATTGATTTTTGTACCATGCAACCGTCTCCTCAAGACCTGTTGGTACCGTATATTCAGGTGCATAGCCGAAGGCTTTCTTTGCTGCAGAAATATCTGCAAGAGAATCATGGATGTCACCCGATCGTGCGGCTTCATATCTGAGGGGCAGGTCCTCGCCAAGTGCATCCATAATCGTTCGTGCGAGCTCGATCAATGTTATGCGACTCCCGTATGCCACATTGAATATACCCTGCGCATCGCTCTCCATCGCCCGGATATTAGCCTGCACAACATCTTTCACGTACGTAAAGTCCCGGGTCTGCGATCCGTCGCCATACACTACCGGGGATTCGTGGTGCAGGATCTTTGTAATAAATTTCGGGATCACCGCTGAATATTCGGAATTAGGATCCTGACGTGGCCCAAAGACATTGAAATACCGGAGCGACACCGTATTCATCCCGCAAAGTTCATGAAAAACGTTGAGATAATATTCGCCAGCCATTTTCGTGATCGCATACGGAGACTTTGGATTTGGCACCATATCCTCTCTTTTGGGAAGTGTTGGCGTATCCCCATAGATCGAAGAGGATGATGCGTAGACAATCTTTCGTATTCCACACTTCTGTGCCGCAACCAGAACGTTCAGGGTTCCCGTCACATTTGCCTCATTTGAGAGGAGAGGATCGTTCACGGATCGCGGGACTGAAGTGATCGCTGCCTCATGGAATATGCCGTCCGCATCTTTGCAGGCCTTAAAAAGAAGTGCCTGATCGGTAACACTTCCATTCATAACAGTCACCATGGGTGTATCCACCAGATCCCGGATATTTTCCAGCCTGCCGGAAAAGAAATTATCCACAATGACCACCTCATCTCCACGATGAACTAGGAAATCAGAGATATGGGAGCCAATGAACCCCGCTCCCCCGGTTACAACAAATCGCATGGTATCAGGCCTCAAACAGAAAACCCGGATTTTATTCTCTGAATCACAATAAAGATTGGATTCTGAACCCTTAATAATACTCAGTCATGTTCACCGGATCAGTTTTGTGAAGAACGGTATTGACCTCAAGCAATTCATAGATCAATAAATGAAGCGGGAAACTTCCGGAATATCTCTGCTACCAAGTATACTGTGCAGATTTATTTCTTTTGCAATTCAGGATCCTTCACACAATGATAATTTTTCTGAAATTTTTTCCAGGATCTGGCACTCAATCCGGTTTGTATAAAAAATTGTGTGGGGGATTGCCTGTTCTTTGAATGATATTATTGTTATACAATGGACCCCTCCTCCAAAACAACTGATCTGCTTTTCACGAATACAATATAATCGATCTTTGGCCCGGAATAACCGGAACTCCCATAGGGCATATTCAGTAAAGAGTCTTGAACAACCCCCTAAAAATGAAGAGGGAGAGGAGTGACTTACAACCATCACAGCAAATCCGGGCCTGATTCGGCCTCCGATTCGCAGAATCCGGATCCCATTTTCCGGTTCCACAGGAAACGATGTCCACGCCCAAGAAAAAGTCTTCAATTATCGCATCTTTTGCAGGAATACAAGATTTACGGGGGATCTGATCCTGCAATATAGCAACGTTCTAGGACCACCTGTTTTTAGGTATGTGAGTTGTATCGTTTTCAGGATTATCGGCCAATAGAAACGCATAGCGGAAGTCATTATTGCCCTTTCTATAGCAGCGCACGAAGAAATCGTACGGAAGTATGGCAAAATGAAAACTCACCCAGATCTTGGGGGTCTTTTTCCGCCAATATTATCGCGTATTTTGTTAATCTGGGTCATTATATCGGGTTTTATTTTCAAGGGAGATCCGGGCGTTTTACGGGGTTTTCCGGAGAGCAAATCCGGGAATCGGAGCCCAGTACGGGCTTATTTTTGGTGGAGATAAGTACCTTCTGGGGCCCGAACCTAAGGTACGGCCAAGAGCCGAAAACAGAGTGCATGCGATTGGTATTCTCATAGCAGAAATTGCCCGTTTGCGTCATGCTTATTAGCGTTTTACGGCGAACATTGTTTTCGTGGAGATTGCGAAGTATGCGGATATCAAAGTAATACTGTCTCACCGAAAGGGAGCGTATGGGTTGGAGGCGATGAATGTACTCACGTGAAAAAAAAAAATTAGAAATCTTTCTTCGAGTTTTATCTGGAAGTTGAGGATTAAAGTGATTTTACCGGAAAGAAACGAGGGAAACGATCCAGAACACGTCTCTCTCTTCTGGAGAGGTAGTTGAGGTTAATAAAAATTCTTAGTAAGATGGCTCTGGAACCGGGCATGGATGGAATGAATTGAATAAAAAATAATGGCGTGAAAAAAATCACCTGCCTCCAGAAAACAAATTACAAAATCCCCTAACTTTATCGTCTCATACAATAAATCCCTACCGGCAAAAGGACGAAAAGGATCGGTCGACAGCGTGGCCACCATTGAGATCTCGGTAATTCTCCCTGCGCTCGATGAAGAGCGCACTATTGGCGAATGCATAAAAAAAATTCAGGCCTTGTTCCGCGAACGTTCCATCAGCGGCGAGATCATCGTTGCGGACTCATCAACAGACAGGACCGCGGAGATCGCCACGGCACTGGGTGCCCGGGTGATCAGGCCAAAAAAGATCGGGTACGGCAATGCCTACCTGGCCGCCTTCCGGGAGGCGCAGGGCCGGTATATCGTTATGGGCGATGCAGATGATACCTATGATTTCTTAGAGATCCCCCGGCTGATCGCCCCGCTCGAGGCAGGCGCGGACTTCGTGATCGGTTCGCGGCTCAAGGGGATCATCCATGCGGGTTCGATGTCCCGTCTTCACCGGTATATCGGCAACCCGGTTCTCACGTGGATGATCAATGTCATCTTTCATACACACTTCTCGGATGCGCACAGTGGCTTTCGGGCGATCACCCGCGAGGCGCTCGACCAGCTCCGGCTGACGGCCGGTGGGATGGAGTTTGCCTCGGAGATGCTGGTGATGGCATCAAAGGAGCAGCTGAAGATCGTGGAAGTGCCCATCGATTATTATCCAAGGGTTGCGTCGTCGAAGTTGCACAGCTTTGCCGACGGCTGGCGGCACATCCGGTTCGTGCTCCTGATGAAACCCATGCCGTTTGTCGCAATCCCGGGCTCCCTTTTTTCCCTCATTGGGTTGGTGCTGATGGGATTTTTCTATCTCAAGGGAAATGTGGAATCCTCTCACCTCAATACGTTTATCCTCGGGGCGATGATGGTCATCGGCGGTCTCCAGGTCATCATATCGGGATTTTTAATGAAGACCTATTCGGTGATCCACGGGTACGAGGAACGGAAAGGCCTCATCGCGGTCTTCATGAGCTACCACAATCTGGAAAAGTTCATCGCGGCCGGCGCTCTCTTGTTCATCATCGGGGTGTTTATCGGTTTCAATCTCCTCATCCGCTGGATCTCGCTCTCGTTCGGCATGCTCTCCGACATATCAACGGCGATCATCGCGCTCGTCTTCATCGTCACCGGCCTGCAGGTCGTCCTCTTTGCCATCTTCCAGAGCATGATGCTGTTAAACGAGAACAACGGCCATGACTGAAACGTACCGGATGAAGATCGCTTTTGTTTACGATGTCATCTATCCGTACGTGAAAGGCGGCGTGGAAAAACGCGTCCATGAGCTTGCGGTGCGACTGGCAGCACGGGGCCATGAGGTCCATATCTTCGGCATGAAGTTCTGGGAAGGGGCACCGGTCATCGAAAAAGACGGTGTGGTCTTCCATGGCGTGAGCCGGTCACAGGATCTCTATACCTCTGGCCGGAGGGGCATGATGGAACCACTCCGGTTCTCCGATGCGCTCATCCTGCCGCTCCTCTCGGAACGTTTCGATATCATCGATTGCCAACAGTTCCCGTTTTTCCCTGCCTTGGCTTCAGGACTCGTTACGGGATTAAGGAGAACACCGCTGGTCGTCACGTGGCACGAGGTGTGGGGCGATTACTGGTACGAGTACCTGGGATCCAAAGGAGTATTCGGGAAGATCACCGAGCGGGTCGTCTCCCGTATCGGCTCAGGAACCATCGCGGTATCGGCAACGACCGCGGGACGGCTAAGGGAGTTATCTCCCAAATCATGCCCGGTTGTCATCCCCAACGGGATAGATCTTGCAGAGATCGAGGCAGATCCCCAGGCTGAAAAAAGTATTGATTTAATCTTCGCCGGGAGGCTGATCCGGGAGAAACACGTGGACCTTCTCGTTGAGGCCACCGCGCTGCTCCTCCCGCAGTTTCCCCGGCTTGCCGTCCGGATCATCGGCGATGGGCCGGAGCATGACCGGATTCATTCTTTGGTCCGGGCGCTTGGGCTGGAAGAACATGTCACCCTTCACAGCTTCTGCGAAGACCACCGGGAGCTTATCGGGTTTTTGAAATCATCGAAAGTCTTTGTGTTGCCCTCCACCCGCGAGGGGTTTGGGATTGCCGCGCTCGAGGCGCTTGCGTGCGGGGTGCCGGTCGTCACGGTCGATCACCCGGCAAATGCCGTCCGCGGGCTCATTGACGAAACGACCGGGTTTCTCTGTATCCTTTCCGCGGAAGATCTGGCAGAAAAGATCCGGGCGGCACTCCGGCAGTCCGGCACGATGCGGGAAGCGTGCACCGCTGCCTCATGCCGCTACGACTGGGACCGGATTGCACAGGAAATGGAAGAATTTTACCGGGCCACAATTGAAAAGAAACATCATCTCATCAAGACCTCATGAATGTTTCTCCAGTTCGATGTCCAGAATTATCCGGTCTCGTGACATATTCTGAGGCTGGCAAGTCCATCTGAAAAAAAACTGTGACGAGGATGTCCCGCCCCGCCGGATGATTGATCACGGGATACCCTTGCTCTTCTGCATTCCGGAACCGGCTATCCGTTTACCGTGGTTCCGGTCACAACGGCGTTTTCTGTCACGTCGATGTACTGGTCGGTTCCGGCAATATGATATGGCCCGGTTGCCCGGACATCATAGGAGTTGCCGGATGTGGAGTAGGGGACGATGAACTCCCCGTTCTCGCTCTCCTGCCGGTAGATAAACGTCCTTCCTGTGCCGGTCTCGATGGGGATCTCGATGGTGCCCGTCCCGGGGATATGCGCCCCTTTGACGTACTCGAAGATCTTGATCTCTTTGATCCCCGGCAGCGACGTACCGGCCAACCCGGGGAACTGTTGCACCGATGCCGTATCCGGGGATTCATGGACGAGCCGGTAATGCTCCAGTGCAGGGACATTTACCAGTGTACTGTTCGGGAAATCCGCGAACATATTTGCATAGCTCCCCGGCTGTGGACTGCCCGTATTCTCGGCAATGATGGGAGTGTCGTTGTGAGGCCGGGAAAGGTCAACGGTCTGCTCGCTGGTGATCACCCGGGTGTATCCATTCGCGCCCCCGGTTGCCGGAATCGGCTGAACCCGGTACCGGATGTAGTCAACGGTGCCCGGGACCTGCATCGAACCGTCAAAGAGATGGAGCCGGACGATCATCGTCCGATAATAGGCATTATCGAACGCGTATCCCGGTGATAATACGGATGGATCGTTTACGCCCGGCACCATGAACTGAGTCATGTAAGGGGAGACATCGGGAGAGTTGTCCTCCCATAGGGAGAGACTCGCGAAATTATCCAGCGCAAGGTTGGAACTTGTGATCACGTACCTTCCCCCAAGAGACTGCAGGATACCGTCTGCCTGAGACTCATCCTGGCTCAGGAAGAATGCATAGCCCCCGGAGCTGCCAAACAGATTGTTCTGGAAGGGGTTGGTGATAGGGATACGGCGGGAAAAGAAGGTGATCCAGTGCCCGGCGCCCCACTCCGCAAGGATACCGTACGCCGTGGATGGGTAGGAGAAGGTGGCGGCATCGTACTGCTGGAAATAATCGACTCCTGTCGAGGGAGTATTGTTCCCCAGCCAGTTCAGGGATTCGATCCAGTCGGGGGATATCTCCCGGTTGGGGTTGGTCAACCCAAGGTCGACATCATGATACAACGAGACCGCAAAAAGCGCAACGGCAAGGAGAATTACGGCACCAAAACAGAAAATTTTCAGCTCATCGGTACCGTATTTTGGATATTTGGGAGATTTTTTTGCGCGCATTGTTTTATCGGTTTTCGGTGATCGCAGGTGTTTGTCTGTCTGGCGTTCCCTGCCATTGTCCGCAGGTGCGTGACGGTGAAGAAGCAGGGACGTGAGTGCAGAAAGAGAGACTGCAGTCCCGTCCTTTTTCTTCCAGCTGAAGGGCTCGGTGATGCAGATGGCGCAGAGAAGAGCGATATTGACCGTGGAAAAATAGGCGAACCGCTGGTACTGGATCGTGATCAGGAGCATGAACGCAGACCAGACCAAAAGGAAAATATCTGTTGCATTTCGTCTTTTGACAATATGGTAAACCAGAACGAGGAGCCCTCCGGTCATAAGGACGATGCCCACGCTGAAGTACTCCCATGCAAGGGCCGGACTCAGGGGTAAGGTATTGAACACCCCAACGGAATATTGTGAGGAACCGAAGAGAAGTCCTTGACCCTGGGCGATGAGGTACGCGAAGGGAGGATAGATCTGGACAACAGCGACTCCTGCCACCGCGAGGGCGACAAGGCAGAGCAGGTAGGGTTTGGCTTTACCCCGGAACATGAACGAGATGCCAGAGAGCAGCACAGTCTCTGCGATAAGTGCAAGGTTCAGGTAGACGAGGCCGGCCGTGTAACTGGTGACCGATAACCCGGGCTGCTTGAAGCCGAACTGGAGAAGGAGGAGCGATGATACCAACAGAAAGATGAGGTTGAGTACCAGCAATCTCTCCGGTGAGCGGCCGGAGAGATGGTCGATGGCACTCTGGACGAACATGAAGATCGCGATGACGATCAGCGCGAGCATGGTGGTTGGCGACGTAAGGAGCGCGAGGAAGTAGAGAACTCCGGCAAGGGTAGCAAGGACGATCGGCACAAACAGGGTTTTGAGATCCTTCGTGCTGAAAACCGGGGGTTGTATCGAGACGATGTAATACAGGTACACGAGGAAAAAGAGCGAGCTGAACAAGACCTCGCCGATATGGTGGATGACCAGCCCGAAGGTGGTGATGCTGTAATAGAGGAGCGACACGACCGAGATCAGCCCTGCGGCGACAAGTCCGGTCTTCCGGTCCCAGATGGTCTTTCCGACGAAGTAGGTCACCGGGACCATCAGTGCTGCCATCAGGGGGGAGACCAAACTCGAGACATAGATGATCGCATTGTGCGTCGTTGCGCCGGTGAGCAGGCAGAGCGCCGCCGTGATGAACGGGAAAAGCGGTCCCCAGTCGATGGTCTTGCCGGTCGGGAATGCGGTCATCGGGTCGAACCAGTCGTACTGCGGGAAATGGTTCACCATCACCTCGACCTGCCGGAGCGTGTACCAGGTATCCGAGTCCATCGTGTACAGGAAGCCTGTGTTGTGGATGAACAGAGCGGGGATCATCCGGATAAGGAAAGCGACGGCCATAAAAAGGAGGAGAACCGCGACGGTCAGGTAACGCGAATCGCAACGGATGGTTAATGAACGCATAATTGCCCCGGGTTATTTTATCCCAGTACTTTCACCGGATCAGAATATGTTCATCATCAGGATTCTTAATTACTTCCGATTGGATTGACAAAGGTGGAAAAAAGTTACGCCACGTGAATGAGATTTATTCCGGTTTGAAGGTTAAATCAGATGAACGAGCTAAAAGAATTCTCCGGTTATCGGTGATAAAAAAAACCTGCAGATGGAAGATGCGATCGTCAAAAGAGATCACCGCTCTTTTGAAAGGAGCGCGAATTGCGCATCATTCATGAAAATGAAGGTGGAAGGTGTAGACAAAACGAACGATGATACTTCCATAATCGAAGATGAGTGGCCGGAATGAGCCCCTCTTGAAAACCTGCCAAAAAATTCCGGAAAAATTCGTATCTTACCTTTTCTTATATTTCTTCCCGGCCGAGAATGCCTTCTCAACTTCGTTACCGACACCGAAATAGGTTGCCTGAGAGTAGATGATTGGTTTGATCTTTGCGATATCCGGTTTCCCGTCCGTCAGGCAGGATGTGTCAACATGGACCTCCACGACCTCACCGATATACAATCGGTGGCTCCCGCAGTCAATGGATCTAAAGAGCCTGCACTCGACATTGACCGGGCATTCTCCCGCAAGGGGGGCGGTCTTCAGTTTCCCGTAAAATGACCGGAAGACCTTCGACTTGTCCTCCTGCGTTCCGGAGACAAGACCGCAGTGGTCAGTCTCGACCACCTGAGCGGTGGACGGAATATTCAGGCTGAAGGTCTTGTTCTCATCGATCCCTTTTGCGGTGTACCGTGCCGTGTTAAGCGCCACACAGACCATCGGTGGCGCCATGCAGGCGACCGTGGACCATGCGGCTGTCATGTAGTTTGGTTTGCCTTTTACGTTTGCGCCCACGAGTACCGTGGGCATGACACTCATGTACGGCATCGGGCCGACTGCAGTCTTCTCCATATAAGATCACCGGATTCAGGTTTGGAGGCGGGGTGTTTAAGGGTATCTTTTGGGGGTATGACCCGGTCCTTTACCGGGAACAGAATAGCACGGAGAGGTTGGAAAAACTCATTCCTGCTATTATAGTTGAAGAGAAGATTCATGATTGGAAAGAAGATTCAGATCGGAGGAACGAGATTTTTTTCATCCAGCAGAACTTCCCTAGGATCGTAAAAATGTTTGAGATCTCGGGATGGCAGGACGGGTAGCGGCTACCGGGCTGAAAAGATAATAGTGGTAACTTAGGTCCTTTTGATCTGGCGTGGCATGGTTACGTAACCGACTGCCTTAAAAAAATATTGTTACGGTTTTCTGTGACGTATCAAAAAAAAAATTTCAAAAAGTCTCCGGAAATTTTCAAACGTCAGGATGGTTTATCGAAAATAATAAAAAACAATCCGACAACAATATCGAAAACTTTCAAAAGAGTCCGGTAAAATTTCTGGGAATACTGGAGAGAATAAATTTTATCAATCGATCCGAAGGATACTATCATCCATAAATCTCCTCCAGAGGATACTTCCTCTTCTCAGTCATGGTATATGCCTCCTGTTTCGCCATTCCTACTTGACTCCCTGCCCTAACTTTACTTGGAATCCGGGCCCGTATCGGGCTCTGATTCACGGATCCGGTCTCCGGAAAACCCCGTAAAACGCCCGGATTCTCTATGAGAATAAAACCCGTTATAATGGCCTAGATGTGGTGTGAAATGACATCGTGTCCTTTTTTTGATACCGATATATTAATCGTCTAAGATTAAGAAGTTACCAATAAAAGAGGGATCTTATATGAAATTTGAGGGAGAGAGCATCGGATCCAGATTAATTGAATCTATCACATTCAGCCTTTATGATCGGAATCTGAATTGCATAAGGGAATATATCCAAAATAGCATTGATAGCGGTGCAAAAAATATTGATATTTATTTTGAAAATGGGGATCAGGATCTGATAATAAAAGACGATGGAAGCGGCATGTCATATGATGAGCTTAAAACTTCATTATATATTGGCATCTCTGATAAATCAGAAAAGGATGTTGGATGGAGAGGAATTGGGATTTGGAGCGGCGTCCCTGTATCAAAAAGAATTGTAATAATCACAAAAGCAAGAAATGGTAAAAAGTATAGATTAGAAATTGATAACAAATTGATAAGCAATGAGATTTTGAGCAATAAACCATTATTGGACGTTTTAAGCGAGGGCACCGGCGATATTGAAGAGAAGAAAATTGGAAATGATGAAAAGGATTCTCATTACACTGAGGTAAGGCTGGAATCCATTTTACCAACACAAAAAGGCAATTTCGATGAGGGAAAGATCAAAGAGTTTCTATCTGGCACGGTGCCAGCTCCCTTTAATGATGAATCTTTCTTATTTGCGAATGAAATTAACAGATGGCTCGAACAGTCCGGAGTGGTTTTCCGAATAGCAAATATCAGATTTCAGGGAGAGAAAATATTCAGGCCACCAGAAAAAAGTGATATATTTTTTGAGACTATATCAAAGAAGGAATTCAAAATTGGTAATGAATTAGTGGCAGCGGCATGGATCGTCACTTCAAAAAAGAATAAAGTTCTCAGAGGCTCAAATGGTGGAGTCTACTTTAAGAAAAAGGGATTCACTCTCGGAGATAAATCATTGGTTCATAAACAATATGCTGGCAATTATTCACAATGGCAATACGGTGAAATTCATATCATCTCAGAGGAATTTAAAGAGAATACAGCAAGAAGCGGCTTTGGAATAAGCACACCAAAGCTTGACAAATTTTTAAGTATGGTCGGTGAATTCATCGGCCAATTACAGCAACAAAACCAATACCAGTCAAATAGAGTTATATCCGACCTTATAGCAAGAGCGCAGAAGTATTACAAAAAAGAGAATATTGGTTTAGCCAAAAAAACATTAAAAGATGCTAAAATTCGTTTATCAGAAATCAGGAGCTATCCTCTGGATACCGCTTTAAAGGATATGCAAAAAGCAATTGACGCCGAATCAGAGAGGAATAGGCAAGAATGTATCGAATTGTATAATCAAATTAACAAGAGCCGTTCTTTAAAAGAACAGAAGATGGCGTATTTAGACGCCACTCTAAAAAACCTTCCCCCATCTGTCAGAATAGACCTTTCCAAAATTACTAGAAAAGGGAAACTCTCTCTTCAATCAAGCCTCACTGATTCATTACGAGATATACTAAAAACAAAAACGGGTTCCATTTCAAATGAAATTCATAAACTGAGTCAAGAGGCATATGGTTGGGATATTATAAAAGAGGGTAAAAATCCCCCCATATTAACAATAGATCCCACATTTAATAATAAAAATCAAAATAACCCTAAGAGAAACCGTAATCTGCGTTTTGGGGTATTAATCTATGCAATTCATGATTTGTTTATCAACATGGCAAAACATGAAAAAGACAATGAATCGTTTGAGTGGTATGAAGGAGCAACCGAAGAAGAGAAAATTGAAATGGCCTCTCAACTATTAGGAACAATCGGGCTTGTCTATAAGATGGTAGAAAAATCAGAGAAATTCAAAAAATAATTTCACCTTAAAATCTTGGGGATCCTTCATTTTTTCAGATCGCGGATCCTTTTTTCCAATTTTAATGGAAAACTATTTGTCCTTTAAATACTCAATAGACTTCCATGAACATATTACTGGTGGAACCGGCATATTACACAAAGTTCCCTCCACTGGGTTTAATGAAACTGGCATCTTACTATCGTTCCCATGGATGCCGGGTTAAACTTGTCAGAGGTGAAACGTCAAAAATCGACTTTATTGCAGATCAGATCGAAATTACCTCCCTTTTTACGTATGCCTGGCTTCCGGTTCATAAGGCGATAGAATATTATCATCGCTTATTCCCTGAGGCAAAGATTACAGTTGGGGGGCTCTATGCCACTATCTTGCCAGATCATATCAAATCCAAATATCCATTCGTAAAAATCCACAGTGGTTTACATGACGGCGCGGAACGGTATATGCCCGCATATGATATTCTGAAACAGACTGATAAATGGAAAACTTGGAATAAATCAATTCTATTTACATCACGTGGCTGCATCCGAAAATGCCCATTTTGTATAGTGCCAAAACTTGAAGGAGAAATACGGACTGTTATCACAGATGTTCAAGATTTTATTTACACCGGACACAATGAGGTTATTTTATGGGATAACAACTTTTTTGCGTCACCAAAATGGAAAACAACTCTAAATAATTTAATTGAAACAGGGATAAAAATTGATTTCAATCAGGGACTAGATGCTCGACTTATTGATGAAGAAAAAGCCGCACTTTTGGCAGATATGAAAATGCCCGTTATTAGGATGGCGTATGATTGGGAAGGAGAGGGAAAAATTATTGAGAGAACGGTTAATTTGCTTAAATATAACGGAATAAGAAAAAGGGATATCCTCTTTTATGCATTGTATAATTTTTATGACGGCAAGGGATTATATGGCGATACTCCCGAAGTATTCTTTAAAATCATAAAACATATTCTCTCGCTTGGATGCGTTGTTTATCCAATGCGATTTGAACCATTAGACTCATTAAAGAAGAATGATTTTATTTCTCCATTATGGACAGGTAAGCAACTTGAAGCGGTCGCAGAAGCTCGGAGGGTAATCGGATATGGCGGTTCATTTCCACCATATCAGGCATTAATAAATAAATTTCAAACTGCGTTTTGTTTCGATGAGGCGTTTGAACTTAGACCCGATATAAACAGGATTAAAAAAACGGTTATTGATGAGAGCGGATCCCCTCTGCGATCTGCATCGGAGTCCGGTATCCGAGCTTCTGGATCTCCCGCTCGTTGTTGAACCACTGCCGGAATTCTTCAAGGCTCTCCGAGAGTGATTCAGGGATCATGTATCTCCGGTATGCGATCCACTCGCGGAACAGGGTTCCGAACAGCCGCTCGACCTTCCCGTTCTGCCACGGGCTGCCCTTGTCGGTTCTGTGGTGGAAGATGATTTTCTGTTTGAGGAAGTCCTCAAAGGTTGTTGCGATAAACATTCTCCCATTGTCTGTGTAGAGCACACGGGGTTTCTTCCCGCCGTTATTATCAAGGGCGGTGCAGAGGCAGTCAACCGCTGAGCTGGCGGTCGCGTGGTCGTAGCTCTTGACGGCCATAACCCGGCGAGAGCAGGCATCGATGATAGCGAAGATAAACTGCTTCCGTCCCTTGGCAATCCTCATCTGCGTCATATCCATGTGCCAGAATCGCATCAATCTCATCAATCTCTATCCGCTCAGGAATTACAACCTCTTTCTTCGGCGCGATGTCCTTCATGATCTTGATAATCGTCCTGTATGAGATCATCTCACCGTACTGCTTCTCGATCTCGTGAGCAATCCGGCGGCAGCCATAGAACGGGAACTCGTTGAGGATTTCACCGACAAGGTACTGGTTGTACTGAGTGTTCTTAACCTCGCGGTGAAGCGGTGCGCGGGACTTATCAGAGATTAAATCACCCTTGCGGTTCCGCCGGAGCCACTTCTTGACAGCAGAGATAGAGCAGTTCAGATTCTCAGCGATCTCGTGAAGCTTGTGTCCTTGGTTCCTGAGCTCGATAATCTGCTTCCGGTACTCAACCGCGAAATCGCCATTGGTGTTTTTATAGATGTTTTCATAGCGGAACAGATCGACAACCGGCGCGGGGAAAACATTTATCCCGGCGGGGTTGTAAGTTGTGGTGGGGAGTGTTGCTTCTGTCATCTTCTGTGACCTCCTCTACACAGGGAGGACTCTTAGCAGGTTTCCCTCTCTGTGTATTGTATAGTATATACTATGCTATACGTGTATTTAATTGTATTGTTTATGTATGGTATTGCACTCACATATGAACTAGATATAAATACAATGACACTACATAGTATTACTCATGACAGAAGTTATGGAAATCCACACGCGAGCCTTTCAAGCTATTGACCGGGTCGTAAGAAGTATCGGCAACTCGGGCGGGATATATCTCCCAAAGGAATGGGTTGGAAGAAAAGTGAAAGTGCTTTTAGTTGAAGATGAGAAAGAAAAGTGAGTATATAATCAAAAAATGAAATCGATGCTTATTCTGCCGCAACACTAAACGAGAATATTTATATTATACAATCGCTTTAGTATAATTGTTATATCACCCACTGTTCTCGATGATCCTTCAGGGAAGAGGACGGTGGGTATTCTTCTTGAGGATTGATGTCTGCCACTGACAAGGCTTGTGTTTTAATTGATGGCGGATACGTTAATAAAATGCTAAAAACTCATTATCCCCGCTATTCTATAAATTACCTCGCACTTTCGGAAGAATTGTGTGGCGGTTGTGGAAGATATCGAACCTATTATTATATGGCTCCACCATATCAAAGCCCAACTGCTACCCCAGAAGAGAAAATCCGGAAAGCCAAATTTGATAAATTTATTGAAGAATTAAAATTACATCCTAGATTTGTACCGCGCTTAGGGATGCTACAACGAACCAACGACCCCACACATCCATTTAGACAGAAAGGGGTAGATGTATTACTTTCTATTGACTTGACCGAATTGAGTACTTCTAAAGCTGTTCAGAAAGCAATTATTTTAAGTGCTGATAGTGATTTTGCACCTGCGATTGAACGAGCAAAAGAAAAATTTATGATAATCACCTTGGCCTCTTTTAAACAACAATATGGCCGTGTTTTGTATAGTCTTGCTGATGAAAGAATAACCATTACTGACGAAATGATTTCAAGAATTGCGTTCAGGCATCCTTAAAATATGGTTATAGAATTTTGTGATTATTGCATCAACAAACCACGGTGCGTTAAGGATCCAAGTTTTGAGAATATTAGTTGTGCAAATTATAGCTTTGATTCATATGGGTTACAAAGAAAATTATTGTTAGAAGAGCTTGGTGCCGATCCGGGATAGTTCGTTTTATTTTGACTTTTGGATACGATGTCATTTCACACCACACCTAGATTAACAAAATACGCGGGAATATTGGCAAAAAAAGATCCCTAAGATCTGGGTGAGTTTTCATTTTGGGCATACTTTGGTACGTTTTTGCTGAGAACCGCCAAGGAAAGGGCCTTGGCGGCCCGTTATTAAAGTCATGGATATTCTGGCTTATTTTCACGAAATAACGGATATACGGGCAGGAATTTAGGGGGGTTCTGCTTAACGGGGTGGGGCAGGAGGATCTGGGGGGCTTGCAAGTAGTGAACCGCTTGAACAATTCCGGAATAATTCTGGTGTTTGAAAAAATCTAGTAAGATTATTAAAGATTTTCTAAAAATACCCGGGAAGATTGTTGACTTTTCCGGAAAAATTCGATAAAGTTTTCAGGAAAAAAGTTTGTAAATGGTTTTAACAATCTTTAAAAAAAATTCAGGCACCTTGCACATTAAAACTGTACATCGATCGTGCATTTATTTTAACATCAGTTTTTAAAACAGCATACACGTGCAGGCATCAGTGAAAAGTGCTGCTAAGGGGATTTGAACCCCTGTCGCGAGCGTGAGAGGCTCGCATGATTGGCCGGTCTACACTATAGCAGCTCGGTTGCTCAATAACATAGGCGATAACTTTACTTATAGTTTTTTGAATTGCAGGCACTGGTCGCCGTAAAAAAAGACTCCTTTGGCTCATTCAGCAGGGATGGTCATCGCTATAAACAACTATATGCCAAACATCCATCGATTACTATAGGAAATGAGTAGTAGTCTTGAAGAGCAGATTGCCGAGCTGGAGGAGGAGCTGGCAAAGACTCCTTACAACAAGGCTACATCCAAGCATATTGGCCGGGTAAAAGCGAAGATCGCGAAACTCCGGGACGAAGCGGTTGCCCGTGCGATGAAGGCCGGCGGGGGCGGCGAAGGTTTCTCGGTCAAGAAATCCGGCGACGCGACCGCGGTCCTTGTGGGGTTCCCGTCAACCGGGAAGAGCACCCTCCTCAACCGTCTGACCGGCACAGAGAGCGCTGTTGCAGCGTACGAGTTCACGACACTCACTGTGGTGCCGGGGGCGCTGGAGCACAAGGGGGCGAAGATCCAGATCCTGGATATTCCGGGGCTGATCGCCGGCGCCGCGATGGGCAAGGGCCGGGGCAAAGAAGTGATTGGCGTCGTCCGGAGCGCCGACATCATCATCATCCTCGTGGACGTCTTCAACGAGCAGCACGTTGCCGTGCTCATCCGGGAGCTGCACGATGCCGGCATACGGATCAATGTGCCACGACCGGATATCACCATCAAAAAGACATCCCATGGCGGCGTCAGGCTCTCGTCGGTAGGGACGCTTGACCTCAGCATTGACGAGGTGCGGTCGATCCTCGGTGAGAGCAAGATGATGAATGCTGATGTCCTGATCCGCGGGAACGCGACGCAGGACGACCTCATCGATGCGGTACAGGGCAACCGGGTATATGTCCCCGCATTCATCGCGGTCAATAAGGTGGACCTCGTGGACAAGGAGACCTATCTCGAGATCGAACATGACATTGCCGCCCGGGCCGGTGCGCCTCCCCTGATGATCTCCGCGCAGTCAGGTTACCATATGGAGGAGCTCAAGGACGCGATCTACGACTGCCTCGGGTTCATCCGCGTCTACCTCAAGCCCCAGAGCGGCGAAGCGGATCTCGAGGAGCCTCTCATCATCCGCAAAGGGGGTACTGTCGAGACGGTCTGCACCAAGCTCCACCGGGATTTCGTGCACCGGTT